>Ga0213840_1000030_pt1 | contig 519333 bp, 423 predicted proteins | sample SWPATP22_FD_160132 | JGI IMG/M metagenome (GOLD analysis project Ga0213840, IMG submission 160132) | Coastal seawater microbial communities from Marineland, Florida, United States - SWPA TP2 #2 | ecosystem: Environmental > Aquatic > Marine > Coastal | place: USA: Florida | collected 2016-08-14 | reverse complement strand
GCTCGGTTGGCGACGGTACTTCCAGCAGTTCACGGCGCACTTTGGCGAGCGAATGCCGCCGGCTTCAGACGTCTTTGGCCTGTAGCAAGGGCGAAAGCTCGACGACGGGAGGGCATCCAGCCGGGTGTCCTCCCGTTTCTTTTTCACAAAGGCGTGGGTCACAAGGTCCTCCCGCCCATCAGGTGGCGAGGATTGCGATATGCTGCCGCCTCACCCACGTCGCTCGGGTGAAACACCGGCTTTCTGACACCCTCCAACAACTGAATGTTCACTTCTGCATCCGCAGAAATGAACGTTCATGCCAAAGGAACGTTCATTTCGCCAACCACCAAACTCCCTGCCCAAAAGCGGCGGATGCCGAAAAAAAATGAGCCCCCAACCTCTTGAAAACAAACAGAGGCGAAAAAAAGGCGCAGATCCCCTGCAGCTTCGGCTTCCAGCAAACGGATTGAAAGTAAGGGCACCACACGCCCACCTGGGGGAACCATGCGCAAGCGCGCCATCACGCGACAACAATTCATCGACGCTGCCACCCGCCTCTACGCTGAACACGGCTACCGCGGCGCCACCATTCGCAACATCTGCATCGAGGCCAAGCGCTCCGTCGGCGCCCTCTACATGCACTTTCACAACAAAGAAGACCTCTTTCGCCGCGAAGGCGCCCTCGTCGAGGAGGCGCTGCGCGACGCCTGTGCCTCCTCGGCCCACCGCAAACGTCAGCTGAGGCGCATCGGCGAGCGCGTCGTCGAGCACCGACGGTTTTTGCGGTTGCTCGTCGCCGACGACCAACAACGCGTCGGCGAAGGCGACCGTTTGGCCGTGAAGTGGGTGGCTCGGCTGCGAAAGTGGAGCCCGTCCATCGATGGGCTTCACGTCATCCACGCCTTGCGGCAAGCCGCAGGGCAGCTGTTCTTCGTCAAAGGCGAACGAGTGCCCAAACACGTGCGCCGAGTCGTGGTCGACGCCTTCGTCCGGCAGCCTCCGACAGCCCTGTTGGCCTGAGCGCGGGCCGACTGAGGCTGGTCTCGAAGAAACGCTTTCCCCGTCGAGGTCGACATGTGCGCTGGGGGTGCCGTCGATGGCGTCCTTTGGTCTCGAACGCTCTAAAACTGCCCTTCGACGACGCAGGTGTTGGTGAAGAACGAGCAGTAGTGCCCGTGCAAACAGCGCTCCGTGCCGCCGGCGTCGCAGGCGTCGCCGGGCTCCAGCACTTGGGCGTCGTCGAGGCAGTCCCCTGCGTTGTTGCATTGCTCGCCGTTGCCGCATTCGTCAGAGGCGCGGCAGCCGAACAGGCATTCTTTGAGGAGGAAGAAGTTGGCGCAGTACGTCTCGTCGGGGCAGTCGGCGTTGGTGTCGCAGCTGATGCTGAACTTGCAGACGTTGTCGACGTCGCATTTCCAGTCGTTGCACTGGTCGTGGTCGGAGCACACCACGTCGATGGCTTCACATTGCCCGTCGGCGTTGCACGTCTGGGGGCCGCCGTCGCAATGGTCGTCGACCAGACATGCCTGGGGCACGTCGTCTTCGGGGAGCACACAAGTGCCGGCGCGGGTGCTGCACGTCTGGTTCTCGCCGCTGCAGCTGTCGTTGTTGCAAGGCACCGTGCACGCCAGAGAGAAGTCGTAGCTGTCGGCGACGGTGAGCTCGACGCTGTCGGCCCCCAACACCATCTCGTAGACGACGACGTCGGCCAGGCCCGCGGCGTGCACAAAGCTGTAGACGCCGTCGTCGCCCATGAAGAAATCGACGCGGTAGGTGGTGGCGTCTGGGTTGCCACTCGCGGGGTTGTGCTCGACGGCCACGTAGTACGTGCCGGGACGGAAGTCGGTCCAGGTGATGACTTCGGTGCCGAAGCTGTCGGTGTTGGTGGCGTCCATCTGCGGGTCGTCGGCGACGGAGTTGTTGCCATTCCAGTCGGCGGTGTGACGCCCGTGGTAGATGGTTTCGTTGCTGCACGCCGACACGGGGAACATCACCAAGTTGAAGTCGGCGGTGTCGACGACGGGCAACAGGCGCACCGTCAGCACATTGGAGGGAGCGCTGTCTGCACAAAGGTTGTCGACGTTGCATGTCTCGCTCGCGGCACACGTGCCACAGCTTTCGCCGCAAACCGGGTCGACGCCGCATTGCTGAAATCCGCACGACGGCGTGCACGTGTCGTCGACGCATTGGCCAGACGCATTGCACGTCTCGGTTGCCGAGCAGGTGCCACAGGGTTCGCCGCAAACCGGGTCGACACCACACATGCGGTCTCCGCATTGGGGAACACAGGCCTCTTCGACGCAGGTGCCGTTGGAGCAGGTCTCACCCTCGCCGCACATCATGCTGCTTTCGCTGAGCCCGTCGTTTGCACACACGAACCGCACGTCGCCTTCACAGCGGGTGGCGCCTGGAGCGCAGGTCAACGCTTGGCACGCGCCAGCCGTGCAGATCTCGTCTTGGCCGCAGTCCACCGTTTCTTCGGCGCTGCCGACGTCGTCACAGACCAGGCGCTGGCTCCCGTCGTCGCTGCAGCGTGACACGCCTGGCTCGCACAGCCGGCTGTCACAGCGAGCGGTGTCGCCGTCGACGACACATTGCAGACCGTCGCCCGCGCAATCCGTCTCGTCGTAGCCGTCGCCTCCCGCGTTGCAGGTCAACAGTTGCTGGCCGGCACACGACGTCGCACCGGGCGCACACGTCGACGACACGCAAGACCCTGCTGCACACGTTTCATCTATCTCACAAGCGGTGACGCTGCCGTACCCACTCCCGTCTTCAAGGCAGGTGCGGGCCCCGTTGCCTGCGCACTGGCCGGCGCCGGGCACACACACACGCTCTTCGCAGGTGGCGCCGCTGGCGCCAGGGGTGCACTGACACCCGGCATCGCCGGTGCAAAGGGAGGCGTCGAGGCACGACGTGCGTTCTGCGCTGCTTCCGTTGGCGTTGCACACCACGAGTTCGTTGCCGTCGCAGGTCACAGCGTCGGGCGTACACACCTGATCGCGGCACACACCGTCGGTGCAGTAGGCGTTGTCGCCACAGGGCAAAGCGTCTTGGCTGGTGCCATCTGCGTTGCACGCAAAGGCGGTGGCGTCGTCGATGCAGCCCAAGCTGTTGGGGGTGCACACTTGCGCGCGGCATTGGGCGATGCCGTCGTCGACGACGCAGCGTTCGTCGTCGCCACAAGGAGTGCGCGTCGCTTCGGTGCCGTCGGCGTTGCACTCGACGCGCACGTCGCCGTCGCACGACTGGGTGTTGGCTTCGCAGACGATGTCGTCGATGGACACGCACGTGAAGTCGTCACAGCGGAACCCGCCGCTGCAGTCGGCGTTCTCTTCGCATTCGATGGCGTGACACGTGCCCTCTTCTTCTCGGCAGAATTCACCGCTGGCGCATTGGTCGTCGGCGCTGCAGAAAAACGCGCACGCCTGATCGACGCAGCGTTCGTCATCGTCGCAGGTGGTGTCGTCGATGCACTCGACGCAGATGCCATCGTCGACAGAACACACGGCGTAGTCGCCGGTGCACTCGCTGTCGTCTTGGCAGGCGGTGCGACATTCGTCGTCGCGGCACACCTCGCCGCCGGCACAGTCGGCGTTGCTTTCACAGGCGGCAAACACGGGCCCGGCGTCGACGTCGTCTCCACCATCAACGGTGGGGCTCGGGTCGGGCTCGCCTGTGGGGGCAGGCGGCGGGCAAGCGGCCAGCACACAGGTCAGCAAGGGAGCGGCGAGGGCAGCGACCAGGGTACGCATGAGACGTCCTCCTCAGGAGGCCACGCCCCCTGACAGCACCTTGACGCAGACCCGCCCGCTTTGGGGCGCAAAACGGCTGGATCTGGCCGGTGCCGGGCGAAACGTGTGCGCCTGCAGAACGGACGAACCAGGCGTTGGATCCACATCAGCGTACAGGGATGCTCACCACCGTCGACAAGCCGCCTTCGTCGACGACTTCACAGCGCACCGCCCCGAACCGGGACGCCAAGGGCAGGGTGACATCGACCGTCTCTTTGACGTCATCGGCGAGGAGGTCGGTGGGCTCCACCAACTGCCAGTCGTCGCCATCGGCCGCACATTGCATGCGCACGACGGGATGCTGGGCCGACACCGAGAACTGCACGCGCACCATGCCGAGCCGCTTGCCTTTGACCCGCATGGCCGACGCCCCGCTGACCATGGGCGGAGCATGGTCGACGTGAAACCAGCCACTGGTGGCGGCGTCTCGCAGCCGACGTTGCGCCCCATTGGACCCACCGTCGTCGACAACCACCTTCACCTGGTATTCGCCGGCTGCGAGACGTGCGGTGGCGACCGACAAGAAGGGGGCGTCGCCAAAGTCTTCGACGAGGGTGAACGTGCCTTCGCCGCGACGGCGCAGCCACCATTGGTACCGCAAAACGTCTTTGTCGACGTCAGTGACGTGCACGTAGAACGCCTGGTGGCCGAGGGCCTTGGTCTGCTTGCCCGACCGCTCTTTGGCTTTCGGCCGCAGCACCGTGCGTGCATCCGGCGTCTTTTTGAAGGGATTGTCGCCGAACGTCACCGACCTCGTGGGGTTCTTCTCGTCGACGGGGTTGAGCCGCAGCTTGTAGCCGGGGGCCACCAGTTCGACGCGTTCGATCTCAGGAGCGCGGTTTTGCGGCAGATAGGCCAGCCGAAGGCCTTCAAGGACGCTCCCAGCGACGAGGTCGACCTTGACCTGGGCATAGCGTGCACGTGCCGCTCCGCTTTTGTGGCGCCCGTCGACAGGGGCGAACGACGACCACGTCTCGTCGGGTTTCTTGGTGTTGCCGGTGCGCACAAACAGCTTCAGCTGCCCTTGGCCGGTGGCGGTGACCGCACCGAAGCGAGCGTTGTGTTTGGCGTCGACGACGGGGGCGTAGTAGCTGCCTGTGCCGCTCGCTTTGGGCTGCAGGCGAAGGAGTCCGCCGGTGTGCGCGCTGGTGGCCATGAGGTCTTTGCCGGCGTGAAACAGCGACGTCAGCTCGTCGTGCCCGTCGGCCTCGGTGTAGAAGTTGGGCGCATTCTTGCCTGCGACGTCGAGCGCCATGAGGCGTCCCTGGCTGCCGGTGCCGACGACGAGTTTGCCTCCGTGAAAGGCGAGGGCGTAGGCGCCGGTGCGTTTGCTTTGCCACAGCATGTTGACGGCGCCGTCGACGTCGATGCGCACGACTTCGGTGCTCTTCACCTTGCGGGCGGGGGGCCCTTTGGCGAGGCGCTTGTCGCGCGGCGTGCCGCCATCGCTCCATTTGCCGTCGGCGCTGACCAGCGACGCAAACACCCGGCCTTTGTCGTCGACGACGACGTCGGTGACCTCGTTGGTTTTGCCGTCAAACAGTGCACTCAACTTGTTGTTGGCGAAACGGTACACGACGCCGTCTTTGCCGCCGCCGAGGACGAACGCGGGCTTCGCAGCCGACGTCCCCTTGCGCTTGGTGTCGACGGCCAGGCTCCGCAGGTGTTTTTCGGCGGTGGAGGCATGGCGTGTCCACAGTGGATCTTTGGGAGCCTCCTTGTCGCCACTGGCGTCGCTGCTCTTGGCGTCGGCTTTTGCGACCTTGGCGTCGTCGGCTTTGGCATCCGACTTCTTGGCGTCGGCCAGGAGGTCAGACACCTTGGCGCTCATGAACACGCCCTCGTCACCGCCGCCGACGACGTAGAGACGTCCGTTGTGCACCACGCCGTCAAACAACGTCTTCGCCGACTCGACCGTGGACGTGCCGATGACCGTCTTCGTTTTGACGTCGACGAACGTCACACCGCCCTTGGGGCCGGCCAACACGGCGACGGTGTTGGCGTCGACGCTGAGCACCTTGGTGAGGAGGGGGAAGGGCAACTCGACCAACAGCTTGCTGCCCTTGCCCGACGAAAAGTGCAGCTGACCAGGCCCACTGCTGGCAATGACGAAACCACCTTTGACGGCGACAGCGCTGAGGACGGGCCCGGGCAGGCCTTCAGCGAGAGGCTGCAGCACCGGTGCGGTGACCACCCGCCCGTCGGCGTCGACGCGGGCGTTGTGAAAGTCGCCTTGTTCGAGGGCGGCGCGGTCGTTGAGGTCTTGCACCTGCACGGTGGTGGCAGAGGCCGACAGGCAGGCCAAGGTGGTGACGACGACAAAGAGCAGAGACAGGGACGGCAGGCGCATGGGCAAACCTTCAACAAACAAGACGAACAACAACAAACGGGAGAGGGGGCTGCGTGGCGCTACCGCCGGGGAGGCGTGCTCACGACGACGCGGCCGCGGGCGACGCCCCGGGTGACGCCGTCGCGCTGCAGGCGGCCAATGGTGTTGGCGTGGGTTTCGAGCAGGCGCCCGGCGGTGCCGCCGCCTTCGTCGAGGGCACCGCGCAACGACGCGGGCAAGTCGTGAAGGGCCTGCCCACCAAGGCGCAACCCTTTGCGCTCTTGCACCAAATACAGCGTCACCGACCCCGAGCGCGGTTTTGTGGCGTGCACCTGGAGCAACTGTTTGAAGTCGGTGACGACGGGAATGAGCCCCGCCTCTTTCTCCAGCTGCATGGCCCGGCGGGGGGCGGCCGCCACCAGCGCATAGCGCCCGTCGCTGAGGCCTTTTGGCAGCCGCACCGTGACCTCGTCGACGACGGCGGGGCGATCCAACCGGGCGAAGTGAACGGCGACGCGAACGTCACGGCCCGGCACCAGCGGGTCGAGCGCCCGCACGCCGGTGACCACTTCGTCGATGACGTCGTCGACGCGGGTGATTTTGAGCTTCACGGCTTCGACGTGAACGTCTTGCAGGCCGTGTTGGGTCAGGCGCGACAGGCTGTTGAGCACGGCGATGGCGGCCTGGATGTCGACGGCGCTTCCTTTTTGGGCGCCACGCGCGTGCAGCGGAACGACGTCCCCCGTCGACAGCGTCGCCTGCCCGGTGACCTCGAGGGTGCCGCCGAGTTCGAGGCTGACGCGGCCTTCCATGGCGTTGGCGAGGGCGATGGCGATGTACAACGGCGTGTCGGTCGGGTGCTGCATCACCGTGTATTTGAGCAGTTTGCGGGCGTCGCGTTTGCCGCGTGGCCCGCCCATGTAGAGGTCGACTTCAACAGGCACCGTCGTCGGAAACACCCCCATGTCGCCGGCGATGGCGTGCAGTCGGTCGTCGGTGAGGCGGCCAACGGGAACGGTGGCTTGCCCCATCTTCCAACTGCCGGCGGCGCTGGCGACGGTGGTGACGATTTCAGCATCCGACACAGGCATCTGTGTGGTGCCGATGCCCATGAAGGGGTGGCCAAAGGCCAAGAAACGGTCGCCCTTCACCCAAGTGACGGTGCCGACGCCGGCCATTTTGATGTCGCCGTCGACCATGAGGCCGGCGATGGGGCCGCTGGCAAACAGCCGCGGCGCCGCCGATGACGTCGACGACGCGCCGCCTCCGCCTGCTGCCGCGGGAAGCACCGGCCACAATCCCCGCTCTTTGAGGTGGGGGGCAAAGGCGGTGATGACGTGGGGCGACAGACCACTTTGCACCACCGGTGTTGAGATGGGTTCGGCCTTGCCCCACGGCGTCATCAGCGTGGCCTGCGACGACGGCGCGCCCTTCGCAGGCGACGGTGCGTCTGGGTTGGCGTCGGCAACGGCGAGCATGCGTTCGATGGGGGTGATGCCGGCGATGGCGTCTTTGGTGAAGCTGCCGAAGCGGTAGCCGACGGCGCCGATGAGTTTGCCGTCGATGTACGCCGGCGAGCCGCTCATGCCGGAGATGACGCCGGTGCGCTCGATTTGCTCGCCCACCAGCTTGGCGATGATGAGGTCTTCGCCGGGGCCAAGGTACGACCGCATGACGCCGAGGATTTCGAAGCCGAATTCTTCGGGGCCACGGGCCGACGCAAACACGGTGTAGCCGATGCCCTTTTGCCCGCGCTTCACCTGGTTCAGCGGCAGGATGGGTGGGTCTTCGATGGCGATGTGCGCGGGCGGCGCGGCGATGGGGCCAGCCACCGCAGCGGTCGAGGCCAGCAACACGACGCCGAGGGCGAGCGGCACCGGTTTGAGGCGGGCAAAGCAGGAGGAAACGTCCATGGTGTCCTTTTGCGACGAGAGACGGCCGCGACGCAAGCGCGCTCCCGGGTGTGAACGCATTGGGGCCGTCTGGGGTCTAACGTTTTCGACGTCGCGCTCATTCGCCGGCCCCGCTTTGGGCGCGGCCGTCAGTCTGTGCGCGCCTGCGACCGCAGCATGAAGCCGATGAGCTTGTGCAGCAGGCGGGCGCCGACGACCGCGTCCCAACCGTCCTCGTCGGACGCGTCGTCGTCGACGACGGTTCCGACTTCGACGAGATCCAAGCCCACCCACGTCGTCTTTTTGGCGACGGCGTCGAACAGACCGACGGCCTCGTCAAACGTCAGCCCCCCCGGCACCGGCGTGCCGGTGTTGGGGCAGTTGGTGGGCTCGAGCCCGTCGATGTCGACGCTGACGTAGACGTGGGGCCCGCAGGCGTCGGCGACGGCTTGAAAGAACGCGTCGAGGTCGCCGCGCTGGCGGGCTCGACGCAATCCGGTGCCTGTGAAGGCGGTGATGCGGGCGTCGTCTTGAATGCGCGTCAGCTCCGGCTGGCACAGGTCGCGAATCCCCACCTGCACCAGACGCACGTCGGGGTGGGCGTCGAGAAAGTTGTGCATCACCGACGCATGCGAATGCACAAAGCCCTCGTAGGCGACGCGCAAGTCGGCGTGGGCGTCGATCTGCAGCACCGTCAGCTGCGGCCAGCGCTCGGCGACCGCGTGCAGCGGGCCTTCTGCGATGGAGTGGTCGCCGCCCAACGCGACAGGCAGCTTGTCGTCGTCGAGGACGGCAGCCGTCGCCGCCTTCAGCTGGGCCACCATGTGGGCGGAGGCTCCGTTGACGAACGCCAAATCCTCGGGCGACGGCGCCGTCTGCACACACAAGGCGTCGATGACGCGCACCGCCGCCTCCCGCGCTTCGGCGGACGCGTCCGCCATCCCGATGGGGGCGTCGGCGAGGTGGATGCCGACGTCGGTGGGTGTTCCGACGTCGAGGTCGAGAAGGTCGATCTGATGGCTCGCCCGCCGCACGGCTTCGGGCGCGTCTGCGGTCCCAGCGCCATAGCTGACGGTGGCCTCAAACGGCGCGGGCGTCACCACCACCCTCGACGACGCCCGCGTCGGGGAGAGGCCAAACAGGCCCGCGTCGGCAGGAGGGGGACCATCGGGATCGGGCGTGAACGGCGTCGTGCTCATGGGCCCTGGTATGCCTCGCGCGGGCGGCAGCGTCGAGGCCGTTGGCTCCAGCCGGCATGCGTCAAACGGCCCCTTGCCGACTTGACGCGCGCACGGCACATTCGCCAGCAATGCATGGATTGTTCTCAGTTGTCGTCGGGGCGTGCCTGGCCCCTCTTCCGGCAGGCACAGCCGCCTTCCTTCGCAAGACGGGCTTGTTGCTGCTGGCGCTGGCGTCGCTGATGACCGCGGCTTGCAGCCACACCATCACGGTGACGTCGTCAAAGCATGGCCACCTGCAAGTCGGCGACGAGCCTGCGGTGCCCGTCGGGCCACAGCCCACCTCCATCAAGGTGCCCGTCGGGGTCGACCCCGTCCTCCTTCGTCTCCGCGACAAGGGCACCGACGAGATGACCATCGCCTTTGTGCCGCGTGACGACATGGCCCTGTGGGTGCCGGTCACCGCCGGCATCGGCGCCTGCATGTTGTTTCCGTCGTGTGTGATCGGCTCCCTGCTCGTCGCCAACCCGTTCTTTCTGCCGTCGTTGGCGCTCGCTGCAGCGGTGCCCAACTTCGCTGGCGCCTGTGTGTCCATCATCTCCGCGCCGTCGTGGTGCACGCTGCCGTGCGCGACCGGAGGCCTCATCGGCGGGTTGTCTCCCCTGTCGATGTTGATGATTGCCGCACGGCCTGCCTCCCACCTCTCGCTCGACGAGCTGACGTGGGTCTCGCTGCCGACAGCGCCGCCTCCTGAACTCCCCAAATCCGCGATGGTGTACTGATGCAACGCTCGCACGCACAGACGCACGTCGTCTTCTTTGTGGCCGCCGCCTGGGGCTTGGTCGGGGCTTTTGGGTGTGGGCCTGTGTCGGGCGACGTCCCCGTCGAGGTCGTGGTGTTCGACGACGACGACGACATCGACGTGCTCGGCGTCGAAGTCATCCCCGACGTGGTCAACATTTTGCGCGGGGAGGGCAGTCGCTTCGACGTCGTTGGCGTTCCCAAAGTCGGCGCACTCGAACTGCAGACGCTGGTGTCTGAAGAAAGCCTCTACCCCGGTTACGATGACGTCGTTGAAGGGCAGCGCGAGTTGGCGGGCGGTGACGTCGTCAACCCACGCCTGTCGTGGAACGGCTCCGAATGGCAGGCCCAAGATTACGATTCGCTGGCGTACCTCACGGCATTTGCCAACTTCGAAAAGGTCTGGTCGTTCATGTCGGAGTACGACAACACCGGCGCCACCGACGAACACGCCATCGTCGGGTTTTACGGTGAGGTGGTGGTGAGCAACCTCATCACCATGCCGGTGATCGCGGCCGACAACGCCGCCTACGTGTCCACCCTCGACGGCTGGTTGGTGCTGCGCAGCGTCGCGTTGTCGGGTGAGGCCTTGCCGCTGGGCATGAATGACGCCGTCATTGCCCACGAATTCGCCCACCGCTACGTGCACCACAACTTGCACCTGCGCACCGATGAGAACTTCGACCTTTGGCGCTCGGCGACGGTGAACGGCTTCGCGTCGTCGACGGACGCCTTCAACTTGCGCGGCATCGACGAGGGCATCGCCGACGTCTTCGCCTTGGCCTACTCCGGCAAACCCGACTTCATCGAGCGCAGCATCACCAGCGCCACCCCCGCCATCTCCGCCCGTGACGTCGAGGGCGAGTTCGCCGACCTCGTCACCTACGAGCATTTTCTCAATGGCGGCTACCCCGACAACGACTTCCAAGACGCCTGCAACGGAGACCTCAGCTCCGAAGGGTTCAACTTCTACTGCATCGGCACCCTCTTCGCGCGCGTCATGTGGGACACCGCCGGCGGCGACGCCAACGCCTTGCGCACCGAGGTGCTCCCTGTGTTGGAGCCGGCCCTCGCCGACGCCTCAGAGCGCATCCAGCGCAACGGCGCCAACGGCTTGTTGTTTCGCCCGTCGTTCGTGCTCGAGCCGCTGGCCCAACGCCTCCCCGCCAACCGCCAGCAGGCCTTCTGCGACGGCGTGATTCGCAAGTTCGGCACGTTCGTCATCCTCGGTGAGGTGCCCTCATGTCTGTGAAGCATCTCTTGGCTGCTGCGCTGTGGGCGTCGATGGCGGCCTCACCAGCAGCGGCACAAGACGCCCCCGACGAGGCTGGCCCAGCAGAAAAGGCGGCGCCCTCCGTCGACGAACCCCGAGACGCGGGCGCTGAACATCCCGACGTCGAGAACCCCAGCGCCGACAAGCCCGACGGTGCAAGGCCAGAGGGCGCAGAGGGAGAGGGAGCAGCAGGAGACGTTTCGCACCCCGACCCTGACGTGCGCAAAACACCGACAGGCGTCAACGCCAAACTCGGCGGACTGCACATGCCCCCGCCGCCCGACACCATCGCTGTGGAGTTCGCCTACAACGAGGTCGCCGCCAGCCCCGTCTCGGGCCACGCCACACAACACTGGCGATTTCCGTCGCTGCGCCTGACGTACCTCACCCCCATGAAGCTCGTCGGCTTCGACCTCCTGGTGGGCGGCGACGGCACCCTCGGTGGATTCGTCTCGAGCGAAGGCTCCATCGGTGCGGGCTCCGTCTTCTTCGGCCCCCACGCCAAAGCACGGGGGCTGGTCGCTTTGCCGCTGAAAACGCCATTCGTCACCGCCGCCCCCTACGCTTTTGGCGGCGTGTCGTCGACGTTTGGCCTCGGTGGTCTCATCGTCGGAGGCGAGATGCACCCGCGCTCGCTGCTGTTGTTGGGCGGCGAAGCCGGGCTTGGCTTGTGGTTCGACATCAGCGGGTTTTTGCTCCGCGTCGACACCGGCGCGGGATTGTACGACGGCCGCATGGCGTTGAGCATGAGCCTGGGCGCCGGCTGGGCTTTCTGAACGGCCGCCAACGGCATTTGACTCCACGGCTTTGCGCGCAACGCGCTTTGACCTCGACGGCCCGTCCGGCTAGCAGGCAGGCTGATGCACCGGGGCGCCGACGCTCCACATGAGACTGCCATGCTCGACGACACCCAGACGCCCGCCTCTGACGCCGCCCCTTCTGCTCTCAAAGAGCAAGAGCACGGCGCCGCCTCTTTGGTGTGGCGCGGAGCCGCCATCGGCGTCGCTGAAGCCATCCCCGGCGTGTCGGGCGGCACCGTGGCCTTGATTCTCGGCGTGTACGCCCGGCTCATCAACGCCATCCGCGCCTACAAACCGTCGACGGTGATTGCGTTTTTGCAGGCGTTGCCCGGCATCCGTGGCGACGACGAACAGCGCCAGCGGTTCAAAGACGCTGCCACCACGCTGTACCTGCCGTTTCTCATTCCGCTCGCCGTCGGCATGTTGCCCGCCGTGCTCGTCGGCACCAAGATCCTCCCCGCCTTGATGGAGTCGCATCGCATGTACATGCACGCGCTCTTCTTCGGGATGATCCTCGCCAGCTGCTACGTCCCCTGGGCCATGCTCGGCGACAAAAAGCCCCAGCACTACCTCGGCGTCGTCGTCGGTGCCGTCGCGGCCTACGTCTTGGTGGGCTTCTCGCTCGCCGTCGAGCCGTCGTTGCCCTTCATCTTTTTGTGCGGCGCCATCGCCATCTGCGCCATGATTCTGCCGGGCGTGTCGGGCTCGTATTTGCTCACCGCCCTCGGCCAATACAGCCACATCTCGCATGCGCTGCACAACCGCGACTTGCTGACCATCGGCGTCTTTCTCGTCGGCATGACCGTCGGCATCACGCTCTTCGTGCGCCTGTTGGCCCGTCTGCTGCGCACCCACCAAAAGGCGACGTTGGCGGTGCTGACGGGGCTGATGATCGGCTCCTTGCGGTCGGTGTGGCCCTACAAAATCGGCAGCGGCCAGTTCATCGAGAAGAAGGGCAAGAAGATCGAGCTGCTGCAAAACGTCATGCCCGAGCAGTGGGGCACGCCCGAGATGCTCGCCATCGGCTGCGTCGGGCTCGGCATGGCCATCGTCATCGGCCTGCTCGTCGTCGACAAAAAACTCAAAGGCGAGGACGCCTGAACGTGCGCCGCCCGCGCCTCCTCCTGTTGGCAATGCTCGCGGTCTCGACGACGGCGTGCCAAACCGCGCCGAAAAAGCCGCCGCCCAAAGTCGACACCAAGCCCACCACAAAGAACAACGTCGGTGGCGACGACGACAGCAGCGAAACCGTACCCGTCGGGCGCTACTACGAAGTGCAAAAGGGCGACACCCTCTGGAGCATCTCGCGCAAGCACGGTGTCCCTCCTGAAGAACTCGCCGAACTCAACGGCCTCGACGCCCCCGAAATGCTGCAGGTGGGCCAGCTCATCTTTCTCCCCGACGACGACCCGTTGGGTCTGCCCGTCGACGAGAGCGCCTCCGGCGACCACGACCACACGCCAGACGCCGAACGGGCGACGTTGACCACCAAGGCCGACCTCATGTGGCCGCTGAAAGAAGGCGTGCTGCTGCGCGACTTCGACCTCAAAGGCACGTTGCCCCACGAGGGCATTCTCCTGGCTGCGCCGGCCGGAACACCGGTGTCTGCCGCCGCCGACGGCCATGTGGTGCACGTCGGTGAAGAAGGCGCCTACGGCATGATGGTCATTCTGCGGCACAGCAAAGAAGCCGGCGCCTCCGACGACGACCACCTGGTGACCATCTACACCCACCTCGACGGCGTCGACGTCGAGCGCGGCAACGTCGTCACCCGGGGGCAAATCATCGGCCGCGTTGGCTCGTCGGGCCGGGCCGAAAGCTCTCAGCTGCTGTTTCAGGTGCGCGAAGGGCGCCAGCCGGTCGACCCGCTGGCGCACCTGCCCGACGAATAGGCTGCCTCTACAACGCGAAGTCGTAGGTGATGCTCAGCGTCGACCGCTTGCCACCTTTCGTCGACGACACCGTGCACGACGCGTCGCCGCAGGGCACCATGTCTCCCTCGACGACCAAGCCGTCTTTGAAGGCGGCTTGCGCATCTTGCAGCGTCTTCACCATGTTTTCTGCGTTTTCGCCGCCGAGCTCTTGCAGCAAAGCGATGGCGGCAGCGATGCGCTTCTTCGGCCGGGTCTCAACGTCACCCTCGAAGCGCCAATGCTGGGCGTAGTGCTCACAGCCGCCTTGGAGGTAGTGGGCGACGACGCCCTTTTTGAGGTGGCGCGTCCACACTTTGGTGCGTCCGTCGTCGTGCTGCTTCGCTTTGGCGGGCCCGCCGCTGAGTCCGCTGGGGTCGAGGCTGCAAGCGAAGTCTTCAGCCGCCGGCGCCAACCTCAGCGGGGTGACGTCGGGCTTTTTGCGGCGCTTGCCGTCGACGGCAAAGAAGACCTTGCCCTCTTTGGCCTTCGCGTCGAATTCCACGACGGTGTCGACGTCGTTGTTGCGGTAGGTGCCGAATTGCTCGACGAGTTGGCCCGGGCCTTTGCCGCCGTCTTCAGGCGGGTGGTAGGCGTAGAAGTATGTCCAATAGGTCTTGTAGCTGTCGGCGGGGTCGCCGATGAGCACTTCGACCTCGACGAGGGGGACACCTGCTGTTTGCGCCGGCACCACAGCAAGCTTGGTGACCTGGCCGCCCTTCCACGTGCCGCCCCAAGTCTGACGGGCCTTGCTCTCGCGGTGGGCCCCGAAGGCCAGTGGCTCAAACAGCCGCAAGCGGGTGGCAAACGTCGACGTCCACCCGACGCTGACGGCCTCGTTGTCGCCGTCGCCGTCGAGGTCGGCGCGCACCACAAACGGCGACAGCGTCGAGCCGAAGAGAAACCCCCGCACCTTGCCTTGCGCCGTCGACGCCGTGACTTCGTACCAACGGTTGACGGCTTTGCCCACGCGCACCAGCGGGCCATGCCCCAGAACGGTGACTTCGGTGCCGAAATCGAGCTTGGTGACGACGGGGGCGCCTGCTTTGGCCTGCCGGCGCAGGTTGACGAGGTCGGTGCCGACGTAGGCGTTGTCCTTTGCCTTCCAGCCCGTGACCTTGAACGACTTCGGCGGGGCCTTTCGAGACGGCGCGGCATAGGTCAGCGTCGTCGGGGGCGCAGCTTGCACGAAGAGGGCGAGAGACAATGCAGTGATCGACAGCATCTGACGTGCATAGCAGGCAGAGCCGACGTCAGTAGGTGAATCCGCTGCCGCCGATGAATTCGCGCAGCACACTGTTTTGCGGCACGCGGTCGGGAAAGACGGGCACGAAGAGCTCCAAGAACTTCAACAGGCGGTAGGCCTCGACGCGGGAGGGGTGATCGCGAGGCACCTCGAGGAGGTACCGCCAGGCAAACGTCCGCAACACTGGCGTCTCGTAGACGAGCGCAGAGTTGAACATGGCGTCGGCAAAGCGATGAAACGGATAGATGTGCTTGCGCTCGCCCCGGCGCACGCTCGGCCACCGCGCGATGGTGTCGGCCGCGTTGGTGCCGCGGTAGCGACGGTCGCGCACGATGCGCCGCAACAGCCGGGTGTCGGCGGTGAAGATGCGGTTGTGCTCGTCGATGACCAACTGGGTGAGGGCGTTGATGTAAATGCGAAACACGGCTTCGTCGGGCACGCTCTGGGTGATGCGCGGGTTCAAGCCGTGAATGCCCTCGACGAGGAGCACCATGCCTTTGCGCAATGTGACCGGCCGCCACTCGTCTTGGGGCGCCGGGCGCCCGTTGCGAAAGTCGAAGCGGGGAATGGCCACAGTCTCGCCCTGCATCAGCTGGCTGAGTTGCGCGTCGAGGAGGTCGAGGTTCAAGGCCTCCAGCGCTTCGAAGTCGTATTCGCCGTCGTCGTCACGCGGGGTGTTCGCCCGGTCGTTGTAATAGTCGTCGAGGCCAATGTGGATGGGCTCCAACCCGCTCACCTGCAGCTGCACCGACAGACGCTGCACAAACGTCGACTTGCCAGAAGACGACGGGCCCGCCACGAAGATGACGCGAATGTCGTCGGAGCGGGCCGAAATCTGGTCGGCGATCTCTGCCAGCTTCTTCTCGTGCAGGGCCTCTGAGATGCGCTCGACGTCGGCGAAGCGGTCGTTGAGAATGGCGTCGTTGAGGTCGCCGATGGTGTGCACGCCCATCTTGCGGCTCCACTCCACGGCGTCGCGGTAGCCCTCAAACAGCGAGCGCTCCTCCTCCGACGGCGGCGTCTTTTCTGACTCCCCAAACTGCAAGATGATGCCGGGCGGGTAGGGCACGACCTTGGCGCCAGCGCCCAGCGACGTGCTCGCCGCATACGGCCCGTGGGGGATGTCAAAGAAGCCGGCGAGTTCGACGATCGAAATCATCGGCGAGGGCCACGATTGCAGCAGGCGCGCCTTGGTGCCGGTGGGGTCGGTGAGCAGCTTGGCCGCGACGTCGACGGGCACGAAGCGGTTCACAAACGCCAAGTCGCGTTCGACGAGGTCGGCATAGGCCGACGTCAAGTCTTCAGCGAGCGCCCGCAGGTCGACGTCGTCTTCTTGTTCGGCGGCCACGTCGTAGTAGTAGCCGCCCAACAGCGACTGCCCGACGTGAAAGCGCAGCGACGGATGCCGCTCACGCGCCGCTGCCAAGAACACGTGCCCGATGGTGCGGCGCAACACGGCACGGCCGGCAGCGTCGGTGCGGGTGATGGCGGTGATGGCCGCGTCAGAGTGGATGGGCGTCGACAACGACACCACATGTTGGTTGAGCACGGCGGCGACGATGCCTGCGTCGCGAATGCGTTGTTGCCCAAAGATGGCGGCCACCGTCGTCCCTGGAGCGACGCGGTGCGACTCGCCGTCGAATGACACCGAAATCTGCTGCATGTCTGTCGTATACAGCGGACGTTGCTGCAAATGCAGCGTGCTCGACGCAAAACGCCCTCCGAAGAGGGCGTTTCATTCGGTGGGGAGCGACGTCAGACGGCGCGAATCTTGGGGTACACCGGCGACCAGATGGTCTCCTCCAGCCGTCGCTCGAGTTCGTCTTCAGAGCAAGTGTCGGCGAGGCCTTTGGCCATGGCCTCGAGGGCGACGGCTTTGGCGATGGCGCGCGAGATGGGGCGCAGACCCTGCAACGGCGGATACAACGACCCCGTCGCCAACGTCGCCTCGTCGACGCGGGCGGCCAACATTTCAGCCGCGACGGTGAACATGGAGTCGCTGACTTCACGCGCGCCAGCGACGAGAGCGCCAAGGCCCACACCGGGGAAAATGTAGACGTTGTTGCCCTGGCCAATCTTGATGCTGCGGCCATTGATGTCGACATTGGCGAACGGCGAGCCGGTGGCGACGAGGGCTTTGCCGTTGGTCCACGTCAACAAATCGACAGGCTTCGCTTCAGCATTCGCCGTCGGGTTGGAGAACGGGAAGATGGCCGGACGCTCACAATGCTCCGCCATGGCCCGCACCATGGGCTCGGTGAACGTGTCGGGCACCCCCGACGTTCCGATGAGCACGGTGGGCTTCACCTTCTCGATGACCTCCTGCAAGTCGGCGCCGCCCTCTGGCGAGAGGCCGTAGCGTTCGGCGATGGCTGCCGGCCACGCCACGCGCTCCTTGTAGGGGTCGGAGTAGCTGCGTCCGTCGGTGAGCAAGCCCCGGCTGTCGAGCACCGCCACCGACGCCAGCAGGTCGTCGCCCTCGACGCCGTCGCGGCTGAAGCGCTCGATGATGAGGTCGCGGATGCCCACGCCGGCCGCACCAGCGCCCAAGATGACGACGCGTTGCTCCGACGACGGCGTGCCACTCACGCGTTGGGCGCTGAGCACCCCAGCCAGGCCGACGGCGGCGGTGCCCTGAATGTCGTCGTTGAAGCACAGCAATTCTTTGCGGTACTTCTCGAGCAAGCTGATGGCGTTGCCTTTTTTGAAGTCTTCCCACTGCAGCAGAGCGTGGGGGTAGACCTTCTTCACGGCCTGGATGAACTCGTCGACAAATGCGTCATAGGCCGGCCCACGCAGACGCGGCGCTTGGTACCCGGCGTACAGCGGGTCTTTCAGCAGGTATTCGTTGTCGGTGCCCACGTCGAGGGAGATGGGCAAACACTGGCAGGGGTTGATGCCGGCGCCGACGGTGTACAGCGCGAGCTTGCCAATGGGGATGCCCATGCCGCCCGCGCCTTGGTCGCCGAGACCCAAGATGCGTTCGTTGTCGGTGACCACGATGAGTTTGACGTCGTCATAGGGCGACGAGCGCAACACGTCTTCGATGCGGCCGCCGTGGTCGGGGGTGATCCACAAACCACGGGTGCGGCGCAGAATGTGGCTGTACTTCTGACAGACCTTGCCCACCGTCGGGGTGTAGACGATGGGGAGCATCTCATCGATGTGCTCCTCGAGCATCTGGTAGAAGAGGTGCTCGTTGCGGTCTTGCAGCTCCGACAGTTGAATGAACTTGTCGAGGTCGTTGGTCTTCTTGTTCAACCCCCGCAGCTGCCGCTGCTTTTGCATCTCGGGCGTCGACACGCGGTTGGGCAGCAGGCCGGTGAGACCCAATGCCTGCCGCTCTTCGATGGTGAACGCCGACCCCCGGTTGTACATGGGGTGGGTGAGCACAGCGCGGCCGCGCTCGGGAATTTCGAGGGTGACGACGCCATTTTCGTCGCGGGTTTGGCGAATCATCAAAGACTCCAGCTGAGCCAGCCTCAGCGTTGGACGGGGGGCAAGGCCCAAGGGCCTGCCAAAAAGCGGGGCCGGTTGTCTCACCGGCCCCAAGGCAAATCAAGGCGCACTGCGGCGTAAACCCGCGCCTTTTTCACTTTTTGTTGCAGACGGTGTTCACGCATTGCCAGCGACGACAGGGGGCAGCCCGTCGCTACTGCATGCAGCGGTTGTTGACGTTTTGCAGCTCGTTCTTCTCGTTGATGGTCCACACGTCGCCGTCCATGTCGTCGATGCCTCGCGCCGTCATCACGAACGAGGTCTTCGACGTCAGCTGCACGTCGAACTGGTAGCGCTGCTGCTTGGCCCCCATCGGCCGAAAGTCGATGGCGTCGAGCGTGCCATAGGCGTTGTGCTCAGCGCGATACATCTCCTGCGCCACGTAGCCCTGTTTGAGCTGCGCCTTCGCCTGCGACTGCTTCGCGCGGCACTGAAACTTCACAAAGTTCGGAATGGCGATGGCGGCGAGAATGCCGCCCACGAACGTGAACAGCATGAAGGCACCGCCGCATCCCAGCAGGATGAGCAGCCCTTTCGGCATGCCTTTCTTTTCAGGGCGCTCCGTGGAGGCGTGGGGGTCAGGAGTGCTCATGACGGGTCCTTTGCAGAGACGGCCAGACAGAGGTCGGCTTGAATGGTGGGTGCTGTGGCTTCGGTGACGACCCAGACGTCGCCCTTCATGGCGTCGAGGCCCGTGGCGGTGATGACAAACGTGTCGACCTTGGCCTGCGCGTCGAACACGTATCGCTGAAGCTTGCCCTGACGCATGAAGCCGATCTCTTTCAATGTGCCGAACCGGCCGTTGTCGACGTGAAACGCATGCTGGGCCTCGGCGGCCTGTCGAAGATTGACCTTTGCGGAGCTTTGCCGGGCGCGACACTGGTACAAGCCATAGTTGTCGAATGCCGACACAAACATCGAAACCACAACACCAACGGTGGCGACGAATCCGACCGCGCCGACGGCAAGCAACCCCAAAAGAACTGCTGTTGGGCGCTTGCGGCGTTCGTTGGCGGGAGCGGTGTTCGTCATGCGCCCTTCTGAACCAAATCGGGGCGGATGTCGAGGGCGATGGCCTGTTTGTCACCGAAGGCAGACGTCCTTGGGGTGCAGCACAACACCGTCGTGCGTCACCGTCCACAAGTCGCCCTGCAGGTCGTCTGTTCCTGCAGCTGATGCGTGAAAGCTCTGTGGTGTGTCTTGCGACATCGACACCACAAACCGCAAACCTTTGTCGTGCGGCGTCTGCCAACCCAGCTCGTCGACGGAGGCCGCGTAGACGCCGTGCTCGTCGTGGTGGGCCTGCTGCATCGCATGGAGTTGGCGCATGGCCGCCTTCGCAGGCGCCAGGCGCGCGTAGCAGCCGAACGACCGAAACTGGTCGAAGGCGACGTACCCCACCACCGCAGTGCCCGCCAACAACATCAGGCTCAGCCCCGTCGCCAAGACCGTCATGAGCTTCTTGCGGTTCTCGTCGTCGGCGAAGGGCGACTCGGGCATGGCTCGCGTTACTCCGCAGCGTCGGCCGGGGGCGGCTCGTCGACTTGCTCTTCTGGCTGCTCGCCCAGCGTGTTGTCGGTGTCGCGCGGGAGGTGCTCGGCGATTTTGTCGCGCAACTGCTCCGCCTCGAGCACGAGCTCGTCGCTGCCGTCCCACTCGCTGAGAGCGTCGATGAGTTTGACGCTGTTGTTGAGGGCTTTGCGCAGCTGGCGTACCTTGTCGGTGACGGGTTTGGCTCGCAGCTCCTCAGGGATGGCCTCTTTCAGCTCTTTGCGCAGCTGGGCAGGCGTGCGCTCGCCTTCAAACGCCGCCGCCTTCAGGGCGAGGTAGGCGTCGTTGTCGACGCGCTCCTTTTCGAGCTCTTTGCGGGCGTCTGCGAGCACGCCGATGGCGTTGAAGTCGGGCACTTCGCGGGTGGGGGTCACCTTGCCGTCTTGCACCCGTGGGATGAACTCCGGCGCCTCTTCTCCCAGCCAGCGAAAGCTCTTCACCAACTTGCGCGCCGTCGACGACGTCACCCGGATTTCATCCGCGCAATACGCCGAGAAACTCTTGTAGCCCCATTGGCGCCACACACGGCTTTCGGCCACGTCGGTGAGGTGCTCCCCCAGCATCACCCATGAGGCTTTGAAGGCGAGGGCGGCCTCGAGCACTTGGTAGCGGCTGTCGTTGGGCTGCAGGTTCTCCATGCGGGAGACGATGGCCATTTCGGCTTTGGTGAGGCCAGCGTCGTCGGCGCCGGCCGTCGAGCGCATCAAACGAGAAGGAAGACGAAACACAGGGGAGGGCATCTGAACCTCTGAAATGCAGCAAACGGAAAACGACGAGAGGTCCACTCTCGTCGTCAATCCAGCGTTGGTTGTCAACGCAGACCGGCGTCAGCGGCGAGGGCGACGGGGGCGTCGCGAACGACGAGGACGGGCACGCTCACATCGGATGGTGCGGGGGCCTTTGTCTTCAGCGCCGTCTTCGCCTTCAGCACCATCTTCGCCGTCGGCCTTGGCTTCTGCATCGGCTTCAGCAGGCTCGGCCTCGTCGCCGCCTCTGGGGGCGCCGTTGACGGCTTCGATGACTTTGTCGGCGACTTCTTGGTCGACTTCGATGTGCGAGGAGTGATCGCGCACGTCGCCACCGCCGGTGAAGTGGCCTTCGTCGACGCCGCTCATTTCGGCGAGCTTGGCGACGAGGGCGCGCATGTCTTCGAGGCCATCGTCTTTGCCGAGGGTCACGTACAAGTTGGCCGGCGCATTGGGGTCGTCTTCACGCGGCTCGCGTTCGCGGCGTTCGCCGCGCTCTCCACCACGGTCGTCGCGGTCGCGGCGTCCACGTCCACCACGGTCGTCGCGGTCACGGCGTCCACGGCCGCGGTCGTCGTCGGCGCGGCGCTCTTGCTTTTCGGGCGCCGTCTTTTTCAGCGAGTAGTGCGAGCGCAACAAGAAGGCCAAGATTTCCTTCATGTCGCCACGCTCGAGCATGGATTCTGCGACTTGGCGGTACTGCTCCACCTCGACGCCGTCGGCTTCTTCGATGAGTTGTTGGGCGAGACGTTCAGCTTGCATCCAGAGGATCTCTTTCTCTTCGGGGAGCTCCAGCAGCTCAAAGGGCACCTCGAATTTGCGCGTCAGCGTGCCGAGGTGGGTGAGGTATTTGCCGCGCACCAGCGAAACAGCGGTGCCTTTTTTGCCGATGCGGCCGGTGCGGCCGACGCGGTGCACGTACACCTCGTCAAAGTCGGGCAAGTCGTAGTTGAAGACGTGGCCGAGGCTCGAGATGTCGATGCCGCGGGCGGCGACGTCGGTGGCGATCATCAGGTCGAGCTCGCCAGCCTTCACCTTCTTCAGCACCCGCTCGCGGGCGCTCTGTGGCATGTCGCCGTTGAGGGCCTCGGCGCGAAAGCCGAAGCGGCGAAGGTAGTTGGTGAGCAAGTCGGTTTCGTCGCGCCGGTTGCAGAACACGATGGCGTTTTCGGGGCGGTGAAACTCGAGCACGTAGAGAAACTGACGCGGCTTGCTGAGCTCGTCGTTGGCCTCGTGGTAGGTGTGCCGAATGGTGTCGACGTTGAGGCTGTCGGAGCTGAGGTCGATGCGCGCCGGGTCTTTCAGGTACATGGAGGCGGCGCGTTCGATTTCGCCGGGCAGCGTCGCCGAGAACAACAGCGTCTGACGCTGCTTCGGCAGTTGGTCGAGGATGGACGTCACCTCGTCCCAAAAGCCCATCGACAACATCTCGTCGGCCTCGTCGAGAATGGCGAATTTCACCTTGCCCAACTTGAGATGTCCGCGCTTGATGAGGTCTTTGACCCGACCGGGGGTGCCGACGACGACTTGGGCGCCGGCTTCGAGGGCGTCGACTTGAGCCCGCATGGAGGCGCCACCATAGATGGTGACGACTTTGAGGTTGGTGAAGCGCGCCAAACGCTGGGCTTCGGTGGCCACCTGCACCGCCAACTCGCGGGTGGGGCACAGGGTCACGCTTTGCACGGCCTTGAGCTCGTCGTCGAGGCCGCCGAGGGAGGGCAGGCAGAACGCGGTCGTCTTGCCGGAGCCGGTGCGGCTTTGCACGATGACGTCGTTGCCGTCGCGCACGGGCTGGTAGACCTCGCGCTGCACGTCGGTGGGGGCCTTGTAGCCGAGTTCGGTGAGGCCTTGGAGAATGGAGTCGGACACGCCGAGCTCTTCGAAAGAGCCCGAGGTCATGGAGTCTGCGCCCTCCACAGCAGCGGCGTCCTCGGCGTCGGGGGCGCTGTCTTCGGGGCGGGGGTCGGTGGCAGTCATGCTCATCCTAGGAGATGGATTCGGTGCGGGCGGCCGTCGTCAACAAGACGCCGCCGAGCGACTTGGACGCGGTTTCACTGATTCTGGCCTTTTTTGCAAGCCTGAAGGCGGCGTCGAACATCGGTCATCAGGTGGGACTTCAACCTACCCAGTTGAAAAGCGCACAGGTTCACGGCAAACCCCCCAAAGCGCAGTGCACAGAACGCCCAAACGGCGGTGTCTGCGGGAGGATTTCTATGAAGCGCGCGTTGACCCCAGCCTCATTTGCCTCATCGGTCTCGACGACTGCCCGCCAGATGGCGGTCGTCTTGGCAGCCGTTTCGGCGTTGATTGCAGCTGCATGCGAAGACGGAGAACTGCAGGCGATTCCGCCGCCAGAAGACCAGATCGACATCTTTGAGCAAAACGCCGCCTCCCGCGTCGACATCTTGTGGGTCGTTGACAACTCCGAGTCGATGCTCGCCGAGCAGGCCAAAGTCAGCTCGCGCTTCACCCAGTTCTTCAACCAGCTGCTGACGTCGCAAGTCGACTACCACCTCGGGGTGGTCACCACCGACCCCATCAGCCAAGGCGTGTTGCGCGTGTACACCGGCGAAACGGTGCCCGGCTGTGAGAACTGCCGGTACCTCACCAAAGACGTGGGGTGCGCCAACCCCGGCGTCGTCACCGCTGGGCTCAACGAGGCCGAAATCGAAGACCGTCTGATGACCGAATGCCAAGCCCAACTGGTGTTTCGCAAGCTCATCTCGGCCGGCATCGACGGTTCGTCCTTCGAAGAAGGCTTCACCCAAGCCGCACGTGCCCTCGGCGTGCACGACATCGACCCCAACACCGGCGCCCCCATGCGCAATCCGCCTGAAGCCAACGCCGGTTTCCTCCGCGCCGACGCCAGCCTCTACATCATCTTCGTGAGCGATGAAGACGAGGGCGGCAAACAAGACGGCTCCCCCGTGCGCTACTACCAACGCCTGTTCGAAGGCGTGAAGGGCGCGGGCAACGAGAACAAGGTGTCGGTGTCTGCCATCACCGGTTGGCCCCTCGACGAAGACGTCCCCGTCAACGCTGCCGGCGTGTGCCCCATTCTGTCGACGACGTTTGACGCCAACAGCGCCAACAATGATCCCCTCGCCGCCGACGTGCTCGAAGAGCTCAACACCCGCCGCGGCTGCGTCGACCAAAGCGCCGACCTCAACGAAGCCAACGCCTTTGCCGAAACCGGCAGCCGTTACATTGAACTCGCGTGCCGCACGGGGGGCGTCGTCACCAACATGTGCGAGGCCGACTACTCGACGGCGCTTGAAGACCTCGGCGCCAACGCCGCTGGTCTGCTGCGCAAGTTTCCGCTGTCGGCACCCGAGTCGTTCTTGGTGGGCGCCGAGTGCATCCTCTTCGACGACGACGTGCAAGAGCGAGGCAACGCCCTCGATTGCGATGAAGACGGCCTCAACGACGGCGACGCTGACGAAGTCATCTGCGTGTACGCCACGAACCTCGGCACCGAAGAACAAGTGTTGGTGCCCTACGACGCCGTCAACGGCTGGACGTGGGAAGGCTCCTCCTTCTCGGTGCGCTTCAACGGCAACTTCGTGCCGGCGCCCGGCACGCCGGTGGAGGTGCGCTACAAGCAAATCGCGCCGAGCACTGGTGGCCAGCCCGGCACCAACGACTGCACCGCCATCACCGTGCAATGAAGGCGAGAGCAGACATGACCCCACAGACTCACCTGAAATCCATTCTTCTGATCACGATGGCCACGTTGGCCATCACTGTCGCTGCCTGTACGACGGGTTCTGCCGATGGCGACGTCGAGGGCTGCCAGTCTGATGCGCAGTGCCCGACGAACTTCATCTGCAACGTCGACACGGGCCAATGCTTGTGTGCCGAAGACGACGCCTGCGACGCGAACGAGTTCTGCAACGACCAAGGGCGCTGCCAAGCCCAAGCTGGCTGCCTCACCACCGACGACTGCCGCGACGAAGAAAACCCCTTCGACATTTGCGACACGTTGACCAACACCTGCGTCACCCTCGACGCCCAAAGCCTGCAGTGCGTTCTGTCGAGCCACTGCCCGTTTGGCACCACCTGCATCAACAACATCTGCACGCCCGGATGCGTCGAAAATGGAGATTGTCCTCTCGGCCAACCGTGCATCAACAACCAATGCGACGGCCGCTCCAACGCCTGCACCGACAACTCCTTCTGCGAGTACGGGCAGCTGTGCGACCTCGACACCAGCACCTGCGAAGACCACCGCCTGCGCGACACGCTGTGCAACAACTGCGAAATCGGCATCCTCGGTTTTGAAGGCTGCGACGCCTCCGTCGACGGTTGCCTCATCGACTCCACCGTGTTGCCCAACTCGTGCTCCACCGACTTCGACTGCGATGAAGTGGAGTCGCAGTGCTACAAAGAAGACCCCTTCGCCGCCACTGGCTTCTGCGTGCGGTTGTTCTGCGGCACCGACCAATGTGACGACGCCACCGACCCCTGTCCGCGCGGGTACACCTGCAACGTCATCAACACCGTCACCGGCACCCCGTGCACGCCTGAAAACGACACCTGCACCGACGGACGCGCCTGCTCCTTCGGTGGCGAGGGCGTCGAGCAAGGCTACTGCTCGTGCATCGCCGACACCGACTGCCCCAACGGCAACACCTGCGTTGACCCCGGGCCCAACGGACGCTGCATCAGCGGCTCCAGCTGTGGTCCGGTGCAAGGTCTCACCTGCCAAGACCTGCGCTGACGCGCCGCACCGTCACGGCAAACGCCGTCCACCTTCGATGTGACCGTCGCCCCTGAGGTGCCCATGCCTGCCTTGCCTTCCATCTCTCGCGCCGCCTTGCTCCTGTTGTGGGTGGGTCTTGGCGTCGTCGCCATGGGCAGCTCCTGCTCGACGGGCAACACCTCAGACCGCTGCCAGTCCGACACCCAATGTGCGAACGGGCTCATCTGCCTCGTCGACGAGGGCATCTGCGGCTGCAACCCCGAAGACCCAGCCAACTCTGGGTGCTCCACCGACGAGTTCTGCAACGAAGAACGACGCTGTCAGACCCGCGCGGGATGCATCACCAACGCCGACTGCGAGAACGTCACCGGCGAAGAGGCCACCGAGCAGTTCTGCGATGTCAAAACCGGCCGCTGCATTCTGAAAAAGGGCTGCCAGATCGACGACGGCGACGTGTGCTGCACCGACGACAGCCACTGCTCGTACGGCAACATCTGCAACCCTCTCGAAGGCCGCTGCATCGAAGGCTGCAATGGCGACGGCGACTGCCTGCTGGGGCAGGGCTGCGTGAAAGAGGCCATCGGCACCCTCGGCGTCTGCCAAGCGGGACGCTGCACCGCCAACAACCAATGCCAATACGGCGAGCTCTGCAACTTGGAGTCGGGCTTTTGTGTCTTCGACACCCGCGGCGACTTCTGCCAAGGCTGCTCCGGCGGCGTGACGTCAGACGACTGCGGCGAGCCCGCCAACTACTGCCTCACCGACTCGTCTGACCCCACTGGGCAGAGCGAGTTCTGTGGCGTCGATTGCTCGCAGGGCCAGCCTTGCCCCTTCGGGTACTCCTGCAACGACGTCATCCTCTTTGGCCAGAGCCTGGGGCTGCCCGCCTGCCGCGGCGCTGAGGCCTGTGTCAAAGAGAACGAAGACGATGAAACCGGGTACTGCAGCCGCAACACCCTTGAGTCGTGCACCGTCGACGAAGACTGCCCTGAGGGCCCTCCGGGAAGCGACTGCCCGCGCGCCCACGTCGGCAACTGCTTGATCGACCAAACCCAGTCCTGTGAGCAAGACACCGACTGCTGCGACGACCCCAACGTTTGCCCCGAAGGCTCGTGCGTCAAACAAGAGTGCCGCGGCGGCGAAGGCGATGCCTTTGGCACCTGCACCTGCACCCGCGACCTCGACTGCCCGTCTGACACGTGCCAAGGCGCCGACCTCAGCGACCCCGAAAACCCCGTGTTGGGCAACTGCGCGCTGTCGGGGCACCAATGCTACGAAGACCTCGATTGCGACGTCATCGCCTGCGTCAATGGTGGGTGCCGCATCGGTGCCAACTGCTCGCCCGCCAACGACCGTGCCTGCCGTGACTTGGTGTCGTCGAGCGACTGAGCCCTGACAAGACAGAGCGTCATTGAGCAGCGGAGCGTGTTTGGGCGTCCGACGGACGCCGCTCGCTGAGCATCCAATCTGCACAATTGGTGTACGAACTACAGAATGTGTACTTCGTACACCAAATGTGCGTTTTGGAGGGGTCTCGACATGTCCTTGCCTCGCTCCCGCAGCGCGCACTCGACGACGACCGCCTTGTATTTGTGGCCCGTTGCGTCAGAGTCACGCTCTCGTTGGGGGCTGCCCCAGCCTGGGAGGGAGCATGAACGTCGCCGCCTCTGGTCTGTTGGCCCGCCAACGCACCCCTCAACAGAAACGGTCGGTGCTGCTGGCGTCGCTGGTCGTGCTCGGTGTCATCGGCGGCGGGTTCTACGCCATCGAGGGCGTGCCTTCGTCGAACACCCCGCTGAGCTTTCACCTCGACGAACGCAGCCCCGACGACACCGGCATCCACTTCGTGCATGAAAAGCCGGGGTTCGCGCCGTTCTTCGACAACGTCTATCCGTTCATGGCAGCAGTCTCGGCGGCGGCGTGCGTCAGCGACGTCGATCGCGACGGCGACCTCGACCTGCTGATGCTCACCAGCGGGCCCAACAAGCAAAACCACCTCTACAAGAACGACACCAAAAAAGGCGGGCCCTTCAAGTTCAGCCGGTGGTCGATGCCGTCCATCGAAAACCTCAACGTCGACGGCTTCAGTTCAGATTGCACCTTCGCCGACGTCGACAACGACGGTTTTGAAGACCTGCTCGTCGGCACCGCCTGCCAGGCGCCTCGCCTGTTCTTGAACCAGAACAGCACCAGCGGGCGCACCTTCGTCGACGTCACCGCCAAAGCCGGACTGCCCGACTACATGAATGGCTTCTCGGCGAGCTTCTTCGACGCCAACCGCGACGGCAATCTCGACGTCGTCCTCGCCGACTATTTTCGCGGCCGCTACGACGCCAAAGACGTCCCCGGGGCGCCGCACGTGCACAACTACCGAGTGCCCGACGCCAAAGGGGCAGGGCAGATGATGCCCAACGACTGGGGCGCAGCCACCAACGGCGGCGTGAAGTCTTTTCTGCTCGGCGACGGCACGGGCAAGTTCATCGCCCAAGACTTGGCTGAGTGGGGCTTCACAGAAACGCGCTTCACCTTCGACATCGGCACCGCCGACATCAACCTCGACGGATACACCGACCTGTACTTCGCGAACGACTTCGGCCCCGACCAGCTGTACCTCAGCAAAGGGGGCAAGACCTTTGTCGACGTCAAAGGCGACTACCCCACCGACGTCGGCCGCGACTCCTTCAAAGGCATGAACGCCGACCTGGCCGACATCGACCACGACGGGTACCCCGAAATCTACGTCACCAACGTTTTTCACCCGGTGCTCCCCGAGGGCAACTTGCTCTGGCAGAACAAACCGCACGAGAGCGACCCCTTCTTGCGTCGCTTCGAAAACATCGCCGCCAGCGTCGGTGTCAAAGACGGCGGCTGGGGCTGGGGCGCCAAATTTGTCGACATCGACCTCGACGGCGACGTCGATCTCATGGCCACCAATGGGTACATCTCGCAAAACCCCGACGTCGACTATTGGTACCGCGCCTCCCGCCTCGTCGCTGGCGACAAGCGTCTGATTGAAGACAGCCGACAGTGGCCCGAGTTCAACGACGCCAGCATGAGCGGCCACCAAGTCAGCCACGTGTTCGTCAAAGAAGAGCACCGCTATTTCAACCGTGCTGCCGACGCAGGTGTGAAGCGCTCCTTTGACGGCCGTGGCGTCGTCATCGCCGACTTCGACGTCGACGGTCGCCCCGACGTGCTCTTTGTGCCCCAAGGCCAGCCCTACTTCTTGGGACACAACCGTTTTGTGCCCACCGACGACGTCAAAGAAGCACCCCACTTCGTCGGCCTGCAGCTGTTTGGCGACGGCATCAAGGTCAACCGGTCGGCCATTGGCGCTCGCGTGAAGGTGACGCCGAAGACGGGCAACGCCTTCAAGCCCACCTTCAAAGAAATCTCAGCCGGCAACGGCATGACCTCGCAGTCAATGAGTTGGATTCACGTCGGCACCGGCAGCTACACCGGTGACGTCGAAGTTGAGGTGTTCTGGCCCGACGGCACCACGTCCAAGCACGTCGTCGACACCGACGCCTACCACGTCGTTGTGGCCCACGGCGCCCGCGCTCCTGCAGCAGAGCCGCCTGCCGTCGAGGCGCCACCAGCGGACGACGCCACCGACGCGCCAGTTGACGAGGAGGCCGCCCATGAATGACGCGCAGCCCACACGCCTCGCCCAACTGCTGACGAAAGCAGGCCTCGACGTCGACCGTTGGATTCTCCCCGGCCGAGGCGATGTTCGCTGGGTGTTCACCCTGTTCTTGGCGTCGTACGTCGTGCTCGGCCACTTCATGCTGAGCTTCAACCGCTCTCCGTTGGAGATTGGCGTCGCCCTCGCTGCGTGCTGTGCGCTCGACATGCTCTACACGTATGTGGCGACGCAAAAGCTGCTGTTCCCGTTGTCGGGGTTCATCTCCGGTCTCGGCCTCGCCATCTTGTTCACCGCGCCGGGCAACGCGTGGCTCATGCTCTTCGTCAGCTGGATGACCATCACCGGCAAGCACTTGGTGAGCTTCAGAGGGCAGCACTTCTTCAACCCCACCAACCTCGCCCTCGTCGCCATCCTCGTTGGCAGCGGCGGGCAAGCAGCGGTCGCCCCCGCCTACCAGTGGGGTGGCAAGTGGGGCGTCAGTGTTCTCGTCATCGTGCTCGGCCTCATCATCATGCGCCGCGTGAAGAAGCTGCCGCTCGTGTTGAGCTTCTGGGCGGTCTACTGCCTCGGCGCCTTGGTGCGCGCGCAGATGACGCACATGCCCTGGCAGATCACGTTGTGGGCGACGGTGTCGGGCGGCGCCTTCATGCTGTTTTCGTTCTTCATGATCACCGACCCGAAGACGTCGCCGTCGACGACGAAGGGCATGATTCAGTTCGGCGCTGGGCTCGGCCTCGTCGACTTCTGGTTTCAGCTCAACACCGCCGTCTTCTCGTTGTTCTACGCCCTCTTCGCCGTCACCGCCGTGCGCGGCCTGTTTATCGTCTACACCACGCTGCGAGACGAAAAGGACGACGCCGCAGACAACGACGGCACCCTCGACGACAACGCCACCCTTTCACCTGCCTAACCGTTTTCTTTGGAGCTCATCATGGCCCTGCTGCGCAACCGCGACGGACGCGTCTACATCACCTCTTGCGGCGCTTACATGCCAGGCGAACCCATCTCCAACGACGAGATGGAGGCCCGCCTCGGCCTCGTCGCCGGCAAACCCAGCCGCTTGAAGAAGCGCATCTTGAAGTCGAACGGCATTCAAAGCCGGCACTACGCCCTCGACGAAGACCAGCGCACCACCATGCTCAACGAAGAGCTGGCGTCACGTGCCATCCTCGACGCTGTGCAACGCCGCGGCATGAGCGTCGGCGACTTGGAGATGATCGCGGTGGGCACCACCCAAGGCGACCTCCCCGTGCCTGGTTTCGCCTCCATGGTGCACGGCAAGATGGCCGACCTCGACGACAACACCCCGCCGCTCGAAGCCCTCAGCGCTGGTGGCGTTTGTGCGTCGGCCATGGCCGGCTTGAAGGCCGCCTGGCTCAACGTCCGCACCGGCGAACGCAAAAACGCCGTGGCCTGCGGCAGCGAACTCGTCAGCCGCATGCTGAAAGCCAGCCGCTTCGACGCCGAGAGTGAACTCGACGTCGACGAGGCCGATGCGCCGAAAGGCTCCTTTCGTCAGTTTGACGCCGACTTCTTGCGCTGGATGCTCTCCGATGGCGCCGGCGCCGCCCTGCTGGAGCCGCAGCCCAAACCCGAAGGCCTCAGCCTGCGCCTCGATTGGGTGACGTTGTCGTCGTACGCCAACGAGTTCGAACCCTGCATGTACTGCGGCACCGCCGACAAAAAAGACGTGAAGGCCGGCAACACCTGGCTCGACTACGCCAACATCGCGCTCGCCGACCAGCGCCAAGTGATGAACGTCAGGCAAGACACCAAGATTCTGCCCAACATCGTCAAGCTCGGCGTCGAGGAGTACCTCCGCCTGGTGAAGAAAGAGATGCTGCGTGTCGACGAGATCGACCACGTCTTGTGCCACTACTCGTCGAACTTCTTCCGCGGCGAAATCTTCAAGCTGCTCACCGAAGCCGGCGCCATGGTCCCCGAAGAGAAGTGGTTCTCCAACCTCGAGACCAAGGGCAACACCGGTGCCGCCTCCATCTTCATCATGCTCGAAGAGGCGATGGCGACGGGCAAGTTCAAGAAGGGCGACACCATCGTGCTCATGGTGCCCGAGAGCGGCCGCTTCACTGTCGGCTTCGCCAAGCTCACCGTGGTTGGCCCTGAAGATGCCGAGACCGACGTCGACACGGCAGCAGCCGAGCCGGCCGAAGACCACCGCCGCTGGCAGAAATCGCAGGTGTCTGCGCGGGCTCCGCTGGAGGTCACCGACGACGTCATCGCCGCCGGCTTGGCGAATTCGCCGTTGGGCGCGGTGGGCGACGACGCGAGTGACGTCGAGAAATGGCTGTTCACCGAGCTGGGATTGGTGTGGGTCGACTTCGAACGTCAGCTGCGCAACGTGCCCTTGTTGAAGCGGCTCGACGACGGCGTCATCACCCTCGACGACTACAAGCGCCTGCTGGTGAACTTGCGCCAGCAGGTGATGGAGGGCGCACGGTGGATTGCGCGCGCAGCGTCGAGCTTGTCCATCGAGCTGTTCCCGCTGCGCTCCATGTTCATTGGCCACGCCAAAGAGGAGCACCGCGACTTTCAGATGCTCGAGCGCGACTTCGTGTCGGTCGGCGGCGACCTCGAGGAGATTCAGTCGGCGCCCAAGAACGTCGGCTCTGAAGCCCTCAGCGCCTTCATGTTCCACCGCGCCAGCCAGCCCGATCCGCTCGACTTGTTGGGCGCCATGTTCATCATCGAAGGGCTGGGCACGGCAAAGGCGACGGAGTGGGGCGCGTCGCTCAAAGAAGAACTCGACCTCGACGACAAGCAGGTCACCTTCTTGCGCTACCACGGCGTCAACGACGACGACCACTTCGAGAAGCTGCGCGACACCATTCGCAGCGGCATCATCGACATGAGCGTCGCCCAGCGCATCGTGAAGACCGCCAAGACAGTGGCACGTCTCTACGCACTCCAGCTGGAAGAAATCGATCATGTCTGAGGCCCCCACCTTGCGTGCTGTCGACGAGGAGGCGCCCGCTGAAGGGCAGCGTCGTCGACGTGCGCCAGGTGGACGCAAGAAGGCAGCGCGCAAGACGTTGCTCGACGGCGGCCCCCTCCCGTGGTTCATCGCCCAGCAGGCCGCCGCCGAAGGCGACCTGCGTCCCGACAGCTGGGGGCGTGACGCCGTCAAACACGACCCCGACGACCCCGAGATGTTCGACGTCTACCGGGCCGACCCCACCATCGCCGCCGACAAACACGGCCTCGAGTGGCTCATCGCCGACCAGCAGCGTTGGACACGTCGCTACCTGCTGCCGCTCGTCCGCGTCTTCTCCATCGTCGTCGTCGCCCTCATCGTCGGCACCAAGCGCATTTGCCCCATCCAGTGGCGGTGGCACGGCGCCATCGATTGGTTGTGCGTGTGGTTCATCCGTCGCTACTGCTCGCCCCAGGTGGCGTACCTGCTGCAACGGCACTTTGTCGTCGAGACCAACTTGATGGAGTTCGCCCGCATCAACGCCGGCGCCGACGACGTCGAGCCCACCACGTTGCGGCCGGTGACGATTCCAGAGTTGGGCGAGCGCACTGTGCTGCGCCACGACTTCAACATGTACAACTTCATCATCGGCATGGGGCAGAGCGACCAAGCCGATGTCTTCGACGCGGTTGACCTCGACAAACTCGACTTTTCGATGCTCGAAATCCCCGCCTTCGACGTCGAACCCAAACGCTTTCGCTGGATCAACATCGACATCCTGACGTCGCTGTACCTCATGAACATTCCGTTCTGCTTCTTCTTGACCGAGCGGGAGTACGAGCGCGCGGTGTGCAGTTTTCAGCTCGACGAGAGCCTCATGGCCATGCTCGCCAACCTCACCGGCGACGACGCCTTTCGCGGGTGGACGCCCATGAAGTTCTTCCCGTTCCTCTACATCCCGTGGGATGTGCCGCGCCTGTTGTTCTGGCATTGCGTGGTGCACGAATACGCCCACGGACGTCTCGTCGAAGCCTGGGCCGAACAACGCGCCCTCCTCGACGACACCGTCGACCAAAAGGCGGAGGCGTGATGCACGACGTGCTCTTCCAGGTGCCGGCTGGTGTCTTCGGCAGCGATGCCGTCGACGTCACGCTGTGGAGCGGGGCAGGGCTGCCATGGTGGGGCAGCCTCTTCACCACGTTCTTGCTGACCCTCGGTGTTGGCTTTGGCGTCGTCGTCGGCTTCCACCGCATTCTCACCCACCGTGCGTGTCGACTGTGGCGTCCGCTCGAGGTGCTCGTCGTGTTCTTCGGCTTGCCGGCGGGGACGCCCGTGCAGTGGATCGGCAACCACCGCCACCACCATGCCGTCAGCGACACCGCCAAAGACGCCCACTCTCCTCGTCACCACGGCTTTTGGACGGCCCACTGCGGGTGGTACCTCGAGACCGCCAACACGTGGCCGGCTGTGCTCTATGCGTTTGCAGGGCCGCTGCGCGTGTTCATCGACGGGGTCTGGCGGCCGCGCTCCAACCAGCAACACGTTCACCTCGCGCGCGACATCGCCGACGACGTCATCTACGGCAAAGTGTTCTCGAGCAAGCTCGGCTATTTGGTGTGCATGTCGACGCTGGCGACGGTGCCTCTCGTCGTCACCTGGTTTCTGTTTGGTGTCGTCGGGCTCGCCTACCTCGTCGTGTGGGAAGTGATCTTCTACACCGCCGGCGATTTCATCAACTCCTTGGGGCATGCCTCCGACGCGTTTGCCCTCGGCACGGCGCCCTTCAAGTCCAACGACGAGAGCCGCAACGTCGGCTGGCTCGGTTGGTTTGCTTTCGGCGACGGGTTTCACAACGCACACCACGCCTTTCCACGCAGCGCACGTTGTGGGCTGCTGCGCGGCGAGGTCGACGTGAGCTGGCTGTTCATCCACGTGTGCGATCGCTTGGGTCTCGCCCGCGAGGTGTACACGCCACCCGTCGACAAAATCGTCGACCGTTTGCACGACAAGTCGCTGGTGCTGGCCCGCGACCTCGAGAAACAACGTGCTTTGCCAACGCCACCGGTGGAGGAGGTGCCCCATGCTGCTTGAACTCACGTCGAGCAACGCCAGCGTCGACAAGGGCGACTTCTTTCAAACCACCGAACGGCTCGAGAAGGTCATTCAGGGCGGCCTCAAGCGCAACCTGCATCGCGAAGACTTGCCATGGGAGTCGTTCGACGCCTCCACCCTCGACGACGACGTCAAAGGCGCGTTGGCCTTTTTGGTGGCGCAGCTGACGCACTTCGAGGCCATCAGCCCGCAGAACCTGTCGTTGCTGTCGGCATCGACGCCGGTGCAGAGCCTGCGCAACGCCTACGCAACGCAAGTGCACGACGAGGTGGCCCACGGCAACATGTTGCTGCGCTACCAGACGCAGTGTTTGGGGGCGTCACCGGCGGTCCACGCGTCGACGAAGCTGGCGGCAAAGTCGGGCCTGTTGGTGCAGCTCGACCCCCTCGCCGGCAGCGTCGGCGTCATGGCCGGCATCGAGTTCTTCGCCGTCGAGGTGTTGGGGGCGTTGAAAGAGAAAGTGCAGGAGCCGCTGCTGCTCAGCATGATCGCGCACATCGAGAAAGACGAGCACCGGCACAAGGCCATCGCCGTCGAGTCGGCCCGCGTGCTGTCGCAAACGTCGCTCACCAAGGGCGTCGTCGGCGTCGCCAAACACAAGGCGCTGCGCAAATGCGTGGAGTTGTTCTTCAGGCACGTCACCTGCCCGACGTTTCACAAGCGGGTGGCGCCGCTCGAGCTCGTGCCCAAAGAGCTGTATGAGAAGTCGCTCGACGAAATGAGCGACACCTTCAGGCGTGAGCTTGGCAGCGACGGGCGCTGGACGGGGGTCGTCTAGTTCTTTTGAAAGGGGCGCAGGCCCCTTTCCCCCACGCCGGCAAAGCCGGACATGGGGCCCCCATTCCCCCTCGGCGCTTCGCGCCGGACCGCGTCGCTTGAGATTGGCGTTGACTGCAGAGGTTTTGGGATGCGCTCTAGCCTCGAAAGCTCGCTTCGCGAGTCGAGTTGCGACGAATGCGTTGCATTCGTCGTCGAGCGCGTTCTTTGGGTTTTGGGATGCGCTCTTGTCTGGAGCGCCGGCGCGGGCAGGCGTCCAGCCTTGAACGACCATTTGCCGGGTTTGACGACGATTGGGTCTTTTGGGCTGCATCTGACTGCAAAGGGTCGGCAATGCCTGTTGACCACCAGCTCGACCTCACCGACGTCGCCACGTCGTCGTCAAACGCGGTTCTGAGGGCTCAAAAGCTACGTCCGGACGATGACCGTCAAGGTGTGTTCGATGTCGCTGATGCGCACCTGACGGCTGAACACGTCGGTGCCACGCAACACCGACAGCCGCCCTTTGACGATGAACGGCAGGTCGAGTTTGAGCTCGCCCCCAAAGCCGTTGGCGATGGTCTTCATGCTGCCGCCAAAGATGTTGGGGATTTCGCCCATGGCGTCGCTGCGATCTTCGTCGGTGACCTCTTCGTCGGGCTCCATGAACAGCAGTCCACGGGTCAGGGCGTCGGCGCCTTCGTCGGTCGACACCAGGCCCACGATGACGGCGAAGTCGCTGCCCGACAGCTGGACGTAGCCGCCATATCCTCGGCCCGGCTTGTTCGACATCTCGCCGACTTCGAGCTCTGCTTCGAGGGTGGTCGAGGTGAATTCGGCCAGGGCTTCGACTGCAATCTCCAACCACCGCGAGTTGGAAGACTCACGGACAACGTCTGACGCCACCACTTCCGTTGCTTCGCTCACCCTCGGCCTCCACTGACATGACGCATCCGCGCACGGTGAGGCAGCGTCACCGCCGCCCACAAAAAGGTTCAAGCTGTGACATCGGTTTGTCTGCCAAGCAGTTGAGATGTCGGAGATCTCACCGCCAGCGGATCGCGGCTGCTTCAGCCCCCGGGTGGTGCTTGGCGAGTCGTCTAGGTGCTTAATTTTGCATACGCCGAGGCGCCAGCCCGCGACGGAGCCCTGCCAAGCTGCAACCGTTGCAGATCGCGACTGCCCGTCTCAGCCGTCGGCGCGCCCCGTGTCAGACCGGTGCAGCCCTTTGGCCAAGAGGTGCAGCGCCGCCATGCGCACGGCGATGCCGTGGTGGCTTTGGCGGTTGATGAGCGACTGCGGGCCATCTGCGACACCAGGTGCAATCTCGACGCCACGGTTGATGGGGCCAGGGTGCAACACTGGGGTGTCGCCGAGCTGCGCGGCGCGCTCTTGGGTGAGCCCGTAGTGGGCGTGGTACTCCGCATCTGAGGGCAGCACCGGCCCATTGAGCCGCTCTTTTTGAATGCGCAGCATCATGACCGCCGAGACACCGTCGAGAGCCTCGTCGACGTCATCAAAGGCTTGCACGCCGTAGCTGTCGAGCCCCACCGGCAACATCGTAGCCGGACCCACCACACGTACCTCAGCGCCCAAGAGCCGCAGGCAAAGAAAGTTGCTGCGGGCCACGCGCGAATGCGCGATGTCGCCGACCATGGCCAGCGACAGCCCATCCAGCCGAAAGGCTTGGGGGTGGTCGTCGTCGAGGCGGCCGAAGTGCTCCAACAGGGTGAACGCGTCGAGCAGCGCTTGGGTCGGGTGCTCGTGGGCGCCATCACCGGCGTTGACCACCGCCGCTTGTGTCACCTGGGTCAGCAGGTGGCACGCCCCAGCAGAACCATGGCGCAACACCAAGATGTCGGGGCGGTACGACTCGATGGTGCGCGCCGTGTCGAGGAAGGTCTCGCCCTTCTTCAGCGACGACGTCGATCCCGAGAAATTGATGGTGTCTGCGCTGAGACGTTTGGCGGCCAACTCAAAGCTCATGCGCGTGCGCGTCGAGTTTTCAAAGAAGCAGTTCACGACGGTGTGGCCCGCCAGCGTCGGCACCTTTTTGCGCGACCGTTGGTAGAGCTGTGAGAACACCTTGGCGTTGCGCAACAGCAGGTCGACGTCGTCGGCGGTGAGGCCTTCAATGCCCAGCAGGTGGCGGGTCGACAGCCCCTCAGCGCGCACGGCGCGGCCTTCGCCGCTGACGACGGGAGACGGCGCGCCAGAAGGGGGAACTGCGGTGGGGGTCATGGTCTGCTCCAAGGCCCGTCAGCAGCGGACCATCAGCGTGAAAAGGGCTGCAGGGCCACCTCGAGAGCGTCGTCGCCCTGCAACACCAAGCGTTGGTCGGCGTCGACATCGACGGTGGCGCCCACAAAGTCTGCGGCGATGGGCAACTCACGGCCGCCACGGTCGAGGAGCACCGCGAGGTGCACACGACCCGGCCGTCCGAGGTCGCAGATGGCGTCGAGGGCGGCGCGGATCGTGCGCCCTGTGAACAAGACGTCGTCGACGAGCACCACCTGGCGGCCTTCGACGTCAAAGGGCAGGTCGGTGCCGAGGAGCAGCGCATTCGCGCCTTGGGCGAGGGCGTCGTCGCGGTACAGCGTGATGTCGAGCAGGCCCAGCTCGCAGGCCACGCCGCGGGCGGTGAGCCGTTCTTGCAGGGCCTTGGCGACCACGGCGCCACCGGTGCGGATGCCCACCAACGCCAACGGCGAAGACGCGCCAGCGAATTGGTCGGCGAGGTGAGACTCCAGCTGGTGCAGGGCAGCGTCGACGGCGTCGGGCGCGAGCAGGGAGCTCATCGGTTCCAGTCCACGTGGACCTTGTAGCGGTGCTTGGTCACCAGCGGCTTGAGGTCGGGCTTGATGTCTTGGGCGATGCCCCAGTCTGACACCATCTTGAACGCGATTTCGGCGTCGCATTTGAACCGCTGCTTCTTGCCGTCGATGTCGACGGCGGTCAGCGACCACTGGTCTTCGTTGACCTTGATGTTGTGCATCTTCAGCGAGCCCAGCATTTTGGCCGGCCACTTGGCCTTGTCGTCGGGAACATTGTTGAGAATGTCGCGCATGGCCTCATTGCAGGTGCGCTTCAAGATGGCCTTGGCGTAGTAGGCGTCAGAATAGGGGATGGCCACGTGCACCAAGATGTAGGCGCCGACGAGCAGGAGAATCAGAATCGGCCACTTGAATTTGCCGATGAACCCCTGGCGGTTCAACGACTTGAATTCTTTTTGCTTTTTGGGCTGTTGCTGCTGTGACATGGGCACCTTGCGGGCGTGAAATGGCAGGCGATTGGGCACGCCTTGCCGCGCGTATCTTCGTCAAGGCCAGGTGGAAAGTCAAAACAGCTCTGTTGCGACGCAGCTGCGGACGCGCAGCTGTTCCAACTCGACGACGCTGAGGTCAGTGCGCCGGACGCATCCGCAAGCTGTGCAGCTGCAGGATGTGCTGCGCCACGCAGCCCGCTTCGCCTTTGCGCCGTTGCCGCATCAGCCACAGCGAGCGCTCCCCATTGGCGCGGTACGTGCCGTACAGGGCGATGGCCGACGCCGCGTCTTCGGGAACATCGACGAGCTCTTGGACGCGGTACCGCACGCGGGTGTCGCCCAGCTCGGCCAGCATCCAGGTGCGCAACTCCCATGGGAGGGCGCCTTGGTAGCTGAGGTTCAACGCCACGTCTCGCTCCTTGTCGGCGAGCGACAAGAAGGCCAGATAGGCGCGGGCGCGCTCTGAAAACAACGCCTTTTGCAGCGTCGAAAAGGGGGCGGCATCGACGACACCTGCCTGGCGTGCCCGCCAGTAGGCCACCAACAGTTTGTCGTGCCCCTTGGCTGGGTGTGCTTGCACCCACGACAACGCCGCCATGCGAAGCACCACGTCGTCGTGGGCCAGTGCGGCCTGGAGGACGTCGTTGCCGACCTTGTCGGCGGCCGCGAGGGCGTAGGCATCCGCAAGCGTGACCTGGATGGGCGCAGCGTCGGGGGCAGGCGTCGCCGGAAGCAAACGCGCTTTCAACGACGCCACCGCCGTCTGCGCCTTGCGCGACACCTGCGCCGAAGGCGTCTCCACCCAGCGCCCGCCTTGCCGCACGTAGCCGGTGTCGCGACCGCTGGCGAGCAGGCCGTCTGACCACCGTGACGCCCAGGGGCTGGTGGCCGTCGACGACGCCGACCCTTTCAGCTGGGTGCGCAAGGCCGTCATGGCTTGCAGCCGTTGCTTGAGCTGCGCCCGTTGCACATTGCGGTGGGGCAGCCCCTGGTCGTCGTCGACAAGCGCCAGCTGGGCATTCGCCTTTTGCGCGAAGCGGTCGAACTCGTTCAGCCACCGGGCCTTTTGCGCGAGCTGCTGAGACGTCGCCTCAATGGTCAGCTTGTCGGTGGTGAAGGGCGAGGGCAGGGCCACGCCGCGAAACGACGTCGGCGGCACCAAGTAGGCCAGCCGCATCAGCCGGGCTTGCACCTCCAGCATGGACGTCATGGCCTCCAGCACCTGCAGCGGATCGCCGGAGTCGAGAAGCTGGCGGTAGCGCCGGTTCACGTCGGCGGCGCGCACTTGCAGCGCCTCGGCCTCGTACCCCCGCAGCATCGACAGCCCGAGTTTGGTGCCGCAGGCGTTGAAGTCGCGCAGGGCGGCATGGTCCAGCTGGGCGAGAAGGGTCATTGCCTCTGCACGCACGCGCTGGCTCGACGCTGTGAGCGGCGCAGCGTCGATGGCGTCGATCAGCTGTTGCGCCTGTTTTCGGGCGGCGTCGGCGTTGCCCATCCGCTGTTGGGCGACGGCAGCACAGAGCTGCAGCTCTTGTTTGAGGTGGGGCCGCAGCTCATGCATCCACTTGGGCACCCACTGCGTGCACAGGTAGTGAAGTTCACGTGGGTGCCGCTCGTTGCTCACCCAGGCCTTTTCGACGTCGGCCTCAAGGGCGAACGCCTTGGCTTCACGGCTGTCGGCTGGCAGTGGGCCCGTGCCCATCGTCAACAACAAAGGGTCAATGTCGACGGCGACAGGCGGGGGAGGCTCAGCTGAAGTCGTTGGCGTTTTGGCCTGCGGTGCGGGCCGCGGCGTGGGCGTTGCAGGTGCGGGGGCCGCCCGACGTGCAGGGGCCGGCTCCGCAGCAGCAGGCGCATCTGCAGGCGGCGCCCAGGCGGGTTTGCCTTCAAGGTTTGCCCCAGGGTCTTTCGCCTCGGGCTTGGGCGCGGCGGCAGGAGGCGCCTTTGCAGGCGCAGGCTTCGCCGCGGGCGGTTTGGCCTTGTCGGACTTTGGCTTCGGCGCTGTCTTTTGGGGGGCTGCAGGCGCCGGCGCTTTGGGGGCCGCCTGTGCAGCTGGGGCCGGCGTTGCGTCTGCGTCTTGCGCCGCGGCCGACGACCCAACAGCAAAGGACCCGCCGAGCACAACGCTCATCGCTACCGGCAGCCATCGACGACACAACAGGGGCATGCTCGCTCCAACGCAGACGGCGAATGCAAGCACGTCTGCAGCCGCAAAAAAAGACCCCGCCGACAATTGAAAAGAGCCTGCGCGGGCAGGCTCTTTCGTCGAGGGCAAGGCCTCAGCACCTCATTTGGCGACTTTGGCTTCGCCTTCTTTGATGCGGTAAATCTGGAAGGCGCCTTGCTTGCCCTTGAGCTTCAGCAGGCCCGCCATGCCGAGCGACTCGGTGCCGTCGAGCATGGCCCAGCGCACGGCGTCGATGGGGCCCGAGTTGACGTAGAGGCTGTCGACGTAGGCGCCTTGCTCGACGACGGTTTTGCCGCTGAGGTCGGTGGCGTGGCCGCCCGCTTCTTGGATGTTGCCGAACAGACCGAAGGGCAGGGTGCCTTTTTTCAAGAACGACGCAAGCTCGGGGTCGCCGACGTTCACACCTTCGTGGATGCGGTCGAGGCCTTTTTCGCCCGACATTTCAGGCGGGCCGTGGCTCAGCAGCACCTTGGCGGGCGCGGTGGCCTGGGCCACGAAGCCTTCGAGGGCTTTGACGTCGTCTTTGGTGTACTCGCATCCTTCAGCACAGTGGATGTAGCTGCGGTTGTAGTAGCCGGGCAGCGACACGAACGAGGCGTCGTCGGCGTTCACCACGCGCACCGTGTTCATGTTGATGACGTTCTTGTGCTTGGCCGCGATTTTGTTGACGGCTTCGGTGAAGTGGGTGCGGCACTCACGGTTGCCGGCGATGACCAACACAGGGACGTTGGCGTCGACCACTTCGAGCAGCACCTTTTCGATGCTTTCAGCGCTCTCGCCGAGGTCGCCAGTGATGGCGATGGCGTCGACTTTCTCTTTCTTGAACCATTCTTTCGCCACGCGGATGTTGGCAGCGTTTTCAGGCGTGTAGTCTTTGACGTCGGTGAGGTGCCCGACGATGAACTCGTCGTCGGCATCTTCGCCCGTGATGGTCAGCGTCGAGCCTTTGCGCTCCAGCTTCTTGCCGCCGATGTCGAACGACTCCGCGGGGGCGTCGGCTTTGGGGCCCACGCATTCGGGGTGCGATTTGGCCAGCGCAGCAGCCGCCACCTTGGTGTCGGTCTTGGGCGCCTTGGCGTCGTCTTTCTTCGGCGTCTTCACTGCCTTGTCGGCAGGCTTGTCTTTCGGCTTTTCAGTGCAGCCCATGGGCAGGGCAACCACGGCCGACAACAACCCGGCTCCGACGACTTTGACCGGCAACGATGCCCAACGTTTCAACATGTGCTCTCCTCATCCCAGGCTCAATGCCCAGGGCCCGATATCGCATTCGCGCGGCGGTGCAAAGCACGCACCGTGCATTCGTTTGAAGTTTCTGCGTTTTGCTTCTGTGTTTGCAGGTTCTGTGGGCAGCAGACACCACGACGTCGTCGAAGGTGCCCCTGTCGCGCGCCGGTTGGCAGATCCACGCGGGCGCCTGTGGAATGCCTACTCTTCGTCCGCCATTTGCACTTCGTAGGCGCCCAACGCCTCCGCCAACTCCTGCAGCAGATCCAACGTCTCGCTGGTCTCGGCGGTGATGATGACGTTGGTGCCCGCAGCACGCGCCACCGGCGGGTTTTCCCAGTCGGTGTCTCCCGCTTCGAGGGCATAGTCTTCGGTGTCGATCCCGAAGTCTTCGAACAATTCTGGAATGTCTTCAGGGTTGCCTTCCATTACCCATGTGAACCATTCGTTCAGGACCCCAGAGACCGCTCCTGCGGTTTCTTCGCTGTCGTAGATGGCGACGATTTCGATCTCTTCCATGGTGCAGTCCTTCGCCGGTGATGGGGCATGCTCTGTTGGGATAGGCTCAGGAGCGTGAACATGAAAAGACCCATTTCTCGTTTTTTGCTCTCGCAGCTGCAGCGCGGCGGCCACAAACGTGCCGTGCGGCGCGCGCGCAGCGTCTTGCTTGTCTCCATGGTGGCCACGGCGTTTTCGGCCGGATGCGACGTCGACCAACTCTCGGTGCTCGAGGCGGGCCTGCGCATCAACCCCGAACGGCTCGACTTCGCCGACACCTACGTCGGCACCGAGACTGTCCGCAATCTGGTGGTGTCCAACAGCGGCGAGACGGTGTTGCGCCTCGAATCGACGCGATTGGTCAGCGCCTCTGGCACCTTTTCGCTGCCAGCGACGGGGACATTCCCGCTGTCTCCCGACGACAACACCGCCATGACGGTGGCGTTCTCACCGAACGAGGCTGGGCCTCATGCCGCCGAGTTGGAGCTGACCTTCGACGGATTTGATCCCCTGCGCATCCCGCTGGCGGGTGAGGCCGTGTTGCCAGCGATTCGCCTCGAGCCAGCCACACTCGACTTCGGTGAGGTCGATGCCGCCGACGCTTCGACCCAGACGCTGTCGCTGATCAACGACGGCACCGAGCCGTTCACCGTGCAGCTGTCGGTGCTGAACTCGGCCGCGTACACCTTGGCCACGGGCACCGACACCCAAGCCGTGGTGTTGCCCGCAGGCGCCACCGAAGCCCTGCAGGTGCGGTTTACGCCGCCGGGTGCCGGTGTCTTCTCGGCGACGCTTCGGGCAGACGTCTGTGGTGAAGGCTGCGGTGTCGCGGCCACGCTGACGGGCACCGGCCGTGCGCCCCGCATCGAGGTCGATCCCCGCCAAGTTGACCTCGGCGTCGTCGAGCCCGGCTCCACGACGACCACCACCGTCACCGTGCGCAACGTCGGTGTCGGCGACCTCAACATCAGCTCTGTGGCCCTCGACGACGCGCTGGGCTTTGCCTCGGTGACGTCCCCGGTGCCGGGGCCATTGGCGCCGGGCGACGACGTGGAGGTGTCCATTGCCTTCAGCCCCACCACACCAGAGGCTTCGTTTTCCGCGAACCTCGTCGTCGAGAGCAACGACCCGCTGCAGCCGCGCCTGTTGGTGCCTGTGGTGGGGCAAGTGCCCGGCGCCATGGTCCGCGTGTTTCCTGCCGTGATGCAGTTTGGGCTCCTCGACGAGGGAGACGTGCGACAACAAGATGCCCTGGTGCGCTCCGTGGGAGACCGCGATGTCTCGGTCACGGCGGTTCGCATCGTCGGTGACACAACCGGCGTGTTCTCCCTCGCCAGCCCACTGCCGCTGTTTCCATTCTCACTGGCGCCGCAAGAGAGTCTGCTGACGAGCCTGCAAGTCAACGTGACGGCCGACGCCTTTCAAGCGTTGGGCGCCGAAGCGGAGCTCGTCATTGAGAGCTCGGCGGGCGAGGTGCGCGTGCCCATGGCGTTCTCGGCCGATGTGTCTGCCTGTCGACCGCGGGCGGTGCGCTCGCACGTTCAGTTGGGCTTTGTCGACCCGGGCCTCGGCGCCCGCGGAACCACGGAGATCGTCAACGAAGGCACCGCCGGGTGCACCGTGCGTCGGGTGACACCCGCCAATGGCCGTGAATTCGACGCGGGATTCACCTACCAAAGCTGGGGCCCAGACGTGTTGATGCCTGGCGACAACATGGTCATCGAGTTCGCGTTCTCGACGTCGAGGCTCGGCGATTACCGGGCGTTTTTGGCGGCGCAATTCGACGAGAGTGAATCCGACGTCGTGGTGTCGGCCTCGGCGACGACGTTGCCCAACGGCGTGCGCGTCAACCCCAGCAGTGTGCAGGTGGGTCCTGTCCAGCAGGGATGCGGTGTCCCCGAGGTCAACTACGTCCTCACCAACATCGGCGCCATCAACTTGCAGGCCACGCAGACCACCATCGTCGGCGACGCGGTCACCAGTGTCTTCCCGCAGCCTCCCTTCGCGTTGCCGGTGGGCGTTTGGCGCACCATGACCTTGCGCTGGGCCAACAACCTCCCGCCGGGGCTGCACACCGCCACCGTTTTGCACGAGACCGATTCGGCGTCGCCCGCCTCGCTCAATGTTGAGCTCGACGTGGCCGCCGCCGACGAGTCCGTCACCGAGCGCTTCATCGCACCAGGTGGGACGGTCACCCAGGTCGACGTGCTGTTCATCGTCGACAACAGCGGCTCCATGCAAGACGACCAAGAAGAGCTTGCCGAAAACTTTGAGGCCTTCGTCGAGGCAGCCCAAGCCAGTGCCAACAACCTCGACGTGCAGATCGGGCTCACCACCACCGACGTGTCGGTCGAGCGCGGCGGCTTGGTCGGATTCCCAGAGGTGCTCGACCTCGCCGACAGCCGCACCCCCCAACGCTTTCGCGACCGGGCCAACGTCGGCGTCTACGGTTCGGGGTGGGAGCAGGGTTTGGAGGCGGCCCGGTTGGCGTTGTCGACGTCGGGGCCCAACGCCGGCTCCGGCTTTTTGCGCAGCGACGCCGCGCTCAGCATCATCGTGGTGTCAGACGAAGACGACTTCTCCGTGCGGCAAGACCAACCGCAAAACGCCGAGTTCATCGAACTGACGCCGACGGCGGCCTACATCGACATTCTGCGGGCGGTGAAGTCGACGACGGTGGCGGAGGTGCCCGTGCTGGTGTCGGCCGTCGTCCCTCTGGGCGCATCGCGGTACCGGGAGGTCGTCAATGCCTTTGGTGGCGTCGCCCTCAACGTCAACCAACCCTGGGGCGAAGAGCTGGCCGACATCGGTGAGGCCACGGTTGAGCTGGCGCGGTCGTTCACGTTGGCGTCGAGGCCTGAAGGTCAGGTGTACGTCACCGTCGACGGCGCGCCCACCAGCGACTTCGTCGTCGAAGACCGAACGCTGACCTTCAGCGAGCCCTTGGCAGAGGGAGCGGAGGTCGAGGTGACATATGACCCCGGCTGCTGACATGGCCACCTGTGCCGCCAGCGACGTCGTCGCCGAGACACAACGCCGACTCGGCCGCTATGGTGCTCCCGCCATGACCCTGCACTGCTCCAGATGGTTCTTCTGTTTTGTCGTCGTCACGGCGGCGCTGGCCCCCTTGTCGCTGGGCGGATGTGCGCCGCCATGCACGCTCTCGTCCGACTGCGACGACACGCAGTTCTGCATGATCGACGAGGCAGCAGCGGCCACCGACGACGTGCAAGGCGTTTGCGGCCGCGAGTGTGAGTCGTTTCAAGACTGCGTGTTGGGCGAAACCTGCACCTCCCGCGGACGTTGTGTCCCGAGCTCCAACGCGCTGATCCTGTCGATGCCCGACGAGGTCGCCCACCTTGCCGAGACCCCCGGCAGCATCACGGCCCGGGTGTCGTTTTTGGGGGCCGCGGCGACGGTGTCCATCGAGGTGGTGAGCACCGAAAGCAATGCATCGCTGTGCGTGCCGTTTGACCCGGTGCAGCAGACGCTGCTGGGGTCTGATGTGGCGCACACCGAGCATGACGTGACCCTTGCCGTCCCACCGTACGGCAACGCCGTCATGCAGCTCGTCGTCGACGCCGGCGAGAACGTCGTCGTGTCGCAAGCGTTTTCGCTGCGGGGGCCCGCCCCCGAGGCCGTGGAGGGGCTGACCCTTGGCCTCGGCCCCGTGGGGCTCACCGTCGACGCCAACGCCACGGCCGTGCAACCTGGGCAGGTGACGGCGTCGGTGGCGCACAGTGGGCTGTGGGGCAACACCGAGCCTGAAAACGGCGCGCCGACACCGTTGCTGTTCATCGGCGACGGCGCGGGCCCCTACAACGTGTTGTTCCCGCTGTTGCGTGGCCCACAAACCGTGTGGCTTGAAGACGGCGCCACCGGCGAACGCTGCGGGCGTCGGGTGCACACGCTCCCCACCGACCTCCCAGACCAGCTTGAGGTGGCGCAATACTTCGCCGCCACCGAAGAAGGCGCCTTGGCCGACGTCAACCTGGAGCTGGTGCTCGACCTCGACGACCGAGGAGCGGTGCGCTGCGATGCCGACTCCCTGCGCGACCCATGCTCGGCGTCGTTTCCGCCGACCCACCTCAAAGACGACGGGCATGAGCGTCTGGCGGCGCATCTCGCCGACGGCGTCTATGGCGTGGTGGTGACGCCCGGCATCGTCGGGGGCACCGTGTCGTCGATGGTGCGGCTGTCGTTCGGCGACAACCACCTCGGCTTCTTCGGCCCCCGCACCCTCGACACCGAACAACTGCAAAGTTGGCGCGTGGCCCGCATCTACGTGGTGGGCGGCTCGGTGTCGGTGGAGCCCATCGACGAAGTCACCGCAGATGTGCCCGATGACGTCTCGACGTGGTAGCCATGCCGCGCCCCTCTGATGGCGCCGCCGTCTGCGCCAGGAGAACGTGCCCTCATGACTGAATTGCACAACGAATCCAGCTCCAGTTCACCCACGCGCTCGCTGGTGTTTCTCGTCGTCATCGGCGGCATTGTGGGGGCGTTCTTCTTTTTGGCCTCCGTCGAAAAACCGCCGCACAACATGCCACCTGGCAAGACCCACTTGCTGCGCATCAACAGCAGCTTGAAGCTGGTGGGGCTGGGCGTGGAGCAGGGGCTCGACGAGAAGTACGGCATTCCCGTCGTCGAGGTGGCGAAAAAGCGGGCGGCCAAAGAGCAGCTGAAGTACCACAAGCGCACGGTGGAGAACCGCGTCAACTTGCATTGCGCGCGATGTCACGGACGTCCTGGCGCCGACCCCACGACCCACCCGTGCGGCACCCTCATCGGCAAGTGCCTGCCGCAAGCGCACTCCCCCAAAACCGAGTGCATCAAATGCCACCGGCAAAAGGCCAAGCCCGACGAGGCCCGTGCGCCTGTTGACCGTCCCGTGCTCGACGACGCGTTGTTTGAAGAGGGCACGGCCAAACCCAACCCCAACGCGCAAAAGCCTGCCGAACTGGCACCACCCACCGGCCACGCCGGTGCGGCCGCCGACGCAGGTGCCAACACGGGCGCTGCCCAGGTGCCAGTGTCTGCAGATGGAGGCAAAGAGGCCCCGGCGGCGCCATCGGGCGAGGGCGGCTGAACGCACTGTACATGGGCCTTTGCGGCGCAACTGTCAGACTGGCGGCCCAATCAGGAGCCGTCAGGGGCAGAAATTCGCGATCTGTGATCTCCCCCTCTATGCTGGCTTTCCCACCTGGGGCAGGGCGCGGACGCCCGCTTCAAGGGATGGGCACGGAGGTCTCGCATGAGCATGACACCCCTCGACATCCAGCAGCGTCGATTTCGCACCGCCTTGCGCGGCCTCGACAAAACCGAGGTCGACGCCTTCTTGAACTTGGTGGCCAGCGAGTTTGAGACCTTGGTGCGCGAGGTGAACGAACTGCGCGACGACCAACGTCACCAGCGCCGTCTCATCGACGAGTACAAGGCCCGCGAGCAGGCCATTCAAGACACGATGATCACCGCGCAGCGGGTCACTGAAGAGATCACCGACACGGCCAAAAAAGAAGCCGACATCATCATCGGCCGCGCCGAGTTGGAGGCCGAAAAGCTCGTCGAGAGAGCCCAAGAGCGCCTGACCGACTTGCTGTCGGACATCGCCGAACTCAAGCGCCAACGCTCCCAGCTGGTCAGTGAGCTCAAAGGGGTGTTGGGCACCCACCAAAAGCTGGTGGAGCTGGCCGAAGAACACGGCGCCGAGTCGGGCATGGAGCAGAACCTCAGCGTCATGCCTCGTCGAGAAGACGAGCGCGGGGAGCGCGACAGCGCCGTTCAGATGGTGCGCTGACCCCACAAGTCCAGCCTCTGCAACATCACGCCGCCCTGGGCGGCGTTTTTTTGTGGGTGGACCCTTCACTGCTGAAGAATGTCATGCGTTTTCAGGGGGCGCGCCTGACGTGCCGCGAGATCTCTGAGTCGCAAGCAGATGCGGCCGCAATTGGAGATGTGTTCATCATGAGGACGGGGGTGGTCCATGAATTGTTCTCTTTTGCGTGAAATGGGGGCAAAGCACTCAGTTGAACGCTGAGTCAGTTCATTCTTTTGTCTTTTTTGCCGTGACAGACATCAAATGCAGGCTTTGCACCCCGATTGCCTCTGCGGAGGTAGAGACATGGAGCAGTTCCAAAGAGTCCTGGGGCGACCCATGCTGCACCTATTGCTGGGGGCAGTGTTTTTCGTCGTGTTTATGTGGCCGTTTTTGGCCTTTTCGCGGCCCGTCGACACCTGGAAGTGGCTGTACGGCAGCTGGGCGGTCGCCGTTGCTTGCATTGCAGTGGTGAACATCTACGGCACGTCTGCTGACGACGAAGACGACGACGACGACGAGGAGGGCGACCATGTTTAGCCCTTCGACCATCTTCATCGCCATCTTGGTGTACACCGCCGCCCTCTTTGCCATCGCGCAATGGAGTGAACGCACCGAGAAGGGCCGTTCTTTGGCATCGTCGCCCTTCATCTACGCGCTGGGCCTCGCCGTGTATTGCACGACGTGGACGTATTACGGCTCCGTCGGCAAGGCCTCCAAAGGGGGCATGGGATACCTCCCGGTGTACCTCGGCCCCACGTTGGGCATGTTGCTCGGCTCCAGCATTTTTCGCCGCATCGCCCAGCTGAAACACGCACACCGCATCACGTCCATCGCCGACTTCGTGTCGTCGCGCTACGGCAAGAGCCAAGGCGTCGCCGCCATGGTCACGGTGATTTTGATGATCGGCATCGTCCCCTACGTCGGGCTGCAGCTGAAGGCCATCACCGGCACGTTCAACGCCATGACGGCGACGACGGGGGCCAACGGCGAGATCATCACGTCGGCGTGGTCGGGGTACGTGACACCGGTGATCGCGGTGCTCATGACCATCTTCACGATCATGTTCGGCATCCGACACCTTGACCCCACCGAACGGCACCCGGGCATGGTGACGACGTTGGCCGCAGAGTCGATTTTGAAGCTGGGCGCGTTTGTGCTCGTCGGCATCTTCATCGTCGGTGCCGCCTTCGGCAACTTTGGCGGCTTTCTCGACCACTTCGCCGCCAACCCACCTGAGTTGCCCATGTTGAAAGAGGGCGACCACAAACAAGTCATGGTGTGGATCACCGTCACCATTCTCTCGATGTCGGCGTTTGCGTTCTTGCCGCGCCAGTTTCACGTCGGCGTCATCGAAAACGGCGACCCCGAGCACGTGAAAAAGGCGTCGTGGCTCACGCCGCTCTACCTCATCGGCATCAACCTCTTTGTGGTGCCCATCGCCGTCGCTGGCGCGAAGATCGCGCAAGCCGGCACCGGCGGCGACCAATACGTCATCGCCGTTCCGCTGCAGCAAGGCGCTGTGGCCTTGTCGATGGCTGTGTTCATCGGCGGCTTCTCCGCCGCCATCGGCATGATCATGATCGAAGGCATGACCATCTCGACGATGATCGCCAACCACCTCATCCTCCCCGTCATCCAGAAGGTAGAGGCCCTTTCGGGTTTGCGTCGTCACATGCTCTACATCCGCTGGGTGGCCGCCGGCGCGTTCATCTTTGCCGGCTACGGGTTCGAGGTCGCCGTCGGCGGGTCGTACATGCTCGTCGCCATCGGCTTGGTGTCGTTCGCGGCTGCATTCATCGTCGCCCCCGTGTTGTTGTCGGGCTTGTTCATCCGCGATGCGAGTCGTGGCGGGGCCTACCTCGGGCTCGGCAGCGGCTTTGTGATGTGGGCGTTCACGCTGTTGATGCCGACGTTCATCAAGTCGGGCTGGATGCCCAAGAGCATTCTCACCGACGGGGTGTTCGGCATTTGGTGGCTGCGTCCAGAAGCGTTGTTCGGCTTCGACGACCTCCCCAGCTTGACCCACGGCGTGGTGTGGTCGGGCGGCGTCACCGTCGTCGGCTTGGCCCTTGGCTCGGTGCTGTGGCCCAGCCGCGGTGAAGAGCGTGCGCTGACCGATGCCTTCCTTGACGAGGGCGAGAGCGGCTTCGCCCACCTCGACAACAAGAACCGCACCATCGACAAAGCCGAAAAACGCGAAGCCACCGTGAAGGTGCTGGCGCCCTACTTTGGCCCACAAGAAGTCGACGACATGGTGGCCACCTGCTTTGAAGAGGCGGGCATCACCGAACACGACATGCTCACCGTCGTCGAAGAAGCCGAACTCCACGGCATCGTCGAACGCCACCTCTCGGGTGCCATCGGTGCCGCCTCTGCGCACAACGCCATGAAGGAGTGGGGCGAGATTGACCGCAAAGACAAGAAGGCGCTGACGCGTGAGTTCGCCAAGATGCTCACCAAGCTGAAGATGTCGCCGACCGAGTTGAAGCAGAAGGTCGACTACCAAGCCGAAAAAGACGCCATCCTCGAGAAGCAGTTCGCCGAACTGCAGCAGCGTGTCGACGAGCGCACCGCCGAGTTGAACCAGCGCAACAAAGACATGCGCATGGTGCTCGACAACGTCGCGCAAGGCTTTGCCAATCTCACCGTCGACGGGCAGTTGGCCGGAGAGCGCTCGGCCGTCCTCGACAAATGGCTGGCGCTGCCCGAGGGGCCGACGTCGTTGTTGGACGCCTTGAACCAAAAAGACCAAGACTTCGGGTCGTGGATGGCGGTGAGCCTGGAGAGCGTCGCCGACGGCTTCTTGCCGCCAGAGCTGACGTTGGCCCAGTGCCCCAAGCGTCTGCGCCTCGGCGACCAGACGTTGGAGTTCGCCTACGAGCCCATCTTTGAAGACGACGGTGAAGAGTTGCGCAGCATCTTGCTGGTGGTCAGCGACATGACCTCAGAGCTCGAGCGCCTGCGTGCTGAAGAGCGGCAGAAAGAAGTGTTGAACCTCTTCGACCGCATCATGAAAGACAAAGTGGGGTTCTTGGAGTTCTTCGCCGAGGCCGACCGTCTCGTCGAGCAAATCGTCCACGAAGAGCTCTCCGATGCCGACATCCCCGTGCTGAAACGCCAGGTGCACACGTTGAAGGGCAACGCTGGCATCTTCGGGGTGACCTCCATCGCGCGCATCTGCCACGAGATGGAAGAAGACATGGAAGAACGAGACGCGCTGCCGTCGGCGGCCATGCTCGACGACATGCGCAAGGCTTGGTCGGGCACCAAGGGCCGCATCGAAGAGATGCTCGGCGAGGGGCTGAACCAGTCCATCCAGGTCGACGACGACGACTACGAGAACATCCTGCGCGCCGTCGTCGAACGCCAGCCCCTGCCGGAGATTGAGTCGCGGCTGCGCAGCTGGAAGCTGGAGCCCACCAAGCGGGTCTTCCAACGCCTGTCAGACCAAGTCGTGCGCCTGGGCGAGCGGCTGCAAAAAGGCGAAATCGAGGTGGTCGTCGAAGACAACGGCGTGCGCCTCCCATCGGAGCAGTGGGCACCGTTCTGGTCGTCGTTGGTGCACTTGGCGCGCAACAGCGTCGACCACGGTTTCGACGCCGAGTCACAAGGCAAGCAGGTCGTGTTCCGCTCTGCCAACGACGACGAGGGGCTCACCATCGAAATCAAAGACAACGGGCAGGGCATCAACTGGGACCGCGTCAAAGAGGCGGCCTCGAAGAAGGGCCTTCCGGTCGACAGCGCCGACGACTTGAAAGCGGCGTTGTTCTCCGACGGCCTGTCGACGCGTGACGAGGTGTCGGCCATCTCCGGCCGCGGCGTCGGCATGGCGGCGGTGCTCGCCGAAGCGGAAGAGCGCGGCGGTGTCGTCGAGGTCGAGAGCAAGAGCGGGGAGGGAACCGTCTTTCGGTTCCGATTTCCCTCCGCAGCCTAAAGCGTGGCCACCCTCCGTCGATGGCGGAGGGTGTCTTTTGCCCCGCGGCTCCAGCAATTCGCAGAAATCCTGACCATTCCTGAAGGGAGAGACGCCATGCGTGTCCATTTGTCCAACCCACTCTTGCTGGCCGCCTTGTTGGCCGCCGGCTCCGCCGTCGCTCAAGAAACACCGCCCGCATCGGCGGCCCCCGAGACGGCATCCGATGCCACCGAGGCTGCGCCCGCCGACGGCGAGGCCCCCGCTGCTGACGACGGAGCAGCTGACCCCACCGCCGCCGACGAGCCGGCAGCTGCCGAAGACCCACCTGCGGAAGACCCACCGCCATCCGACGCGGCCCCCGCTGCAGCGCCTCAAGAAGAGCCCGCAGCGGAGCCCCCGCCGTCGACAGACGCCGCTGCAGAACCGGCCGCTGCCGACGACGCTCCGGCGCCTGCAGAGGCAGCACCGGCAGCTGAAGAGGCGAAGAAAGACGACATTGCCCCTTACGGCAAGGGCGCCGTCATCAAGCTGAACGACGACGGAAGCAGCGCCATCCGCATCATCACCTGGCACCAGATTTGGGCGCGGGTGATGGACACCAACCCCGGCACCGTCATCCAAAACAAGCAAATGCCGTGGCATGCCGACGTCGCCTTGCGTCGCTCACGCCTGTTGCTCCTCGGCAACTTGGGCAAAGACCTGCGGTACCTGATGCACGTCGGCATCAACAACCAGACGTTCTCCAACTTGCGCAAGCCGCAGCTGTATGTGCACGACGCGTGGGTTGAATACGACGTGTTCGGCAAGTGGTTGTCGGTCGGTGGTGGTTTGCACTACTGGCACGGCATCAGCCGCATGACCAACGCGTCGACGCTGAACTTCTTGGCCATGGACAGCCCCATCCTGCAGTGGGCGACCATCGAGCGCACCGACCAGTTCGCCCGCAACCTCGGCGTCTACGCCAAAGGCAAGGCGTGGGGCTTTGATTACCGTGTCGCCGTCAACAAGCCCTTCACGACGTCACGCGAGGTCGGCGCCAACGCCGACTACAACCCCGAATCCAACACCTTCTCGGCCGTGGGCTACTTCAAGTACGACTTCCTCGACGTCGAATCGAACACCTTGCCGTTTGCCGTCGGCACCTACCTCGGCAAAAAACGGGTGTTCAACGTCGGTGCCGGCTTTCACTACCACCCCGACGCCATGGCCTACCTCGACGACGCCGGCGACACGCAAATCACCCACGCGCTCATGGTGGGCGTCGACAGCTTTCTCGACTACCCGATGTTTGGCTACGGAGCGCTCACCGCCTACGTGAACTACCTCTACTACGACATGGGCCCCGGCCATTTGCGCAACGTCGGCATCATGAACCCCGGCTCGGGCGGCAGCACCCTCAACGGAGGCGGCAATGCCTACCCCATCATCGGCACCGGCCACCATGTCTACGGACAGATGGGCTACCTCCTGCCGAGCGACTTTTTGCTGGGGCTGTCGATCCAGCCCTACGTCGCAGCGACGGCGTCGTTCTTCGACCGCTACGACGAGCCCAGCGTCGTCGTCGACGCCGGCGTGAACTGGTACCTCGTGGGGCACCACAGCAAGCTCACCTTGCACTACCGCAATCGCCCCATCTTCAACACGCTGAACGACAACGCCGTCAACGTCTCCCGCGGCAACGAAGTCATCCTGCAGATGGCCTTCTTTCTGTAGGCAACGGCCACGTCTGCCATGCAAAACGCCCTCCGATCGGAGGGCGTTTGTCGTCGAGCGGTGCGGGCTGGGGTCAGCCTTCGGTGCCGTTCCACAGTTGTGCGGCGTCGGCGACGTCGATGCCGGCGTAGCGGCAGACGACGATCCAACGACGACGACAGCCGGCCAGCAGGGCAGGGTGGTCTTGCAGCTTGGCGCGTTCGTTTTTCAGGGCGGCCAAGCCTTGGTTCTTCAGCCACTCCTCGGGCGTTTCAATGCCAGCGCGCTCCCACACGGTGTGCCAGCCCATCTCGTCGAACCAACTCTCGCCGGCCAAGAAGGCGGTGAGTTCTTTGGTGCCGGCTGGCAGGTTGGCTTCTTCGGCGGGCTTGTCGGCTTTGTCATCTGCCTTGGCGTTGTTCGCGCCGTCGGATGCCTTCGGCTTTTGCCCCTTTTGCTGGCCCTTTTGGCCACCAGACTCAGGCGCAGGCTCTTGCCCCCCACCCATTTTCTGCTTCAGGTACAAAAGGCCCATGGCGCCAGCGGCACCGACAGCAAACCAGACATAACGCTTTGGCAACGACATGTGTCCTCCGGAGGGGAGAGCCACCTCTCCCGTCTGCCTTCAAGCTAGGTCGTGCCAGCAGCACCAGCCAGTCGAAGACGGGATCGCCGGTGAAGATGTGAAGGCGATCCATCGTCAGGATGAGACCACGCACACGGGGCAAACGCCAGAAAGGGTCTCCTCCCTTGGGCAGACGCTCCACAAAGGGCGAAAAAACTGTTGCGTCCCCGACGCATGCTATGTAGGTAAACCGAACTTTCGGCGAGGTAGCTCAGCTGGTTAGAGCGGCGGTCTCATAATCCGTAGGTCGAGGGTTCAAGTCCCTCTCTCGCCACCAACGTCCACCTTCGGGTGGACGTTTTTCGTTGCGGTGCCACGAGATGAAGCGAGTTTGCGAAGACGCAGACGAACTGTGGCGAAACTTTCGTTTTGCAGTAGGCTTGCTCGGGTTTCGGCGGCTGGTGCGCCGATCGTCTTTCCATGAGGATGGGCGACGTTTGGGGTGGTGAGGAGCAGGTATGGCTCTGGTTCGATGTCCACAATGCGGCCGGGTGGCAGAGCCCGGAATCTGCTTTGCGTGTGGACATGAATGGGACGACAGCGCTCCGGCGCCCACGCCCGAAGCCCCCGTCCAAGCGGCCCCGTCCCCTGAGCCAGCGCCTGCGCCCCCTCCCGAGCCCGTGGCCCCACCTGCGCCCGAGCCTGCCCCTGCGCCCGCTTTGGCCGACGCGGCCGTCGACATGGACGTCGACATGGACGTGGAGATGGACGTCGACATGGACGTCAGCATCGACGACGGCCCGGCGAACCCCTTCGGCGACGCCGTCATCGCGCCGCCGGCCCCGGCACCAGACGCCGCCAACCTGTTCGCCAAACCGGCGGCCGCAGACCCGTTCGCGGCGCCCCCTCCATCTGACCCGTTTGGCGCGGCCCCCGCGCCCAAGCCGACGGAGCCTGACCCTTTCGGCATGCCACCAGCGCCCGCCGCCGACGTTGCAGACCCCTTTGGCGCTGCGCCGGCAGCCGCACCCGCCGAGCCCGACCCATTTGGAGCCCCACCTGCTCCAGCGGGCGACGCCGACCCCTTCGGTGCGCCTCCGCCGCCGGCCGATGCGGCCGACCCCTTCGGGGCGCCGCCAGCACCTGCCGCCGACGTCGACCACTTTGGCGCTCCCCCTGCGCCCGCCGGCGACTACGATCTCGACGTCGACGACGACGCGGCCTTGCCACCCGCCGACCCGGTCTCTGGCATCGACCTCGACGTCGGCAACGCCGGGCCGCCCCGTGCCGACAGCGATTTGTTCACCACCGGCGTCACCGGCGACCTGCGTGAAGTGCTGCAAGGCATCGACGTGCCTTCGGCCGCGGCTGCGCCCACGCCATCGCCCGCGCCGACGTCTGACATGGATGCCCAGCTGGCGGCGTTCATTGCCGACACGCCAGCCGCACCCGAGCCCCCTTCGCCGTCGATGATGGGCGACCCCATCGTCGACGAGCCACCCGCAGCCGTGGTGGGGCAGGCCCTCGACGACGTCGACGACATTGACGACATCGATTTCGGGTTGGAGTCGCCGCCGTTGCCGCCTCCGCCCGAGACCGACGCCAGCGACTTGGGCGCCGACCTCGACGCCCTCGAGACGGAGTTCTCTCTGCCTCCCGACAGTGGTCTCGACAGCAGCGGGCTCGACACCGGCGACCTCGCGGCCATCGCGGGCGACATCGACTTGGGCGCAGATGTCGACCTGGCCGAAGATGGGCCCACCATTCCTGCGCCGAAAACGCCACCGCCCATCCCCGACGACGACGACATTTTGGCGGGCGACGACTTTGCGTTGCCTGACGACGAGCCTTTGCCGTCGCTTGACCCCCCAGAGGCGGCCGCGCCGCACAGCCGAGACGCCGCCATGACCGGCGCGTTGCCCGACCCCTACGCGGCGGCCCAAGGCGCCAACGCCCCCGTCGGTGGCGATGACTTTGACCCCTTCGGCGCCGAGGCCCCAAGCGAAGACGACTTCAATCCGTTTGCCACCGGCGCGGCGGAGCCGGTGTCACCACCGCCGGCCGCTGCATCTGCTGACGACTTCGATCCGTTTGGCGCTGAACCGCCGGCCGCTCCCCCTGCTGCCGCAGGGTTTGATCCCTTCTCTGGAGGTGGTGACCCCGTCTCTGAAGGGGCGCAAGAGCTCTCCGCCGACGACTTCGGTGGCGCTCCTGCAGCCGACTTCGATCCGTTCAGCGAACCCAGCGACGACTTCGACCCGTTCGGCATGGACGCCGGGCCTCCGGCCGGCCCGCCCCCTGCCGGGTTCACAGAAGACAACTTCGATTCGCCCACCGTCGTCGGGCCGGGCCTCGATTCTGCGACGGTGGTGGCGCAAGTGCCGGCCGACTTGGCGAAGCTCACCATGGCGGCCGCCCAGGGGGGGGCCAACAAAGAGCAGGCTGAAGAGTTGCAAGCCAAGCTGGCCTCGTTGGCCGAGCAGTTGAAAGGGCAGGGCGACTCCGAGCAGGCCGACTTGCTGTCGCAGGTGCAAAGCTGGATGCGCGACCGCATGGAAAAGTGACCGCGCAGGCCCAGCGCGTCGGTCATGGGCGATCCATGGGGTCGTTTTCGTTCAGCGGGCTCGGGCGCGAGCCGATGCATCACTTAGGACAGGGGAGGAGGCGGCGTGGCGTCGGTGACTTCAACACAATCTGCAGAAGCCGCGGTCGACCCACACGGGGCGTCGGGCACCACGGATGCAGATGCATTTGTCGACGTCGACACCCTGCCGCCCATCGATCTCGAGCGCGACATCAGCCTGTGCCCGCCGCACGCCCAGTGCCGCGGCATCTTCTTGTCAGACATCGCGCGAACGCTGAAGCAGAAGGGCCTGACGACGCCGCAGCGGCGGTACGTGTCGTTTCGCAACTACAGCCAACGTGAGTTCATGGAGCTGGCGTCGAGCGCGGCATTGGCGCTGTCGCCCGACATGCCCCTGCGCCAGGGGCTGCGGCTGCTGGGACGGTCGGCCTATCCGGCGTTTTCGCAGACGCTGATCGGCAAGGTGATGTTCGGCGTGCTCGGCGGTGACATCGAGATGACCCTGCTGAACGGCCCCAAGGCCTATGAGACCATTTTGTCGGTCGGCACGGCTGAGACCGTCGTCTTGGAGCCAGGCACCGTGTTGTGCCGGCTGCGGGATGTCCACACCTTCGTCGACAGCTACCAAGTCGGCGTATGGGAGGGCGCACTGCACGGATGCGGCGCCGACGGCGACATCCGCGTGAAGAAGTTCGACCACGCCAACGCCGACTTTCTGATTCGCTACCGCTGAGGCTGTGGCCCCGTCGTCACTGCAGCACGTAGGCGTAAATCGACGTGAAGTGCGCGCCGACGCCGAGGAGCACGAAGAGGTGCCAGACGGCGTGGTTGAACTTCCATTGGTCTTTGACGAAAAACACGATGCCGCCGGTGTACGACAGCCCGCCCAGGGCCAACAGCACCAACGCCGGGGTGGGAAGCGCGGCGATCATGTCGCGGGCGGCCAGCACCACCAACCAGCCCATGGCGACGTACAACACCATGCTCATCGCCGAAAACCGCACCACGCTGATGGCTTTGATGACCACGCCAAGCAAGGCCATGCCCCACACCATGGCGAAGAGGGGCCACTTCCAGGCGCTGTCTTGCAGCGACACGAAGAGAAACGGCGTGTAGCTGCCGGCGATGAACAAATAGATGGAGGCGTGGTCGAGCTTTTGCAGCCACGGCTTGAGGTGGCTGTGGTGCACCGCGTGGTACAGCGTCGACGCCAAGAACAGCAGGCACAGCGTCGTGCTGTACACCAACACGCTCCACCATTGGGTGGGCGTCTGCGCTTGCTGCAAAGCGGCGGCGCCGCCCAGCACGCCGAGCAGCAGCCCGGCGCCGTGGGTGACGACGTTGAAGGCCTCTTCTGAAGCCGAGTACTCACTGTTTTCGATGTACGCCCATGACATATTGCAGACGCTAATCACGCCTTGTCATCGCTTGGTCACTGCCTGGTCGACGACGTGGGGCGGCTCACAACGTCACCGTCGTGTCACCGGCGTTTGAGCAGCCGCCAGACGAAGAGGGCGACGACGGCGGCGATGGCCAGCGGCTTGCCCAGAGGTGGCCCTGCCAGCAGCGAGCCGGCGCCCAGCCCGACGGCGGCGAACATGGCCGCCCATGCCGCGTTGGACGTCGACGGGGGCGCCTTACCGGTCAGCGCCTGCAGACGTCGAATGATGTCACGGGACTCGGGCAGCCACTCGTCGTTCTCGACGTCGTCGTCGCCGATGCGCAGCACCGGCGTCTGCAAGTTGGCGCGAGCGGCGAGAAGGTCGTCGCGGTGGTCGGCGGAGATTTTGGTGTCGCACCGCTCCAGGGCCAAGCCCATCTTGTCGGCTTGAAGCACGACCAATGCTGTGTAGGGGCAGCTGTCGTAGCCGTAGAGGCGCAGCCGAGGCAGCGACGCGGGCGCTGACGGCGCAGCAGAGACGACGTCGTCGCTCAGCATGTCAGCGCACGTCGATGGGGAAGCGCGCGGTGGCACCGCGGCTCTTGACGATGACATTGCACTCGCCGACAGCGCCGGCTTCGATGGTGCCGTCGCGGTCGACGAGAACACAGGGCTCGTCTTGGTCGAACTTCAGCTTGGGCTTGTCGATGACGCGCCCGGCGTCGTCTTTGACCACCACCTCGAGCTTGAACTTTTTGCCGACGCGCATGCGCTTGGGCGGCGCCTTCTTGGCCTCGATGACGGTGGGGATCTGCACGTCGGTTTTGCGGCTGCCTTTGATGCCGTAGGCCGTGGCCTCGATGGTCACGGGGCCCGACCCGGTCGCCTTGAGTTTGATGCTCATCGACTCGTCGTCGCCCTCGGCGAGCATGACTTTGGCGTTGCTGGTGTTCACCAAGAGTTCGGGGTTGCGGCCCACGAACGGCTTGCCGCGTTTGTCTTTCACCGAGACCTGCAGTTTTGCCGTCTGCCCCTTCTCGTTGAACTTGGGGAGGTGCCCGGTGAGCTCGACGGTGGCGGGCTCCGGGTTGCTGCAGGCGGCAATGCCCAAAGCTGCGACAGCGACGACAGCGACGACGGTGGCCGACAAAACAGAGCGAGACGATGCGACAGGGTGAACCACGAAGACCTCCGAATGCATGCGGTGGCTGCGTCTACCGCATCCATGCCGACGCTGCTTGGGTTTCTTGCGGGTGGCAGGCGACGAAATGTCTGGTGTTGTTTGATGACATTTCGGTAAACGTGTGGCGCGCTGGCCGAAGACGGCGCCAATTGGCGGTTGTCCACTTGGCAAGAGCCTTGCTACTTCGGAGCAGAGAGATTTCACAGGCGACGCTGTCGCCGAGGAGACGCCCCATGATGCAAACGACCCCTGTTCGTCTGATGCTGCTGTCTGCCCTGGTGGCATTGGCAGCTGCCTGCACCGAAAAACCCGAGGCCGACAAGGCGACGACGTCGACGAAGACCGACACCAAAGCGGCCGCACCAGCCGACGGCAAAAAGGGCGGCGTCGACCGCGCTTCGTTGGGCATGTTCAAAGCGCTGCCTGCCGACATGGCTTCAGAGGCCAACCCCAGCACCCCTGAGAAGGTGGCCTTGGGGCACCAGCTGTACTTTGACAAGCGCCTGAGCAAAAACCACGACATTTCGTGCAACAGTTGTCACAACGTGGCCGCTTTTGGCGTCGATGGTGAGCCCACCTCGCCGGGGCACAAAGGCCAACGCGGCGGCCGCAACAGCCCCACCGTGATGAACGCCGCGCTGCACATCTCTCAGTTTTGGGACGGCCGCGCCAAAGACGTCGAAGAGCAAGCCAAAGGCCCCGTGTTGAACCCCATCGAGATGGCCATGCCCGACGCCAAACGCGTCGAGGAGACCCTGGCGTCGATGCCCGAGTACGTGACGGCGTTCAAGAAGGTGTTCCCCAAGGCCGACAAGCCCACCTTTGACAACATGGCCCTCGCCATCGCCGCCTACGAGCGCAAGCTGGTGACCCCATCGCCGTTCGACGCCTACCTGAAAGGCGACGACAAAGCCCTCAACGCGGCCCAGCAACAAGGCCTGCAAGACTTCATCGCCACCGGTTGCACCACTTGCCACAGCGGCGTGGCCATCGGCGGCGGCATGTACCAAAAGCTCGGTTTGGTGAGCCCCTGGCCCAACCAAAAAGACCAAGGTCGCTTTGAGGTCACCAAGAACGACGCCGACAAAATGATGTTCAAGGTGCCCAGCTTGCGCAACATCGCCAAGACCGGACCGTACTTCCACGATGGCGCCACCAAAGACCTCGGAGAAGCCGTCAAGCTCATGGCCAAGCACCAGCTGGGCAAAGAGCTCGACGACGCCAAGACGAAGCCCATCGTGGCCTTCTTGGAGTCGCTCACTGGCACCGCACCTGCGGACCTCACCAAGACCCCCAAGCTGCCCGCCAGCACCGACAAGACGCCAAAGCCCGACCCAAGCTGACGCCCGGTCAAGCTGACATCGTCGTTGTCGACGAGAACGCCCCCAAGCGCTGCCGCCTGGGGGCGTTTTGCATGCGGCTCACGTCGTTGTCGCGCCCTGCTGACGCAGCCAGTGGAGCATGGTGTCGGTGGTTTGTTGCGGGAGCTCCTGCTGAATCCAGTGCCCGCAGTCGAGGGTCACGACGTCGAGGTGGGGGACAAAGTCTTGCAGGTTGGGCGACGCCTGCACCGCGTCTTGCGCGCCGTAGATCATCAGCGTTGGCTGGCGCACGATGGGGTCGACGTCGGCGAGCAGGTGCCAGTTGCGGTCGAGGTTGCGGTACCAGTTCACACCGCCCGTGAACCCAGACGTCTCGAATCCGTCGACAAACACCGCGAGCTCGTCGTCGCTCATGACGGGCTCGCCGAGGGGGGCCCCTGCCTGCGCCAGCTGCATGAAGACCATCCCCGGCGCTGGCTCTTGCGGCGGCACATGTTTGCGAAACAGGTTGCGCAAGAAGTTGGCCGCGTGGGCGTCGAAGACCGCGTCGGCCACGCCCGGCTGTTTGTTGAAGTGCACGAAGTAGTTGTCTTCGCCAAAGAGGCCCTCCAAGAACGCCAGCCAGGGCTGCTCCCCTCGCTCTTGGTACGGCACGCTCAAGTTGACGATGCGGCGCACGCGGCTGGGGTGCAGTTGGGCGAGGCCCCAGACGACCATGGCCCCCCAATCGTGTCCGACGAAGGTGGCGTCGTCGTAGGCAAAGTGGTCGAGGAGCCCGACGAGGTCGCCTGTGAGTTGGTCGAGGCCGTAGGCGTCGACGTCGTCGGGACACGACGAACGGCCATAGCCGCGTTGGTTGGGGATGAGCACGTGAAAGCCGGCCTCGACGAGGGCGGGGACTTGGTGGCGCCATGAAAAGGCGTGTTCGGGCCAGCCGTGGCAAAGCACGATGGGGTTGCCTTTGTGGTGGGCGCCCGCTTCAAAGACCTCCAGCTCGACACCGTTGACGGGGATGAGTTGAGGGCGGGGAAAGTCGTGGGCGAAGGGCATCTGAACCTCGGGAGCAGGGGGAAACGTCGTCGTCGAGGAGCCGGCGGCGACGACAAAAGTCATCCCACGAGATGCTGACGGTTTTTGTCAGGGTTGCGCGGCGCATGCGGCACATAGCTGACAAACCCTGTCACCCGACCAGCGCATGCTGCCGCCATGCGAACAGCCGAACGACGAGACCATCTCTTGAATCTGCTGCACGGCGGCGCCACCACCGCGCCCGACGTGGCGCGCAACTTGGGCGTCTCGGAGCGCACCGTGTACCGCGACCTGGCGTGGCTGCGAGCCGGCGGGCACGACATCCAGGCGACGCCCGGGCCAGGCGGCGGCGTGCGCATGGGGGTGGGGAGTCGCCTACGGTCGGTGCACTTCGACGTCGCCGAGGTCATCGGCTTGGCCCTCGCCGTCGCCACGTTGCGGGCGACCCCACACACGCCGTTTGCGGGGCCGGCGGAGGCGGCTTTGCGTCGGGCGCGCAAAGCGTTGCCCGTCGAGAAACAACGGGCATTGCGTTGGATGTTGCGGCGGATCCTCGTCGGACATCCCTGCAGCGAACGCGTGCGGCAAACGTTGGGCCCGGTGGATTCAACGCTGCTGGCGGTGGTGGAGCGGTGCTTCTCACGTACGCTCGCCATGGGGTTCGACTACGTCGACGGCAAGGGAGTGACGACGTCACGACGGGTGGAGTGCGTCGCTCTCGTGTTGCACAATCCCACTTGGTACGTGTTGGCGTGGGACCTCGACAAAGACGACTCGCGCTTGTTTCGCATGGACCGCATCTCGACGCCGACCGGCCAGGAGCGCTTGGTGGAGCAACACGCCGTCGAAGACGTGGCCCCCGCCGTCTTTGCCCCCGACGTCTTTGCCCCCGACGGGCCCATCGACGAGGCCTTTCGCCGAACGCCTGTCGAATGAGCGTGTGTTTGCATGTGGAGCACAGTGTCTCCGCCTGCAAGGCATGGCGGATTTCGTGTTGAGTTTTCGCTGGCGCCTCCGAATCAGAAGAAGCAGAGGCCGCACCGGCGGCAGGGGGGACCGCGTTGGACTTTCGCGTCGAACACCAAGACCGCATCGTGCAGATTGCACAACAAGCCACGGTTGACTTGTTGGCTGGCTGGGGCGTTCAGCTGCGTCCTCGTCGTCTGGCGCGCTTGTCGTCCGGGGCGACGGCGGTGGTGCCGTTGACGGGCGACTGCTTGCACGGCGTGGTGGGGCTCGAGCTGAACGCTGCGCTGATCGACCAGCTTCCGCCGTGTGCGAGCTGCTCCCCCCGGCACTGGGCGAAGGAGCTGACCAACCAGCTGTCGGGCCGGGTGCGCAACGAGCTGCTGGCCGAAGGCGTCGACATCGACATGGGCGTGCCCTCGTCGCTGCAGTTCGCGCAGGTGCGCATCGACACCTCCCAGTTGGGGGCCGCTGAATTCTTCTACGAGAGCGGCGACGGCGTGGTGCGGGTGTTCTTTGATTTTGATCCGCTGCAAGACCCTGGGTTTGGGCGCTTGCGGGAGGCGACGCCATTGTCGGAGGGGCAGTCGCTGTTCTTCTAGAGTGGCGCATGTGAGGTAGGGCATGGGGACAACAAACACCGTGGTCGTCGTCGACGACTCGCCCATCGTGCGGGCACAAGTGTCGGACGTGTTGGCGCGCGGAGACTACCGGGTGCTGGTGGCCGAAGACGGCAAGGAAGCCGTCGACGTCATCGAGGCACACGGCGACGACATCTCGCTCATCATTTGCGACATGCGCATGCCGAAGATGGACGGCATGGAGGTGCTGCGGTGGAAAAGCACGTCTGCGTTTCGCCACATCCCGTTCGTCATGTTGACCACCGAGGGCTGCCACCGCTTCGTGTCGGAGGCACGGTCGTTGGGCGCCAAAGGTTGGATTGTGAAGCCCTTCAACGACGACATGCTCCTCGTGGCGGCCCGTCGTCTCATGCGAGGGCCGAGCCTGGCGGCCGTGCGGTAGAGCCGCAATCAACAGACGTTTGGGCGGCAAACGCCATCTCCAAGGTCGCCCAGGCGGCCTTTCTTTGTGGCGAGCACAGATGGGGGCGGCCGACAAGTGCGCAGAAGCGTTGCGTGACGCAGTCGACGCCGTGATGGGGTGCAAAATGTGACCGATGTCGTGACAGGTGGGAGGGGGATCCACCCAATCCCTCATCAGACCATGCGGCACCACAGCTGCACACCTGGAAGGACCCACCCATGACCATGTTCAAATCTGCTTCTCTTCTTGCCACCGCCCGCAAAGGCAAACTGCTCCTCGCTGCGCTCTCTTTGTCGCTGCCATTGGCCACCGCTGCGTGCGGCACCGGCCTTGGTGGCGAGGGCGGCGACGGAGAACTGCCTCCACTGGAGGCGCTGTTCATCCCCACCCCCGAACAAAGCCAAAGCGGCGGTGGCCAAGCGCTCTGTCAAAGCGGCACCTCCGCCATCGACGAGGCCAACGCCATCATCGACGCTGAGAACGCCGCCCTCGCAGGCGACCGCGCGCTCATCGAGGCGGCCTTGGCGGCCAGCCCTGTTGTCGACGAGAGCGGCATTGCCATCTACGAGGCGGACGTTGACGGTCGCACCCTGACGCTGGAGGTCGCCACCGACGGACAAGGGCAATACGCCTACACCGGCACCCTCGTCGACGACGACGGAGAGCACGACTACTTGGCGGGCGCCATGGCGGCGGGCGGCGCTCAGGGCAGTTTGACGGTGACGCCTCCAGGAGAAGACGAACTGGCCGTGGCTTGGAGCGAGACGGGGTCGACGCTGGCCTTCGCCCGCACCCTTGGCGATACGTCGACGGCGTTTGACCAGTCGGAGAGCGACATCAAAGTCGTCTCCGGCGACACCATCGTGTGGTGGAGCCTGGACGACTACGCCGGCATCGTCATCGGCGACGGCCTTCCGGTCTGCTTTGAAGGCGGCGAAACCAGCGGCGACTTCTGCGACGCCGAGTGTGACGCCGATGCTCTGGCCCAGCTGGGTGGCGACGTGGGCGACCTCACCGGCTTCTGAGCTGAAGCGACAGCCTGCCCGCATGCGCCCCTCCTCGGAGGGGCGTTTTGCACGTGGGCTGGAACATGTTAAAACGACCAAAGCGACCAGCTGCAGAGGAACGGCCATGAAGCACCTGTTGATCACGTCCGTCGTCTTGGCGCTCCTGGCGGGGCTTGGCTGGGCGACGTCGTCGACGCTGGCGGTGACCTGGGCGGGAGTGCCGCTCCCGCTGCTGCTCGCTGGCGTGGCCGTGCTGGTGAATGTCGTCGCCTTTGTCCCGTCGTTTGGGGCGCGCACCGAGAAGTACTACGACCTCCTGGGGTCGGTGACGTTCTTGTCTCTGGTGGCAACGAGCGCCGCCGTGGCCCACGCCCAAGGCGGCTGGAGTCTGCGGCAGTGGGCGATGGCGGCCATGGTGTCGGTTTGGACGGTTCGCCTGGGCGCCTTTCTCTTTCAGCGGGTGCACGAGACCGGCGGCGACGGCCGCTTCGACGCCATCAAGCAAAGTGCATCTCGCTTTTTGTTGGCGTGGGTGCTGCAAGCGTCTTGGTGCTTCATCACCGGGCTCGCCGTGTGGGTGGCGTTGTCGACGCCAGACGCGGCCGGCTGGGGGTGGACCACCACTGTCGGCGCCGTGCTGTGGGGGCTGGGGTTCGCCACCGAAGTGGTCGCCGACGCCCAGAAAAACGCCTTTCGACGTCGAGAGCCAAAGGCGCAGCCGTGGATCGACGAAGGGCTGTGGTCGAGATCCCGGCATCCGAACTACTTCGGCGAGATCACGCTGTGGACGGGCCTGTTCATCATGGGCGCCGGCAGCTTCAGCGGAGGCCAATGGTTGGCGGTGTTGTCGCCGCTGTGGACCGCGTTTTTGCTGCTGAAGGTCAGCGGTGTCCCCATGGTCGACGCCCGCGCGCTGCGCCGGTGGGGCGACAACGCCGACTACCAGGCCTACCGCGCCCGCACCCGCAAGCTTTGGCCGTTCTGAGCGTCGACTTCAGCCCCGATGCAGCTTCAAGATCTTCTCCTGCCGCACTTGCTGGAGAAACGACGTGCGGTAGCGCTCTTCGATGACCACCCGGTCACTTGAGATGCGTTTGACGACGCCAAAGTTGCGCCCGACGAGGGTGCCGACCTTCAGCGTGTGCCCTCTGCCGTCGGGGCCTTCGACCATGGCCTTGGGGGTGGCCACGCCAGAGACGACGCCCACCAGGCGAAGCTGATCCAACGACAGCCGCTGCAGGGGCGTGACGGCGTCGGGGAGGGGGGCGCCGCCCAGCTGCTGCCGCACGTCGGCGTACGGATCCCGCCGTTCGTGGGAGGCGTCGTAGGCAAAGAGCGTCTCCAGGTCTGGCGTTTCGCCAGCCTCTTGCGGCGCTGCGACAGTCACAGCGGCGGCGACCGAGGGCACCGTCGGCAACGGCGCTTTCTCGTCGTCGGCGCAGCCAACTGCGAGGGGAAACAGGGCTAGGGCAAACGCGAGCGAACGGTGCATGGGGCCTCCTGGTGAAGCACAAGCATAAAATGGCCATAAATCAGATTCAACTTTGCATAATATGGGTCGGTAAGTGTTTGAAATTTTAGGCTTCGTCCTGTCTCGCTTGCAAAACCGACGGACGAACTCCATGCTCGCCCCATGACACCGCTCATTCTCGCTTCTGGCTCGCCCCGACGACGCATGCTGCTGGGCGCATTGGGCCTGGCGCCTGAGGTGCGCCCCGTCGACATCGACGAATCCCCTCTGGCAGACGAAACGCCCGAGGGCATGGCCCGCCGCCTCGCTGAAGAGAAGGCCATGGCGTCTGCCGTGCACGCCGACGAGGTGGTGCTCACGGCCGACACCATGGTGGCCTTCGACGGCCACCTGTTGGGCAAACCCACAGACGACGCCGATGCCAAACGCATGCTGCGCATGTTGTCGGGCGTGCAACACGAAGTGTGGACGGCGTTTTGCGTGCGCAACGTCGAGCGCCACGAGGTGCACGCCGTGCGCACGTTGGTGCGGTTTCGCGACCTCACCGACGCCGAAATCGACGCCTACGTGGCAACCGGAGAGCCCGCTGACAAAGCGGGATCGTATGGCATTCAAGGGGGCGGCGGGGCGCTCGTCGCGGATGCCCAGGGCAGCTACCCCAACGTGGTGGGCTTGCCTGTCGGTGAAGTGCTGCAAGTGCTGGCCTCGTTTGGAGTGCAGCCGTGACGACGTCTGATGGCGGCCTCGCCGAACGGTTCCACCGGCTGCAAGCAGGCATGCAGCAGGCGTGTGCAGCGGCTGGACGCCACATCGACGACGTGCGGCTGGTCGCGGTGGGCAAGCGGCATCCGGCGTCGAGCATTGAGCGGCTGTATGCGCTGGGACAGCGCGACTTTGGCGAGTCGTATGTGCAAGAGCTCGTCGAGAAACAGCGGCAGTTGGCCCATTTGCCCGACATCCGTTGGCACTTCATCGGTCGCGTGCAGAAGAACAAGGCCAAGCAGATGGCGTCGTGTTTCACGGTGCATGGTGCTTCTGCGGCGCGACACGTGCGCGCCCTCGTCGACGCTGGGGCCGAACGCATTCTGCTGCAGGTGAACCTGTCAGACGAGGCACAGAAAAACGGCGTCGCCCCCGACGCGTTGCGCGCCATGTGGCCCGACGTCGATGTGCCCCAGCTGCAAGGCCTCATGACGCTGCCGGCGCCAGGCCACGGCCGCGAAGCCTTTGCGGCGTTGCGTGAGCTGCGCGACGCCCTGCAGACATCTGCACACCCACTGCCCCAGCTGTCGATGGGCATGAGCGGCGACTACGCCGACGCCATCGCCGAGGGCGCCACACTCATTCGGGTGGGGACGGCGTTGTTTGGCCCGCGGCCGACGTAGATCGTCTTTGCCGTTCGACATGTGCAAGGCTGGCCCCAGCAGGAGACCACTATGAACATCGCCGTCATCGGATGCGGAAACATGGGCAGCGCCCTCGTGCGCGGATTGGGCCAACAGCCAGGCCATCACCTCGTCGTCAGTGACCTCGACGAGGCCAAAGTGCAAAAGGCAGCTGAAGGTGCGGTCAGCGAAGTGGTGTACGCCCCAGGCGTGGCGCAAGCGGCCCACAGCGCCGAGGTGGTGCTGTTGGTGGTGAAGCCCAAGCACATTCCGGCGGCGTTGGCCGAAGCGGCAGAGCACGCCCCCGACGACGCCTTGTTCATCAGCTGTGCGGCTGGCGTCGAGATGGCGACGTTGGAGGAGGCGGCCCCCGGCAAACGCGTCGCCCGCTGCATGCCCAACACGGGCGCGGGCCTTGGCCAGAGCACCACCGCATTGCTGTTGGGGGGCGCCAGCGTCGCGGCCGAAGACCTGCACAAAGCGCGCGACGTGCTCGGCGCCGTTGGTGAGGTGCATGTGTTGCCCGACGAAGACAGCTTTCATGTGCAAACGGCGTTGTGTGGCTCCGGCCCTGCGTACTTTTTGTTGGCGGCTGAGGCCATGGTCGACGAGGGCGTTCGCCTGGGCATGAGCCGCAGCGACGCCGCCGCCCACGTGCGGGGGGCGTTGCGCGCGGCCAGCGCGCTGCTCGACGACGACGCCCAAGGTGCCGGCGTTGGCGCTGCCACACTGCGCAGTCACATCACGTCGCCCGGCGGCACCACCATCGCCGGGTTGATGGCGATGGAAGAGTCGGGGGGGCGCGCCTGTTTTCACGCCGCGGTCGACGCTGCCGAGCAGCGGTCGCGGCAGATGGCTGCGGGGCAGGGGCCGTCCGGCTTTGAGGGCTGACGGGGAGGGTGTTCTTTTGTGGGTTGCCGTGTTGACGAGGCCGTCTGAGCAGGCGACGCGTGCGGTGGACCCTCAGGAGAATCCTCATGTCGCAAAAATCGCTGTTTGCTGTTTCTGTTCTCGCGTTGGCATGTGCTGCGTGCCCCGGCCCCTACGACCCAGGTGGCTTGGCGGTGACGCTGTCTGACGCCCAGTGCAACTACTACTACAACTGCTGCGCCGCCGCGGAGCGTCAGTCGTCGGTGTTTGTCGGCGGCAGCTACATTCCGCACGCCAACGTCGACGAGTGCAAAGACGAATTCTCGACGGTGTTTGCGTCGGCGTTTGCGCCCTACGAAGAAGCCCGCGCCGAAGGCCGCATCGAATGGGATGCCGACGGCGCCGCCTCCTGCTTTCAGCCGTTTGTGGAAGCCGCACAGCAATGCGACGCCGAGGGCGTCGCCGGTGGCCTCGGCGGGTGCGACCTCGACGCGTTCGCCACGGGCCTCGTCGACGACGGCGCTCCTTGCTACGCCTCCTACGAGTGCGCCACCGAGGGCGCGGTCTGCAACATCGACACCGGCGACGAAGACACCCGCATCGTGACCTTCACGGGCGAGTGCAAGCCCCCGTTGCGCGAGGGCGAGACCTGCTTCGACGTCGACCAAGACATCGACAACACTTGCGGCCCTGGCCTGTACTGCGACTTCGGCGAGGGCGACTGCACCAGCTTCGCCAATGTCGGTCAAAGCTGTGCCGACCGCAGCTGTGACCCCGACACCGCGTTTTGTGACTTCGACACCGACACTTGCACCGCCAAAAAGCAGAACGGCGCGGAGTGCAACAACGACAGCGAATGCCTCAGCGACGACTGCGACTTCTTCGATGGCGTGTGCGTCGGCGACGACGTGGGCGATGAGACCGACACCGTCTACGACATGTGCGACGGCGAACCCCTCGGCACCTGAGCGGGCCCCTCCATCGACGACAAAAGCGCCCCTCTCGGGGCGCTTTTTTGCTGCGGCCGTCTGCCTCAGCCGTGTTTGAACGTCATCACGTCGCCGTCTTTGACGACGTATTCTTTGCCTTCCATGCGCAGCTTGCCGTTCTCGCGGGCGCCGGCTTCGCCGTTGAACTCGACGTAGTCTTCCCACCAGATGGTCTCGGCCTTCACAAACTTCTTTTCGAAGTCGGTGTGGATGACGCCGGCGGCGCCGGGGGCTTTGGTGCCTTCACGGATGGTCCACGCACGGACTTCTTTCACCCCGGCCGTGAGGTAGGTGATGAGGCCCAGCAGTTTGTAGCCAGCGCGAATGAGGCGGTCGAGGCCGGCCGATTCGAGGCCCAGCGACTGCAAGAACTCGTTGCGCTCTTCTTCGTCGAGGTCGATGAGCTCAGACTCGATTTTGGCGCAGACCACGACGAGCTCGTCGCCGCGCTCGTCGGCGAGGCCTTTGAGGGCCGCGAGGTGCTTGTTGGTGGCGGGGTCGAAGCCTTCTTCGTCGACGTTGGCCACGAACAGCGTGGGCTTCACCGTGAGCAGGTGCATGTCGCGCATGATGTTCTTGCTGTCTTCGTCGTCGCCAGGGTCGAAGGTGCGGGCGGGTTTTTCTTCGAGCAGGTGGGCGTGCAGTGCTTCACAGAGAGGCAAGGCCTTTTTCTCGAGGGCGTTTTGCCCCTTGGCCATCTTCTTGGCTTTGTCGAGCCGCTTTTCGACGCTCTCGACGTCGCAGAGGATGAGCTCCATCTCGATGGTCTGCACATCGCGCAGCGGGTCGACGCTGTTTTCGACGTGCAGGACGTTGTCGTCTTCGAAGCAACGCACCACGTGGGCCACAGCGTCACACTCGCGGATGTTGGCGAGGAACTTGTTGCCCAGGCCCTCGCCTTTGGAGGCGCCTTTCACCAAGCCGGCGATGTCGGTGAACTTCATGGTGGCGGGGATGATGCGCTCAGGGCTCACCACGTCGGCGAGGGCTTTGAGGCGGGGGTCGGGCACATCGACGACGCCGGTGTTGGGCTCAATGGTGCAGAACGCGTAGTTGGCGCTTTCGGCCTTGGCCTCTGACAAGCAGTTGAAGAGGGTGCTCTTGCCCACGTTGGGGAGGCCGACGATGCCGCATGAAAAGCCCATGGTGTGCTCCGGTTTGGTGCTTCAGATCGAACGGATGCTGCCGTAGAGAACATGGGGTCAGGATGCAACCGGTGTCGTCGCAATCTCCGTCGACCACGGTGAAAGCAAGGTGAACAAACGTGGTGGACGATGGACGCTTGGTTCTCCCTGCAGGAACGACAATCGCCCAAGACAAACAGGGCGCGTTTGACCTCACCGACGTCGCGGGCGACGTCGTCGTGGGCCGGTTTTTGGGCGACATCGACGACGCGGCCATGGAGCGTTTCTTGAAAGAGTTGCTGCCGCTGGTCGATGCGCGGCCGACGATGCGCATGCTGATGGACGTCCGCGCCATGAAAGGTCTCGCCATGGGGGCGCGCTACCGGGTGGCGTCGTTCATGAAAGCGCACAAAGGCCGCATCCGGGCGACGGCGGTGGTGGTGCGCGACCCCTCCCAACGGTTCATGCTGCAGGTGGTGCTGCGGGTGACCGGCCGCATGAACGTGCGGGCTGTGACCTCCACCGACGAGGCGCACGCCTTTTTTGCAGAGGTGGCCACGCAATAGAGGTGGTCAGAGCGCATCCCAAAACCCGCGTTAGACGAGGTCGAAGAGGCTGAGCAACAGGCATGGTCGACCATGTGTCTTTTGCTTCGCAAAAGACCTAACGACCATTTGCGGATGGAGACGACTTGTCCCGTCTGCTGGTCGGAAAGCTGACTGCAAATGGTCGGATGTGCCTGGTCCGCGACGTCATCGACGTTGTGTGACGTGTCCGTCGCTGAAGACGAAGAAAAGCGACGTTGATGATGCCACTCAACAGGCATCATCGACCATGGGGCATTGCTGAGCAATGCCCGACGACCATTTGCGGCGCAAATGGTCGATGACAACGGACAGCCAACGCGGACGACGGCGTCATCACCCACTGCAAATGGTCGTTCAAGGCATGGCCCTGGCCGCGAAGCGCGCCGGCCCTGACTGGATCTGCACCGTCGTGGCACGGCGCCGACGCTGGCGCTACGGTGGGGACATGGATTCGTCACCCGCTTCATTCGTTTCTGTGCGTGCACGTCCTCCGCGTGAAGGCGACGTCGTGGCCACCGACAGCCACTTCGAGTTGATCGATCTCGGTGACAACATCATCTACGGGCGCACCTTTGACGAGTGGGACAACGACGACGTCGCCCGCCTCTCTGGCGCCCTCGAAGCGTTGATGGAGCGGCCGGCGCAGCTGGGGTTCATCATGGACTTGCGCGAGATGGAGTCCATCACCCTCAGCGCCCGCTACCAGACGGCGACCTTCATGAAGGGCAACCGTGGACGCATCCGTGCCACGGCCGTCGTCGTCAAAGACGCCAAACACCGCTTTACCTTGCAGACACTGTTGCGCATTTCGGGCCGCAAAAACGTCAAGGCCGTGCTCTCATCTGAAGAAGGGCTCGACCACCTGCGGCAGATGTTTGGCGCTTGAAGCTGAAGAGAGAAACGGTCGTCCGAGCCAGGGGAACCTGCAGGAGCCTGACGTGGTGCGACAAGGTGAAGTGTATTGGCTGGTGCGTCCTCGAGAGGGGAGCGTCGACGTGCGGCACCCCCACGTGGTGGTGCAAGAAGACCATTTCAACGCGAGCCGCATCCCGACGACGGTGGTGGCGGCTTTGACGTCGAACCCCAAGCGGGCGACCGAGCCCGGCAACGTGCGTCTGGGGGCCGGCGAGGGCGGGCTGCCCAAGCCAAGCGTGGTGGTGGTGTCGCAGCTGGAGGTCGTCGACAAAGCCGACCTCACCGACGTCGTCGGCGTGGTGTCGCCCCAGCGGGTGCAGCAAGTGTTGGCGGGGTTGCGCATGCAGCAGCGGTCGTTTCAGCGCGACTGACGCCGGCAGCAGAGGAGGAGCCATGTTGTTTGAGGAGCACATCCCGTTTCACGACGTCGTCGATGACGTGCTGTCGCCTGCCGAAGTGGCGACGTACTTGGCGCGCGCCGATGGCATGGACACCGAACCGGCGCCCATCACTGTGGGGCCAGGCAAGTTCGTGGTGCGCACCGACATCCGCAACAATGCGCGGCTCATCTTTGACGACGTCGACGTCGCTGCGGCGCTGTGGGCCAAGGTCGAGCCGCATGTCCCCGGCTTCTTTCAAGGCTGGCAGGCGGTGGGGCTCAACGAACGGTTTCGCCTCTACCGCTACGGGCCCGGCCAGCGCTTTGCGCCCCATTTCGATGGCGCTTTTCACCGCAGCGCCTACGAGCAGAGCTTCGTGACGGTGCTGCTCTACCTCGACGACGACATGCAAGGCGGCCACACCGCCCTCCTCGACTTTGACGTCGTGGTGCGCCCCAAAGCCGGGCGGCTGTTTGTCTTCGAGCATGCCGTGCTCCACGAAGGCGCCGAGGTCACGGCCGGCGTCAAACACGTGCTGCGCACTGATGTGATGTACCGAGACCCAGCCCACGACGACGAATCCTGAAAGGATTCGTCAAAGCCAACGGCAACACCTTTGGCCGTCATGTATCGCGTCCCAGCCCACCACGACGGGGGCTGACACACGCCCAGCGCCGAAGGCCAGGCCTTTCGCCTCGATGCGTTTGTGTGTGCCGCCGTCGTTTGCTAGTTCGACGCTTCGCCCTGATCGCGAAGGACGTCCCATGACTTTGCCTGCCCGAGTTGCTTCTGCTTTTTCTGTTCGCCTGCTGCTGCCGACCTTGTTGGCTGCGGTGCTGGCCGTGCCGGCTGCGGCCCAGTGGGGCGGCGGCGGAGGCAGCCTGTACTCCGAGGACGGCGTCGAGATCACCGTCGACAAGCGGGTGGCGGCCGTGTTCACCGTGCTGAACGCGCTGGGGTACGACAAAGAAAAACACTTTGGCAAACCGCCCTTGTCGCTGCCGGAATTCTCCAAGGGCCGGACGGCCGCGCGCAAGGCGCTGCGTCGTGCGGGTCTGTCGATGAAAGACCTGCAGGCCACCATCGACAAATACCCAGGCTCCCCCGCCGACTACGCGCGTGCGGCCATGCAACTGGGGCCGGCGCCTCGGTTCAAGCCCCTGCCGGGCGCGTCGAACCTGGCGAAGGCGCTCTCGAAAGACATCGCCTCCTGGTACAACGAAGAGGGAGGCAAGTCGGCGGTGTCGCAGGCGGTGAAGTTCTCGTCGGCAGACCAAAAAGCGCTGCTCAAGCCCATCAACCAGACCTGCTCCAAACTCACCAAGCTCATCTTCCTCGGCGAAGAAGAAGACCAACTGCTTGAAGAAGAAACCGCCGAGCCCGGCCGCGTGATGTTGGTGATGAACCCGCTCGACGCCCACGACACGCTGTTCACCCAAGACGGCGCCGACCTCACCACCGTCGTCATGGGCCCCACGCGGCAAAAAGGCGCGCCAGCCGTCATGGCGGCCGTCGCCGAGGCCTATGCTCGCCAGCTGCTGCGCAACGACGTCGTGGCCTTCATGGAGACCGACGCGGCCAAGACGTCCATTGCCAGTGGCTACGACGCCCTCGGCAAGGAGGCCAAAGCGGCGGCGAAGTCGAAAGAAGGGTACGTCCTCGACTTGCTGTCGTGCGCCATGGTGAAGCAAGCGCACCCCAAGCTCAGCTGTGGGCAGGCGTCGCTCGTCGACGACAAAGCCAAAGCTGCGTTGGAGCTGTTGGCGCCGCGGGTGAACCAATACGCCGCCGACCACGCTCTGCTGAAGGCGGCTTTGCCGACGCTGCTCGCCACCGAGGCCGCCCCTGCGACTCCGGCAGAAGGGGCCGACCCCAGCGCTGGACCTGCGGTGCCCGAAAAGGCGCCCGCTGCGGCCGCGCCCAAGCCTGCCGCTCCCGCTGGCAAATGACTTCTGCGCGCGCCTTCGGGCGCGCTTTTGTTTCGACCCCAGATGAACCCCCTTCTCGTCGTCGAGGACCCCATGACTGTCATCTCTGAAGCGCTGACGTTTGCCGACGTTTCGCTCGTCCCTGCTTACTCTGAAGTGTTGCCCCACGAGGTCAGCCCCGCCACCAGCCTTGGGCGCGGCATTGACCTCGGTGTGCCGTTCATGTCGGCCGCCATGGACACCATCACCGAAGCCCGCACCGCCATCGGCATGGCCCAAGAAGGCGGCATCGGCGTCGTGCACAAGAACCTCACCCCCGAACAGCAAGGCGAACAAGTGCGCCGGGTGAAGAAGTTCGAAGCTGGCATCGTGCGCGACCCCATGACGTTGCCGCCGGACGCCCACGTCGCCGACGCGCGCCAGCGGATGGAAGAGTTCGGCATCTCGAGCTTCCCCGTCGTCGACGACGACGAGGTGGTGGGCATCGTCACCGGACGCGACCTGCGGTACTCCGAAGGCAGCGAACGCATCTCGAAAGTGATGAGCACCGACCTCGTCACCGCCCACGAAGGCACCACCCACGACGAGGCCATGCAGCTGATGCACGCCCGTCGCATCGAAAAACTCCTGCTCGTCGACGACAACATGCGCCTCAAAGGCCTCATGACCCAGTCAGACTTGCGCAAGACCGAGGCCTACCCCAACGCCGCCCGCGACGATCGTGGACGCCTGCTGTGCGCAGCCGCCTTGGGCCCCGGCAAAGACCTCGAGGCCCGAGCGCATGCGTTGCACGACGCGGGCTGCGACGTGTTTGTCGTCGACACCGCCCACGGCCACAGCAAAGGCGTCATCGACGCGGTGAAACAGATTCGCGCGTGGTTCGCCGACGTGTGCATCGTCGGCGGCAACATCGCCTCCGGCGCGGCTGCAGAAGCCCTGGCCGACGCTGGCGTCGACGCTGTGAAAGTGGGCATCGGCCCCGGCTCCATCTGCACCACCCGCATGGTGGCCGGCGTGGGCGTCCCGCAAATTTCGGCGGTGATGAACGTCGTCGCCAAGGCACGCCCTCGGGGGGTGAAGGTCATCGCCGACGGCGGCATTCAATACTCGGGCGACTGCGTCAAAGCATTGGCCGCAGGGGCCGACGTGCTCATGGTGGGCTCGCTGTTGGCGGGCACCGAAGAGGCGCCAGGGGAGGTCATCCTCCTCGAGGGACGCTCCTACAAGGTGTACCGCGGCATGGGTTCGCTGGGGGCGATGGAGGCCGGCTCCAAAGACCGCTACGGCCAAAGCGGCGTGCGCGAAGTGCGCAAGCTGGTGCCCGAAGGCATCGAAGGCCGGGTGCCGTACCGCGGCCCTCTGGCGTCGACGCTGTACCAACTGGTGGGCGGCGTGCGCGCTGGTATGGGCTACCTCGGCGCCAAGACGCTGACGGAGATGCGGGAGCGGGCGGAGTTCGTGCGCGTCACCACCGCCGGATTGCGCGAGAGCCACGTCCACGACGTCGTCATCACGCGCGAAGCCCCGAACTACGGCCGCTGAGGCGCACCCAAGGGAGGGCGCGATGGCGCAGATGGACATTCCAGAACAAGCCCGCGCAGCCGCCGACGCTGGAGACACCATCGGCGCCATCAAGCTCGTCCGGCAGGCGACCGGGCTGGGCCTGAAAGACGCCAAGGCCGCCGTCGACGCCTACCTGCAACACGGCGTCACCGTCGTCGACGGAGGGCGTCGTCTGCCCAATGACCTCATGCAGGCGGCGCCGTTGGCACGGGCCGCGGCCGACGACGGCCAAGCCATCGAGGCCATGAAGCAGGTGCGCCTCGCCACCGGCGTCGGCCTGAAAGACGCCAAAGCCGCGGTGGAGGCATACATGACGTCTCATGGCATCGCCGCCGAATCGGCCCCCACGTCGTGGGGGCTGCCGCTCTTGTTCTTGGCCCTCGTCGTCGGCATCGGCGTCGTTGGCCTGCTCCTGTCGGCCAACGGCAACGGCTGAGCAAGGGAAAGCTCGGTGTCAAAGGCCCATGGTCGCCGTCAACGTGGTTGCGATGGTGGGAGCTTCTCAAAGCGCGGGGCGTCTTGGATGGCGTCATCCCATAGGGCGCGGTCTTCGCAGAAGATGTGCGCGGTGGGCGCGACCGGCACTTCGGTGTCAAGGCAACCTGCGGGGACCATGACGACGTCATTCGAAAGCACCGTCGGCAACGCCGAGCCACATGTCGGGCAAAACGTTCGCTGGTGTCGCGTTTGAGAGACGGTGAAGGACGTCAGGCGAGGTGACCCTGTCCATTGGAGCTCGCCCTCGACAAACAGATTGGCGGCATGCGCCGAGCCGGTGTCTTTGCGGCAGCGCTTGCAGTGGCAGAGGGCAAACGTGTTGCACACGCCTTTGACGGTAAACGATGCTTGTTTGCACAGGCAGGAGCCAGAGAACGAGTGAGCCATCGACACGGCGACCTCCGGAAGACGCGGCAGGTCGCGCGCGCCAAAAACAGCATACCCTGAATGTCGGCAGTGGTCGGCTTGTCGGAGCACCACGGCGTCGACATTGAACGCGTCGGTCAGCGCAAAAAGAAAGGCTCCCAATCGGGAGCCTGTCTTGCTGCTGGAGGTGAGAACCGGATTCGAACCGGTGTACTTGGTTTTGCAGACCAATGCCTAGCCACTCGGCCATCCCACCAGCGCGGGGAGGTTCGTAACCTGATCGTTGTCAGCCGTCAACAAGTCTTTTGCTGTCGACGACGAAGCTGTGAATGAACGGTCGTCGTGTGCCGTCTGTTGCCTACGCTGGATGGGTCAGGTGGGAAGACGTCGGCCTGCAAAGCCGAAGTGGCGGGTTCGATTCCCGCATCCAGCTCCATCTGTATCGACGACGGCAGACGAATTTGCTAGGCGCACGCCAGAGGCGCAGGCCGAACGGTGCCAGCCTCGCAGGAGTGAGCATGACTCGTCGTCGTCGCATCGCAGTCGTCCCCGGAGACGGCATTGGCAAAGAAGTCATCGCAGAAGGCGTACGCGTCTTGCGTGCCCTCGACGAGAAGCACGGGCTGGGCCTCGAACTTGTCGAAAAAGACTGGGGCGCCGACAAGTGGATCGCCGAAGGCGTGGGCCTGCCCGACGGCGCCCTCGACGACCTCAAAGAGAACTACGACGCCATCTTCTTTGGTGCGTTGGGCGACCCGCGCATCCCCGACATGGCCCACGGCCGGGAGATCTTGTTGGGCATGCGCTTCGGCCTCGACCTCTACGTCAACCAACGCCCCTGCAAAGTCATCGTCGAAGACTTGTGCCCGTTGAAAAACAAAGGCCCCGACGACGTCGACTTCGTCATCATGCGCGAGAACACCGAAGACCTCTACGTCTCCATGGGCGGCCGTTTCAAGAAAGGCACCCCCGACGAAGTCGCAATCGACGAGAGCATGAACACCTACAAAGGCGTCGAGCGCATCGTGCGCGCCGCCTTCGAGTATGCGCAAAAAGCCGGCCGCAAGAGCGTGACCCTCGCCGACAAGAGCAACGCGGTGCGCTTTGGCGGCGGGCTGTGGCAAGACGTGTTCAAAGAAGTCGCCGCCGACTTCCCCGACGTCGCCACCCAACACCGGTTTGTCGACGTCATGGCCATGGAATTGGTGTCGAAGCCTGAGGCGTTCGACGTCGTGGTGGCCAACAACTTGTTCGGCGACATTCTCAGCGACATTGGTGCCGGCCTCGTCGGCAGCTTGGGCTTGGCGGCGTCGGCCAACTTGCATCCCGGCCGCATCGGCCTGTTTGAGCCGGTGCACGGCTCGGCCCCCGACATCGTCGGCCAAGACAAAGCCAACCCGCTGGCGACGTTTCTGACGGCGTCGATGATGTTGGAGTTCCTTGACGCCGTGGACGTCGCGGCCGACCTCAAAAAAGCCGTGCTCGACACCGTTGCCGACGGCAAAGTCACTCCCGACTTGGGGGGCACGCTGAAGACGGCAGAAGTCACGGATGGGGTGCTTGCACGTCTCGCGTAGCGCCATACCCCACGCCATCAGAAGGCTCCCGACGGGGAGCCTTCTTTGTTTACGACGTCGGGAGCCGCCCTTCGGCGATCGTCCGCAGCTTCGCCTGGACGTCGGCGTCGTCGTGCAGCAACGCTTGCACGTCCTTGCCGGGAATGCGCAACAGTGAACACGTCGTCGTGCAGCGCACCGTCGCCGAGCGTGGCTGGTCGTGCAGAAGCGCCTGCTCGCCGACGACGTCGTTTGGGCCGACTGCGGCGATGGCGTCGTCGACATCGTCGCGGAAGACTTGCAGCTCCCCTCGGACGACGACGTAGAGGGCTGCGCCTGCTTCATCGGCGCCAATGACGACGTCACCGGGGAGAAACTGGAGGATCGCGGCCTCTTGCAGAAGCTGTTGCAGTCGGGCGTCGTCGACGCCGGCAAACACCGGAGTGCGCCGCGCTAGGTCGACCAGGTCGACGCCGGCGGCTGGCGAATCATCGACGGGAGCGGCGTGCAGGGCACTGGCGAGGGCCTTCTCCATCTGACGGTAGGGCTTGGCGCTGAGGTGTCCGGTGTGCAGGAGGTGGTCGAGGCTGCGCAAGGCACTGACCAACGCCGCCCTCGTCGACAATGCGCGCACCGAACGGTGAAAGAACGCAGGCCGGGTCTGTCGTGCCTGTTGAATGCGAGTGAGGCACGACCGCATGCGATTGCGGTAGTGCTCCACGACGACATCACGTGGCTGCTGGGCGTCGCCGTCGTCGTCGGCCTCCTCGTCGTGCAGAGCTTGCAACGCACCACCGCACATCAGCAAACGCACGACGTCTTTGGCGATGGCATGGGCGAACCGACGTTGCTGCAGCCGGGCCAGCAGCGGGGTGGCGGCGTCGACCTCGCGCACCTGCTGCAGGAGGGCCTCCTCGGCCTTGGCAAACGGACTCGTCTGCCAATGCTTGAGGTGCGTGGGGGAGGCGTCGCGGGCGACGCGGTCGGCCTTGCGCTGCAGTTCACCTTTGAGGTCGAGGTGGTCGCCCTGGCTGACGAGCCCAGCGTGCAAAGCGTCGTCGAGCTGCTGCAGTTCGGCACGCATGGCGAGCAGGTGCAGGGTGCGCTGGGTGGTGTGCGCCGAGGGCGCGGGCGGCGGCACAAACGTCGGCTGCAAGTGGGCGGTGAGGTCGCTGACGTCGTCGTCGTCAAGCACGCCGACGTCGTGCAGCAGGTGCAAGACCTCGTCGGCTTGGGCGTGGGTGTGGTGGGCGGCTTTGTGAAGCTCGACGTGCTCGTCGTCGGTGAGGGCCTGCATGCCCAACTTGCGCATCAGCGGCGCGATGGTGGAGGCGTTGACCAACAGCGAGAACAACACCACGCCGGCGGTGATGTCGACGAGCAGCTGACGGGCGGGCAACGTCTGGGGAATCGACAGCACCATGGCGATGGCCAATCCACCCTTGAGGCCGCCCCACCACATGATGTGGCGCTCGCTCATGGACACCGTCGGCAAGCGGAACACCCTCGTCGTCAACGGCACCAGTGAGTACAGCACGCCGGCGCGTCCGCCTTGCACCAAGAGCACGGCGCCGAGCACCAGCCCCAACATGGCCAACATGGAGCCCGCGTCGACCGACAGGCCGATCAACAAGAACAACAACGTGTTGGCGACGAGGCCAAGGTACTCCCACGTCTCATGCAGCAACGACGACGCTGCCTTCGGCAGCCGGGGCATGCCAAGCAGGCGCAAGGTCATGGCGGCGACGATGGCGGCCATGACGCCCGAGACGTGCAAGTTGTGCTCAGCGACGATGAACGCGACGTAGGCAAGCACCATCGACAGCAACATGACGGCGTGGAGGTGGATTTTGAACACGGCGAGGAGCGCGAGCGCGACGGCGCCGAAGACGAGGCCGACGAGGGCGCCGCCGAAGAAGACTTTGACGAACACCAGCACCGACGACGGAAGCTGGGCCGCGTCAAACGTGCCGCTCTGCACAATGCCGACGAGGATGCCGAAGACGACGATGGCGGTGGCGTCGTTCATGAGCGACTCGCCCTCGACGAGAACCATCAGACGCTTGGGCGTGCCCAACTCCTTGAAGAGGCTGACGACGGCGACGGGGTCGGTGGCCGAGATGAGTGTGCCAAACAACAAAGCCTCGCCCAGGTTCAAGGGCGATATGGCCCAGAGGCCGAGGCCGACGACTGTGGTGCTCAGCAGCAACGCCGGAATGGCCATGGTGAGCACCGGCGCGATGTCTTTCATCAGCTGGCGCACGTCGAGGGAGAAGCCCGACTCGAACACCAGCGTCGGCAAGAAGACAAAGAACACCAACTCGGGGGTGAGTGTGAGCTGCTGCAGCGCGTGGAGGGTGTCGACGTGGGGCGCCGCCTGTTTGAGGCCCATGCCGATGAGCACCAGCAACACGGTGTAGGGCAGCGGCAGCCGCTTGCTGAGCCCGCTGGCGACCACACCGACGCCCAGGAGCGCCATCAACACAAGAACCACTTCTGAAACTGGCATGCCGCTCCCGCCGGCGAGGGGCAGACCTCACCACAGAGAGAAACAGCAAGAGCTGTGCCTGCGAGGCGTCAGCGACGTGCCCCTTGTGGGGCGCGCGGACGCTCGACCCCGTCGTGGGGGAGGAGCAATTGCCGAAACGCAGTCTCTTGGCGTCGCTTTTCTTCAGGAGACAACAAGGAGTCGTAGGGCGGGAGCCCCATCAGCCAGCGCCGCGTCAGCAAGCCGCTGCCGATGGCCATCGTCGTCGTCATGGAGAGAATCAACAGCTCAAAAAAGCCAATGCGAACGGCGATGGCGCCAAAGACGGTGAAGGCGCCGAGGCCGACCGAAAGGGGGCCCGACAAGAAGAGGGCCGCAAGTCGCCGCGCGAGGGCGTCGCCGAGGCCGGCTTTGCCTTTGGCGTCGTAACGCTTGGCGAGTTGGCGTTGCCGCTTGGCGTTGGCACCGCTTTGCGCCGACGTCGTCGACGGGCCTGCGCGTTGCAGGGCGACGTTGTCAGAACGGGGTGGGCGGGCCATGGCGGACGGTACCATGGCTGGCGATGGTTCGGGGGGCAAGGTGAGGGTGGCGACGTCCGCTATTCGTCGAGCAGCAGTACCAGGCCGCCCGAACCCACCAAGGCGGGCGCTGCCACCAAGAACGCGCCAGATGTCGCGCCGGTCGCCATGGCAACTGCGTACCCAACGTTGGAGCCGTTTCGGAGCCCAGCCAAATCGCTCGAAATCTCATCAGGGGATGCATCCGCCGGCGGTACGTAGTTGAGGTAGGCCATGTGCTGGGCGAAGCCGATGGCACCGGCGCCGACGGTGGCTACCGCAAACAAGGCTCCGACGACAGCTGCGCCTCCTCCGCCTAGGATGAGCGACCAGCCCACAACGGGAGCGACGTCAGGGTCGTTCGAGGTTTTCAGGTTGGTGTCGACCCAGCGGATTGGCGGACCAGCCTTAGGCGCATCTGTGCACACCGAAGCCGGGGGAGCCACCGCGTCGACGTCCACGTCGACTTGTGCGGGAAGACTGACGGCGATGACAAGGGCGAGCAGGTGCATGTTGAGCCTCCGAACCGTGCTCTCTCAACAATGCGACAAGTGTTCAAGGCGGTTGGGCGCCAAATCCGCCGATTGAATTGAAATCTGAATGAGGGTTGAGCGTCTTTCTCGTCCCTGTCATATGGCAGGCGCAGCTGTGGAGGCGCACGCGTCGCCTCCGACGAGGACATCATGCGTTACGACCCGTCGAAGATTGAGAAGAAATGGCAAGACGCCTGGGAAGAGCAGGGCGCCTTTGTCACCGCCACCGACAAAGAGACGCTCGCTGAAAAGCCCAAGTACTACATCCTCGACATGTTCCCGTACCCGTCGGGGGCGGGCCTGCACGTCGGCCACCCCGAGGGCTACACCGCCACCGACATCCTCGCCCGTTACAAGCGCATGAAGGGCTTCAACGTCATGCACCCCATGGGCTGGGACGCCTTTGGTTTGCCTGCCGAACGCTCGGCCATCCGTGAAGACATCCACCCGGCGCAAATCACGAAGCGCAACGTCGACAACTTTCGCGGGCAAATCCGTCGCTTGGGCTTTTCGTACGACTGGACGCGTGAAGTCAGCACCACCGACGAGAGCTACTACAAGTGGACGCAGTGGATCTTCTTGAAGCTGCACGAGAAGGGCTTGGCCTACCTCAACGAAGTGCCCGTCAACTGGTGTGAAGCGCAAGGCACGGTGTTGTCGAATGAAGAGGTCAAAGACGGCAAGTACGTCGAGACCGGCGACCCCGTCGAACGCCGCAACATGAAGCAGTGGATGCTGAAAATCACGGCCTACGCCCAAGAGCTCATCGACGACCTCGACGACTTGGATTGGCCCGAGCACGTCAAGAAGATGCAGCGCGACTGGATCGGACGCAGTGAAGGCGCCGAAGTCGACTTCAAAGTGAGCGGCACCGACGACAAGTTCACTGTGTTCACGACACGTCCGGACACGTTGTTTGGGGCCACGTACTGTGTGTTGGCGCCCGAGCACGCTCTCGTCGACAGCATCACCACCGCCGAGCAAAAAGACGCCGTCGACACTTACGTCGCCGCCGCCAAGAACCGCTCGGATCGCGACCGCACCGACGCCAAAGAGAAGACCGGCGTCTTCACCGGCGCGTATGCGAAGAACCCGGTGAATGGCAAAGACATCCCCATCTGGGTGGCCGACTACGTGCTGGCGACGTACGGCACCGGCGCCATCATGGCCGTGCCCGGTCACGACGAGCGCGACCACGAATTCGCCAAGACGTTTGGCTTGGACATCGTCGAGGTCGTCTCCGGCGGCGACAAGCCCATCGACGAAGAGGCCTACACCGACAACGCCGAAGGCAAGTTGGTGAACTCGTCGAACGACGACATCAGCATCGACGGCTTGTTGGTGCCCGACGCCAAAGCCAAAATCTCCGACTGGCTCGAGGACAAGGGCTTCGGCAAAAAGAAAGTGCAGTACAAGTTGCGCGACTGGTTGTTCAGCCGGCAGCGCTACTGGGGCGAGCCCTTCCCCATGGTGCACCTCGAAGACGGCAGCGTCGTGCCCGTGCCCGTCGAAGAGTTGCCTGTGAAGCTCCCCGCCGTCGACGAGTACAAGCCGACGGCCGACGGCAAACCCCCGTTGGCCCGTGCCGGCGACGACTGGATGATGGTCACGCTGCCCGACGGCCGCACCGGCGTGCGCGAGACCAACACCATGCCGCAGTGGGCGGGGTCGTGCTGGTACTACCTGCGCTACTTGGACCCCAAGAACGACAACGCGCCGTTCGACCCCGACATCGAGAAGTACTGGATGCCCGTCGACCTCTACGTCGGTGGCGTCGAGCACGCCGTGCTGCATCTGTTGTACGCGCGCTTCTGGCACAAGGTGTTGTTCGACTGCGGCTTGGTGACGACGAGGGAGCCGTTTCAGAAGCTCTTCAACCAAGGGATGATTCTGGCGTACAGCTACCAGTCGGATGCTGGCAAGTACTACCACCCCGACGAGGTCGAAGAGAAAGACGGCAAATGGTTCGTCAAAGGCACCGACGAAGAGGTGAACACGCAAATCGAGAAGATGAGCAAGTCGCGCCTCAACGTCGTCAACCCCGACGACGTCATCGCCAAATACGGTGCTGACGCGATGCGTTTGTACGAGATGTTCATGGGCCCGCTGGAGCAGGTGAAGCCTTGGCAAACGTCTGGCGTCGACGGCGTCTTCCGCTTCTTGGCGCGCGTGTGGCGTCTCATCGTCGACGAGGAGACGGGTGAAGTGCTGGAGTCGTTGAAAAACGGCAAGACCACGCCCGACGCCGAGAAAGCGTTGCACCGCACCATCAAGAAGGTGCAAGAAGACACCGAGGGCATGCGCTTCAACACCGCCATCTCGGCCATGATGTCGTTCGTCAACGACGTCAACGGCAAAGAGCTGTCGGTCGACGTCATGGCGACGTTTTTGACGGTGCTCGGCCCCTACGCGCCGCACATCGCTGAAGAACTGTGGGAGAAGCTGGGCCGAGAAGGTCTCGCCTGCAAGGCCGACTGGCCCGCTGTCGACGAGAGCAAGCTCGTCGATGCCACCGTGAAGCTGGGCGTGGCCATCAACGGCAAGCGTCGGGATGAAATCGAAGTCGACAAAGACGCCTCGAAAGAAGACATCGAGAAGTTGGCGTTGGCGTCGGAGAAAGCGCAGAAGTTCATGGACGGCAAGACGCCCAAGAAAGTGATCGTCGTGCCCGGCCGAATGGTGAACATTGTTGTGTGAGTCGAAGGGCCGCAGACATCATCGAGCATTCTTTGAATGCTCGTCCGGCTTTGCGAAGCAAAGACGCGTCATTGTTGTGCCTGGGCGCATGGTCAACATCGTCGTGTGACGTTGGCTTTGCCAACGCACACGACGGCGGACGTCTTTGCGAAGCAATGACGCAACATCGTCGTGTGACGTTGGCGACCGGTGACGCCACCCCGTGCGCCCCCCAAACCTCCGTTGGGCGGCGCGACCAGCGGGAGCCGCAACGCGAGGGGGGAGGGAGAGTTTTCGGGACATGTGCCCGAAAACTCAGGAGGGGGCCCACGCCCCCTTCACCGAAAAAAGAGGGCGGCCGCTTCTGTTTTGAGCAGCATTTGCCGTCGTGGGGGTGAGCGGGGTATGTCCTCTCCTCGTCGACAACGTTGGCTGGGAGGCGGACATGGCGGACTTCAAGACCTGGGCCCTGAACCAAGTGCGCGACAACAGCGCTGGCAACACCGAGATGGTGGAGGCGTCTGTGCAGCGGCTGTTGGATTCGCTGGTGGCGCTGCGGGGGATTCGTCCGACGCAGGTGTTTGGCATGGCACCCGGCAAGTTCGCTCTCGACGAGCGCGCCGAGATTGCGCAGGCGGCGTTGGACGCCCTCGTCGGATGGCGTGACCACTTCAAAGCCACTGGCGACAACGTCTCCTTGCATGCCATTCACGAGGCGGCCGAAGTCTTTGAACTCGACGAGCTGAAAGAGACCGAACGCGCGCAGCTGATGTGCGACCCGCTCGGCACGCGTGACGGCGTGACAGCGGAGTGGGCAGGGCGTCTGCAGAAGTTGGATGCGCTGCAACCCGACGGCGATGCTGTGCGCCTAGGGGCGCCGAATGCGTCGTCGCTGTATGCCTTTGCGTTGCGCTTTGAGGGCATGACGTCGACGGCGTTCTCGCGCGACGTCGCGGCCTTTTTGGCGACAGCTGATGGCCTCAGCCTCGACGGCGACGGCACGCTGAAGGCCGTGGCCGACTGGAGTTGGCGTGAGGAGGGGTTGGTGCTCGGCTGTGGGCGCTACGACCCCGACGGCGTCGCCATCTTGCAGGGCACGCAGTCGTCGCCGGCGTTGTTTGACGGCAAGGTCGTCGAGCGCGACGAGGACGGCGTGGAGTTGACGTCGTATGCGAGCCTGGGCGCGTTTGTCGACGCGCTGCTCCACGACGCGCAGATGGCACTCCTGTAGCCGGAAGAAATCGCGGTCGTCGACGGTTGAGGTGGGCATGAAACTCAGCGTCGTCCCCGCACACAATGAAGAGGCCTACATCGGCGGCTGCCTGGCAGCGGTGCGTGAGGCAGAGCGTGTGCTCGGCGACGACGTCGAGATCGTTGTGGTGCTCAACCGGTGCACGGACAGAACGCAGGCGTTGGCAGAAGCCGCCGGTGCCGTTTGTGTGGTCGACGAGACGCGTTGCTTGTCGGCCATCCGCAACCATGGCGTCGCTGCCGCCCGTGGCGACGTCGTCGTGACCTGCGACGCCGACAGTCGGCTGCATCCGTAGATGCTGCTTGCCGTTCGCCAGCAACTCGAAGCAGGCGCGGTGGGCGGCGGTGTCGACGTCAAACACGACCGCAGGAGCTGGGGCATTCGTGCGACGGATTCTCTCTTGCGCGTGACGGTGCGCCTGACGGGCGTGTCGTGCGGAGCGTTCTGGGCGCGGAAGGTCGACGTGATCGCGTGCGGCGGATTCGACGAGCAGCTGCCCATGGGCGAAGACTTCGATTTCGGAAAGCGGTTGCGAGCGCTGGGCAAGAGCCGAGGCCAGCCGTACCTGACGTTGTGGGAGGCACCACTGACGACGTCCTCGCGCAAATTTGACCGCTTTGGCGACTGGGCATTCTTCAAGATGATGTTGGTGGACGGGATGCGCATTCGTCGGAGTTTGCAGGGGCGCGACACCGAGTTCGTCGACGAGTATTTCTACGACTTCAACGACCACAGCGACGTTTCGGACGGCTGACGTCGAGGCGGTGGAGTGCAGAGCGCACAGACATCGGCTGACATCCGGCGCCGTTGGCCAGGGCGGTGAGGCGGCCACGAAAAATCCGCCGCAATTGCAGATGGTTGGGTGGCGTCGAGGAACGACGAAAAATGTCGCCGCACTCACTGTAGGTGATTGAAAAACAACGGGTTTTCGCCGTCACTGCGCGGTGCTACGTGTAGGGCAGGAGGGGATGCCATGCAGACCTTTGTGCTCCGTGTGTTGGCTTTGGTGACTTGCTTGGGTGGCGTCAATGCTTCTGCGCAGGTGACGTCGATCGCGTCAGGTGACGTCGTGGCTGGCGAGCTGTTTGATGCGGCGCAAGTCGACGAATACGGCTTTGACGTCGCGCCGGGCGCGCGGGTGTTTGTCGAACGGCTGGCGTCGTCGAACACGAACGGCTTGCGGTGGAGCCTGCGCGACCGTGTGGGGCGCGTCATTGCTGAGAACACGACGTCACTGGGGCATTTGGGGCCGGCTCCGTTGTTGGGGGGACGCTACGTGCTCGCTGTGGAGAGCGACGCCGGGGGCATTGGGTCGTACAGCTTTCGGGTGGTGGAGCCGTTGGCGCAGCAATTCTCGACGTCGTTTGGCACGGTGAACGACGGCGCATTCACGCTGCCGGGCGAGGTGCACGGCTACGGGTTTGTGGCGGCAGGGGGCGAGCGCCTGGTGTTGGACCTGCTGTCGACGAGTGCTTGGACATTGGTGAACTGGGAACTCGTCGACGGCGACGGCGACGTTGTCTTGGCGCGCACCACGTCGGTGGCCGATGCCGGGCCGTTTGTCATGGAAGCTGGCGTTTACAATTTGCGGCTGCAGACCGAAGGCGCGGCCTTGGCGGACTACTCGTTTGCCCTGCAAACCGGGACGTCCGCGTCGGAGACCTTGGCACTCAACACCGAGGCTGCTGCCGTTCTCAACGCCGGCGACCAGCGCCACTACGCCGTCGACGTGCCGACGCCAACGACGCTGCTGTTCGATGTGCTCGCCGTGACCAACAGCGGCCGGTTGAACATGCGGTTGGTGGCGCCCAACGGACGAGAGGTGGTTCCGTGGTCGACGTCGCTGCAAGACGTTGGGCCGCTGCCAGTGACGGCAGGGAGCTACACGTTGTCGCTGCGCCAAGAGGGCGCGTACGTCGGCGACGCGTCGTTTGTGTTGCGCTCGGTGGCCGCACCCACGACGTCGGCGATGACGTTGGGAACAACGGTGCAAGGCGACTTGCCTGCCGCAGGCGACGTGCGCAGCTACACGTTCTCCACGTCTGGGGCGAAAGTGTTTGTGGACACGTTGTCGTCGTCGAATGGCACACGCTTGAACTGGTCGCTGTCGTCGAGTGGAGGCCGGGTGATCCGCGCGCGCACCACGTCGTTCGGCGATGGCGGCCCCTACGAACTTCTCGCCGGCGACTACGTGCTGCGCGTCGAAGGCGAGGGCGACGCCACGGGGTCGTACGAGTTTGTCGTGCACGAGGTGGTCGACGTCGAATCAACCCTGGCCGTCGGCGACAGCGTCGTGGGCGACTGCGATGTTCCAGGAAAAGAGCATCGCTACGCACTGAACGTGCCCGTCGGACAGCAGGTCACCCTCGACGTCACCGCCTCGAGCAACGCCGGGCGGCTGGGGTTTGTCGTCGAGGACGCGTTCGGCCGGGTGGTGTTGTCTGAAACACCGTCGTTGACGTCGCAGTCGCTGGGGCTGTTGGGCGGCGACTACATCGTGCGGGTGGTGCCCGAGGCCGACCAGCTGGGCACCTTTGCGTTCACCGTTGTCGACGACGGCCTGCAGCCCATCACGTCGGTGGCGACGCCGTTGGCGCTGGACGTCGAGGCAGCCGGCTCCATCGACGTAGAAGGCGAAGTCGACACCTACGCCCTCACTTTGGCGACACCGACAAGCGTGCTGCTCGACCACGCGACGACGTCGACGAGCTTTCGCTGGAGTCTGCGAGATGCGGCCGGCCGTGCTGTCTTCACCAACCTCAACATGGGCTACGATGCCGACGTCGACGTGTTGGCGCCCGGCACCTACGAGGTGGATGTGTGGCGCAACGGTGGCACCGGCGCGTATGCCCTGACGGCGGTCGCCGTGGCGGATGAGGGGCCCACGGCCGTGGCACTCGACGTCGAGACGTCGTCAACGTTCACCACCGAAGGGGGCGAGCACCTCTACGACGTCGTCGTTCCGGCCGGTGGCGCGAACGTGTACTTCGACATCACTGCGTCGGGCACAGGCAACCTCTGGAGTCTCGTCGACGAGCGAGGCCAAGTCGTCTTCGCAGAAGCCGCAGCGAACTTGCTGACCCACGACAAGGGGCCGTATGCGCTGTTGGAAGGCTCCTACCGGCTGCGCTTCGCGCCGCGCCGCGACACGACACCGTCGTATTCGTTCGTCGCCCGGCAGGTGGCCCACGACGTCGAGGCCATCGCGGTGAACACGCCCGTGACCGGACAGCTGACGGTGCCCGGGCAGACGCGCACCTTTCCCTTCTCCCTGCCCGACGACAGTTGGGTGACGTTTGACGTCGACGCGGGAGCAACGAACCTGCGGTGGTCGGCACGCCACATCAACGGGGCGTCGGTGTTTGCGTTGCGCAACATGCGCATCACGGCCGACTCGGTGGGGCCAATGCATTTGCCCGCGGGCGACTACGAAGTGGTGTTGGACCCGAACTACGACGCCACGCCCGCGTATGCGTTCACCGTGCAGGTGGGCACAGAGCTCGACCAGGTTCTTCAGCTGGATGACGTCGTCAGCGACACCTTTGCCTCGCCAGGCGATGTGCACACCTACCGTTGGACGCTGGCAACGCCGACCGAGGTGTACTTGGACAACCAGCAGGCGTCGCCCAATGTCGGCTGGACGCTGTCGGACGCCACCGGACACGTGTGGGCGTCTCGCAACACGCTGTCGTCGGTCGACTGGGATGTCGGCCCGCTGACGCTTCCTGCTGGCGACTACAAGCTGTCGCTCGACCCGTACGCCGGCGTGACGTCGTCGTATCAGTTTCAGCTGGCCAGCGTCGTGCACGAGCACCGCGGGACGTTGGCGCCAGACACCACGGTGCAGGCGCAGGTGGCAGGGCCAGGTTCGACGGTGTCGTACGACCTCGAGACGGACTACGACGGGCAGACCGTCGTCTTCGAGGTGTTGTCGTCGTCGGCACAGTCGCAATGGTCGGTGGAGGACGCCGTCGGGCACCCGCTGTTCTCATCGCAGTGGGCGACGAACAATGGGCAAGACCGCGGCCCCTTCCCCCTCGTCGACGGAACCTACGGCATCCAAGTCGATCCCGTCGCGGGGGGCACAAACCCCATGACGGTCCGCGTCGTCGACACCGGCGCCACATTGGCCGTTGGCGAGGGCTGCGCGGAGTGCCAAGCCATCGACTTGGTGTTCGTGTTCGACAACTCGTCGTCGATGACCGGCTTTGAGACCGAGTTGTGTGACTTGGCCGACGAGATGATCGCGGGGCTCAGCGCACGCGGCGTGCCGGTGACGGCGACGTATTGGGGCATCTGGAACACAGACCGCATTCCCTGCGTGACCGACTCGGTGCGCAACGTGCTGGGCACCAGCCTGCCCAACGCGCCGTTGCCCGAGCTTGAAGAGATGGGCACGTGCGCCGGCAGCGTGGGCGGCGAACTCGAAGAATGGGCTTTGGCGTCTGCCATCGTCGCTGAACGCAAAGACTGGCAAGAAGACGCCGTGCGCCTGGTGGTGCCACTGTCAGATGAAGGCCCCTATTGCGGCAGCGGTTACGACGCTTTGGACGACGCTGCGTTGGACTTTGCGTCGTCGGTGTTGCAGGCCAACAACGTTGTCGCCTCGCCCGTGTTTCCGCCCGACGTGGCCGACGATTTGATGTTGTACGCCTTCGACCTCGCCGACACCACGGGCGGCGTGGCCGTGCGTGCTGACTTCTCGCCGGACCAGGTGCTGGCGCAGATCACCAACGTCGCCAACCAGGCTTGTGCGTCGAGCGTCGCCCGGGTGCCGGAGTTGCGCGACTTGTCGATTCAAGACGGCGACGTCTTGCCCGCGGGCGAAACCGTCATGGTGTCAGGACGGTTCGTCGCCGTGAACCACCTGCGACCGATCACCGACGTGCGCATCGGCGGCCACAGCGCCGTCACCGTCGACGCGGCCGGACACTTCTTCGTGCCGCTGGTGGTGGACCTGGGTGAAAACGTTCTCGACATCGAAGGCGTTGAGAGTTGTGGCACGACGCCGTCGACGGTGACGGTGACGGGAGTCGCCGACGGCGTCAGCAGTTTTGCCAACCTGCAGCAAGTCGCGGCCGATGACGTCGACGTGCGCTTTGTCGACAGCAGCTTCCAGAGGGGCGGGCGACAGCTTTGGGTCGACGCCATCGTCGAGAATGCGGCAGGCGCGCGGCTGCCTGGCCCGCTGTTGATGGCGGTGCACATGAAGGGCTCGCCAGCTGTTGGCTTCGCCAACCCGGTGGGATTCACCGACGACGGCGCTCCCTACGTCGATGTCTTTGACGGCGCGGGACTCGGGGCTGGAGATGTGGCGGCGCCGGTGCCACTGGTGTTCGACAACGCAGGCTTGGCGGCCGTCGACTTCGACGTTTCGTTCTGGGCGCCTTTGAACCGAGCACCGGCGTTTTCGTCGGCGCCGCACGCGCAAGCGTTTGTCGACGAGGCTTGGGCATATACGGCCGTCGCCACCGACGTCGATGGCGACGCGCTTGATGTTTCACTGGCCGTGGCGCCGACCACAATGACAATGGCGAGCGGAACGTTGCAGTGGACACCTTCTGCTGCCGACATCGGGACGCATGACGTGGTCGTCGTTGCTGCGGACGGGCGTGGTGCGTCGGCCACGCAGACGTTTGCTTTGGAAGTGTTGGCGCAACGGCCGAACCGGCCTCCGTTGTTCACGTCGTCGCCACCGACGCATGCGTCCATCGGCGCGCTGTGGACGTACACCGCCGAAGCGTCTGACCCCGACGGTGGCGACGTCACCTTCAGTCTCGAAGCGGGGCCGGCGTCGATGTCGATGTCGACGTCGGGGGAGGCCGTGTGGCCGTTGGCCGTGGCCGGACACCATGTGGTGCGCATCGCCGCGGTCGACGCAGACGGCGCCAGGGCGGAGCAGTCGTTCACCTTGACCGTGGGCGAGGTCAGCGCGAACCCGGCCGCGCCGTTGATCACCAGCTTGCCGCCAACGACAGCTGCCCCCAACCGGCTGTACGTGTACCCACTCGTGGCCTACGACGACGACGAGGATGTGTTGTTCTTCCAAGTCGAAGACGGGCCCGACGGCATGGACATCGACCTCCTTGGTCGCGTGACCTGGGTGCCCGGCGCTGCAGACGTGGGCGTGCATTCGGCCACTGTGTCTGTCGTCGACGGGCGTGGCGGCGTGGCCATGCAGACTTGGGACATCGACGTCGTCGTCGACCCCAACCTCGCGCCGGTGTTCTCGTCGCATCCGGGTGACGCCGTCGTCGTCGGCCAGGCCTACGGCTACGCACCGCTGGTGGACGACCCCGAAGCCGAGGCGGTCGCCTTCGCCCTGCCGGTGGCGCCTGCAGGGGCGTCTGTCGACGGGGCGACGGGAGAGGTGACCTGGGCGCCCGCCGCTGGAGACGCGGGCGTACATCCGTTTGTGCTGACTGCGACAGACGCATCTGGAGCCGTCGCCCAGCAAGCGTGGAGGGTGGATGTTCGCGCGTCGAATGCGGCGCCTGTGTTTGCGGCGATTCCGGCGGATGCGCAACTGTATGTCGGCGGCACGTACGTCGTGGACCTCGATGCCCTCGACGTCGACGGAGACACTGCGCAGTTTTTCACGAGCGCGGCGCCGGCCGGTGTCGAAGTGCTGCGCTTTGCTGGGCTGCTGACGTGGACGCCGACGGCTGCGCAAGAAGGCATGCACGTGCTGGAGGTGGAGGCGCGCGACCGCTTTGGCGCCAGCACGTTCGCCAGTTGGTCGGTGGACGTCGTTCTCGACGACACGGCGCCTGATGTGCAGTGGTCGGCTGGCCGAACTGAAGGGTGTGTGGGCCGTCCGCTGGAGCTGTGCGTGGACGCCACCGACGACCAATCCGAGCCCACGCTTGCCCTCACCGTCGACGGAATTGGCGTGAGTCTTGACGCCTTTGGATGCGGGCAAGTGCTGCTTCAAGACGTCGGTGACGTCGAGGTGGTGGCCACGGCTGCGGACGCGGCCAACAATGCAGCTGAAGACCGTCGGGCCCTCCCGTTCGTCGACTGCAACGACGGCGCCGCACCGGTGGTGACCCTGGTGTCGCCTGCAGCGGGCAGCGTCGTCGACACCGTGACCGACCTCGTCGTCGACATCGAAGACGACAGCCCCCAAGACCTCACCTGGGAGGTGCGCCTGGCCCCCGTGGGCGTCGACGATTGGCGGCTGATTGGCGAAGGAGACGGCGCTGTGGCCTCCGCCGCCGTCGCCACCCTCGACCCTCGCCTCATGGCCGATGGCGTCGTGCGCGTGCAGGTGGTGGGCAGTGACGGCTTTCAAACGGGGGGCATCGAGTTCAGGCTGAGCGTGGCGGGGGAGTCAAAGGTGGGCGCCTATTCTGTGTCGTTCTCCGACCTCTCGTTGCGCGTCGGAGGTCTGCCCATGAGCGTCACCCGCACCTATCGCAGCTTCAACCAGGAGCCTGGCGACTTCGGCGTGGGCTGGCAGTTGGGGCTCAATGCGTCGGTGATGGACTCCCACGACGAGGTGGCTGGCGACGACATCGTCGGGCTTCTCGGCGACGAGGCCTTCACGCGGACGTCACGCGTCTATGTGACCAAGCCCAACGGCGAACGCGTGGGGTTCACGTTCACCCCTGAGAACACGGGCTTCCCCACGCCGATGAACCACAAGCCGTCGTTCACCCCGGACGACGGCGTCGACGACGAATTGGAGGCGGTCGGCTCCGACGCCATCATGGACTACGGCGGTCGGTTCTTCGTCTTTGCCATTCCCTACAACCCCGACACCTACATCCTGACGACGCCGGAGGGCGTGAAGTACACCATCTCCGAAGAAGTCGGCCTGCTGCGTGCGGAGGACGTGTTTGGCAACACCGTCGACGTCACCGACGATGGTGTGGTGTCTTCGGTGGGGGTGTCGCTGTCTTACGTCCGCGATGCAGACGGCCGCATCGTCGAGATTCACGAGCCAGCGCCTGACGGGGAACCTGCCCCGACGTTGCGGTACGCATATGACGCTTTGGGCAACCTGACGTCGTTCACCAACGAAGTCGGGCTGACGGTCGAGTACTTCTATGAGGACGTCCGGCATCCGCACCTGTTGACGAGGATCAACGACCCAAGTGGGGCGTCTCCATTGCGCAACGTTTACGACGACGGGGGCTTGCTGATCGCGACCTGTCCAGAGGCAGGAGACATCAACACCCTGGAGGGGTGTACGGCCTACGACCACGACCCAGGCGCGGGGCTGACCACGATGACCGATGGCCGGGGCAATGTCGTCGAGTACGTCTACGACGAGCGAGGGCGCAAGCTTGCCGAACGCCGCTTCACCTCTGACGTCGACGTGCTGGAATGGGTGTACACCTACGACGCGCACGGGAACCGTTTGACGGAGACCGACCCCGAAGGCGGCACATGGACCTTCACCTACGACGACAAAGGGCGCGAGACGAGCAAGACCGATCCCTCCGGCCTGCGCACCTGGCGTCAGACGTGGCACGCCACCTGCGACGAGCGCACCGAAATCTGCGACCCCGACGGCAACTGCACCCAGACCGCGTACAACGACGGCTGCAAACCCGTGCGCGAGGTCAACGCCGTCGGGGGCGAGCGCACTTGGACGTACAACGCTGGTGGCAACCTCATCGAAGAGAGCACCACTGGCGGGATGCACCGCACCTACACCCACAACGCCAAAGGGCAGCGGGAGACGATGACCGACGAATTTGGAAACGTCGAAACGTACGCCTACGACCTCTATGGCGAAGTGGTCTCTCGCACAGACCGCCGCGGCCAGACCATCACCCGCGTGTACGACGACGCTCACCGCTTGGTGGAGGAAGTCTGGGAGGGCGATGTCGACCGGACGACCACGCTGACATGGGGGGCGAACGGCAAGCTGGAGCGCGCAGAAGACCCCGACAGCGTGCTCACCTTCACCCATTGGCCAGATGGGCGCGTGAAGACGACAACGCAGCAGGGCCGACCCACCGACCCGACGTTGACATTGGCCTATGCCCCCACCGTTGATGCACTGGTGTCGGGGTACGACGGCAACGGCAACGTGGTGGCCATTGCCGACTCCACGGGCGCAGTGACGACGTACGGATACGACGCATTGGACCGTCTGACGTCTGCGTCGCAAGCAGGAACGGCCGCGGCCAAGTCTGCCCATCTGACGTGGTCGGCCGCCGGCGCGTTGACGGGGGTGACGCGGTCGTCGTCAGTGGACGGCAGCGTCGTCGTATCGTCGACGACGTTTGGCTACGAATGTGCCGGCTGCCGGCACCGCCAATCGTCCATTGAGCACCGCGACGCGTCTGACGCTGTGCTGCTGTCGTGGGGACTGCAGCGCAACGGCGTTGGGGTCGTGACCCACATCGACGACGGCAGCGGCCCTGAAGACTGGGCAGTGGATGGGGCCAACCGACTGACAGAAGCGCCCAACCCCGACGGAGGCGTGGACGCATTTGCCTACGACCGCACGGGCAACCTCACCTCGTCGACGGGGGCGGGGACATACACCTACAGCTGGCAGAGCGGCCCAGGCGGACAACGTTTGATGAGCACCGATGACTTCGAGTTCGTCTACGACGCTGCCGGAAACCTCGTCGAGAGGACGCACGTGCCGACGACGACGACACTCGCGCTGACCTACGACCACCGGGGGCGCATGACGTCGGCCGTCGTCATCGACGTGAACGATGTTGAACTCGCACGTGCCACCTACCGCTACAACAGCGGCGACCAGTTGGTGTACGTCGACGAGGGCAACGGCGGTCGTCATCTGTTCTACGAAGGCGAGAACCTTCACGTCGTCACCGACGACGCTGGCGTGGTGTTGACGCGTCGTCTCAATACCCGCACCGTCGACGACGTTCTCGCCGAGGAGCGTGGCGGAGACACGCGTTGGCTGCTGCGCGACCAGGTGGGCAGCGTGCGCGCCGTGGTGAACGGCGCGGGCGAGGTGGTGGCCGGGCACGACTACACCGCGTTCGGCGCGCCGTCGTCGACGTCGGCTCCAGCGCAAGAGTGGGCGCCGACGTTTGCGTCTCGCGAGACGAGTGCTGTGTCTGGCATGACCTACGTGCGGGCGCGCTGGTTTGACCCTGTCGTCGGCCGCTTCGCCCAAGAAGACCCCATCCAGAACTACGACTACATCTACAGCAACAACGCGCCTCACACCTTCACCGACCCGACGGGCAAGCTGACGGCGTTGGAATACGCCATCATTCTTTGCGACATCTCCGGCACCGTCATTGGCTTCTACGGCATCTACTCCAATGTAGCGGCGGTGCTCGCCGTGGCGGCGAACGGCCTGGAGGGGCAGCCTGTCGACGCTGCCGCAGCCCGAAAAGCGGCCTTGGACGCCGCGTGGGCTGGCGTCACGTTGGTCTCTCCCTGTGGTCTTCCCATTCCTAATCCCCTGAAATGAGAAAGGAGCTCATCATGATTCGCGTTCAGAACCTCGTGTCGATGTTGATGTGCTGCACTCTTCTCGGCGCCAGCGTGGCTTCCCACGCCCAACTCACCAATGCGAGCTTCACCGACGGGCTCGACGGCTGGGACGTCGACGTGGCACCTGCTTCTTCTCCTGGGGAGGTGGCCATCGTCGACGACGGAGGGGCACGTGCAGCCGAACTGAAGGATGGGACATCCTTCTTGGTGACACTGGCGCAGTCGTTCGTCGTCCCGGCGCGAATGGACGGCGTCGCCTTCGACGTCACCGCCCCTGAAGGGTGGGGCGGCCTGGGTCAGCCAGTGCCCGACGCCTTTGAGGTGCACCTCGTCGACGAGCAGCGGCGTCCGCTGACGCCGACGTGGCGGACGGGCGCGACGGCATTCCATCGCCAAGGTGATGACGGCCGCGCCCACGAAGCAGAGGGGGTCAGCGTCGACGGAAGCGAAGTGCGTGTCGTTGTCCCCGGCTTGGCGGCTGGCAGTCGAGCGCGCCTCGTGTTTCACCTGATCGGCGGAGACGACGTCGATGACACTGTGGTGCATGTTTCGAACGTCCGCTTGTTGGCGTCGGCCAACCAAGCGCCGACGGCTGCGGCCGGTGACGACGTTGCCAACGCGTGTGCGGGCATCGTCACCCTCGACGCCAGTGGCTCGAACGACCCCGACGGCGATACGCTTTTGCTGCGTTGGACGCGCGCGGACGGCAGCGTTGTCGGCGAGGGCGCCCATCTGCAGCTGACGTTGGACGTCGGGCAGCACACCTTCACGCTGCATGCCACAGACCCCTTCGGCGCGACCTCGGTGGACGACATGGTCGTCGACGTCGTGGCGTGTGCAGACGCGGGGGTCGTCGTCGACGGCGGTGTTGGCGTCGATGGCGGCCAAGCACAAGACGCAGGTGTTGTCGTCGACGTGGATGGCGGCGTCGAGCCGTCTGACGCCGGTGGCGTGGGCCCCGACGCAGGCGGCACCCCAAACGTTGATGGCGGGTCGGCACCTGGCGAAGACGGCGGAAACATCGGCACGGGCGACGCTGGCACCGGCCAAGGCGTCGGCGAGGTCGACGCTGGAACCACGCCGGGCGTGTCCACCGATTGCAGCTGTGACGCCGCCCTTGGCGCTCAATCGTCGTCGTCACCGGCGTCTGGGTGGGGCCTGCTGGTGGCGCTGCTGTGGGCCGCGCGACGGCGCAGGGGGCTGCGACCTGCGCCGGCACCCAGCCGGTGCCGCAGGCCACTGTCGGTCCGGCGTTGAGATCTGCACAAAGGGGTTGACAGCCGCGAAGGCGAGTCGGCAATAATATCTGCATGAACGCGAAGTGCGCCCAGCATCTGCATCATCACCATCATGTCCCCCTGGACTGAGTGATGTCGCGTGCTTTCTGCTGAATGACGACAACGCCGGTCCTGAGTGACCGGCGTTTCTCGTTGCCCCCTTCATCTGCATCTGCGTTGCGACGAGTCGGCACTCAGGGCCTCCCCACCCGGAGCCCCCATGCCTGTTTCGACCCTTTCTCTCGACGACAACTCTGAACTCACGCCCCTGGCGCTGGCCATCCCCAAGGGCCGCATGTGGCCCGACCTCGACGCTCTGCTGACAGAGGCCGGTTTGCGGGTCTCCCTCTCAGGGCGCGCCTACCGGCCGAGTTGCGCCGTGTCTTGGCTCAACGCCAAAGTGCTGAAGCCCCAGTCCATCGTCGAAATGCTCGACGTCGGCTCCCGCGACCTTGGCGTCACCGGCGCCGACTGGGTGCAAGAGTTGAACGCCGACGTCGTCGAGGTCCTCGACCTCGAACTCGACCCGGTGCGCATCGTGGCCGCAGCGCCGACCAGCTTCCTGGTCGACGGTCAGCTCCCTCAGCGACCGATGCGGGTGGCGTCGGAGTACCTCGAACTCACCCAACGGTGGGTGCGCAGCAAAGGTCTCGACGCTCGCATCTTGCGTTCGTTCGGCGCCACCGAAGTGCTGCCTCCTGAAGACGCTGACGTCATCGTTGACAACACCGCCACCGGCAGCACGCTCGCGGCCAACCAGCTCGCCATTGTCGACGAGCTGATGACGTCGAGCACGCGGCTTTATGCCTCCAAGAAGGCTTGGGACGACGAGGGCAAGCGCAAGTCCATCGCTCACGTCGCGTTGCTGCTTCGCTCGGTTCTCGACGCCCGCAAGCGCGTGGTGCTTGAGGTCAACGTGGCCGACGACGCCCTCGAGCGAGTCGTCGCGGCCATCCCGGCCATGCGGCAGCCGACGGTGGCACGGCTCGCCGACGACGCTGGGTTTGCCGTGAAGGCCGCGGTGTTGCGCGGCGACGTGCCGCAAGTCGTGCAAGCCCTGAAAGCAGCCGGGGGCACCGACCTGCTCGTGAGCAAACCCTCGCAAATCATTGCCTAGCGCGCCTGGCTCGACGGAGACCCCCATGACCGTGATGACCCCCCAAACCCCGACGCCAGTTCCCGCCTTGCAGGCCACCGCGCCCTATCGCACGCCGCGCGGCCCGCAGCCGCTGGACCTGTTTCTCGACGGAAACGAAGGGCCCGCTTGGTCGAACAGCCCGGGCCTGCGGCGATCGCGTCGCTACCCAAACCAACGCCCATTGCAGGAGAAACTGGCGAAGCGCTTTGGCGTCGACGTTGAGCGGGTTTTTTTGTCGGCGGGAGGAGACGAGGCGCTCGACCGCATTTGCCGTGGGTATTTGGCGCCCGACCGCGTCGCCGTGATGCACGCTCCGGGGTTTGAAATGGTGGGCCGGTACGTGCGTTTGACCGGCGCCGCTCTGCGGGAGGTGCCGTGGAAGGACGGCATCTTCCCAGCGGATGCTTTTGCAGAAGCGGTCGCAGACGCAAACGCATCCGTGGCGTTTCTGACGTCGCCCAACAATCCGACCGGGCAGGGGATCGCGACGGACGTGCTCGTCAAGGTCGCCCGACAACGTCCACAAACGTTGTGGGTGGTGGACCTCGCCTACGTCGAGTTCGCGAATGAAGATCCCACAGCCCAGCTGCTGCAGCTGCCGAACGTGGTCATCGTGCGAACGATGTCCAAAGGTTGGGGCTTGGCGGGGTTGCGCCTCGGCATCACCTTCGCAGCGCCATCGGTGGTGCAGGTGTTGAAAGCGGCAGGCTCGCCATACCCCGTGTCGCAGTTGTCACTGGATGCCGCTGCCGACGCACTCGACGACGAGGCGGCCATGCGACGAGGTGTCGCCCGGGTGCAAGGCGAGCGGGCGTCGCTGACCGCGCAGCTCACAGCGCTGGGGTGCAACGTGCTGCCGTCTGAGGCCAATTTCATCATGGTGGACAGTTTGGCAACTCAAGAAGTGAGGTGGCTGCAGGACGCCTGTGCCGCCCTCGGCGTCGGCGTGCGGGCGTTTGGCGGGCGGGCTGGGTTGGAAGACGCGGTTCGCATTTCTTGCCCCGGTGACGACGCGTTGTTTGCGCGACTTTCGACGACGTTGCAGACCGCCTTGCGCCCGCAGGCGGTGCTGTTTGACATGGATGGCGTGTTGGCCAACGTCTCGACGTCCTACCGGGCATGCATCCGCGAGACTGCAGCCGCGTTCGGTGTCGAGGTCACAGAAGGCGATGTCGTCGTGGCCAAAGCCAAAGGCAACGCGAACGACGACTGGGCGCTGACGCAAAAGCTCATCTTGGCGAAAGGCGGCACCGCCTCGCTCGCCGACGTGACCAGCGTGTTCGAAAGCCTGTATCAAGGCGGTGGCGAGCAGCCTGGATTGCGGATGACGGAGTCTCTGCTCGTCGACAAACCGACGCTGGTGGCGCTGAAGGCGAAGCTGCCGCTGGCAGTGGTGACAGGGCGGCCGCGGCAAGACGCACAATTCTTCTTAGAGCGGTTTGGCCTCGCGGATGTGTTTGACGTCGTCGTTGCCAGAGAAGATGCACCCAAGTTGAAGCCTGACCCGGCTCCTGTGTTGCAGGCAATGAAACTGCTTGGTGTCGAGCGCGCCTGGATGTTGGGCGACACGCCAGACGACGTTCGCGCTGCGAAAGCAGCTGGCGTTGTCGGGGTTGGCGCCGTTCCCCGTGACGCGCTCGACGACGACAGCGCCGCACGCTTGTTGGCGGTGGGGGCCGCGAGGGTCTGGACGGCGGAGTCTGCCGTGGAACTGCTGTTGGAGGTGCTCCCATGACCCGGCAGGCCACTGTGAACCGCCAGACAAAAGAAACGGCCGTGTCTGCCGAGCTCGTCGTCGACGGGACGGGCGTCACAGACATCCAGACCGGCGTCGGCTTTTTGGACCACCTCTTGGACGCGCTCATGCGGCACAGTCGAATGGACCTCAAGCTGCGCTGTGATGGCGACCTTCACGTCGACGACCACCACACCGCTGAAGACTGCGCCCTTGTCGTCGGCCAAGCGCTCGCGGACGCTGTCGGCGACGGACGCGGCATTCGCAGGTTTGGAACGGCCTATGCGCCTTTGGATGAGGCGCTGGCGCGGGCCGTTGTCGACGTCAGCGGGCGGCCGTTCGCATGCGTTGACCTGCAGCTCCGACGTGAACGCATCGGCCAGCTCGCCTGCGAAAACATGACCCACGTTCTGCAGTCGTTGGCGATGGCCGCTCGCCTCACCCTGCATGTCGACGTCTTGCGGGGCGACAACGACCACCACAAAGTCGAAGCGGCTTTCAAAGCGACGGCGTTGGCGTTGCGCGCGGCCGTCGCTCGGGATGCGTTTGACGACGTTCCCAGCACAAAAGGAGTCTTGGGATGACGCAAACGAATGAACCACAGAACGGAGTTGCGGTCGTCGCCACAGGCACGGCCAACCTGGCAAGCGTGACGGCGGCGTTGCGTCGCGTCGGGGCCGAGGTGCAGCTGGTCGACGACGCTGCAGCTGTGCTGCAGGCCCGTCGCTTGGTGTTGCCTGGAGTCGGCGCCTTCGACGCTGCCATGCAGCAGCTCGCCGACAAAGGGCTCGTGGCCCCGCTGCAGCAGCGCATTCGGGAGGGGCGGCCGACGCTGGCCATCTGCCTCGGGTTGCAGCTTCTGGCGTCGACGAGCGAGGAGTCGCAGGGCGGGCGAGGCCTTTGCGTTTTTGAAGAGCCGGTGGTGCGGCTCCCTGACAACGTCGTCACCCCAGAGCTGGGTTGGAACGGAGTGGTCGCAGAGGACGGCTGTCGCTTGCTTGAAGACGGCACGGCGTATTTCGCCCACTCCTATGCGCTGCGGGATGTGCCGCAAGGGTGGTCGGGCACCTGGACACAACATGGAAACCGCTTCGTGAGCGCCATTGAAAAAGGGGCTGTTCTCGCGTGCCAATTTCACCCTGAGCTGTCTGGCGCCTGGGGGGAGCGGCTCCTGCGTCGTTGGTTTGAAGGTTGCAGAAGTGTTGATGGTGAACGTGCAGGCTCGACGTCTGCCCCCGCGCTCGCCCGCCGTGTCGTCCCTTGCCTCGACGTCGCCGAAGGAAGGGTGGTGAAGGGCATCCAGTTTCAGAGCTTGCGCGACGCTGGTGACCCTGCAGAGCGTGCATCGCTTTATGCCCAACAGGGAGCCGACGAAGTCGTCATTCTCGATGTCAGCGCAACACCAGAAGGACGCAAGACAGCGGCGACGACGGTTGCTCGCGTTCGGAGCCAGCTGAACATTCCACTCACCGTTGGCGGCGGCATTCGGTCCGTTGACGACGCCAGCCGCCTGCTCGACGCAGGCGCAGACAAAGTGGCCGTAAACACCGCCGCGGTCGCTCGGCCGCAACTGCTGGAGGAGCTGGCCGCCAGGTTTGGTCGCCAGTGCATTGTGCTTTCGCTCGACGCGAAACGCCGTCGTGGTGGAGGGTGGGACGTCGTCGTGCGCTCTGGCACGCAGTCGGCGGCGCTCGACGCCGTGGGCTGGGCGCAAGAGGCCGCTCGACGTGGAGCGGGCGAGATTCTTCTCACCAGTTTCGACAAAGACGGCACACGGTCGGGGTACGACGTCGACCTGCTGCGGGCCGTGAGCGACGCCGTTTCCATTCCCGTCGTCGCCTCCGGCGGTGCGGCGACGCCAGCCGACTTGGTGGATGCCTTTCAAGCCGGCGCCGACGCCGCGCTGGCCGCATCGCTGTTTCACGACGACGATTTCACAGTGCAAGACGTCAAATTCGAACTCGCCCGACAGGGCGTCTGCGTTCGCATCGCAGAAGGAGCTGCCTCATGATCATCCCCTCCATCGACCTCGAAGGCGGCAACGCCGTTCAGCTTGTCGGCGGCGAACGGCTGGCGATCGACGCTGGCGACCCTCGTCCTGTGGCCGAGCGCTTTGGCCGTGTGGGCGACGTCGCGGTCATCGACTTGGACGCCGCTCGCGGCATCGGTTCCAACGCAGACCTCATTCGCGACTTGTGCCGTCGTCACCGATGCCGCGTCGGAGGCGGCATTCGTGACGTCGACACGGCTCGCATGTGGCTCGACGCGGGCGCCGAAAAAATCATCCTGGGCACGGCTGCCGAACCGGCGCTGCTCTCACAGCTGCCAAAAGAGCGCCTGATCGCGGCGCTCGACGCGAAAGACGGCGACGTCGTCGTCGAAGGCTGGACAAAGAAGACCGGCGCCAACGTCCTCGACCGCATGGCCGAATTGCGCGACCACGTGAGTGGCTTTTTGGTGACGTTCGTCGAGAAAGAAGGGCGCATGCAGGGGACAAGGCTCGACCTCGTCGAAGACATGGTGGCCGCGGCAGGAGACGCGCGGCTGACGATTGCTGGCGGCGTGACCACATCCGAAGACATCGCCGCGCTCGACCGTCTGGGAGCAGACGCCCAAGTGGGAATGGCGTTGTACTCAGGACGATTGTCGCTCGCTGAGGGCTTCTGTGCGCCGTTGGTGTCCGATCGCCCAGATGGGCTTTGGCCCACTGTCGTCGTCGATGAGGGAGGGCGCTCTCTCGGGCTCACCTACTCCAACCTCGACAGCATCGACATTGCACTCACCGAGGGCGTTGGCTGTTACTGGTCTCGACGTCGTGGACTGTGGCGCAAGGGGCAGACCTCCGGTGCAAAACAGGCTCTCGTGCGTGTCGACGTGGACTGCGACCGCGACACCCTGCGGTTCGTCGTGCAGCAGGACGGCGCAGGCTTCTGCCACCTCGACCAGGCCTCCTGCTTTGGAGACAAAGAAGGGTTGCCAGCCTTGGAGTCTGTGTTGTGGGGGCGCAAGGAGAGCGCCCCGCCGGGGTCATACAGCAAGAGGCTGTTCGACGACGACAAGCTGTTGGCGGCCAAGCTGCGCGAAGAGGTCGACGAACTCATCCAGGCAGACAGCCCCGCCGACACGTTGCACGAGGCCGCCGACGTCATGTTCTTTCTCCTCACGCGGTTGGCGCGCGACGGCATTCGGTTTGCCGACGTCGAGCGCGTGATGGACGAGCGACGCAAGCGTGTCTCGCGCAGGCCCGGGAACGCCAAACCGCAATACCTCGCAACGACCCCAGAGGTGACGTCATGAGCCCCCTCCCTCGACGACAGCCCCAAGATGTCAGCCGCCCTGCGGGCAACGCAGTAGATGTCGACGCATTGCAGGCCGCCTCCTCCATCCTCCAGGAGGTCCAGGAGCGCGGGCTCGATGGCGTGCGCGCCGCCGCAGTTCGGCTTGGTGACGTCGACGACACCCAGCCGCTGGTGTTGCGACGCCCGCAGCTGCAAGACGCGCTCGCCCAACTTGACGACGACAAACGGCAGCTTCTTCTGCGCGTGGCCCAACGCATCCGTCGCTTTGCCGAAGCCCAGCGTGACGCTCTACAGGGGTTTGTTGTCGACATTCCTGGTGGCCAATGCGGCGCCACCGTCTGCGCCGTCGAGCGGGCCGGCTGCTATGCACCGGGGGGCCGTTACCCGCTGCCGTCGAGCGTGCTGATGACGGCAGTGACCGCCCGGGCTGCCGGCGTGGCTGAGGTGTGGGTGGCCTCGCCGCGTCCGACCGTTGAAACGTTGGCGGCTGCGGCGGTCGCAGGCGCAGACGGCGTCCTCGTCGTCGGAGGAGCACAAGCCATCGGCGCCTTCGCATACGGGGCAGGGGAAGTCCCTGCCTGCGACGTCATCGTCGGGCCAGGCAACAAATTCGTCACGGCGGCGAAAAAACTCGTCGCTGGCGACGTGCGCATCGACATGTTGGCGGGCCCTTCTGAACTCCTCGTGGTCGCCGACGCCGGCGCGGATGCCAAGCGCGTCGCCGCCGACCTGCTCGCCCAGGCAGAGCACGACCCAGATGCCGTCCCGGTGTTGGTGTCGACGTCAGAACCGTTCGTCGGCGAGGTCGAACGAGAGCTTCTGGTGCAGCTTGAGACGCTGCCCACCCGCGAGGTGGCCGTGGCGGCGCTGCAAAACGGCGGGGCCGTCGTCGTCGACGACCTGGCTGCTGCAGCAGAAGTGTCCAACTCGTTTGCGCCCGAGCACCTGTCGCTGCACATCAACGACGCCAAGCGCGCCATGCCGCTGTTCAAGAGCTATGGCGCCGTGTTCGTTGGAAGCGGAGCAGCCGAGGTGCTCGCCGACTACGGCGCTGGCCCCAACCACGTCTTGCCCACAGGAGGAACCGCTCGCTCGTCTGGTGGCCTCAGCGCACAGACCTTCTTGGTGTCGCGCAGCTGGCTGCGCATCGACGACGAGGGCGCCGGGCAACACCTGGTGGCCGACGCGGCCGAACTCGGCCGCATTGAAGGCCTTGAAGCGCACGCAAGGGCGGCCGAAACCCGGCTGTAGACGCCGTTGCGACCCCGGCGTCGTTGTGGTCGTCTGTGGCCATGACGACGTCGACCGATGGCTCACCTGAGTTGCCCCAGCCGACCCTCCACTTGGTGTTGTTGGAGCCGAAGATCCCCGGCAATCTCGGCGCGATCGTGCGCATGTCGGTCGGCACCGGGTGTGCGGTGCACGTCTGTGGCCCGCTGCCGTACGACGGAACGAACCGCCAGATGTGGCGCGCCGGACTCGACTACTGGGCGTCGGCCCAAGTGCACTTTCACGACGACGTCGATCGCTGTTTGGCCTACCTCGGGCAAGAGCCGTTCGTGCTTGAGGTCGGCTCCGACTCCGCCCCGTGGGATGCGCCGCTGGAGGCCGGCAGCGTCGTCGTACTTGGCCCTGAAGACGGCAGCGTTTTTCTGCCCCAGGTGCCGCGTGACCGGGTGCTGACGCTGCCAACAGAGGGCGGCGTGCGCAGCCTCAACTTGGCGCAATGCGCCGCCGTTGTGGCTTTTGAAGCACGGCGCCAACAGGCCGCCTCACGTTGACGCCGCCGCCGTCCACAGGCAAAACCACTGCTCCTTTCGGCTGCACGCCGGCAACTTCAGGAGTCTCCATGGCCGCCCCACCACTCTTCGACGGAAAAGTCGCCATCGTCACCGGCGCCGGCAACGGCATTGGCCGCGCCGAAGCCATGTACCTCGCCGACCACGGCGCAATGGTCGTCGTCAACGACGTCGGTGGCGCACGTGACGGAACGGGCAAGGGCACCGCAGCCCAAGACGTCGTCGACGAAATCACGGCCAACGGCGGCAAGGCTGTTGCCAACACCTCAAGCGTCGCCGACCTCGATGGCGCCGAATCCGTGGTGTGGACGGCCCTTGGCCGCTTCAAGAAGGTCGACATCCTCATCAACAACGCCGGCATCCTGCGCGACAAGGCGTGCTTGAACATGAGCGAAGCCGAGTGGGATGCCGTCATCAATGTGCACCTCAAGGGCAGCTTCTTGATGTCGCGGGCCTTTGGCCGCGCCATGAAAATGCAAAGCACGGCAGGGCACCCAGGCGGCGCCATCGTCAACACCACGTCGCTGTCAGGCCTGCTGGGCAACTACGGGCAGGCCAACTACTCGGCGGCCAAAGCAGGCATCTACGGCCTCACCCGCACCACCTCCATGGAGTTCGCGAAGTTCGGCGTGCGGGTCAACGCCATCGCTCCTGTCGCCCTGACGCGCATGACCGAAGACATCCCGATGGTGAAAGACATGGGCGACGACTTGGGCCCCAAGCACATCGCGCCGGTCGTCGCCTGGCTGGCGTCCGACCTCGCCAGCGACGTCACTGGACGCATCTTTGGGGTGCACGGCCCCAAAGTCTTCGAGTACGAAATGCAGCAAAGCGACGGCGTTGACGCGCCGCCTGACGGCGACATCTGGACGCCAGAAATGCTGCAAGCCAACCTGAAGTCGATCGCCAGCTGACGCGCCATGTCGAAGTGGCCTCGGGGCGCCCATTGGGCGCCCTTTGTTTTGCTGCGATGTCTTGTCCAGACCCTTCCGAAATCCACAATTGGTGGACTAAGTCCATTTTTTGTACTTAGTCCACCAATTGTGCGATCTGGAGGGGTCTCGGCAGACCATTGGGTCGCCATCCAGAAGAGCTTCGCCGCCGCCAGCGCTGTTGCTCAGCCCATGTCTCCCAATACATCACAGGGTCGACGCCGTTCGGCGGGTCCGCCTGGCGGCCGCGTTGGCGTCGCCAGACAACACAAAGCCCCTGGTGTCCCTGGTGCGCCCCTGCCCGTTTGCGCGGGGGGCTGGCTTCTGTGTCGTCGGTTTGGCCAGAACCTGACTGCGACTTTGCGCTGATGCTGGCGCTGTCGGCCGCCTTGGCGTGGGCGTTGTCGAGGCAAAGCTCCACATGAGCGACCGACATGCGCGAAAGGGCTCCCGAAGGAGCCCTTTGCTGGTGCTTTGCGGATGAAAGCAGCCGCTTCAGCTTTGTTTGGTGGCCTTGAACGCGTTGACCTTGGCGCCTTCTTTGACCCAGCCTTTGATGCCCACGCGGAGCACCTTGACGTTTTTGTGGCCTGCTTCAATGGCGCGCTTGGCGGCCACGTCTGATGCCGTGCACTTGGTCGAGCCACAGTAGAAGACAAGCTCTTGGCCTTTGTCTTTGGGCAGCACGTCCGACGTTTTGTACTCGCGGTACGACGTCAACAACGTCGCACCTGGGATCACGCCGTACTTCGAGCGGGTTTTTTCGCTGTTGGCGTCAAACACGACCGGAGTGACTTTTTTGTCGGCCATCTTCTTTTGCAGGTCGGCCACGCTGATTTCAGCAAGTCCGTCTTCGGCTTTCTTGGGCGCCTTGGCCACGGTGCCGTCGGTCTTGTCTTTGCCGCCGCAAGCGAGGGCAGGGGTGACGCCGAGGGCAGCAACGATGGCGAAGGACAGCAGGGCGGTGCGAGACATGGGCAATCTCCGAGGGCAGACTCCATTGGTCTGCATGGGGGCCACAACACAGCAGCAAGCGCACCGTAGCAAACGTGTTTGCACCGTGCAGGTCCGAAGACTTCATTTTTGGGCCATGCGACGTTCGGGCCGATGTGACCCAACGCGGTGGGCCCGTCATTCGTCGATGAGCTCAATGCTCGAGAAGATGGCGCGCACGAGGGCGTCCATCCACCAGGCATCGCTCTCGAAGTAGCTGAAGATGAACGCGTAGCCATGGCGTTCGTCGTCGCCTTCGTCGACAAAGACCAACAAGGCCTGCTGCACCAAACGGGCGACCGACTCGCCCATCGGGAACTCCACCACTTGCCGAAGGATGGCGCTGGGCATCTCGCCCAGCTTGCTCACTTCGACCTCGACGTGCTTGGGCGCAGAGACCCCCAGCGAACTCTTGCGTTGCGCACGGGCGTAGTCTTCGATGTCCAAGTCCGACGTCAGCCACGGGTCCTGCTCCACCACCAGCCGGGGCGGTGGCGCTTTGGCGCCCGCCTTCGGGCGCGCTTTCGCCGTCATCAGCGTCCGCCCCTCCAGCTGCATCGACGCCGATTTCAGGCTGGCAGACCCCTCTGCAGATGCACGCTGGGAGCCAGTCGACTTGGAGGTCGTCCGGCGTCGACGTGACCGGCTGCGCCGACGACGGCTCCGCTTACGCTTCGGCTTGCGCACCTTCTTCTTGCTCGCTTTGCTGTCTGCGGATGTACTGGCAGAGCCTGCACCGTCCGACGCCTGTGGCCCAGTCGCGCGCGCTCGAGCGGCTTCGACTTCTTCTCGGGTGGGCAGCGGGGGGAGTTCAGGGCGCTTGCGCGGCCAGTTCGCCGGCATCTTCAACGCGAATCGGTCGGCGATCCGGATCCCCTCCATGTCCGGCAGCGGAGGTGGCTCACGCTCGTCGCCAGAGAGAACGTTTTCACCCACGGAGTCGTCGCCCTCTGACTCCTTGGTGGCGGCCCGCTTTGACTCGGCGGCCCCGGCGTCCGCGGCCTCATTCTTCGACAGTGTCCCGCTGTCCCCATCCTGCGCCCCTCCGTCGACGACAGAGCCACTAACGGACTTTCCCGAGAGCTTTTCTCTCAACTTCTTGCAACCCGCCAACGGCGAAGCCACAGCCACAACAACAACGAGGAGCAGGGTCGTGCGCAACATGGCGCCAGCCTAGCCGAATGCGGCCGACAAAAGGCCAGCGCTGACGACGATGCCCAAACCGGCTGTCGTTTTGGCTGGAAGCCCATTCACTGCAGCAGACCTCGCGGCCCACCCCCGACAAATCGACACACCTGACCCGGCACACGCCACAGCTGCCGCCAACGCTTGAGCCGTCGGCTGCAATGCCGATGCAAAATGACAACGCCCGCCGTCACCGGCCGGCACCGAGGCCAACCATGGGTGCTCCACGCTCACACACCGAACGTTTCTCGGCTGAACTTCAGCAATGGATGGAGCTGCTTGCCGAACGTCCGCGGCCCACCGTTCGCGTTCCGGCCCGGTGCCCGACTGACCATCACCTGGGAGCACCCTCGCCGTCACAGAGCTTCGAAGTGCGATGGCGGGACCACAACCTCGGCGTCGTGCACCAGCACTCCCTGCTGCATTTGGTCATGCAAGGGGCTTTCTCCGACCCCGGCCAGCCGCCCTCGTTTCGCGACATCACGTTGCGCGACGAGGGCGAACTGGAGTTTTCGTCGCCCATGTCTCACCCCAGTTGGGCCGCTCTGTGGGAGACCTCGCGCGCCGATGCCCAACGCAAATACGCGACGCCCGCCTTCAGCTGCGACATCGGCGACGAAGGCCTGCTGCCCGTGTTGTTGGGGCTGCATCCCACCGACACGGGCTGGCTCAAGGTGCAAGAGCCGGGGAAGGTGCGAATTCTCAGCATCGTGGAGGGCGACATCTGCAGCTGCCTGTCGACGGTCGACAGCGAGGATTTGCTGTCCATCCTCGTCGACACCGAGCGCGTCAGCGATGCCCAGCTGGCCCGCGCCATCGTCAAAAGCGGCCCAACGCAAGTGCTGCGGGGGCTGGTGCGCACGGGGGCCATGTCCAAAGACCAACTGCCCGCCGTGCGCGCCGACGTCACCTTCGAACGCGTGTTGCGCGCGGTCACCGCTCGACAGGGAGCGGTGCGATTCGACCGCGACGAAACCGCTCGATTGGCGGCATCCCAGCCGCCATTGTCGACGGCCGACGTCGTTCGCGCGGCCGTGATGCGAGCGTCGACGCCCAATCTGCAGCGCGCACTCGGAGGTCGCTACGCCCGTCTCAAGGCCTGCGCCAAGTCCGCCGACCCGCTGTTGTGGACGTCGCCCGACGACGCCCACGGTGCCCTCGGCGTCCTCGAGGACGGCGTGGTGCAGGGGGCACAGGGCGGCATCTCCGTGCGCGACCTGCAAGAGCGGCTCACGCAACAGGGGGCGACGCGTGCCAACGTGTTGCGGGCCATCTGGGCGCAGCAACTGATGGGCACTGTGGCCCGCATGCGGTAGCGGCGGCGCCAGCACACCACGAAAGACATGAATCCCGGCGCCATCAAAGGTACGATGCGGCATGCAACAGCCGTTTGTCCGTTTGCGTCGCACCTTTCAGCTCTGCTTGTGGGCCTCGTTGGGCTTGGCCGTATCCTGCGCCACTGGCGTCGGCGAGGGCACGCCTCCTGAGCTGCAAGAAGTGACGTTCAACTTGCCGCGCGAGTCGTTCCCGTCGTTTTTGCAGCTGCCGTGGCCCAGCGACTTGCACGTCCGTGAGTCGGGCGGGGCCCAGTTGCTCGACCTGCGCACGTTCCCCAACCCTACGCAAAACCAAACGCTTGAAGAGTACATCCAACTCTTTCAAACGGCCGACGGCTGGCAAACCACCCCGACGTTGTATTTTCACGTCGAGGGCGGCGTCGACGACAGCACCCTGCCGCAGAGCCCCCAAGCGTCGGTGGCCGACGACGCCAGCATGTTCCTCGTCGAGGTCGACACGGGCGAGCGCATCCCGCTGACCTACAAAACCTACGCCGAGGCCACCGCCTACCTCCCCGCCGGAACCGTCGCCGTGCAACCTTTGTGGGGCGCGCGTCTCACAGGCACCACGGCGTTGGTGGTGACGTCGCGGGCCCTCACGCCCGACGGCGCCTTGCTGTCGGCGTCCGACGACTTGGCCGCGCTCATGCGGTGCGAGTCGGTTGCGAACGGCGAAGACGTCACCATCGATGTCGACTGCGGCACGTTTGAAGCCGCGGCGGCCGCGTCTGGCGAAGACCGTGCCGACATCGCTTTGCTGCAAATCATCACGCCGGCGGTGTCTGAAGCGGGGCTGCAAAAGGCGGCCCGCACCGTTCGCGCCTTGCCAAACCCCGCCGTTCGTGACCTCCGGCAGCGCCCTGGCGGTGGCCACGACCTCTACGACGTCTACGAAGGCACCGTCGAGCTCGCGCAGTTTCAGGCAGGCGAGCCGCCCTACTTCGACTTCAACGGCACCGAGGGCGGGTTCGAGTTCACCGACGACGGCGCCGTGGTGCAGCGCACCGAAGACGTTGCGTTCACGCTTGCAGTGCCTCACGGCGACCCCCCCGACGGAGGCTGGCCCGTCGTCGTCTATGGCCATGGCACCGGCGGACACCTCAACAGCAGCCTCGGCGACGGCGTCCGCAACGAAGCCCACCAACTCGCCGCCGCGGGCTGGGCCACCCTCGCCGTCAGCGAGCCGCACCACGCCACACGCGACGGATTCGTCGACGGCAGTGAAGAGCTCTACACGTTCAACCTGCTCAACCCCGTCGCCGGCCGCGACAACTGGAGGCAGAGCGCGCTCGAGAAAATGCAGCTGGTGAGTGCCGTGCCCAACATGACGCTGGGGGTGTCGATCACCGGCGGCGCGCCCATCCCGTTCAACGCCGATCGCGTCGCCTACATGGGCCACTCGCAAGGGGGCATCGTCGGCGCCATCGTCCTCGGCGTTGAAGCCCGTTTCGAGGGCGCCTTCCTCTCCGGTGCTGGGGCCGGATTCTCCCCGTCGCTCATCGCCAAAACCGAGCCGGTGAACATGCTCAACATCTTCCGCACGCTGCTCGCCTTGCCCGAAGACGAGCCCATCGACGACTACCACCCCGTGCTCGCACTTTTGCAGCTGTGGGTCGACCCGGCCGACCCCGTCAACTACGGCGACGCGTGGCGCGCTGGCGACGGCACGCGCACCCCCCACTTGGTGATGACGTCGGGCCTCGAAGACGCCTTCACGCCCAAGCGCAACCACGCGGCCTTGGCCGGCGCCTTTGGCCTGCCGGTGGTCGAGCCCGTCGCAGAAGACCTCGACGTCCTCGACATCATGGGCGTCACAGCCGTCGAAAACGGCGTGTCTGGCAATGACGTCGGGGCCCAAGGGGCCATCACCACCGGCGTGTTGCAGTACCCCTTCGACGGCCACTTCGCCATCTACAACAACGCTGCGGGCCAGCGGTCGTACCTGACGTTCTTTCAGTCGTTGTTGTTGGGCATGCCCATCGCCCGCACCCGTTGACGGGCAGGGCACGCTGCTCAAACGCTCCTCAACAAAAACGCTCCCAAGCAAAACGATCACAGCGGGAGCGTTTGCATTGGGTGTCGTCGACAACCGGCTAGATGCCGACGAGCAGGCGGGCGCCGAAGTTGTAGGCGAGCCCGGCCTCGACGATCTTGTTCATCTGCGATTCGATGTTGTACTCGCTGCGGATGTAGCGAAACTCCTTCGTCTCGGTGTCGTACACGCAGCAGCACGACCGGGGGTCGTAGTCGCGGGGCTGGCCCACAGAGCCGGCGGTGATGATGTACTTGTACTGCTCCCGCAAGGTGAACGTCGGGCCCCGCACGTTGTAGGCCTCGTCTTCACCGACGGCAAAGCTGCGGGTGAGGTGGCTGTGGCCGATGAAGGTCACCGGCGCCAACTGCTCGCGAAACGGCAGCAGCTCTTTGGCCTTTTCACGGGTGAAGATGTACTCGAACTCTTCTGGCTGAATGGGGCTGCCGTGGCAGAAATCGACGTCGTCACGACGCACGCGGTACGGACGCTCCTTCAGCCACGCCATGGTCTCATCGGAGACCTTGCTGGCACACCAGTCGAGGGCGTGTCGAGCGGCGTCGTAGTAGTAGGAGTAGTCCATGCGACCGCAGACGGCAGCGTCGTGGTTGCCGAGCACACTGACGGTGCACAGCTCCCGTACGATCTGCGCACACTCCTCGGGGTTCGCGCCATAGCCGACGACGTCGCCGAGGCAGACGTACTCGTCGATGGACTCTTTTTTGAGGGCATCCAGGCTCTGTTCGAGGGCTTCGATGTTGCCGTGAATGTCTGAAATGATGCCGTAGCGCACGCAGTCCTCGTCGAGACTTGGCGTGGCCAAGCCTCCGGTCCCCTGCTGTTATCCATTGCTGCTGTGATTTGGCGCCAGCGTGGGCTGCGCAGACGCCTGCAGACGACGAATCCGTCGCCGGGGGAGCACGAGAATCGCAGCCATGGCGCACAAGAGCAAGATCTGCCCCAGATGGCGTCCGGGGTGTCCTCCTGTGGGCGTCGAAGCACAACTGCAGGCGGCCGCAGAGACTTGCACATACTCGGAGTAGCCCTCGGCGGTGCCTCGTGTCCAAGACAAGACACCCGCGACAGCGTAGGTGCCGGCTTCGACCCCGGTGAGGTCCCAGGGCACCACAACTTCTTCGCCTGGCAACACCGGGATGGCCGCCGCAATCGGCTCGCCGTCGCCGCCTTCCTGATCCGTGTCGTAGTACAGCGACACAGTGCCTTCGGCGTCGGCGGGGAAATTCGCCGTGAACGCAATGCGCACCGCATTGTTCTCGTCGACGTCGTTGGTGCCGTCTGGTTCTGAGATGACCAGTGTGGCGTCTTCGGCCGTGGGCTCGCCCACCTGCACGGTGCCGTCTGCGTAGCTGTAGTTGGTCACGCCCCACACGTCGGTGACGCGTCCGAAGATGCGGTACACGCCAGCGGGCACATTTTGTGGCGTCCAGCTGTAGTCGTGGCTGCCGCCCGGCAGGCCTTCGGCGATGCGCACGCCGTCAAAGCCCTGGCCGTCGGTGTCGTAAAACAGCGCCACGTCCACGACGTCACCGTCGGGATCGGAGGCGGTGTACGACAGCGTCAGCAGGGCGCCTTGCACCGCCGACGAGGGTGCCGTCATCTCGATGGAGGGCGCCTGGTTGTCATCGGGCTCGGGGTCGGGCTGCACATCGGGCTCCCCGCCGTCGACGCCGGGCTCAGGCGACGGAGTGCCACCGTCTTCGGGGCAGGTGAGGTCGAGCAACGCCGTCAAACAGTCGGCCTCGTCAAAGCCAGGGCTGCCAAACGTGCCTGACACGTACTCGCAGGCCGACACGGCGTTGGCGTCTGGCAGCAGCGACTTGCCGTTGGTGTCGCCGTTCACGGCGCTCGAGACGTAGGTGACCTCGATGACGTCGCCGCCAGGCGCGACGAGGCGAAGTCGCTGTGTCCCCGCGTCGTGTTCGAATTTGAAGTCTTCGCCGACGACGATGACTTCGCCAGGGGGGCAGACGCCCTCGCCGAGGTCGGCCGACTGCGCGATGACCACAAGCTCGCCGGGGGCGAGCGTGGGCGTGGCCGAAAGGGCCACTTCGTACTCCAAGGTGAACGTCTGGTTGCGGCCCGTTTGCAGCGTCCACCCGTCGAGGTTCTGAGCGGTGTCAGAGACGTTTTCGACCTCGATCCACTCTTTGCCGGTGTCTGACCCGGTGGCGGCGTTGAAAAACAGCTCACGCACGGCAAACGGCGGCACAAAGACGGGGCCGGCATCGACAGGCCCGGCGTCGACGATGCCGCCATCCACGACCGTGCCACCGTCCACGACGCCCCCGTCAGGCTCCGGCTGCAGAATCGACACCTCAATGTCGTCGAGACGCACCGTGCCACTCGCCGACGGCGTGCCGACGTCGTCGGCCTGCACGAAGTTGCCTGTGCCGTCGCCGATGTCGTCTGACGCCAGGATGCGCACCGTCGACGACGTGCCCGACGTGGGGGCTGGCACCGTCGCGGTCACGGTGGTGAAGGTGCTGGGGGCCAGCGAGAGCACCGCATGGATGGCGTTGAATCCGGCGCCGCCGTCCGCTTGCACCAGCCAATGTTTGGAGGCGCTGCCCGAGACCCGGATGGCGAACGACAGCTGCGCTTCTTGCCCACCCGTGTCGACGACAAACGACGCCGAAGAGGTGAGCAACACGTTCATGCTGTTGAGGTTGACGGCCTGGGCGCTGCCGTCGCCGCCCGAGAAGGCCGGGGTGGCGTCGGTGGTGCTCAGCGTCGCGCCTGTGTTGGCGACGTCGGCTTCATCGACGACGAGATCGCCGTCTTCAAAATCCCACCGGGCCAGGGTCTGGGCGTCGGCGTTGGGGGCGGCCAAAGCTGCGATGGCAGCAAATGTCGACAGCGCGGTCTTCAGGCGCATCATGCACTCACCTCATGGCAGACGCCGTGACGACGTCCACGCCTGAAGCATGCCCGCTGTCGGGGCAAAACGCGAGTCACGGCGCCGCAAAACCCACCGCACAGCAAACGGCCCACCGTAAGGTGGGCCGTGGGTGTCGAACGAAGGCGACTCAGTTGTTGTCGGCTTCGTCGGGGTCGGGCTTGATGGAGTGCTCGTGGGGGTCTTCGAGCACGCCTTCGAGGCCTTTGTTGGGGTTGGCCGCGTCTTCATCCGGCGAGACAATGCGGAGGTTGTCGCCTTGGATTTTGGCGACCAACACCGTGGCGGTGGAGTCGCCGACGACGTTGGTGGCCGTGCGGAACATGTCGAGCAGCCGGTCGACGCCGATGACCAGGGCCACGCCCTGCACGGGAACCCCAACGGCGGCGAGCACCATGGCCAACGTCAGCATGCCCGCGCCGGGGACGCCGGCCGCGCCGATGGACGCCATGGTGGCGCTGACAACGATGGTCGCCTGCTCCGAGAACCCAAGGTCGATGCCATAAATCTGCGCGATGAAGATGGCGGCGACGCCCTGGTAGAGGGCGGTGCCGTCCATGTTGACGGTGGCGCCAATGGGCAGCACGAACGACGCCACTTCGTTGCTGACGTCGAGGTTGTCTTCGACGGCGCGCATGGTGACGGGCAGGGTGGCCGATGAACTCGACGTCGAGAACGCCAACACCAGGGCGGCGCGGATGGCGCCGAGGAAGCCCCCAAACGGCAGCCCGACGTAGAACTTCACCACCGGGAAGTACACGAACGCGATGTGGCAAAGCAGGCCGAAGATGACCACACCGCCATACGCGGCGAGGGCAGCGAGGACGCCCAAGCCTGTGGTGCCGACAACCTTGAAGAGCAGAGCGCCGACGCCGATGGGCGCGAGTTTCATGGCGACGTGCACCAAGAGCACCATGGCGTCGTTGATGGCGTCGCACATGTCGATGGCGAGCTTGGCTTTCTTTTGCTCCATAAGCGTCAGCGCGATGCCGAGCATGGTGGCGAAGAAGATGAGCTGCAGCATCTCGGCGTTGGCAAGAGCGGCGAAGGGGTTGCTGGGCACGATGCCCACAATCTGGTCGACGAGGCTCGGCGAATCTGCTGCGGCGGCAGTGACATTGCTGGAGTCGAAGCCGCCAAGCAGCATGGCTCTGTTTTCATCGCTCAGCATGCCGCCAGGTTTGATGATGTTGGTGAGGCCGAGGCCGATGGTGAGGGCGCACACGGTGGTCAAGGTGAAGAAGCCGAGGGTCACGCCGCCCATCTTGCCGAGCTTGCGGAAGTCACCGAGGGAGGCGATGCCGAGGATGAGGCTGAAGAACACCAGAGGCACGACGACCATCTTGATCATCGCCAAGAACAGCCGTCCCAGCCATTCGGTGCTGTCGACGAGGGCCTGCCCAATCTTGCTGTAGGTGCGTGCCGTCGACGGCGCCGCCTTCACCCAGCCTTTGTGGAGGTCGTCTTTTTTCGCGCTGATGCCGATGGCCTCCAGCTTGACGACGTTTTTGGCCTTGAGTTTCCACTCGATGTGCAGCCATTCGCCTTCGGTCTTCAACAGCTTGGCGCGTTGGATGCCCACCGCCTGTGGCACCGCAGCTTCGCTGTTGGCGGCGTCGACGATCTTGGCCTTTCCGCCGAGAATCACCCCGTCATGCGGCAGAAACGTCGAGTTGGGGCCGACCAAGAAGCCGAACAGCACGCCCACGGCCATGCCGATGAGGATCTTGGTGTACAGCTGCATGCCCGGCTTTTTTTCAGGCGTGTCGGGCTGGTCGGTGGAGGCGCCGGTCGCTGGCGTTTTGGGATCTGGCTGAGGGTCTTGCTGCTCTGTCACGGGTCTCCCGAGGAATCCGCGCGAGTCTACACACACATCGCCCGCGCCATTCAACTGCGAGGCGCAGAACGCACATCAAGCCCGCCGGCCATGCAGAACCCGGCTACTTTTTGGCGTCTTGCAGGTTGATGTTGTGCTTCTTGGCCAGGTTGTAGAGGTGCTTGCGGTCGATGCCTGCTTCGCGGGCGATGGCCGATGCGCTCATGCCTGCACACCGCTGCAGCAGGCGCTTGAGGTATTCGGCCTCAAACGTGTCCAGCAGTGCTTCTTTGGCATGCTTGAAGGGCTGGCTCCAGTCGACGGCGTCCATGCCAGGGGCTTGCAGCGCCACCGGCGCCGGCGCTTGCCCCGCTGGTGGGGGCGGCACGGGAGGCAGGGGCGCCGCCTCCGGGACAGACGGCACCGGTGCGGGCTCGGCAGGGCCACTTTGGCTGACCTGTGTCGTCGGCGTTGGGCCTCCCACGGCGGGAGGCGGCATGGCCGGCACGGGGGCGGGGGCGTGAACCGGCAGCCCTGTCGGCACCGGAGGTCCGCCCGACGACGGTCCCAGACCTTCAGTGGGGTCTGTGCCCAAGAAGATGGCGCGTTCGACGACGTTTCGCAGCTCACGCACGTTGCCGTAGAACGGATGCTGCGCCAGCCGTGCGAGCACCTGTGGCGTCAGACGAGGGAGGAGCGTTTCACCGCCCTCGGCCGCCTTGGTGAACTCCGTCGTCAACAGCGGAATGTCTTCTGGGCGTTCCCGCAGCGACGGCAGCGGAATCTGAAACACGCTCAGACGAAAGTAGAGGTCTTCTCTGAAGCGGCCGGCCTGCACCTCTTTCCACAAGTCGTACCGCGAGGCTGCGATGATGCGCACGTCGAGGGAGATGGTCTCGTTCGACCCCACCCGACGCACTTCGCGTTCTTCGAGCACCCGCAGCAGACGCGGCTGCAGCTCTTGGTTGAGGTCGACCAACTCGTCGATGAACAGCGTGCCGCCTTGGGCGAGCTCTAGGGCGCCTTTGCGTGCCGACACCGCCCCTGTGAACGCGCCGCGCGCGTGGCCAAAGAGCTCACTCTCGATGAGGCTTTCGGCGATGGCGCCGCAGTCGACCGTGATGAACGGCCCATTGCGACGAGGGGAGGCGTCGTGAATGGCACGGGCGACAGCACTTTTGCCTGACCCCGTCTCGCCGATGAGCACGACGGTGGCGTTGGTGCGGGCCACGCGCTCCAGCATGGTGAACACCTGGCGCATGCGCACCGAGCGCCCCACCAGGTTGCCAAAGCGGTCGGCGTCAGACGGCTCGACGCTGACGTTCTTGTAGATGGGGTCGACCCGGAGCTCGACGTCGCCGGCCCGCACCTGCATGCCCGGACGCAAAAACGCCTCTTTGATGCGCAGGTTCTCGATCCACGTGCCGTTGGTGGAGCCTTCGTCACGGATGACGAACGTGTTCTCCCGCATCTCGATGACGAAGTGCTGGCGCGACACCGTCGGGTCGGGCAGCACGAGGTCAGAGCCGTCTTCTTTGCCGACCACAAAACGGGGGCCGTCAATCTGCACAACGAGCCCTTCTTTGGCGCCCGACAGAATCGACAGCTGACACGACCGCTGAATCACCGCCCCGTCTGTGGTGGCGAGGTTGGTTTTCACGGCCGTTTGGCCGTTGCTGAACGGATTCGAAGGAGGCGTCTGCACGTCCCTGTCATACCAGCATGTCGCACAAAACCGCAGCGTTTTGCGGCGCCCACCACAGATGGCGGCCACAAAAAAAGCGCCCCAGGGTGGGGCGCTTTGTCGTCGGCTGGGGGCAGGCTCAGGCGGTGCCTGGCTCCGGCAGGGGGCCTCCGGCGATGCCGTCGTCGGCCGGGCCTTCTGGCTTGCCAGCGTCGCTCTTGTCTTTGCCAGCCTCGTGCTCCTGGTCGAGTTGCTCGCGCGTGCGCAGCCGGGTCTTCGGCTTCTCACGCTCGAGGGTGTCGCCCTTCATCAGCACGTCGAGGTCTTTGTTGTCGATGGTCTCGTACTCGCGCAACGCCTTCGCCACGTTGTGCAGCGCATCGACGTTGTCTTTGAGCAGGCCCTGACAGCGCGTGAGCTGCTCGGTGACGATGCGACGCACCTCGTGGTCGATCTCCACCGCCGTCGACTCGGAGTAGTCTTGGGTGTTGTTGAGGTCGCGGCCGAGGAAGATTTCACCCTCCTTCTTGCCAAACGCCAGCGGGCCCATTTTCTCGCTCATGCCCCACTCGCACACCATGCGGCGGGCGATGTCCGAGGCCTTCTCGATGTCGTTCGACGCCCCTGAGTTGTACTGCTGAAAGATGAGCTCTTCGGCGACGCGCCCGCCCATCAGCATGCAGATGAGGTTTTGCGCGTACTCCTTGGAGTAGTTGGTGCGGTCTTCGGGGAGGCTCATGGTGAGGCCCAGCGCGCCACCACGTGGGATGATGGTCACCTTGTGCACCGGGTCGATGTCGCCTTCGATGAGTTCGCTGATGAGCGCGTGCCCGGCCTCGTGGTAGGCGGTGGTCTCGAGGTCTTTTTCGGTCATCACCATCGACTTGCGCTCGGAGCCCATGAGGATCTTGTCGCGTGCAGCTTCGAAGTCGTTGTGAAAGACCTTCGTCTTGTCTTGACGGGCCGCGATGAGGGCCGCTTCGTTGACGAGGTTCTCAAGGTCGGCACCGGCCATCCCGGGGGTGGCGCGGGCCAGCACTTCGAGGTCGACGTCGGCGGCCAGCGGGGTGCGACGGGTGTGCACCCGCAAGATGGCTTCGCGGCCGAGGAGGTCGGGGCGCGGCACCACCACCCGGCGGTCAAAGCGGCCTGGGCGCATGATGGCAGGGTCGAGAACGTCGGGGCGGTTGGTGGCCGCGATGATGATGACGCCTTCGTTGCTCTCGAAGCCGTCCATCTCGACGAGCAGCTGGTTCAAGGTTTGTTCGCGCTCGTCGTGCCCGCCGCCCATGCCGGCGCCACGGTGGCGGCCGACGGCGTCGATTTCATCGATGAAGATGATGCACGGCGCGTTCTTCTTGCCTTGTTCGAAGAGGTCGCGCACACGGCTGGCGCCCACGCCGACGAACATCTCGACGAAGTCAGACCCGGCGATGGAGAAGAAGGGGACGCCCGCTTCGCCTGCGATGGCGCGGGCCAACAGCGTCTTGCCGGTGCCGGGAGGGCCCATCAGCATCACGCCTTTGGGGATGCGCCCCCCAAGACGGGTGAACTTCTTCGGGTCACGCAAGAAGTGAACGATTTCTTCAAGCTCTTGCTTGCTCTCGTCGGCGCCGGCCACGTCGTCAAAGGTGACTTTGTTCTGGTTCTCGTTGATGAGACGGGCGCGGCTTTTGCCGAACGACATGGCGCGTCCGTTGCCGCCTTGCAGTTGGCGCATGAACACCACGAAGAGCACGATGATGAGCAAGAAGGGCAGGGCCTGCAGCAGGTACACCCAGCCAGGAGCGCCTTCACGCGGTTTGATGGTGTATTTCGTCTGGTGGTCGGTGGCGGCCTGTCGCAGCGAGTCGTGCACGCCGTCGGACATGTAGCCAATGGTCACGAATTTCACGCCGGTTTTGAGCTCGCCGGTGAAGGTGTGGCCTTCAGACGTCTCCCGCACTTCGAGTTCTTTGACGTCGCCCGCCTCGATGGAGGTCAACAGCTCGCTGAAGCTGCGCTCAGCAGGTGCGTCGCCCTTGCCCACCATGGTGATGAACATGACCACCATGACGACGACGACGCTGTAGACCAGGAATGTTTTTTGCCATTGTTTCACGGCTTCTCCGAGCAAATGCGGGCACGTGCGCACGTGTCGCGCCAGTCTGCGCAACACCACGTGCTCTATGCATCATGCGCAAACAACAGGGTCGCGACAACCCCTGGGAGCAGACGATCTCACCCGAACCCGCCGACACGCACGGCTGGCTGTGCAGGGTCTTCACATTTGCGGGTGTTCGGGTGGGTCATTTGCCACCTGTGAAGGATTTGCCGTCTCTCTATTCACCCTTGGGCCGATGTTGAGTACAAAGGCAGGTCTGAGGTGACACCATGACAGCCAACGGCACGGTTCTCTTCGTCGACGACGAGCAAGACAACCGCACCCTTTTCGAACTCGGCTTTCGCGGCCAATTTGACGTGCGTGTCGCTGCGTCTGGCGCCGACGCTCTGAAGCAGATGGAGGCGGAGCCGGCAGCGGTGCTGCTGTCGGATGAGCGCATGCCAGGGATGTCTGGCATCGATCTGCTGGCCACCGTGCACGAGAAATGGCCCGACACCACGCGCGTCATCGTGTCGGCCTACGCCGACGCCGACCGGCTGCTGCGGGCCATCAACTTGGGGCACGCACAAGAATACGTCACCAAACCGTGGGACCACGACGACCTCAGCAAAACCATCGAGCGGGGCATCGCCACCCACGAACGCAAGCAACAGTTGCGCATGGCTGCGGGCCGCGCCGACCTGTTCGCACGTGACCTCAACGGCCATGCCGCCACCGTCGAGAACATCAGCCCGTCGCTGCAGAGCGTGTATGCGTCTGCGGAGCGGGCGGCTGCGGCTGAAGCCCCTGTCCTCATCGTGGGTGAAGCGGGGGTCGGCAAGGCCCACCTGGCGCGGTTCATCCATGAGCACAGCCCCAGGCGCCAAGGGCCGTTTGTGCGCATGCCCTGTGCTCATCTCACCTCCGGCGCCGACTGGGTGGAGGCCTTTGGTGCTCGAGGCGGGCGGGCAGGGCGGGTGCAGCTCGCCCATGGTGGTACCCTTTTTCTCGACGAGGTCGACGCTCTCTCCCTCGACGTGCAAAGCGCTCTTCTGCGCCTTCTCGACGAAGACACCTTTGTGCGCAGCGAGCATGAGATGCCCATGCGGGTGTCGGTGCGCATCGTCGCCAGCACCACCCGGGATTTGGCGGCGCTGTCGGCGGAGCAGTTCAAGCCCGAGCTGTTTCACCGCCTCAACGTGCTGCCGTTGCAGGTTCAACCCCTGCGGGAGCGCCCCGACGACGTCGACGCCTTGATGCAGGCCTTTTTGCAGGGCGAACGTGGCGCCCACGCGCCGGCACTGGCCGACGGTGTGGTCCATGCCCTGCAGGCCTACACTTGGCCAGGCAACGTGCGCGAACTGAAAAACGTCGTCGAGCGCGCGCTCATCATGAGCACCACCGAGCAGCTTGAGCTCGACGACTTCTGCTTGCAGCTCAACGCGCCTGAAAAAGAGATGCCGCGCGATGAAGCCCGCCGCCGCGAGATCGAGCAGCTGCGCAATGTTCTGGTGTCGCACGGCGGCAACTGCGCGCGGGCTGCGCGTGAACTCAACATTCCCCGCACCACCCTCGTCAGCCGCGCCAAAAAGCACGGGCTCCTGTAGTGCGGCATTGGGGCGTGGTGTCTGCCGCCTGGGCGGTGCTGGTGTTCGCGGCGCCGGGCACGCATGCCCAGCCGAGTGACACGCTCCCGTCCCCCGTCGTCGACGTCGGGTGCGGCCCTCGCGTCGAGTTGGCCGCGCCACGTCTGAAAGACGGGCTGGCCCTTCATCCCCACCTTCGCTTGTTTCGCGGAGAGCGGGGGCGGCCACTGCTGCACTGCGAGCGTCCCGCTGCCGAAGGAGCGCCGCTTTCAGACATCGGCACCAACCTCGGCTACCAGACCGAGCCCGCCTTCAGCCGCGTGCGGCTCGTCAATCGCGGGCCTGACCCGCTGCCGCTGCTCCTGGCGTTCACCACGTTCCCCGACCACCTCCACGTCTACGCCCGGCCAAAAGGAGAGCCGAGCTTTGCCCTGCAGCGCACCGGACGCATGGTGCCCGCCCCCAAGCGCCCGGCGCCGACGCGGTTGCTGTCGGTGCCTTTGCAGGTTGCTGCGCAGTCCCACCTCGACGTGGTCATCGAAGTCGACTCCGTCGAGGCCTACACCTTTGAGCCGACGCTGTTCACGCCGACTTCGTTTCTCGGCCACAGCGCGCAACAGAACCTGGTCTTCGGGCTGTACTTCGGCATTTTGCTGGTGATGTCGGTGTTCAACCTGGTGATTTTTCTCCTGGTGAACGACCGCGTCTATCTGCTCTACGTTGGGTTTCAGGTCAGCTACGCGGTGGCGCTCTTCGTCGGCGACCAACTGGGCGTGCAATATTTGTGGCCAAACGCCGTGGTCTTCAACTCCCACGCCGAACTCGTCGCCGGTGGCTTTGCTTATTTCTTCGGTGCCGCCTTCACCTACGAGTTTCTCGGCCTCAAGGGCCGGTTCCCCAAGCTCGCCAAGATGCTGCAGCTGTACATGGCGCTGTCGGTGCTGGTGGCGCTGTCGGGCGTGTTCACCGACTCCGCCGAGGTGAAGTTCGTCAGCCTGGCATTCTTGTTGTGCATCGCCACCACCGACCTGGTGGTGTCCATCTACGTCTGGATGAAAACCAAAGAGGTCAACGCCGCCGTCTTCGTCGTGGCGTGGGGCATGTTCTACGTGTCGCTCTGTGTCGCGTCGTTGTTCATGATGGGTGCGGTGGCGCCCCATTTCATCACCGAGCACGCGTTGAAGCTGGGGTCGGCCACCGAGGCCACGCTGTTGTCGCTGGCGTTGGCCTACCGCATCCGCGCGCTGCAACAGCAGACGTTTGAAGCCCAGAGCCAGCTGCTTGAAGAACGCGAGGCCCACACCGCTCACCTCGAAGACGAGGTGCAGGCGCGCACGTCTGACCTGCAAACGGCACTCGACGACTTGCAACAGGCGCAACAGCAGATGGTGCACCAAGCCCGGCTGGCGACGCTGGGCCAGTTGGTGGGCGGCGTCGCCCACGAGATTGGCAACCCGCTCAACTTCTCCGTCGGAGGCACGGCCGAAGCCCTGCGTCGGCAGGCCAAGCTGCAGGATGCGCTCGAACATCTGCCCCCCGCCGACCGTGGCCAGCTGCAGCTTGAACTCGACGGACTGAGCACCAGCCTGGGCCTGGTGCAGCGGGGCAACGAGCGCATCCGCCACATCCTCGACACGCTGCGGCCGTTGGGTCCGTCGTCAGACGGCGCCCAGCTGCGCTGTCATCCGTCGCATGTGGTGCGCGACACCTTGGCCCTGATGGAGCGGTCGCTGGAGGGCGTCGACGTTCACCTCGCCCTCGACGACGACGTCTACGCCACGTGCGCCGCCGGAGAGGCCAACCAGATCCTCATGAACCTCACCCTCAACGCCATGCAGGCCCAAGAAGGCGCCGACGCGCCCCAACTGTGGATCGACGTCGAGCGCAAAGGCGATTCGGCGTTCATCGCCGTCGAAGACGCTGGCCCCGGTGTCAACGAAGACGACCGCGCCGAGATCTTTGCGCCGTTCTTCACCACCAGGGCGCCAGGTGAGGGCACTGGCATCGGCTTGTTCATCTCCCGCGATTTGGCCCGCGCACGCGGCGGCGACCTCAAGTTGGTGAAGAGCAAGCACGCCGACGGTGCCCGCTTTCAGCTGCAACTGCCGCTCGCACTGCCAGAGGTCGACGGCGAACGCGCGCGGTGACGCGCAGCTGACAAAAGAAAACGCCCTCCGAGGAGGGCGTGTTCGGTTTGGCAAGGGCTGGCCGCTCAGTACGAGCCGCAGTCGCCTTTGTCGCAGGCTTCGTTCCAGTTCACCCACTCCGCGTCGTCGGACTTTTTGTCTTCTTCGGCGTTGAAGGCGATGGCTTCAGACATCTGCCCGTTGGCGGCGACCTTCACTTGCATCATGCGTCCCACGAGTTGCTCCCAGTCTTTGCGGCTGATCTCTTGAAAAGGCGCAGCAATCTGTTTGCGGTTCTTGGGGTTGAAGGGCGTCGTCGACTCGGGCGACTTGTCTTTGTTGGCGAAGAACGGCGCGTTCGACACCGCCACCGAGCCGTCGTAGACCTTCACCACCGTGGCGTCGTCTTTGTCGGTGTCGAGGCGGAAGATGGTGCCGCGCACACCGGCCACAGCGTTTTGCGTCTTCACCGAGAACTTCGCGTCGGAGCCCACCAGCTTGGAGACCTTCGACCACGCCTTGCCGCCCATGAGGGTCGCTTCAACGTTGACGGTCTTGGTCTTGGCCGAGAAGCCCGACTCCGCGATGTGCAGCAGCGACGACGGGCCAAGCCGAATGACGCTGCCATCGGCGAAGGTCAGCTCTGCGCGCGAGTCGGCGCCGGTGCGCACGTAGTTCCCCGCGGGGACTTTCTTCTTGCGCTTGAGCTTCTTGAACTTGCCGTCTTGCGAAGCACCGTATTCGACTTTGCCTTTCACGAAGGTGGCTTTGGGGCCGTTCTTCGCTTTGGCGTCGATGCTTTGCGGGAGCAGGGCCAAGCCCAGCGCCAGCATCGCCGGCAGCCACAGGTGTTTGAGAGGTTTCTTGAAGGTGTTGGTTGTCATGTGGACCTCCCCTTATTTGGTGAGCTCAAGGATCACCTTGCCGCCGGAGACCTCCGACACCTCCACCGTCATGCCCGCGACTTTTTGGCCTTCGAGCTTCTCGGCGAAGGCGTCAGCGCCTCCCTCGATGCCCTCGACCACCATGGTGGCCTTGCCTTTGCGAAGCTTGGGGTTTTGGATGACGGCACCGTTGAACACGGCGGTGGTGGCCTTCTTGAACGCTTTGAGGTGCTTGAACTTCTTCACGTTGGTGACTTCGACGACGACTTTGGAGGCGTTGACGAGGTCGTTGGTCCAGCGCTTTGAAACAGCGGTGAGCAGTTGGTCCATGAGGCGGTTTTGGAAGACCTCACGGGTGCGGTAGACGGTGCCCTTTTTGGGGTCGACCTTCACGGCTTTGCCGTAGTCGCCTTCTTGGCCGTACATGCTGTGGCGGTTCACGGCGCTGTCGAAGGAGATGCCCAAAAAGCGCATGGAGCTGCTGGCGGAGGCTTCAAGCTCTTTGGTGTCGACGTTCATCAGCTTGAGGTTGGCCGCGGCGGTGTAGCTGTGCAGGCCGGTGCCCTTGAGGTCGCCCGCTTCTTGCGTTTTTTCGACGCTGCCCGTGCCAAAGAGGATGTATTGCGCGTTGGCGTTCTCGATGGCGGCGTTGATGAGCTCCATGGGGATGTCGCCGGTGGAGGTGAGCTTGGTGACCTTCACGCCCGTCTCGACGAGGGTGAAGCAGTTGCTCATGAGCGCTTCGGTGAGCAGGCCTTCAACGGGGCCACGCGAGCTGCTGCCGACGGTGGAGAACGACTCTTTGCCGTCTTTGCGCGTTTCCACGAAGATGAGCGCGATGCGCGGGTTGTGGTTGGCTTTGATGACGGTGCAGATGGCGTCTTCGACGGCGGTGGGCGACACGTCTGCGGTGAGCGAGATGGAGGCGACGCCGTCTTTTTGGCTCATCTTGCCGAACTGCTCGTTGGTGATGACACCGGTTGAGGAGGTGGCAATCTCGTCGCTGACCATCTGGTAGTTGCGCACGATGGTGTTGGATTTCACCATCACGCCAGCGCCGGCTTCAACCGCTTTGCGGCGTGCGTCGCGCTTGACGGCTTTGAGGGTGGCGCCTTTGTCGCCTTTGACGGCGCCGGCTTGACCGGTGACGTTGACGCGCTTGGCATGTGCTTGTGCGGGGAGGAATCCGACCAGCCCGAGGGCGAGAAGGGCGGCTCCGCTTTTGGCGATGATGTTCATATCTGTTGCTCCTTGTGCCCGTCTCAGTCGACGACGATGACAACCTTGCCGTCTTTCAAGAACGACAGGTTGGTGCCTTTGTCGCGCAGCTTGTCGGCGTCGGCGTTGGAAATGACGATGTCGGTCTTGTTTTTCGACGACACCTTGAGGGCTTTGACCACGATGGGGGTCTTGCCAGCGCGCTCGTGCTTCTTGCCGGCTTCGGGGTCTTTCACGTAGGTGGCGATGCCGCCCTGCTTCATGCCTTCGGGGCTCACGACGCCGGCGCCGTACACTTCACGGCCCTTCTCGTCGAGGATGCGGGGGGAGATGGAGGCCAAAGCGCCGAGGCCGCGGGCGTTGATGACCAGTCCGGTGTAGGTGTCGGCGCCAGAGGTGGGCACGGACTTGCGGGCCTTTTTGCTCTTCTTGGTGCCCGAGAGCATGAGGGCGGTGAAGTCTTCGTCGAGGGGCATGGTGACCACCACGTCGACGGAGCCGTCGGAGTAGTAGCGGGTGTCTTTGACTTTGAACCCTCGGGCCATGCCTTCAACCTTGGAGCGGATGGTGCCGTTGCTCATGAGGTTCTTGGCAGAGGCATTGCCCTGGATGCGCACGCCTTGGATGGTCTCCATGATGTTGCGCAAGGCGTCGAGTTTGGCGGCGCGTTCGGCTTGCAGGCGCGCGACGGCGACGGAGGGGGCGTTGAGGTTCGCCGCTGCAGAGCCGGTGGCGGTGACCATCTTCGAGCTCCAGTTGATTTCGCCGTGGCCCACCTTGGTGGTGCCTTCGCGGGGGAACTCAAAGTCGTCGACGACTTCAGATTCGCCGCCTTTGGCCTTTTCCCAGAGATCTTCTTCAGCGAACGCTGGGCCGCTCAGCCCAACCATCACCATCGAAAGGGCCAAGATGCCCCCTCGAACGCTCGCGTGTTTCGACGCAATTGACATGTTGCTCCTCCGTCGCGCTTGTCGTGCAGACAGTTTGTGGGCGGGGTTCCGCCGTGGGTGTTGTCGAGGCAAATGCCCCTCGCCGTCAAGCCTTCGCTCCGAAGGGAGTGCGGGGCCCCACATCCTTGAGACACAGCGTGCGAGAGGCGCCCAAAAGGAGCCAGTGCCAGCCGTCACCCCAGGGCCAAGGTCACAACTGCCATCAGCTGCGCCCCAAGAAGCTGCGGGGTCTTCCGCAGGAGCGGAAGCCGGAAGGGAAGGGGAAGGGAAATTCGACATCGTCATCCAGACGCTGGTCAACGCGACGTCATTCAGCTGTGGATTTCGAATAAAGCGGATCGCGTGACGTCTGACATGGTTTGCCCCCGCCCACCAAAAGGTGTGCGGGGGCCTACACGTCGTCACTGCGCTGAAAACAAAAGACAATGTTTGGCGTATTCAGACGGGCAGATGAATCTGGCTGTATTCAACGCCGGCGTGGATCCGGTGAAGTTTCTGCTGTGCGACAGCGGATCCGGTGTTGGGTCTGAAGATTTCTGACGAAAGGGACGCCCGTGCGGGGTCGCTCTTTCCTTTTGCCCTGGAACGACTTTAAGTTGCCTGGTGTTGTCTTTCTCGAACGCGGACGCGGCCCGATGCCGAGCGTCCGCCCAACGCGCCCTGCGGGGCCTGGAGCCAAAGCATGAGCCTTTTTAAGCGCATGAGCGACCTCATCCGGTCGAACGTCAACGACGCGCTCGACGCCGCTGAAGACCCGAAGAAGATCTTGGATCAGACCATCCTCGACATGCAGGGCGAGCACAAAAAGGCGAAGAAGATGCTGCTCGAGACCATGACCCTGCTGAAGCAAAGCGAGAAGCAGGCGGCCAACTACGAAAAGCAGGGCACCGAGTGGGAGCAAAAGGCCATGGCTGCGCTCAAAGGCGGCAACGAAGAGTTGGCCCGTCAAGCGCTCGCCGAAAAGCAAAAGGTCGACGACCTCGCCGCCGAGGCCACCGCCGGCATCACCCAGCAAAACGCCTACACCGAGGAACTGAAAAACAACCTCACCCAGCTCGAGCAGAAGATCGAGCAGGCCAAAGGCAAGCGCGATGAGCTCGTGGCCCGGCTGAACGCGGCCGAAATGAAGAAGAAGCAGGCGGCCATCCATTCGGGGGGCGACGCCTCGGCCACCGTCAACGACAACACGGCGTTCGACACCTTCGACCGCATGGTCGAGCGCATCGAGAACAAAGAAGCCGAACTCGAAGCGCGGCAAGAGCTCATGGGCGACCTCTCGCCAGAAGCGACCCAAGAACTCGCCGAACTCGACAAGCTCAACAAAGCCAGCGCCGCCGACGACATGCTCGCGCAGCTGAAGGCCAAGATGTCGGCCGACAGTGGAGAGACGGCGGCACCTGCGGCTGCTCCGGCGGCCGAGCCTGCGGCGACCGACGACAAAGCGTCGTCCATCGAAGACGAGCTCGCAGCCCTCCGCTCCAAGCTCGACGAATAGGCGAGTAGGCGGCGTCTTTTGCCGCTCATGAAACAGCCGCCCCACTGAGGGCGGCTTTTCTGTGTCGGGCCCGCCGGCGCTCAGCGCTTGGCGAACAGCACGGCGTCGCGGCGGGCGGCCTGCGCGATGGCCTTCATGTCACGCACGGCTTGCTCCATGCCCACCATGACGGCGCGGGCGACAATGCTGTGCCCGATGTTGAGCTCCTCGATTTCGAGGATGGATGCAATGTCGCCGACGTTGTCGTAGTGAATGCCGTGGCCGGCGTAGCAGCGCAGCTTGGTTTTCACCGCGGTTTTGGCGGCGTGCACCAAGCGGGTGTGCTCCTCTTGGGCTTCGCGGACGCTCTTGGCTTCACAGAACCGCCCGGTGTGCAACTCGACGGCGTCGGCGCCGACGCGGTGGCAGGTCTGCACTTGGTCGAGGTCGGGGTCGACGAAAATGGAGACGTGGATGTCGGCGCTTTTGAGCTCGGCGACCATGCGCTTGAGGAGGTCTTTGTTGCCGGCCACGTCGAGACCGCCTTCGGTGGTGAGCTCTTGGCGACGTTCGGGCACCAGGGTCACCATGTCGGGCTTGGCCTCGAAAGCAATGCGCAGCATCTCGTCGGTGGCGGCCATCTCGAGGTTGAGCCGGGTTTGCACTGTTTTGCGCAGCAAAAAGAGGTCTTCGTCTTGGATGTGGCGGCGGTCTTCACGCAGGTGGAGGGTGATCTGGTCGGCGCCGCCCAATTCGGCCAACTGCGCTGCCCACGTGGGCTTGGGGTAGGCGGCACGTCGGGCCTGGCGCACAGTGGCCACGTGGTCGATGTTGACGCCCAGGCGGGGCAGGAGCACTTTGGTGAGCGACATGGGGCCTCCAAGCTGCGCCGAGTGACAGCGCATGGCGTCGCTCATAGCAGGGAAACGCGCGCGTGTGTGCGCGATTCATGGGTCGAGTCCGTCGTCGATGTCGGTGGAGGCGGGCATTGGGCAAAGGTGGGTCAAACCGACGGCGGCGGCTTTAGTCCGGCTGGGCGCGTTCGATGGAAGGACCGAGGGGGATGCCTATGTCAGTCATGGAGAACGACGTTCGTCGTCTGTCGAAAGCGCGGCGGCAAGTGATGGTGGTCGACGACGTCTCGACGGTGCGCCGGGTGCTGCGGCGCTCGCTCGAAGTGCTCGGCTATGATGTGCTCGAGGCCGAGAGCGGTGAGCAAGCCATCCGCCTGTATGCCGAAGAAGGCAAAGGCCTGCATGGCGTCATCCTCGACATTTCAATGCCCGGTCTCGACGGGCGCAGCACGCTGCGGGCGTTGAAGGCACTCGACCCCAACGTGTCGGTGGTGCTGGCGTCAGGCTCACATGAGATGGCCAACGGCCCCTCGGACGCCTGCGGGATGTTGTTGAAGCCGTGCTCGCTCGACGCCATCGAAAGCGCCGTGCGGCTCATGTAGCTGCCAGCGCGGCCTGACCGCCCGCCCGTGAGTCACTCCTCGTGAGCCGCTAGGCGGCGTCTTTGAAGAACGACCACTCGGCAATGAACGCCCGGGCGGCGTTCAGCCAGCCAACGGCCGCCAACACCGACGCTGCCACCACCAATGTGCCCATGTGCTCTTTGGTGTAGGCGGTGAGCGTGAGGGCCAGCAGCAACAACGCCAGCACCGTGGTGACGATGAAGGTGCCCTTTGGAGGCGTCTGCTTTTCGGCGCACAGGATGTTGTCGATGCCGCCGTAGGCGAGTTCGGCCGACAGCGACAACATCAATGGAATGACCGTCGCCGGGTGGTGCTTGATGAGCCACATGGAGCCGACGCCGTGGGCAAGGGCCCAGGCCACGCGGGTGAGGTCGTGGGTGCGCAAGCCCTGCTGCACGAAGATGCGTCCGGCGCCGAGGAGGTAGTCGACGCCCGAGGCGACGGTGAGGCCGGCCATGACGATGAAGATGACCAATCCGGCGCTCTTGGGGTCGAGGTACACCATGGCGGCGTTGACCACCCACCACATGGGCACGGCGCCTTTCAGCCAAAAGGGCACGCTCTTGCCCCGCACCAGCAGCACAAGCGCCACCAACGTGAACACGCTGGCGAGCGCGATGTTGGTGCTGAGTGCGACGGTGCGCGGCGTGTAGGCCAAGAAGAAAAACACGCCGAGCCCGCCCATCTGGGCGACGGTTTTGACCTTGGCGAGGTTGGACGTGGTGAGCTTTTCTTGCCGCAACGCCAGCGAGCTGCGCAGGGCGGTGATCAGCAGCTCCCGACAGAAGACACAGGCCACCACCCACCACGGGAAGTCGCCTTTTGACACCAGCGGCAACAGGATGCAGGCCACGAAGAGCTTGTCGGCGACGGGGTCGAGCAGGCCGCCCAAGATGGTGGGGCCGTCGCGACGGGCCATGTAGCCGTCGATGAAGTCGGTGACACCGAGCAGGGCGCCCACGACGAAGGCCACCCACATGACGGCGTCGTCGGCGAACAACAAGAAGCCCGACGGAATCGGGAGCAGGAAAATCCGCAGCAGGGTGACCTGGTTGGCGGTGATTTTCACGGCAGCTCCGGGTCGTCGTGGACTTGCAGGATGATGGGCGGGCGTCCTTTGGGCTCGACCTTCTTCTCAGGCGGGGGCGCCTGCACGGCGGGCGCTGTGGCCAACAGGGCATCGATGGCGGCGTAGCGGGCGGGGAGGGCGACCTTCAGGCGGTCGAGCCAGCCTTGGACGATGCGTCCGGCGGGGGTTTTGGGGCCGAAATCGCGGACGCCGGTGACGAACACGGCATCGGCGACCTCAGCGAGGTTTTTGCGGTCTTTGGCGCGGACCTTGGCCATGCGAATGGCCTGCCCCACAGGGCGCTTGTCGAAGTCTTCGAGGAGTGGGTTGTCGACGCAGTTGTCGTCGTGGACCGTGAGCCGCACGTCGTCGTTGAGGTGCTTGACGGCTTGGTAGAAGGGCAGAGCGACGGCAGGTCGCAACGCGGGGTTGGCCTCGGCCAAGGCCCCCGCGGCGTTGACGGCTTCAATGTTGCGGCCGGCTTTGCGCAGCCTCTGAATGCGCTGGATGCAGTGCTGCGCGAGGTCGGGGTTGTGGGAGCGCGACAAGAACGACGCACAGATGCGGCTCGCCGTGAGGTAGTCGCGGCTCTTGTCGTAGGCCAGGCTCAACAGTTTGGTGGCGCCAGAGCCGTCGGCGGCACCGGTGGCGGAGGCCATGGCCGCGGCGTAGCCGGTGTCGAGCTTGCGCGGCGACTTGGGCGTGAGGTCGTAGATGTCAGCGCGATGGCGCAACCCGCAGAGGCGTCCGTCGAGCAGGGGCAGCTCGGTGATGAGCACCGCGATTTCTTTGTCGGGGTCGCCGTCGGCCTCGACGGGTTTGGCCTGTGCGAGCAACTGCAGGCGGGGCTGTTGGGTGCCCAACCACATGGACGCTTGGCGGCTGAACGACCCGGGCCCGTCGGTGTGGACCCGCTGGCGGAACACGCTGAGGACGGAAGCGCCATCTTCGGTGCCTTCTTCGACGACGAGCTCGTCGCCCGGCCAGGGGCCGACGTCGAAAGCGCCCACCAACACGCGCCGGATGACTTTGCTCTCACCGAGGGCCGACTCGCACGGCGGGCAGCCGAGGCTGCCGGGAGCGCCGGACAACGGCATCTGGCGGCCGAGGTGGTCGACGACGAGGACGGAGGGGCCGTGCGTGCCTTGCGGCAGGGCGGAGACCGCTGCCGCCATCACGCCGTCGTGGGCGGTGCGCACTTTGCGGATGGGGCGTCCACCGTCGGGGTGGGCGGCGAGCAGCAGCCGGGCTTGGGCTTCGGTGGGGGTCCACTTGGGCTTGGTGGGGCGGCGCTTGATGAAGAACGCGGCGTGGCCCGGGGCGACGGGCTCCATGTAGGGGCTGAGTTTGCCGCCGGCGGACGTCCAGCCTTTGGCCTTTTTGGTGGCCGCGTCGTGGGTGGGTTCGTTGCCGGCACAGATGCGGTACCACAGGCCGCGGTCTCCGAGGTCGGCTTTGAGGAGCGACACAGGCAAGCGCGCTTCGCTCTCGATGCGTTGTTGCAGCACTTGCGCGGCGGCGAGGCCTTTGACGGAGCGGAACTGCACGCAGTGCCCGCCGGATTCGGTGCGCATCAACGCCGTGACTTTGCCGACGGGGTCGTTGGCTTTGCTGGGGGTGAAGGTCGGGCCGTCACCCCGCACCACCACCTGCGGTGCGGCTTCGGGAGAAGGTGCCGGGCGGACGCCGCCGTCGGCAGCGGGCGTCTCGCCCGACGGGCAGCCTGCCACGCTCATGACCAGCGCGGCAGCGACGACGACTCTGTTGGCACCCCTGGCGCGACCCACGTGCACTCCTTCGTTGGCGCACGTGTTAGCAGTGTTTCAGACGTTCGCACAGAGGAAAGGCGCGGCCACGCCCACCGACCTTTCACAGGGTCAACTCGGGTCGAGGTCGAGGGCGACGGGGATCAGGTCGACGATGTCTTCGTAGAGCGCGTGCGACTCTTGCCAGTCGCCCACGGCCGCGTTGTGCACGATGAGGCCGTAGGTGCGGCGCTCGAGGTCGATCCACGGGTAGAACCCGCGGGCGCCGGCGCTGTGGCGTTGGCTGCCGCAGGCGCCGTCGTCACACCGCACCCAGTTGCCGAGGCCATAGCGCCACTCGCCGTCCATGCCGGACGCTGGGCTGGAAGAAATCGCAGCGTCGCCCACATGGTCTTCGAACATGGCGGCGCGGTCGTCGACGTGCAGCAGGCCGCTGTCGTCGTCGAGGAGCGCCAGCAAGAACGCACGGTAAGACGTCGCCGATGTCTCCAGCCGCAATGGCTTTTCGGCGCTGCCGTACACCGCGTCACCGAACAAACCGGTGTCGTCTTGAAAGCGCTGAAAGAGCGTGGCGTAGCTCTCGTCGTCGTCGGTGAGCAGGGAGGCGGTGACCATCATGGCGTGCGTGCCGTAGTGGTAGCGAATCGGCGTGGTCTGGCCGCTGTCGAAGATGGCCCCCGCGCAATCGTGGAGGTCGCCAGCGGCGACGCTGGCGCACAGCGGAGGGTCTTCAAAGCCGGCCATGAACGACAAGGTTTGGGCGACGGTGGTGTCGCCCGCCGCGCCGTCGGTGTGGCCAACAAAGCGCGACGCATGGGGCAGGGCGCGGAGCGCGGCGGTGCTGTCGAGCCCGAGCGCCCGAACCTCGCGCAGCAAAACAGTGGCCACCGTCCACTTTTGCGCGGAGTCGGCGAAATACAGCCGGTCTTCGTGGCCATCGCCTTTGCGCCACAGACGGTCGGTGCCGTCGGCGTGGCCGATCCACACCACCGCGTCGCGCAAGGGGCTGTCGGCCAGGGCCGCCTCAATGGCGGCCGCCGCCTCGTCGGCTTCATCGGAGGCCGGACCCGCTGAAGGCCCGGGGTCGACGTTTTGCGGCCCCTGGCAGGCAGAAGCGAACAGCGCAGCTGACAGCACCACAGCAGACAAAACGGGGGGCGTTGTGGGGGGCACTGTGGGGGCCGTTGTGGGGGGCACTGTGGGGGGCATCGTGGGGGGCATGGTCACTAGACACCGAACACGCGAGCGGCAGAAACTGGCGTCGCGAATCCGTGACGAACGTGCTGCATTTCACGTGAGATTGTGAGCGTAGGGGGCTGATATTTTAGGAGATTTTCGGTAGGTCTTCTGCGAGAACAAAGTCGCAAACGATGGCGCCGAACTGCACCTGAGCGCCGCTGAACAGCTGCTGGGGGGCGTCGCGTTCGAGACGCACGCCGCCCAAGGATGTGCCGTTGCGGGAGCCCGTGTCGTGCAAGAAATAGCCGTCAGGCCGCACCTTCACGGCGGCGTGCACCCGTGAGATGGAGATGTCGCCGATGCAGACGTCGTTGTGCAAGGTGCGCCCGACGGTGAGGGCGGTTCCGCCCGGCGCGGGGCGCAGGGGGAAGGCGAGCATCTTGACGTTGGTGGTCTGCAAGTCTTTGGGCTTGAGGCGAATCTCGGCCGTGGGCTGTCGCTTGGGGAAGCCCTGTTTGGCGCTTTTGTGCATCAAAAAGAAGGCCGGGCCATAGGTGGCGATGAATTCTGGCGTCGTCAGCGTCGTCAGCGCCCCCATGAGTTGCCCCAGGGGGATGCCTTGGTTGAAAGCGGTGCCTTCGCCAGACGTGGACGGTTGGTTCTGCAATTCCATCTCCCACCCTGTTGTCGTTTGCCCCGAAAACGATAGGCCAAAGCAAACTGCGGGTGCCACCATTGGTGCCTGCGCCGACTCCGGATGCCCACCATGTCGACGCTTCAGCCTTCCCAGACATCGGACCGCACGTTCTTCATCTTAAACGCACTGGTCTCTGCCGCAGCAGTGAGCTTCTTGGCGTGGCTGCTTTTGGTGCACCGCGGCAGCTCGGCGACGGGGTGGGACGTGCGCTTTTTGCCGGCGGTGAATGCGGGGCTCAACGGCGCCTCGGCCGCCATGCTGGTGGCCGGCATTTGGAGCATCAAGCAGGGCAAGCGGCAGCAGCACCGCTTCTTTATGCTGTCGGCGTTCGTGTTCTCAGCACTCTTCTTGGTGTGCTACCTGATTTACCACGGAATTCACGGGGATACGAAGTACGTGGGCGACGGCATCATGCGCACGGTGTACCTCGCCGTGCTCGCGAGTCACGTCGTGCTGTCGATCGTGGTGTTTCCGCTGATTCTCACCGCGTTCTACTGGGCGTTTCGCCAGCGGTGGACGTCGCACAAGAAGCTGGTGCGGTTTGTGGCCCCCATGTGGCTGTATGTCTCGGTGACGGGCGTGGTGATCTTTTTCATGTTGCGCGGGGCGCCGACCGCGTCGTAGGCGCCCGAACAGACACCAAACGTCGGTGAAGACGCGAGCGGAGGGCAGGCCCCTCCGCTTTCTTTTGCGCGTCTTTTGGCGCTGTCCAAGGAATGCAGATTTCGTGCGCCGAAACAGGATGATTTGTCGTTTCAATTGGGGTGAGGTGTTTAGCTAGTTGGCTGAATAAGGCAACAAAGTGGGCAATGGCGCCATGGAAGCGTCGTCGTCGTACAATCGAGGTGCCCAACAACCGAAAACTGTTGTCAGGAGATCAGATTGAGCTTTTTGCAAGCACATCAGGATCGCATCGTGCGCATGACAGAGAAGGCCGCCATCGAGCTGTTCGGCGGCTGGGGCCTCGCGCTTCGCCCCTGTGGCTCGACGACCATGCGCAAAGGCGTCAGCGCCGTGGTGCCGTTGACAGGGGCCTGCCTGCACGGGGTTGCCGGCCTCGAAATCAACGAAGCCCTGGTGGAGCTGCTGCCCCACCTCACGGGTGTGGGCCCCCGCCACTGGGCCAAAGAGCTGGTCAACCAACTGACGGGCCGGCTGCGCAACGACTTGTTGAGCGACGGCGTCGACGTGGACATGGGCGTGCCGTCGAGCCTGCACTTTGGCCGGGTGCTCCTCGACGTGTCGCATCTGGGGGCCGCCGAGTTCTACCTGCAATGCGGCGACGGCTTGGTGCGGGTGTTCTTCGACTTCGACCCCCTGGCCGACCCCGGCTTTGGCGAAGCGCTGGAGGCGACGCCCCTGGCCGAAGGCCAGTCCCTCTTTTTCTAGACCGTTTCTAGACCGCATTTGCCGGTGCCCAACCAGGCTCTCCCCTTTTCGACCGAGGTTTCTATGTCTTCCACCATCGTGGTCATCGACGATTCTCCTGTGGTGCGTTCTCAGGTCAACGACGTGTTGTCGCAAGGCGGCTACAACGTGTTGATGGCCGAAGATGGCAAGCAGGGCGTGGAGCTGGTGCAAGCCCACGGCACCGCCATCTCCCTCATCATTTGCGACATGCGCATGCCCAAGATGGACGGCATGGAGGTGTTGCGGTGGTTGAGTGAGTCGGCGTTTCGCTCCATCCCGTTCGTGATGTTGACGACGGAGGGCAGCCACCGCTTTGTGTCGGAGGCCCGCAACCTGGGCGCCAAAGGGTGGGTGGTGAAGCCCTTCAACGACGACATGTTGTTGATGGCCGTGAAGCGGCTGGTGCGGGCCCCGCGGTTGTCGGCGGTGGGGCGCTAGGTTCAAACCCTGCTTTATGCAAGCAGGTTGCAAGTAGGGGTTGCGTCTGGCGCGCGTGGTGATAACAAGAATTCACTATGCGCTCCTGGTGCCACTCCATTGCCGTCTTGGCCATCGTTCTGACCCCCGTTCTGGCCGCGGCCGGGGTGGGGGCACAAGAAGATGCAGGCACACCTGTCGACGATGTGAGGGAGGTGGCGCCCGCGTCCGACGCAGGTGTCGCCGTGGAGGCTGGTGTCGACGTGGATGGCGGTGTCGACGTGCCGGAGGCGGCCGAGTCGACAGACACGTCTGCTGCGGAAGCTGAAGGCGCAGAGTCTGCCTCCGATGTCGATGTGGAGCTCACACCAGAAGAGCTCGAGCTGCTGGGCGCGGCAGCGGCAGCCGATGCAAGCGCCTCTGGGACGTCGCCAGACGTGTCGACCGAGCCGCTGCCGGAGGCGCTGCAGGACACGCCTGCCAGCAACGCAGGAGGAGGCCAGGCGGCCAACGCGGCTTTGCAGGCCGCGTTGTCGGCGCTGTCGACCATGAACCCGCACATGGCGTTCATTTTGGACGCCGGCTTTGCGGCCTTTTCGGACGACAAGCGGCTGCGGCAGACGGGCGCGCACGACCTCAACAAGAACGGCTTTGGGCTGCAGCAGCTGGAGTTGAACATCGGGGCATCCGTCGACCCCTTTGCGCGCTTCGACGCCAACTTGGTGTTTTCACAGTTCGGCGTCGAACTGGAGGAGGCCTACGGGACGACCTTGAGCTTGCCGTGGGGCCTGCAGGCTCGGGGAGGACAGTTTCTGCAGCGCTTTGGGCGCAAGAATCCGACGCACCCCCACTCGTGGTCGTTCGTCGACCAGCCCCTGGTGAACGGCAAGTTCTTCGGCAGTGAAGGGTCGCGTGGCCTCGGCGCCGAACTCAGCTGGCTCACGCCTCTGCCCTGGTACGCCGAGGTGGTGGTGAGCGTGCACGACGCAGCCGGCGCCTGTTGCGCGCGGTCGTTTTTGGGCGCGGCGCCGACGAAGAACGTGTTGGACATCTCGACGCTGGCGTCGTTGAAGCAGTTCTTCGCCGTGAATGACGACCTCGCCCTCGTCGTCGGACTGTCGGGCCTGGTGGGGCCCAACACCGCCGGACGCATGACGCGGTCGGAGATTTATGGCGCCGACCTCTACCTGCGCTACCGGCCCATCACCGACCCCAACCGCACCACCTTCACGTTGACCGTCGAGGGCATGCATCGACGCCGGCAAACCGCGGGAGACGTCTTGACCGACAGTGGCATGTACGCCGAAGCGGCCCTGCAGTTTCTGCTGCAATACGAGGTTGCTGCACGCGTGGAGTGGGTGCAAGGCGCTGGCAGCTGGAACCAGTTTCTCCAAGACCCGACCTCGCCCCACGTCGACGTCGTCGACCCCCTCGACCCCGACTGGACCCATGACGCCGTTCGCACGTCGGTGGCCGCCACGTACATGCCGACGCACTTCAGCCGCGTGCGCTTGCAGGGCGCGATGACGCTCCCAGGGCGGGATGTGCCCGCCATCGGGCTCGACCCCAAACAAGCGGGGACGCCGGTGTACTCGGCTTTTGTTTCGTTCGAAGTGCTGGTCGGAGAGCACCCGGCCCACCGGTATTAGGCGCGTTCACACCCGCATGAGGGGGAGAGCTTGATGAAAATGACGTTCAACTGCCGCACGCTGCACCGCAGCGCACTCCTGCAAACGCTGGCGTTGACGCTGGCTGTGTTGGGGGCGTCGCAAGCGCAGGCCAAGCTCAACGTCGTCGCCACCATGCCTGACCTCGCTGCGATCGCGCACGAAGTTGGTGGGGACGACATCGATGTGCAAGCGCTCATCTCGCCGAAGCAAGACCCGCACTACGCCGACCCGCGGCCGAGCCTGGTGTTGGCCCTGAGCCGAGCCGACCTCCTCGTCGTCAACGGCCTCGAACTCGAGTCGGCTTGGTTGGCTCCGCTGCAGACGCAAGCGCGAAACGACCGCATCCTCGTCGGCAACCCTGGCTACTTGGATGCGTCGGTGACGGTGTCGAGGGAGCAAGTGCCCACGGTGCGGATTGAGCGCTCCCAAGGTGACATTCACCCAGGTGGAAACCCCCACTTCACATTTGCGCCCGGCCCGGCACGCCAGATCGCCAAAGCCCTGGCGCAGAAGTTCGCACGGCTCGATGCGCCGAACGCCCAGAAATACGCCGACCGCTTTGCCGCCTACGACAAAAAGCTGGCCGACTTTGAGGCGAAGTGGAAGACCAAGTTTGCCTCCCTTCCCGACGACAAGCGCACGGCCATCGCGTACCACCGGTCTTTGATTTATGTCGCGAAGTGGCTGGGGCTGCGGTTCCCCCTCGAGCTTGAGCCCAAGCCAGGCGTGCCGCCCACGCCCGGCCATTTGGCGAAGGTGCTGAAGACCATGAAGCGCGACGGCATCACCGTCGTGGTGCAAGAGGACTACTACCCAACGCGCTCGTCGGAGACGTTGGTGAAGCTCACCAAGGGCAAGTTGGTGCTCCTGGAGGGCGGCTGCCGCTTTGCCGACGGCGACACCTTCATCGCGCACCTCGACCGCAATGCGCAGCAACTGTACGCCGCCATGGGAGGCAAATGATGCGCTCTGTCGTCGTCATCGGCGCCCTTTGCGCCAGCGTCTTCGGCGCGGGCGGCTGCACGTTCGTGCCCGGCGCGCCCATGGCGTGGCTGACGGCCGAAGTGACGGTGGCGTCAGACGACTTCGCCAGCCGACAACTCGACGACGGCAGCGTGCGCACCAGCCAGGACCTTCGGCTGGAAGGCTTTGCCGTCTCGGTCGACGTGGCTGGCGTCGAGTTGAGCCAGGCGGCCACCGACGTCGAGATTTTGTCGTTTGACCCGGCGAACCCGCCGCCTGGGTACAGCCTTTGCCACAACGGTCACTGTCACCACGACAGCGGTGACCTCGTCGACTACGCCGACATCGAAGCCGAGCTGAACGGCGGCGTGGCCACCGGACTGGGCACTCTGTCGACGCTGAGCGACGTGGTGCCCGTCGACGTGCACGACGCCAGCGAGGTCGTCGACGCCAGCTGCGGCGACCGCTGCATGGTCGGCGAAGTGCGCCTCACCGGCGTCAACGTCGCCCTCGCGCAGACCCGGCTGCAGGGCAGGGTGTACGACCGCCGCACCCCAAGTCGCCTCCCCGAAGAGGGCGTCGACCTCGACGTCACGCTGCCGGCCACTACGCTGTCATTGCTGCTGGCCGAGGAACTCATCACCGGGCCCACCGAGCCCGCCTTCGTCGACGTGCAGGTGGGCCTGCTGCTCGACAAAGCCCTTCTCGACGGCATCACCGTCGACGACCTTCTGGCTGGCGACGACGCTGTGGCGTCTGCGTTGGCCGCTGACGATTCGCTGTGGTCGATCACGACCTCAGCCACCCAAACCGACGCCGAGTAGGCGTACCTGGAGCGCATGATGTTGTTTCGCCGCATTTCTCTCTCTGTTTTGTTGACCTCTGCCCTGACCCTCGGCGCTTGCGCCGGTGGCGACACCGGCACCGATCCTGAGCCCACCGCCGAGCCCGAAGCTGAAGCCGACGGCGGCCACGAAGACCACGGCCCCGAAGAAGAGCTGTGCGAGCACATGGCCAACGGCCCCGAGCAAGCCGTCACCGCTGGTGCCGACGCTGCGTCTGCCGTCGACATCAGCGACGAGCACACCCGCTACGACATCACCCTGGGTGACGACGGCAACGGCGGATACGCGGGCTTCGTGGCCTTCGCTGCCGATGAAGATGGCGAGTTCTTCGTGGCGCTGAGCGACACCGTCGACGCCACCTTCACCACCTCCGCTGGCGACGCCATCACCATCGAAGAGACCGAAGAAGGCAGCGAAGAGTGTGACGACGTCGCCCGCATTCACGTGCTCGACTTCGAAGTGGGCACCGTGAACATCGAGTTGGCCTCGGCCGACGCCGACGTTGTCTCGGTGGTCATCGAGCACGGCGGCGAGCACGAAGAAGAGTAGCTTCTGAACGTTGCGTTCGCCTTCGGGCGCGAGCACACCCTCGGCTTGGCCGAGGGTGTTGCTGTTCAGAGGCAAATGGGAGAAAGAGCGGCATGGGTCTGCACCACCACGAATGTGTTCATCTGCGCGACGTGGAGGTCGGCTACGGCGGGCAAGCGTTGTTGCCACCCGTGTCGTTCGACATCGAGCCCGGCCAGTTTTGGGGGGTCATCGGCCGGAACGGCGCCGGCAAGACCACCTTGTTGCGCACGCTGCTGGGGTTGTTGGCGCCGGTGCGCGGCCGGGTCGAGCGTGCACCCGACATGCGCGTCGGCTATGTGCCGCAGCGCGCCGACATCGATTTGTCGGTGCCGTCGAGGGTCATCGACATCGTGCGCACCAGCCTCGACGACGGTTGGAGCTTCTTGCGGCCGTTTGTGGCGGGCAACACCAAGGTCATCGTCGACGACGCCCTCAAGGCGGCCAAAGTCGACGGCATCGCGCGGCAGAGCTTTCGCGAACTGAGCGAGGGGCAGAAGCAACGCGTGCTGCTGGCGCGGGCGTTGGTGCGCAAACCCAGCGTGCTGGTGCTCGACGAGCCCACCTCGGCGATGGACCACGAAACGGAGATGGCGGTGTTTCATCTCCTCGACGAACTGCGTGCCGAGCGTGGCATGGCCGTCGTCGTCATCACCCATGATTTGGTGCGTGCGGCGCAGCTGTCGACCCACCTGGTGTTTGCCCACAAAGACGAAAACGTGGTGCTGGCTGGGCCCGCCGACGACGTGCTCAGCGACGAGGTGCTGCAGCGCGTTCTGGGCGACTTGGCGTCGGCGCGGGCGTCGTATGATGGTGAACGCCGCGTCCCGGCCCACGACCATGCCCACCATGTCGACTGTGACCATGAAAGCCACCTGCCGCAGGTGTCGACGGCCGCTGTCGACGGGGAGGGCGCGCATGGATGAAACGCTGACCCTCTCGATGTTCTTCGAGGCGTGGGAGTTGTTTCGCGCACCTGCCCTCAGCGGCGCCTTTGCCGGCGCGTTGTTGGGGGCCCTCGGCGTGTACATCGTGTTGCGCCGCATGGTGTTCGTGTCGGCGGCCTTGGCACAGACCGCGGGCCTTGGGGTCACGCTGTCGTTCTTTGCGACGTCGGCGTGGCCGGCATTGGCGTTTGTGACGCCGTTTTGGGGATCGACGACGCTGACCTTGCTCGTGGCCGTGCTGCTGGTGGCGCAAACAGAGCGCTTTGGCTTTCGGCGCGAGAGCATGTTGGGCGCCGCCTACCTCGCAGGGGCGGCCGGGGCGTTGGCGGTGGGTACGCGCATCGTGCAGGAGCACCACGACATTGAGTCGCTGCTGTTTGGCTCTGCCGTCGCGGTCACCGACGACGACTTCACGACGCTGTGGGTGACCTGCGTGGTGTTGGGCGGAGTGCATCTTTGGGCCCGGCGCGGCTTTGTGCAGGCGTCGTTCGACCCCGACGGTGCACGCGTCAGGGGCCTGCCGGTGACGGTGTTGGAGATGGCGCTGTTTGGCTCCATCGCCATTGCCATCTCGCAAACAACGCGGATTTTGGGGGCGCTGCCTGTGTTTGCCTTCAGCGTGTTGCCCGCGATGGCGGCTCTGCGCGTCGCGCGCAACGTGCCGCTGGCGCTGATGATGGCCGCCGCCGTCGGGGGCGCTTGCGGCTTCGTCGGCTACGTCGCGGCCTTTTTGTACAAACTGCCGGTGGGAGCGTCGCAGACGTTGGTGGGCCTGCTGTGCGTCGTCGTGGCCGGCGTGTGGGGGGCGGGGTGGGCACGCCTGCGCGCGACGAAGCCACCGCCTGCCGCCACCGTTTCGTAGCGCAGCCGACCTACGCCAACGACGCCACTTGCAGACGCAACAGCTGTTGCAGCAAGGCGCGGGCGTGGGCGCGGTCTTGTGGTGGCGTGGTCACGGGCGTGCCCTGCAAGAACGCCCCCAGTCGCTCGGCCTGTTCAGGGAGACACGCCGTCAGCAACGCCTCTTTGCGGCGCTCGTCGACGACGGTGAGCGCGCGGCTGCCGTCGAGGTAGGGGAGCAGCGCGCGGTCGACCTCGGCGTTGAGCCCGTCGAGCAAAGAGCGCTCGACGTCACGGATGAAGAACGGCTCTGCCCCAGCTGGTGGTGACGACGGCACAAAGGCGAGGGTGCCGCCCACCTCGGCGAGGAGGCGCTGGGTGGCGGGGAGCCCGCTGCCTTGTCCGTCGTGGGTCGACGTCACCGCCTGGATTTGGCCGTACAACATGTGCAGCTGGTAGCGGGCTTGCGAGCACCACACCTGGACCGTGCCGCTGACGCTCTTGTCTTGCAGCACCTCGAGCACGAACCGCGGGCCGACGCCGGCGAGGTCGAAGCTGAATGCAAGGTCTTTGTCGACGACGGCCTGCAGTTGTTGCCGTTCACGCATGACGTCTTTGAGGCGGCGGCGAATCTCTTTGGCGCGGACGCCCTTTTGCAGGTAGTCGTCGGCGCCAACGCCCACGTCGACCAGCCGCGCGAGAAACTCTCCCTGGCACGACAGCATCAAGAAGGGCGTGTCATAGAGCCGGTAGTCGGCGCGGACGTCGACGAGAAAGCTCCAGCCGTCTTTGCGCGGCATCATGGCGTCGGAGATGATGACGTCGGGGCACTCTTGGGTGGCGAGCTCGAGCGCCTCCTGCCCGTCTTGCGCGGTGCGCACCACGGCAAAGTCGTCGGCGCTGAGGATCTTGGTGTACAGCGCGAGCAAAGAGGCGTCGTCGTCGGCGAGGAGAATCTGCAAGGGCGGCACGGTGGCCCGTTGTTGTCGCGTGGCGGCGGGCAGGGCAGGCGGCAGCTCGGGGATGTCTTGCCACAGTTCGGCATTGGTGGCTGCGAGGTCGACTTGCACCGGCTCGTCGTCGACATCGACATCGAGGTCGACGTCGGCAGGTGGGGGTTGCGCAGCGGCAGGGGCTGCCTCCGCGGCGTTGTCGTCGACGACAGACACCCTCCAGCCGTCTTGCGAGGGGGCCTGCAGCAGCGCTGAAAAGGCGGCCGCACCTTGATGGGCGCCAAACGCAAACTCGGTGACCTGGCCTCCGACGACGCGCATGTGCGCTGCGCCAGCAGGGGTGTCGAGCTGCAAGGTCGTCGTGAGGCCGTACGCCTGGGCATGCCGCATGAGGCGGGTGAATTGTCCGGTCGGACGGCTGTCGACGACGTGGGGGCGCTGTTGAGGTTGTTGGTCTGCCGCGAAATACGCGGCCAGTTGCACCAGACGCTCCTTCGAACAGGGGGTCTGGACGACGCCGGCGATGCCTTGCAACAGCAGCTGTTGCGCACGCGACTCGTCGACGGCAGGTGAAATGACGACGATGGGAATGTTGCGTGCAGAGGCGGCTTGCAGCCCCCCTTGGAAGACGTCGAGCCCCTGGGGGCTGCGCACGTCGGCAGCGATGAGGAGTGCACGCGGCTGGACCGAAGGGAGATGCGCAGGAAGCCGCAGGGGTTCCAGTTCGACGACCACCTCAGTTCCCGCAGCCTGCAACACTCGCTGTGCCGCAGCGGCTGCACTGTTGGCGCCCGTGAGCAACACGGGGCGAGGCGCGCCTGCGGCGTCTTTACTGCCGTCGTCGATGGGGCCAGGTGGTGCCATGTGGGTCCTCCGCCTCTGTTGCTGGGCGCCAATCCGGCGTTCTCTGGGGGGGCGCCGGTCGACGATACGGTGTCTCACCCTTCAACGGCTTCCCAGCCGCAAACTGAAGTGTCTCTGTTTGTGGTTTTCTGCGGCTGGCTAGGTCGAGAATGTCCGGGATTGCTCTGGGTGTGGTGTTTTTTGAGCCATGAGCTGGCGCCAAACCGTCCAGATTTGGTTGTGTGAGACAGTTTTTGCAGGCCATTCGAGGGCTGGCGGGCCGAGACACCAGGCAGTTGTCGGTGATTGCGGCGCAAAACTGTTTGTTGATTTGTGGGGAGAGTGTGAAAATCAGGAATTCCTGTGTCCGGTTTGATCCGATCGGAGGTCTCGGGATGGGCGGCAGCGATCTCGGGCGAAAAAGGCCGTGCCGGCAAGGCACTGAAATCGCTGTTCTATTTATCTGGTGAATCGCAAAATTTGCACGTTGGGCTGTAAGCGCCTGTAAGCATGCGGTTTTTCTCTGCTGCTGGGTGGCGTGCATATCGAGACAGGTTTGGACGGATCCGACTTTTGCATTTTGGGTTTCGCACAGTGAGTCCGAAGAGCTTTTTGGCGGTCGACTTGGATGCAGCTGCATCCGGCACGGGGGCAGGCTGCTCCTGCGGGCCAAGCGACGCCAGCAGCGCGACTGCGTTGCCAGGAGGAGCTTGTGTTCGGACGACCTCTGAAACGAATGGTGCAAGCCAGCTTCATCACCGCCTTGATGGCGTCTGGCTGCTTCGGCGGCGCGCCCGAATGTGAAGACAGCGGTGACTGCTACGCCGGCTTTGTGTGTCGTGAGGGGGCCTGCGTCGAAGCCTCAGACACGGCCCCCATCGACCCGTCGGTGTTGACGGCCGCGGGCGGCACCTTCGTGGGGCCTGCCGGCTGGGCGCTGGATGTGCCCGCTGGTGCCGTTGACGAAGACGTGTCCGTTGCGCTTTCGACAGCGTCGGCGACGACGCCGCTGCCTGGGGTGGAGGCGCTGCGGCCGATCCTGCAAGTGACGCCCACGCTGACCTTGTCGGCGCCGGCGACGGTGCGTTTGACGGGAGCTGGGTGCGACGATTGTGTTCTGTTCGCCGCCGCGGCCCTCGACGGCCCTTTCGCCCCGTTGACGACGTCGTCTGAAGAGGGCGACGTCGTCGTCGGAGAACTCTCAGAAGTCGCCGTGGTGGTGCTGGGACGAGCGGCCAGTGCCCCTCCAACAGACGCAGGCACGCCGCCCGAGGACGCGGGCGTGGACCCCACCGACGCGGGCGATGCCAACGACGCGGGCGCCGACGCCGGTGCGCCCACCGACGACAGCGGCGTTGCGCCCTCCGACGCAGGGGCGTCTGACGCGGGCGTGGGCCCCACCGACGCAGGCGACGCCGACGCTGGCGACCCCGCCGTGGACGCCGGTGGCCCTCCTCCGTTCGTCTGCTCAGCTGAGGCCTGCGCGCCGTTGGTGTGTGAAGAAGACCTGCAGGTGTGCGTGGAGTGCACCGATGACGCGCACTGCCCAGGCGGGACCTGCCAACTGGCCGACAACTTGTGCATCACCGGATGCGTCGACGACGACGAGTGCGGTGCCCAAGAGCGCTGTGACTTTGGTGAATGTGTGTTCGCCCCATGCGCCGGACACGATGAATGCGAGTCGGGCCAGGTGTGCAACGTCGCCACTGGCGTGTGCGAAGCGCCGACGGCGATGTGCACCAGCCCGCTGCAATGTGATGAGGGCCAGACCTGCGACACCGACGCGGGCCTGTGTGTGCCCCTCGCGCCCGAGTGCGTCGACGACGACGACTGCGGCGCTGGTCGCTTCTGCGATGAAGGCAACTGCGCCCTTTTGGGTGAGTGCGTTGACGACGACGACTGCTTCAACGGCGACACCTGCAATCCGTCAACGTTCATGTGCGAAGTGCCGTTTGCGTGCTTCGACGACTTTGACTGTGAACTCGGCGCGTTCTGCGACGCAAACCAGTGCACCACCATCGCCTGTGGCGACGACGGAGCGTGCCCACAGGGGCTGCTGTGCGACGAGCTGGTCGGCGGGTTTTGTGTGGTGACGCCGTCTTGCGGCAACGACTTCGACTGCCCCCAGGGGCAGCAGTGTGACCTCGGCTTTGGAGTGTGCATCGATGAATAAGGACCACCGCCTTTCGCTCTCGCTGGCGACGTGCTGCACGCTGTGGTTGTCGGGGTGTCCGGCACAAGTTGAGCCCACGGCGTCGACAGAAGAAGCCGGTGCACCGCAGCCCCCGTTGACCTCTGCGCCGGTGGAAGCGCTGCAGTCGTACGACATTGCAGGCGAGGACTTCTCGGTGTGGGAGCCCGATGACGTCGACACGGACGCCGCTGTGGTGTGGATGCCAGAGGTGACGCCGTCGTTTTACACGGAGGCGGATGACTTTCCGGCCTTGCCCAACGCCTTGGCCGTCGACCAGGGCGGCGTGTTGGCGGTGATCGCGTCCGAAGAAAACGACACGTCGTACGCGGCCTCCAACGTCGTCGACAGCAGCAGCGGGACGTATTGGCGGTCGTACAGCTCGACGACCAACGACCTCGTGTTCGACATCAACAGCGCCGGCAATGAAGCGTGTTTTGACCAGTTTCACCTCGAGAACTACGGCAGCTCCAGCTCGGTGCGCCGGTTTTCATTGTTGACGGCGTCAGACCCCACCGTCGCCGAAGAACTCGGCGCCATCGGCTGGACGGCGTTGGTCGCCGACGCTGCGCCCACCGGCGACCTCAACTACGGTTTGTGGGACGAGGGCGGCCGTTTGGTGTCGGCGACGCGCGAAGAAAACAACGGCGGGTATGCGGCCGAAAACCTCAACGACGGCAACAACCGGTCGTATTGGCGCGCGTGGTCGTCGAACGTCGACGAGCTGCGGTATCGCTTTGACCGCGATTGGGACGGCGAGCAAGACGACAACGTCAGCTTGCAGACGCTGGAGCTGTCGAACATGGGCAACAGCTACGCCGTCGAGCGGTTTCAGGTGGAGGCCCGCCACGGTGGGACGACGACGTTGTTGGAAGTGCCGGGAAGCGCAGCCGGCGACGCCGACTTCAGGTTCTCCAGCTCGCACGAGGGGGCCGTCTTGGAGGCCGTCAATGTCGAAGAAGCCAACTACCCGGCCTCTCGCGCCGTCGACGACAACGAGCGCTCGTATTGGCGCTTTTGGCGCGGCACGGTCGCCGAACTCGACCTCGCCTTTGACACCGACATGGACGGCACCACGGGCGCCGATGGTGACGACGACGATGCCTTCTCGGTGACGGGGTGGGACCTCAACGGCACCGGCGGCGGCGACTCGGTGCGGCACTACCAAGTCGAACTGCAACATGGCGTCGGCGGGGCCTGGACGAAGGTGGCGGTGCCTGGCACCGCCGCGGGCGATGCCAACTTCAACCACGCCAGCCGCTTTGAAGGCGGCATCGTCACCGACGTCAGCCATGAAGAAGCAAGCGACGCGTACCTCGCCGTCAATGCGCTCGATGAGAACACCACCAACGTGTGGCGGTCGTACCGCGGCCCCCAAGAACTCGACGTGGCGTTCGACGGCGACCTCGACGGCACATCGGGGATGGACGGCGACACCGACGACAAAGTGTCGATGACGGGGTTTTCGTTGGCGGTGCCCGACAGCGGCGACGCCGTACGTTATTTTCAGGTGTTGTCGCGTGAAGCGGGCGGAAGCACATGGACACCGGTGCCCGTGCCGGGGACTGCCGCAGGCGACGCCGACTTCAACTTTGCGAGCCAATTCTCGGGCGGGCAGGTCGACGCCGTCAGCCACGAAGAGAACGGCACCAGCTACGCCGCGGCCAACGCCATCGACGGCAATGTCTATTCGATTTGGCGCAGCTATCGCCGCCCCCAATCGGTGGACTTGTCGTTCGACCCGAACTTCAACGACACCACCGGCAACGAAGGCGACGCCACCGACCGTTTCACCGTCGAGAAACTGGCCGTCACCACCACCAACAGCTCCAATGCAGTGCAACAGCATCAGTTCTTGGTGAAGCGGGCAGGGGGCTCCTTCGCGCCTGTGCCCGTGCCCGGCAGCGCCGCCGGCGACGCCGACTTCAACTTCGCGTCGCAGTGGGAGGGCGCCGTCGTCACCCGCGTCGACAACGAAGAAAACAACACGACGCTGGCGGCCGCCAACCTCTTCGACGACAACCCCTACACGTACTGGCGCAGCTTTGCTGGCCGCGTGAACGAGGTCGACGTCACCTGGGACACCGACTTTGACGGCACCCAAGCCAAAGACGGCGACGTCGACGACGCGTTCGAGCTGAAGCGCTTTCAGTTGAACAACTACAACAGCGACAACTCCGTGAAGGACTACCAGTTGTTGGTGCGCACCCACGGCTCGTCGACGTGGACGCCCGTGCCCGTGCCGGGCGCCCCCACGCCCACGAACTTGTTGAGCCGGTTCTCGGGCGGGCTTCTGACGCGGTTCACCCACGAAGAAACCAGCTACCCCGCCGTCAACGTGCACGACGACAACGCGTCGTATTGGCGGCACTCCCGCAGTGCCGTGAGCGAAGTCGAGTTCAGCTTTGACACCGACGGCGACGGGCTGAGTGCCGCAGACGGCGATGCCGATGACGCAGCCGACCTCGCGCACTTCGTCTTGTCGCAAGTGGGCAACTCCTACTCGTTGCAGCAGGTGCAGATTGAAATCGAAACGCAGGCGTCGGGCGGCTTTTTTGCCGTCGACGTGCCGGGCACAGCTGCCGGCGACGCCAACTTCGATCACGCTCTCGCCTGGGAAGGGGGCGTGCTCGTCGGTGCAGACGCCACAACGTCGTCGAGCGACGCGGCCGACAACGCCCTCAACGGCAACCCCTACAGCCGGTGGCGCGACTACGGCAACCGTGTCAGCCGCTTTGCCGTCAGCTTTGACGGCGACCGCGACGGCACCTCTGCCGAACAAGGCGACACCGACGACGCCATCGAGTTGACAGGGCTTGCGCTGCGCACGTCGACCAACAGCTACCGCGTGCGGCAGTTTGCAGCGTTTGCTGAGGTGGGTGGCGCCATGGTGCCGTTGACCGTGCCTGGGTCCACCGTTGGCGACGCCAACTTCAACTATTTGTCGACGTGGGAAGGCGGCCGCATTCAAAGCGTGTCGTCGCCGGGCGATGAAGACCACATCCACGACGGCAACCCCTACACCTACGCGTCGTTCTCAGGCGCGGCCCAGACCATCGAGTTCGCCTTCGACCCTGAACTCGACGGGAGCGCCGACACAGAGATCAACTTCGCCACGCTGCGCCTGTTCAACTACGGCGATGGGCGTGGTCTGCAAGACTTTGAACTGGATGTTCTCGTCGACGGCACTTGGAACGCGGTGCCCACCCTCGGCGGTGGCACTGTGTTCACGGCCGCACAAGCAACCGGCGCCCAAGACTTCATCCTCCCGTTGCAACAAGGGGTCGACGCGGTGCGCTTGCGCACGCTGTCGAACTACGGTTCGTCAACGCTGCGTTTTTACGAGATGGAGCTGTTCGGCACGTCGGTGGGTCCCAGCCGCACATTCATCGTTCCCGACGACGACAACACCGATTGGACGACGACGTTGGATGCGCCCATCGCCAACGTCGAGCAAGTCGAACTCCAAGTGCTGCGCAGCAACAGCTCCAGCCGCAAACAACTCAACTTGCTGCGGGTGTTGGGCACGGCCAAAGGGCCTGCCCACGTGTTTGACGTCGGTCGCCAAGGCGACGCCATGTTGACGACGACGACGCCCCTCGACGACGTCATTGCCGTTCGCTTGCGGGCCATCAACAACCACGGCGGCTGGCGCGCGGGCCTGCGCGAGTTCAAAGCCGTCGATGCGTCCACCGCGCCCAATACGGTGTTCTCGGCGCCGCGCGACGGCGTGCACGACGTCGTCCTCGACGCGCCCGTCGCCGACGTCGTCGAAGCGCGCATCCGCTTTTTGTCGCACCACGGCGGCTGGCGTGTGGCAGCGCGTGGCTTCAAACTGATGGGCGACGCCGTCGGACCTGCTCACGTGTTCACGGCCGCGCGCAACGCGAAGACCACGCACACCCTGTCGCCGGCCATCGCCGACGTCGAAGCTGTGCGCTTGGTGGCCATCAACAACCACGGTGGCTGGCGCAATGAGTTGGCCGAAGTCGACGTGCTCGGCCCGGCCCTGTCTCCGGCGTACGTGTTCGAAATCAACCGCGGCGACGACATGCAGGTGGCCATGGCCGCGCGTGACGTCGACGAAGTGCGTCTGCAGGTGCTGCAAAACCACGGCGGCTGGCGCAACCAAGTGTCGGAGTTTCGGGTGTTGGGGCCAGCGCTGCGCCCGTCGTACACCTTCATCGCCGATCGCGACGTCATCGACGAGGTGCGGCTGCCGGCAGCCCTCACCGACGTGCGTCGGGCGCGACTGCGGGTGCAGTCGAACCACCTCGGCTGGCGCACGCGGGTGGAGCAGTTTGACCTGCTGGGGCCGGCGTTGGGCCCGACCCACACGTTCGAGCCGGCGCAGTCGGGCGTGTCGTCGTACACATTGCCCGCCGCGCTCACCGACGTCTCTCACGTCACGCTGCGCACCATCGACGCCTTTGGAGGGTCGCGGATCGCGGCGCGGGAGTTCAGAATGCTGGGCGCAGCGTCGGGGCCGTCTTATGTGTTCTCCGCGCCGTCGGCAGCGAAGGTCTACGGCTATGACCTCGACACCGCGGCCGCGCGCGTCTTTCGTTTTCACCACATTGACGAGCATGGCAGCAGCCGAGTCGCCGCGCGCGACATGGCGCTGGTGTCGACCGACGGCGCTTGCCCGGACGTCGGCCCTGCCGTGCAGTTGACCCTCGGCGACAACACGCCGCTCGACACCATCGGCCGTGGGCAGAGCGACGAACCCTTGGTGCAGGTGCGGGTGCTGGCGACGACGGAAACCATCAACGGCTTCGGGCTGCAGGTGCACACCGAGGGCACCGGTGACGAGTTCGCCGACACCAACGGCATCAAGTTGTGGCAAGACGTCGACGAGGACGGCACCGTGTCCATGGGCGACATCGAAGTGGCGGCAGACGTCTTCGTCGAAGACAACGAGTCCATCACCTTCGCCATCGGCACATTGCCCGCGATGGAAGAGCGACACTATTTGGTGGCGCTCGACCTCAACCTCAACCCCGCCAACGGACGAACCTTCCGGGGCTTGCTGGGCGGCCCCGACGTCATCGGCACGGGGGCCACGTCGGGAAAACCCGCTCGGGGCGTCGGCACGGTCTACGGCGATGTGCTGAGCGTCGTCGACGTCATCGGCCCCACCGTGCAGGCGCCGCTGACCGTCGGCTACGAGGCGACGTCCCCCGACGGCCGCAATGTTCGACTGCGCAACCTGGGCACCGCCACCGCCACCGACGACGGCACGGGCCGCATCACCATCGAGCGCCGTCTGGGGAGCCCGACAGGGCCGGTGTTGAACAGCAGCCATCACGTCTTTCCGCTCGGAACCACGTTGGTGTACTGGGTCGGCATCGACGACGCTGGCAACGAAGGCTACGCCTTTCAGCAGGTGCGCATCGTCGACACCACGCCGCCGGTGATCGCGTCGATTCCCACCACCACGCAAGAGGCCACGTCGCCACTGGGCACGCCCGTCGACGACCCTGCCTACGTCGTCACCGATGTGGCCGACGCCTTCCCGGTGGTCACGAACGACGCCCCCGACCTCTTCCCCTTGGGCGACACCGTCGTCACCGCCACCGCGACAGATGCGTCGAGCAACGTCGCCACGCGGCCGTACACGGTGCGCGTCGTCGACACCACGCCGCCCGTGTTTGAAGAGGCTGACGGCAGCGGCAAGTTGCCGGTGGTGACGTCGGGCTTCATCCCGTCGCAAATCGTGCTGCCCGAACCCGTGGTCACCGACAACGGCTACTCGTCGTCGGCCTTGACCATCGAGGTGTTGACGCCAGCACCCGATTCGCCGGGCCTGTTGACGGTGACCTGGCGTGCCGTCGACCCCGACGGCAATGAGGCGTTCGCCACGCAAGACGTGTACTTCTTGGTGGCCGACGAAGCGCTCGTCATCAACACCACGCTGCTGAACAAAAACCAGTCCGTGGCGTTTGGCGAGTACCACTCAGCCGCCGAACTCGCTGTCGACTGGCAGCCGCAAGGCGTGGCGCCCTACACGTTTGCGTTCAATGTCGTTCCCGACGAAATCTCGGTTGCTGGCGACGTGCACACCACAACGTACAGCGACGAGAAACGGTACGCGCCGGTGCTGGGGCACTTCACCGACTCTGCCGCATTGCCGAAGTTCAACTTCAAGCTGGCGTTCTTTGGCATCGACCGCACCTTCCCGGTGGTGGAGTCGACGCCGATGGCCCCAGAGCTGGTGCGCCTCGACGACGCCAAGACGTACGACAAGTTGTTTTACGGCGAGAACATCGACCTCAGCGGGTTTCAGGTGAGCGATGTCCTCGGCAATGGCGTCAGTGGCCTCGGACGCATGCGTCTCGAGTTCAACGCCAAAGGCCCCGCGCAACAGGTGTTGGCCTTTGACGGCGACAGCGTCGTCGTCATCCCTCACGACCGCGTGTTGGAGCCGACCGAGGAGTTCACGTTGGAAGCGTGGATTCGCACCGACCACACCAGCCTCGACGAGGGCAAGGTCGTCATCATGAAAGGCGACACCACCTTGGGAGACCCCAAGCAGGCGGGCTTCATGCTGGTGCTCAACAAGGGCAAGCTCGAAACCACCCTGTCTGACGGCACCGTCTCAGATGGATTGGTCGGCACCGTCGACGTCACCGACGGCGCCTGGCACCACGTCGCCGTGGTGCGGGCCATCCAGGCGGAGCTCAACGGCGTGGCCATCGCCTGGTCGCTGAAGCTTGTGGTCGATGGCGTGGTCGATGTCGAAAAGGCTGTGGAGCCCTTCGACCTGGTGTCGGCATCGGCCGTACGTGTGGGCAAAGGCGTGCACACCGACGATGGCTTTGTCGGCCACATCGACGACGTCGCGCTTCACATGGCCGCCTTTGACGAAGCCCAGCTGGCCCACCGCTACAACCGTGGCATCGGCATGTTCGCTGACGTGTACGGCCCGACGGTGTTGATGCTGCGCTTCGACCAAGACAGTGGCCAAACGGTCGTTGACGAAGGTGGGTACGCCCTCGACGGCACTCTCGGCGCCACCGCCGCATCCGACGTCGACGATCCGGTGCGGGAGTCGCCGCTGGGTGCCTTTGGCGACTATGAACTCGCCGCCGACAACGCCATCGCCATCGCAGGCGGCACCAACTTGGTGTACGGGCCTCCTGCCGCCACGGGCGTGAGCTGCGACCAAGGCGTGCTCAGCTGCCCCGACGGAAACACCACCATTGAGGCCCAAGAGCTGGGCGATGCACTGGGCAAGTCGATTCCGCACCGCGTCGATGTCGTCGGTTTCGACCGCGCCGGCAACGCGGCCCGTTCGTCGAGCATCGTCGTCGTAGACGACCTCGAAGGGATGGTCGCCGACGCCATTGAGTTCATCGACTTGTCGGTGCTCGACTTCGACTACATGCTGGTGCAGCCGTACTTCAACACGGCGCGGCAGCACCTCGTCGTCGCCCAGCGGTATCTGAACCTCCAAGCCAATGGTGCCGACTACCGCTACGTCGGCGGCGCCACGTTGCGGGCGGCCAAGGCGGTGCAGTCCTTCGAGACGGCCCATGCCATCTTGTTTGGTGACCCCAAGGTCGAAGTGCAGCGCATGAGTCTGGGCCTCGCCCGGGCGACGTTGGGCGACTCTCGCGTGCGCCTCGAAGATCTTCGTCCGACGGCGGCGGGCCCGGATGTGCCGCTGATCGCCAACAGCGACGTCGCCGTGACCGGTGCGCTGGCATTCCGCGCGGGCGGTCAGCGTCAACAAATGCTGGCCGCGGGGCGGCTGGCGCGCAACGAGCTTGCGCTGCTCATCGACGCGTATGCCGACTACCGCGCCAATTGGCTCGACGCCGAGAACAACCCAGACGACTACCAGCGCCTGCTCGATATGATCGCGGAGATGACGCCGTTGTTGGTGACGGTCATCGACGCCCAAATCGAAGCGGTGCAAAACGACCCCGCCACCCCCGTGCAAGACCAGCTGCAGACGGTGCGCGACCGCATCGACGACATCCGCGGCTGCACGGTGCTCCTCGAGGAGTTCAACCTCGAAGACGACGAGTTCGTGCTTTGCTACCTCGACTTCGTCGAAATCGGCGAAGTGCTGCAAGACGTGCAAGGCAACCTCGTCGACACGTACGCGTGGAAGGCGGGCACGGCCCAAGTGCTGTTCGGTCTGCTGCGCATCAGTCTGCAACTGTCGCCATACTCGATGCAGAACATCATCGACGGGGCAGGGCTGCCACCGCAGGCCGACTACGACGACGCATTGACGCGCTACAACGAAGTGCGCGCCATTCTCGACGACGGCGACATCGACACCGCCCTCGAGCAGTTCATCGCCGAGAAGTGTCGCGTCGTCGACCTCTACAACACCTACTACACGCCGAACTCGTTGGCGCTCATCCCCAACGAGGCCGACAACGTGTCTGAGCCGCTCGACCCTGTGCTGGATCCGTCCACCGTGGGGTGTGCTCCATGACCTTTGCTTCCGATGTCTGTGTTGACGCTGCTGTCGACCGCCACGGTGATTCGCCTGCTGGAGGGCAAATGACGCCATCTCACCCAACTCGTCGTCTTCCTTTGTCTTCTCGCGCTGCACGTCTGGCGTTCAGCCTGCTGTGTGCGACAGCTCTGTTGAGCGCGTGCGATGGCTGCGAACAAGCCGTTGGCGGGGAGGATGTCCTCGCACCTGTCGTCGACGACTTTTTCTCGCCCACCAATGCCCGCTCAGTGACGCTCACCGGCACAAAGCAGGCGTCGACGTCGTTGTCGGCCGGGGGCACCGAGGTGGTCGCTCTCGACGAGGCCACCACGTGGTCGGCGACATTTGACCTTGAAGAGGGCGAAAACGTCTTTCGTCTGGCTTGCCACGACCGCGCTGGCACCAAGTCGCCCGACACGCTGGTGTCGGTCGTCGCCGATTTCACGCCGCCGAATCCGCCGGTGCTCGACCCGGAGCCTCCAGCATTCTCTGAGGAGGCGACGCTGCAGGTCACGGGCACCAAAGACGTTGCGTCTGGCGTGTGGGTGAACGGCGAGCAGATGACGGGTGTCGACGACGAGCTGACGTTCAGCGGAACCTTCACGTTGGAGCAAGGCGAAAACACCTTGCGGTTCACGGCACAAGATGCGGCCGGCAACGAATCGGACGTCGTGGCCTACACCATCGTGCACTCCGACGTGTACTTCACCGTCGACACGCTCCCTGAGCTGACGGCGCAGGCGCAACTGACGGTGGGCGGCGCTGTGGGCGAGGGCGTTGCGGTGTACCTGGACGGCAGCGCGTTGTCGCCCCCGGCTGCGCAGGACGGAACATGGTCGGCGACCATCGACCTGGACGAAGGCGAAAACACGCTCGTGTTTGAGGGGCGCAAAGAGGGCTCCTTGCCGCTTGAGATTTCGCGCAGCGTCACGCTCGACTCGACGCCACCGGCGCCGCCTCGCCTCGACGCCATTCCCGCGTTGACGGCGAGCAGCAACATCTTGATCAGCGGCGAGAAGGACGCTGGCGCCAGCGTCATCATCGACGGCGTTGTCGTCGTCGACGTGTCAGACGAGACGACGTTTGAAAACGTCAACGTGCAACTCGAACTTGGGCTCAACGTCTTCGATGTGCGCAGTGCCGACGCCCTCGACAACACATCGGCGGCCGTCGACCCCGCCCCCACCGTCATCTATGACCCGAGCGGCGTGCAAATCACGGTCGACCCGGTGCCTGCAGAAGTGGTCGACGCAGAACTCAGCCTCACCGGAACACGCGGGGAGTCGGTCGACGTCTACATCGACGGCGAGCTGGCAGACGCTGCCGACGGGAGCACGACGTGGACGGCCACAGTCACCCTCGACGCGGGCGACAACACCGTCGTCGTGCTTGGGCGTGTGGGGGGCACGTCGTCAACGCCACTCAACGTTGAAGTTCGCTACAACGCCGACGGCCCCAGCGCCCCCGGCGTGTCGCTCCCCACGCTGACGTCGAACCCGAACATCGTCGTCAACGGCACCAAAGACCGCGGCACCGCCATCGCGGTGGATGGCAACGTCGTGTTGACGGCCAATGACGACAACAGCTTCTTCTTCGCGCTCAACCTCGTCGAAGGGGAGCAGACGCTGCAGTTCACGGCCATCGACAGCTTCGGCCGCATCAGCCCGCCGACGGAGGCAACCATCACCCTCGATACGGTCGGGCCGATGATCGAACTCATCGCCCCCGTCGACGGCGACCTCGTCAACGAGACGATGGGCGTTTTGGGCGTGGCCAGCGACGCCAATGGTGTTGCCGAAGTGCGCGTGCAGGTGGGCGACGCCGCCGAAGTGACGCTGACGGGCACCACGAACTTCGACGAGGTCATCAGCACCTCAGGAGTGGCCGCCGGCGAGGTGGTCGACGTCGTCGTGACGGCGCAAGACGGCGCCGGGGCTGAGAGCACGGCCACCGTCGAAGTGTTTGTGGTCAACGACGTGGTCGCCGTGTCGGGCGGCGCGGACTTCGACCAGACGTCGCAAAACGCCGACATCTCGGCCGACGACGACGGGTTCTGGGCCGTGTTTGAGGACGCTTCTGTCGAAAACGACGAGGACATCTACCTTGCACGCTATGACGGCGAGACCTTCGTTCGCGACGGGGCGTCCGTCCTTGTCTCCGACAACAACGACGACTTCGCGTCGTCATTGGCGCCCAAGGTGGCCGCCGACGGACTGGGGGGCGCCCACATCATCTTTCAGGACGACGCCAACAGCGTTGGAGGCAACTCCAGCTTGGTGTACCGCCACTTCGACGGCGTGGACCTCGACGTCTTTTCGCCATCGAGCGTCATCGCCGACGGCAACAACGGCGCGGTGTTGTTTTCGGATGTCGACTCCAGAGGCGGGCACACCGTGGCCGTCTTCACCCAGAACGGAAGCGTTTGGGTGAGCAGCCTGACCGCTGGCACTTGGAGTGTTCCCGTCGACGTCACCGATGCCGGCGCTGTATCGCCTGCTGCGCCACGCGTGCAGGTGGGCGCCGACGGCATCGCGCATGTTGTGTGGGTCGACTCCACCAGCCTCGACGGAACCGCCGACGACGGCGACATCGTGTACCGGCGCTATGACGTGTTGGGCCTGTCGCTCTCTGACCCCGTGTTGATGTCGTCGAACGACATCAACTTCGTCGACGGCACCAGCAACCTGCCCGACATCGCGTTGGTGCCGGGCGACCCCAACCACTTGGCCTATGTCACCTGGCTCGAGTCTGGCCCCATCGATGGCGCCGGCAACAACCAGTACAAAGTGGCGATGCGCAGCGTCGACGACGCGGCGTTTGACGCCATGTTCCCTGTGACCGGCGTGGTGCTGAACATGTCGGGCGTGACTGGAACAGCAGGAGCATTCGCCACCTCTGTCGCCGCCAATGACGCTGGGGATGTGTCTGTGGTGTGGGTCGACGTCGGCAACATCGCCAACAGTGGAGCCGACGCCGACGTCTTTTTGCGGCACTACAATGGAGGCATGGCGCAAGACGCTGTCGCCATCTCCGACCGTGGCGAAGATGCCGTGTCGACAGGCATGAGTTCGTTTCCGCGGGTGGCAGCGCAGGGCGACAACGTGCACGTGGTGTGGACCGAGGCGAGCGACGTCGCCGGCAGCATCGATGGCGTCCTGGATCAAGATGTCGTCTACTTCGGGGTGACGCCATGACTCGACTTCGCAGACTGACCCGGGCGTTTGTCCCGCTCTCGATGACGTTGTTGTCATCGGCCTCCTCCTGGGCCGGTGGTGGGGGCGGCGGTGGTGGGGGCGGAGGCGGCAGTGGGGGCGGCGGCGGTGGCTCTCCTCCTGGAATTGAAGGCGCAGCCTGGGGGTCTGCAGACACGGCCTGGCTGCTGCTGGGGGCCGTCTTGGTGCTCGCGCCCTCCTCGCTGCGTGCCTCGCGGCGGCTTCCGCTGGCGGCGGTTGCAGGGGTCGCAGCGATGGCATCTTGGATGGCGTTGACGACGTCACAAGGCTGGGCCCTGCTGTCGTTGGAGACGCTCCTCGTGCCCGCAGCCTGGGCACTGGCCGCGCTGGCGACGACGCGTGCAGGTGGAGGGTCGTCTGCCGACACTCCTGCTTCTGTGTGGCGTTCGCTGTTGATGGCGACGGTCATGAGCTTGGCCGTCTTGAGCTTCGAAGGCGTGGCGTCGTTGACGTGGGCCCCGTTCGCCGCGGCGGCCGTGTTGTGGGCTGCTGCGCTTGCGGCACGTCGACGGACGCTGGCGTGGTTGATGGCCTTTGCCGGTGTTCTGGTTGTGGCGTCGACGCAAGTGGCTGGCACCAGCATCAACGAGGTGTTGACGACGGTGACGGCCGAGACCGTCCGTTGGGTCGCCGGGGCGCTGGGCATTGAGCTGTTGCGAGAGGGCACGACGCTGCTGGGGGGCGAAGTCCCCGTGTATGTCACTGAAGGGTGTGCCAGCGCCGTGGTGATGCTCAACGCCGCGACGCTCGCACTGTTGGCGTCACTGTACACAGAGTCAACGTCGTCGCGGCCGCTCCGCTCGTCGACGGTGGTCGGTCTGATCGCGTTTGGCATTGTCGCCAATGTTGTGCGGCTGTTGGCTCTGGTGGCCATTCTTGAAGGGGCAGGGGCCTCTGCCGCGCGGGCCGCGCATGGCTGGTTGGGGCTGGTGTTGTACGCAGTCTGCCTGGTGCCCGCCGCTGTGGTGTTGGCACGCGGATTGGCGGCGCACCCCCCCGCCGACCGCGTCGGTGACGACGAGGGGAGGGCGGCATGAGCGAAGCCCCTGCAAGGCCGTCGATGTTTGACGCCCTGATGCCGACGCCTGCGACGAACCCGCAGATGTACGCTTCAGAGGTGCGGGCCGTCGCTGCTGCCATGGCCCAGGCGCCCAAACAGTTTCTGGTGCGGCGCAAGGGCACGGCACCGGTGGGCCCGTTGTCGACGTCGTTTCTCTCTCGCCTGCTGCGGGATGGCGGCATGCCCACCAGCGTCGAGGTCTGTGAGGATGGCGCCGAGCTGTGGCTTTCAGCCGGCCAAGTGCCGGAGCTGGCCAACGCCGTGGCACGAGCTCCATCGCAGGCGTTGCCTGGTGGCTCTGTGTTTGCGCCGGTGTTCAAGGCCACCCTCGACAAGTCGGGGGCAGCCGCAGCGTTGCTGCAGGCGGCAGCGACAAATGAGACCGGGTGGCTGACGCTGACGCGCGATGGGTCTGAGGTGCACATCGCCTTTCGCGACGGCGGCCCCACGCAGGTGGTGTCCACCGACCCGTCGCTGAGCGACGAGGCTCTCCTCCTTGAAGAACAGCGGGTCAATGCCGCCCAGCTCGACGCTGCGAAGTCGTTTGCGGCAACGCATGGCATGGGCCTTTTGGAGTCGCTCGTCGAGACCAACGCCATTGCCCCTCAGGCGGTCCCGGCGTTGCAGAAGGAGAACGCGGTCGCGCGTCTCATGCGCGTCCTCAGCTGGAGCGACGGCGAAGCACGCTTTGATGCAGACTTCGCCGCGGGGCAAGAGCGCAACGTTCTCCAGTCCAATGTGATGGATGTTTGCCGCGACGCCATGGCCGACCTCGATGACGACGACTTGGTGCGCGCCATCGGCGACTTCTCGACGCCGGTGGGCATGCCTGCTGGCGCCGCGACGCACCCGCTGGTGCAACAGCTTGCCCCCGATGAACGCAGCTTTCTGCAGAAGTTCACGTCGTCACAACCCCTGCAAGCGGCCATCGACACCGAAAGCGAAGACGACCTTAGACGAACCTTTTTTCTGCTGACGCTGCGGCTGCTTGAACAAGGCGACGCCGAAGCGCGGGCCTTTCAACAAATGGCGCACAAACTGTTGGGGGCGAACGACCTCACGTTGCTGGCGGCAAACGCCAACAGCACGGCCGCGCAGCTGCGTGCCGGCTTCGAGTCGTTCTCGACGCAAGTGCAGGCGCACATCGCTGCGCATGCGGGGCATCCGTTGGCCGACGCGTTGCGTGCGCGCCATGCGAGGCTGCAGCACCGCGTCGACGACGCCGTCGCGCTTGAAGTGCTGCGCAAGGCCAACGCCATGGGCCTGGACGCAGACGACGAAACGGTGTGCGCCGCCCTGGAGTCGGAGCTGCTGCAAGAGCACATCGACAAACTCTGGGGGCAGCGCGCCTTTGACGACGCCGTCGTGGCCGCTCAGCGCTTGCAAACCCTGTTGCCCGAAGACGACGACGCGAAGGCCACCTTGGCACGGGCGGAGGCGCACGCAGCTGACGCGCCCGCCCGGCAGAAGCTGTTGGCGACGATCGACGCTGCGTTGGCAAAGCAGCCGGAGCACGCGCTGTGGTTGGCGGCCGCGGTGGCCGCTGCCGACGACAAACGTACCGCTGGCTATGTGCGGCGACTGCAGGCGGTGGCGCCAGCACACCCTTTGGCTGCCAAATCGTCGACGTCACGGCCGTCGGCGCAGGCGGTGGTGAACGAAGGCGTTGAACTCCAGCGTGGTTTTCTCGTCACCATGGGCTTTGCCCTCGGCACCATCGGGCTGTTGTGGCTGCTGTCGGTCGGGCTGCGGCTGGGCGCCAGCGAGTCTGCCTGGACGGGCAAGGAGTGGTTTTGGTGGGTGCGGCGGGCGCTGTTGATCGTCGTCGCCATCGCCGGGTTTGCCAACGCCCATGACGGAGACGTGAAGGCCTTTTTCGCTGTGAAGTGGCTGCGGAGCCCGAAGACATTGGCGGCGGGGGTCGTCGTCGGCGTCGTGTCGGGGCTGTTGTCGGGCTACGGCTCCACCGAAACCCCACTGGTGGTGCTCCTGCTGCTGGCAACGGTTCACGTCGTCGCAGAGCAGATGTTCTTCATCTGGTTTGTGCTGCGCACCCTCAGCCGCCACACCAAGCACGTGCTTGTCGCTGTCGCCGCAACTGCGTTGCTGTACGGCGGCTACCACGCGACTTATTTCTACTATTTTGAAGTCATCAAACCGACGGCCATGGTCTATTGGTTGGTCTTGTTCACCGTCGGGGGCGGGCTGCCATACGCCCTCCTCTACGCGCGCAACCGCACCGTCGTGCCACCGTTGGTGTGCCACCTGCTCGTGCAGGGCATTGCGGTCGCCAAATGGCTCTGACGCCTTCACGCGAGACTTCAGCGTCGTCGGCACTCGCCGTGTTCGGGTTGGTCCTGGCCTTGGCCGTGGTGATCGCGTCGAACGCGCCCCACGCGAATCCCCCCGTTGCCGCGCAGCTCCCGGTGGACGTTGAGCTGTGGCAGGCAGGTTGCGGAGAGCAGCTTGCACCACTCTGCTCGCAGTCGACGTTTGCTGAACTCCTCGACGCCGTGCAAACGCAGCGCAGAGAGTTGGGTCGCGACACTGTGCGGGAGGTGCACCTCGACGTCACAGGGTTCCCGAGCGCTGCCCAGCCCGGGCGTGCCGTGCTGCTGGGACACCACCGCGCGCGCCCCGTGGTGTTGCTTCCGCCCGTCGGCGCGCTGCGGTTGCCTCGGCGGCTTCCAGAGGCGCCATGACGACGTCGTCAGCTGCCGTGCGAGGGGCGCTGGCCGGCGTCGGGGGACTGATGTGTGCGTCGGCCGACCACGCGTTGGGGCCTCCTGTCGTCGTGGTGGGCGTCGCGCTGTTGGCCGGTGCTTGCCGTCGAGAACGGCTGACGTCTGCCGTCTGCGCTGGCGCGGTGTTTGGTTTTTGTGAGGCTGTTCTCGCCTTCAGTGCCATTCGGTACGGCGCAGGGGCAGTGGCACTTGCGTTGGCCTTGAACAGCGTCAAGCGGGCGCTCCTCGTCGGTCTCATCTGGAGTGCGGCGCAGTTGTCGACGTCAACGTGGGCAAAGGCCACGACAGCGGTTGTGGCTGCCGGCGTTTTGGTTGCGGTCACCGACGTAGCCGGCCCGTGGGCGCTGGGCACGCTGTACATCCCCGTGAGCTTTGCGGAGTCGGTGCCGCACTCCAACGTGATCGCGGCAATCGCGGCGGCGTCGTCGACGGAGGTCGCCTCCGCGGCTTTGGCGGCCATGGGCGTCGCGGCAGCCGGGTTGTGGGTGTCGTCACCGAGACGCGCTGCCGCCCTGGTGGCGTTGGTGGCTGCAGCCTCAATGCCGGGCCCATCCACCACGCCGTCGTCGACGAGGGCACGCTGGCACTTGGTGCAAACTCACATCCCCAATGAAGACTACGCGCGTGCGCAGCTCGTTCCTGGGTTGGAGTTGCACAATGAACAGGTTGTCTTGGACGCCATCGCCCAGCACGCCCAACCCGGCCACGTCGTCGTGCTGGGCGAAACGGTGTGGCGGCCTGCAGCTGGGCGCCATGCAGAAGTCCTCCGTCGTCTGCAAGCAGACGTCGACGACAAGGGGCATGAGCTGCTGCTGGGGCTCGCCGTGTTCGTCGATGGCGCATGGGCCAACCGAGCCTATGCGCTGCGCCCGCACCAACCACAGCAGTGGACACAAAAGAGCCTCCTCGTGCCTCTCGTCGAGCGGGCATTCGCCCCTGGGGGCGAGGTCGGTGTCATCGAGCTGGGAGGCGAGCGCGTGGGCGTCTTGAATTGTGTGGAGTCCCTCTATCCGCACGCCGCGCGCCAGCTGGCGCGCGACGGCGTGGACCGTGTTGTTGTCGTCGCCAACGATGCTGGCTTCGACGGCGGCCACATCGCCGTGGCCCACGCCCGACGGGCAGCCGTCGTCGCCTGGGAGACAGGTGTCCCCGTCGCGCACCTCGGGCAAGACCACGCGGTCGCGTTTGCAGGCCCCTAGGGCATCAGCTTGCTGCGAAAGAACGACAGCACCTGGTGCAGCGCGTGCTGCGTGGGGTGCCCGTCCTCGTCGACGAGATGTCGGGTGACGACCGAGTGCGCGTCTTTGCCGAGGCCATGGGCGTTGCCCGGACCAGAGTCGATGTCGACGCCGCAGAACCCATCGCCCAACTCATCGCGCAGCCGCGAGAAGCGCTCATCGGGAACATTCTTGTCGTGGGTGAACCGCAGCCCCAAGACCTCGACACCGTCGTCAACCCGCTTCTTGAGCGCCACCAGCTCGTCGTCGCCCACATGAAGCGCACGCCGGTAGCTTGGGCCGAGGTCGGCCGGCAACGAGGGCTGGGAGAGCACAGGCGCCACCACCGAAGGGTCGACCATCAGCGACAACGCGAAGTTGCCCGTGATGCACATCGCGGTGGGCGTGCCGACAAAGCGCCCGCAACGCAGCAGTCACCGGTGAGCTTCGGTTGCGCGCCAGCAGCGAAAACTCACGTCGAATGCATGCGCCCAACACCGTTTGCTGCACGTACAACCAGCTGTATGGCTTGCCTGGGGTTCCCGTCAGCGACGGCATGTAGACCGCGAAGCCGTCGGCAACGAGGCGTTCGGTGAAGTCGATGACTGCAGAGTAGATGCCCGGAATCTCAGGCATGACCACCACCGCAGGTGCCGTGTCATGTGGACGCTTAACAAACAGTGGAAATGAAAAGCCCTCGGCCGCAAACGTTGACTCTTCATAGGTCTGCAGTCGAATGTCAGACACGCCTACACCTGCAATGCATCACGCAGCCCGGGGTTGCTGCCGTCGAGCTTCCAGATGAACCCGTCGAGAATGTAGTGCGACAGCTGCGGGAGGCTCAGCAACGCCACCCAAAAGCTAAGTGTGGCCCCGACGAGCGGCTCTGCCGACGTGTGCAGCAAATGCGGCGCGTAGATGTGCCAGACCTTGGCGTCCCAAAAGCCTTCTTCGATGAACGCGGGAATGAACAGCGACCCGTAAAAGACAAGCCAGCGCTTCTTGGTCGTCAGCCAACCCAGGAGGCCATCGCCGGACGCTTCGGCGCGACGTTGGGCGCGCCACCACACCAGCATGGTGAACGGGATGCCGTGCAAGAGGTTCAAGAACGCCGCCGAGACCAACGGATGTTCGGCGTACATGATGCCGACCGTCCAGCTGATCCACGCTGCCACCATCCACATCACTTTGCCGCCGTTGACGACGTGTTCACGGCGCCAGCGTTGCACCTGTCGGGCGACCCAAACGACCCCCACCACCACCATCACGCCGACGATGTCGGGGGTGAATGCAGGGTCGACCTTGAGGAGGAACTTCTCACCGGCGTTGAACCAGTCGAACTGTCGAGACGGCGAGCCGTGCCACAGCACGACCGGGCCCAGTGCCCCCACGTAAAGGGCGAGCTTGTCGAGCTGGAGGTCGAGCTTGTCGCGCTCGCGCATGCGCGCCTTGTACAACGCGATGAAACCCCACTGCTGCTTGATGAAGTGGAAGATGGCGACGTAGGCAAGCCCCGTCCAAAACACATGCGGGGCATGCTGGTGGAGGCGAAAACTCGCGAAAAAGGCCAGGGGCGGGGTGAGCCAAAGCAGCCACTTGCGTTCTTTGCGCATGGCGGGGTCGAGGTAGGTGACATGCACTGTCGCCCACACGTGGCTGACGTCGAACGACACGATGACGAGGAGAAAGAGCCATAGGGGTGGGTCTTTCATGGGCCCCGAAAGCGTCAGCAAAGAGATGAGCGACGCGACATAGGGGACGACGACCATGGCGAGGTCGAAGCGCTTGTTGACGATCCACTTGCTCGGCTGTGTTGGCACATCCCCATCCATGAGAGCCGTGTACACCGCTGGAGGGCGACGGAAAATGGGGTGGGGGGCGATAACGCTGGTTGGTGTTGGGTGCGCACAAAAGATGCCGAACGAACCTTCGTCAGGGAGTTGGCTGAAAGGTCGCATCCAAAATCCGCCGAACGAACCTTCGCCAGGCAATGCCGCATCCAAAACCTGCCGAACGAACCTTCGTCAGGGGCCAGATCCCGCTCCAGCACAAAAAACAATCTCAGACAAAACAGCGCGTTGCAGGCACAGGCAAAAAAAGAGGCCAAGCCGACGCAGCCTCGCCATTTTCGAAACGGATTGAAGGTATGGACCCAAACTCAAAAGGAGCACCAATGAAGGCCCATATTCTCCAAATCGCCGCAGACCTCTTCACCGAGCGCGGCTACCGTGGCGCCACCATCCGCGACATCTGTGCCTTTGCCAAATGTGCGATTGGCACGGTGTACGACCACTTCACCAACAAAATGGACCTCTACCGCCAGGCCTTCCGCCTGCGAGCCCGCCAGATGCAGCCGCGGCTTCTGAAGAACGCCCGCCTGAAGTCAGCGCGGTTGCGCAACCAGCAACTGACGTCGACGTGCATGATGCACTCTGACTTTCTTCGCATGCTCGTCGTCGACGATTTCATTCGGGCGGGAGAAACAGACCGATTCTTCGAGCGAATGCAGGCTGAGTCCGGCTTGCCAGAGGGGCGGATGAGGCACATTCGACGTGCGCTCAAGCGTGCTGCAGGCCTGTTGGTCCTCGACACGGTTCGCATCAACGACCGGGTCTTCGCGATTGAGCCCGAGACCGTTGCGTGGACGAAAGCCTTTTTCGAGAGCTCTTGGCCGCACGAAGCGCAGGCGGCCTGATGTTACGCACATGACGACGTCTCAACGCTGGGGTCGCCCTCTGTGGACGGGGGAGGTGCACCTTCACGCCGCTGTCTTCAACGTTTGCGAGGCTTGCCGACTCGACCGGCCGTGTGGGTGGGCTGTTTTTGCCCTGGTGGGCACTGTCGACGTCGTTCGATGCGCCTCGCTCTACGGCTCCTGACGAAGGTTCGTTCGGCTGCCACCAGACCCCGCCCCCACCTCGTCCGCAGCGTCGAGCAACGCCTCCCGAGCCGCCTCGCGTGCGGCGTCCTCCGCGCGCTCCATCAGCCGCTTCTGCATCTCTTGCTGCTGGCGCTGCGCATCCGCCTTCATCTTGGCCGACCGCTCGTCCCACGCCTGCAATATGCGGTCTTCGACCGCACGCCCCGCGTTGTGCACCGACTGCTGAATGCGGTCGCGGTGTGGCATCGGAAGCCCCTGCCAAAAGACCACAGCGAACGCTCCGACGACCGACGTCGACGCCACCGCGACCATTTGCAGCATCAGGCGTTTCACCCAAACCTCATTGACGCCCTTCGGCGCCCACCGTCTCCAACAGGCTACCGGCGGCGTCCCCCGACACCAAAAAATCGACCGCCAACGTCGCCTCAAGACCCCCAAGACCCAGCCGATGGGCAAGGGGAGGTTTTTCAGAGGTGCCCATGGGTCACGAACAAGCTCCACAACCGGCCCTCGACGCGGCCGCTCCCCCTTGGGACGCCCTCATCGAGCAGCACCCCTCTGCCGCGGTCGTGCACAACGCGGCAGGCGAACTCGTGGGGTTCAACGACCGCGCGACCCGGCTGTTTCGAGGTCAGCTCACCGTTGGCAACCCCATCAGCTCGCTCGGTCTGTTCGCCCAACAAGGCGCGTACTCTGCAGCCGCCATCGACGGCGCAATCGTGGGCGGACTCGTCGAGGTCGAGCTCGCCGACGCCCTGATCGAGGCCCGCTTCCTCTCCACCTGTTTTGTGGCCCACGACGACGTCGAGCTGAGGTTGGTGTTGTTCTTCGACATTGAGCGCAGCGCGCCCACGCAAGCCTCTCTAGAAACGTCCGACGAGATGTCCATCGAGCGCGCCGCCGTCTTCGCCTCCGAGGTCGCCTTTTACGATTTGCGCGCAGTGTTCGACGACGACGGCGAGTGCGTCGACTTTGTCTTTGCCGACCTCAACCTCGCCGCCGAACGCCAGCTCGGCAGCGGCCGCGCGACGCTCTTGCACAAGCACATCAACGACCTCTACCCCATCAACGAAGAGGGCGGATTCTTCTCGCAATACAAAGCCGTTTTTGCCCAACGACGAGGCTACGCCCAGGTCTATGAAGTGCCCGCCGGTGAGCCTGCGGCCGGCTGGTACAAGCAAGAGGTCGTGCCGACGCCCCTCGGCGTCGCCATCTTCAACCGAGGGCTCGACGACCTGCGCCGCGCCGAAGCGCAGCGCGACACCGCCGTCGGCGCCATCGGCGGCGTCGCCATTGTCGTCGACAACGACGGACATGTCGTCGCCACCAGCTCCGACACCGCCACCTGGGCGGGCCATGCAAACGCAACAACTGCCGGCACGCCGCTCGCGTCTCTCATCAACGACGACGACCTCGTCGCCATGCTCCGCGAAGGGCGCGCCCCGCGGTCGTATCCCTCGCCGTTTGCGAACGGGCCCCGGCTTCTGACCTGGACATCGCGACCGCAAACCCAGGCAACCGGCTGGCAGTTGCTCCTGGCGACGCCCGCCTAGGCCCGACCCCCGCGGCCCAATCGGCGGCAGCCTCACCGCTGGTTGACGACGTCGCAGAGCGTCTGCCGGAGGTCCTCCAGCGCATGCTGTACGTGCGTGGTGTGGGTGCGAAAACTCAACACCGCCAGGCGCAGAACGAATGTTCGTTCGGCACGCACCTCGACGTAGGTCCCCGACAGCATCACCCGTCCTTTGGCATTCACAGCGTCGAGCCAAGCGCGGTTGACGTCGTCCCCTTGGCCTCGCAAGCGAAACGCCAGCACCGACAGCTGAGGCGTCGCCACCACCTCCACCTCGTCCCACGACGCGAGTGTGTCGGCCGCTTGTGCCGCCAGGTCGAGCTTCTCGTCGAGCTGTGCCGCAAATGCTTCAGTGCCGACCACCGCAAGTGGCAGCCACACCCGCAAGCCGCGAAAGTCGCGACTGAGCTCGGGTGACATCTGGCTGTAGTCGACGCAGGCGTCATCCGACTGCAGCGCCGTCAGGTACGCCCCGCTCATGTCATGGGCCGCTTTGAGTTTTTGCCGGTCTTTGACGACGAGAGCACCTGTGCCGTACGGCAAGAACAGCCCCTTGTGGGGGTCCAACGTGACCGAGTCCGCACGCGAAAGGCCCCGCAGGCGCGCTCGCCCACGCGACGTCAGCATGAAGAATCCACCGTAGGCGGCGTCGACGTGAAACCACATCTGGTGTTCGGCGCAAACGTCGGCGAGGGCGTTGAGGTCGTCGACGGCACCGGTGTTGGTCGACCCCCCTTGGCCGATGACCACGAGCGGACGCAGGCCCTCGGCGATGTCGGCATCCACGGCCCGTCGCAGCGCGGCGACGTCGATGCAAAAGGCGTCATCGACGTCAATGGCGCGCACCTGCTCGGCGTCAAAGCCCGCCAACACGGCTGCTTTGGCCACGGAGTGGTGGGCCTGTTGCGACGTGTACAGCCGGGCGCCCGCCAGCTCGGCCGACGACGACAACAGGGCCCGGCGGGCCGTAAACACCCCAGAAAAGTTCGCCAACGAACCGCCGCTGGTGAGAAACCCTCCGGGAACGACATCCCCTGCACGGTCGTAGCCCACGACGTCACCGAACCAGTCGACGACGTTTTGTTCGAGCTGCACCAACCCTGGCGCCGCCGCCCAAATGCCGACGTAGCGATTGAGGCTGTTGGCGACGAGATCGGCGACGGCGGCATGCAGCAGACCGCCGCCTGGGATGTACGCCAAGTACCCAGGCCCGGCTGTGTGAAATCCGGGCTGCGCCGCTTGCAGCACGACGTCAAGCGCCTCCGGCATCGACGACCCCGACGTTGAGAACGGCTGCCGCAGCGACCGCGCGACTGCGAGGCCGTCTTCAGCGTCGAGGTGCGGAGCCGTTGGCAGCCGCTGCAAAAACGGACGCAGCCGCTGCACAGCAGCGTCGACCCAGGCGGCGAATTCGTCGGGAGAGGGTTCGAGAATGAAGTCCGTCATGTCTTCACCATGTCGGCTCCACTCGCGTTCGTCGACGACAAACGCCGCCCAAGACATACGTCTTTTGCGGGCGGCGCTGTTTGGTTGCGACGAACGACGCGCGAGCCGAGCGCCGGCTACGGCTTCAGCACCGACCACGCCGGGCCCAGGGCGGTGATGAACTCGGTCACCAGCCCCTTTTGCCCGCCGATGGCGACCTTGGAGTTCATCGACGACAACGGCGCGCCGCCCAACACGGCCTCCACGTCGGCCTGGGCGACCTTGGCCGTCACCTTGCGGGTGACCTCGTCGAGCACACCGATGGCCATGTGAAATGTGCCCACGCCAGTGACGTCGAGGTCGAGCCCCATGTCGTTGAGCTTTTCGACGCCGTCGAGCACGGCCTGCAGTTGGTCTTGGCTCAGGCTGCGCGCTCCCTTTTGCCGCTGCGCCAGGGCAGGGGCATCCGGATAGCCGTCGAGTGCGGCCTGCAGCAGCCCCAGCAAGAACGCGTCGGCCCCAGAGGGCACCTTGGCCGACACCAACGGGTCACCGCGGGCAAAGCCCTTCTTGCCGGTGAGCACGCCGTCGCGGTACCGCAGGCAGTAGGCCTTGCCGTCGAGCTCCACCTCCACCTCAAACCGGCCCTCCGCGCGCTCGTCCTCTGGCGGGCCCAGTGCATCACTGAGCTCGTCGAGGAGGTCGTCGTCAAAGAGGTCGGCGAGAGAATCGGGGAGCTCGACGTCAGACACTATGCGTCTCCAAACGACTTCTTGAACAAGTCGGCGAGGTTGGCTTCGGGGCGGGCGCCAAAGTGCGAGATGATTTCAGCAGCGGCGACGCCGCCCATCTTGCCGCAGGTGGCGAGGTCTTTGCCTTGGGTGTAGCCGTACAAAAAGCCTGCGGCGTAGAGGTCGCCTGCACCTGTGGTGTCGACGACGTTGTCGACGGGAGCCGCGTCGATGACGTGCACTTCGTCTTTCGAGATGATGACCGCGCCTTTTTCAGAGCGGGTCAACGCCGCCACCTTGCACTTGCCTTGCACCTGCTGCAGGGCCTCGTCGAAGGTCTCGACTTGGTAGAGCGACATGATCTCGTGCTCGTTGGCGAAGAGGATGTCGATTTCGTCTTCGACCAACGCCTTGAACTCTTCGCGGTGACGCTCGACGCAGAAGCCGTCCGACAGCGTGAAGGCCACCTCGCGGCCGGCTTCGTGAGCGGCCGTCATGGCCTTGCGAAAGGCAGCTTTGGCGTGGTCGGGGTCCCACAGGTAGCCCTCGAGGTAGACCACCTTCGAGTCTTTCACCATGTCGACGTCGACGTCGTCGGTGGTGAGGTCGATGCAGGCGCCCAAGAACGTGTTCATGGTGCGCTGGGCGTCGGGGGTGACGAGGATGATGCACCGGGCCGTGGGCTTTCCACCGTCGTCGGCGGCGGTGTCAAAGTGCACGCCCATGTCTTGCATGTCTTTGCGAAAGCTGTCGCCGAGGGCGTCCTTCGCGACTTTGCCCGAGTAGGCCACGTTCGTCCCCAGCGAGGCCAGGCCGGCGATGGTGTTGGCGGCGCTGCCCCCCGAGCACTCCACCGTGTCGCTCAACTCGCCGTACAGCTTCTCGGCTTGGTCGGCGTCGATGAGGGCCATTCCCCCTTTGGTGAGGCCGTGTGACTCGAGGAAGGCGTCATCGGCGCGGCCGAGCACGTCGACGATGGCGTTGCCGAGGGCGATGACGTCGTATTTGGGGGTAGACATGGTGTGGTGGTCCTTGTGTGGGGAGGGGGCGTGTGGGGGAGGAGGGCGTCAGCCCAAGAAGTCGTTGAACAGCATCTGGGCCCGCTGACGGGTCATCACCGGGATGCCGTCTTTGCTGCTGATGATGGCGTGCTGGGCCGCGTCTTTGTACGGGCTGACCTTCGGGGCGTCGTCGTGGGCCAGGGCTTTGGCGACCTCGCCGATGACGGCCTGGGCGTTCTTCACGTTCTGCTGAATGACGGCGATGATGGCTTCGACGGTGAGGTCGTCTTCGGTCTCGTGCCAGCAGTCGTAGTCGGTCGACAGGGCGCAGGTGGCGTAGCTCATGCCCGCCTCTCGCACCAACCGCGCCTCAGGCAAGTTGGTCATGCCGATGACGCTGACGCCCCACTGGCGAAAGAGGTGGCTTTCGGCACGTGTCGAGAAGGTCGGCCCTTCGATGCAGATGTAGGTTCCGCCGTCGACGACGGGGACGTCCACCTTTGTGGCCGCGGTGTACGCCAGCTGGCGAAAGGTTTCGCAGACGGGATCGGCAAAGGGCAGGTGCCCGACGATGCCATCGCCGAAGAACGAGCGCTCGCGTCCGACGGTGCGGTCGATGAACTGGTCGACAAACACCAGATGGCCAGGAGCGATGTCTTCTTTCATGCTGCCGACGGCAGAAACGCTGAGCACGAACTCGACGCCGAGCGACTTCAAGGCCCACACGTTGGCGCGGTAGGGCACCTCCGACGGCGTGTAGCGGTGGCCCTTGCCGTGGCGTGGCAAAAACGCGACGCGGGTGCCGTGCAGCGTGCCCATGATGATGGCGTCGGACGGCATGCCGAACGGCGTGTTCACAACTTCGGTGGTGACGTCTTCGAGGGCGTCCATGTCGTAGAGGCCGGAGCCTCCGATGATCCCGAGCAATGGCTGCGTCATGACGTCTCCTCGTTGTCGGCGGCGTACCCCACGGCTCTGTGCACGCAACCCCCGTCTTGCCCGAGGCCGTCGCAGGCGCGGTCGTCACATTCCAGTTGCTTGTGGGCCAAAAACGCTGTGTATAAGGCATTCACGCTTTGCAGCTGACGTCGGCTGCCCGGAGACGCACATGACCTTTCTCGGACGTTCCCTGCAAGACGAAGTCGCCTTCATCACCGGTGCTTCGGCCGGCATCGGCGCCGCCATTGCCGAGCGCCTCGCCGCCTGTGGCGCCACCGTCGTGCTCGGCGCACGCCGCATGGAGAAGCTCGATGCCGTGGCCGATGCCATCCGCAACAAAGTCGACGGCGCCAACGTCGTCACCCACACCCTCGACGTCAACGATGGTGCCTCCGTCGACGCCTGGCTCGCCCACGGCGAACAACAGGCGGGCCCTTGCACGGTGCTCGTGAACAACGCCGGGCTCGCCGCTGGCGTGGGGCACGCCCACAACGCCGACCTGGGCGATTGGAGCCTCATGCTCGACACCAACGTGCGTGCTGCCTTCGCCCTCACCCGCAAAGTGCTGCCCGGCATGCTGGAGCGCGGCAAAGGCGACCTCGTCAACATCGCCTCCGTCGCCGGGAGCGACAGCTATCCCGGTGGCAGCGTCTACTGCGCCACCAAAGCCGCCCTGCAAAAATTCGCTGAATGCGTGCGCAAAGAAACCGTCGGCAAGGGCATCCGCGTGATGACGTTCGACCCCGGCCTCGTCGAGACCGAGTTTTCCGTGGTGCGCTTCGGCGACGCCGAAAAGGCCAAGACGCCCTACAAAGGCATCGACCCTCTCACCGGCGACGACGTCGCCGATTGCGTCGCCTTCGCCGTGACCAGAGAGCGCCATGTCTGCATCGACCGCATGTTGGTGCTCTGCTCGCAACAAGCCTCGGCGACAATGGTTGTCCGACGCGAGGAGTAGGGGCGCGGCTGGCGTGAATCGCGTCGCAGTCCGGCCGAGCGACCCGCGACAGCTGTCCCCGTCGATGGCGACGTTTGTCAGACGACATTGACCAGGCCTGCGGCAGCCGCCTACGTCGACGCTGTTGTAGGTCAGATGACATCGACCATTGCTTGCAATGGTCGCCAGGGCTCGGCGAAGCCGAGACCCGGGCGCGGCTGGCGTGAATCGCGTCGCAGTCCGGCCGAGCGACCCGCGACAGCTGTCTCCGTCGATGCTGCTGTAGGGTCAGACGACATCGACCATTGCTTGCAATGCTCGCCAGGGCTCGGCGCAGCCGAGACCCAAGTCGCAACCCCCAATTGGAAAGCACGGCGCCGTGGGGCACCGTGCTTTCGGAGACGTTGTCGTCGTCAACGTCAGCCTTTGCGCTTTTCTTCGCGCTCCAGCTCCTCTTTGTAGGTGACGCTGTAGCGCGTCCACGGCCGGAGCTTCAGGCGGGCATAGCCGATGGGTTCGTCGGTGCCTTCACAGAGGCCGTAGCTGTCGTCATCGACCTTGGCCAGGGCGCGCTCGACTTCGCGCAGAAGCTTGGCGTCGCGGTCCATCAGGCGGGTCTCGAGTGCGACTTCGGCGTCTTCTGACGCTTGGTCGGCCTCATCGCCCGTGCGGCCTTCTTCGGAGGTGGCGCCGGACGTGCGGCGGTTTTTCAGGGCGGAGCGAAGCTCGTCGCGCTTGTCTTTCAGCAAGCCAATGAGCTCTTTTTTCTGAGTCGCGGTGAGCTCACGCTCACGTGGGCGAGTTGCCATGGGTCCTCCAGCCGAGCATGCCTTGCTGCCCGTTCAGACGGCGGCGCATCCTAGAAAAGAAGTGCCGCGAAACGCAAGCGACTTTCGCTTGTTGCGTTTCTGCTCGCATGCGCCTTTGACCTTGTGCTCCATTTGGCAGCGGCAGCATCCTATGCATGTTCGCTGAGAGGGCGCGCAGGCCCTGCCTCGCCCGCAGCAGAGGACCCATGGCAGACGACGAAGACATCGAGCGCCTCAAAGCCCGGCTTGAAGAACTCGAGCGCGAAAACACCCGCTTGCGTGCCGTGATCAAAGCCTCTCCGGCTGCGTTCATCGTGGTCAACGAAAAGGGCAACATCGTCGAGCACAACGACGCCGCCCTCGATGTCCGCGGCAGCGACGACACCAAGCATCTCTTGGAGATTCCCCTCGAGCTCTGGGCCGACCGCTGGCAGACCTTTCGCCCCGACGGCAACCTCTACGAGCCCACGGAGTTGCCTTTGGCGCGGGCCCTGCTGCACGGCGAGGTCACCGACGGCGAAGACCTCATCATCCGCGACGAGGCGGGCACCGAGCGCTGGGTCTCGGCACACGCCGCGCCCGTCGTGACCCAAGACGGCAGCCGCATGGGGGCGGTGGTGCTGTTTCCCGACATCACCGAGCGCAAACAGGCCGAACTCGCGGCCCAGCGCTTTCGGGGCATGGCAGAAGCGTCTCCTGACTACGTCGGCATGGCCGACCTCGACGGCAACGCGCTCTACGTGAATCCAGCAGGCCGCGCTCTGTGTGGGCTGAGCGACGACGTGGACGTGGCCACGTTGCACATCTCCAATTTTCACCCGCCCGCCGACACCAAGCGTGTTCTTGAAAAAGGACTCCCCATCGCCCTCGAGCACGGCGTGTGGGGCGCGAAGAACACGTTGTTGCACGTCAACGGCGAGACCATCCCCGTGTCGCAAGCGCTGATGGCGCACAAAGACGCGTCGGGCAAAGTGGCCTTTTTGTCGACGGTGATGCGCGACTTGCGCCCCATGCAAGACCTGCAACTGCAGCTGGCGCAAAGCCAACGCCTAGACGCCCTCGGACGCCTTGCTGGCGGCATCGCCCACGACTTCAACAACCTCCTCACCGTCATCACCAACTATGTGCACCTCGTGCAGGAGTCGCAGTCGCTCGACAGCAACGGCGTCGACGACCTCGCTCAGGTCTTGGTGGCCTCGGGCAAAGCCGCCCGTTTGTGCGAGCAAATGCTCAGCTTCGCCCGTCGACAACTGGTGCAGCCGACCCGGCTCGACCTCGGCGAGGTCATTGAAGAAGACGGCAGCATGTTCAGCCGCACCTTGGGCGTCGACGTCGTGCTCGACACCCACGTCGCGCCCGGGCTGTGGCCGGTGAGCCTCGACCGCAGCCAACTCGACCAGGTGCTGCTGAACCTCGTGGTCAACGCCCGTGACGCCATGGACGGCAAAGGGGCATTGACGTTGTCGGCGTCCAACTTCGTCGTTGCCGACGACCCCGTCGCCACCATTTCGAGCGAGGTCGATCCTGGCGATTATGTTCTCCTCGAGGTGGTCGACACCGGCTGTGGCATCCCACCCGACGTGCAAGACCGCGTCTTCGATCCGTTCTTCTCCACCAAGGGCGCCGACCAGGGCACCGGCTTGGGCCTCGCCACGGTGCACGGCGCCGTGCGCCAGGCGGGCGGCCACATCTGGTTTGAGACCGCCGAGGGCAAAGGCACCACCTTCCGTCTCATTTGGCCGCGTGCGGAGTAGCCACATCCCGGCTGGGATGCCCCTGGGCAGAGCGCGCCCCGACTGCTAGGGGACAACGACGCCAACCGGCGTTGCCTGCCTCAGTGAGACCATCATGAATGTGCTGCTGCAAACCCTCGGGTGCCGGCTCAATGAAGCCGAGTTGCAAACGTGGGCCCAAGACTTCGCCGCCAAAGGCCACAAGGTCACCCAAGATCCGTCTGCGGCCGACCTCATCGTCGTCAACACCTGCGCGGTGACGCGCGAGGCGGCGAAAAAATCGCGACAAAGCATTCGCAAGCTGCACCAAGCGTCACCGACGGCGCGGGTGGTGGTCAGCGGCTGCTACGCCTCGCTCGAAGAAGACAAAGTCAAAGACCTGCTCGGCGTCGACCTCGTCGTCGACAACGAACGCAAAGACCAGCTGGTCGACGAGGTGCACGAGGCCCTCGACGTCGACGTGCCCACCATGCCGGCCGCCGCGCTCGACGAAGAGTCTGCCAGCCTCTTCAGCCGTGGACGCAGCCGCGCCTTTTTGAAGGTGCAAGACGGCTGCCGCTACAACTGCACCTACTGCATTGTCACCGTCGCCCGCGGCGAAGAGCGGTCAAAGCCCATCGACGCCCTCGTCGACGAAGTCAACCAGCTGCACCGCGACGGCATCCTCGAAGTGGTGTTGGCCGGCGTGCACGTCGGGGGCTACGGCTCTGACCTCAACACCGACCTCAAAACGTTGGTGGAGGCGCTGTTGGAGCGCACCACCGTCCCACGCATTCGGTTCGCCAGCGTCGAGCCTTGGGACCTCCCCGACGACTTCTTCACCCTGTTCAAAAACCCCCGGCTGCTGCCGCACATGCACCTGCCCCTGCAGTCGGGCCACGACAAAGTGCTCAAGCGCATGGCGCGTCGTTGCAAGACATCAGACTTCAAGGCGCTGGTGGAGCGGGCCCGTCGAGAAGTGCCAGGGTTCAACGTCACCACCGACATCATCGTCGGCTTCCCTGGCGAGACCGAGGAGATGTTCGCCGAGACCCTGGCGTTCGTGGAGAGCGTGGGGTTCGGGCACATTCACATCTTTCCGTTTTCGCCGCGGGAGGGCACCCACGCCGCCAAGCTCAAGCAGGACGTGCCCGGCGACGTGAAAAAAGACCGCTCCAAGCGGCTGCACGCCCTGGCCGCCAAGCTGAAGCAGCAGGCCCTGCACGAGCAACTGGGGGGCCGCGACGAAGTGCTCGTTGAGTGCATCGTTGACGACGCGCACGGCGCGCGCTGGGTGGGCTACAGCAAAAACTTCACCCGCGTGTTCATCGACGTGCGCGACGTCGATGCCGCCGGGTTGCGGCTCGAAGAGGGTGCCGTCGTCGAGGTGGACGTCGTCGCCAACGACGCGTCGCACAGCCAGGGCGAGCAGCTTCGGGGGCTGGTGTCGTCGACGTCATCGGTGACGCTGCCGCCCCGCAAAAAGGGTGCGTTGCAGGTGCTCGCCAGCTAGGCGAACGACGCCACACAGCAAGCTGAGCGCACCGACGACACCGCTGAGCACGAGGTACAGGCCGAACCAGAGAAGGGCGAGGCCTGAAAGCCACATGGCGCCGACGCAGAGGCCCAGAAGCATCAGCGGCATGTCGACGGCGAACGCAGAAAAAACGGCGGCCGCGACGAAGCCGAACATCACCAGCGACGAGATGCGCGGCACCAACGTGGCAAACGACAGCCGCAGCTGGGCGTGAATGTCACTCATCAGGGGCTCCGGGCTGGCTCGGTTGCGGGGCCAACAAAGCGGCGACGGCGCCCACCAGCCAAGCCGTCGCGTGTGTGGCCACTGGCCCAGGCGTGCGCCAGATGTCCTCGACGACGAGGTGCGCCACAGCCCAAGCCGCGGCGTAGCTGGTGGCGAATGCTGCTTTGCCAATGTGGTCGAAGGCGCGTTCGGTAGTGCCTCCTAGGCTCTCGACGACAAACCCCGGAAACCGGGGATTGGTCAGCGCAGTGAGGGCGAGCAGCAGCAGCGAGAACACCAACGAAAAAAGGGCGCCGCTGCCAACGATGACGACGAGCATCCATTGCGTCGACGACAGCGACACAAACTGGCGAGGAGGCAGCCAGTGCGCGATCCACACGGCAACGGGAAACGCCGACACAAAGCACGCGCAGTAGAAAGCCAGTCGGGTTTGCGGCAGGCACTGGATGTACCCTTCAGACGCCCGGTACAGCCGGTGACGTTGGCGGGCGACGTGCAAAGACGCGGGGGCGGCTGGGAGATGGCGAGAATGGGGCATGGCTACCGCCGTCGACACAGAGCGTGGAGTTTGCGCCCGCCCGTCGCTGCGGCCCACGCGAAGACCCACGCGAAGGCCCACACGACAGCGAACTGCATGCTGTAGACGACGACGCCGGCCAGCAGGGCGGGGCATTCGAGCGCCAAGGCCAGCAGGCCCAGGCTGCCACCGCCGACGCCGAGCAGCAGCGACAACGTCGGGAAGGCTGCATGAAACCGTCCCAGTTGGTGGCGCAGCCAGCGACGGGCACGGCTGGCTTTCATCGCAGCGCCAGCGGCCAGCGTCGTGGCAAAGGCCACAGCGAAGGCGGCGCCGACCATCACGACCCAGCCGACCCAGCCGCCTTGGTCGAAGGCGCGCCGCAGGGGCCACGGCATGGTGCCCAGCAGCATCACCATCAATGGGTACGCGGCGAAGAAGGCAAAGCCTCCATAGGTGTCGGCCTTGAAACGCTGAAAGCGTTGTCGACGTGCATCCCGGGCCTGCGCCCACCCCAGGTGGAGCGATGCGGGCACGGCAGGAAGGTGGCGTGAAGACATGCGGTGGTGAAAAGCAAAGTCCACGCCAACCGCACATCGCATGCGGCCGCCGAATGCGACGTTCGCCACCAGCGCCTGTGCGCAGTTTGCGCAGCACAAGAGCAGGGTGGGCATGTCACTTCCCCCTTGCCGTCGGCGTCCAAGCTCCTACATGTCGGCCATGCGCTATCAGCTGCACACCTCTGGTCCTGATGACACCCAAAAGCTGGCGGCGGCGTTGTCGACGCTGCGGCCGCCCCAATGCCAGCCGCTGTGCCTGGCGCTGCACGGCGCCCTCGGCGCAGGCAAGACGACGTTTGTGCAAGGGCTGGTGCACGCCCTCGACGGGGGCGCCGACTTGCGCGTGCAGTCGCCGACGTTTGCGTTGGCGCGCACCTATCCGTCGACGCCCAAGGTGCACCACCTCGACCTCTACCGCCTCGAAGACGAGACCGCCTGCTTTGACTTGGGCCTCGCCGACCTCCTCGAAGACGAAGACGTCTTTCGTTGCGTGGAGTGGCCGGAGATGGCGCCGAGCGCGCTCAACAGCTTGTCGGTGGTCGACATCTTCTTCGACGACAACGCCGAGGACGCCCGCACCCATGTCGTCGACGTCCGCCGCACGGCAGTCGACCTGCGCCAAAAGGTCATCGACGTCGTGGTGGGCTGTGGTGGCGTCGCCGTCGACGACTGACGCTCAACGCACGCGCTTTTGATCCAGCGTCGCGTTGGCTGCGGCCGTCTGAATGCGCATGCCGCCGCCGGCGCGTTGTTTGCGGTCGGTGGCGATTTTCTTTTCAGGCACATCCTCGTCGTCACCGTGGACTTTGGCGAAGGGCGCGGCCGGCACTTCGCCCATGAGCAGCACCAAGTGCATGCGGTTGGCGTCGTCGCTGGGCTTGTGCTCCAACAGCCGCATCAGCGACGACGACCAGTGCCACACCAGCCCCTCCTCGCGCGCCAACGACACGGCGCTCTCAAGGAGGCCGACGTCATGGGGCGTTGCCTCCAGCGACGCCAACACGCTCGCCAGCTGCGTCGAGGGCTCGGCGCCGGGGCGCAAATCGTAGCGCTCCTGCAGGATGACCAGCTTGGCGTCGACGTCCTCGGTGAGGGTTGGCGCCAATGCCTTGGCGCGCAGCAGTCGCCGGCAGGCCTCACGGCAGTGGGCGCGCTCGTCGATCTCCATCAAACGGGTGGCGGTCTTCAGCTCCAACTTGGCCTCGTCTTCGACGAGTTGCACGGCGACGTCGACGGGCGCAGCCAAAAACTGCTGCCGGAGCTTGGGGTAGCGCTTGCTGACGGCGGTGATCAGCGGCTGCAATTCTGACAACGCCTCAAACCCAGTGGGGAACCGCTGCTTCGGGTCTTTGGCGCCGAGCTTTTGCACCACTTGCCCGAGCAGCGGGTGAACCGTCATCGACAAGGCCGCCGGATTCTGGGCTTCGGCCTTGCCCACGGCGAGCATGCAGTCGACGAGGGAGCCCACGTTGTAGGGGTTGCTGCCCGTCAACAGCTCGCGCGCGACGGTGGCGATGGAGAAGAGGTCGCTGCGGGGCCCGGCGCTGCCACCGGCTGCTTGCTCCGGGCTGAGGTAGGCGGCGGTGCCCATCTTCGAGCCGGGGGTGCTCTGGTTGGGGTCGACGGCGCTCTTGGCGAGGCCAAAGTCGGCGATTTTCACCACGCCTTGGTCGCTGACCATCAAGTTGGACGGCTTCAAATCGCGGTGGATGACCTGCCGCGAGTGCGCGTAGTGAATGCCGTGCAGGAGGTCTTCAAGCACCAACGTGACCACCGCCGTGGGCACGGCCACCTGCTCCTGCTGCAGCGGCCGCAGCAGCTGGGCGAGGTTGGTCTGCATGCACTCCATGCCGAGGTAGAAGAGGTCGTGTTTGCGGCCGTAGCGGGTGACAGCGACGATGTTGGGGTGGTTCAACGCCGCCTGCGACCGAATCTCGCGGCGAAACTTCTGGCGAAAGGCGGGGTCGTCGGAGAGGGATTTGTCGAGGACTTTCACCGCTTCAGGCGTGGTCTCACCGGGCCAGCGCCCCAGGTACACCGCGCCGGCTTTGCCTTCGCCCAGCTGGCGCTCCAACACGTAGTGCTCTTCGGCCTCGACCATGTGGCGACGGTGGGGGGAGTTGGTGGGCGGCGGGCCCCAGACCTCTTCAGTGAGCTGTTCGGGGGTCTTGGGCGTCGGCGTCCACTCGCGGGTGAGGTCGGGCGTGGGAGGGGTCTGCGCTTCGACGCGGGTGGCGTCTTTCGCTGCAGGCGCAGGAGGTGCGGCCGGTGCCGCAGTCGCCGTGTCGGCGGGCGCCGACTCTTTGGCGTCGGCCTCGGCAAACAATGCCACCGAGCGCAGGTGAGGGATGGAGCGGGTCGGCGTGTCAAAGCTGCCACCGACATCGTCACCGGGCTGTGGTTCGGGCGCCGGCGGGCCCTCAGGCGCTTCGGTGCCGTCTTTGAGGTGACGGCCGCTTTGCGATTTCGCGTCGACCGTCCAGGCGCCGCTGTCGTTGGTTTGGGCCTCAGCGATGGCCTGTTCTTCAGCCTCTTTGAGGGCGTTGAAGTCGATGATGAAGGTGCTCTCGCGCTTGCGCTTCTTCTCGGTGTCGTCGCTGAGCGCGCGCACTTCACTCATGATGGTGGAGATTTGTTTCGTGGTGGTGCCTTTGGCGACGCGGTCGGTGCTGTCGTCGAGCTCAGGCACCACGCCGGCGGGGCCATGCGACACCGACGGAGGCGGCATGGGGGCTCCGCTGCCCATGGGGGCAAACGCATCGCCGTCGTCTTCGTCGTCGAAGTCGGGAATGTCGATGGACTCGCCTTCGCCGCTCACCGTCTCGATGCGCGCCGTCGCCGTCGGAGGAGGCATCGTTGACTCGTCTTCATTGTCGAACGACAGCTTGAAGGCCTTTTCGAGAGACGCCTCAGGGATGTCGGGGAGGGACTCGTCGAACTCGGAGTCGCCAAGTTCAGGCCCGCCTTCTTCGGTGCCTGCGTTTTCGTCGGCGTTTGACGGCGCTGGGCCCGTCTCGGTGCGGGTGGGTTCAGTCGACGCCTGTTCGCACAACGCTTCGAGCGCGCGGCGCAAGGTGTCTTCTTCGGCCGGCAGGCGGATGAAGCCCTGCACATGATATGGGTCCAACGCTGCGTTCGCCTCGGCGAGTGAGCCTTGGTGCCCAATGACGACGACGGGCATGTCTTCTGCTTGCTCTTTGCACGCCTTGGCGACGTCGAGGCCAGGCTTGCCCCGCAACTCCAACTGCACGAGAAGTGCGTGGGGCACGGCGGCTTGGGCTTCGCGTTTGGCTTTGCTGACGGAGCTGCGCAGCGTGAGCTTCACCCGGCGGGCTTTGCAGACCTTTTTCGCCACACGGCGCACGGCGTCGTCGTCGCTGACGACCCAAAGCCGAGGTTGTTGTGCGGTGGGCATCCGGTCTCCCCGTCAGGTGCCGCTGCAGGCGACCTGTCGGGCCCAGTCTGCCACGACAACATGGCGGCTCCAAACGCTGTCGCCTGCAGGGCAAACCTGAAGCATCAGACGCTGTTCGATTCGCGTCTGCACTATTCGTTGGTGGGCCCTCCATCGGCGTCGGCGTCGGCGTCGCGCAGGAGGGCTTCACGAATGCGGTGGGCCAGCTCGAGGCGGGTGAACGGCTTTTCGACGAGTTCGACGCCCGGGTCGAGGCGGCCGTGGTGGATGATGGCGTTCTCGGTGTACCCCGACATGAACACCACCTTCAGGCCCGGCCGCAACTGCCTTGCGCGCTCTGCCAGCTGAACACCGTTGATGCCATCGGGGAGCACCACGTCGGTGAGCAACAAGTCGACAGGCTGCTGTGGGTCTTGCATGTGCGCCAAGGCGCTTTCAGCGTCGGCGAACGAGACCGGACGGTAGCCAATGCGGCGCAACATGCCGACGGTCAGCTGGCGCACGCCGTCGTCGTCTTCGACGACGATGATGACTTCGCCCTGGCCATCGGCCGCCTCATGGGTGCGTTTGGCGGTGGGGCGGGGCGCCTCTTCTTTGGCTTTGGGGAGGTAGAGTTTGACGGCCGTGCCTTCGCCCTCCTCGGAGTACAGCTTGATGTGGCCGCCCGACTGCTTGGTGAAGCCGTACACCATCGACAAGCCGAGGCCGCTGCCCTTGCCGACGTCTTTGGTGGTGAAGAAGGGGTCAAACACTTTGCCCAACATGTCGGCAGGAATGCCGCCACCGCAATCGGTGACGGCCAACATGACGTATTGGCCGGGCGCGACTTCTTCATGCACTTCGGCGTATTCGCGGTCGAGGCGCATGTTGCCCGTCTCGATGGTGAGCTTGCCGCCTTTGGGCATGGCGTCGCGGGCGTTGATGCACAGGTTGAGCACGGCGTTTTCGACCTGGGCGGGGTCGGCGAAGCAGTTCCACAGCCCGGCTGCTTGCACCGTTTCGATCTCGATGTGTTCGCCGAGGGTGCGCCGCAACAACGGCTCCATGCTCGCCACGACGCGGTTCATGTTGATGGCCTTGGGCTGCAGGGCCTGCTTGCGGGCAAACGCCAGCAGCCGTTGGGTGAGAGACGCCCCACGTCGAGCCCCCTCCAGCGCTTGCTCCGACAGCTCCATGACGGCGTCGTGGTCGTCGGCCTCCATGCGCAGCAATTCGAGGTTGCCGAGCACGACGGTGAGGAGGTTGTTGAAGTCGTGGGCCACGCCGCCGGTGAGCTGGCCGACGGTTTCCATCTTTTGCGCCTGGCGCAGTTGGGCCTCAAGTTCTTCGCGTTCGCGCTCGGCCCGTTTGCGGTCGCTGATGTCGACCATGGAGCCGCGGATCAGCCGGCGTTCGTCGTGGGGGAGGGCGCTGAGGCGCACCTCACACAACACCGGCGTGCTGTCGAATGCCATGTGCATCCACTCGAACACTTGGGTTTGTTGCGTGGCGGCGAGGATGTGCTCCATGGCTGCGTCGCGGCTCACCCGACCGTCTGGCTGATGGGTGGGGCTGACGGCGCCAGGGCCGACTTCGAGGAGTTCGTCTCGAGTGCACCGAAACAACCGTTGGGCTTGCGGGTTGGCCTCGACAAACAGGCCCGTGTCGAGGTCGAGAAGCACGATGGCGTCTGGGGCTTCGGTCACCAGCGTGCGAAACCGTTCTTCGCTCAAGGTGAGCTCGGTGGTGGCCTTGAGCCCGGCGCAAGCCTCGCCCATGCGTGCCGCCAGCTCACGAATGCGGGCGGTCTCGTCGTCGGTGAAGGGGCGGGCCCGCTCCAGCAGGAGCACCCGCCGCGGGGACAACGCGCCCACCGGTTGGGCCAGCAAGGTGGCGGCGTCTTCACCGGGGCGCACTTGCGACGGGCGCTCCAGGCGCACTTCTTGGGCGTCTTCGGCGAAGGCTGGGGTGAGCTGGTCGCTGAGCGCTGCCGCCAACGGCCCCGTCGACAACGTCGACGGGTGCGCCGACACCACCTTGCGGGCCGAGCCATTGCCGACGAGCAAGCGGACGCCGCTCGCGCCGACGGCGTTTTGCAGCATGGGCAGCGTCGACTGCAAAAAGCCGTCAACGTGCTTGGCAGACGTGGCCAGCGTTTGCAGCTGCTGCAGCCGGGCCCGCTGCCGCTCGCTCTGGGCCAACATCTCTTCGCCTTCGAGGCGCTCGGAGATGTCGTGGGCGTGCACCCAATAGAGCGCTGGCGCCTCCGTGAGTCGCGTGAACCGCGCGGCGTAACTTCGCAGTGCGCCAGCCACCTCTGCCTCGCCTTCCTGCTCGTGGACGTCGCCCACCTCGGCAAGGCCGTCAACGATGCGCTGCAGGATGTCGGCTTGGCTCGGCGACAACACATCGGCGAAGTGGGTGCCGACGAAATCGCCGGGCAGGGCTGCGTTGTGCCGCAACACCCGCAGGTCGGCGTCGAAGACCACGGCGATGCCGCTCAGCTGGTCGAACAAGTCGGCAAACAGCACGTCCGCCAACGGCACAGTTTCGTTCGACTTGGGCACAGCTCCTCCGACGACCGGAGCCTACGGCAGCAGGTGAGTGGAGGCCAAGCGCGAATGTGCGTTTGCCGCAGGGCTGTCTCAAGGCTGCCTTCTCATCGGTGCTGGCTGACGACGTCGTCAGCCGGCTCCCGCCAGCGCGAGCCGCTCCTGGTAGCGCTCAAACACCAGCCGGCGCAGGGGGCGGTGCTCGGGCCGCTGCAGTTGGGGGTCGTCTTCGACAAAGGCCAGCGCTTGCTGACGCGCTTTTTCGACGAGGGCTTGGTGGTCGGCGAGGGAGGCGAACTGCAGCGTCGGCAGCCCACTTTGCCGGGTGCCCAGGAAATCGCCAGGGCCACGAATGAGGAGGTCTTCTTCAGCGATGCGAAAGCCATCTCCCGTCTCTTCCATGATGCGCAGCCGTTGCACGGCGTCTTTGCCGCCCCCCTCTTTGCCCAGCAGCAAGAAGCAACGCGACTTGCGGTGGGAGCGCCCGACACGTCCTCGCAGCTGGTGCAGTTGAGACAGGCCAAAGCGCTCAGCGTTGACGATGATCATCACAGTCGCCTCGGGCACATCCACGCCGACTTCGATGACCGTGGTCGACACCAACACCGACACCTCGCCCGATGCGAAGCGCTGCATGATGGCGTCTTTCTCGTCGCCACTCATGCGCCCATGCAAAAGCTCGACATGGTCGGCGCCAAAGCGCTCGCACAAATCGTCATGACCACGGGTGGCGTCTTCGAGGTCGAGGGCTTCGCTCTCTTCGATGAGGGGGTACACCACGTAGGCCCGCTCGCCTTGGGCGATGGCCTTTTGCACGGCGACGTAGGCGTGCTCTTCGGAGGCCGCGGTGAGCACTTTGGTGTCGACGGGGCTGCGCCCAGGCGGCAACTCGTCGAGCACGCTCACCGCCAGCTCGCCATAGACCGTCAAGGCAAGGCTGCGAGGGATGGGCGTTGCCGTCATCACCAAAAGGTGTGGCACGATGGGCTGTCCGTCGTCGTCGACCGGGCCTTTGGCCTTCAACGCCGCCCGCTGCTCGACGCCGAATCGATGCTGCTCGTCGATGATGCACAGGCCCAGCCGCCGAAATTCGACGTCGTCTTGCACCAAGGCGTGGGTGCCCACCAGCACGTCGATCTCGCGGTTCTTCAACTTCGCCAGCAGCAGTTTGCGCTGCTTGCCCCGCACCGACCCCGTCAGGAGTTCGACGCGGTATCCCAGCGGTGAAAACCACTTGCGCAGCGTCGACGCGTGTTGCTCGGCGAGAATCTCGGTCGGCGCCATCAGCGCCGCTTGCTGCTTGTCGTCGGCGCACAACAAACACGCCAAAGCGGCCACGGCGGTTTTGCCCGCGCCGACGTCGCCCTGCAGCAGCCGCCCCATGGGGGCAGCGCGCCCCATGTCGGCAAAGATCTCGCCTGTGGCACGACGCTGGGCGCCGGTCAGCGTCCACGGCAGCAGCCGCTCCTGCATCGACACGATGAGGGCGTCGCGCTCGGCGTTGTCGGTGGCGCTTTGCGCCGACGGGAGGGCCGCGGCTTGCACAGCTTGGGACTGCTGCTGACGAAGACAGAGGGCGAGCTGCAGCACAAAGAGCTCCTCAAAGGCCAGGCGCAGGTGGGCTGCGGACTTGCGGGTGATGAGCGCGTCGAGCTGTTCTGGCGACATCTTCGCCGGCGGGGTGTGCAGCAGCTGCAACGCGGCGTTCAACTCCATGACGTTGGCCAGCCGGCGAACGTGCTCTGGCAAGAGGTCGTCGACGGGGCGGGCCTGAACAAGTTCGGCTGCGGCACGCACCGCCTTGCCGATGTCTTGGGCCGGCATGCCGCGGATTTCGGGGTACACCGGGTGGATGCCTGCCGCAGCCTCAGCCCCGCGCGGGTTCAGCCGGGGGTGCACCATCTGCAAGCCGCCTCCCCGTCGGGTGACCTCGCCCAGGGCGGTCAGCCGTTCGCCGGGCACAAACCGTCGACGCATGTCGTGGGGGCGGTAGCGAAAGAACACCAGCCGCACGCTGCCCGTGTCGTCTTCGAGGAGAATCTCCCACCGTGAGCGCGAGCCGTGCCCGACCTGTGCACTGACCGCGATGACGCCCGTCGCCACCGACTGCGACCCCATTTGCAGCTCACCCAACTTCTGGGGCTTCGAACGGTCTTGGTAGGTGCGCGGCAGAAACGACAGCAGCGCCCCGATGGTGCCCAGGCCTCGCTCGTCGAGGGCCTCGGCTTTTTTCGGCCCGATCCCCCGCAACACCGACGCCGGCCGGGTGAACAGATCGTTCGACGCCACCGCCGCCCGCTTGCTGCGGCTGCTGGCCTTCTTTGTCGTCGCCGTTTTCGCCGCCTTCTCTCGCGGAGGGGGCGGCAACAGGGGCTCCTGCTTCGCGGCTGTGGACTTCGCGGCTGTGGACGTCGCGTTTGTGGGCTGCGCCGCCGCCGTTTGTCGTCGAGCACGCCCTTTCTGCAGGGCTTTGTCGACGGCCGCCTGCTGCCGCTCTTTCGGCGTTGGCTTTGGCGGCGTGGACGGCGTCTTTGGCTGCGGATCGGGCAAAGGTGCGGCTTGCGGCTTGGCCGTCGCCGTGGTTGTGGTCGACGTCGACTTGGGGACGGCCGGCTCTTGCAGCAGCTGCAGCAAAAACTTCACGCGTGCTTTGCGTGGGTCGCCAGACAAGTCGTCAAAGTCAGATGCCAGTTGCTTCACGCCGTCGATGAATCCAGCGGGGAAGCTGCCGTCATCGTCGACGTCAGCGAGCACTTGCAAGACGAGGGCGCCAAAGCCGCGCAGGCGGTCGGCGCCGGCAAAATCTTGCCGCGCGGCGAACCGCAGCGGAGGCAACAGCGCGGCCTGCACACGGGTCAGCGAGGAGTCGGTCATGCGTCCCATGCCTCGAGCATACTGAAAGCGTGTTCAGGTGTCACCTGGCTACTTTTTGTTCTCTTCGAGCCAGCGCCGCACCTTGCGGTCGGGGTCTGGGCCCCCCAGGCGGATGTACCGCGCCAAGTGGTAGCGCACTTTGCGGTTGTTGCCTTCCCGATTGTAGATGCGGCCGAGCGACCGGTGCGGCTGGGCAAAGCGGGGATCGAGCTGGATGGCCCGCGAAAACATCAGCTTGGCGTCTTTGAACTGCCCCAGCCGGTACAAGCGTTCGCCCTCGGTGTACGCCGTGCGCGACATGGTGCGCCGTTCTTCTTTGCTGCGCGGCAGGGTGGGGGCCGTCGTCGACGACGGCATGCGGCCACGACGTCGGCCAGACGTGCGGCGCCCTCCGTTGTTGCCGTTTTGCGCCACGCGTTCGGAGCTGCCATTGCCGGTGTTGCTCGTCGTTCCAGACGGCTCTGGGTCGGCACCGCCTTCAGGCTCGGCGGCTGCAGGCTCGCCCTCCGCCTCTTCACGGGCAGACGCCAGCTGGTCGATGAGCTCGTCGGTGCGCGGGTCGTCGGGGGCCAGCTTCAACAGTTCTTGAATGTACCCAAAGGCGCCGTCGTAGTCTTTGTCGGCGATGGCGGCGCGGGTGTCGGCGACGAGCTCGTCTGCGCGCTGTTTGTCGGGCTCATCGGTGTCAGCCGTGGGGGCGGCTTCGGCGACCGGAGCGGCGCCTGCGTCGACGACGGCGGGGGCCTCTCCGGGCTTGGGTGGCACCACGGTGCCTGACAGTGGCACCAAGTCGAACGAGATGGCGGGCTGTTTGTCGCCCTTTTTGACAGAGAACACCTCTTTGAAAGGCTCATAGCCCTCGAGGCGCAGCTCCAGCCGGTGGTTGCCGGGCGACAACGCTGCCTTGGTGGGGGTGGTGCCCACGTCTTTGCCGTCGACTTTGGCCTCGGCACCTTCAGGCCAGGTGGCGATGGCGACCTTCTGGCCGCCGAAGGGGCCGAGCACGCGGTAGCCGACAAAGGCGAGCACCGTCATGATCAACATGCCGAACAACACGGCCAGCACGACCAACACGGCTTTGCCTGCGCCGCTCGACGGCTGGGCCTCGTCTTTTTTGCGGCGTCGCACTTGGGCGGTGGGGGCGTCTTTGTCGTCGTCGGCCGCAATGGACACGCCACTCAAGCTGCCCATGCTCAACGATGCGGCGGCCGGAACGCCTTTGTCGGTGCGCTCAGCGCTGCCTTGTTGTGACCGTTCTTTTTCTTCGCGTTCTCGACGGTGTTGGGCTTCGACCTCTTCGAGGCTGATCACGCCGGTGGCGTCGGGATCATTGCGGATGGCTTCTTGCCGCGCCTCTTCTTCAGCCTCCTCTTGTGCGCGCGCGTCGTCTTCGGCTTTTTGCCGTTTGCGTTCGCGAATCTCGTCTTCCATGGCCTCGAGGTCGACCATGGCGGTGGCGTCTGAGGCGCCCACCTGCAGCACGTCGTCAAGCTCGGGGTTGTCGGGGAGGGCGTCTGGAGGCTCAATGAGCGCAGCGCCATCGTGTTCGCACGTCTCGACGTCGTCGTCGTAGGTGGTTTTGCACTCGGGGCAGACCTTCATGGGCGCAACCTAACCCAACGAGAAAGCAAGAAGAAAGCCTGCCCGCTGAACCGCATCATGGGACAAGACTGCAAACGGATGGGTGGCGCAAATGGTCTGTCGGCCTGTTTGCACGCGGCGGGCGCAGGGTGTGCGTCAGGTTCTTTTCAAGCGCCCACCATTCGTTGCTATCGTGCGTCGGCGTCGCATGCCGCGATGTCGACGAGTGCATGTCTTGAGTTCCCCCGCCAACGACCCCGACGCCCCCAAAGGCCGTGACCCACTGCTCGGCAAGAGCATCGGCGGGCGCTACCGCGTGATGGACCTCGTCGGCAAAGGCGGCATGGGCGCGGTGTACGAGGCGGTGCACACCTCGACTGAAAAGCGGGTGGCCATCAAGGTGCTCAACGAGCAACTGGCGTCTGACACCATGGTGGTGGCGCGCTTTCGACGCGAGGCCATGGCGTCGTCCAAGTTGACCCACGAAAACTGCGTGCAGGTGCTCGACTTCGGCGAAGACCCGCTGGCCTCGTTCTACATCGCCATGGAGTTTGTCGATGGCCACGGCCTCGACGTCGACGTCACCAACGACGGCCCCATGTCGGTGCAACGGGTGGCGCGCATCGGAGTGCAATTGGCGTCGGCCCTCGACTCTGCCCATGCGGCAGGCATCGTCCACCGCGACCTGAAGCCCGCCAACATCATGGTCACGCAGCTGGCGGGGCGCCCCGACTTCATCAAAGTCGTCGACTTCGGCATCGCCAAGTTCGTGCAAAACTCGCCGGACGATCAAAAAGCGCTCACCGTGCCCGGCACCATCTTTGGCACCCCTGAGTACATGTCGCCCGAACAGGCGCGGGGCGACCCCCTCGACGGGCGGTCTGACGTGTACTCGGCGTCGGTGGTGTTGTGGCACATGCTGCTCGGGCGATCTCCGTTCAAAGGCGACACCATCCGCGACACGCTGATGAACGTCTTTCAAACGCCGCCGCCGTCGCCTGCCGACGAACTGGGCGTGCCGTCGGGGCCTTTTGAGGAGGTGTTGTCGAAGGGGCTGGCCAAAAACGCGAACGACCGCTTTGCCGACGCCCGGGCCTTTTTAGAAGCGTTGGAGCCTTTCGTCACCGACGAGGGCCAGGCTTGGGTGAAGAAGGCGAAGCTGCCCACCAAGGGCATCGCAGACGACGGGTCTGCCCCTGAGACCCTGCCGGCGGAGCGAGGGCTGCACTCCAGCGACATCCCGTCTGAACCGTCCGATGCTGGCGCCGTCGGCGTGGCGTCGACGACGGAGGGAGCGCCGGTCAACCCGCCGTCGGTCGACTCGCAAGAAGCCCCCACGCAAGACAGCTTTACAGCGGCATCGCCGACGATGGTGGCGCCCAAGGTCGACATCCAACCGCCTCCGAAGGTGGTGCGCGCCGACGACACGGTGGCCGCAGCGCCAGCCCCCCAACACCACGACGGACGACGCTGGCTGTATTTTTCAGCGGCGGCCTCCTTGTTTCTCCTGGTCGTGCTGGGCGGCGCCCTCGGGCTCCGCACGGTGTTGCAGCAAGACCCCGCTCCAGAGCCTCCGCCGGCCGAACCTGCACCGGTGGCCGAGCCCGACGCCTTCCCGCTGTTGACGCCCGCGCCTGCCGGTCACCAGGTCGACGAGAAAGCGCTGAAAAAGGCCCTGCGCAAGGCCGAGCAGGCCATCGACAACGACGACCACACCGCAGCGAAGGCGGCCTACGGCTTCGCCATTCAGCTCGACCCGTCTTCTCCTGAAGCCCACCGGGGCTACGGCCTCGCCGCCTACCAGCTGGGCGAACTCGAACTCGCCAAGGCCCACCTCGAGCACCTCTTTGACCTCGACGACGACACCATCGCCGCCCAGGCGGCGGGGTTCTTGGCCATCATCGAGAAGAAGCTCGAACTGCAAAAGAAGCGAGCGAAGAAGATGCCGTAAGCGACGCTAGCGACGACGGCGCCCACGTCGACGACGTTTGGGCGGCTGCCGTTTCCAGGGGACACGTTCGTCGTGGCCTTGGAGCACCGACAGGGGCACCGTCCATTTGCCGTCGGGCGTCTGCAACACCAACCGCAATTTGTCGCCCGACGGGAGCGGCTGCAGCAACGTGAGCTCAGCTTTGACAGCGCCGGCCTCGGCGTGGGTGGTGACTTCGGCGGGCCACGCCAAGCCCGAGCGCGACTCCACCGTCACCGACACGTCTGCGCGATGCGGAAAGGCGAACACCACGCGCCGTGGCGACGATGGCAACACCCACGGCGCAGTGGTCGTCGGCGTCGACGACAGCGCAGGGGCTGCGGGCCCAATGCTGTCTGCAGCGGTGCCTCCGTCGACGGCAGCTGGAGACGCCATCCACGCCACCAGCGTGGCGCGCTTGGGGGCGGGAGGAGGCAGGGGCGGCTTGGCGGCGACGCCTGCGTCTGGTGCCGTGGGGGGCGTCGGCAGGGCAGGCGCAACAGGAGGAGGCGTTGCGGGCGGCGCCGGATCACAGCCCGACAAGGCCACCGACGTCGTCAACACCGCCCAGCACGCCTTGCAAAACGACCCGCAAAACGACTTGCAAAACGACGATCGGCGACGCGACATCCAAGGTGAATCTGCAACAGGCACGGGCGGACCATATCCGACTGGAGCGCAGCGCCGAACAGTTTCGACGTGACGGCGTCCAGCTGTGATTGCAACCGGCGACGGGCGTGTGCGAGTCCCTCTCAAACACCACTTGCTTGCGCGCCTTGACCGTCTGTTGGCGGTCGGCGACGCTGCAGCCATGAAGCGGCTGATTTGTGTTGAGAAGCGACGTCGACGCGCCCTTTGGATGACGTTGCTCTGCGCGGTGCTGGCGTCGTCGAGTGTGTCCGCTGGCACCAAACGCAAGCGGTTCTGCGGCAGCATGCACGACGTGCGCAGCCGTTCTCTGGCGTGCGACAAAGCCAGCGTCGTCGACGTGTCGGCGCTGCAACACTTCAAACAGTTGCGGCATTTGAAGCTGCGCGAAACGGGCGTCGTCGACCTCACGCCGCTGGCGCAGTTGCGCCATCTCGAATCCCTCGACCTCAGCTTCACCAAAGCCACCGACCTCAGCCCGTTGGCCCAAGTGACGTCGCTGACGACGCTGAAGGCCAACTTCTCCAAGGTGTCTGACTTGTCGCCGCTGGCCAAGCTGCCCCGCTTGCGCGAGCTGGTGCTGCGCTACAGCAACGTCGAAGACCTGACGCCATTGCAGACGGCGACGTCGCTGCGGGTGCTCGACGTCACCGGCACCAAAGTCGCCGACGCGACCCCGCTCACCAAGCTGCAGCTGCAAGAAGTCATCCTGTCTGACACCGCGCTCGAAGACGCCACCGCCGTGGCCCAGTTGACGACGGTGCAGCGCTTGGCGCTCAACAACCTCGACGAACTCGAAAAACTGCCTGATTTGGCGCGGCTCACGCAGCTGACTTGGCTCGACGTCAGCGACACGCGCTTGCGGGCACTGACATCGCTGTCGTCGCTGCGCCAGCTGAAAACCCTGCGCATGAGCGACACCAAGGTGAAGAGTTTGGCGCCCCTGTCGACGCTGACGGCGTTGGAGGTGCTCGACGCCAGCGACAACCAGGTCGCCGATGTCGGCGCGTTGTCGACAATGGCCGAGCTGCAGTGGCTGCACCTTGAAGACACGTCGGTGCGAGACCTTCGGCCGCTGTCGACGCTGCGTCAGCTGCGATGGCTGGGGTTGGAGGGCACCCTCGTCGACGACGTCACGCCCTTGGCGCCGTTGACGAAGCTCGAACGTCTGAACATCGAGAGCACAAAGGTGACAGATGTGCGCCCGCTGCAGACGTTGTCGTCGCTGCGCTTCTTGTTCACCGAAGGCGCCCCCGTCGACGACGCGAACCGCAAGGCCCTGCAGCGCAAGCTCCGCCGCTGCACCATTCTCGACTGAGCCCGCGTTAGGCCGTGTAGGTCTGCAACGTCGCGCCCTGCAGTGGCGTCGATGTTTGCACGGCCGCGTCGTCCACCGACGCGTGCAGCCAGTGGTCGCTGTCGCGCTGGGGCACCCGGCGTCCGACGGTGGAGGCCATGTCGTCTGACACCGCGTCGCCGTTGGCGCAAGCCACCACGCCGCCCACCCCGACGGCGGTGTGGGTGACGTCGACGCCACTCGACACCACAAGCTGCACGTCGACGGTGCGACGGTCGCCGCCGGCATGCTCGAGGTCCCAGCGCAAAGTGGCGTCGCCGTGATCGCGGCAGACCTCAAGCCCGACGGTGAGACCGCGCCACGCAAAGACGGCATCGCCGTCGCCGCGGGCGTAGGTGGCACCGTGCTGCTGTGCGAAGTCGATGTCGTCGCCGTCGTGCCGTTTGTCGCAGCGTTTGAGCAGTTTGCCGTCGGCAAAGGCGAGGGCGGTGTTGTGGTACCCCCCGTCGTCGTCGACCCAGGCGATGGTGCCCGGCACCAGCAACCGGTCTGAGCCAGCGCTCATCTGTTGCAACTTGCTGCACAAATCGTCGAATTCGTCGGCCGTGTAAAAGCGGCCGTCGGGCACAAAGAACCACTCCGGCGCCATGACGACGTCGGCGTTGCTGTGGGCGAGGGCCTCCTGCAGCAGCTTGAGCGGCTCTTTCACCTGGTGGGAGGTGGTGGTGTGGGCCTCGACGACCGCAAACGACAAGGGCGGCACCTGGCTCACCTCGGCCGGCAAAGGGATGGTGCCCATCAGCCGTCCCAATCGCTGCTCGTCGGGAATGACGTCGAGCATGGGGTCGAAAAAACTGTCTTCGAGCACAAACTCGATGGCGTCTTTGACCTTGGGGTCGCCCGCATAGGCGTCCCACAGCTGCTGCGTCGCCTGCTTGAGCTCGTCGCTGAGCCCGTCGGGGAAGGGCGGCTGGCCGTGCGGTGAGGATGAGGTTGTCGTCGAGAACTGCGCCTGCAGGCTGTGCTGCCGCAACGCAGCTCCTTCGACCCCTGCGGCGGAGGCAGGGGCGTCGTGCCCAGCGTCGAGAGTCGCCGTCATCTGCGGCGACAGGGCCGGCGCGCTGAAGGTGTCGACGTTGTCGTCTTGTTCGCCTGCAGCTGCGGCCGTCGGCTTCGCAGCATTGGCAGCGCTCGACGACGACGGCGTGGGCGACGTCGTCGGGGTCTGCTGAGGCCGGCGCTGGATGCGAGACATGTGCCGAGCGTGACGGCTTTGCACGTCGTCTGCAAGCGAGGGCGTCGACGTCTCAGTTGGCGGTGCGCAAAAACGAGTGAAACATGTCGGCCGACAGCCAGGTCAAGTTCACAGATCCCAGCCGAATGGTGGCGCCATCGAACAGCGTGTGCGCCTCTTCGCCGACGGTGGTGCCGTCGAGAAGGGTGCCATTGCGGCTGCCGTTGTCGGCCAGGGTCCATTCGCCGTCGTCGGTGTGCTTGAACCAAGCATGCACCCCCGAGATGGTCGCGTCGGGCAGCATCACGCCGTTGTTGTCGAGGCGGCCGGCGCTCACCAGGGACTCCTCGTCGTCAGGCTGCACCACGTGCACGTACATCACCGACTCTGACGTGACGTTCATGAACGGGCTCTCTGTCGGCGCCTTGCCGTGGTGAATGAGCACCGGGTGCGAGAAGGCCGAGCGAAACTGATCTTCGCCCAGCTCCGCCAGTTGTGCTTTGAAGTACGAGACGGGCGCGCCCGTTCCCCAGTGTTTGGTCTTGGATGGCATCGTTTCTCCCGGTGGTGCGGGTCGTTGATGTCATCTGTATGAAGATTGCGCGCGTGTCGCACGAAAAAGCAGTCGCAAGAATCGTTTTGTGCGCTGAAAATGCAGCAGTGCGAACATCTTGCGCGCAGCTTTTACCAAGTGGCCTGTGTTGGGCTGTTGACGGCGAATTCGGCGGCGATCGGCCCAGGAAGGTCAGGCCAAGTCTTCATACGGGTTGCGCCGCCCCCACTTCAACATCACGAACAAGCTGCCGCCCGTGAAGCACACCAAGAAGAACAAGGTGGCGGCGCCATTCATCCCGGCGAAGGCAAACGACAACAACCCCTCGTCGCTGCCGTCGTCGACGGCGGCCTGCCATTGCCACACCACCGTCGCCATAAACGACACCGCGGTGACGGCACCGCTCAGCCCCCAGATGCCCCAGGTGATCACCAACCGGCGGTGTCGACACAACAGTGCCGGGCCTGCCCCACACACCGCCCCCACAGCGATGGCGCCGACGGGGATGAACTTGATGGTGATGAGCGACAGGTATGTCACGTGGTTGAGCAGCAACCCAGCGGTCGCAGACAGCAGGGCCAACACCAAACCCCAGGCGTAGTCGCCGGCTTCTGGAACCCGGCGGTTGTCGTCGAGGGCATACGAGTCGACGTCGTCGACGGAGCGTGACGAACGCGCCGGGGTTGAAGACGGGGCGGGCGTGGGAGAGGCTTGCTCGTCGAGGTCGTAGGTCTTCACGTATGCTCCGATGGCAGCCACGCCACAGCCGGCGAGCGACAGCATCGATTCCTGTCGTCGCAACTCTACACCGTCCACAGCGGGTGTTGGCAGGCGGTCGCCAGCGCCTGGGAGACGTCTGGAGTCAGGAATGTCGACACGCAAACAAGAGGCGGAGCTGTAGTTGTTGACGGTATGCGTGTGTTGTCAACTTACTGTGGGTGGACGTCAGACCCATTCGATGTTTACATTTGGCATGCACCCAGAGGTCGAATGAGAACGCTCCGCCCTGTCATTTTGGCTCTCCTCGTCACAGGCGCGGCAAACGGCTGCGGCCCGACGTGTTTGCAGAAAATCCCGGGCGCCTACGTCGACATTGAACCCCTTGCGCTGCAAGACGGGTGCACCATCGTCGCGTCAGACTGGGCCGAACTTGTGCCAGGCGACGGCGACGAACTGGTCTTCACAGCACGCGATGACTTGCCAGCCGAGTCGTTCAGCATCGACTGCACCAAAGCGTTTTGTGACGACGAGGGCAGGGCACTCAACTTCGGCGTCGCGTCGGACACGCGACGGCTGCCCCAGCGTTTGGCGGCCGCAGACTGCCCGTTCGCCACGGAGACGTCTGAAGTCCTCGTCGTCTACGAGCCGCGCCCCTTGGGCGATCACGATTGCCCCAACCGCGACTTTGTCGGCTTTGTGGTGCCATTGCCCGACGACGGAACCTAGAGAACCGCAACATTTGCGGGCTTGAGAAGTGCAGAATGCGTCGCACTTTTCATGCATCACATAATGTCTGTTCCTGCGCGTTGTCGACGAGAAACATCGCAACAAATCCGCCGCCTCTGTCGCAAACTTGGGCATGCGACTCAACAGCACTGACGTTCGACCCTATTTCCATAAAGCGGCCAAAGAGACGGGCACCGATGTCCGCAATGTCTCCGACAGAGCCGTGCAACAGGCAGCGGTGGCCGACGGCCACCAGGTGTCGCTGTTCACCATCCGCGAAGCCCGCGACGCGATGGTGGCCGACGCTGCCGGCGCCCATGAGCAGGCCGGCGCTCTCGCCAAAGACGCCTTGGCGTTGCAGCAGAGCAGCACACCGACGCCGGTGGCATCGAAGGCGACGGGGCCGGGGACGTTGTTCAGCTTGCGTCTTTCAGGAGGGCCTCTCACTGACGTCGCGGACGTCGACGTTGGCAGCAAGCTGGACCGCCTCAAAGCGTCCCCCCACGTCGGGCACATCACCCTGTCGGGCGAGGACTTGTACGAAGATGTCAAAGCCAAGCTCGAGTCCGGCAACTATGTGTTGCGCGCCTGCAACCCAAGCGACCTCGACAACGTCCTGGCGGGCCAGCCGCTGCGAGGCGCCGGCGGTGGGTCCAACATCGTCGACCATGTCACGCAACGCAGTGGCAAGACGTCCGACCTCATTTCAGCTTCGTCGAAGTTCACCCATGCGTTCAGCAATGGCAGCAGCATGCATGTGCTCATCAAGACGCCCAAGTACTACGCCGAGCACCCAGCGCCCGACGACCTCGGCAACTACCGGTTCGTGTCGCACGACGACGTCATGGCGGCTTTGCGAGGGGGCGACAACGTCACCCCCAAAGACATGGCCAACGCATTCGAAGCGGGCGAGGTGTTGTTTCGGGGGACACTCCCCCTCGACGCTGTGGTCGTTCTCGACAACGGATTGCCGCCAGCGCCACTTCACGAGCGCGACGGCGGATACGCCAGCCGCACCGCCGCCCGCGAGGCCGCCGCGGCCGAAACCGTCGACGCCCGGTCAGACGACTGGCGGGCGGCGTTGGCCGACGTCGTCGGCGAAGACCAAGCCGACGCCTATTTGCAGAAGTTCTTGGCGACGCCTGGGGCCAGCCAACGCACCGCAGACAAGAACTTCAGAGGGTTCGTGAAGGGCGTGCGCAAGGGGCGAATTCGGCTGTAGGCCCCAAGGTCCACCTCGATGCTACGGCTGTGCCGGCTGACTGGCTGGCTCTGCCACCTGAGGCGCGGCCTGTGGGGCCAACAAAGCGGCGAACGGGTCTTTTCCGTCGTGCAGTGCCGCGGCCGACGTCGCCGTCTCCAGCGGATCGAACCTGAAGCTGACACCCATGCCGGCGTGTCGACGGGCGACGACGCCTCCGGTCGCAAGCGTCGTCCACTCCTCCCAAGAGACCTCGACGCCGCCCACCGGAAGGATGCCCACCCACATCTTCCACGACGTCGGACGCCCATTGTCGTCGAGCGTCCACAAGTAGGCGTCGCCCGGCGTGGCGCCGCCACTGCTGTATGACACCAACAAGGCGTCGCGGCCGTCGCGTTGGACGACGCTGCGGGTGGTCCCCGGCCGCCGAATCATGGCGGGAGCGTTGAGCCAGAAGCTGTCGTTGATGAAGTCGGCCCACGCCCGTTCGACAGCCGCGGCCGCTTCGTTTGCGGCCAAGACCTTGCCGCCCTTGACGACGTGAAACCGCGTTTTGTCGGTCGAGAACAGGGCCACCTGCTGGTCGTCGCCGTCGCCCGCGACGCTGCGCACCAAGCCGCGTTGGCGGTCCCACAGGTGCAATGGCCGACTGGGCCCCATGCGAAACCGCACTGCAGACGTTTGTGCCCAGCCGTCGGCGTCGACGGCGGCCAGCATCTTGTCGGCCAATGCTTCAGCGGCCGGGCCCTCGGTGCCCACAGGCCGCTCCTCGTCGGTGACGACGAACGCCAAACCCAACACCCCAACCAGCCCGACGACACCGCCGCCCAAGACCTTCATCCACGTCTTCATGCCGACCTCCGCTTGCCCATGTCTACAGACTTCGAGGTGGGGCGGCAGCCAAACGCGTCAAAGGTGACTTCATTTGCGTGATGTCAACTTTTCCAGGCTGGGCCAACACCGCTCTGCGGAGCGGCGCATTGGTCCAAAGGCGAGGTCAGGGGCCAAGGGGGCCCGCTGTAGACCTCCGCCGTTCATTCGTCGGGGGCAAACACGACCTCGAACTGGACGTCTGAGGACGCATACTGTGACGACGCTCGAAGGATGAAAGCTTCGCCGGCGTCGCCTTCGAGGAGGAGCCCGCCGATCGGGCTGCCACGGCAACTGCGGTCCACTTCGGTGGTGCAGTCTGCGCGAAGGGCGGAGAGGTTGACACGATTGCTGGCATCGACGGCGACATGCAGGCGCCCGTTTCCGGGCATCACAACCCGAACATATTGGGCGCCATAGTCGCCACACGGGAGCCCTGGCGCTCGCGCATTGAAAAACCTCGTCGTCATCAGTCTCGTAGACAAGTCAAACGTGGGCGCCTCTTCGCAAACTGAGCCCAGCACCATCGTCGTCCGGTCTGCGCATTGATCCGTCGGCGGGATGGGGTTTTGCTCATGCAGGCAGTCCGGGTCATCGTCCATACAGTCGTTGTCGCAGGTGCCATCCCCATAGCGCGCGTCGCGAAAGCAAGGGTCGAGCAACGGAAAATCGGCCCCACAGACTGGGTCCGGAAACCGACACCCATAGTCGCAGGTGTCGTCGTTGTACCGGCCGTTTTCGAGGCAGTGGTCAACCGACTCGACACAGGCGGCCGGCGCGCAGTCGTGGTCGGCCGGGTTTGCAATGCCGCCAACGCAGGCGTGGTGTGTGCATTCGTCGGCGTCGTCGTCCGGAATCTCTCCGTTCTCAGCCACAGCGCGGGTGCCTCCTAGGCCGTCACAAACCAACGCAACGCAATCGGTGGCGGATTGGGCAATGGCCGGGTCGACCACGCCATCATCGAGGGGGAGTTGGGCGCAGCCAAATTCAATGCACGCAGGGCGGTGACACGTCTCGGCCGCAGCACATTCGTCGGATTGCAAGCACCCTGCTGGAGGAGCTTGGCCGTCGAACGTGCTGCCATCGGCGAGAAGCCCTGGTGAGACTGAACCAATGGACACCGCGAAGACGTTGTGCCCGACCCGTTCTCCACCGATGTCCCCCTGTGGCGCGAACGTTGAGCTGAACGCAGCAGTTGCGTCGACGTTGAACGCATCGACCAACACGCCATTCCCGTCGCGGAGCTCCAGTTGCGTGTTCGTGGCTTGCCCGACGAGTGTGTCGCTGGCATTGATGACCATGGCGTCAACCTCCCGGGGGCACCAAGTGTGAACACCGGGAAACGTGGGTACGCCTCCACCGAACAGCACAAGGGCAGAGTGGGCGTTCAGGGCGTCGTCCTCATTGAATCGATGCACCACCGTCGAATTCATCATCAACACGTGGTTTGACAGCGACGCAGCCGTGTCACCTGTGTTGATGAACTCGACGAATTCGTCATCGTCGGGGTGGGCGACGCCGTCGCAGTTCGCGTCAATGCCCGCCCCCCCTGGAGGGACCGCGTACACCTCATGAAAGCGGACTTGACCTGCGCGCGTCTGTCCGCCGTCGTGGCCTGCGTCAAGGCGGCCGGCGTCTAGGGGGCCGCCGTCGAGTTCAACATGCGGTCGTCCCGCATCCAGCCCAGCGTCAACTGCATCAACAGGGCCGCCATCGTCCCGGGCCACACCGCTGTCATTGGGCAGCGGATTTGTTGTTCCCCCGTCGACGTCGGGCTGAGCAGGTTGAGAGCCGGCACACCCGGCGACAACGATGACAAGAACAGTGCTCAAAACAATGCGGTACATGTCCACCTCCCACAGGGCCTCGCATCGGAAACGAATTCGGACGGATTTTCGACGAAAACACCGAGAAAGCAGATCCGCGGCACAGCAGACCAACAGGACGGGGGCGTCACTCCTTGTACCTGGAATCGAGTCGAAACACGACTCCGCCGCCCCTGCACAAAAAAAGCTCCAGCAAATGCTGGAGCCTTTTCGCGGTCTGAGCGAACGCCTCAGCCGTCGCCGAACAACGCTTCCGGCGTCGCAATCGAGCCTTTCAGCGCCGACGCTGCCACCACACGAGGGGAGGCCAGGTAGACGTTGCCAGGGCCCGAGCGGCCGGGGAAGTTGCGGTTGATGGCGCTGACCGACACTTCGTCTTTGTTCTTGCTGACACCAGGGCCCGCTTTGATGCAGGCACCACAGCTGGGCTCAATCATCTGCGCGCCGGCTTGCTCGAACACCTCGGGGTAGCCTTTGTCGACGGCGTACTGCTTGATGCGCTGGCTGCCGTATTGAATGAAGAGGTCGACGCCGTCGGCCACTTTCATTCCTTTGTCGAGGCCGGCCTTGAGCACTTCGGCGTACATGTCCATGTCGGCCATCTTGCCGCCGGTGCAGCTGCCGCCGTAGGCGATGTCGATCTTCACTTCGCCCTCTTTGTCGTCGAGCTCGCTGGCGGTGACGCCGTTGCGGGGGTCGCCAGGGGTGGCGATCATGGGCTCGATGGCGGTGAGGTCGATGGCGAATTCGGCGTCGTAGGTGGCGTCTTTGTCGCCCTTCATGAAGCCGGTGCGGGCTTTGTCTTCGTCCCAGCCGCGGAAGTTCATCAAGTACTGCGCGGTGACCTCGTCGGGCTCGATGATGCCGGTGGTGGCACCAGCTTCGACGGCCATGTTGGTGAGGGTGGCGCGCTCGTCCATGTTGAGGTGGCTGAGGCCTTCGCCCGAGAACTCCAGCACCTTGCCGATGGCTTTGCCGCTCTTGATGTACTCCTGCGCCATGATGAACAGGATGATGTCTTTGGCGGTGACGTCGGCGCGGGGCTTGCCGCTGAGCACGTACTTCACGCTCTCGGGCACCTTCACCTGGATGTCTTTGGTGTACCAAGCGTTGGCCATATCGGTGGTGCCGACGCCGAAGGCAAAGCAACCCAAAGCGCCTGCGGTGCAGGTGTGGGAGTCGGTGCCCACGACGAGCTGGCCGGGGCCGCCCAGTTCTTCCATCACGGCGTTGTGGCAGATGGCCTCAGAGCCGCCGCCCTCGACTTCGCCGAACAGGCGGATGCCTTGCTCCTCGACGAAGTTCGACTGCACGGTGGCGAGGTTGTCGGCCAGTTGCAGCAAGCCCTTCTTCTTTTGCTCTTCGGGCATGACGTTTTTGAGGAACGTCAGGTGGTCGCGAAAGGCAAACGCCGACGCGGGGTCGGTGATTTTGGCGTCTTTGCCAAAGCCGTCTTTGAACAACGCCTCGCCCATGGCGGTGGTGTAGTCGTGGCTGAAGCGCACGTCGGCGCGGCAGAACAGCGCGTCGCCTGGCTTCACGGCGTCGATGCCGAGCTCGCCGGTGGTGGCGTCTTTCACCGCGCGGTGGGCGATGATTTTCTCGACGAGGTTCATGGGGCGGGGCTCGGTGGCGACGGCAGGCGGAGCCACAGCGCCGGCCAAGCGGGCCTTGTTGTATTTGAAGAGGCCGCCGTATTCGACGATGCCTTTGGCAATGGGGTCGAGGCCCTCGGTGAAGGCGCTCAAGGGCACGCTCTCGCCGGCTTCGAGCTTCTCGAGGATGCCAAAGTCGGTCGTCGTCAGCAGGCCGATGTTGCGGCAGTTCTGGCCGTAGATTTTCTCGATGGTCTTGGCGACGACCACTTGCACGCCTGCGCTCTTTTCAGAGAACGGCGCCGTCTCGCGCGACGAGCCACAGCCCTTCGACAAACCCGACACGATGACTTTGGCGCCGGAGTTCTTGATGGAGTTCTTTTCGATGCGGCCGCCGCGCAGGCCCACCAGGCAGTACTCGCCGAGGGTGTCGTCGTACCAGAAACACACCCAGCCCGGGGTCAACTCGTCGGTGGAGATGTTGTCGATGAGTTTGCGCTCGGGGTCGTGCTTGAGCACGTCGCCTTCGAGTTGGGCGCTCAGCTGATCGAGGTCTTCTGTGAGGTAGAGGGCGCGTCCGTCAATGCGAACTTCAGCGGGGCGCTTGTCGTAGGTCTCAGACATGGGGCGTGTCTCCGGCAGGCGAGAGGGGCAGAAAAGAGCGGCCGTCGTAGGGAAAAGCCTGCCGCGTTCTACGGACGAAAACGCCATTCGGCAACTGGGTGCACATCGGTCGTCCGGCTGTGCACTTTGCTGCGTATGGCAGGTGTTGTTGTCAAAACCAGCTGTTTTTGAAGAGGTTTTCATCATGATGAAACCATGAAGAAACGCAGACCTCCGCGTGACCCTTCTGCAACAGACGTTCTCTACGCTGTTTGCAGTTCTCAGGAGGCCCCATGCAACGTGTTCACGCCGTCATTCTGTTCGCCCTGTCGTCTTTGCTGTCTGCAGGATGTGCTGCTGCACAACGAAAGGCGCCAGCACCGTCCTACGCCATCCACAGCGAGGCGACAGCGGGAGACGACAGCTTCTTTGGCGCTGAAGAGGCTGAGGTGTCAGACGGCGACGCCACCGTCGCCTCCGTGGGAGGCGCCATGCCGGCACGACGCGCGCGCTTGGCCCGAGCGGCTCCACCGCCCCCTCCAGGAAACGCCCAGCCGGCCGTCGAGCCCGTCGACGAAACGCCGGCTCCCGCTCCTGCCGAGCAAAAGCGACTGGTGGTGTACAAGGGCAACCTGGATGTCCTCGTCCCCGACGCCGACGTCGCCCGCATGGCGTTTCAGCAAAAGGTCGACGCCATGGGCGGTCACCTGCAGAGCCTGCAAAACACGACGCTGACGGTGCGCGTGCCCGCCGCTCGCTTTCACGAGGCCGTCGACGCTTTGCGCCAGCTGGGCAAGGTCTCCCGCGAGAACATCTCGTCGCAAGACGTCACCCGCGCCGTCTTCGAGTTGGGCTTGCGCATCGAGAACACCGAGCAGGCGCGCGACCGACTGGTGTTGTTGTTGACGACGACCACCGACCTCAGCCAGGTGCTGCAGCTTGAACGTGAACTCGCCCAGCGCACAGAAGAAATCGAAATGCTAAAGGCCAAACGCCGCACCCTACAGGGCGAAGCTGCCTTCTCGACGCTGACGGCACGGTTCATGGCCAATGCGCCGCAGCCCAAGCCCTCGTTCATCGTCGACCGGCAAAGCCCGTTCCCCTGGATTCGCCAGATCGGTCCAGCGTCGGTCGCCAACATGGCCACCGATGCCGACTTCTGGTCGAGATTCTGGCCGGGCACCGGCGTCGACCTTCCTGAGGAGTTCTTGGTGCTGGCCGACTTCCCTGCTGAAAAGCGCGCCATCTCCGCCCAGGGCACACGCGTGTGGGTGCGCACCTTCGGCGTGTTCGGCGGTGACCTCGACTTCTGGGTCGACGCCGTCAAACGCGACTTGGTGCAGGGCAGGGGGATGGTGCTCGTCGACGATGCCAATGAGGGCGCCCTGACGTTCACCACCCGCGTGGGCGGGCGCCCGGTCGACTACCACGTGACCCTCGAACTGCAGCACACGCTGTTGGGCCCACAGGTGCGCGTCGTTGAAAGCATCAGCGACCGCGTGCCCGAGCGCGAAGCTGAGGTGACGGCGCTGCGCAAAGCGCTCCAAGGGTAGCCGCCTAAAAGGGGGATTCGACGGCGACGATGGTGGCTTTGTCGTTGTTGTCGGAGCGTCCTGCGACGCGCTGAAGGACGACAGAGTGGGTTCCCGCCGCCAAGCCAGACACAACCTGAGTCCCCGACATGCTCTGATGCTGGCTGGCTGCGTTTTGGTACTGGTGGAGAACGGTGCCTTGGTCGGCCCCGGCCACGACGAGGTTGTAGCCAACGTTGGGGGCGTCGCCGTCGTTGCGGTACGCCGACCCGGTCACATGAAAGACGACTGTCCCGCCCGAGGTGGTGAGGTTCGCGCTCACGCTGCCGTCTGTGCCAATCGACGCGAGTTGGAAGAGCTGCGTGGTTTTGAACATCGACGACGAGATGCTGCCGTCGGTGCCCAAGGTGGTGACGACGCTGTTGGCGCCATCGCCGATGCGCACTCCGCGCCCGGCGAAGTAGTTCATGTAGATGTAGCCCCCGGTCTTCGTGTCGTCCCCGTCGAGGTGGAGGTTGCCATAGGCGCTCTCTGAGCCCGACACCGCCGCCGTGTTCAGTGCAGGAGCGTTGACGGTGTCGGCCTCGAGGGCACCGCTGGTCGTCAGGTCGCCGTCGGCATCGATGGTCAAAACGACGCCTCCGTTGCCATTGCCAAAACGCACGGCGCTGCCCGAGTAGTAGAGCGCATCCCAAAACCCAAAGGGCGCGCTCGACGACGAATGCGGCGCATTCGTCGCAACTCGACTCGCGAAGCGAGCTTTCGAGGCTAAGCGCATCCCAAAACCTCTGCCGTCAACGACAATCTCAAGCGACGCGGTCCGGCGCGAAGCGCCGAGGGGGAATGGGGGCCCCATGTCCGGCTTTGCCGGCGTGGGGGAAAGGGGCCTGCGCCCCTTTCAAAAGAACTAGTTCAGGTACATCTGGCTGTCGGCGTCGATGTGGAGGTTGCCAGACCCGTTGCCGCCCAAGATGCGAGCGTTCTCATAGATGCGCACGCCGTTTGAGACGAAGTCACCGTCGCCCGACGTCACCGCCCCCAACGCCGGGTGCACCTGGGTGCGTCCGCTGAGCGCCTCGAACGTGCCGTCGTTTTCGGCGTCGACGGCCATTTCAAAGAACACGTCCACGTCGGCGATGCAGCTTTCGTGCAGCGGCCCCACCGCCACGGCAAACGCGCCCGCGTCGACACCGGCCAAGACCTCGAGGGTCTGACAAGCCACTCCGCCGGACTCTGCGTTGTACACGCTGAAGCGCAGGGTGACCTCGTCGTCGACGGCAGTGCCGTCCAACTCCAGCTGGCCGACAAAGGGCACAAAGACGCCGTCGTCGCCGCCGAGGTCGGCAAGGCTGCTGAGCGACAGGGCCCCGACGAAAATGGCGGCAAACCAGGCGGCTCCATTGGATTTCATACGCATGCACTCTCCTGTGGAATACGACGCGACAAACAACCCTTGGCTCCGCAGCGATGTCATCAGGCGCGTCTCACCGTGAGCGAAGCGAACGTCGACAAGAACTCCACGCCGTCTCCCTCCGCATGCGCTAGACTCCGCACATGGACCTTGAGACGTGCCTCGACACATTCCTCAGCCACTGCCGCATCGAAAAAGGCCTCGCCGACAACACCGTCGAGTCGTACGGCCGTGACCTGTCGCGCTTCATTCACGCCCTCATCGAAGATGGCGTGACCCAAGCCGACGACGTCGCCGACATGCACATCCTGCGGCACCTGGTGGCGCTGTCGAAAGACGGCATGGCCATCCGCAGCCAAGCCCGGCACCTCACGGCCATGCGCATGCTGTTTCGCTTCTTGCAAAAAGAGAAGGTCATCCGCGACAACCCCTGCCTCGACGTCGAGCTGCCCAAGATCCCCAAGACGCTGCCTTCGTATTTGGAGCTGCACGAGGTCGAAGCGCTCCTCAAAGCCCCCGACATCAGCAAACCACGCGGCCTGCGCGACGCCGCCATGTTGGAGGTGCTCTATGGCACCGGCCTGCGGGTGTCCGAGCTCTGCAACCTCGTCGCCGAAGACGTTGAGCTCGAGCGCGGCTTTCTCATCACCCGTGGCAAGGGCAACAAAGAGCGGGTGGTGCCCTTGGGCGAGCCGGCCCTCAACGCCATCCGCGCCTACATTGATGGCGACGGCCGCTCCTATTTCTTGAAAGGAGAGACGTCGCCGTTTCTCTTTCTCTCGCGTGGCACCAAGGCCATGACCCGGCAGGGCTTTTGGAAGAACCTGAAGCGGTATGCCCGCGACGCCGGCATCTCCAAAGACATCTCCCCCCACAAGCTGCGCCACAGCTTTGCCACCCACCTCGTCGAGCGCGGTGCCGACCTCCGAGCCGTGCAAGCCATGCTTGGCCACGCCGATTTATCGACAACCGAGATCTACACCCACGTCAATCGCGAACGCCTCAAGAGCATCTACTCCACCCACCACCCGAGGGCGTCATGAAGCACCGGCCTCTCGTTCTTTCGCTGTTGCTGCTGTCGTCGCCGGCGGCCGCAGGGCCCGTGCCCGCAGCCCTCAAGGCCAAGCTGACGGCGGAGCCCACCATTGAGGCGGCCACGTCGTCTGCCAACATCGAAGGCATCGCCGACATCGACGGCCTGCACGCGCGCTTCTTGGTGCCTTGCGCGCCGCAAGACGCCATGGCCTTGTTGTGGGACATCGACCGCTTTCAAAAAGTCTTTCCCGACATCCAGCGCCTGGTGGTGAAGAAGCGAAAGCCGCGGCTCCTCGACGTGGAGTTCGGCATCGACGTCAAACTCGCCTGGGTGACGTACACCTTGCGTCGGGTGCGCAACGACCAAAAGGGCGAAATCCACTGGAAAGAGCTGTCGGGCGACCTCAACCATGTCCGCGGCCACTGGACCATCAAGCCCACCGCCCACCCCGAGGTCACCGAGCTGGTCTACTCCTCTTTTGTGGAGGTCAGCAGCCTGGTGCCCACGTCGATGATTCGCGACGGCGCCCTCAGCAAAGTGAAAACCATGCCCGACCGCGTGCGCCCGGCTTGTGCAGAAGAGATGCGGAGCCGCAAACAACGGCAGCGCCAGCCGCCTGCGTCCGAATCGAGGCAGAATCCAGCGCCAGGATCCACCGCGAACCCCTAAATTCAGACGGGTTGATCGATTTCAGCCTTTTTTGTTTTCAGTTGTTTACGATGACGGGCACCAGAAATACTGCGATCGCAGCAAAGAAAATCGCTCAACGACGCAACCTCCCCAGCGGCAACGCGATACTTCACATGCCTGGCGGGGAGTACCGCCGCAAACAACACACACTGCCTTCGGGCATCAGGAGTAAATCATGGGTCTTCTTCGCAACCTCGGCTCGGCTGTCACTGGCATCTCCATGGGCGACTTCGCTCAAAAAGCACTTCAGTTCGTCGGCGTGCCCAAGAGCTTCGCTGCTGGCGTTGGCGCCATGGTCGACCTCAAGCGCGGCAACCTCGTCGGCGCCCTGCAAAACGGCCTCGAAGCCATCACCGGCACCGAAAAGCTGGGCGAAGGTCTGAAGCGCCTCCAAGGCAAAAAGTGTGCTGCCTCCCACTCCTGCGCCCGCCCCTCCTCAGTGCTCTCGACCGTCGCTAAAGTCGCCGGATTCGCCGTGGGCGGAACTGCTGTCGCCGGTGTCCTCGGCGTCGGCACCCTCGCTGGCAACCTCGGTGCCTGCATGTCGGGCCTCGGCAAGTTCATGGGCCTCACCGCTGGCGCCACGATGATCGCCAAAGGCTTCGGCGGCGGTGGATTCGCGATGCCCGGCCTCACGCAGAAGGGCAACGCCGCTCTGCACCAACTGAAAAAAGGTGTGGGCTACTCCAACATCGACTCTGAAATCGCCAAGCTTCCTCCTGGCGCCACCTTCGAGCAACTGGTGCACGCCTTCATGAAGGGCGCCACCAAAGACCAAGAAGAAGAAGTGAAGTCGATGATGGAGAAGATGAAGCAACAAGACACCGGCTCCAACTCGGGCGGCACTGGTGGCGGCTTCCTCCGCAAAATCCTCGGCGGCGCTGCCAAAATGCTCGGCATGGACAACGTGGCTGGCGCCGTGACCGGCGAAGGCGGCAAAGGCAAAGAGTCCCGCGCCCTGCAAATGGAAGACCTCAAGTTCAAAATCCAGCAGCTCACCCAAATGATGCAAGCGCTGTCGAACGTGAACAACACCATGCACCAAAACAGCATGAACGCCATCCGCAACATCCGCGCCTGATGCACTGCAGATAGCAACGAAAAGCTCCCCGCCTGTTTGGGCTGCTCCCCGCCAAGGGGAGCTTTTTGTTTATGCTGGCAACGACTTGCGAGCCAAACCTGACGTGAGGCTTGGCCCAGACCTTACGTTAGGTCACGCCTGCGTGACATCCGGATCCGCCGACACAAGAGTCCACAACTCTGTGCGTGAAGGTGCGATAACCACAGTGTCCTACATGTTCTCAACTGGAGTTCGCATGACCCGTCTGACCGGCATCACCCCACGCCCCAACCAAGTGCGCACCGCCCACACCGAAGAATTCGACTCGGCGCTGCAGCTGGCCGGCGGACGCGACGGACGCATCACCCGCGCCTCGGCTGAGCGCCTGGCGCAGCGGGAGGATGCTGGGTCGCTCGTGGCCGACAACATCTTGAGCTTTCTGAACGCCACCGGGCAGCAGTCGGTCAGCGTGCGGCGCATGCAAGAGGTGCTGGGCAACTACGTGGAGCGGCACGCCGAACAAGAAGCTGGCCCCAACCAACGGCTGTCGCTGGTCGAAATCCGCAATCTTCCTGGAGACTTGCAGGCGGATGTCCTCCACCTGCGCGGACGCTCAGACCTGCCATCGGCGCCCGACTTGGTGAAGTTCAACGAGAACGACCTCTACGCCTACGAACCGTGGTCAAAGCCCGTGCTGTTCGAGGCCAACACCGGCACCATCTCACACGACGGCACCAAAGCGGTGCTCACTGGTGGCCCCGACTTCGGCGAATACCAAGACGTGGTGTTGCAAGCCCTGAACGACGCCTGGGACGGCACCCTGCAGCACCAAGTGTGGGGCAACCACAACACCTTCGAGCTCGGCCAAGCCGGCACGGTGCGGGTCAGCCCCATCATCAACGGCGACACCCTCAAAGAGGGGCTGTTGGTGCATTGGAACGACCTCGACGACGCCAGCTTCGCCTGCTTCTACGAAAAGACGCGCAAGGGCTATGTGAAGCGCAACCAAGTGCACCTGGGATGACGCAAAGAGGACGCCGTTGGCGTCCTCTTTTTGGTTGTGGACGCGTTGGTTGCGGCGCTACCGGCGCAGCCCGCCTTGGAGGTAGTCCATTTTGCCGATGTCGACGCCCGCCTGCCGCAACAGGCCGTGGGCGGTGGCGATGTGGAAATAGAAGTTGGGGAGCAGGTAGCCAAAGACGTAGTCGGTGCCGGTGAACTCGATGTCTCCGCTCTTGCGTTTCATGACCACGGTCTTGTCTTCGGTGCCGTTGAGGGCGTCGGCATCGACGCTGTCGAGGTAGGCAACGGTGTCGTCAATGCGCTGAATGAGGTCGGCAAAGGTTTCTTGGTCGTCTGCAAAGGCCGGGGCGTCGACCTCGGCCAGGCGTTTGACCGCGAACTTGGCGTTGTCGGTGGCGATGTACACCTGCCACCGCAGCGGGAGCATGTCGGGCGTGAGCCGCAGATTGGTGACCACTTTTTCGTCGAGGCCTTTGGCTTCGACGTGGGCGGCGCCTTGTTGGAGCAGGTGTTTGAGGTTGAGGAGTCCGTTGCGAACGGTGGGGACAACGGCGCGGTGCATCGAAAGAGCGGGCATGGGGCCTCCTGGGGGTGGGCTCCTGACAGATGCGGTGGGGCGCAGATCGATTCGCCAGGGCGCAACAAAAAGAGAAACGCCCGCACATGCGGGCGTTGGGACACTGGCGGCCAGGGCGTGCTACCAGGCGGCGCTGTCTTCGCCGTCGGGCGCGCCGACGTCGACAAACGATGCTTTGGGCACCGAACGGTCGAGGCCGCGCTCTTCGATGCGCGCGAGGTGGGACGACGTCTCTTTGTAGACCGACAACGCCCATTTGCGTGCCGCCTGCTGACCGAGCGTGCCCATGGCGTCGAAGTGGCGGCCGTCTCCGCGGCGGCGGGCCGCCTGAGCGATGTCGTCGTAGTCGAGGAAGGGAAGGGCGCTGGGACGGCTGTCGAGCAGGGTGCAGCGGCCGTCGAGGCTCTCTTCGAGCAGGCGGTAGACGTTCTCGAGCTTGGCCGCAGGCTTTTGGCGCTCACGGCCGTAGGGAGGGCCGACCCACACACACTCGCCATGGGCGGAGACTTGGTCGGCGAGGGAGATGATGTCTTTTTTGGCTTGTTTGGGGTTGCGCCAGGCGGTGTGGATTTGATTGGCGCCGAGCTCGATGATGGTGAGGTCGGGCAGCGTGTCGTCGAGGAGCCGGTCGATGGAGGGCGTCGGCGTATGCCGTGAGCGCCACACGGTCATGTCGGGCTTCACCTGCAACAGGCCGCAACGGGCGGGGAGGGACTCGATGAATCCGTCGGGGGACATTCCACAAGCGCCCACCGTCGTCACTTCGGTGTTGTCGCGGCTGCGCAACAACAAGTCGAGGGCGCGGCCGAAGGTGGAGGACACGTGGGAGTCGCCGATGAGCAACACCCGCGCCGACCGTGGTTTGGCTGCTGGGGCCGCCACAGCGACGAGCTCATGCAGCGGGGCAGACGGCTCCTCGACTTCACAGGCCGCGTCGAGAGGGGCGGCGGGAGGCGGCTGCGAACCCATCAACAACAGGCCGCAAATGGACGCCGTGCTCAACAACGACACCGGCAATGCCTGGCGGATGGAGCCAGAAGAGAGCCCAGAAGAGAGACCTGAGGCAACAGCGTCACGAGCAGATTGGAGGAGTGTGTTTCGCATGGCAGTCATCGTCGTGGATGATGCTTAGAATCGCAAAAAAACGTCCTCACTCAAAGGTGTGCGACCTCTTGAAACAGGTGCGACATGTAGGCCGAGGTGTGATCTCAGGCGTTCTTGCGGCAGGTGAGCGTCTGGTCACTCACAGGTCTGTACCGACCATCAGGCTGACGAGCTCGGGTTTGCAGCTGAACCACACCCGTCTCCTTGTCGACTTCTAGAATGTGGTAGGTGCATTTCTTGTGGAGATCTGTGGCGCTTCCAGCACAGATTTCGAGCAGTCCGATGTCTTCTGTTGTTTTTTGCAGCACGCCTTCGGCAGACAGCGTTGTGTAGTGTGTGTATGCCTGGTGCAGATGGCCGTGCAGCACCATCGACGCTTTGCCTTGGAGCATCTGCATCAGCTGTTCGGCGTCGCGGAGCCCGTGCCGAGGCTTGTCGGGCAGACCTTTGTGGGTCAGCAGCCCATAGTGCAGCGCCACAATGACCACGTCGTCGTCGCCGGTGGCGTCCAGCAGGCTCTGGAGTTTCTGCAGCTGTTCTTCGCCACACAGCCCAGAAGAGTCGGCCAAACTGCAGGGCCGGGCGGAATCCAGCCCGATGAGCACCACGCCATCGGCAAGTGTCTTGCGAAACGGGAACTGACCCCCTTCGCAGACGGCGCCAAAGTGCGCCTCGAACAGCTGGGCGTCTGCGTGGGTGTAGCGGTCGTGGTTGCCTGGGACAACCGACAGCCGCTCAGGCTGCTGCAGGCGGCCGCCCAACAACGCGGACACGTCATCGTATTCGGCCGGATACGACATCTGGGTGACGTCGCCCGTGCACACCAGGTGATCGACGCCTTGCTGGTCGATGTCGTCGAGCAGCGCACGAATGCGCTCTTCGACGTCTTTGAAGTGGCGTCCGCGGCCGCCGACCACGCGGTTGAAGGTGCCGACCCAGCGCTTGCCCGTCAGCTGGCCATCGGCAAAGGGCGAACGCGTGGCGTGAATGTCGGAGAAGTGAGCGATGCGCATCGACGTCGACGTCAGGTGCCAGAGATGGCGAGTTCTGAGAAGCGAATGCTGCCAATGCGGTAGCTGGAGCGGGCTTCGGCGTCGTCGGCGATGCGGTCGATGCCGCGCATCATCTCTTGCATGGTGCCGGCGACGGTGAGCTCTTCGACGGGGAAGGCGATGGCGCCGTCTTCAATCCAAAAGCCGGAGGCGCCGCGGGAGTATTCGCCCGTGATGCCGTTGGGGCTGTGGCCGAGCATCGACGTCACCAACAAGCCGCGCTCGGTGTCTTTGATGAGGTCGTCGAGGGTGCCCTTGCCGCCCTGCACGACGACGTTGGACGCAGAGGGCGACGGCATCGACATGGACGAGCGGCTGGCGTGCCCCGTGGGCGACGTGCCCATGCGTTGGGCGGAGCGGGCGTCGTGCAAGAACATGCAGAGTTTGCCGTCGTCGTCGAACAACGTGCTCTTGTGCACTTCGAGCCCCTCACCGTCGAAGGGGTGGGAGCCAAAGCCTTGCACCAGCAACGGGTCGTCGACGATGGCGTGGCCCTTGACCCACACCTCGTTGTCGAGGGCGTCTTGCAAGTAGCTCGCGCCGCGCGCCACGCCTTCGCCGTTGATGGCACCAATGATGGCGCCAAGGAAGGTGCGCGCCATGGAAGGATCGAAGATGACGGGGGCCTTGGTCGACGGAATCTTCTTGGCGCCGACGCGGGCGAGGGCGAGCCGGGCGGCGTCGTTGGCGATGTCTTCTGCCGAACGGAGCTGTTTGAGAAAGCGGGAGGCGTCCCATTCGCCTTCGACCTGTTTTTTGTGCTCGCCGTCGGGCGCCACAGCGCTCGTCGACAACGACGCGGAGGTGGCGCCGTAGTCGCCGGAGAACCCGTTGGAGGAGGCGAGGGCAAACACGCCCCAGCGGCTGCCGGCAGAAGCATCGCGCACGGTGTCGATGCCGTCGTGGGAGGTGGCCACCTTCTCGAGCAGCAGCGCCTGCGACGTTGCCCAGTCGGCACCGATGTCGAGGATGGCGTCGTCGCACAATTTCAGTTGTTTGAACCGCTGCTCGAGGTCGTCGCCGCTGACGGCCGTGGCCTCGGGGATGACGTTGATGTCAGACGGCGTCGAGATTTCGGCCAAGTGCACGGCGTCGGCGGCCAGAGCTTGCACTTCTTCTGGCGTCGTCGGGCACTGCGCAGAGGTGGCAAAGCCGAGCTTGCCATCGACGATGACGCGAACGCCCGCTGCGCGAGACGACGAGCGGGTGACGTCTTCGATGGCACCGTCGCGCGCTTTGGCCGACAGCGACGACGAGATGCCGACGGTGGCGTCGCAGGCGGTGGCGCCGGCGGATTTGGCAGCCTCGACGAGTTGTTCGGCGAGGTCTTTGGCAAAAGTGCGGGCATCAGAGAGGCGAGACATGGACGTCTCCTGGTTCGAGAGCGAGAAAGGCCGAGAAAAACGGGAGGCTGGTGACGTCAGCTGCCGGTGCCGCCGACGGTGAGTCCGTCGAGGCGGAGGGTGGGCATGCCGACGCCGACCGGGACGCTTTGCCCCGCCTTGCCGCAGGTGTAGATGCCAGGGTCGAGTTCGGCGTCGTTGCCGACGGCGACCACCTTGGTGAGGGCGTCTTTGCCGTTGCCGACGAGGGTGGCGCCTTGCACGGGGGTGGTGAGCTCGCCGCCTTCGATGATGTAGCCCTCGCGCACTTCGAAGACGAAGTTGCCGTTGGCAATGTCGACCTGGCCGCCGCCAAACGCCCGGCAGTAGAGGCCGTTTTTCACGCCCTTGAGGATGTCGTCGGGGTTGTCGTCGCCGGCCTCCAAAAAGGTGTTGGTCATGCGGGGGACGGGGGCGTGCCGGAAGCTCTGGCGGCGCCCGTTGCCCGTGGGGCGCTCGCCCATCAACTCGGAGTTGTGGCGGTCGCTCATGAAGCCCTGCAACACACCATCTTTGATGAGCACGTTGCGCTGGGTGGGGTTGCCTTCGTCGTCGACGTTGAGGCTGCCGCGCAATCCTTCGAGGGTGCCGTCGTCGACGACGGTGCACAGGTCGGAGGCGACTTTTTCGCCGACGAGGCCGGCAAAGAGGCTGGTCTTTTTGCGGATGAAGTCGGCCTCGAGGCCGTGGCCGACGGCTTCATGCAGCAACACACCGCTGGAGCCGTTGCCGACGACGACCACCTGCTCACCGACGGGGGCGGGCTTGGCGCCCATCTGGGCCACTGCCTGGCGGACGGCCTCTTCGGCGATGGACTCGGGCGTCTGCGTCTCGTAGTGGCTGAGCCCGACGCGGGAGCCGCCGCCCCAACTGCCGACGCGTTTTTTGTCGCCGTCGGGGACGATGGCCTGAAGCGACAGGCGACACAGGCTGCGGTCGTCTTGCACAAACACGCCGTCGGAGTTGGCGATGAGCACGGTCTCGTCGACGTCGGCGAGGCCGCCGAAGATTTTTTCGACGCGGGCGTCTGCGCTTTTGGCGGCGTCGTACCCGCGCAGCAGCAGAGACAGGCGCTCTTCGAGGGAGACGTCGTCGTCATGCGATTTGCGGACCCAACTGGCGGGCATGGTGCGCATCAGCGGCTTGGCGATGACGTCGCCACCGTCTTGGCCCCCGATGTGGCTGACGGCGTCGGCGCATTCGAGCAGAGCGTTTTCGCTGAGGTCGTCGGAGTGGGCAAAGGCCACGGCCGCGCCACGGATGACGCGGATGCCGACGCCGAATTGCGTCGAGGTGTTGGCCGAGCGCACCTCGCCGTCGTCGAGTTCGATGCCGACGCTGCGGCGGCGTTGCACATAAACGTCGGCGAAGTCGCCGCCTTTGCTGAGGGCACGTCCGATGATGCGGGACAAGACGGTGGGATCGAGAAGGGGCTCGTCCATGCGGACTCCAAATGCGGCTGCTGTGGGGCAGGGCTCGTCGAGGGCATGCCTATGGCACGCTCAACAGCCGACAGCGAGCAGACGGGGAATAGAACAAAGTCGGCATCGGCGGGCAAGCGTCGGCCATGCAATGACACACCTGTTTGACGACGGCGCGGCAGAGAAGGGGAGAAGCTGGAGGCAGCGAGATCTCCGACGGGCATGCCGCCCCCGACGCCAGGGCGGCCATGGACGCTGGAATGTGCACCAAACGCACAAACCGCTGGCGCCGCCCCCCGGATGTTCGGCATGCTCATCCCATGCCGGTTTCGTCGCGTTCGTCTGGTCTGTTGTTGTCGCCCTTGCCCACCCGGGGGGCGCAGCTGTTGCGGGTGGCTCTGTTGGCAACAGTCGTGGCGGCGTCGTCGACGAGCTGGGGGCAGGCGCCCCCTGATGAAGGCGCCCCCGACGAGCCCGGCAGCATGGCGCCCGCAGCGGGGGAGCCGACCGCGCCTCCCGCTGACGACGCCGAGCCCGAAGCTGGCGCCCCTGGCGCGGAGCCCGCAGCACCGACGACCCCTCCGCCGCCGGCGCTGCAGGTGCGCCCGCCGCCCGCGTTGCCCACCAACGACGACTTGCGGCAGCTGGCTGAAGCCGACCAGTTCTCCAAAGGCCTTTTTCGACGTGTGGCCCGCACGTCGCCGTCGGCAGCGCAGCGCGCCTATGCCTTGCGGGTGTTGGCCGTGCGCTCGCCGCGGTCGGCCACCGCGCACATCTGTTCGCGTTCGATGCGTCTCGACGTTGACGCCCAGGTTCGGCGGGCGGCTGCGGAGTGCCTCGGCCGGTTGCCTGCGCGGTATGCGTCATCGAAGACGCCGGCATTGTTGGCGGCGCTCAACGACGAAGACATCGACGTCGTCACCATGGCAGCGTGGGCGTTGGCCAACGTCGGCCGTCCAGAAGCGCTCGGCCCGCTGGTGAAAGGCACCCACCACGAAGACGTCAAGGTGGCGCGGCTGTTTTACACCTACGCCGAACGCTTGCGTCTGCGGCATGGGCTCGACTACGTCGCGGGCCAGACGTCGAAGAAATCAAAGACCCGTCCGGGCGGACGTCTGGTGCCCCCGTCGACGGAGTTGTTTCAGCAGGTCAGCGGCATGGAACGCTCGGTGTCGGCTGGCTGGCTGGCGCTGTACGGCGGCATGTCGGGCTGGTTGCATGGCGGATTGTTGGTCGCCGCGCACGGCCCCAAGAGCAAAGAGCTGAGCCTGCTCTCGGCGGTCGGTGGCGTCGTCATTGGTGCGGGGCTGGGCGGCGCATACGGCTTCTTCGCTGCCCCGACGCTGCGCGAGTCGCACACCGTCGTGCAGCTGGGCACCATGGCGGCCATCGCAGGCTACGGCGCCGGGTTGTTGAGCGACCAGCTGCCCTCTGGCGGCGTGAACGCCGCGTCGTTGTCGGCGCTGGGCACCCTGGTGGGGACGGGCGCCGGCATCTTGCTGAATGAGTCGACCGCGGCCCCTTCTGCGGGTGCATTGGCGTCGGGGTTTGCCGTCTCGGTCGGCGCCGCCACGATGACGGCGGCTGCTGGGTTGGGCACGGGTTTGCCCGACACGCAGGTGTTCGGCTTCACGCTTGTCGCCGCTGGCGTCAGCGGGATCGTCACCACCACCGCGTTGGCGCAAGCCGACATTGGGCTGCGGGCGCCGGTGTTTGGCACCCTCGGCGGCGTGGTGGCAGCAGGCGCGGTCGGCGGATTGGTGCTCCTCGTCGAAGGCCCCCAACTGCAAGACGAGCAGGCCCCGTTGTCGACGGGCAGCGGCCTCGCTGTGGCTGGCGCCTATGCTGCAGGCGCTGCGGCCACGGCTCTGTTGGCCGTGGTGCTCATCCCTGAAGACCTCGACCCCTTCTTGGCGGGCATCACGTTCGACGCCCCCGGGGTGGGGGTGACGCCGTCGCCGACGAACCCCAACGAGCAAGCGCCCGTCGCGGTCATCTCAGGTCGGTTTTAGCGACAGTGTTGACGGCGAAGTCAGCGGCGACGTCCGCGTCGGCCTTTTTGCAGCACAGGCGAGGGCGGCTGCGGCCGTGACGACGTGACGTAGCTGTGGGCCAGCTGCTCGGCGGTGAGGTCTTGAACCGTGTCGTCGTCGAGGCTGCCCACGTAGGCGCAGTAGTCGAGCAGCAGCTCTGCGACCTTTTCCCACGTGAAATCACCGGCGGTGGGGGGCGACAACCAGCTGACGACGTCTGCCGGGGGCGCCTCCGCCGACGTGAAGCGGCGCAATCCGTCTTTGAGGTAGCGGTCGCGTTCGGCGTTGCGCTTGCCGAACAGGTTCTTGGCCCGCAGGTGCGACGCGAAGAACAAGTCGAGAAACGGCAACAGTTGCCGGGCACCGTCGACGGGGGCCTCCAAAGAGACGGCGGCGGTGTGCAGCTTTTCAAGTTCGGCCAGGTGCACCTTGTCGTCGGCGAAGAAGCCCACCGGCTTTTTGCCGCGCTTGTCGGTGGGGGCAGGGCCGATGATGAAGGTGTCGAGGGCGTCCATCCAGTTGTCGTGGAGGGAGCTGACCTCTTCGAGAATGTCGAAGTCGCCCAGTTCGATGTCGAGCTCGTCGTCGTCGAAGAGTTCAATCTCAACGATGTCGACGTCTTCGACGGTGGTGGCCGCAAACGACTCCACCGGAGCGGGGTCGCGCCGGGGGTCGAGTTGGCTGAGGCTGGTTTCCAGCTCAGACAGCAAGCCGCGCAAAAAGGCGTTGTCGCCAACAAGGTCGTCGATGGGGCGCTTGCCACGTGGGGTGTCGTCGACGAGGTCCATGAAGTCGAGGTCATCGTCGTCGACGACGGGCTCGATTTCAGGGAGCACGTACTCCTGCATCACCGGGACGAGCGTGAGAAACTCAGCCTCAAACGTCTGGTTGCCACGGCGGGCGAGGTCAAAGCAGATGAGGCAGGCCGCGGCCTGCGCTTTCATGCTGCCCTTCGAGCGCAAGGCGTCGAGGTACACCGTCAGCCGGACCGGGTCTTGGGCAAACGAGTAACAAAGGTCGAGGATGTCTTCGACTTCAAGGCCGGAGGCGGCTTCGCGCAGGGCGTCCACAGCCTCTTGCGAAGGCTGCTTTTTGGGCTGGATGCGAACCGGCAGAAGCATGGCCTGGTTCTACTGGGGTGAGATGAGGGGTGCCAGTTTTCGACGTGGGGCGTCCGGGATGGGAGCCGGGCCTTGCCATCTGCCGTCTGACATCTGCGTCTGTCGCCTGTCTTCGTGGACGATGTTGACGGCTGGTGGCGACGTTGTCGTCGTCGATGCGCCGGAGAACAGATTGCAGACTTCTGAGAACAGAGCCTAGCTCGCGTTTTCATACATGCGGATTCCCCGTGGGAATCCGAGAGACCAATCAGAGATTGGTCTGTTCAGCTGGCATTCTCATGCATGCGGCTTCCCTCCGGGAATCCGAGAGACCAATCAGAGATTGGTCTGTTCAGCTGGCATTCTCATGCATTCTTACATTCACCATCTTCGACACCCCGGCTTCTTCCATGGTGACGCCGTAGAGCTGGTCGGCGACTTCCATGGTGCGCTTGTTGTGGGTGATGACGATGAACTGCGAGATGGCGGAGACGTCTTTGACCATCTCGGAGTAGCGCACGACGTTGCCTTCATCGAGCGGGGCGTCGACCTCGTCGAGGAGGCAGAAGGGCGACGGCTTCAACAAGAAGATGGCGAAGATGAGCGAGACGGCGGTGAGGGCCTGCTCGCCGCCGGACATGAGGGTGACACTCTGGTTCTTCTTGCCAGGCGGCTGCGCGAAGATGTCGACGCCGGTGTTGAGAAGGTCGGTGGGGTCGGTGAGCGACAACGCGGCGCGGCCGCCGCGGAACAGACGCGGGAAGACCTTCTGGAAGTGGTCGTTGATTTGCTCGAAGGCCTCGCTGAACCGCTTCTTGGTGGTGCGGTTGATCTTGATGATGGCTTTTTCGAGCTGGGTGAGGGCGTGGGTGAGGTCGTCGCTTTGGGCGCGGAGGAATTCGTAGCGCTCCTCGTACTCTTTGCACTCTTCGATGGCGCTGAGGTTGATTTCGCCGAGGGCGTCCATGCGTTTGCGGATGTCGGCGATGCGCGCTTGGATGCCTTTTTGCCCGCCCTCGGGCACGGCGTGCATGTGAAAGTCGTGCAGCACGTCTTTGATGTCGACGTTGAAGCTGTCTTGGGCGCGGTCGGCGAGGGCTTGCAGCTCGATTTGTCGTTCGCGGATGCGCATGGCGATGCCCGACTGCCCCGACTTCATCTCGTCGAGGGTGGCGCGTGCTTTGCGCAGCTCGGCTTCGATGGCGCGCACCTTCTCGGCGGCCTTCTCGTATTGCTGCCGGTTGGCCTCAAGCGACTCGGCCAGCTCTTTGCGTTCGCGGATCAGCTGGTCGATTTTCTCGTCGCTGCCGGTCTCCGTTTGCGTCATCTGTGACAGCTCTTCGGCAGCGTCTTTGGCTTGTTGGCGCAGACGCTCGAGACGGGCCTCCATGTTGGCTTTGTTCTCGGCGGAGTGCTCCAGGCTTTGGCGCAGGTTCTGCTGTCGTGAGTCGGCCTCGGCCACTTTGACCTTCAGCGACGTCACCGCCTCGGTCTGCATGTGGATGCTCTCTTCGAGGCCACGGCGGCTCTCTTCGCGGGCTTCGAGTTCTTCGGTGGCGGCTTCGTGCTCTTCTTCAGCGTCGGCCAAGGCCTCTTGGGCTTCGGCGAGCTCGTCGTTGAGGCGAGCGGAGGCCTCGTCGAGGGTGGCCTTTTCGGCGGCGACACTGTCGATGCGCTGGCGCAACCGAGCCACATCGTCTTGGGCGCGCACCAACGCCTGGCGACGTTCGGCCTGCTGGATTTCGAGTTCGTGCAACTCGTCGCTGAGACGGTCGACGGCCATGGTGAGGCGCTGGGTCTCGTCCATCAGATGTTCGTGGCGCTCTTCGAGGCTGGCGCGTTGGTCGTCGAGCTGGGCGACTTCTTCTTCGAGTTCACGAATCTCGCGTTTTTGCTGCAGCAGGCCGCTGCCGCCTTCGCCGGTGCCCAGTTTGACCCGCCCGTCGGGGTGAAAGACGTTGCCATCTTGGGTCACCAGCGTCGCACCTGCTGCGCGTGCCGACGCCCAGGCACTGTAGGCCGCCGCGCGGTCGTCGACGACAAACAAGCTGCCGAGAGCGGCTTCGACGACGGGAGCGGCATTGAGAATGGAGATGCCGTCGAGAATGGGCGTCGCCCCCGCCGGCGCCTGCGTGGCCACCTTGTGGGCAGCGGTTTGCACCAAGAAGGTGGCGGAGTCGTCTTCGGATGCCAACAACGCCGCCGCGCGCTCGGCCGCGTCGTCGTCGGTGAGCACCACAGCCGTGAGCAAGTCGCCCAACGCCGCCTCCAACGGCCCCTCGACGTCGGAGTTGGCTTCAAAGAGGTCGGCGAGGGTGCCGACGACGTCTTTGCCGTGCACGCGGTCGTCGCCGTCGTTCTGCGCCGCCTGCAGCACGTGGCGCACGCCTTCGGGCGAGCGGGCAAACGACTTCTCCAGCTCGAGCAACGAGTGCAGGCGACCTCGTTTTTGCGTGGCGTTCTCTTTGTGGGCGTCGAGTTCTTGCGCCACCGTTTGTCGACGTGTGTTGACGTCGTCGAGCTCTTCTTGCAGCCGCTCGCGCTGCTCGCCCTTGTCTTCGCGCTCTTCTTCGGCGAGGGCGTTTTGTTCTGCGAGGTCTTCGGCGGACACCTCGGCGTCGGCCAGCATGCCGCGCTCTTCACCGATGCTGCTCTCGAGACGTTCGCGACGCTCTTCGAGGTCGAGCCGGCGGTGGGTGACGGAGTCGATCTTCGTCTTCGCCTCGGCACTTTTGGCGGTGGCGCCCATAATGCGGCCACGCAGCGCGTCGACCGACTCGGCGCCTTGGTTGCGCTGCGAGGTGAGCTCCGCGAGCTTCTGCTCTGCGTCTTCGAGCATCTCGCGCTGGTCTTCGACTTGTTCGGCGAGGTCTTCGACAAAGGCCAGGAGGTCTTCGCGCTTTTCTTCGTTGAGGCTGTACTGCTCTTCGAGGCCGGCGATCTCATCGAGGGCCTCCTCTCGACGACGCTCCAGGTTTTTCTGGTTGGCCTTGGCGTGCTCTTTTTCTTTTTCGGCGAGCGCCACCTGGTTGTCGAGCTCGTACAGCCGGCCCTGGGCGAGCGACAGCTTCTTGTCGTCTTCGGCGAGTTCGAGGCGTTCGGCTTCGATGCGGGCGTCAAACTCGGCCACTTTGGCCTCGTGCAAGACGAGGTCGTCGGCGTTTTTGTCGAGGAGCGAGAGGTCAAAGGCCAGCGCGTTTTGCAGCATGAACCACTTGTGCGTGGCCTGCATGAGCTCGACGTCGCGCACCTCGTCTTTGAGGGCTTTGTATTGTTCGGCCTTTTTGGCCTGACGCCGCAAGCTGTTCAGACGACGCTGCACTTCGCGGATGACGTCGGTGATGCGCAAGAGGTTCTGGTTGGTGGCGTCCATCTTGCGCTGGGCGGCTTGCTTGCGCGCCTTGTACTTGGTGATGCCGGCGGCCTCTTCGATGATGCGCCGGCGCTCCTCGGGCTTCGACTTGACGATGACGGCGACCTGGCCTTGCTCGATGATGGAGTAGGCCTTGGTGCCGATGCCGGTGCCCAAAAACAGCTCGGTGATGTCTTTGAGTCGGCAAGGGGTTTTGTTGATCTCGTAGTCGCTGTCGCCGTCGCGGTACAGGCGGCGGGTGACTTGGATTTCGGAGAAGTGGGAGTACTCCGTGGGGACGCCTTGCCCGTCGTTTTCGAAGGTGACGCTGACCTCGGCGAAGCCGGTGGGGCCGCGGGCGTCGGAGCCGGCGAAGATGACGTCTTGCATCTTGGCGCCGCGCAGGTGTTTGGCGCTCTGCTCACCCATCACCCAGCGCAAGGCGTCGACGACGTTGGACTTGCCACAACCGTTGGGCCCGACGACGCCGGTGACCCCGTCGGAAAACCGAAGGGAGACGCGGTCGGCGAACGACTTGAAGCCTTGGATGTCGAGCTTGCGAATGCGCATGAATCAGGCGGGCGACGGGGGCAAAACCTGGCCCCTGCAGAGGGCCGAAGGTCGTCGCTGTTAGCACAGTTCGACGACGAGGAGCACGCGAAATGACTCCCGTTTTTCGCGCCAGACTAAACACTTGTTCAGATGCGCTGTGGCCGCTACATTGGAGGGCCGCTGACGCGCGCCTGGCGTGCCTTTCGCAGCGGGTGCAGTGTCATGATCCGCTTCGCCACCGCCCAGAACGACAACGTCGACCGCTCGCTCCAGCAAGATGGCGCTGATGCACCGACGGCCGAGGCGCCGTTTGTCGAACTCTGCGTGCGCAGCAGTTTCAGCGGCCTCACCGTCGAGGGAGTGGCCTCTGGAGCCTCCACCGAACACGCCGCCCAGGGTTGGCCGGGGGCGGCCCGGCCGTATGAGGTCGTCGACCGCGTGGCCGCCTTTGGGCAAGACACCATGGCCCTCACCGACGTCAACACCATCGCGGGCGTGGTGCGCGCCTTCATTCAGGGCAAAGAAAAGGGCGTGCGCGTCATCGTCGGCTGCGAGGTGTGGTTCGACGAGGGCCCCGTGGTGCTCCACGTCGAGAACCACGCCGGATACACCCACCTGTGCGAGTTGTTGACGGCGGCACGGCAGGCGCCAGATGGCAGCTGGCTCGACAAAGGTGAGCTGCTGTTGCCGCTGTCGCTGCTGCTGCAGCGGGCGGACGGGCTGTGGGCGACGGTGCTGCCTCCGTTTGACAATTCAGCAGTTGTCGAACTGAAAGAAGCGTTTGGCGAACGGCTGAGTGTCGGCGTGTTTGTGCACAAAACGCCCGACGACCACCCCCGGCAGGTGTGGGCGCAGCAGCTGCGAGACGAACACGGCATTCCGTGGTTGGCGACGTCGAGGGCCATGCTCACCGACCGCTCGCAAAAGGCCCTCCACGACGTGCTCACCTGCATTCGGCAGAACATCACGTTGGCCCAGGCGCGGCAGCGGCTGTTGCCCAACGCCGAGGCGGTGTTGCGCTCGGTCGACGACATGCGCGAGCTGTTTGCGGCGCATCCAGAGGCGCTGTGGCGCACGCAAGAGGTCGCCGACGCCTGCCAATTTGAGTTGGGGCATCTGAAATACGCGTTTCCGGCCGAGGCCGACGAGTGGGAGACGCCGCAAGAAAAGCTGGAGCGGCTGACATGGGAAGGCGCCTGCTGGCGTTACAGCGCCATGACCACGGCCGACCTCGGTGACGACGTCAAACAGCAGTTGGAACATGAGTTTCGCCTCATTCGCGAACTCGACGTGGCGCCGTATTTTTTGACGGTTTACGACATCGTGTCCATCGCCAACGAGAAGGGCATCCTGTGTCAGGGCAGGGGGTCGGCGGCGAACTCTGCCGTCTGCTACTGCTTGGGCATCACGTCGATCGACCCCGTCAAAATGGGGCTGTTGTTCGAGCGGTTCTTGTCGGTCGAACGAGGTGAGCCGCCCGACATCGACGTCGACTTTGAGCACGAGCGACGCGAAGAGGTCATCCAGGAAGTCTACCAGCGGTACGGCCGCAACCACGCCGCCCTCATCGCCACCTGCGTCGGCTTTCGCGGCAAAAGCTCGCTGCGGGAGGTGGGCAAGGTGCTCGGGCTGAGCGAGACCATCACGGCCAAGCTGTCGGGGCAGATGTGGCACAGCTCCATCGACGAGGTCGACGGCAGTGTCGGGCACGAGCGACTGCGGCAGGCGGGCGTGAACCCCACCGACGTGCTCGTCGCCCGCACCTTTGCCATCGCTCGCCAACTCAAAGGCCACCCCCGTCATCTGGGCATTCACGTCGGCGGCTTTGTGCTCACCCGCGCGCCGATGACGACGTTGTCGCCGGTGGAGCCGGCGCGCATGCTCGACCGCACCATCGTGCCGTTCGACAAAGACGACGTGGAGGCGCTGGGGCTGTTCAAGATGGATGTGCTGGGCCTCGGCATGCTCAGCTGCATTCGCAAAGGGCTGGATTTGCTGCGGGAACACGACGACATCAACTACACTTTGGCAACCATCCCAGATGAAGATCCCATCGTGTATGACGCCCTCTGCCAAGGCGACAGCATCGGGGTCTTTCAGGTGGAGTCGCGGGCCCAGATGTCGATGTTGCCGCGGCTGAAGCCCCGCAAGTTCTACGACCTGGTGGTGCAGGTGGCCATCATCCGGCCGGGGCCCATTCAGGGGGGCATGGTGCACCCCTTTCTCCGTCGACGACAGGGCATTGAGCCCATCACCTATCCGTCGCCTGAGACGAAGCCGGTGTTGGAGCGCACGCTGGGCGTGCCGCTGTTTCAAGAGCAGGTGATGAAGCTCGCCATCGTCGGCGCCGGATACACCCCGGGCGAGGCCGACCAACTGCGCCGCGACATGGCCGCCTGGAAGAAACACGGCCGTCTCATGCGCCACCGCGAATGTCTGATTCAAGGGTTCGTCAAACGTGGAATCGACGCCGACTTTGCCGAACGGCTGTTTGAACAGATCAAGGGCTTTGGCGACTACGGCTTCCCCGAGAGCCATGCCGCCAGCTTCGCCAAGCTGGTGTATGCGTCGGCGTGGATTCGCACCCACCACCACGCCGCCTTCGCCTGCGCACTGCTCAACAGCCAGCCCATGGGGTTCTACACGCCGCAGCAGATCGTCTTCGACGCCCAGGAGCATGGTGTCGAAGTGCGTCCGTTGTGTGTGAACCACTCCGCGTGGGACTGCACCCTCGAACGCGAGCCCACCTCAGACGGACGCAAAGGCCAACTGCGCCTGCGCCTGGGGCTGCGGCTGTGCAAAGGGCTGAGTGAAGAAGAGGGCCGCCGCCTCGTCAACGAGCGCCAAAAAGACGGCCGCTTCGACAGCGTGCACGGCTGCTCTCGTCGAGGAGAGCTGACGTTGAAAGCCCAGCAGTCGCTGGCGGCGTCAGGTGCCTTTGACGACCTGCACACCCACCGCCGGGGGGCGCTGTGGAACGCCATGGTCAAACAGCTTCCGCTGCTGTCGGTGGCCGGTGACGACGACGTCAGTCAGGGGTTGGACGCGCCGTCTGACTTTGAGGTGCTGCAACTCGATTACGCCCACTCCGGAGTGAGCCTCGACGACCATCCCATGCGGCATTTGCGGGCATGGCTGGCGGGGCAGTTGGCAGAGGTGCCCAAATGGCGACGACGTGAGTTGTCGACGTGTGGCGACGCCAACAAGCAGAAGCACAAGTCGCGCACCTTGGTGGCGGGGCTGGTGACAGGGCGACAGCGTCCAGGCACCGCCGACGGCACCTGCTTTGTGACCCTCGAAGACGAGTCGGGGATGTCGAACGTGGTGGTGTGGGGGCGCGACTTCGACCGCTGGCGGCTGCATGTGGTGACGGCGCCGTTTCTCGTCGTCGACGGCATCGTCGAACGGGAGGGGAGGGTGGTGCACATCATCTCGAAGGAGGTGCTGGGGGTGCAGCCGTTTTCAGACTTTGCGCGCAAGTCGCGCGACTTCCGCTGAGGCTGTTGTTCGTCTGCTGGGTGTGCCAAAAGCGGAGTGGAGGTGCACAGTGAGCGAAGACACCACTCCACAGGTTCCAGAGAGCACAGGAGAGCGTCGCCAGCGTCAAAAGAAGTTTCGAGACGCAGTGGTGCTGGCGGTGTTTGTCCCCGGGCTTGCCGCAGTTGGCCTGCACAAGAGCTACGCAGTCGGCGTCATCGCGCTTGCCATTCGGCTCGCGGCGCCTTTCGCGGTGCTTTGGTTGGCAGATGCGAAAGCATGGAGTGCCCACGTCTTCGTGTGGGCCGCCGTCTCAACACAAGTCGCTCTCTGGGGCGGCGAGGTCGTCGTGGCGTGGTCTGCATCTCGACGCCAGAGACATGAGCAATGGGCTCCCTCTAGGGCATTCGTATGGGCGTTGGCCGTGATCGCGGCTGCTGCATTTGGGGCGCGTGGCCTTCCCATTCAGGGGTACAAATCAGCGGCTGCGAGCATGCTGCCCAGTGTCTCCCCCAATGAACGAGTGCTGGTGCGCAGCGACATCATGCCTGCGCGCGGCGACATCGTCGTCTTCATCGCTCCACCGCAAGTGGGGCCGCGAAATGGCGCGGGCGAGCCTTGGCTCAAGCGACTGATCGGCTTGCCGGGCGACACCATCGCGTTCGAAGAGCAAGACGGAAACGTCGTCACCACAATCAACGAAGTCCGCCTCCCCACGTCGGCCTGCGACCCGTCGCACCTCAAGTCCATTCAGGGCGTCGTCGACCCATTTTCAGGGCGAAAACTCCGACTGCCTACATGCTTGCTCGAGGGCAACCCAGCCTATGCAGTTGCGCAGCAACATGATGTTCGATCACCTGTCACACTCGGCCCAGGTGAGGTTTTCATCGTCGGTGACAACCGCGACAACAGCCACGACTCCAGACGATGGGGGCCCGCCCCGGCCGACTCCATCGTTGGCGTGGTGTGGGGCAAATACAGCTGGAAGCCGTGGGAACCACCCACCTACGACGCTGGACGACAGCCGCGGCTGCTGCGCGCTCAAAAGCAGAATCCCTGATCCAACAAGAAGTCCGCCACCTGCTCCCGTGTAAAGGGGCCGCCGTGAGCTGGGATGAAGGTGTGCACGTCGGGGTAGCGCTGCAAGACGTCGTCGAGGGCGGCGTGACTCTGGTCGATGTCGACGTGGTAGTAGTGGATGCACGGCGCCGTCGGGTTGAGCGTTCCGCCGAGGCCGCCACCTCGGATGAGGTCGCCGACAAAGGCCACTTCTCCGCCGGCGACGACCGACACCGAGCCTTCGGTGTGGCCTTCTGACAGCAACACGTCGGCGTCGTAGGCCTCCAGTCGAGAAAACGCCCCGGTGACGACGTGATCGGGCACGGTGGCGGGGTAGGGGCCGGTGACGAACGGCTCGAGCACGGCGGCTTCGAGGCCGTAGACCTCGGTGTCGCCGTTGATGCCCTGGGTCAGCCGCTCTTCGTCGCCCTCGTGAATCCACACCTCGATGCCGGCGGCCTGCAAGTTGGGCGCGTCGCCAGCGTGGTCGCCATGGGCGTGCGTCAGGAGGGCGAGCTCGATGTCGTCGACGTCGATGCCGACCTCTTCCAGCAGGACTTGTGCTTCTTCGAAGGCGCCCTCAAGGCCGATGTCGATGAGCATGGCGCCGCCCTCGTCGTTTTGCAGCACGCCAATGTTGGTGGTGTTGACCCGCAAGACGTGAACGTCGACGAGGCCGGCGCTGTCGGGCAGTGCGGGCGCAGCGCAACTGGCCGCCAAAGAGAGGAGCAGGGCGGAGAGGAAAAAACGGCTGAACACTGTTCAACTCCAAGCAAAAGAAAACAGCCGAACACGGCCGTGACTTCAGCGCTAGGCGCTGGGGGAGGCGGGCAAGTCGAGCCCGCGGAGCAAAAGCTCAACGCTGGCGGCCTTCATGGCGGCGGATCGAGCAGGCGAGAACGTATGACAGGTGATGGCGAGCGCGACGGCGCCATGCATACAAGCCCAAATGGCGTCGGCAATCGCAGACGCCGAATAGAACTGGAGAAGGCCCGGCTCTGCTTGGGCCACAGCGTCTTCAAGCAGTTGGAGCGAGGCGGTGCGCTCGCCTCCTTCTTCAAGCAGCGGGGGCTGCGACACGAACAGCAGGCGGTAGGTGTCGGGGTGCGAGAGCCCGAACTGCCAATAGGCGTCTGCGATGCCACGCAGCCCTTGGGGCCCTGATGCTGCGGCAGACATCTCTTGCGCAAAGACGCGAAAGCTGTCGTCGACGACGGCCGACAGCAGCGCCTCTTTGTCTTCGAAATAGAGATACAGCGTGCCCACCGCGACGGACGCCTCTTTGGCGACCTTGCGCATGCTCAACGCCTTGCTTCCGTCGCGCGCAAAGACGCCGCGGGCGGCGTCGAGCAGACGCGACGCGGTGGCTTCACGTTCTTCAGCATGGTGCTGCTGCACAGAGGGCGTCTTGAGCTTCGGTGCCATGCCTACAGAATAAAAAGAACGGTGTTCAGCGCAAGCAGGAAATGGAACAAAAGTGCAATCCGCCCCAAATGCGGGTGACGTTCTTGTGTCAGGTCGCCGACCAGTTTGCGTCCCCTGACCACCGCACTACACGACGACCATGCCGCACACACACAGCATGCGGCCAAAGGAGTCTGACGTGCGCGCAAGGGTCATGGTTCGGTTGCGACAAGGTGTTCTGGATCCCAAAGGAGACGCCATCAAGAGCGCTCTGCACACCCTGGGCTTCGACGAAGTCACCCGCGTGCGCATCGGCAAGCTCATCGAGCTCGAGGTCGACGCTGCAGACGAGACCGTCGCCAAAGACCGGCTGCAGAAGATGGCCGACGAGCTGCTGGCCAACCCCATCATGGAGACCTTCTCCGTCGAGCTGGATGGAGCAGACGCATGAAGGCAGCAGTGGTGACCTTTCCTGGGAGCAACTGCGACCGGGATTGCCTGCATGTGGCAGGCAACGTCGTCGGTGCCGAGGCCGTGAGTGTCTGGCACCAAGACTCTGAACTCCCGGCCGGCGTCACCGGCGTCATCTTGCCCGGCGGCTTTTCGTACGGCGACGCCTTGCGTGCTGGCTCCATCGCCGCCCACAGCCCGGTGATGGCCGCCGTGAAGCGGTTCGCCGACAAGGGCGGGGCGGTGCTCGGCATCTGCAACGGCTTTCAAATGCTGTGCGAATCCCAGCTGTTGCCAGGCGCCTTGGCCCCCAACCGCGACGGACACTTCATCTGCAAAGACGTTTTGATGACTGTCGAACCGAGTGTCGGCCTCACCGGCGCATACGACGCTGGGCAGACTGTCACCATGCCGGTGGCCCACGGTGAGGGCCGGTTTGTCGTCGATGATGACACTTTGAAAAACATCGAAGCGGGAGACGGCCCCGTGCGCGTCGCCTTCCGCTACCAACAGCGCGAAACCGACGGCACCGCCAGCCTCAACGGCTCCACCGCAGGCATCGCTGGCCTCGTCGGCGGGCCGTCGTTCAACGTCGTCGGGCTCATGCCGCACCCTGAGCGTTGTGCTGAAGACCGCCTCGGCGGCACCGACGGGCTCGCCCTCATGGCCGCCCTTGCTGGAGGTGCAAAATGACCATCGCCATGCTGCAAGACACCGACGACACCCAGCTTGAACACGCCCTTGAAGTCGGCCTGTCTGAAGACGAATTCGAGCGCGCCAAAGAGGTCATGGGCAAGGTGCCCAATAAGGTCGAACTTGGCGTCATCTCCGCCATGTGGAGCGAACACTGCTCGTACAAAAGCTCACGCTTGCACCTCGCCAAGCTGCCATCTGAAGGCGACAACGTCATTGTCGGGCCGGGCGAAAACGCCGGCATCCTCGACGTGGGCGACGGCTTTGGCGTGTGCTTCAAAGTCGAGTCGCACAACCACCCGTCGTACATCGAGCCCGTGCAAGGCGCGGCCACCGGCGTCGGGGGCATCCTGCGCGACGTGTTCACCATGGGCGCACGTCCCATCGCGGCCGGAAACCTGCTGCGGTTCGGCGCGGCCGACCACAAGAAGACGCCGCATTTGCTGCGCGGCGTGGTGCAGGGCATCAGCGACTACGGCAACTGCTTTGGCGTGCCGACGGTGTACTCCGACGTCGACTTCGACTCGGCCTACAACGGCAACATCCTGGTGAATGCGTTCGCCCTCGGTGTGGTGAAGAACGACCAAATCTTCCTCGGCCGCGCCGACGGAATCGGCAACCCCATCTTCTATGTCGGGGCCAAGACCGGGCGCGACGGCATCCACGGTGCCACCATGGCGTCGGATTCGTTCTCTGAAGACGACGACCAAGCCAAACGGCCGACGGTGCAAGTGGGCGACCCCTTCAAAGAGAAGCTCTTGTTGGAGGCCTGCCAGGCGTGCTTCGCTGAAGACGTGCTCATCGGCATCCAAGACATGGGCGCGGCAGGTTTGACGTCGTCGATCTTTGAAATGGCGTCGCGCTCAGGCAGCGGTGTGAAGCTGCACCTCGACCTCGTGCCCACGCGCGAGACGGGGATGACGGCCTACGAGAAGATGCTGTCAGAAAGCCAGGAGCGCATGGTGCTCGTCGCCAAACAAGGCGCCGAAGCCCGGGTGCAAGAGCTGTTTCACCGCTGGGGCCTCGACTGCGTGCAAGTCGGCGAAGTCACCGACGACGGGATGGTGCGCTTGTTCGACGACGGCGTCGAGGTGGGCGTGCTGCCGGCGCGTCCGTTGGCAGATGAAGCCCCCAAATACGACCGCCCACATGAGCGTGCTGAAGCACCCGCCTTCGTCGCCGACGACGGCGGGTTTGACGGCCATGCCAAACAAGCTCTGGTCGACGCTGGACGCACCAACCTCGACTGGGTGTACGAGCAATACGACCGCCACGTCGGCGTCATGACCCTCGTCGACGGCGCGCAAGCGCCTGCAGCGGTGGTGCAGATTCCGTCGACGAACAAGGCCGTCACCGTCGCGCTCGTCTGCCAAGGCCGCAAATGCAGCGCCGACGCCCACGAGGGCGGGGCCCAAGCCGTCTACGAAGGCGCCTTGCGCGCCGCCTGCATGGGCGCCAAGCCCCTCGGCGTGTCGGACTGTCTGAACTTCGGCAACCCCCAGGTGCCGACGGTGATGCAGACGCTCGTCGACGGCATCGAGGGCTTGGGCCATGCCTGCCGTGAACTCGGCATCCCCGTCGTCAGCGGCAACGTCAGCCTTTACAACGAGACCGACGGCGTGAGCATCCACCCGACGCCGACCGTGGCCATGGTCGGCCTCGTCGACAACCTCAACGGCACACACCTGCACCAGCCGCAAGACGGTGAAGCTGTGTGGCTGGTGGGCGCGCCGGCGACGACGCTGGAGGGCAGCCGCATCGGCGCTCCGTCGTGCGCCACGTGGGCGCCGGCAGATGTGGCCGCCCTCGTCGACAAAACCCAACAAGCGGTGCACGGTGGCCAGGTGTCATCGGCCAACGTCACCTGCCATGCGGGCCTTTGGCAGGCTCTGGTGGAGACAGCGGTGCGCTCCGGCCTCGGCGTCGACGCCCAACTCGACGTCGACGGTGCGTCTGCAAGCGCCGTGGCCTTTGGCGCCAACGCACCCTCGGTGGTGGTGACCACGTCGCTGAACGACGACGACGTTCGCAAAGCGTTTGCGGGCCTCCCCGTCGTCAAGCTCGGCACGGTGGGAGGCGACAGCCTTCAGCTGCGGGCCAACGGCGAAACCTGGTCGTCGTCGGTGGCAGACGTGATCGCGGCCCGTGGCCGCCGCATTCAAGGCATCGCTGAAGGAGACGGCCACGCCGTCGGCCTGGGGGAGTCGGTGTGACTGCTGTGACCCTTCCTGTCGTCGACGACACTGTGTTGCAGGCGCTGCAGCGCCCCAGCGAATATTGCGGCGTCATGGGCGTCATCGGCGCCGACGAAGCAGCCCATCTGGCCTACCTCGGGTTGTACGCGCTGCAGCACCGGGGGCAGGAGTCGGCCGGCATCGTCGCCGGCGACGGCGAAGAACTCGTGCGCCACATCGGTGAAGGCCTCGTGGCCGACGTGTTCACCGAAGACGACCTGCGTCGGCTGTCGGGCAAGACGGCCCTCGGCCACGTGCGCTATGCCACCGCCGGGGATGGCGCGCAAAAGCTCCGCGACGCCCAGCCGTTGTTGGTGCAATGTGCCGCCGGCCCCGTCGCCGTTGCCCACAACGGCAACCTCACCAACGCCAAGGCGCTGCGGCAAGAACTCGAGGAGAACGGGTCGATCTTTCAGACGTCGTCAGACACGGAGGTCATCTGTCACCTCATCGCCCGCGGCGAAGGGCAGTCGCTGCTGAAGCGGGTGCAAGACGCGTTGGTGCGCGTCGAGGGCGCCTACTCCCTCGTCATCAGCGGCGATGGCCGGCTGTATGGCGTGCGGGACCCGCTGGGCATTCGACCGCTGTCGATCGGCAAAGTGCGCGGCGGATACGTCCTGGCCAGCGAGACCTGTGCCTTCGACCTCATCGAAGCCGAATATGTCCGTGACGTCGAGCCGGGCGAAGTGGTGGTGCTCGACGGGGACGGCATTCGCAGCGAACGCCTGCCGCACGCAGGCGACAACCGCGCACGGTGCGTGTTCGAACACGTGTACTTCGCGCGCCCCGACAGCGTCGTCTTTGAGGCGCCGGTGTTCGCGACGCGACAGGCCATGGGCGCACGGCTGGCGAAAGAGGCACCTGCCGACGGTGACGTCGTCGTGCCCGTGCCCGACTCAGGCATTCACGCCGCCATGGGCTACGCCCGCGAGGCGGGGTTGCCGTTTGAGATGGGCCTGGTGCGCAACCACTATGTCGGACGCACCTTCATCGAGCCGGAGCAGCGCATCCGCAACTTCGGGGTGCGCCTGAAGCTCAACCCGGTTGTTCCGCTCATCAAAGGCAAACGCGTCATCGTCGTCGACGACAGCATTGTGCGGGGCACCACCAGCCGCAAGATCGTGGAGATGGTGCGCGCGGCCGGCGCCAAAGAAGTGCATCTGCGCATCAGCGCGCCCGCGACGTCGTCGCCGTGTTTCTTCGGCATCGACACCCCCACCCGCAAAGAGCTCATCGCGTCGAAGATGGACACCGACGCCATCGCCGCCCACGTCGGATGCGACAGCTTGGCGTACCTGTCACGGGAGGGCCTGATGTTGGCGTTGGGCAAAGACGGCGGTACGCCGCCCGAAAACGGATACTGCGACGCTTGTTTCAGTGGCGAGTACCCGCTCGACGTCGACGCCATGTGGACGGAGTAAGCAGCTACTGTTGCGAGAAGGCGCCCAACAGCGCCAGCGCGCCTAAGACAAACAACGCCACAACCGGCGTGATGAGCACGATGGCGACCGCCTTCGGGTGGTCGTCGATGGCTTTGCGCAAACGAGCCTGGCCGCCCTTGTGCAACAAGGTGCGGCCGCCGTACCAGACGGCCATGGCGACGAGAAGCAGGGCAAAGACCCAGGGCAGCGACATGCGGTGAGGATGCCGGCGCGGGGCCGGCTCCGCAACCACTGCAGCTCGAAAGAGGTCGTTTGCGAGCAGCAGTGGGACGCATGTTGGCGGCGCCGAACAAAGCAATGTAACGTGCGCGCCGTATGCCTGGTGACGACGGAAACAAGCCTGCTGACGAGACCCTTGCCGACGACCTGTCGGCCGCCCCAGAACGGGCAGATGCGACTGTGGAAGGGGCAGGGGCCACCGATGCGGCTGCACCACCGGCGGCCGCTGTCGAAAACGCAGCTGTCGACGTCGTTGGCGCCCTTGTTGACGACGACAACGAGGTTGCGGGGGGCACTCCAGAACAACTGGGATTTGACCTGCGGTTTGAGGCCGGCAAGGCGTTGTTGGCCCTCGAAGACGCCGCCTTCACCGAAGGCGTGGCCGTCAAAAAGGCGCTGTTTGAAGTGCCGGACGTGGCGTTTCCACTCGACGTCAGCGGTGGCGCACTGCGGTTTCAGGGCAGCCGTTTGCGGCTGCGTGCCATTGAGCTGGGCATCTCCTATTCGCAGGTCTTTGTGTCGAAGGCCCTCGAAAAGGCCGGACTCAAGCTCCACCGCGAACGCATGCGCGGCGGAGGCATCGAATTTTTGTTGTCGACGAAGGGGGCGGACGGCGATGTTCCGTTTCGTGCGCACGTCCTGTTTGTGCCGGCGGGCGACGCAGGCGTGGCGTTGGTGCTGCATGAGCTGATCCCCTTCGCACCGCTGCCACAGAGCCGGCGGGTGTTGGCGCCGCGCATCCTCAACGCCCTCGACATCCCAGGCGGGCTCGACGCTGTGGGCATGATGCGACGGGCCGATCCGTTTGCGGCTGTGCTGAAAAAGCTGTTGCCCGCATATGGCTGGAAGGTGCCCTCGGTGGACGCTGTGCGCGTCGACGAGGTGCTGCTGAAGCGCGGTGAAATTCTGCTGCGAGCGTGGACCGACCCGCTCCCAGAAGGCTGGAAAAAGCCTCGCCGCCAAGCCCGGGCCGCCTTGAAAGATGCATTGGCCCTCGCCGTGTTCGCCCGTGAACTCGTCGAGGCCGATGGTTCGGCTGGACGCGTGGCGCTGGTCGACCGCCTCGTCGACGACGGGGCGGTGTCGCCTGCGGTGGTGCCGTTTGCGGCGGAGGTGTTGCGCGAGACACAGCGACGTGCTGCTGAAGCCGACATCCTCGTCGACAAACAGGCAGAGCTGCACCCCGAACACCTCGGCGTGTTGTCGGCCGCTTTGGACACTCCTCGGCAATCCGACGACCAACGTGCCGCACGTTTGACGGCGCTGGCTGAAGCTGCCGACCTCAACGACGAGGTCTGGGTGGCGTCGCGGGCTTGGTTGTCGGCGGCCCAGCACCTGCTGCGCGCCGGGCGGGACGACGACGCTCAACAGGCGGCGCTGGAGGCGTTTGACGCCGACCCCACCTTTGCCGAAGCCGCCGCCCTGCATGCCCAGTTGCTGTTGCAGGGCGACGACTTTGATGCGGCCCTAAAGGTGGCATCGGCTGCTGCCGACCGGCTCGTCGACGACGACGACGACGTGGCGCAGTTGTGCCTCGCAGTGGCCGAGGCGGCCATGGGCCGGGAGGCGTGGAGCGCGTCGAGAGAGTGGCTGTATCGCGGCATGCGCGATCGCGATCGCGAACCCCTGCTGCATGCGTTGGTCAAGCTGGAGGTGCGCTCCGGCGAGTTCGACCGCGCTGCTGAGTTGTTGGCTCGCCTGCTGGTGCTCGACGAGGAGGCCGGGCGGTCGGCCGCGCAAAAGGCAGCGGTGCAAGAACTCGCCGCCGATTTGGCGGTGGCTCAGGGCGACCGCACCACGGCCAAAGCACACTTTGCTCGGGCGGCGAAGTTGGCGCCTCTCGACGAGAACAAGGTGCTTCCGTTGGCCCGCATGCACCTCGACGACGGCGAATTGCAGCGCGCCCTGGATGTGCTCGCGCCCGTGCTCGACGAAGACCAGGCGTCGACGGCGGCGTTGTGGCTGGGAGCCCGAACGCGACTGGGCCAAGGAACCGAGCACGGCGCCAAGCGAGCGTTGGCTCTGCTGGACCGCGTGGGTGACGACGACGCGGCCACCGCCGAGCACCGACGTCTGCAAGCCAAGGCGCAGGCCCTGCAGGGCGACGTCTTGCCGCTCGCCGAGCAAACCGAAGCCGAAGCGCAAGCATCTGGCGACGCAGCCGACTGGCTCGCGGCCTTCGGCCTGTTGGCCCAGGCCGGGCAGATCGACCGGGCGCACACGGCATTTACAGCCGCCCGAGACGCCTGGGACGTCGGCACGGTCGCCGACGCCCTCAACGTGTCTCCTGAGCCTGCTGCTCTGCGTGGCAAAATGCGGGCCGGTGTCGACGACGACTGGTGTCGTGCGCTCGCCCGCCAGCTGGCCAGCCGCGGCCTCGTGGACGAAGCCCTTGCGTGGGTCGATGGTCTCGACGATGACGACGACCACCGCTTCATCGTCGACGTAGCCGAGACCGATGCCCTGCTGCCCCAGCGCACCCAGGCGCTGACGGCGTTGGCACACCGCGATTCGGTCGGTGACGACGAGAAGAGGGGCGTGTGGGCGGCGTTGGCTGAGGCCCACAGCGCCGACGGCGCGTGGCGCGATGCAGCGCTGGCAGCCAGCGAGGCTGTGGCCATGGGGGCCGACCTCGTCGACCGCTGGGGCCAGTTTGTCGAAGAAGCTCAGGAAGCCGACCTCGCCGTCGCCTATTTGTCGAACGGCGGGACGGCCGATGCGCTGTCGATGCAGCTGTTGCGTGACACCCGCAATGCACTTGAGGCCGACGGTGCCAACGCCGCACTCCGAGCGATGCTGGCCTCTGTCGTCGTCGAGGGCCGCGACGACGACGCTGACGGCGTCGATGCCAACGATGTGGATGCGCTGGCGCGGGCCCAGCGTGACCTCCACCCCACTGGCCCCGAGCTGGGCGTGGCGCTGGCCGACCTTGCCGTGCGTTTCGCGCGTGCCGATTGGCTACGAGAAGGCGTCGCACTGCTGATCGACTCGGCCGACGTAGACGGCGCCGCCACATGGCTGCGTGCGTCCCTGCAGACGTCCATCGTCGTCGACGCGGCGCGCTTTGCGCTCGACCAAGCAGACGCGTTGCAGCTGCCTGCGCTGGTGCAAGAGGCCGGGGCGGCCCTGCTCGACAATGTTCCCGAACAGGGGCGCCCTGCGGCGTTCACGCGCTGGCTCGACGCCGCCTCCATCGTCGATGAGGCGGCCGCGCTCGACGTGGCTCAAGCATGGCTGGCAGAGGCCCCTGGGGCTTGGCGCCCGGCGCAGCATTTGCTGGGTGCCGTCGACGCCCACTGGTTGCCTGAGCTGTTGCGCAGCTTTGCAGACACGTTCGTTGCCTCGTCGGCGCAACAAGCCGACGAGGTCGTCGCTGCCTTTGCCGACACCGGGCGCCGTGCTGAAGAACATGAGAGCGTGCTGCTCGACCTCGCCATGCACATCGCAGAGCAGACGTCTGACAAAGACGCCGTGCGTGCGCCGCTTCTCGAACGGCAGGCGCACCGAGCGTTTGTCGCGGGCGAACTCGAAGAGGCGGCCTTGTTGCTGCACAGCCGCATTGATTGCGGTGACCCCGGCCGGTTTGAGGCCTGGGTGCAGATGGGCGAGTGGCTGCGTGACGACGACAAACACGCCTCGGATGCCATCGCGGCCTTCGCTGAAGCGCTGCACCTGCAGCCAGACGCGTCTGACGTATCGGAGCAGTTGCTGGAGTTGCTTCTGCAACACAACGAGTCGGCCGCGGCGGAGGCCGAGCTGCAGCGACGTGCTCAGCTTGCCCAAGGCACCGACGACGAGCGTCAGCTGTGGAGACGGCTGGGGGATTTGCAGGTGGACGTCTGCGCCGCCCCAGAACGCGGCGTTCGCAGCTATTTGAAGAGCTTGCGCATGGCGCCGCTGCAAGAAGACCTCCTCGACGTGGTGGCCGCGTTGAGCCGGGCGCTGCCGAATGCACCGCGCCGCATGGTGCAGGTGCATCTGGCGGCGTTGCGTGGGGCCGGTGATGACGACGCCACGGCCAGCCACTACGCCATTGAGGCGGGTGCGTTGTTCGCCGGACTGCTGCAGCGTCGCCGGGCGGCGCTGGCTGCCTACCGCGTTGCTCAAGTGCGCGGCCAAGGCGGACAAGCCGAAAGCGCCTGCTGGGCGTCGGTGGAGCTGTACCGCAGCCTTGGCGACGTTGAAGGCGCTCTCTCGGTGCTGGAAGACCTTGAAGAGCTGGTGAACGAGCCCCGCGTTCCGGACGTTCTCGACGTCAAAGCGGGCGTTGTGCAGAGCATGCAACGCGACTTGGCTGCGGCTCGCGCCATGCGTGAAGACATCGCCGAGGCGTGGCCCGCGCACCGGGCCAACGCGCTTCACCTTGAGCGGCTGCTGCAAGACCTCGGCGAAGCGGCAGAAGCATTTGATGTGCGCGCGAAAGTGGCTGACCTCGACGAGGACCCAGAGTTTCGGGTGCAGTCGTGGTTGCTCCTGGCAGAGCGCGCCGAGACCGAACTCGACGTGCCTCGGCGGGCGATGGAGATGCTCACCAAGGTGGTGGGCCAAAGCCCAAACGTTGCCAGCTATCGCTTGCAGCGGATTGCGCTTGCAGAACGTTTGGCGGCCTTCGACCTCATCGTCGAAGACGTCGCCGCCGTGGCGTCGGCCGAAGTCGTGCCTGTGGCCGACCGCATTGCGCTGCAGCGCAAGCGGGCCGACATCCTCGCCGACGAGTTGCACAAGCCCGCCGACGCCATCGAGGTGCTGCGGGAGGTGCTGCTGCTGCGGCCAGACCGTGGCGCCCACCGCAAGCTGGTTGAGCTTCTCGTCGAGACCGGCGACCCCGATGCAGCCATCGCCGAGCTGGGCGTCGTTCTCGACGACGACAACAGTGCCTTCGGCGCTTTCGGCAGCGCCCGTGAAGTCCTGGAGTGGCAAGCGCTGTTGCATGAAGGCCAGGGCCGCCTGCACGATGGCTATGAAGTGCTTTGCGAAGCAGCAGCGCTGGGGCGTCTCAGCGACGGCAGCGCCCTGCGCTTCGCCCGGTTGGCAGAGGCAGAGGGCGACGACGTCAACGCGCTCACCGCACTCGAGTGGATTCTTGATGGCGAAGTGCGCGACCCGGAGCACCGTTTGTCGTCGTTGGGCCGCCAGGCGCTGATCGCAGAGCGCGTGGGGCGGCTGGATTTGGCACTGTCGTCATGGCAGCGTCGCGCGGAGCGCCTGCCAAACGACTTGCCTGCGTGGTTGGGCATTGAGCGCATGGGCCAACAGCTCGAAGAACACGACGCCCGACGTCAAGCAGCGCGTGCGTTGCTCCGACTGGGGCAGGGGCAAGCATCGGATCGCGGCAGCCGCAGCCTGTTCTTGGCGCGCGACGGCCGCGACCGCAAGCTCGACGTGGCCGTCGTTCTCGACGACTACCGGCAGGCATGCCTTGAACTCGACCAGGCCGACCTACGACGCGAGTGGTTGGCGTTTGCCACGGCGCATTCCGACGACGAGTCCATCTTCTTGGCGCTCGACACCATGCGCCGGCAGGGCGATCGCCTCGACGACGAAGAGTGGCTGCAGAGCGCACAAGCCAGCGCGCACCTCCAACGCCCCCGCCGTGCGCTCGAGTCGGCCTTGCAGGCGCTGGAGCGCGGCGCCGACGCCGACGGCGGCGTCATGGGCGTCCTCGAACGTGTTGCGCCCGACGTGCAGGCTGCCCTCGGCTTGGCCGTCGTCAACCGCTTGCACCGCACCGACGAGCGGGGGCAGGGCATTGTTGCGCGGTTGTTGCCGTACGTGACCGACGTCGCTGCGCTTCCGGCAGAGGTCGTCGTCGACCTCGCCGAGGCCTACCCTGAGGAAGAGCGGTTCGCCGCCCACGCCGCCCAAGCGGCACACACGGCGGGCGACACACTGCAGGCCGTCGACCGGCTGTTGCGCCTGGCCGAGGCCCGCTCTGACGACGAGGCGCAAGCCATGCTGTCGCAGGCCGCCGATTGGCTGTTGGAGACGTCGCCCGACGTCGGCGTCGTCATGGGCCGCCTCGATGCGCTCCTTTCGGTGTGGGCGGCCGTCGACAAGCACCGCAACGAAGTGCTGCGCGTGTTGCGCGACGCCGAGGCCTGGCCGGCAGTGGTCAAGCTCCTTGAGCGCGCCGTCGACGTCACCGAAGATGCCGTCGGCCGCCAGCTGCGTCTTGAACTTGTCGACATCTTGCGTGTCGAACTCGAAGACAACGAACGCGCCGCTGAACATCTCGAACGCCTGATCGCCCGCCAGCCCGACGACCGCGAGGCCTGGGGCGCGCTCCTCGAAACGCTCGACGACCTCGAAGACCACCAACGGTTGGCAGACGCCCTGGGCCGTCGCGCCAGCCTGACCAAAGGCATCGAGCAACGCGAGCTTGTGCGTCGACGGGTGGAGCTGTCGCTAGAGCACGGGTTCGTCGGCGACGGCCTCGTCGAGCAGGTGGCGTCGCTGCGCGACCCCGACGCCCCCACCAGCGACTTCGACCAGCTGTATTGGGACGTGTTGGCGGCACAGGGCACCATGACCCTGCGTCGGGCCCTGTTCGATGAAGCCACCAACGGCACGAAGTCCGCCGTGCGACAAGTGGCCGCGCGCCGACTTCTGCAACACCCGTTGTTTGGTTCGCTGCCACGCAGCGAGCGCGTCGACATTCGCCTCGTCGCGGTGGGCACCGACGGAGACGAAGCGCAACGCAACGTCGACGCGCTGCTCGCGTCGACCGCAACGGATGCGCCCGACGAAGCAGAGGCTTTCGTGCGTCTGCTGCCAGAGTCGCTGCACTTGCCCTTGGTGCACTCCGTTCTGCTGAGCGATGGCCTGTGGGGCAGCCGCGCGCTCCTCGACGTCGCCGAACGTTGGTTTGCGGCAGGCATTGCGACCGACGACGCGCAAGCCGTGCTCTCGTCTGCAGCCCGTGCGTTGCGGGTGCGGAGCCCGGCAGCCGCGCAATCGATGCTGCTGCATGCCAGTGAGCTCGACGACGATGAGGTGGCCAGCTCGGTGCACCGCGCACTCCGCCGCCACGCCGTCGACGAAGTGGTCGACCATGTCACGTCCGCCTCGCTCGACGAGAAACAGGCCGACGACATGGCGCAGCAGCTTGGGCTCGACGCCGGCCCTGCCTTGGCTGGCATGACGTCGGCGTGGAGCACGACGCCGGCTTGGGTGGCTGCTGCCATCCGGGCGGAGCGCGACGACGCCGAGCGTCTCCTGCTTCTTCTCGACGACGACGCCCAAGCAGCGTTGGCCCGTCAGCTGGGTCGGCTCGAGGTCACGCCTGAACGTCTGGGCGCACTGCTCACCCTGGCCGACACGGCTCCCGACACACTTGACGCTGCACGGGCTGAGGCCCTTGCGCGCTGCGCCGTTGACGAAGCCCATCCTCGACGCCTCCAGGCCGTCGATCGAGCTCTGTCCCACGCCGCTGAGGGGGCTGAGCCCATCTGGGCCGTGGCCGCCAAGGCGCGCGCGTTGCTCGACGTCAATGACGCCGAGGCCCCGCATTGGTGTGTGCGGGCAGCCCGCCTGCAAGACGCACCCGAGTGGTGGCAAGAAGCGGCGTCTGCTTGGCTGCGCATTGGCGCCCACGACGAGGCCGCCGATGTGTTGCGCGAGTGGGGGCAAGCACAACCAGCGTCAATGCCGTTGGCGCTGGAGCTGGCGCGTGCGGCCGGCTTGCACGACCTCGTCGACCAACTGCTGGCCCAGCAAGGGGCGGGTGACGTCGACGCCAAGACGGCACGCGAGGCTGCGTTGGCCCGTGCCGAGCACAAGCTCACCAAGTTGCACGACGCACTCGGCGCTTTTGAGACGTTGGCCGACGCCGCCGACGCGCGCGACGACGACGACCTGCGCGAAGCGGCCTACGTGCTGTCGGTGCGGGAGGGCCTGCTGCAGCATCGGCCTCGCGTGACGACCGACGCACTGGCCAAAGCCGCGACGCTGGCCAGCCTGGCCCGCCCCAAAGAGGCGCTTGCGTGCCTCAACGACGTCACCAACGTCGCTGCGCTGCGCTTGGCAGCTGACCTCCACCTGCAGTTGGGCGATGTTGATGCGACCACGTCCGCTTGGGACACCATCTGCCACGAGCAGCCCACGCCGTCGCACCTGCAAAAGCGGTTTGCTCTGCGACGCACGTCGTCATCGACGAAGGAAGCGTGGCGTGAGTTGCTGCAGACGACGCCCTCGCCGGAGGTGTGGGGCGTTCTCCGTGACACCTGGTTTGCAGACTTTGGCGACGGATGCCCTGAAAGCTTGGCGCAGCTGTGGCTGACTTGGGTGCAAGACGACACCGACCCTCGCGTGGCGCAAGCGCTGGCACAAGACACGAACTTGCCGTTGGCCGTTCGCTTGCAGACGGCGACGAAGCATCTGCAAGACGCAGCCACCGACGACACGGCTTCGCTTGCCCGTCAGTTGCTCAGCTTGCTGGGCGAAGCGGGCGGGGAGGGCGTCGACGACGTGGACGCAGGGGTGACCGCCTTGTGGTCGGCTGGCGTTGACTTCGACACGCATGACTGGCGTCAGGCGTTGGTGCATGCCTCAGATGCGTGCGTTGAAGCTTTGGCCGACCAAGATGCGCGCCTGGCCGCCCGGTCGGCGCTGCTGTCGACGCTGGTGGCGCGCCAGTTGTTTGAAGCGGCAGCCATGTTCCTCGACGACGACACGTTGCCGGCGTTGCCGGAGTTTGACGTCGCCGACGTACTCGCTGTGGCCGAAGCGGCCGAACATGCTCCGGCTTGGCTGACGGCGTTGGCGCGTGGTGCTCGCGTCGACACCGTTGCCGACTGGCTCACGCCGGCGGAGCAGGTCCGGGCCTGGGTCCATCTGCACCTGCAAGCACAGGTCGACGACGCGGCGTTCTGGCAGGCGGCGGCCGCGCTGCGCGACGTCGATGACGACGGTGCTCGGCGCCTTCTCGCGCAATACGCGTTGCGCTTGCGCCCGACAGAGCAGTCCATGTGGACGCTGCTGGCCGACCAAGGCGACGCCCACTTCGAGCAGCAACTGCACCTCGCCAACGGCGGCGAAGAGGGGGCATTGGGCGACACTGCCGACTGGCAGGCGCTTGCAGCCCTGCGTGACGAAGACGCGGCCCCGGCGTTTGCACCGCAGTTGTCGTGGCGGCACCTCTCGGCCGCCAGCCGAGCACGGCGCTGGCAGACCCAGGCCGCGGCCTTGGCGCAGTCGGCGCCGCAAACGGCGTTTCGGTTTTTGGCACGGGCGGGGCAGGGGCTTGACGACGTCGACGTGCACACCCGCTTGGCGTTGGACCCGCAGCTGCAATCCTCGTCAGCAAGGGCGACTTTCGTCGCCGACCAACTGATGCAAGCGCGCCAAGAAGACCCCGTCGACGACGACAAACTGAGCGCTCTTCAGGCCGTCTTCGCTGACCTCGCTGCCAAGGGGCACACGACCGCCTTGCAGCGCGTTGAAGCCCAGGGGGGCAGTGCTGCCGACTGGGACGGCGCCCTGGACCTCTTTGAATCCGGCGTGGGGCTTGCCGCTGCCGACGCCCTCGCGTTGGTGCGGCCGACGTCGTCAGCCGGTGAAAAGCGCGTCGACGCAGCCCACCTTCGTCACGTCGGCCTCGGAGATGTCGCCGCGGCCATGACATCGTCACCCGCCCTCAGCGACGCGTCCGAGGCGTCATCTGCCGTGCTGGCTTTGACGACGGGCACCACCACCGACCGCGAAGAACAACTCCGGGCCCAACTGCACGCTGGCAGCGCTGCGTGGGATGCGTCGTTGGGGCGTCAGCTGGCATTGGGAGCCTCGCCCGAAGACCGCCAGCCGCTGTGGCGTCAGCGTCTGCACAACGCTGACAATGGTCGGCGTTTGTTGCTGCTCGAAGCCGCCGCCACCGACTTGCAGCACGTCGAGCTCGCCGAAGAGTGGCTGGATGCAGCGCGACAAGCCGACGCCCACGCGGCCGTCATTCGCGCCGCCCAGCTGTTGTTTGCGCTCGTCGACGACGGCGCACGTCGCCGGTCGCTGGCGTTGCAGCTTGCACGCACCTGCCGAGAGCACCTGCAGTGGCCTGCGGTGGCCTGGCAGTGGCTCTTGCAGCACCTCGACGACATCGGGCGCGACGCCGTCATTCTCGAAGAGCTGTCGGCTTGCGCCGACGCTGCGGGGCGCAGACGTGAAGCGGCAGAGGCCCTCAAACGGGCCCTCGACGCCCTCGACCCCGCCGATCCCAAGCGTCGTGAAGCCCGCCTGCGGGCCGCGCGGCAGTTTGAAGACGCGGGCGACGCACTCGAGGCCGCAAGCCTGCTGCAAGCGGCTGTCGAAGAAGGCGACCTCAGCGCCCTCGACGACCTCGCCCGGCTTTGTGAGCAGCATCCGCTCGCTGAGGCCCAGACGTTGGTGTTGCAGCACCGCCTGGGAGTTGCCGAAGAGGGCCAAGCGCGACGTGACGCGGCCCTCGCTTTGGCCCGGCACTTGGCGCATCCCATCGGCCGCAAAGGCGACGCGCTTGCCGTCCTCGAACGGCAAGCCGTCTCGGACGCGAACGACCGGCAGACCCGGCTGGTGCTTGGCCGTTGGTACCAAGACGAACGGCGCATGCTCGACGCTGCACTCGCGTTTGAGTCTGCGGCCCACACCGGCGACCGCGCCGGTGAAGAGGCCATCGAGGCTGCGGCCCAGGCGGCCCGGCTGTTGTCGGCCATCGGCAACCTCGAACGGGCAGGGCCGCTCGCCACCCACGCGCTCAAAGCCGGCCTCGACGAGCTTGGGTTGTATGCCGTCGCTGAAGCCTGGTGCCGGGCGCAAGGCGAACACGGCGACCTCGACGAGTTGCTGGGCCGCGAGCTGTCGCACATCAGTGATGCGCGCCACCGCGCTCTGGTGTGGATGGAGCGCGCTCGCATTCGCAGCGACGAGCTGAACGATGAAGAAGGCGCCCACCAGGCACTGCTCGAGTGCTTGCAGGCCCGCCCGGATCACGCAGAAGCCATCGAGCGGCTGAAGGTCTTCGCCGACGAGAACGACAAATGGGCCGAATACCGGGCCGTGCTGTCGCGTGCGGTCGAAGTGTCGGACGACGATGTGCGACGGGTGCTGTGGCTCAAAGAGATGGCGCTTGTCGACGGTGAGCGCCTGGGCGACCAGCGCGCGGCGCAAAGTGCATTGGCGAAAGCGGCTGAGTTGGAGCCCGAGTCGGCCGACCTCTGGCTCAAGCAAGCCCAGCTGTTGTTGGCCAGCGGGTCGCCCGAGGGCATTCCTGCGCTGCTCGACAAAGCCCGGGCGCTGGGCGATGTGCACGTGCCTGCGCGGCTTTGTCTTGCCGAAGGCGACGTCCTTCTCCTCGCCGGCGAACGCGACAAAGCCAAGGGCGCCTTCGAGCAGGCCGCACTCGACGCCGAGGTCGGGCCCCAAGCTTGGGAGCGCCTCATCGACCTCGTCGAGGGCGGCGGCAACGCTGTCGAGATCGCGGGCACGCTGAAGAGCGCGCGTGAGCAAGCCGCCGACGACGTGGTGCGGCTGGCGCTGGCACGCAAAGAAGCCGTCGCCTGGAAAAAGGCGGGCGACGACGACCGCGCCATGAAAGTGTGGGAATTCATCCTCGACCACGAGCCGACGGCCGACGACGCGCTCGATGTGCTGCACGAGCACTACGCGCGCAAGCGCAAGCTTGACGTCTTCGCGGGCAAGCTCCGCATTGCAGCCGACCTTTCCGCCGACACCGAAGCCAAATCGACACGGCTGGGACAGCTGGGTGCGTTGCTGCAGCACGAACTCGGAGCCGAGAGCCAAGCCCGCAAAGTCTTCGAAGAAGCACTCTCGCTCGACGACACCAACGCCAAAGCGCAGTTGGGCCTCGCCCGCATTTTGTTCCGTGCGCAAGACCACGCCTCCGCCTTGCCACTGCTCGACCAAGTCGCGCCCGACGCTTGGGGTGACGAGGTCGAGCTGTTGTATGCCCGTGCCACGACGGCGCAGGCGCTGCAGCGCGACGACGTTGAAGAGCGGCTGCGTGCCGTGCTGCGGGTCGCCCCCCAGCATGTGGGCGCCCTCGAGCGCTTGGCCGCGTGGGCCAAAGACCACGGCGACGTCAGCGTCACCGAGTTTGCGCTCGAGTCGTTGTGCAGCGCCCTCGACGAGCGGGAGAACCCGACGAAGCTGGCGTTTGCCTTGGTCGACTTGTCGGCCGCGCGGCGAGAGCAGCAGTTGGTGGACGCCGCCGTGGTGTCCATCGAGCGAGCCCACCAGCTGGAGCCGACGTCGAAGCGCGTTCTGCAAGAGATGGTGGAGGTGCGACGCCAGCAAGGGCAGCCCGCCCTTCTGCTCACGGCCCTGAAGGCGTTGGGGCCATTTGTCGACGACGACGCCCGCCCGGCGTACATGCGCGACGTGGTCCACGCATTGCACGATCACGGCCAGCTTGAGGAGTCGGCTGAGGCGGCCGTCACCTTGGTGCTTGGCCCCCACACCGCCGACGACATCGCCTTTGCGACGTCGTTGGCGCAGTCGACGCAGCACACCGGCCTTCTGCAGGTGTTGGGCCTCGAGCCTGACGCTCCAGAGGAGACCACCCGCACGCCGGCCGCCCCTTCTGGTGTCACCGACGAAGCGCCCCCCGCCGTCGACGTCACCGATGCTGAACCACCTGCTCCCGAGGCCCCTCGCCCCGTTTCGCTGGGCGAGCCGGATGCACCAGCGTCGCCAACGCCGCCCGCAGAAGGCCCGCGCGAAGACCCCGGCATCGTCGCCAAGGCGTTCGCCGCCCACGGCCGAGTGTCGTCTGCCCTCGACATTCTGCAGCAAGGCGTCGAAGACCTTCCGGAGCGCATCGACCTCATCGAACAGGGGTACGAGCTCGCTCGTGACGGCGGCACGCCTGCGCACAAGCTGTTCTTCGGCGAGCGCCAGCTCAAGCTCACCGATGCGCCGACGGCCCGTCTGGATGCGGCCCTCATGGCCGGCCGCGCCGCCCGCGACGACCTCGACAACCCCCTCAAAGCGGCAGAACTCCTCTTCGAGGCCCACCAGGCAGCGCCCGAGAACCTCGACCTTCGTGTCGAACTCACTGAGCTGTACGCGTCCATCGACCGGCTTCTGCCGCATGCGCAAACCGGCGTCGTGCAGCTTCTCAAACGGGCGCCCACCGACGAGCGGGTCTACGGCATCGCCACCCGCATCGCCCGCGCGTCGGGCATCGCCGACAAGCGGGCCTGCATGCTCGCCGCCGAGTTGATGTTGGCAGCAAAGCCTCTGACGGCGGAGGTGGCACCGCCCGGGCCCCTGCTGCCCCATGGTGATTTGTCGTCGATGTCTGAAGCCGACCTTGCCAAGAGTCTGGCTCCACCGTCGTACCTGCAAGCCCGAGACATCGGCGAGTTGGTGCGGGTGGTCGGCGGGCCCTTGGAGACCCGCTTCGTCGAGAACGTGGGCCTGCTGACCCGCTCGAAGCGGCTGGCCGACCAGATCCCGTCGGCGGTGACGGCCATGGAGCGCATCGACCGCCTCTTGCCGGGGCGTCCGCTGAAAATTCTGGTGGGCCCGGTGCACCAGGTGCAGTTCCACCCGGGTGGCGTGCTGCATGCCGTGCTTCCCGAGACCATCCGCAAGTTCGGCGAAGCCGTCGTCGTGGCCTTCTTGGCGCGCACCTACGCCACTGCGCGTTTGGGCGGCGTCATCGCCGACGAGTGCCCCCGCCAAGACATGCCGCAAGTGCGACGCCTGATGTCGGCGGCGCTGCTGCGGGCCGACGCCGACGACGGCTTTCAAGAGAAGGCCAGCTCGCTGTTGCTCGAACTCGACGCCGATGTGCAGACACGGGCGCTCACGCTCAGCAAAGCGGCCCTCGACGACGAGCGCGGGCAGGGCGGACGCGACCTCATCGCCTGGCGCGATGGCGTTCGCATCCTGGCCGACCGCTTCGCGTTGTTGGTGTCGGGCTCGCTCCCTGGGGCGTTGGCGGCAGGCGCACTCCCCGCACTGTTGTCGGAGCCTCCCGCCGTCATCAACGAGCACCTCCTGCGCTCAGAGCGGGCGATCGACCTCTGTCGCTTCGCCGCCGGCACCGAAGTCTGGGCCTTGCGTCGCAAGCTGAAGCTGCTGCCCTAGCGGGCAGACGTGCAACAAACTGCACACAGCCACGCATCTAAGCGGCTGTTTTTAAGAGACATTCCTGGGCGCTCCTGGCCGGCAAAACCGGCGGGAGCGTCTTGCGTTTGCCCCTCGAAAACGGTACCTCGCCGAAAGCCTCCTCTGGCATTGCGCGGCCACGCCGTCGTCGAGGGAGCGCCCGTTTTCGCCTTGTCACCCCGCAAAAAGGACTGCCCATGCGCGACGTCGTCATTGTCTCCACCGCCCGCACCGCCATCGCCTCTTTTCAGGGCAGCCTGTCGTCGCTGTCGGCCCCTGAACTTGGCGCCAACGTCATCAAAGCCGCCTTGGAGCGCGCCTCGGTGAAGCCCGACGAAGTCTCTGAAGTCATCATGGGCGAAGTGCTCACCGCCGGCGTCGGCCAAGCCCCCGCCCGCCAAGCGGCCATCAAGGCAGGGTTGCCCACGTCTGTGCCTTGCTTGACCCTCAACAAGGTCTGCGGCTCCGGCCTCAAAGCCGTGATGCTCGCCCGCCAAGCCATCGCCCTTGGCGACGCCGACATCGTCGTGGCTGGCGGCATGGAGTCCATGTCGAACGCCCCCTACCTGCTCCCCACCGCCCGCGGCGGGATGCGCATGGGCAACCAAACCGCCGTCGACAGCATGATTCACGACGGCCTGTGGGACCCATACGGCAACAGCCACATGGGTGGCTTCGGCGACAAATGCGCCTCTGAAAAAGGCTTCAGCCGCGAAGACCAAGACAACTTCTCCAAGGCCTCCTACGAGCGCGCCATCAAGGCCCAAGAAGAGGGCCTCTTCGACGACGAGATCGTCGCTGTTGAGGTCAAGAGCCGCAAATCCACCACCGTCGTCGACAAAGACGAAGAACCCGCCCGCTACAACCCTGAGAAGATGGGTTCGCTGCGTCCGGCCTTCGGCAAAGAAGGCACCGTCACCGCCGCCAACGCCTCCAAGATCGACGACGGCGCCGCCGCCCTCGTCATGATGAGCAAAGAAGAAGCTGAGAAGCGCGGGCTCGACATCATGGCCACCTTCAAAGCCGACGGCACCTTCGCCCAAGACCCCGAGTGGTTCACCACCGCGCCCGCCGGTGCCATCAAGAAGGCCTGCGACAAAGCCAACCTCAACACCGGCGACATCGACCTCTACGAAATCAACGAGGCCTTCGCCGTCGTCAGCATGGTCACCATGCGCGACCTCGAAATCCCCCACGACAAGGTCAACATCTGGGGCGGTGCCGTCTCACTCGGCCACCCCATCGGCTGCTCCGGCGCCCGCATCCTGGTGACCCTGCTGTCGCAGATGAAGCACGAAGACAAGAAGCTCGGCTGCGCCTCTCTGTGCATCGGCGGCGGCGAAGCCGTGGCCGTCATCGTCGAGCGCTAGGCGTCCGAACCCGATAGGAGAACACCATGAGCATCGAAAAAATGGGCGTCGTCGGCGCCGGACAAATGGGCAGCGGCATCGCACAAGTGGCCGCAGCTGCAGGCCTCGACGTCGTCGTCACCGACACCAGCGACGAGGCGCTTGAGCGCGGCAAGGCCGCCATCGACAAGAGCCTCAGCCGCCTGCTGAAAAAAGAGAAAATCACCGCCGAAGACAAAGACGCCACCCTCGGCCGCATCACGTGGTCGACGGAGCTGTCGGCACACAAAGACCGCGACTTTGTCGTTGAGGCCATCGTCGAAAACGAAGCCATCAAAGGCAGCGTCTTCAAACAGCTCGACGAGATGCTCGCCCCTGAGGCCATCTTGGCGTCGAACACGTCGTCGATCAGCATCACCCGCCTGGCCGCCCACACCAGTCGCCCAGAGCGGTTCATCGGCATGCACTTCATGAACCCCGTGCCGCTGATGAAGCTGGTGGAGGTCATTCGGGGCATCGCCACCGACGACGCCACCTACGCCGCCACCAAGGAGTTGGCTGAGAAGATGGGCAAGACCACGACGGTGTCGAAGGACTACCCCGGCTTCATCGCCAACCGCATCCTGATGCCGATGATCAACGAAGCCTTCTACGCCCTCATGGAAGGCGTGGGCACGGCTGAAGACATCGACACCACCATGAAGCTGGGCACCAACCAGCCCATGGGCCCGCTGACGTTGGCCGACTTCATCGGCCTCGACACCTGCCTGGCCATCATGGAAGTGCTGCACGACGGCCTCGGCGACGGCAAATACCGGCCGTGCCCGCTGCTGCGCCAGCACGTCGACGCCGGTTGGATGGGCCGCAAGTCCGGCCGCGGTGTCTACGCCTACGACAGCTAGCCTCTCATGCCCCCGTCGACGACGGGGGCGTCTCAATTGCCATCAGACCAGACCGACCAGGACCAAACGTGGCCTACGAAAACCTCATCGTCGCCGACCGGCACAACATCCGCGTCATCACCGTCAACCGCCCCGACGTGCTCAACGCGCTCAACAGCCGGGTGCTCAGCGAGCTCGATGCCGCCTTCGCCGACATCGAAACGCACGACGACATTCGCGCCGTCATCATCACCGGCGCGGGCGAGAAAGCCTTCGTCGCCGGCGCCGACATCGCTGAGATGAAGTCGATGGGGCCGGCCCAGGCGCAAGGCCTGTCCACCAAAGGCCACAAGGTCATGGAGCGCATCGAAGAGTGCGCTGTGCCCGTCATCGCCGCCGTCAACGGCTTCGCCCTCGGGGGCGGGCTCGAGCTGGCCCTGGCGTGTGACTTCATCTACGCCAAAGAAAAAGCCAGCTTGGGCCTCGTTGAAGCCAACCTCGGCCTTGTCCCGGGCTTTGGCGGCGTCGCCCGTCTGTGCCGTCGTGTCGGCGTGGCCATGGCCCGAGAGCTGCTGTTCACGGCGAAGATGATCAAAGCGCCCGAGGCCAAAGACCTCGGCCTGGTCAACAAAGTGGTGCCCCAAGACGGCGACGTCGTCGAAGAAGCGGTGAAAACGGCCACCGCCATCGCCGAAAAGGGCCCCTACGCCATCCGCATTGCCAAACGCATGTTGCTCGACGGCCAAGACGCCGACCAGCGCACCGCCAACCGCATGGAACAGCACAGCTTCGGCTTGGTGTTCGGCACCGAAGACAAAGAAGAAGGGGTGGGCGCATTCTTGGAGAAACGCACCCCCTCCTTCAAAGGCCGCTGACGGCACCGACGATTCAACAAACGTCAAACTGAAACAAAAACAGAAGAAGACAAGATGTTTACGCTTTCTGAAACCCACGCCGAAATCCAAAAGATGTGCCGCGACTTTGCCGACAAAGACCTCGCGCCCAAAGCCGCCAAACACGACCAAGAGCACCTCTTCCCCAAAGAGCAGGTGGCCAAGCTCACCGAACTCGGCCTCATGGGCGTCGCCGTCGACGAAAAATGGGGCGGCAGCGCCCTCGACAACCTCGCCTACGCCGTCGCCATGGAAGAAGTGAGCCGCGGCTGCGCCTCCACTGGCGTCATCATGAGCGTGAACAACTCGCTGTATTGCGACCCCGTCAACAAGTTCGCCACCGACGCGCAAAAAGAAGTGTGGCTGAAGCCCTTCGCGTCGGGCCAAAAGCTCGGCTGCTTCGCGCTGTCTGAGCCTGGCAACGGCTCCGACGCCGGTGCTGCCTCCACCGTCGCCGAAGACAAAGGCGACCACTGGGTGCTCAACGGCACCAAGGCGTGGATCACCAACGGCTACGAAGCCGACGCCGCCATCGTCTTCGCCACCACCGACAAGTCGATGAAGCACAAAGGCATCAGCGCCTTTTTGGTGCCCATGCCCACCGAAGGCCTCAGCCTCGGCAAAAAAGAAGACAAGCTCGGCATTCGCGCGTCGTCGACGTGCAACCTCATCTTCGAAGACTGCAAAATCCCCAAAGACAACATGCTGGGCGAGCCCGGCTTCGGCTTCAAAATCGCCATGGGCACCCTCGACGGCGGCCGCATCGGCATTGCCGCCCAAGCCCTCGGCATCGCCCAAGCCGCGCTCGACGCTGCGGCCGCGTACGCCAACGAGCGCCAAGCCTTCGGCGCGCCCATCGCCAAGCTGCAGGCCATCCAGTTCAAGCTCGCCGACATGGCCACCCAGCTCGAGAGCGCTCGCCTCCTCACCTGGCGTGCCGCTGCGCTGAAAGACCAGGGCGCCAAGTACACCAAAGAAGCCGCCATGGCGAAGCTGGCAGCGTCAGAGGCGGCGACGTTCGTGTCGCACCAGGCCATCCAAGTCATGGGCGGCAATGGCTACGTCACCGAGTACCCCGCCGAACGCCACTACCGCGACGCCCGCATCACTGAAATCTACGAGGGCACCTCTGAGATTCAGCGCTTGGTCATCGCCGGCAACGTGCTGAAGTCTTACGCCTGAGGCGACAGCCCCTGGGGCCGACTAGGTGTCGGCCCCGTTGCTTTTGAACCACTTCGACAGTTGAAGAACTGTTTCAGATGACGAGCACACCATGACCACCCTCGGCCACGTCCAACTCGGCTACGACCTCACCGACGAACAACTCATGATTTGGCAGACGGCCCAGCAGTTTGCCAAAGACCAAGTTGCCCCTGGCGCTGCTGAGCGCGACGCCGCCCACCTGTTCGACCTCGGTCTCGTCGAGAAGATGGGCGAGTTGGGCTTGCTCGGCATCAAAGTCAAAGAAGGCGACGGCGGTGTCGGCGCCGACACCGTGTCGTACGCCTTGGCGCTGGCGGCCGTGGCCGAAGCAGATGCGTCTGCGTCGGTGACCATGGCGGTGTGCAACCTCGCTGCCGACGTCGTCAGCGCCTTTGGCAACGACGCCCAAAAGCAGAAGTATTTGGCGCCGTACCTCGAGGGCAAACTGGGGGCCGGCTCGTTCTGCTTGTCAGAACCGCAGGCAGGGTCTGACCCTCGTGGCATGAAGACGTCGGCCAAGCGGGACGGCGACCACTACCTGCTCAACGGCAGCAAGCAGTGGATCACCAACGGCGGCTACGCTGGCATGCACCTCGTGTTTGCCATCACCGACGCGGCGGCTGGCGCCAAAGGCATGAGCTGCTTTCTCGTCGAGAAAGACACCCCTGGGCTCATCGTGGGCGAGCCTGAGAAGAAGATGGGGCTGCGCTCCAGCAACACCGTCGCCTTGACGTTTGAAGATTGCAAAGTGCCTGCCGAAAACATGATTGGCGACGAGGGGCAGGGGTACGCCATCGCCCTCAGCTGCCTCGACGGCGGCCGCATCGGCATCTCGGCGCAATGCATCGGCATTGCCACCGCCGCCATCGCCGAGGGCGTGAACTACAGCAACGAGCGCACCGCCTTCGGCTCGGCCGTGAGCAAGTTTCAGAACTCCCAGTTCGCCATCGCCGACAGCCAGATGGAGCTGGAAACCATGTGGCTGCTCACCATGCGTGCCGCGCAAGAGCGCGACGCCACCGGCAAGAGCGCAAAGGCGTCGTCGATGGCCAAGCTGAAAGCGTCTGAGGGCGCCTGGCGCATCACCGACCGCATGCTGCAGCTGCACGGCGGCTACGGCTACGTCGAGGACTACCCCATCGAGCGGCTGTACCGCGACGTGCGCGTCACGCGCATTTACGAAGGCACCTCTGAAGTGCAGCGGCTCGTCATCGGACGCGAACTCCTGGCAGGCCGCTGATGCTGCGCGCACCACTCGCCAGCCTGTTTGTCGTCGTCGGCCTTGGGGGCGGCTGTGTGGGAGAAGAGCCGGCTGAGCGCAGCTGTGCCTTCATTGTCACCTGCCAAGAAGGCGAGGAGACCAGCCAGCTCATCGACGCAGAATGCGAAGTGCTCGGCGTCGCCGACGACGGCAGCTTCGAATACGAATGCACCTGCTTGACGAACGACGGGGCGAACCGGTCGCCGGCCAGCCAGTACAACTCCATCTGCGACGACGTCGACGGCATGCAAGAGACGTTTCCGCCTGAGGGCATCCTCTCGCAGATGAGCCAAGTGTTTCAGAGCATGTGCGGCGTGCAGGTGCGGCCTGCGTCGTGCGACCTGGAGTTCACGTCGACAGGGCTCGACGAATAGCGCGTCATCCAAGGCTGCAGACGACGCCGACGCCGCGCTGTTTGCAGATGGACAGCGCCTCCAACAGAAGGTCGAAGTTGTCAGCTTCACCCGCAGTCTCTGGGGGGCCTGCGGTGCGCATGGCGTCGTCGAGAAGCACAACTTCTTCGGCTGTGAGGTGCCCGAGGGGGCCGTTGAGGAGGTTCTGCAGAAGAACCTCACCTTCTGGGCTGAGCCGCAACCCGAGCATCCGGAGCCATTTGGCGCTGCCGTCGGCGATGGCGTGCTCTCGGCCGTGCCAATCGAGCCACGTGCTGAACTGCTCGAAATAGAAGCTGCGAACTTCGCCGTCGACGACGGTGCTGACATCGTCGACCTGCCCCAACAAGTTGGAGAACGGGCCGACCATGGAATACGGACGGCTTGGCGCCAACGCCGCATCGATGCCGTGCGCGACGACGCTGGTTGACCAAGCCAACGCCAGTTGATGAGCGTCGGCATCGTCGTCACCGACATCGACGGTGCGCAGCCAGGCGTCGAACTCTTTGGCGACGGCGTCGACGAGGCCGGGGAGGCCGCGTTCATCTCCAGCATAGAAGGTGGCATAGGTGCCCATGTCACCGCCTGCGTCGTCGAAGAACGAGAAGAAAGCTGAGCCACATCGCACAGAGCGGCTTGGGTGTACTGCTGCAGCCGCCATCGACGACGCTGGGGGCTGCGTCGTCGGTGGCGAGCGCGGGCCGGCGGCACACTGTGACGTCGTCGGATTCTTCACCGTCGTAGGACACGGCCGCATACGTCAAACACGGGGCCTCGCCGATGGGGCTGAGGTCGTGAACGAACGGCAGGCACCGCGATGCAGGCAAGTACGTCCCGTCGTCCAGGCGCCATACGGCAGCGGCACCGGAGTCGACCGCGACCGAGAATTGGGGGTCGACGTCGAAGCAAGCGCCGTTGATGTTTTCGCAGGTGGTGCCGTCGGCTGCGCGCACCAGCAGGTCGGCGTCGGTGGTGGGAGCAGGGGCGTCCTCGTCGACGACGGAGAACGTGACGGACTCGCTGCGCGAGTTCTCTCCCGCAGCGAACTCGATCCGCAGTTCGTGAGCGCCGGGAGTGAGGCCTCCTGTCACAAACGAAGGGGTTCCATCTGCTGCGGCCAGCAACTCGATGTCGTCGACGAAGACGTGGGGGGCGTCGGGTGAGTTCACCCAAACGCGTGCATCCCGTGGAATGACATCGCCGTCTACGGGAAGGTGCCACCACAAACGAGGGCGACGGACAGAGTCACAGTCGGCGCGCACCGCAGGTGCAGCTGCCATGACCGTGATGAGGAGCGCAGCGTCGAGCGGTTTCACGGCTGCCTCCGTCGACGTCGCCCCAGCACCAAGAGCCCGCCGAGCAGCGCCCACCACGTCGACGCTGGCGTTTGCCCGCAGCCGCCGCTGCCGATGTCTTTGGCGCGCCAGGAGGCATCCACCATTTGCTCATAGACAGAATTCTGGATGCGAAACGCCTGCTCCTTGCGCATGGCACTCCAGTCGGCCTCGGTGAGCGACAGCGTCGAGCAAGACGTCTCGCCATCGCGCCATTCGCCATCGATGAAGTACCCCGACAGCCGCAGGCACACTTCGGTTTCATCGGTGTCTTCGACAAGACGAAAGGTCGTCTGCGACCACGTCTCGACGTCGACGTCACCCTCAAACGCGGGATTCAGAAACCGGCCCGTGGTGTCTGCCGTTGACACTTCGTCGTCAACGCCCTGCAGGTGATAGGCGAGTGCGTCGTCAGAATACGGGGGCGACACCGAACCACTGACCACGACGTAAAAGGCGTTGGTCGCCACAGCGACGCGCATGTCGCCGACGGAGACAGAGGGCAAGCCTCCATCCACCGCACGCGCTTGCACGGCGTAGGTGACGTCGATTTGCTCGTAGCCATTGTCAAACAGCACATGCACCACGCCCTCTGGCACGGCGGCGGGAATCTGCAGCCGTCCCCATCCCCTCACGACGTCATCGCCGAGGGGGCCGACGCGTTCGGTGTTGTCTGGGTCTCCATCGGCATAGACGTAGACGTTGGTGGCAGACGACTGAAACCACACCTCGGCGCCAGGCGGAAGCGACGTGCCTTCGACTGGCCACAGCCCCCAGATGTTGAGGTCGGGGGGCGCCGTCGGCTCAGGCTCCGCCCACGTCGTCACAGACGCCAAACAGGTCAACAAAACACACCACAAAGCAAACTTCGGCACATTCGACTCCAAAAGCCGAACTGTACCACCACCAAACACCACCAACGAGCGGATCCTACGCCAACCGTGCCTGCAAGCCGTCGAGAACGAGGTCGAGCCCGACGCTGAACTCGTCGACGCCTGGCATCTCGGCCTTGCCCGACGTCGCCGCAAACGCAGCCATCTGCGCCAGGTTCGGATGCGCGGCGGCGAATGCGTTTGCCATGGCCGCCACCTCGTCTGCGTCTTCATCGTCGTCGACATCGTACGGCACATGAAGCTCTTGCAGGATGGCGCCATAGACAAAAGCGTCGACGGTGTAGAGCACCTGGTAGGCCTGCGCTGGCGTCATGTCGGCCGCGAACAACAAGCCCAACGCCCACTCGGCATACGCCAGCCGGGCAGGGCCCATCTGCCGGTGCGACTCGAACAGCGGCGCGGCCCAGGGGTAGGTCTTGAACACCTCCCGTGCCGACAGCGCCCGCTCCCGCAGGCCGACTTTCCAGTCGGTGGCGCCTGTGTCGTAGGCGATTTGGGCCGTCACCGCGTCGACCATGCCGCCCAGCAAATCGTCTTTGTTGTCGACGTGGCGGTACAGCGACATGGCTTCGACGCCGAGCACTTGGCCCACCTTGCGCATCGACAGCGCGTCGACGCCAGACGACTGCGCCAACTCCATGGCGGCAGCGACGATGCGGTCGCGGCTGAGGGGCAACGGGTCAGACGTCTTCTTGGGCATGGGTCTGTTGTACTGCCTGGATCCGCCTCTTGCCAATTCACGCTTACACCGTAAGCTGATATGGCTTACAGTGTAAGCAGGAGGTGCAAATGAGAGCCCTGGTCTACGACACCTATGGCATTCCAGACGTGGTCTTGGCGCTGCACGACGACGTCACCGTCCAGCAACCTCGCAAAGGCGAGGTGCGACTGCGGGTGATGGCGTCGTCGATCAACCGCGGCGACTACTACTTCATCACGGGGTTCCCACGGATGTTTCGGCCGGCGTATGGCTGGCCCCGCCCGAGGTCGCCGGTGCCAGGGCGTGACGTCGCCGGCATCGTCGACGCCGTCGGCGATGGGGTCTCAGATGTCGCCGTCGGCGACGCAGTCGTGGGCGAACTGGAGGGCGGCGGATACGGCGAGTTCGCCATCGCCCCTGCCCACCGTCTGGTGAAAAAGCCCGATGGCGTCTCGTTTGAGGACGCAGCCTGCTTGCCGCTCGCAGGTGGGGCTGCCCTGCAATGTCTGCAAGCTGGCAACGTCGTCGAGGGCAGCCGTGTCGTCGTTAACGGCGCCTCCGGCAACGTGGGCACATTCGCCGTGTCCATCGCCAAGCTGCTGGGCGCCCACGTCACCGCCGTGTGCAGCACGCGCAACGTCGACCAGGCTGCCGCACTCGGCGCCGACGTTGTCGTCGACTACACGAAGCAAAGTGTGCTCGACGTCGTCGAGCCAGCGTCGTCTGATGTGTTTGTCGACATCGCAGGCAACCATCCCATCTCTGCCTGCCGTGCATTGCTGCGCAAAGACGGAACCTTCGTGTCGTCGTCCAGCCAGCTGGGGCGGCTGTTGCGCGTGCTGTTCACATTCGGCCGCCCCAAAGCCAAAGTCGTCGCCGCCATGCCCAACGCCGACGACCTGCGCCAGCTGTTGCAGTGGGTCGACGGTGGCAAGTTGAAACCAGCGGTGGAGACGGTGGTGACCCTCGAGGAGTTGCCAGCGGCACTGACGACGCACGGGGCAGGGCACAGCCGCGCGAAGACGGTGGTGCGGGTATCAGACTATGACTGACGGCGCTGGGCCTCTTCCAAGATGGCCTTGGCATTCTTGACGCTCTTGCGCAGCCACAAATCGAGGCGTTCACGACGCTGTTGTTCGTCGAGTTCGCCGCGGATGCCCTGCCTGTCGAGGTATGCCCGTCGACGCTTGGTGACCTCAAACAGCGTGATGGCCGCAGAGACGCTGACGTTGAACGACTCGGTGAAGCCCTGCATGGGAATGGTGAACCGGGTGTCGACCATGGTCTTGGCCCGCGTCGACAAGCCGTCGCGTTCGCTGCCCATGATGATGGCGACGGGGCGGTCGTCGGGCAGCTCGGTGACGGGCACGCAGTCGGGGCCCACGTCGGCGGCGGCGAGCACGAAGCCTTGGGCTTGCAGGTTGCCGAGGCTCTTGCTGAGGCCGTCGTGTTTGTCGATGTGCACCCAGCGGTCGGCGCCGCGCACAATGGCCCCACAGCGCTTGTATTTGTTGGGCATCTCGACGACGTGCACGCGGTCGAGGCCGAAGCCTTCGGCCGTGCGCACCAACGCCGAATGGTTGTGGGGGTCGATGAGGTTCTCTGCCACCAACGTCACCGACGTCAAACGCTCCAGGAGCACGCCGATCATCCGCCGCAGACGCCGCTCCGACACCAGCTTGCCGAGGGGGTGGTCTTTCAGCTCCTCCAGGTGGGCTTGCACCAAGGGCTCGTCTTCGGGGCGGAGGCTGTCGGGCAGGGGAGCGCGCATGCGCCGCCTTTTGCCTGCTGGGCGCGCTGCGTCAACGGACATCGCCCACTCGGCCGTCGGCAACCACTGGCGTCACACCAGCGATACCAACAGCGGATTCCCCGTTGTCTCGGTCGCATTTGCCGCATACGGTCGCGGCCATGTCTGTAGCCACTGCCTCCTCCGCTGCTTCTGCACGCCCGCCAGAAGAGACCGCGCCGCTGTCGGTGGTCACCCGCGACCTCACCGAGGGGCTGCGCGGCGACGAGCGCGCCAAGGCCATCGAAGCCATCATCGGCCTCCCCTCAGACGACCCTTTGTTGCGCGGCTTGCCCGACGCTGTGCGCCGCGAAACGTCCCGCTACTGGGATGAGTTCGTCGAGCCCCTCATCACCGAACACTGGCCCGAAGTGCGCGACACGAAGTTCTACGCGAAGTTCAAGATCGGCGCGCAAAAGGTGTATGCGCCCGCGCCCTACACCGTCGTGGTGCTCTCCAAAAAACGCCCGCTGACCGTGCGTTTGATGAACCACATGACGCGCTGGCTGCGGCTTCCGGCCAGCTTCATCTTGCGGGGGCTGTCGCGCTTGCTGCCTTGGTACACCTCCAAGCGCATGGCCAAAGAAAACCGCCGCATCTTGTTGATGGCGGCGTTCATCGCCCTCGTCGATGAAGCCTTTGACTCGCACCTCGACGACGTGCCCCTCGACGAACGCGGCCCCCTGCTGCAGGGCATCCTCGACGGCGACGTCGAGCCCCCCACCAAGTCATTCGCGCTGGTGCAGGCCTTTCGCAACGCCCTCGACGAAGGCACCACCGAAGAGGAGAGCCGCGAACTGAAAGCCGCCATGGACGGCTGCGTGGCCTGGGGCGAGGCTGAAATCCGCCGCTTTCGCGGTGAGCCCGACGACGAAGGCCTCTGCCACCGTGGCGTGGGCATCCGCACCGGCATCGACGGCTTGGCGTGGACGGTGCGCGACTACATCACCCAGTCCGAGTGGAACTGGATGTACGACGTCAGCCACTTCATCCAGCTCCTCGACGACTGGATCGACCTCGAGAAAGACCTCGAAGAGGGAGTGCGCACCCCCGTCGCCGAAGGCAACTGGACGCTCGACGACGTCAAAGAGCATTTCGACCGCACCATCGCCCGCATCGGTGACATCGCCGAAGAGAACGGCGAAACCTACCCGGCCTACGTGCAGATGGCGCGCGACAGCTACCGGTTTCAGGTGCAAGACCTCCTGCAAAACATGATCCACGGCATCGCAGATTAGCGGCACGCCCAGGCACACCATTTTCCGCGTTGCTGCGGTGCTCGGTTGGTCACGACCCGCAACGTCGCTCCCGCCCTGTGCTCCTCGCGCCTTGAAACTGGCGCACCTGGACGCACCTCACTGTCTTTCGACGTGGGCACGTTGACGTCGCGCTTCGGGCTCCTAGCGGCGGCTGCACTCTGCCGAGAAGCCACATCACATCCTTGGGGGGAATTCATGACCACGCTTGCTCAGCGCCACAACATCACATCGGCCATTCCCGTGCTCACCGTCCCCGACGTCAACGCGGCCGTCGCGTTTTACGAGCGCGTGCTCGACTGCACCCAGCTGTTTTGCTTTGGGGAGCCGCCATCTGTGGCTGGAGTGCTGTTCGGCGAGCAAGTGCAAATCAACTTCTTCGCCGGCGAATTGGGCGACGTCGAGAGCACCTGGCTCTACATGTTTTGTGACGACGTCGATGGCCTGGCTGACGAACTGCGTCGTCGTGGTGCAGACGTGCACCACGGGCCTGAAGACAAGCCTTGGGGGTTGCGTGAAGTCGGCATGCGCGACCTCAACGGCTATGGCGTGTACTTCGGCCAATGGCTTGAGGACTGACAGCTACAGCCAGGGCACGGTGGTTTCGCCGCTGCGGTCTTCGCCCCAGCACCCAGCTTGGCCGTCGGCATCGATGTAGCAGCCGTGGTCGAACCCCGTCGACACGTCCCGCATGACGACGTCGCTGGGGAAATCGTCGTGCACCGCATTGGTGTTGCCGGTGACGAACCAACACTCGGTGGTGTCGTCGTCGTAGGTGGCGCAAATGGCGGCTTCGCCCGAAAACAGCCCGGTGACGCCGGTGGTGCGCTCGGGCAGGAAGTTGGCGTCGTACCCGGCACACCTCAGGTCGCCGCCGTCCGACACTTTGCACACCTGCCCGTTGGACGATGCGACCGCAACGGCCGTCGACGTCGGCATGGTCTCGGCCGGTGCCCACGCAGAAGGAAGGCCGCCCCAACACTCGACGTCGCCGTCGATGAGCGCACAGATGCCAAAGCCCATGGTGACGTCGTCGACACCCGTGTAGCTGTTGTCGTAGGGGGTGCGGACGGGGCCCGGCTCTGTGGGCTCGACGGGCCGGTCGGACTCGTAAAAGTACGCCTCAGTATCGCCAAAGCACGTCAGCCGTTGCTCTGCCCCATGAATGGCGCAGGCTGCGTAGTTGCCCGCGGCCATCGCCGTGAGGTCTTCGTCGACCAGGTCGTCTGGCAGGCCGCGCTCGCCTGCCTCTGTCACCCAAAACGAATCGCCCCAGCAATGACCGCGGTTCTCGACGTCAATGGCGCACGCCAACGACGTCGACGTGTGAATGCTTTGGGCGGGGCCGACGCTCGCTGGCACATCGCTGGGGGCGCCTGTGCCGAGCCCGAGAAAGACGTCGTTGCCGCCCCAGCACAACAAGAAGCCATCCGAGCGAATGCCACAGGAATAGTCGCTGGCGACAGAGATGTCGGCGTAGTCGTTCGCACACGCGGTGCCCCACACAACGGTGGCGGACAACAGAATCAAGGGCAGCAAACGGCGTGACATGCAGACTCCAGCGCTGTGCAGAATGCCACATCAGGCAGGCATTCCTCGACGAGAACGCCCGGTTTTGCCGGTGTTCTCCCGTTGCCATTGCTGGCTGCAATGACGGTGCCAGCACAGCCTACTCTTGACCACCGTCGGCCGCTTCGTCTGCCAGGCCTGCCACCCTGCAGACGCCGTCGACACACTCGGGAAGGCGGCGCTCACAATCGCCGCACGAGACGCCGATGTGTGGGAGGCAGCCGGCATCAAACAGGCGCCGAGCGTCTTCGTAAAAGTCTTCTGCTGCATCGATGTGGACGGCCGCAGACGGACACGGGCAAACCCCGCACACGTTGCCGTCCGGCACCACTTCGCAGTCGTCGTCGACAGCGCAGCTTTGGTCGTAGTCTTCGGCGTTGATGAGGACGGGCTGAGGCCTCGCAGGCTCTGCAATGCCGGCATCCGTCGGCTCCGGCGGCGCTTCTGGATCGAGCGGCGCGCACCCGCCGCCCGCGAGAAACAGGAGCGACCAGCCGAGCAAAGCCCAACGCATCATGCGCCTCCGTCGACGACGCCGGCATCCCCAAAGTCGTTTTGGCTGGGGTCGGACAGGTTGTAGAATTCGCACCGTCCGCTGATGCACCGGGCCTCACCCTCGTAGCAAGCGCCACAGGCCGGGGCCGGGGACTCAGGTGGAGGGCAGTTCGCCGCTGCGGCCTCGGCGTCGGCGTCAAAGGTGGAGCGTTCACCCTCGTGCAAGGCGCCCTCCGGGCAGTTGCAAACCGCGCATTGGTCGCCGTCGGCGACGAGCACGCAGTCGACGTCGCGCGTGCAGGTGCGGTCGTAGTCGTCGACACTGACGGACGTTTCTCCAGAAGGGTTTGCGTCTGGCTCGGACGGCGCGGGCGCCCCAGCGCAAGCGGTGGAGACCAAGGCGAAGACCAAAACCAACAGAAACTGGGGGACATGCATGTGTTTCATTGTGGCAGACCCAGAAAAAGCTGCAAGGGGTCGCAATCGACGTGAGCGGGGTTGTCAGCGCCAGACGGGGAGGGCACATCGGCGCCGTCACCATCGACGTCATCACCTTCAACGTCACTGTCGACGAGGAGCACCTGCACATGATCACCGTCTACCAATACCCGAACTGCTCCACCTGCCGCCGCGCCATCAAGTGGCTCGACGCCCACGGCGTTGACTACAAGAGCGTGCACATCGTCGACGCGCCCCCCAGCAAGACCAAGCTGAAGAAGCTGCACAAGCAGTCGGGGCAAGACATCAAAAAGCTGTTCAACACCTCGGGCCAGAGCTACCGCAACGGCGGATTCAAAGACAGCCTCCCCGGCATGAGTGACGACGAGAAGTTCGACGCGTTGGCCAAAGACGGCAAGCTCATCAAACGTCCGCTCGTCGACGCAGGCGACACCACCCTCATCGGCTTCAAAGAGGCTGAATGGGAAGCCGCCCTCGGCTGAGCCCTCTTTGACGTCGTGAACAACCGGGTGTCGGCAGACGTCGCACTCGTCATCACATCCGACTTCAAGTCTTCGGCAGAGGCAAAATCTGCCGGTCATTTTTTTGCTTTCGTCGTCTGCGGCGCAGACACTGGAGTCACTTGGCGCCAATCGTCGCCATCCACCTCCAACGTCTTCCGGGCTCCTCCGGTCTCGCCGCTCCTGACGACACGAACCTAGCTGAGAACATCATGAAAGAGCTGGTCCAACACGTTGTCGAACAAACCCTGCAAGCCCTCCTCGACGAGGGGCAGCTTGAGGGTGTGAGCGCATTGCCGAAGTTCAACGTTGAGCTCCCCAAGAAAAAAGAGCACGGCGACTTCGCCACCAACGTCGCCCTCATCATCGGCAAGGGCAAAGGCGGCCGCGCCGTCGCTGAGAAGCTCAAGGCGAACCTCAAAGACCCCGACGGCGTCATCGCCAAGCTCGACATCGCCGGGCCCGGGTTCATCAACTTCACCCTGTCGGATGCCGTCATCCAGCAACAAGTGAAGCGCACCCTCGACGCTGGCGCCGAGTTCGGCCGCTCGGCCAAGACCGGCAAGACCGTCAACGTCGAGTTCGTGTCGGCCAACCCCACCGGCCCCTTGCACCTCGGCCACGCCCGCGGCGCGTTCATGGGCGACGCCGTCGCACGCTTGCTTGACGCGGCCGGCCACGACGTCACGCGCGAGTTCTACATCAACGACGCCGGCAACCAGGTGGAGGTCCTCGGACGCTCCGTGCACAGCCGCTACCGCGAGCTGTTCGGCGAAGACGTCACCCTCGGCGAAGGCGAGTACCCCGCCGCCTACATCATCGACATCGCCAAGACGTTGAAAGACGAAGATGGCGACAAGTGGCTCGGCAAAGACGAGGCCGAATGGCTGCCGCGCTGCATGGAAGTCGGCATCCGCGAGAACTTGAAGGCCATCAAAGCCACCCTCGCGTACTGCAACATCGAGTTCGACGTGTGGTCGAGCGAGAAGGTGCTGCACGAAGAAGGCAAAGTGCTCGCCGTCGTCGACGAGTACAACAAGCTCGGCAAGACCTACGAGGCCGACGAGTCGAAGAAGGCGCAAGAGGAGGGCGGCCAAGTGCGCCGCGACGACTCCAACGCCGCCATCCACGCCGACAAACAAAAGGGCGGCACATTCTTGATGACCTCCGACGTCACCGACGTCGACGACCGCATCATCTTGCGCAAAAACGGCACGCCCGTGTACCTCACGGCCGACCTTGCCTACCACCGCACCAAGTTCGAGCGCGGCTTCGACCGCATGATCGACGTGTGGGGCGCCGACCACGCTGGCCACGTCGACCGCATTCGCTCGGGCATGGCGCTCCTCGAATGCGACCACAAGAAGCTCGACTTCTTGCTCGTGCAAATCGTTCGCCTCATGCGCGACGGTGAAGAGGTCAAACTCAGCAAACGCGCTGGCGAGGTGTACGAACTGAAAGAGTTCGTCGACGACATCGGTGCCGACGCGGCTCGCTTCATCTACTTGCAGCGCAGCGCCAACGCGCAGTTCGACTTCGACATCGCCGACGCCTTGAAGCAGTCGAATGACAACCCCGTGTTCTACTGCCAGATGGGCCACGCCCGCTGCGCCAACGTCTTGAAGAAGGCTGCTGAAACCGGCCACACCTTTGTCGGCAACGACGCGCTCACCGACGAGCAACTCGCCCGCCTGACGCTGCCTGAAGAGCGCGACATCTTGAAGAAGATTTCGGAGCTTCCCGAGGTGGTGCGCGGCGCCGGCGACGCGTTGGAGCCGCACCGCCTGCTGTATTTCTGCCAAGACCTCATCTCAGACTTTCACGGCTACTTCACCAAGTACCGCCACACCGAGCGCATCATCACCGACGGCGACGAAGCGCTCACCCAAGCCCGCTTGGGCATGGTGGCGGCCTTGAAGGTGGCCTTGAACAACGCCCTCGGGTTGCTGGGCATCACCGCACCCGACTACATGGAGCCGCGCAGCGACGACGCTGCCGGCGCAGAAGACGACGGCTGATTGCACGCGCTTGCCTCTCTAGAGAGGTTGGTGAGCGCCGCAGTCTGTTTGTCGTCGAGGAGAAGACACAATGACTCGGCGCTCCCCCCGATCGCACCGCAGCCGCTCTCGCTCTCGCGAGGACTACGACTCGTACGCGAGCTACCTCACCGACCCACCGGCCCCGGCCGGCTCGTTGGTGAAGTGGGCGTTCATCGCCGCTGGCGTGGGCATGGCTTTTGGCGCTGGCGTCGTCTTGGGGCAGGGGGGCAAATCCAAGACCGCGCAACATCCGACGGCGCCTGCCATGGGCGACTTGTCTGAAGCCAAAGCGTCAAGTGAGAAGCTCGACGAGGTGCGCAAGAAGTCGTTTCAGTTTCGCTTTCACAGTGAGCTGAAGGGCAGCAAGCCCCATCCAGCCACCGAAGCTGCCGCTGCCAAAGCTGAGGCTGCACCGAAACCCGCTCCTGTGAAGGTGGCCGCTGCGGCCCCCTCGGCCCCGGTGCTGCCGGCGCCGAAAGCCGATCAAAAGCAGGCGGTTGCAGCCAAACCCGAACGTGAAGTTCGAGCCCCCAGCCGTGAAGAAGACGCTTTGGATGTCGACCGCTCCGACGCTGAAAACAAAGACGAACACGCTCGCGTGATGAACGAAGTGCGCTCCGGCGTCATGGAGATTCTCGGCAACGTCGCCACCTGGGATGAGGGCGTTACGCCTCCACCGTTGAGCCTGCGCGGCGCCGACGCGGGCATTGCCGAAACCAACAGTGTTTCTGGCGACAAAGCTGTCAAAGCAGAAGCTCAAGTGAAGGTTGAAAAGCCAGCTGTGAAGCCTGCGCCGGTGGCGCACGCAGCACAGCAAAAGCCGGCTGCAAAGCCGGTCGCCAAAGGCGGTTTTGCCGTGCAGGTGGCGTCGGTGACGTCGAGAGAGGCGGCCCAACGCGTCGCAGACGATTTGAAGGCGTCGGGACAGCGCGTCGCCATCGTCGAGGCTGAAGTGAATGGCAACACCGTCTACCGAGTGCGGGTTCCTGGGTTTGGCAGCCGTGACGCTGCCAACGCGGCGAAGGCGAAGTTGGGCAAAGGTTTCGTCACCGCGGAGTGACAACAGCCGGCGTCTCGTTTGAAACGGCCGCTCTCCGGAGCGGTCGTTTTTGTTGTGAGGCTGGCCATTTGTCTAACGTCCGGCATACCGTGCGCCTGCGCAGAAGATGCGCAGACCTGAGAGGGAGACAGAATGAACAAGCTATCCTTCGGGCTCGCTGTCGCTTTGTTGGCGTCGGCGCCCGTGCTCGCGGATGCCCCGGCCGACAAGCCGGCAGCGGCCGCAGACAAAGATCAACGTCGAGGCCCCGACTTCGCCGCCAAGCGGGCGAAAGAAGGCAAGAAGCATGAGCGTCGCATGGCGCGCATCGAAGAGCTGGCCAAAAAGCTCGAGAAGCACCCGCAAAAAGACAAGCTCATGGCCCGCATCGACAAGCTGCGCGCCAAAGAAGCGAAGCGCCATGAGCGGCGCATGTCGAAGATTGCCAAGCACGAGGCCAAGCGTGCCGATCGTCGTGCCAAACGTGCCGAAAAGCGCGCCGACAAGAGGGCCGAACGCGACGAGCGCAAGGCGGAGAAGAAAGAAGAGCGCGAAGAGCGCCGCGCCGAGAAGAAGGCTGAACGCGACGAGCGCAAAGCCGAGAAGAAAGAAGAGCGCGAGGAGCGCAAAGCCGAGAAAGAAGCCGAGCGTGAGGAGCGCAAGGCTGGAAAAGGCAAAGGAAAAGGCAAGCGCGGCGGCAAAGGCCGAGGCAAAGGGAAAGGCGGCCGAAAATGATGCGCACCACTGCACGCACCCTCGTTCTGCTGGGCGGACTGACGACACTGGCCGCTTGCGGCGACGACGCCAAAAAAGCCGACGCCCCAAAAGCAGCGGCTGAGGCCGCCGTTGAGGAGGAACCCCTGGCGGACGAGCCGACGGTTGACGCCAAAGTGCTCGCCAAAGCCGAGACCGAAGCCGTCACCGAAGACAACGCCGAAGAGGTGCTGAAGGCCCTCGAAGACACGTTGGCGACCGAACTGGGCGAGTAGGTCATTCGCACCTGGTTGATGCGGCCGTTCCTGCGGGGGCGGCCGTTTTCTTTTGGAGCACCTGGCGTGGTTGCTGCATGACAAGCGGCGGAGGTCTCCCATGGTGACTGTTTTTGGTTTGTGCGCGTTCACGGCGCTGTTGTCGGCCGCTTCGCCTGCAGCGCACCTGCGGGTGTCGTCGTCTGACGCCGAACGAGCTTGCCCCTACGACGACGTCGACGAGGCCTTTCGCTGCCGCGCCGATCGCCTGCAGAACGTCGTCATGGAGAAGACCACCTTGGTGCTGGGGGCCCACCCGGTGTCGGTGACGACGGCGGGGCCATCGTCGACGGTGTGGCCGTCTGCGGCATTGTGGGATGTCCCCGAGAAAAACGTCTGCCTGCGTTTGGTCTCGTTCGACGTTCACGCCGTCAACACCGCCTTCACCGTCGACCCACGAGCGGTGCGTGTCGTCGTCAACGGGGTCGACGTCGACGACATTGAAGTGCACATCGGCCGCACCACGGTGGGGGTCACGGCAGAAGGCGGCCAGTGTTTGCAGCCGCCGACCTTGGCGCCCGCACTCCACTCTCACACCGTGGAGGTGTGGGTGCCGTATGTCTGGGGTGTTCACCGCAAGCCCTCTGCGGTGCGGTGGTCGTCGACACTGCAGCGCGACGCTGTCGACGAGAACACGGCATTGGCGGCCATCGCTCGTCCCGAGTTGTCGCCGGCGTTGCACGACGGCCGCCTTCCGACACCGGATGCGCCCGTTCAGGTGGTGTCACAGGTCGCACAACGGGCGGTCTACGGCGGCGGTGCCGCATGTGGGGCCGCCGCGGCAGGAGCATCCGCATTGTTTGGCGTCGCCGTCCTGCCGTTTGCCGGCTACCGCGAGACGTTCTTGCTGCCATCGTGTTTGGGGGTGGCCATCGGCACGTCTGTGCTCCTGGGCGGGCTGGCTGGGTGGACGTCCTTGGAGCCGCCGCCTGCGCAGAGCCCGGAGCAGGCGCTGGACGCAAAACGGCAGGCCCGAGGCCGGCGCAAGCTGACCGCATGGGAACGCCTGCAGGACCGCTTGTCGACGACGGGCGACGCCCGGCGGTGACTTCGGTGGCGTCGAAAGCCAAGCGTTTGCCGCGCGCGACAGCACAGACCCTCCTGCGGGAGGCTCGACGTCGTCGACGGACTGCAGCTGGAAAGCGGTGTCGACCATCGGGCCGGTCACGTGGAGCGAGTCGACCTGGGCCGGCATCTACCAGCACCACAAAGGGGAGGCAGATGCCGAGTTTGTGGTCACCCCCTCAAAGCCCAGCTGCGGCGGGCGCGCTGAGGGGACGCACCACCTCAGCCACGATGTCACCTGCCTTGGCCTGGTCAGCGTCGAGCGTTGCCGGTCAGGGGGGCGCAAAACGCTCGAAGACAAGGTCGCCCAAGAGGTGAAAGAAGCCACCGCGAAACTCAGCAGCACCGACAGTTGAGCGGCGAAGAGGCCATGCCCCCTCCGAGCGACGACAGCGAACGACTAAAAGCGGGTGTCGCCGAAGCTGATGCCGACGCCCACGCACCACACGCTCAGCGAGTCGATGGTGTCGAGGTTTACGGCGGCCGGCAGGCGCATGTCGAAGTCTTCACCGTCGAAGCGGCGGCCGAGGAGGTCTTCACTGATGGGGATGCCATTGCGGTAGTCCCCGTTCTCAGCGACGTAGACCTGCACAACGATGCCGCCCCCGTCGAAGGTGAAGTCTTCGATGCGCAGCGTGCAGTCGTCGACGAAGTACAGCGTGCCCGACACGTCGTGGGCGCGCTCTGTCAGGGGGAACCGCTGGCCCACGAGCGGGTTGTCTGCAGAGCACCCAGAAGGGGGCTCGGGGGTGGGCTCGGGCGTGGGTTCAGGCTCTGTGCCGGCGTCGTCGACAACGCCCCCGTCGTCGGGCGCGGCCTCGGGCTCAGCAGCAGGCTCGGGCGTCTCTGGTTCTGATGTCTCAGGCTCCGATGTGTCTGGCCCCGATGTGTTTGGCTCAGACGCTTCTGGCTCGACGCTGTCGCCGGGGCCGGTGGCGCACGCGGCGGTGAACAAGGTGGACAGGCAAAACGCGACGGAGGCCACCCGCAAAGGGAGGCGAATTCGAGGAGCAAGGCGCACAGGGCCCTCCTGATGTGAAGAATGGGTACTGCACATACGGAGCGTCGGCGCCGCCCGTTTCAGCAGATCGCGTTGGGCGTCGATCTGCTAAACGACGACGCGTATGTCTCTCGCTGCCCTGCGCAAAGCTGCCAAAGCCCTCCTCGACGTCGCCGACACCGACGTCGATGTCGCGCGACTGCTGCAGCTTCCGTTGCGAGAGGCGGCTTGGCGCATCCGGCCGCGTCATGGGCTGGGGGCGCGGTTTTTGTGGGAGGTCGGTGAAGACCCCAGCGCCAGCGCCCACATGCTGTTGGTGCAGATTGCCAAAGGCCACATCTCCAAGGGCAGGGTGGGCATCGCCCAGCTGGGTTTGCAGGCGTTGGCGACCAACGCGTTTGAGGCCCTGCAGGAGGTCATGCCCGACGTGCCCAAAGTGGACGTCCTCGACGACATCGGGGGCTCTTTGTTGGCGTCGGAGGCGCGCACCTGGGTCATGGAGCAGGGCCTGTCGCACCTGGCCAACCAACGGCCAGGCAAGCTGACGGCGTGGAGTGGCCCCCGACACCTGCTGAGCAAGGCCCAGCAGACCGGCTTGACGGTGCTTCAACTGTTGGAAGCGACGGCAGACCAACGTGAAGAATGGCTGTTGGCGCCTGGGTTTGACGTCGCCGATTTCAACTTGCTCGCCATTCGTGCGCTCACCCAAGCCCGACAAGAAGAGCGCGCGAAAGACGCGCTCATCGATGAGGCTCTGCAGCCGCACGCGCTGGAGGCCAAGCACGACTTCTTCGACGACATCGTCCAGACGCTCTCCGAAGTGCAGGCCCAGCTGCCGCCGTCGGTGCGCCGCCGTCTGTATCCACGCTCCCGACGTCGCTCGACGACAGAGCTGCACACCCAGCCCCTGCGGCTGACCTACCGCGAAAAAGACGTGCACGCCCGCACCTCGGCCGTCGACGAGGTTGTCGTGTTGCTGGAGCCGTACCTCAAAGGGGGCGGCCGCGATGCTGGGCGCACCCTGTTGATGAAACAGAAGGGGCCCGACGCAGAAGACCTCAGAGGCACGGCTGCATTCGCCTTCTTCGAGTGGCTGGCGCATCCGCCGCACGACGAGGGACGGCTCCTGTTGCAGCAAGCGCAGCAGCTGTTGCCGACGGCGGCCGACGACGACCCCACCGGGCTGCTGTCTGCCCTCGACGACGCCCTGGTCGAGCAAGCGGCGCCCCACACGCAGTCGGGCGTCGTGACCTGGCGGCTGTACCCCAACACCAGCAAGACCAAGGCCCACCTGCCCGACGTGCGCGACCGCGTGCGGGTGCGTGTGCAAACCCAGCGCCAGCGGCAAGACGGCTCATGGTCGACATCGCAGCCGATTCACCTCGACGAACTGCGGTATGGCCGGGTGGCTGGTGCCGTCGCCCAAGACAAGGTGGCCGCCGAACAACTGCAGCTGGCGCGGTCGGCCACACGCGACAAACACGACGGACGTCGCACCACCCAGCCGCTCTTTGTGGGCGCGTTGTCGGCGTTGGCCGGGCACCCGCGGGTGTTTTTCAAAGACCACGACGTGCCCATTCCCGTCGACGTCGTGCCCGTGCTCGTCGATTGGATGGAGGCGACTGAAGACGGAGCTCGCGGTGTGGTGCTCTTTGTCTCGCTGGGCGGCGAAGAGGTCGACCGCGACGACGCTCTACAGCAGCTGCGCGCCTGGGGCGGCCTGGTGTCGGTGACGTCGACAGGCGCGCGCGTCGGACGCATCCCGCCGACACTGGTGCCCGTGCTGGAGCGCTTGGCCCGCTTGCCCTCCGCGTTTGTGCCCCATCCCCAAGCCGACGCTGTCGTCGAGCGGCTGGAGCAGTGGCGCCAGCAACAAGGCCAGCGCAAAACGTCGTCGGCGCCTGCCGTGGAGGTCGATCGCCAAGACATCTTTGGCCTGAGGCTGTTTCCGACGCCGGCCGGCGGGTTGCAGGTGCAGGTCATGGTGCGTCCGTGCCCCGGCGGGGCCTGGCTGCCGCCAGGCGAGGGCAGTGGCGTCGCCCTCGGCTTCGACGACGGACGTCGCGTGTGCGTACGTCGTCAGCTGGAGCGTGAGATCGACGGCGCCGACGTGCTGCTCAGCCGCGACGCCAGCCGTCCGTGGTTCGCCGACGCCAACTCCGAAGTGCGTGAGAGCGAATGGAGCTTTCGCTTTTCGCCCAGAGTCGCCCTCGACGTCGTCACCGCCATCGAAGAGTTGAAAGACAGCTATGGCGACCGGCTGGTGCTGCTGTGGCCGCGCGGCAGCCTGAAGCAGCAGGTGCACGCCCTCGACGTCAGCGCCCTCAAAGTGCGCATCGAAGGCAAGCGCAATTGGCTCGAGGTGAAGGGCGGCGCCCAGCTGTCGGGCGACGATGGCGCCTACGTGCCGCTGCCGACGCTGCTGGCCCATCTGCACGACAAAAAGCGGTTCATCGAGGTGGGCAAGGGCGTGTACATCCGCATGACCCAGGCCATGCGGCAGCGGCTGGGCGAGCTGGAGGCCGCCGTCAGCGAGGAGGTGCGCCAAGACGGCGAGGTGCACTTCAAAGCCGCCGGCCCCGGCGCGTGGATGCTCGTCGACCTCGAAGACGACGAATGGCAGCTCTCGGTCGACGACGACGCCTTGCGTGAACGCGCCCGCATGCAGGAGGCCATGTCGTTGTCGCCGGCGTTGCCTGCCGGCTTTCAGGGCGAACTGCAGCCCCACCAAGTCGAAGGCGTGCACTGGCTGCAACGGTTGATGGCGTGGGGCACCGGCGGTGTCCTCGCCGACGACATGGGGCTGGGCAAGACCATCCAAGCCATTTGCCTGCTGCTCGACCGCGCCGAAGCGGGCGTGCAACTGGTGGTGGCGCCCGCGTCTGTGGTCGCCGTCTGGCAAAAGGAATTGGCGACGTTTGCCCCTTCCCTCGACGTCACCGTCTTTCATGGCAGCCAGCGCAAGGCGCTCTTCGAGGACGTTGAAGGCGCCCAACGGGCCCACCACGTCGTCGTCACCAGCTATGAAATGCTCACCCGCGACGTCGACGCTCTCAACCAACTGCAAGCCGCCACCGCCGTCTTTGACGAGGCCCAGGCGCTGAAAAACAGCAACACCCGGCGCACGCGCGCCGCCCGTGACCTCGTCGCCGACCGCAAAATCGCCCTCAGCGGCACCCCCGTCGAAAACCACCTGGGCGAGCTGTGGTCGATCCTCCACGTCGTCAGCCCCAGTGTCCTCGGCAGCTGGCGCCGCTTTCACGCCTGTTTTGCCTTGCCCATCGAAAAGTTCGCCGACCCTGGCAAGCAGGCGTTGTTGGCCCGCAAGGTGAGCCCGTTCATCCTCAGACGCACCAAAGCCCAAGTCGCCCAGCATCTGCCGCCGCGCTTGGAGCGTGAAGTGCTCGTCGACCTCAGCCCTCCTGAGCAGCAGCTGTACAACGCCGTGTTGCTGCAGCTCGTCGACAAGTTGCGCCAAGCCAAGGAGCGCAAGTCGGGCGAACGCCTGTCAGACGGGCACGGCGGTGTGCAGGTGTTGGCCGGGCTCACCCGTCTGCGCATTCTGGCGTGCGACGCTGCGCTTGACGACGCGGCGGAGGCTGCGGGGCTGTCGATGGAGGTGGGCGCGACGCCGTCGGCCAAGCAGAAGGCCATGCTCCGGCTGCTCGACAAACGGCTGCACCAAGCGGCGGGGGGCGCCGTCCTCGTGTTCTCGCAGTTCACCCGGGTCTTGAAGCGCGCGCACCTGCTCGCCCAACGGGCGGGGCACCGCTGTTTCTACTTCGACGGCGCCACCTCCCTCGACGAACGGCAAGACCTCGTGCGCCGCTTTCAAGACGGCGAAGCCGACGTGTTCTTCATCAGCCTCAAGGCGGGGGGAACGGGCCTCACCCTCACCGCCGCCGACACCGTGGTGCACCTCGACCCTTGGTGGAACCCAGCGGCCATGGCCCAAGCCGCCGACCGCGCCCACCGGCTGGGGCAAACCAAAGACGTGACCATCTACCGACTCATCGCACGCGGCACCGTCGAGGAGAAAATGCTCCAGCTGCACCACGACAAACAGCAGCTCAGCGACGGCGTGCTCGAAGGCGCCGATGGCGCGGTGCGGGCTGACCTCCACGACTTGGAGCGCCTGCTCACGGAGACGGCAGTGCCGCCCGTGCCCATCGACGAAGTCACTTGAGACTCACACGCAACACTTCTGCAAATGTCGAATCAGTCAGCGTACGGCGCCGGCCCGTAGTACCCGCCCGCGAACCCGCCCAAGCTGTGAATGAAGTGCGTGTCGGGCGTCAGGTCGATGTGAAAGTGGTTGTCGTGGGCGGCGTTGTAGTTTGGCGTGAGGATGATCGACCAGATGTGGGCGTCGTGCCACCGCTGCCCGGCGTTGTAGAGAAACTCGGCCTCGTCCGTCGTGAACGACTCGGTGTCGTGCTCCCAGTGGTCTTCGAGGGTGATGAGCGAGCCGTCGTCCATGTCGAACCCCCAGATGTCGATGGCGTCGCCGAAGGAGTGCCGTGACAGCGTTTGCGTTCCGCTGATGGTGCGACAGACATAGGTGCCGATGTGCCGCACGGCCTCGACGTCGTGCATGACGACGTCACCAGCGGTTTCCACCAATGCAAGCGCTCCTTCACAACTCATGGTGATGTTCGGCGTCGGGGAGCCGTCGTAGTAGACAAAGTCGACGCCGAGAATGGGCGGATGCAAGCGCACTGGGTTCTCGACGTGGCAGGTGAGGTTGGGGTTTCCGTCTGGAGAGCGGTCGGCGATGACCGTGGGCGTAAAGTCGACGCCAAGCATGCCCAGCTGCGCCAGGCAGTCGTCTTGCTCGATGTCGCTCTCGCCCGGCAGGCACACCTGGCCAAGGGTGTCGGGCTGGTTCGCCCGTGCGGCCTCCTGACAGCCATACCCAGGGCGGCATCCGCTGCCGGGGAACATCCCGAAGTCACAACGGCTGAAGCACGCCCCGTCGCCGAGAGTGGCGGCGTCTCCGTCGAGTTCGTCAGATGCCACACAAAACGTCGTGGGCGCGCCGTCGTCATCCGGGCAATACAAGTCGCACGCCTGCGAACAGGTCCCGCGGTCGTAGCCGTCGGTGAGGCAGACCCCTCCTTCGTAGGGGCAGTCGGCGTTCGTCTGACAGGGGGCGCCGATGAATCCGGTGAACCCATCGTCGACGACGACACCCGCGTCGTCAGGCTCAGAGGCGCCCGCGTCGACCGGGGCGCCGACGCCACCATCTGCGTCGGCGACGCCTCCATCGTCATCGGGCTGCGCACCGGGCTCGACAACGGGCTCCACCGGCCGTGGGAGTGGGCGGTCGCCGTCGACACCAAAGGGCTGCAGCGTCGGGTCGCCACAGGCGGTGACCCCCACGACGGTGAACAGCAAGAAAAACCGCAAGGCAGGGCTGGGCGTGGGTTTGGGCATGCGACGGAGTGTACGACAGGCGCAAAGGCGGGGCATCCGTCGATCGGCGTGACAACATGCCGCAGCGCATCATCTTGTCGGTGACGACGTCGCTCCTACGCTTTCAACAACCGGAGGACGTATGTCGAACACCAATGCGCCGCACAAACCCCACACCCGCAGAACGTTCCTGCGCGACGCCAGCGTCGTCGTTGGGGCCCTCTCTCTCCCATCCGTTGGCTGGGCCCGCCCGGCAGAGTCTGACGCTGAAGTCGGCATGGAGTGGATGCGCGAAGAGGAGAAGCTCGCCCGCGATGTGTACCTCAACAACCACGACCGCTACGGCTTGCGCATCTTCAAGAACATCTCGGCCGCCGAGCAGCGTCACATGGACGGCGTCTTGCGGCTCCTCAACGCCCGCGACGTCGACGACCCTGCAGCCGGCACCGGCCGCAATGTCTTCAAACACCCCAAGTTGGCGCGGCTGTTTGAAGAGCTGAACGACCGCTCCGCCCGTTCGCTCACAGATGCCCTGCGCGTGGGCGCCGAGGTCGAGGAGATCGACCTCCTCGACCTCGACAAACAGCTGGCCACGGCGTCCGCAGCCGACGCCCGGCAGGTCTACAGCCACCTTGCCAGAGGCACCCGCAATCACTTGCGAGCGTTCGTCCGACAGCTGTCCAAGCGCGACGTCGTCTACCAGCCGGTGCACCTGTCGCAGGAGCGGTTCGACGCCATCCTCGCCGAAGGGCAGGAGCGCGGACGAGGAAGGGGGCGGGGGCGGGAGAGGAGGCGTCGAGGGCAGGGCGGCGGAAGCAGAGGCCGCGGACGGGGCCTCAAGCAGGGCGGATGCGACGACGATTGAAAAAACGCAAAAGCAGACGCAACGGTTTCGTCACCGTGTCCGACAATGTAGGCATGGGTCGCACACCTGCGTGGGGGCCTGAGGTCGGACATGAAGATCAAACCCAACGCCACCCGGCCACCTGCTGCACAAGGCACTGAACACGCAGGTGAATCTACGGCAACGACGCCTTCGGTCGACCCCGAGTTGGTGCCCATTCGCCTCGAAGACACCCCCAAGCGCGTCTATGCCCGCCAGCACCGCCGGGCCCGTCGCAACCTCATCCGCAACAACGGGGGCATCAACGACCAGGGCCGGTGTTTTCGAGCCCTGATGGCAGCGCGCACCGACGGCCCCGCCCACTTCGACATCTCGACCGTGCGCGAGAAACGACGCGACCTCACCAAGTTTCTCAGCCAGCACGGCGTCACGGGCCGCAACGCCGTCACCCTGATGGACAAGACCGGCCTCTTTGAAGAAGACGCCAAGACCGGTTGGCCCCGCGGTGCTGACCGCGTGACCACCGCGCAAGCCGCGTTTGACCTCGTCGAAGACGGCGGCGCGGCCGCCTATGCTTGCCTCGACGTCGTCAACCTCAACGGTCTCAACGCTGCCCTCGGCTACACCGGCGCAGAAAAGGCCTTCGGCGCCATCACCCGCATCATGCGACGGGAGCTGGAGCGACTCCTCCCCGACGCCGTGCTCTTTCGCCATGGCGGCGACGAGTTCTCGGTGGTGCTCCCCGGTGGCAACGCCAAAGAACGCCTCGATGAAGCCCTCCAGGCCGTGCACGACGAGGTCAACACCTTCGTCGCCAAGCCCTTTCAGAAGGTCGACGGCACCTTCATCGACCTGCGCACCATCCCCCACCGCAAGCATCCCGGCAATGAGCGGGCCAACGGCGTCGGCGTCGTGGGCGTTGTCGAAACCGTCGGCCCCGACGACGACATCAACTCGCTGTTCTCACGGGCCGACCTCGGCGTCGAGGTCGAAAAGGCCACCCGCTGGCGGCTGCCCGAGGTCAATCGCGACGGCCAAGCCGCCGCCACCCAGCTGTCTGGGATGCAATCGCGCATGGCCCAAACCGAGGCCGCCTTTGCCAAACACATCGACGGCCTCGACGACACAAAGGGGCCCCACCAGGGCTTTCCCACCGACGGTGACCTTCGGCTGGCCTCCATCGTCGACGCCGCAGCGCACCTGAACGTGCCCGGGCCAGAACTGCTCGACGAGGTCGCCCGCCTCGGCGGGCTCGAGACCGACGCGCTCACCGGCTTCGAACTCCCTGAGGCCCGACAGCGCACCGTCGACCGCGCCCGCGACCGCGTCGTCCGTGAGGGCACGCCCGCGTTCTACATTGAGGTCGACATTCACAACCTCGGCGGGTTGAACAACGGCCTGTCGTTCACGGGGGCCGACGCCGTGCTCTCGGGCATGTCGCGATTGCTGCGCGATGAGCTGTCAAAGGTCGACGCCGACGTGTGTTTCTTTCGACATGGCGGCGACGAGTTTGGCGTCGTCATCACCGGCGACGGCCTTTCTCAGAACCAGGTCGACGACGCGATGGCGCGGGTGCACCAGCGGGTGGACGCCTTCGTCTCCGACGCTGGGCTGATGGACATTCCGCACCCCAAATACCCCGGCCAAGACGACTACAACGGCACCCGGCTGGTGTGGGGCACAGCCCGCGTCACTGCCAACCCCGACGAGGTCAACGAAGACGTCTTCAACCGCGCCGACGCACGGCTGCTGCAACGCAAGCAAGCCCTCGCCATGGGTGTGGAGTGATGAGCGACGTCGACCGCCTGGCCCGGCTCGACCTGCTGCACGTTGCAGGTGACAGCGCTGCCCGTGAACGTGCTTTGCAGACGCTCATCGACGACGCCGATGCGATGGAAGCCGCTGAAGAGGCACGCGTGCGGGCGCTGGCGGCCAAGGCTGCTGCTGCGCCCAAGTCCAACGACTGATCAGGCGAGCTTCGCCTTGCGAGCCGCCAAGCTGCGATAGGTGTCGTCGTCGTAGTGCTGGGCTTCGACTTGGCAGGAGTGCACGAACTTCACGACGTGGTCGTCGGTGGACGTTCGGGCCTGGGCGACGATGTCGGCCCAAGCGTGTGTGGGCGGAGGAGGCGCCACCGGTTCTGGCATGTCGACGGTGACATACGCCGCCGCCAACGCAATCCACAGCTCACGCAACAAAAGCGGCGCGACGTCGGGCACCGCCTCGGCGACGACACGCGCAGCATGAGACGCCGTCACCATGTGCAGGGCGGTGAAGCTGTCGTCGGCAGCGTAGACCCGCAAGGCGAACTGCCGCATGCCGTCAAGCGTCAGCGTCTTGGGAGCCGGCCGCTCTTGAAACGCGGGCATGGCATTCACGGCTGCGAGGCGCTCAAAGATGTTGCCGCCACTGGCGACGTAGGCCTGCAACGTTGGTTGCGCTCGCAACGCAGCGGCGACCTCGTCGAGGGTGTCGACGGTCGTCGACGCTGGGCCCTGCTGGGGCAGGGGCAGATGAGCCATGACCCACGACGCCAAGGCCTCGGCGATTTCGCCGTCGTGCTGGGCCTCCAACCCGTAGGCCAGCCGGATCAGCGGGTGAAAGGCGCCTCCCGCCACACCTGGCAGCAACGTCGGCAAGCTGGCGCGCAAGACGTCGTCTGTGCCACGGGCCGCGATGTCTTGCTGAAACCGCTGCCGCAGGTCGGCGTTGCGACTGTGTTGCCCCAAAAGTGCCGTCCAGCCGTCGCCGTCGACGGGCGCCACACCAGCGTCGATGGGCTCCAACCGTCGAACATAGCGGTCGTTGAAGCGCTGGAGTTCATCGTCGGTGCCCCCGAGTCGGTGCAACGCAATCAACGCCATCGGCAGGTGACTCGACAGGCGGTCTTTGTATTCGGCCCCGTAGCGCAGCCCCGTTTGCAGCAGGTCGTTCAGCGGCATGTGCCTCCCCCTTGGTGGTCTCGGTGTCAGCGCGCCTGAAAGGGCAGCACCCGTTTGCGGGCCAATGTCACCAGCGAGGTGATGCCAAACAACAGGACGCTCAGCATCACGGCGGCTTGGATCCACTCCGGCGCATCTTGCAGCGAATGCGTCGTCACCACGGCGAAGGTGTTGTTCAGCAGGTGCACGAGGATGGGGACGCGAATGCTCCCCGTGTGGTGCGCCATCCATCCCAGCATCAACCCCATGGGCAACACGCTGATGGCGTGCTGCGGGTCGGCGTGGGCCACAGCAAAGAGCACCGACGCGACGACAATGCCGACGGGCGCGCCCCAGCGCTGCACCAGCCGGCTTTGGATGATGCCGCGAAACATCAACTCTTCAGCGACGGGCGCCAACACGCCGACGCCGAGCACCAACACGGCCAACGTCATGGGGTCGGCGTCGGTGAAGGCGCTTTCGAGGCTCTTCAGGTGCTCCGACTGGGCGGCTTCGCCAAACAGAAGCTCCCGCAATGCGCCCACACCCGCAGCCCAGCTCAGCGAGACCACGAAGGCGGCGCCGAACCACGCCCACGCCGGGCCAGGGCTCGACGACGACGACAACTGCAGCCGCTCAGATGTTGGCACAGGGCTGAGCGCGGCCGCAGTCCATGCCAGAAGGACACCCCCCAGCCCCACCAGCATCGCTGCCAGCGCCAACATGTTGGGCTGCAGAAGGGCTTGCTCGATGCCACGCACCGCAGCGTCTTGGTCGTCGCGAAAGGCCTGCCAGTTCTGCATGACGTAGACGGTCACCACACCCACGCCGGCCAGCAGTTGCACCCCCCAGGAGCCGAGATAAGCGACAAACACGGTCCACACGCGAGGCGGCTTGACGGGCGTTGACGCCTGCGAAACCGCCGGTTCAGGCACGGCAGTTGGCGCTGAAATGGGGGCGTTTTCGAAGGGGGCACCAGCAGGTGGGGGGACAGGGGGATCGTCAGGCAACAGATGCTCCAGGGCAGGCAACCCCATCATAACCGATGGCGCTGGTGGCGGATTCCCCGTTGAAACCCCCTGAAAAATCACCTCATTTCAGATAAGGATGCCCCCAGGCTTGCCAGGAGGCCTCAGGCGACCTTTGTTGGTGGCGCCCCTGCCTCAGCCCAGGCGCGCCCAGATGGCCCGCAAAACGGCTCCTAGGAGGCATCGAAAAGCAGCCGTTTTCGACGCGCACTGCGGGGTCATTTCGCCTCGTTTCACGCATGGCTGGTGTTGAAGTCTGGGGCCGAACACGTTACCCGCTCGGCCCCGCCCACAGGTGTTGCGCTGGCCCCGGCGCAACCACCGGCGAATCATTTTGAAGGGCTTGGCCGTCGTGCCGAGCCACAGCTGTAAGGAGACGTCCATGGTCGCAGCCACCCATGGCGATGAAGTTCACTTCTCGCTGCCCGTCGTCGGCAACCTCGAACATGCCGGTCGCAAGGTGAAATACATCAAGCACATCGACTCGCTTGAAAACATCCCTGACGACGTCAAAGAAGACCTCAAACGCGTGGCCGACAAATACGTCTTTCGCGCCAACGACTACTACTTGGGCCTCATCGACTGGAATGACCCCAACGACCCCATCCGCCAGCTGATCATCCCCCGTCTCGAAGAGCTGAACGATTGGGGCAAGCTCGACGCCTCCAACGAAGCGGCCGTCACCGTGGCCAAGGGGGCCCAGCACAAATACCAGCGCACCACCTTGCTGCTGTGCAATGAAGTGTGTGGCGCATACTGCCGCTACTGCTTTCGCAAACGCCTGTTCATGGACGACAACGACGAGGCCACCCTCGACGTCACCGCCGGCCTCGACTACATCCGCGAGCACAAAGAAGTCACCAACGTGCTGCTCACCGGCGGCGACCCGCTGCTCATGAGCACCCGCAAGTTGGGCAAGATTCTCGAAGCCCTGCGCGAGATCGAGCACGTCGACATCATTCGCATCGGCTCCAAGATGCCAGCGTTCAACCCGTGGCGCGTCCTCGACGACCCGAAGCTCCTCGAACTGCTGCGCAAGTACTCGACCAAAGAGAAGCGCATCTACATCATGGCGCACTTTGACCACCCCCGTGAGTTGACGCCGGCGGCGGTCGAGGGTCTCGACGCTCTCATGCAGGCGGGATGCATCATCATCAACCAATGCCCGCTCATCAAAGGCGTCAACGACGACGCCAAGGTGCTCGGCGAGATGTACCAAAAGCTCGAGGCCATCGGCGTGCCGCCGTACTACCTCTTTCAAGGGCGCCCCACCGAGGGCAACGAGCCCTACGAGGTGGGCTTGGTGCGCGGCTGGCAAATCTTTGACCAAGCCCGTCGTCAGGCGTCTGGGTTGGGGCGTCGGGCTCGGTTCTCCATGTCGCACGACAGCGGCAAGATTGAAGTGGTCGGCGTCGACCACAAGCACATCTACTGCCGCTACCACCAGGCGAAAGACCCGCTCGACGAGAGCCGCTTCATGGTCTTTCACCGCGACGACAACGCCTACTGGTTCGACCAGCTCAAGCCGGTCGACGGCATGGGGGGCCCCGCGCTCGACATCGCCGAGGGCATCACCATGCAAGGCGGCGAGGGCTAATCCAGGGCGGGTCACAGCTGCAGAACGCGGAGTTTCGGCTCCGCGTTTTCTTTTGCGCCAACAGGCGCGTGGAGGCTGGCGTGGGTGTCCCTCGCCGGGAGCGCTTGTCGCTTTTTGTTTCAATGCCTCGAGCCTGGGTGGGGGGTGTCTAGGCTGGTGAACGCCGCTCACGGTGGCTGCCGCCCTGCCCAGGAGACATGTGCTTCCCATCGACCGCATCACGGATGTTCCCGGCATCCAGTTCACCCGCTTTCACCGCGTGCTCACCAATGACGAATACGCCGCCTATGTCGCCGACGACGAAGAACGGCTCCTGAGCGCACCGGACGACAACCGCATCGTGGTGCTCATCGACGCCATGAACTACCTCAAAGGCAACGCGGCCCAGCGCAAAATGTCGACGGAGTTTCACGAGGCACATGAAGAGGCGTTGCAGCGCCAAGTCATCGCGGTGGTGTTCATCGCCGACTCGCTCATCATTCGGGGCGCGCTTCAGGCCATGCAGTGGTTTGCGCCGATGCCGTACCCGTTTGAGGTGGCGGCCACCATCGACAAGGCCTTGGTGCGGACCGACGCGCACCTCATCAAGGCAGGGCTGGCTGCGCTTTTGCCCGAGCACAAAGAGCGCATTCTCAGCCTCTACGCCTGAGGTTTGTTGCGCCGCTCAAACGCTGCGACGGCGGCGTTGATGGTCGGAAACGACGTCAACGGCCCGTCGTCCGAGAGCAGGCCGGCCCGCCGCAGATAGAGCTCCGTGCGGTGGTTGGCGCGGGCCAGGGCCACGACTTCGACGGCGTCGGCTTTGAGCTCATCGAGCAACTCACAGAGCACATCGACGGCGGTGCTGTCGACGCTGCCGACACCATCGAAGTCGAACACCAGCCATGACTCGCGGCCGGGATTTTGCTGCAGCACCGTCCACACGCGGCTCTTGAACCATGTGGCGTTGGCGAAAAACAGCGGTGCATCGAAGCGGTAGACCAGCAGGCCGGGCAGGGGGGTGGCGTCGGGGTGGTCCTCCACCGACACCCACCCGTCCACGTCGGGGGCGCTGCCCAACACGGCGTCGTTGGGCCGCGCCATGCGCCACAAGGCCACCACCGCCGACAACACCACGGCGACGACGACGCCCGACAGCACGTCCTCGAGCATCACGGTGAAGGTGGTGGTGGCCGCGAGGGCGAACTCGACTTTGGAGAGGGTCCACAGGGTGCGAAAGCCGTCGACGTCGACGATGGCCACCGCCGCCGCCAAAATCACGCCCGCCAGCGTCGCCTGCGGGAAGCTCGCCATCACCGGGCCCAACACCAGCAATGCCAAGGCGACCATGGCGGCCGCCACCAGGCTCACCAACGTGCTGTGGGTGCCCAACATCGACGGCACAAACGAACGGCTGGCGCTCGACGACACGGGGAATCCGCCGCACACGCCGCTGGCGACGTTGGTGGCGCCCAAGGCGATGAGTTCTTGGTTGGCGTCGATGGTGTCTTTGTCGTCGCCCTTTTTGCCGGCAGCGATCGACCGCGCGGTGAGCACGTTGTCGCTGAAGCCCACCAGCGCCACGCCGAAGGCGGCCGGCAGCAGCGCGCGCAGGTCGGCCCACGACACCGTCGGCAGCGACAGGCGCGGCAGCCCTTGTGGGAGGTCGCCCACGACGACGACGCCTTGGCGGTCGAGGCCGAGCGCGGCGGTGAGGGCGGTGCCCAATCCGACGGCGATGAGCGCGCCTGGGATGGCGCGCCAGCGTCTCAACAGCAGAATCAGCGCCAATGCGCCGACGCTGAGCCCGAAGGTCGGCAGGTGCACCTGCTGCCATTTGCCGACGAGTTCAGCGGCGCGGGCGAAGGCGTTTTCGCTTTGCAGCGCAACACCCGTCGCTTTGCTGAGCTGGCTGCCGACGAGGGTGAGCCCCACCCCCGTGATGTAGCCGACGAGGACGGGCTTGGAGAGCAGGTCGGCGACAAACCCCAGCCGCAGCGCGGCCGCGCCCCAGCACAAGACGCCGACCAGGAGCGCCAACGCCGCCATCAAGAAGCCGTACCGAGCGGGGTCGCCTGCAGCCAACGTTGCCACCGCCGCGGCCGACAAGATGGCCGTGCCGGGCTCTGGCCCGACGCCGAGGTGGCGTGACGTGCCCAGCAAGGCATAGGCCACGAGGGCCAACAGCACGGCGTAGAACCCGGCTTCGGGCGGCATGCCGCCCAACTCGGCGTAGGCCATGGACTGCGGCAGCAACATGGCGGCGACGGTGAGCCCGCCGAGCACGTCGGTGCGCAGCCAGGAGCGGTCGTACGTCGTCAGGCGTTTGAAGTTCGCGAAGGTCACGTCGGTCTCAGTGGCGTTTTCGCCGCCAACGAACAACCCCCTGCTCCGGCAAACGGGGCAGGGGGCGCGGTCAGGCAGTCGAGAGGTCAGCCCCCTTCAGGCTCGGCGCCCGGGGCGACCTCGTGGATCTCCTCGTATCCCCGGACGTCGTCGTCGGTGAACCACAGCATGTCGGCACCCGGACCGGCGTAGTCGGTGTACGAAAGCTCCGTCCCGTTGCGGTCGCGGTGGTACCTCGTGAGGCTGGAGAAGGTGTCGTCGGGTGTTCCGAACAGGCCGTCGGTGCCGTTTTCGTCGAGGCCATCGACCTGAGTCGTCCACAGCAGGTGCCCCGCGTCGTCGTACATGTCGAGTTCGAGCAGCAGGAGGCCGTCATCGGCGGTGAACGGCACCCCGTCTCCGCCGACGGCACCGGTGACCAACAGCAGCGTCACACCGGGGGCCACGACGTCGGGGTTGAGGTCGCTGTAGAAGTATTCGCGCGTGTCTTGGGAGGTATTCCACACCAGCAACACGTCGTCGGAGGTGCGCCACACGCCGTCGACGCCCGGGTCATCCGCAAAGCGGCGGTGCAGCACACGGCCGTCGGGGGCCGTCTCGTTCCAGATGACGTAGCCGAGTTCGTCGTCGAGGGTGAGCCACAACCCGTCGGCGCCCGGCGCGATGTGCTCTTGCTCCTCCTGACGCGGACGTGGGCGCGCCAGCGGGACATCCGAGTGGGCATACGAAATGACCCGCTGCACGACGTCGTCGCCGGTGAACCATTCGCCATCGGGGCCGGCGAGTTGGCCGGTGCCGCTGTACACCCAGCGGGCGGCCAGCCGGCCGAGCTCGTCGTAGGAGTCGAGCTGACGCAAGCCGCCTGCGTTGAACACGTCGTCGTCGGTGAAGAACACGCCATCGGTGCCTGGATCAGAGCACTGCATGGACCCCGTGGGCCATGCGTCGGGGCCGCGGCCGAAGATTTGTGCAAAGTAGCCGGTCACCACGTCGTCGTCGGTGAAGTACTCCTGGTCGGGGCCACGGTCGACGATGAGGCTCTGCGACAAACGCTCGCTGTCACCGATGTAGCTGTACTGGCGGTAGGTGCTCCAGCCGCTTTGCACCTGTCGGTTGTCGATGGTGGTGGTCCAATCGTCGTCGGCGCCAGGCTCTCGGAAGCTCACCTGACGGCGCACGCGGCCGAGGTCATCGGTGTAGACGAACTCGGCCTCCACGATGATGTCGTCGTCGGTGTGAGGGAGGCCGTCGGCGCCCAGCCCGTCGATGCGCAGGTCGATGGTGAGCAGCTGACCGGTGGGGGCGTCGACGCTGTACAGGTATTCGTGCACGCCGTTGATGACGTCGTCTGCCGTGTCGAGTTGGGCGTCTGGGCCGTACCAGTGCCGGTGTTTCGACGTCGGACGGCCTTCGCCGTCGAACGCAAAGAAGAAGTCTGTGGCGGAGTTGACGACGTCATCTGGTGTGAACCAGTCGCCGTCGGTGCCGGGCGCGTTGAACCCGCGCACACTCAGCTGACGGCCGTCGGCATCGCGGAGGGTCTCGGTGACCTCAGTGATGACGTCGTCATCGGTGGCGGGCAGCCCGTCGGGGCCCAGCCCTGAGATCGACACGCTGCGGATGGTGCGATTGCCTCCCGGTGCGTCGAGCTCGACGGTGTAGTTGCCATTGACGGTGTCGTCGGCCGTCAGCGGCTGCCCGTCGGCCCCAAAGGTGCTGCTGTTGACTTGGCCGATGCGGGTGCCGGTGTCGTCGAGGATGGCGCGCGAGACGTAGCTCAACGCGCCGGTGTCTTCGTCGTATTCGCGGTCTTCGACCCAGCGCACATGGCCGACGCCGCAGGTGAGCACCAAGGTGTCGACGTCGGCGCCCGCGATGGTGCCGCTGCCATTGTCGAGCGTGCAGAACTGGTCTTCGGGGTGGGTGTCGACGACGACCTCGTAGGCGGCCCCGTCGTCGAGGTCGACCAACGCCGTAAAGGTGCCGTCGGCGGTGATGTCGACAAAAGTGTCATCACCGATGCGCAGGTGGGCCGTTCCGTCGACGCCGGTGGCCGTTCCCGTCACCGAATACGTCGCCACCACGACGCCACTGTCGCTTGGCATGGCGCCGCCATCTGCCGGTGTGCCGCCATCGTCGTCGACGCCTCCGTCTTCGGCTCCGCCCCCGTCGGCCTCGACGTTTCCGCCATCCTCGGGCGGGCGCCCCGCATCGTCCGGCGCCCCAGCGTCGTCGACCACGGCGCCCCCGTCGTCGGCCGGGCCGCCGTCTTCATCCATGCCGCCATCGCTGCCGGCATCTGCCGCGGGCGAGGGCTCTGGCGTTGGCTCTGGGCCGGGCTCAGGCGAGGTCGGCGCACACGCCATCGCGGTGGTCAATGAAAGCGGCAGCAGCCAACGAATGGGGGTGTTCATGATCGGACTCCTTGGTCTGCAGGTTTTTCACATCGCCCGTTCCTGCTGTGCAACAGAGAGACACGTGAACCCCCTCACGCCCAAAAAAGACGGGCCCCGCTTCGGGCCCGTCTGTGTCGCTCCGCTTGCTGCGCAAGCGTCAGTTGTCGTCGAGGGTCACGTCATAGAAGGTCTCCACCCACCATGTGTAGGGCGCTTGGGGCGGCGCCCCTTGCCCTGCAGGCGGAATGAACCCGGCGTTGCCGACGACGAACACCACGCCACCTGGCGCCACAGAGATGGCTTTGGCGTACTCCAAGTCATAGCTGCGGGGCAGGGTGAGGCTGTGGACCGCTGGGTCGGCCACGCCGTCGACGTCGTATTTGCGCACCACCCACTCTGAGCCTTGGTTGATGCGGGTGGCTGCGACGTAGACGTTGTCTTCTGCGTCGACGGTGATGCCTTCGGCGACATCCCCCACGCCCATGGCTTGCCCCGCGATGACGTGCTGCCAGCCGGCGACGACTTCGCCGGTGCCTCCGTCGACTTTGCGCACCACGCCGTCGGTGCCAGAGCCTTGAAACGCCAAACCATACCCGGTGCCAGCGACGTAGAGGTCGCCGGCGCTGTCGAGCGCCATGTCGTAGATGCGGTCGGCACCGCCATGCGCACCGTCGTAGGTCGTCTCCCACTGCACGTCGCCGTTGCTGTTGTATTTGACGATGCGCCAGTCGGTGCTGCTGGTGCCACTCACCAGGTTCACACCAAAGCCGCCGACGTAGACGTTGCCAGCGTCGTCGACGACGACGGCCCGCGCCTCATCGCTTTCGGTGCCGGCGCTGGAGAACGACTTGTTCCAGCCGGTGGTGGCCTCAGTGCCATCGGCGGTGAACTTGCGCACCCACCAGTCTTTGCCCGAGGAGCCGTTCACCAGCTTGGAGGCGAAGCCCACCACGTAGACGTTGCCGGCCGCGTCGACGGCGACGTCGTGGGCTGAGTCGTTGGCGCCGTTGACGTCGCGGTATCCGTCCTTGTCCCAGCCGGCGGTGATTTCATCGCCGGTGGCGGCGTTGAACTTCTTGATCCACCAGTACTCCTGGGTGGCGATGTTGTAGCCGAGGGAGTGGTAGCCGACGACGTACACGTCACCGGTGGGGCTGAGCGCGACGCCGCGGGCCATGCCGCCATGCCCGTAGCCAGCGAGGTCGCCGTCGTTGCCGCCGTCGAAACGGCGGTCCCAGACGTCCTCGCCGTCAGGGCGCATCTTTTTCAACCACCAATCCCGGCCGTTGGCGCTGGGGAGGTCGTCGCCATACCCGACGACGTAGGCGTTGCCTTGCGCGTCGGTGACAACGTCCAAGGCTTCGGCGTTGCCCCCCGAGGCCAGCTCCCGCGGGAACGCCGACGTGGGGTCGCCGCCAGCTGCAATCTCGTCGGCGTCGTCGAAACCGTCGTCGTCGGTGTCGGCTGCCACCGGCGAGGTGTAGAGCACGGCGTCGTTGACGGTGAGCCCAGCGACGGTGACGCCATACACTTCTTCGCCGTCGCTGAGTCCGTCGTCGTCGGTGTCGGCCAGGGTGGTGTTGGCGCCGAAGAGAAACTCTTCACGCGCGCCCAGGCCGTCGTCGTCGGCGTCGTCGCGGAACACGAGGTGCAAGACGTCGCCCGCGCGCAACTCGATGGCGTCGAAGTCAAAGCTCATCTCGGCTGCGTTGTAAAACGCCAGCCGGTCTTCGCCAGCGTCTTTGTAGGCGTGCAGCACGCTCCAGTCTTGGCGGCTGTCGACGTCGCCGTCGACGTCACGCACGCCGGTGAGCCCGTCTGAAGTGGCGTAGGGCATGTGCAAAGCACCGTCGAACACGTCGCCCAACACCACGCCAGGGTCGCTGAACACGATGTTGGTGGCCACCATGTGGTGCTCAGGCGCGCGGCCAGTGCCAGGCCCGTAGTCGACGATGACCAACGCCGTTTTGGCGCGCACCTCGGTGAGGGCATGGTTGAAGGCAACGCCGTTGGCGTCGGTGAGTTCATACGACGCCGCCGACACGTTGAGGCCGCGGCTGTCTTTGAGCAGCGCCAACGTGGTCTGCAGGTCGAGGTCGTCTTTGTCGAACACCAGCGTGTCGCGCACGTCGCCAGGGCCCAACGTCGTCTGGGGGAAGGCGCCGCCTTCAGCAGCGTCAAAGCCCAAGTTGCCCAGCGGCATCTCGATGGCGTCGCCCACGGCGTTCTGCTGTGTCGCGCTCAGCACCAAGTTGTCGAGGGTGAAGGCGATGTTGCCGCTGTTTTCGACTTGCACCAGCATCGACAGCCGGCCTCCTTCGTAGGTGAAGCCTTGTTCTTCGGTGACGGCGACCGACTCGTTGTACGCCTGGGTGTTCTCGACGCTTTGGGTTTGCGACCAGCTGAACGACTCGGTTTCGGTTTTCTTGCTCTTGTATTTGTTGATGCCGACGTTGCGGGTCAGGTAGTCGAGTGGCGCGAACCCCGTGCTGGCCCGCGACCGGCTGAGGCTGCGCTCCACAGAGGTGGTGTTTGTCGTGCTCTCTGACGTCGACACCTCGGTGGACGTCTCCCGCGACGACCCAGCCGTCACCGTGGTCGACCCCGACACCGACGACGTCATGTCGAGACTGATGCCCGGCGGGCTCACCAAGTGGATGCGGATCTTCGGCACATCCGCCACCAGCGGGTTGAACTTGAAGGGGTCGTTGGTGGCGTCAAAGCCATAGGTGACCAACTCCTCGTGGTCGGTGTAGCCGTCGCCGTCGGTGTCGACGAGCCAAGGCGACGTGCCATAGGTGTTCAGCTCCTCACCGTTGGTGAGGCCGTCGCCGTCGAGGTCGCCGCTGGGGCTCAGCTCTTCTGCCGTTGTCCCTTGCGAAAAGGCGACGCCTACGTCGGTGTCCGCGTCGATGGTCACCACGCAGTCGTCCGTCCCAGTGCAGGCGCCCGTCCAGCCGTCAAACTTGTGGTCGACGCCAGCCTCCGCCTGCAGCGTGAGCACAGTGCCCTCACGGATGTCGACGACGCAGTCATCGTCACAGTCGACATTTCCATCACTGTCGAACACACGTCCGTCTCCATCGGGGCCGAAGGTGAGGGTCAGCTGGTGCATCACTTCGACAATTCCAGAGTCGTCAGGGGTGACGCCGCCATCACCGGTGCCTGCGTCTGGCGGGCCAGCATCATCGGGCACGCCCGCGTCGGGGGAGGGCGTGGGCCCCGCATCGGGCAATGGCGTGGGCTCAGGGCAGCCGGCCCACAACAGCGTGCCAAGCACCAAGGGCGACAGCGCCGACAGGCGCCGCCATTTTGGCGGGGTGACGTCGTGAACGGGGGTCAAACTCGAATGCATCATGGCGCACCTTTCTTGCGACGCGCCCCCCTTGCCGTGCCCCAGGCAAGACGGCCCAACCAGCCGTGGAGCAGAGCATTGCTCCCGCGCGCGTTGTGCCAGAAGGGTAAGCGCTGCGGATGGACTGACCAGTGGGAAAGTTTTCGCAAACCCTTAACAACAGAAGGGTTTTCGACACACATTGTGAAGACAAATGGGGCATTTGCCACGGTTGCGGAGCTGGTGGCGCCGCCGAACGAAATAGTGGCCAACACTGATATGATGTCTACTTTTTTAAGTTTGACAGTTCAAGAACTGTCACGCGTCGACATCCCCCGGGTCGAGAGCGCTGAAGTACATCTCGAACCGGGCACCTTCGCCTTTGCGGCTGATGACCCGGATGAACCCGTTGCTTTGGGTGACGATGCCGTGCACCGAAGACAGCCCCATGCCCGTGCCGCTGCCGACCGCCTTCGTCGTGAAAAACGGTTCAAAAATGCGGTCTTGCAGGGCAGGGTCAATGCCGCTTCCGTTGTCGCAGACCATGAGGCAGCCATAGCGGCCGGGGTCCATCCCGCGCACGGGCAGGCGCTGTCCCTCGTCGAAGACGACAGCCTTCGTGCGCACCGTGAGCACCCCGCCACGCGGCATGGCGTCGCAGGCATTGACCGCAAGGTTCAGCACCACTTGTTCCATCTGGTGCAGGTCCATGCGCACCCACACGGGGTCGAGCTGCAACGTCAGCTCGATGTCGGCGCGCACCAACCGCTCCAGCATCGGCGCCAGCGCTCGCAGCGCCTCTGACAGGTCTTGGTTTTTCAACACCATGGTCTGCTTGCGACTGAACGCGAGCAGGTCACGGGTCAGCACCGACGCCTTGTGGCTGGCTTCGAGCACAGCATCGAGATCGGGCCGAAGCGCCTCAGGTGACACCTGTTCGTCGTCGAGCGCGTTGAGCGCCAATCCGGCGGCCGAACGCATCACTGTCAGCAAGTTGTTGAAGTCGTGCGCGATGCCGCCTGCCAGGCGCCCGACAGACTCCATCTTGGTCACCTGGCGCAGCTCCTCCTGCGTCGCCAACTGGTCGGTGACGTCGAGAAAATAGGCGATGTTGCGTCCGTCGTTGAGCTGCACAATGTCCATGTGCAAGTAGAGCGACTCACGTCCCGGCGCTTGCCCCTGACGGGTGCCTGACACGCGTCCTTCTCGCCGGACAGCAGCCAAGTCTTTGCGAGCGAGCGCGGCCTCAGACGGGTGCACCAGCGCCGAGTAAGGCGAAAACAGCAGTTCATCACGCGAACGACCGGTGATGGCCTCTGCTGCCGTGTTGGCGTCGAGGATGCTGCCGCTTGCATCTGTGATGAGCATCCCCCAAGGGGCGTTGTCGACGAACTCACGCAGCCGGGCTTCACTTTCAGAAAGGCTCTGGCGCACCTGCTGTTCAAGCGTGACGTCTCGGAGGGTCACCACAGCCCCCGCCATCAACCCATCGGTCAAGATGGGCGCGCACCGCACATCGAGCAGACGCAAGGCGTCGCCCGCGGTGCCATCCAGCGGCGACACGCGCACCGCCAACGGGGCCTGCAGCGCGTGCACGTCGCGGCCCCGCAGAACCTCCATCACCAATGTGGTCAGCGCCTCGGCGTCGTTGGCCTCGAGGTCAAACACGTCGGCCACACTGCGTCCCAGCGCCAGCTTGCTCGACGTCTGGGTGAGCTCTTCGGCGGCCCGGCTCATGCGCACCACCAGCCCCTGGGCATTGGTGGCCACGGCAGGGTCGGCCATCGAACTCCACGTGGCCTTCAGGCGCGCTTCGCTGCGGCGCACCGCCTCGTATTTGCGCTGCGTGGCCTTTGACTGCAGACGCGCCTTTTGCTGCACCATCTGCAGAGCGGTGAGATGCGGCAGGTTCTCCTGCATCAAGGCAATGAGCGTCTCCTCGTCGGCGCCTCCGCTGGGTTTGCGACGCAACACCACCCCGCGGTAGCGAAAATCGACTTTGTCGTCCGCGCCCAAGAAGGCCAAGCGGCCGATGGACGCCTGGCCACTGCGCAAGCAGTCCCGCAGCGTCTGCCGCGCCGCCTGGGGGTCTGCCACCAGGTCAATGAGTGCGGCTGGCGGCGCACGGCCCAGCAGTTCGCGCAGCGCGACATTGGCGAACACGATGCACCCGGTGCCGTCCACCAGCAGCGCTGGCAGCGACATGTGCTGCACCAAACGCTGACACTCCGCAGGAATCACAGCGCAGGCTCACCAAAGTATTCGCGGGCGTCAAACGCGCCATCGTCGTCAGCGTCGTCGTCAGGCATCTGCAGATGCACCAACACCTGGCAGCAGCCGTCGCCACGGGCGATGGTCTTGGCGAGTTCGACGCGGGCGTAACCGAGCACCTCGGCGGTGATGGTGCCGAAGACGTTGGAGGTCATCATGCAAAGAGCAGGGTGCCCAACGACTTCTTCCGCAAATGGGCAGGCGCTCGCCGAGTACTCCAGCGTCCTTGGAGACGACGACACCAGCGTGAAGTCGCCTTTGATGCGGGTCTTGAGGTCGAGCAGAATCTCGGCGACCACGTCGCGATCGACAGACGCGCCATCGAGCTCTTTGCGGTACGCCTCGAGAATGCTCTGGCCGATGTGCTGGCCGACCATCGACACCAAGCCTTCGGCTTGTTCAAGGCCAACAACGTCTTCGAGCACGCGGCCCAGCTGGCAAACAAGTGTCTTCAGAAACGCTTCGCGGTCGAGCGCGACCGGCAAGGTTCGAACAGGTGTGGGCATTGGTTCCTCCCCATGGCCAACACGAACGCCTGCAGCGTCTCCCCAGCAAACGGGCCACAGGCATCAGGCTATGGCGAACCCAGCGATGAACGCCACCACCGGACAAAGAGGCATGAAAGCGAACGCAAGACCATCATCGGGCCAGGGCAGCATTGCCTGAGCACAAAGCAACCGGTCACGCAAAAGGCGCATAAGTTCAGCGCACTACGTCAAAACACAAAGTTAACATAAGATGTATTATCGTGTTTTTGGTTATGGGTTTTCTCTCAGCGCTGATTGCCGGCGTGGGTTCGAAGCTTGTCTCGGGAGTCGAGCGCTGAAGCCAGCGTCGTCGCTCAATCGTTATTCTTCTGCCCTGTGCCAGGTCCTCAAGAAAGCGGTCCCACGTGCAAGGTATCCGGCAGTAGAGACGCCGGCTTGGCGGAGCAGCTCTTGAGACTCTCCTCGTTTCGGCGAATGCTCATCCGCGGGCTCTCGGTTTGAGTTGTGGTGGCTGACCACGGAGTCGAATTCGGGAAGGCTCGTCAAGGTGGCACGCGGATACGGGTGCCGACGCAGCCGTATCCCGTCTGGGAGCACCCTCTTCATTCGGTGCTCTCGCTAGCTTTTCCCACAGCCTCTCGTCTGAGGCACCCGCAATGCCTTTGCTGAAAATGAAAGCGCCGCAAACAGCCTGCGGCGCCCAACGACTCATGGCTCTGCTGCCCGCCGATGTGCGGTTGCCGAATTTGGAGGAGCTGCGCCTGCAGAACTACGACACGGTGGCCGCAGAGGCGCACTTGCCAGCGTTGAAGCGGTTGTACGTGCGCGGCTTGAAGCTGGACGACCTCCGGGCGGTGCAGAAGCATCCGAAACTGGAGTGCCTTGTTGTGGATTCTGCGTCGGTGACGTCGTTGGAAGACCTTCGCGGCCACCCCTCGCTGCAAGCCCTGAACGCCCCGTTTGCCTCTGACATTCGCGCTGTGTCCAGCTTGCCTCGGCTGCGCTCGTTGGTGTTGTCGCGGCGGGTGGCAGACGTGTCACCGGTTGCAAACGCCCAGTTGACCGAGGTGTTTGTCGACGTGCCTGATGTTCCCATGTCGACATTTCACAACATGACGAATCTCAAACACGTGGCCATTGGCCGTTGGGCCGCAGCGACGTTGGATGCCAAGGCGTTCGGCAAAGACGGTCGCGGCATCACCGTCGCGCACTCTGAGCAAAAGGCTCCCTGGGCGGCCATGCCTCTGCTGCAGAAATCCTGTGGGGGGCTGGCCGAGCTGGGCTGGAGGTGACGAACGCCCTCCCCGGCTCCTGTGTGGCTTCGCACATTTTCTGTGAAGGATCTGGCGGGCTGCGTCCAAGTCATTCCTAGGACGCCATCTGTCGCCTAAGGAGCCGCCGCATGCCCGCACCCGTCTCAGCCCTCGCTGTTTTGTTGTCTGTCGCGTTGTTCGGTGCCGGCTGCGCGCCCAGCTTTCGCGACTGCAGTGTCGAAGACGCCTCCGCCGCCGAAGCCCTTCCGCTGACCTTGGCCGACACCGGGCTCTACGACGACATCGGTGCCAAAGCCGTGTCGGCGGCGGCAGTTGAATTCAAGCCGCAGTTTCCGCTGTGGACCGACGGCGCAGACAAACGTCGTTGGCTGTTGTTGCCCGCTGGCACGCTGGTGGACACGTCCGCGAATGACGACTGGGCGTACCCGGTGGGCACCAAGCTCTTCAAGGAGTTCAGCCTCGACGGCGTCCGCCTTGAAACGCGGATGAACGTGTTGACCGAGACGGGCTGGACGGGGGCGGCCTACATCTGGGACGACGCCGAAGGCAACGCCACCCGGGCCACCGAGGGCGCTGCCAACATTGCTGGGACCGCCCACGACGTGCCCAACGCAGGCGAATGCCTCGCCTGTCACGGCGGGCGGCGCAACTTCACACTCGGCTTCTCGGCCACCCAGCTCGACGACGACGCCCGGCAGGCCCTCTTTGCGAGTGGACAGCTGAGCCATGAGAGCGTCGTCGCGCACAACATTGAGCCGGAGCTGCTCGAGGGCCTGGGCGTGCTCCACGGCAATTGCGCGCATTGCCACAACGCCGACCGCGATGCGCAACCACAATCCACCCAATGCTACGCGCCGTGGGCGGAGGGCGACGAGGCCTTCGACTTCACGCTGCCGGCCGAACTCGACGACGTGTACAACGCGCCGGCACTGCGCACGGCGGCAGACCAACTGGGTGTGCCCGGCGAGAGCAAGGTGCTGCGCCGCATGGGCACGCGCAATCTCGACGAGGACAACCCGTCGATGCCGCCGCTGGGCACCGAGGTCGTTGACGACGACGGAGTGCAGGCGGTGGAGGCGCTGCTCGCCCGGCTGAACGAGCTGGCCCAGCCGTGAGCTGCGCACCCCGCCGCATCAGCAGACCTACGTACAATCTCTGCCGCGACCCCGGCCCACATCGGCTACAAGGGTCGGCGGCGCCGCGTTCACACCTGCGGCCGCCATGTGGAGGTCTGCATGCGCACCCGTTGGCCGGGCTCGCTGTTGCTGTGGGGATGGATGTGTCTGGTGGCGTCGGCGCCGGCCTTGGCGTCGTCTCAGGCCGACGCAGACGCGCTCACCCGCATGTTGACCGCCCAGGTGTCGACGCTGAGCTCCGTCTCTGTCGTCAGCCAGGCCGAGTTGCGCGACGCTCTTGAGCTGGAGTCGAAACGGCAGGCGCTGGGGTGTGACCCAGAAGACGGCGACACCTGCATTGCCGAAATCGCTGCCGCCATGGGCACCAGCCACGTGCTGCAGGCCCAGCTGGGGCGGCTGGGCTCGTCGACGTTGTTGACGCTGCAACTGTTTGACGACCAGGCCGTGGCGGTTGGCCGACAAGCCGTTCGCGGCGAGACCCTCGACGACATTGCCGCGCAACTGGGGCCGGCGCTGGCGGACTTGCTGCAAAAGGGAGGGCTGCGTCCGACGCCAGCCAAAGACGCCAGCCTGCTCATTCTCGACGTCAAACTGCTCGACGCGGCCTCCGGTGCAGACCCAGCAGCCGCTCCTGCGCCCCTGTCGCCATGGACCTGGGGCGGCGCGCTGGTCGCTGGCGCCGGTGGCACCGCGTTGGCGACGTCGGGCCTCATGGGGGGGCTGCTGTTGGCGGCCAACGAAGACGCCTCCGTCTCCCAATCCAACCTCGTGTTGCTCCGCAACAGCGCTGTGGTGTTGTCGGCGGTGGGCGGCGTCGTCACCGTCGTCGGCGCGGGTGTGCTGGGCCTCGGCTGGGTCGTTGAAGGAGCTTCTGATGTCGACGAATAGAACGCTTGCAACCCACCCCGCGATGCTGGCCGCAGCGCTGGCTGCGGTGCTGACGACGACAGGGTGCCCCCTCAAGCTCGAAGGACGTGCCTGCACATCCACCGAAGACGATTGCGTCGGGGCCTACCAATGCATCGACAGCGTCTGCCAACTGCCAGCCATCGGCGATGTCGACGCTGGCCCCCGCGCCGACGGTGGTCTGGCGGACGCCGGCCCGAACGACGCTGGGGCACTCGACGCCGGCAAGGTGGACGCTGGCGGCCCAGATGCCGGCGAGAACGACGCTGGCGTCGTCGACAGCGGTCTCCCAGACGGTGGGGTCGCTGTTGACGCCGGCGGTTCGGATGCAGGCACTTTGGATGCAGGCACCACAGACGGCGGCCCCATCGACGCAGGTGCCGTCCTTGATTCGGGTGTCGACGCAGGCCTGCCGGATGCGGGCGTCGTCGGCTGCCCCGACCGTTACAACGAAGTCGACGGCGTTGTGTCGCCGGATGGCGGGCGCCCTCCCCTTTGTGTGCGCACCTTTCACCCCGGCAGTGACACGCGCCGTTTGTCGTCGGTGACGGCGGGGCCCAACGGGTCTGTGTTCGTGGGAGGCCAACGGACGTTCCCCCAGCAAGACGCACAACCGCATGGGTGGATCACCGCCTTCGACAGCACCGGAAGCGTCGCTTGGGATGCTGTTCTCGGCGACGGCATGCGAGGCGACCACGTCTCGGCAATCGCCTATGCGCCCGGCCCAGACGGCGGAGCAGGCACCCTCGCCGCCGCCGGAGAAGCCTTCGACGGCGGCGCCCTGACCCTGTCGTTGGTCGACGTCACCGACGGAGGCGTCGTTGACACGTTGGTCGACGCTGGCGGCTCCGTTCACGCACGCGGCGTCGACATCGACGGTGCGTTGGTGTGCACGGCGGGCGACACGCAATCGTCGTGGGGCGGCAACCCCGACGCCGGCCCCCACAGTTTTGCGGCCTGTTTTTCACGGGCCACATTGGCGCTGGGCGAAAGCAACTTTGGAGGCCTCCGCCAAGCGGTCGACGTGCAAGTCGACGACGGCATCGTGTTTCTGGCTGGCAACTCGGGCTCTACTGAAGTTCAAGTCATGCGGTTTGACCCCAGCAACACGGTGGCGCCCTTCGCGGCCACCGTCGACGGGTTCAACACCGGCAACGGCGGCGAATACGCGACGGTGTCGGGCGCCGTCGCCGACGAGTCAGGCATTTACGTCGTGGGCACCACCAACACCTCCCGCGGTGGAGGCTCCTTTGACCCAGCCGGCAACCCGTTCGTGTTCTCCCTCGACGCCGACGGCGGCTTGCGCGACTACCATCAAGACGGCGAACCAAGCCGAACCGAAGTGGTGGTCGCCGTCGCCAAGCGCGGCCGGTGGCTGGTGCTCGCCGGGCATACTCCGGGGCACTTGGGCGAGCCCAACAAACCCGGCGGACTCGACGTCTTCGTCGCCCGGCATGAGATTCTCGACAACGGCGCCATCGCTGACGCCCGTGTGCACCTGTTTGGTTCTGGCGGCGACGACACCGCATCCGATGTCGCGATCCTCGACGACGGCACCGTCGTCGTCGTCGGGCACGCCGGAGGGTCTCTTGGCGCCGGTGCTCCTGAAGACCCGTTTGTGCGCTGGATTCGCTTTCCAGAGCAGTGACGCCAACCGCACGACGTTGAACTTGTCGTCGGTGAAGTCGGCCGGTCGCCTTCAGGGGGCGTTGACGGCGGCCGGCGTCGCTGGCGTGTCGCCCACGGGACGACGCGACCACACAAATGCCAGCGTCAGGCCTGCCACGATGTGCCAGATGCCCCACCAAGCCACGATGATGGCCATGCCGCCGAGCCCCTCGAAGAAGTTGAACACCAGCACCAAGCCGAGGGCCGAGTTTTGGATGCCCACTTCGATGGAGACGGCTCGGGTGTCGCGCTCGGGCAACCGGGCCAGCTTGCCGCTGAGGTAGCCCGTACCAATGGCCAATGCGTTGTGCAGAAGCACCGCAAACACAACCAAGCCAATGACTTGCAAGAAAATCTTAAAGTTGGCGATGAGGGCGCCCAGCAACACCAGAATGAACACCACCACCGCGACAACCTTGAACGGCTCGCGCACCTTCTCCACCAGGGCGGGCTTGGCGCGCGCGGTGAGGATGCCCAGCACCAGCGGGATGCCCAAGATGCCAAACACCGTCGTCAGCACGTCGATTGGGCTCAGGCTGACGTCCCGCAAAATGGCAGCCGTTGCTGGGTTCTGCTTGCCCCAGAACAGCAAGTTGAACGGCGTCATGAAAATCGCGGCCACGGTGGAGATGGCGGTCATGCTCACCGACACCGCCGTGTTGCCCCCTGCCAAGTGCGTCATGAGGTTGGACAGGTTGCCCCCTGGGCAGGCCGCCACGAGGATCATGCCGAGCGCGATGGACGGCACCAAGTTCAGCCCTCGCGTCAGCAGGTAGGTCAGCGCGGGCAGCAGAAGAAACTGCGCCACCAAGCCGATCAGCGGGGCCTTGGGCGACTTGGCAATGCGAATGAAATCGTCGAGCTTGATGTCGAGCGCCACGCCAAACATCATGATGCCGATGACGACGTTGACGATGGTCAGCCCCGTCTCGTTGAAGTTCAGTCGGATTTGGTCAACCGCTGCTGCATCCATCTCGCCCCTCCCTCTCGATGTCGTCAACACCGTTTACACGCGTCGGCGGTCCACGCAATGGGGGCGAAGTAGACATCACGTCTGTGTTGGCCACTTATCTCAAATGTGAGCCCGACGGAGACGTGACCACCGGCACTGGCGCACGGTCGCCCACTTGCCGAGCCTCGACGACCCCCACAACCCCAGAGTTCTGATGACCGCCATCGCCACCAAGGGCGCCGCCCTTCTCGCCGTCGGGCTCTTCAGCCTGGTCTCCGTCAGCGCACATGCCAAGCGCGTCAATGTCAAAGGACAGGCCGCCACCGTCCCAGGGGACCCTGCCGCCACGCTCCGAGCGGTGAAGCGCGATGCGCGCCGCAAAGCCGTCGAGGCGGGGGCTGGTGTGATGGTGAAGTCGAACTCCATCGTGCGCAACTACCAGATGGTCAGCGACGAGATTGCCACGTCGTCGATGGGCGTCATCACCAACGAGCAGTTCTCCAAGATGACGGAGGCCAATGGGGTCGCCTCCATTTCACTCACAGCCGACGTGTCGCCCTCCGCCGTTGAAGACGCCATCTGCACGGTCATCAAGGCCAACCACGATCCACGCATCGCCTTCGCCTTTGTGGAGCACCTGGACGGGCATGTGACGTCGAACGGGCCACTGGATGCATTGCTCACCCAGTCGCTCCTCGACAATTGCTTCACGCTCGTCGCCACCGGCACACCAGTCCGCAAACTCGCCACCGCCGGAGAGGTGCCGCAAGAGCTCATGGAACAGGCGGTGCAGAACGCCAACGCCCAGTACCTTCTCGTGGGCACAGGCAGCGTCAAGTCGTCACGGTTCGGCTACGCGTTCACAGCGAACCTTCGCCTCATCAACCTCGCGACGCACCAGGTGGAGGCCAACGCCAGCACCACGGCGTCATCGAGCAGCATGCACTTGACACCGAACAGCGAGAATCAAGGGCTGACGGGTTTTCGCGACCGCATGATGGACCAGTTGCTGACCGCCATCGCCAAGCGGTGGATGAGCGACCTCGTCAACACGTCCAGCGTGGTCGTCGAGGTCACCAACGTGCAGAAGTTCAAACACATGACGGCGTTCAAGAACGAAGTCACGGCCGCCTTTCAGGACGCCGTCGTGCAACACCCGAAGCTTCGCCGCGGCAAAGCCACCATGGTGGTCGACGGCATTGCCGGCGGCGCCGACGCGTTTGCCGCCCGCATGCAAGACAAAACGGTGTTGGGGTTGAACGTCGATGTCGCCAAGGTCGCGCCGGGCAAGGTGGTGCTCACGCTCACCGAATGACTCAGCAGGGGGCAGCACCGACGCAGGGCGCCCATGTGCCTTGCAGCACGCAGTCGAGGGCGTCGGTGACGAGGTGCCAAAGGCAACCCACGCCGATGGCCCTGGCCCACCACCGGGGCACGAGCAACAACGCGACGTACACGCCTGCCCCCCAGACAGAATGCAGCGGGTGAAATCCGATGCTGCAGCGCGACGGATCGTAGATGGGTGTGGCCAGCAGGTGGTCGGCGTCGATGAGCATGGTGGCCCACAAGACGACGACGGCGGCCTTCCATTGTTGGCGAAACAGCAGCACGGCCCACAGCACGACGACGACGAAGTGATTGCCGTAGTGCACGATGAAGCTGAGGGCCTTGGCGTCCATGGCGCAGTCTTGCCTGGTTCGAGCCCAAGCCCAAATCCAAAAAGCGCAAAAGGAGGCGCTCGACGACGAATGCCGGCATGCGTCGCACCTCGGCTTGCGAAACAAGCGTGGGGCTAGGTCTTCTGCAACAACCCGTTGGCCCAGTCGACGGCGCTGTCGACGTCGACAAAACCCTTGAAGTGGATGCGGTCGAGCATGAAGCCCGACTCGAACCGGCCCATGGCCTGCACCACGTCCCGCGTCGACACCAGGCCGAACCCGACGAGGTTGAAGTCGCGGTCGCCAAAGGCAGGGAACACCGTTGGGTCCATCTGGTAGGTGTTGGTGCGCTTCGAGATGTACACCCATGGGTCATTGCCGAAGTGCCGGGCGGCCAGCAGGAGCGTGGCTTTCACGTGGTCGACGGTGATGGAGACGCCCTCGAAGACTTCGCCGATGACCACGTGCGGGAGAACCTCAAAAGAGGCAAAGTTCAACAGCTCTTTGTGCGGCATCGACAGCTCCTGGCGGCATGGTTGTCGACGACAGTCGAACCAACAAGTGACGCATTCGGGTTCACACTTTGATGCATTCCCATTTGGCCTGGGTGCCGGGTTTGACAGCCCTGACGACCCCGCGCACTCTTTGCACAGGAGAGCCATGCCCACTCTGCAGCGCCCTTTCGCCTCGTTTGACGTTGTGCCTGACGCCAACGTCTTGGTGGGGCGTCCGTTGGGTGGCGTCACCATCACCTTCGACGACATGAAGGAGGTGTGTGCGCTCGGCCTGCAGCAGTTTCGACGGGAGCCGTGGGTGTACATCTCGGTGCGCGACGCGAGATTCGACACCGACCCCACGCTGTATGCGCGGTTGGCCGAGGTCGACCACCGCGCCGTGGGCTTTGCCGTCGTCACCGACGACGCTTCTCAACAGCTCATCGCCAAATACGCGTCCGGGTTCGGCCAGCCCGACGTCACCGTCGGTTTCTTCGACGACGTCGATGCCGCCACCACCTGGGCCAGGCGACTGCTGTTGCGCACGTCGACGCCGACATGACCGCTGCGCGCCCTGCCCCACCTCGGATGTCCCCCTTGAACCTCGCGCTGCGCTTCGCGTTGGAGGTGGCTGCACTCGCTGGCATTTTTGCAGGGGTGCAACAGATGCTGTCGATGTCGTCGACGATGGCCACGCTTGCGGCTGCCGCTGCCGTGCTCCTCGCCATGGTGTGCTGGGGCGTGTTCAACGTCGAGGGCGACCCAAGTCGCTCAGGCCGGGCCCCCGTCGCTGTGGCCGGCGGGGTGCGCCTCTCGGTCGAACTCGCGGTGTTTGCCGCCGGTGCGGCTGGGTGGTCGACGTCGTCACTGCCGGTCGCTGGCACGTTCGTTGGCCTCACCGTCGTGCACCTCGTGGCCAGCCACCGACGACTGCGATGGTTGTTGAGGGCCTAGGCAAACCGAACCCGCCAATCACGAGGCACATGTCGTCGCACCTGTCGCCTGCGCCGCCTCTCTGTTAGCCTCCGCCCGAAAGCGAGAGGTGCTCTGTGGCAGGCAACAAACGCCGACTCATCCCCATCGTCGACCGACGGTTTCAGTTCAAATACACCGCCATCATTGTGACGGTGGCGGCGGTGGTGTCGACGGCACTCGGCGCGTTTCTCTTTCAGTCGTACCAAGAGATGAACGACATCGTGGCGACGCTGACGTCGGCGGAGATCGGCGCGTCCCTCGACACCGAAGACTCCAAGCGCGTGTTCACCGTCGTGGTCGCCTTTCTCGTCGCCGAAGTGGTGGTGTTGGGCGTGCTCGGCTTGCTGGTGACGCACAGGGTCTGCGGCCCGATCTTCGTGCTGCACCGGCACATGAACACGCTGCTCGAGGGGAGCTACCCGCACCTGCGCCCACTGCGCCAAGGCGACGAGTTCACCGCCACCTTTGAGAGCTTTCGCGACCTCGTCGCCACCCTCAAGGAGCGCGACGTCGACGACGAGAAGGTTTTGCAAGATGTCTTGGCCACCGACGGCATCGACGCCGACCTCAAAGCCAAGGTGCAGGCCATGATCGACGCCCGTCAAAGCCGCATCGGCGACACCCGCGAGGCGCAAGACAGCTGATGCAGACTCTCGGCGCCTACGCCCTCATCGCCCCCCGTCGAGGGGAGCCCGACGGTTGCTTCGTCGCGCGGCAGGTCATGCCGCAAGACGTGGGCGGCCCCGTCGAGGTCAACCGTTTGGGCGTGGTGGGGCCTGACCGACTGCAAGCGCTGCTGGCCGATGCCAAACTGCGCGCGTCGTTGGCACACCCCCAACTGCTGCAAACGTTGGAGGTGTTCTCGGCCCAAGGCGAAGTCGTCGTCGTCAGCGAACAGCAGGCCGGATTCTCGTTGCCCGCCATCTTGCAGGCGCTGCACGACAACGGCCGCCGCATGACGCTGCGCCTGGCGGTGGCCGCCGTCGCCCAAGTGGCGCGGCTGATGCAGCAACTCGAAGATGGCGACGCGCCCCTCGGCATCGACGCCCTCGCCCCCGAACAGGTGCGGCTGCGCGCCGACGGCCGCACGGTGTTGGCCCCGACGCTGTGGGAGGTGCAGCCCGACCACAAAGCACCAGAGTTGCGTGCCGGCAAGGGCGCCAACTCCGCCACCCGCGTCTGGGTGCTGGGGCGGCTGCTGCGGGGGCTGCTGGCGCACTCGTTTGAAAAAGGCGCCAAGCCCAAAGTGCCCGCCAAGCTCGCCAAGCAGCTGAAACCGCTGTTGGTGGAGTTTCTGGCGTCGCTGCCAGAGCGCCGTCCGTCGCTGGCGCAAGCCCGTCAGGCCCTCGACGACGTGCTGCAGTTGACAGCGAAAGGCACCCCCCAAGAAGTCCTGCAAGAGCGGCTCGCGTTCTTGGTGCCCGCACAGCCCGACGAACAGGCCTTTCAAGCACTGCACGGCCACGCACTCGAACAGCTGCGTGCTGCGCTGAAGGCGAACAGCAGCAGCGGCGGCGTTGACCTCCTGTACCCGGGTGACGACGAGGGCTTCGGCGAGCCGACCGTGATGCAGACGGGCATCATGCAGATGACGCCCGCCATGAACATCCTGTCGCAGGCGGTCTCGCTCCCCAGCCTGAAGCCCCCTGACGCATCGCTCGAAGAGCTGCAGGCCGACGACAGCGACATCGACGACGGCGTCGACCAAAGCCTGGACGGCCTCGACCTCGACCTCGATGCCATCGCCCGCGCCACCCTCGACAACGTCGGCGACGCCGACGCTGGCATTGACGATGACGAAGACGACGCAGATGCGGTGGCCGCTCGGGCCGCAGCTGCACTGCGAGACGTGCTCGGCGACAACCCCTTCGGAGAGCCCTCGCTCACCACGCCGTCGACGACACCGACGCTGTCGTCTGACTCATCCGACGACCTCGACCTTGACGACGTGCTCGGCGACGACCTGCCGCTCGAAGGCGCCGACGACAACAGCTTTTTGCCCACCGCCACCGTCGTCACCGACTTGGCGCACTCGGCCTCGTCGTCGGCAGAGCCCACCGAGCTGGGCAAGAAGCCGTCTGCTCCGTCGTCGTCCGACGACGGGCTCGACGATTTGGGCCTGGGCGACGCGGACGACGTCGCTTCGTCCACCACGCCCTCCACGCCCTCCACGCCCTCCACGATCGTGGCCGAGCCAAGGTTCGGCGGCGACCAAACCCAAGTCTCCGACGTCGGCAGCGCCCTCAGTGACGAGAAGGACGCCCCCGCCAACCCCCAAGGCGGCAGCGGCTTCTCAGCTGAGTCCGACGTGTTTTCGACGCCCCCGCCCACCAAGTCCGAACGGCCGGGCGCCCAAGCTGGTGTGGGTGTCGACGGGCTGTCTCTCGACGACCTTGCCGCCCTTTCTGACGACGGCGACGCCGCTGAAGAACGCACGCAATTTGCGCCACCGCCTACGGCCGCTCCTGCCAGCCCACCACCCCCATCACCGGCAGTCGCAGCCGGTGACGACGAGCGCACCCAGTTCTTGCCACCGTCTGCACCACCTACGCCTCAAGCGCCACCAACGCCTGCAGCCGCTCCGCCCGCAGAAGAAAACGAGGCCACCGAGTTTCTCGACGTCGCCCAGCTGCAGCCGCCCCCTGCCGTGGCCCCGCCCCCGCCCGCCGCTGCCCAGGCAGACGCCGACCGCACCGAGTTTTTGACGGCAGAAGAGATTCAACGTCGAGGGGTTGGCCTCCCTCCCCCTCCGGCTGACCCCGCCCTGCGCCCCCCGACGCCTGCAGCCGCAGCGGTGCGTCCCCCTCGCGAAGACCCCGCCCACCGTCCGCCGTCTGCGCCCGGGCAGGCAGCGCCTCGACGACGTGAAGACCCAGCCCACCGGCCGCCGTCTGCGCCCGGGCAGGCAGCGCCTCGCCGACGTGAAGACCCGGCCATGCGCCCTCCGAGTGACCCTGCCGTGCGCGCGCCTTTTGCAGCCGACCCGTCGTCGCGCCCGCCGGTTCCCACGCCACAGGGTGGGTTTGGCCATGTCCCCCACTCCGACCCAGCGATGCGTCCGCCCATGGCCATCCCAGAGCCAGCAGCGGTGGGAGGCAGCGAGTCGACCGAGTTTCTCGACCGCGACCAGCTGCCGCCGCTGCCCCCTCCCCCGGCCCAGGCCCCCCCGAAGCTCCCGACGGGCAACCTTCAGGTGCTCCCCACGCACAATGCGCCTCCGGTGCGGTTGCCGACGTCGGCGATCGCGCCGATCCACGTCGAGGCCGAGAGCGACCGCACCGAGATGTTGGGCCCTGAAGAGGCGGCGAAACTGCTGGCCGCGCCCAAACGCAAAGCCGGACGCCATGAGACCTCCTCCCTCGATCTCGGGGTGTTTCAGCAGAGCCACCAACAAGCGTCCTCGACGCCCAACCCTGCCGAGCAGGGGCTGGTGGTGTACGCCCCTGTCGGTGGCACGGTGTTTGTCGACGGCCGCTGGCGGGGCGTCGGCACCGTCGTCGTGGCGGATGTCCCCCTCGGTGTCGAGGTCGACGTGCGTGTGGCTTGCCCTGGCTTTTTGCCGTGGGTGGGCACCGTCATCGTGCACCCCGGGCAGCCCACCCGGGTGCAGCCACAGCTGCAGCCCAGAGGGCGCGAGTAGGACGACCATTTGCCAGCAAATGGTCGATGACGGCTGTGATGCCCGCCGCTACTCGACGACAGGAAGCCCGCGCTGTTCCTGCCGGGCAGCCTCCAGCTTTTTGGCGCCCAGCATTCCGCACGCGGCATCGATGTCGTCTCCGCGGGTGGTGCGGATGAAGGCGTCGAGGCCGCCGGCTTTGACGATGCGCTGAAACGCGTGCACCCGCTCTTCGGACGGCCGTTTGAAGGGCGACAGTGGGTGTGCGTTGTACGGGATGAGGTTCAGCCGGCAGCGAAACGGTTCGAGCAGGCGCACCACACGGCGGGCGTCGTCGTCGCTGTCGTTCACGCCTTCGAGCAGCACATATTCGAACGTGATGCGCCGCCGGGCTTTCAGTGGAAACGCCTTCAGCGCGCCGAGCAAGGCGTCGAGGTTCCAGCGTTTGTTGACGGGCATGACCTCAGCACGGCCCTCGTCGTGAGAGCCGTTCAAGCTGATGGCAATTTGCACAGTGGTGTCGACGCCCAGACGGGCGATGGCCGGCACCATCCCTGACGTCGACACCGTGATGCGGTGGGGGGCGAGGCCCACGCCGTGCTCGCCCGTGAACTGGCGGATCGACGCCACCACGCCTTCGTAGTTGTGCAGCGGCTCCCCCATGCCCATGTACACCAGGCGGGTGACGCTGCGTTTGGCCTTGCCGACGTCCGACGTGGGCGCCAGCCCTTCGGCCTCGAGGTCACGCATCACGGTGTACAGCTGGCCGACGATTTCGCCTGGCAACAGGTGCCGCGTCAGCTTCAACGACGCCGTCGCACAGAAGGTGCACCCGAGGGCGCAGCCCACCTGCGACGAGATGCACAGCGCGTGCTTGCCCTCGCCCGAGACGTTTGGGAGGTACACCGCCTCGATGACGTGTCCGTCGAAGGTTTTGAGTTGGTATTTGCGGGTGCCGTCCACCGACTGCTGCACATCTTCAATGGTGGGGTGCAGCAGGGCCGCCTGCTGCTTGAGCTTGTCGCGCAGCGCTTTCGACAAGTTGCTCATGTCGTCGACGGAGGCCACCCGCTTGTCGTGCAGCCATTGCTGCAGTTGTTTGGCGCGAAACTTCTTCTCGCCCATGTCGACGAGGAGGTCTTCGAGGCCTTGCAGGTCAAGCCCCAGCAAGTCGACCACGCTGGGCACGTCGGTTTTGGCCTTCGTCGCAAACCGCTTGCCATGGGGCAGCGGCTCGGGCTCAGGCACACGGTGCAGGTCTTCAGATGAACGGATGGGCGCGTCAGACGACATGGTCCACCGCTATCGGCTTCGCATCGGTGGCGCAACCTGCCGTGCGCTCAGCCATTCCAGTTGAGTTTGAAGGCGGCACCGTCGACTTCCTCGTCGATGAGCTCCGCGGTGGCCGCCTCTTCGCCCGCCAAGTGGGCTGCCGACAGGTACCCCTGGCTCAGCGCCAACAGCATGCAGCGCGGATAGGCGTGAGGTGGATGGTCGAGCCGCAACAACGTGTAGGCCCCGTGGTCGTCGGCGAAGAGCGTCGTGCCCTTGTGCATCTGCCCCCAAGCCTTGGCCGCCAGCTTGACGACCCTCGACGGCGACAGCATGCGAATCAGCAGCGCGTACAGCGGGCTCTCCAGCACCTCTTTGTTGTTCTCGTACGCGTACTGCATGAACGCGTCTTCGTCGGCAAAACACACCTCCGCCACGACTGTGAACACGGCGTTGCTCTGCACCTCGGGCATCCACACATTCGCCGGCGGCGGATTGTCGACGAGGCTCAACAGGCGCGGCGGCAGCGCTGCGCGCAACAGGTCGACGTCGACGCCTTTCAAGAACTGCCGAAAGATGGCGCCCTTGATGGTCATGTTTGGGTACGACTCCAGCCCTGCCGGCAGGCGGTTGAGGTAGGTGTCGAGCGCGGCGGTCATGCCTCCATGCTCGGCTGGGCACGGCCTTGAGCGCAACGTGTGTCCACGGCTGTACCGTTTGCGTCACCCGGCGTGAGACGCCTGTCCTCGCAGCGGACGCCCCCGCCAGTCCAGATGAAAGCGCGCCTCCCCTTCTTGGCTGCACGACAACCGCACCACGGTGTCTTCTTCGCCCGCCAGATGTGCCGCTGCGGCGTAGCCCGTCGCCAACGCCGACAACATCAGTCGCGGATACGCGAACGCCGGGTGCTGCATTTCAAGCTCGACGGAATGCCCGTCGTCGTGCACGGCCAGCGACGAGCCCGCATGCATCAGCCCCCAGGTGCTGGCCGCCAACCGCACCACCCGCTGCGGCGACAAAAAGCGGATGAGCCCGTGGTACAAAGGCGTCTGCAGCGCGCGGCTGTTGGCATCGTAGGCGAACTCGACGAAGGCCGCCTCCGACGCAAAACAGACCTGAGCGGCGACGACAAAGATGGCATTGGAGTGCACCTCCGGCATCCAAGCGTTGTCGGGCGGCGGCCGCCGCACCCAGCGTTGCAGAGGCGTCGGGAGTGCGGGCAGCAACGTCTCGACGTCGAGCGCGTCGATGAACTGTCTGAAAATGCTGCCTTTCAGGCGAAACTCTGGGTAGGAGTCCAGCCCCTGCGGCAACGCGTCGAGGTAGGTGGCGAGTGCGGTGGACATGCAGTCCACATCGACACAGCCTGCTGGTTCTAAATGCGGTGCGTCCATTGGCCACGGATCGTGCAAGCCCGTGACCGATGTCCGTGGTGGTGTGCGTCCGTGGCGGCGTCAGTGGCGCCAGCGACGGGCCAGCTCCACCAAGCCTTGGGCGTCGAGGTAACTCATTTCGACGGCGCCGACTTTCAAGGTGTCGCCCGGGCACAGCACGACGGGCTCGCCGTCTCCTCGCTTGGGGACGGCGGCGCCGTTGACGAAGGTGCCGTTGGCAGACCCCCCGTCGAACACGGCCGACTTGCCCTCCTGCACAAAGAACGCGTGAAACTTGGAGACGCTGCGATCGGCGACGACGATGTCGTTGTTGGAGGTGCGGCCGATGGACACGAAGCGAAAAGCTGACCCCGGCTTGCGCCGCACCGGAAACACCGACAACGCCAACGCCCCCGCCTCAAACGCCCGGTCTTCAGCGAGAGTGGCCGCAGCCACCGACGGCGCCTTCAGTCCAGAATGCAACACTAGAAAGTGATGGGCATGCTGGTCCATGAACGCCTGCAACGGCAGTTGCTCTGCATCTTCACGATAGTGCGCCACGGAAGGCGCGCCTTCACCTGACATTGCGTCCTCCAATGGGCGACGCATAGTTCAGTGAAACCGCCAATTCTAGGAGAAAGCCCGGTCTCCGTCGGTTTTGGCGCCTTTTTGCCCGTGCCAGTCAAGCTCGTAGTGGGTTTCTTCAGGGGCGCCTCGGATGTAGCGCACCGTCGTCTCCGGCTCGCCCGCCAGGCGCGCCACGGCGAGAAAGCCGCCGCCAAGGGCCTCCAGCATGAACTGTGGGTACGCCATGCGTGGGTGCCGGATGATCAACTCCAGCCGTTTGCCGTCGAGTTCCTGCACCTCCAGCGTTGACCCCGCGTGGATGTAACTCCACGTCTTGCCCGCCACCCGCACCGCCCGTTCGGGAGAAATGAACGCCATCAACGCCCGGTACAGCGGACGCCCCATCGCCTTGTGGTTCACCTCGTAGGCGTACGCCTGAAACGCGTCCAGAGAATCAAAAACGACGTCGACGCTCACCGCCAATACGGCCCATGAATGCACCTCCGGAATCCAGCCGTTGTCGCCAGGAGGCTCGTGCACCCAGGTGTGCAGCGGCGACGGCAAGTGCGGCAACAGCGCCTTGGCGTCGATGCCATCCATGAACTGCCGAAACACGCTCCCCTTCAGCTTGAACTGGGGATACGACTCCAAGCCTTGCGGCAGCTGCTTCAAATAGGCCTGCAACGACGCTGACATCGACTACGCCATCGACCACAACCCCTTGGAGTTGAGGGGGCGCCCCCAATTGCGTCGCGTGGTGGCCATGACAACTGCGACGAAAAGGGTCAGGCAGCGCATGGCGGCGGTCTGCCAGCGGGCACCAGAACACGACCTCGCCTCCTGAAACCAAACAGGCCTTCCACGCAAAACGGCGCCCAGAAGGCGCCGTTCGATGCGTTTGACGGGCTGGCCTCAGCCGTTGAGCACCGACTGCAGGGTGATGCCCATTTCAGCAGGGGTCGGCGACACTTTGATGCCGGCTGCTTCCATGGCGGCCACTTTGTCTTCGGCGCCGCCTTTGCCGCCGGAGATGATGGCACCTGCGTGGCCCATGCGACGTCCGGGAGGCGCCGTGCGGCCCGCGATGAAGCCGACGACGGGCTTCTTCATGTTCTCTTTGACCCAAGCGGCGGCTTCTTCTTCAGCGGTGCCCCCGATTTCGCCAATCATGATGACGGCGTGGGTGTCGTCGTCGTTGTTGAAGGCGTCGAGGACGTCGATGAAGTTGGTGCCGGCGACAGGGTCACCGCCGATGCCGACGCAGGTCGACTGGCCGATGCCGAGGGCCGTGAGCTGGCCGACGGCTTCGTAGGTCAAGGTGCCCGACTTGGAGACCACGCCGATGTTGCCGGCTTTGTGGATGTGACCGGGCATGATGCCGATCTTGCACTCATCGGGGGTGATGACGCCGGGGCAGTTGGGGCCGATGAGGCGCGAGGAGCTGCCGTCGAGAACGCGCTTCACTTTCACCATGTCGAGGACGGGGATGCCTTCGGTGATGCAGATGACGGTCTCGATTTCAGCCGCGATGGCCTCGAGGATGGCGTCGGCGGCGAACGGAGGGGGCACGAAGATGACGGTGGCGTTGCAGCCGGTCTCTTGTTTGGCCTCGGCCACGGTGTTGAAGATGGGGCAAGTGTAGGTTTTGCCGTCTTGCTCGTGGGAGAACGTCTGGCCGCCCTTGCCGGGGGTCACGCCGCCAACCAGTTGCGTGCCGTAGGCAGCGCATTGGCCCGCGTGAAAACCACCAGCCGAGCCGGTGATGCCTTGGACGATGAGTTTGGTGTCCTTGTTGATGAAGATGCTCATGATGTGCCTTCAGTGCCACGGCCGTCGTCGACGCCGGGCGAAAAGTGGGGGTGGCCTCAGGACGCAGCGCGCGAGGGCAAGCCTTTCGACGAGTCGAACCCGTCGTTGAACGGATGGTGGTCGCTCAGCGACGTCACTTTGGAGGACGGCGCGGGGCGCATGGGGGCGGTGACCTCGACCTCGGGGTTTTGCTCAGGCACGACAGCGTCGTCGCCGGTGAGCTTTTTGCCGAGGTTGCGAATCACGCGAACCATTCGTTTGGGGCGGGCCAGTCGCATGCGAATCCTGGGGCGACAGAAACGAGGAGGAGCAGGCCGTCGACGTCGACGGCCTCGTCAGCCAAAAGCTCAGGCGGCGGCCGCAGCCACAACCTTCTTGGCGCCGTCGAGCATGTCGTCTGCAGGCTGCAGCGCGAGACCCGACTCTGCCAGGATGGCCTTGCCCTTTTCGACGTTGGTGCCCGCGAGGCGAACCACCAACGGCACCTCGAGGCCCAGCTCTTTGGCTGCCGCGACCACGCCTTCGGCGATGACGTCGCACTTGGCGATGCCGCCGAAGATGTTGACGAACACGGCCTTCACGGCTGGGTCTTCCAAGATGATCTTGAAGGCTGCCGTGACCTTGGCTTGGTCGGCGCCGCCGCCCACGTCGAGGAAGTTGGCGGGCTCGCCCCCTTCGTGCTTGATGATGTCCATGGTGGCCATGGCCAAGCCGGCGCCGTTCACCATGCAGCCGATGTTGCCGTCGAGCGCCACGTACGACAGGTCGTACTTGGCAGCCTCGTTTTCACGCGGGTCTTCTTCGGCGGGGTCGCGCATTTCGCTGACCCACTTCTGACGGTACAGGCCGTTGTCGTCGAAGTTGAACTTGGCGTCGAGGGCGATGACGTCGCCGTCGCCGGTGATGACGAGGGGGTTGATTTCGGCGAGGCTGGCGTCGGTGCCGATGAAGGCTTCGTACAGCCCCATGAAGAACTTCACGGCCTTGCTGACTTGTTTGCCTTCGAGGCCGAGCGCGAACGCCAAGTTGCGGGCTTGGTACGGCATCAGGCCGGTGACGGGGTCGGCCCACTCCTTGAGGATTTTCTCAGGGGTTTCTTCAGCGACGGTCTCGATCTCCACGCCGCCTTCGGTGGAGGCCATGACGGCGACGCGGCCGTTGTCACGGTCGAGCACCATGCCGACGTACAGTTCGCGGGCGATGTCGCAGCCTTGCTCGACGAGGAGCTTGCTCACCTTTTGCCCTTCAGGGCCGGTTTGGTGGGTCTTGAGCATCATGCCGAGGATGGCGTCGGCGTGCTCTTGGGCCTCGGCTTTGTTCTTGGCGAGCTTCACGCCGCCGCCTTTGCCGCGGCCACCTGCGTGAATTTGCGCCTTGATGACGCAGGGGTAGCCGAGTTCTTCGGCGGCTTTGACGGCGTCCTCGACGGATTCACACACGTGGCCTTGGAGGGTGGCAACGTTGTACTTCCGGAGGATTTCTTTTCCCTGAAACTCGTGGATCTTCATGGTCGACCTGGATGTCCAGAAAACTCTGTGGGGTGTGCTGCGCCCGGTTCGACGGAGCGGAGCGGAGGGGGCCGCGCCACACTGGCGGGCTAGAAAGGGAGGCCGTCGATAGCACCAGTTGCCCAAGCCTTCAACCGCACCCGACGTGGAATTGCGTGTTGTTTCAGCTTTTTTCGCGACGTTTGCGTGACGCATTGCGGCAACACGGTGTCGACGCTGCACCTGCTGCGCCAGACGCCGGTCTGTAGAACGCGTCATGCGTGTCTTTCGCCAGTTGTTGTCGACGCTTCACCCAACGTCTCCCCCGCCCCAGCGCTGGCTGTATGTGCCGTACGACCAGCTGCACCTGCGGCTTTCGCCGCTGGATGCCGACGACGCTTCCTCGCAGTGGGGCCTGGTGTTGGTGGAAAGCCTCGAACGGGGGCGGCGGCGTCCTGTGCACAAGCAAAAGCTGGCGCTGCTTCTGAGCAACCAACGGCATTTTGCGCTGGAGGCCGCCAAGGCGGGGTTTCACGTCACCTATCTCGCAGGGGCGGCGCCCATTTCTGAGCAGCTTCGAGCGTTCGCGGCGGAGGCGTCGACGTCGTTGACATTGCGCGAAGCGGCCGAGCGTGACCTGCGCGCAGAACTGCAGCCGCTCATCGACGACGACGTGCTGCAAGTGGGCCGCCACCGAGGCTGGCTCACGTCGCGAGAGACGTTTTTGCAGAGCCAGGGAAAACGCAAGCAATGGCGCATGGACGCCTTTTACAAGAAAGTGCGCCAACAGACGGGACTGCTCATGGACGGCGACCAGCCCGAAGGCGGTGCCTACAGCCACGACGTCGAAAACCGGCTGCCATACAAGGCCAAAGCCCGCCAAGCGGCGCCGCTGCCGACGGTGCCGACGTTTGCCGTCGACGAGGTCACCCAAGAGGTCATCGCGCTCGTCGAGGAGGCTTTCGCCGACCACCCGGGTGTCATCACCCCCACGTCGCTGCCCGTCACCCTCGACGACGCGAAGCGCAGTTGGGCCTGGGCGCTGCAGGAGTGCCTGCCACATTTTGGCCCCTACGAAGACGCCATGACGACGTCGTCGCACAGCTTGTTTCACACGTTGGTGTCGCCCCTGTTGAACCTGCACCGATTGCTGCCGCGTGACGTCGTGCAGGACGTCTCGGACGCCGACCATCTGCCGCTGCCCAGCCGCGAGGGGTTCATCCGGCAGGTCATTGGCTGGCGGGAGTTTGTGAAGCACATCCACGACGTCACCGATGGCTTTCGGCGACTGCCGGACGGCACAACCCCCGCCGTGCTCGACATGCCCGCCGCGCCGTCTTGGCCCCACCAGGCCGCCCCCCTGCCGGACGGAATCGACGGGGGCGCCTGCCCCTCCGCCCTGGAGGCCGAGGCGCCGTTGCCGGCAGCGTTTTGGGGGACACCATCGGGCTTGGCGTGCCTCGACGACGTCACCTCCAAGGTCATGCAGACCGGCTACGCCCACCACATCGAGCGGCTGATGGTGCTGGGCAACATCGCCACCCTCCTCGACGTCCGGCCGCGCGCGCTGACCGACTGGTTCTGGGCGGGGTTCATCGACGCCTACGACTGGGTGGTGGAGCCCAATGTGCTGGCCATGGCGACCTATGGCACGGGCCCGGTGATGACCACCAAGCCTTACGTGTGCTCGGCGAACTACTTGCACAAGATGTCAGACGCCTGCAGCTCGTGTGCGTTTCACCCGAAGAAAAACTGCCCCATCACCCAGATGTACTGGGCATTTCTCGACGACAAACGGCCTCAGCTGGAGAAGAATGTTCGGCTGGCCATGCCGTATCGCAACTTGGCCCGCCGGTCGGATGCGCAAAAGGCCCACGACCACGCTGTCGCCGACTGGGTGAAGCAGACCCTGGCCAACGGCGAGGTGCTCGACGTGTCTGCCCTGCCCGTGTTGAACGAGTGAAGCTGCCCGTCTCTAGATGGAGAGGCTGCCCTCGCGGAAGTCGCTCTTGGCCAAGTGGGCGTTGATGAGCACAGGGATGCCCGCAGCGGCCGCTGCTTTTGCCTCTTTGAAGACGCGTTCGACGTCAGTGATGTCGTCGAGCAAGAAGCCTTTGCCACCGAGGCCTTCCACCGCCTTGTGGTAGGGGGTTTGCTCGAGCATGACGCCCACGTCGTCATCGAGGAGCTTCACCTGATCGCGGGCGATTTGGCTCCAACAGCCGTCGTTGCCCACGACGGCGATGACGCCGAGTTTGTGCCGCGCGAAGGTGTCGAATTCAGCGAGAGAAAAGCCCACCGAGCCGTCGCCATACAGCAGCCACACGTCGTCATCGGGGTTTTGCAGTTTGGCGCCCATGGCGAACCCGGCGCCGACACCGAGGGTGCCGAACACGCCTGGGTCGAGCCAGCGCAGCGGCGCTCGCGGCCGCACGATGTACGACGCTGTCCCGATGAAGTCGCCGCCGTCGACGACAAAGATGCCCTTGTCGCTGACGTGTTGCTCGATGTGCCAGCACAGCGCCAGCGGGTTCACGCCGACGCCACCTGCGGGGCCCTTCTCGGCGTCGCGCTCGATCTCAGCATCGCGAGCGGCGTTGCGTTCGCGCAAGTGCTCGAGGTGGTGCTGCCACGACGACGGACGCTCATGGGCCACCAAGTCGAGTTCGTCGGCCAAGGCACACAAGAAGGCGCCGGGGTCGGTGCGCACGGCGAGGTCGGGGATGCGGTTCTTGTAGAGGTCGGCCGTCCGCAAGTTGGCACTGATGAGGTGAGCGCGCTTTTTGATATGGGCGCCGTAGTCGAGCCTGAAGTCAGCGGTGACGCCGGCGAGCACCACGCAGTCGCTGTCTTTGAGCGCCAGGCGCCGTTTGTGCCGCATTTGCAGCGGGTGGTTCTTGCCCAGCAACCCCCGCGCCATGCCTGACAAAAACACAGGGATGCCCAGGCGCCCAATGGCGTCCGCCACGCGCTCCACGTTGGCGACGTCGACGAGGGCCTGGCTGCTGACCAACAACAAGGGGCGCTTGGCCTTCAAAAGCGCCTTGGCCGCCTGCTGCAGCTGGCGAGCGCTGTGCTGCGGGGCATGCACGCCGGCACGTTCGCCGCGCAACAGCTTGGTGCCGCCCGAGAAGAGGTCGTCGACGTGGCGGTTGAGCACGAATTCCAGCGCGCGGGCGGCCAGTGGTTTGCTCTTGCCGTCGTCGTCACCGGGGGCTTTCATGCCGTACCACTCGCGCACCACGCCCTCGGGGTACAGCAGGTCGACTGGGGTCTCGACGAAGACGGGCCCCGGCACGCCCGAGCGCGCCACACGGAAGGCCTCGTCGACGGCCGGGCCAAGGTCGCGCACGGTGGCGACGGGGATGGCCTTCTTCACGTGGGGCTTGATGACCTCCATCTGGTCGATGTCTTGCAACGCCCCCCTGCCCCGCAACGCCGTCGCCGTGGCGCCGCCAAAGACGACCATCGGGCTTTGCGCCATCTGCGCATTTTTCACGGCGGTGAGGGTGTTGGTGACGCCGGGCCCTGCGGTGACTGCGCAGACGCCGGCGGTGCCGCTCAAACGGCCCATGACGTCGGCAGCGAAGGCGGCGTTGGCTTCGTGGCGTACGTCGATGATGCGGATGCCCAGCGCCTTGGCCCCCGACAAAATGGGCGAGATGTGCCCGCCACACAGTGTGAACAAGTGGCGCACGCCATGTTCGTACAAGTGCCGGGCGACGACGTCACCGCCATGGATGGTCTTGCTCACGGGCTCCCCCCTTTTACTTGGCCAACACGTGTTTGCGGGGCACCACACAGTGGAAGGTGCCTTTGAAGACGGCCGTGGCCTCGTCACCAACGACACATTCGACGACGACGTCGACGATGCGCTTCTTGCCGTCGCTCGACGTCACTTTCGCCTTGGCGCAGACCTCATCGCCGACCTGGGTGGGAGCCAGAAATGCGGTATCGGCTTTGGCGAGCACCACGGTGGGCTCGTTGACGGCGAGCATGGCGGCATAGTCGGCGAGGCCGAAGGTGAAGCCGCCGTGCACCAGGCCGGTGTCGTCGCCCCTCATCTCGTCGCGCAACACCAGCGTCACCTCGGCGACGCCGTCGTCGACGACGACGGGGGTGCCGACCCAGTCCGGATGGATGCGTTGGTGGGTGTTGATCTTCAGCACTATCCCGCCTCTTCGTTGGAGTCATCGTCGTCGGAGTCATCATCGTCGGAGTCTCCGTCGACTGCGCCCCCGTCGTCGGAGTCGTCGATGGGGGCCCCGTCATCGGACGAGAGCGAACTCTCCGCCGAGCTGTCGTCGGATGACTCTTCGGAGGTGTCGTCGACGGGGGCCCCCTCCTCGGTGTCGTCAGATGCGGCAGCGCCTTCGTCGGAGTCGTCCTCGTCGGAGTCGTTCTCGTCGGAGTCGTCCTCGTCGGAGTCGTCCTCGTCGGAGTCGTCCTCGTCGGAGTCGTCCTCGTCGGAGTCGTCCTCGTCGGAGTCGTCCTCGTCGGCGTCGTCCTCGTCGGCGTCGTCCTCGTCGGCGTCGTCCTCGTCGGAGTCGTCGGGCTTGGCATCGCCTTCACCCGAGCCCGCAGACGCAGCGTCGTCGGATGCGGCATCGGTGTCGTCGGAGTCGTCGGAGTCGGCAAGCTCGGCGTCGTCACCGCCAGGCTCGGCCGTGTCGTCCTCGGCCGCAGCTTCTTGGTAGTCGGGGTCCTGCTCCACCTCCTCAAGGATGGCGCCCGCCTCGGCCGTCGCCTCTTCGGCTTCTTTTGCTGCCCTTTGCAGAAACTCCTCTTGTTTGCGCTGGGCCTCTTTTTCGCGACGCTCACGCTCCGCTTCGGCCGCCAGCTCACGCCAGTTTTCGGGGATTTCGGCGTCGGGATCGGTCATCGCCGTCACCCGGGCGTCGACGTGTTTGGCCTCGCCGAGGGCCCGCTGCAGCGACTCCATGGCGCGGTCGCTCTCGGCGCGGGTCTCGTCTGACACCAGCTCGCCGCCCTCGTTGGGGTCGAAGAGGTCGCGCACGACGACTGGGCCCTGGTCGCCAGCGGGCAGCGCGTCGGGCTCGTCTTTGCCTTCAAGCTCTTGCAGCTGGCGCAGCGTCGGCAGGTCGTGCAGAGACCGGATGCCAAAAAACGCCAAGAAGCCCTTGGTCGTGCCGTACAGCAGCGGGCGCCCGACGTCGTCGGCCTTGCCAATGACCCGCACGAGGCCGCGCTCCATCAACGACTTCACCGCACCGGCGCAGTCGACGCCCCGAATCTCCTCCATCTGGGGTTTGGTGACGGGTTGGCGGTAGGCGACGATCGACAACGTTTCCAACGCCGCTTTCGACAACCGCGTCGGACGCTCTTTGCGGAGCTGGTGGATGAAGCGCGCGTTCGGCTGCGCCGTGTAGAACGTGTATCCCCCGCCGATGTCGACGATGCGCAGACCGTGTCCGACGGTGCGGTCGGGCGCATTCCAGCGCGCGGTGAGGTCGTCGACGGCGGCTTTGACCTCCTCGAGGGTGACTTCCTCATCGGCGGCCGCAAACGTGTCTTTCAGACGGCGCACCGTCACGGGCTCTGGCGTCACCAAAAGGAGCGATTCGATCGCCGACGGCATCCACGTCGGAAACGGCGGCTTCTCCTCGACGGGGGCGTCGTCCAGCTTCACAGCGGCGGACTCAGCGGCGGTGGGCTCAGGCTCGGGCGCGCTGCCGTCGAGCTCAAGCTGCGTGGCCGGCCCGACGTCGTCGACATCCGTCTCCGCCGCAGCAGGAACATCCTCATCTGGAAGGACGTCGCCGCCAGAGCCATACGCCGACTCTGCGTCAGGCTCAGGCTCGTCGCTCTCCTCATCAGGAACGTCGTCAAGCGCATCAGGGAGGTCGGGGTCGGCCGAGTTATCCAGAGGCCCGTCGTCGACCTCACCGTCGCCGTCGTCGACCTCACCGTCGTCTGAGACCTCACCGTCGTCTGAGACCTCGTCGTCTTTGGGGTACAGCCGCAGCAGTGCGTTGAGCACTTCGTCTTCGTCGGCCGCGACTGCTGCCACGTCGAACCCAGACGCTTCTGACAAATCTGCGATGCCGTCGGCGTTGGCGGGGTCGATCATCGCCACCAACAGCTGCCCGCCCGCCAGGTTCAGGGGCACGGCTTCGTATTTGCGGGCCGCGGCCGCTGGCACCAAGCCGATGACGTCGTCGTCGATGTCGAAATCGTCAAAGCCCAGCAGCAGCTTGCCGTCGTCGACAACGTCACTGAGGTCTTCGGGAGCCACAAAGCCCACCTGCACGCGCGCCTCAGCGTCGTCTGGGCCGGAGGCGGAGTCGGGGGTGGGGTCTTCGGTGTCGTTCGACATACGTGCAGTCTCTCAGGCCTCAGGCGCAGCGGTTACGCGGTGGCATAGTCGTCGACGATGGACATGTCTTCAATGTCGTCGAGGTTCTCGTGCACCGGCGTGACGTAGATGTCGCCCCCTTCGTGCCCGGCGTTTTCGGCGGGCTGGGCGACCTTCAGCAGCTTCAGCTTGGTCATTTCCAAAATGGCCAGCAGGGTGACGATGATGTTCTTGCGGGAGTATCCGCCGAAGCGGGCCACGACGTCACGCAACGAAAAGTGTTCTTTTTCACGGGCGTAGTCGACGAGGTCGTTGATGCGGGCGCCCACGTTCAGGCGCTCCAAGATGACCTCGTGCACCACGCGTTTCTTCGACCTCTTCAACATGCGCGCCAGCAGGCGGATCAGCTCCAGCGTCTCAATCGCCGCCAACTCGGGTTCGGCCCGCAACAGCTGCACGTCGGCCTCGTCCGACGACTGCGTGCCGGGCGGCCGGCGAAACATGTCGCGTCCGAGCCAGTTGAGCTTCTCAAACGCGGCCGCCGCGGCTTGAAACCGCTGGTACTCCAGCAGACGCCGCACCAGCGCCGCCCGGGGGTCTTCTTCTTCTTCGTCAGACTCCTCCTTGGGCAGCAGCATCTTGCTTTTGATGTGCGCCAGCGTCGACGCCATCACCAAAAACTCGCCGGCGATGTCAAGGTTCAACGCCCGCATGTCTTCGAGCACCTTCAGGTAGTGCTCGGTGATTTCGGCGACGTTGATGTCGAAGATGTCGATGGAGTCGCGCTTGATGAGGTGCAACAGCAGGTCAAACGGCCCCTCAAACAGCGGGAGGTCGACGAGGATCTGCTCTGAGTCTGGCGACGGGATGTAGCCCTTGACGTCGTCGGTGCCGAATTTGCCTTTGGCGTCGACCCAGAATTCTTCGGTGCCCGCGCGAACGACGCCATCCGGAAGGGGCTCTTCCGGCTCAGGAGGGGGCTTGAAGTCGTTCTTTTTCTTGCTCAAGCGACCTCACCCGCTACCTGGCCCACAAGTCCCAGGTGATGAGGCCTCCGTCGAGGAAGACCACGTCGTCAAAGCCCCGCTGCATGAGCAGCCGGGTGGCCAACTTGGAGCGTCGACCGGTGTGCGACACCACCACCACGGGCTTTTTGCTGTCGAGCTCATCGAGTCGATCGCGCAGTTCTTCGAGGGGCAGGTGCAACGCCTTGGAGGGGTAGACCTGCTGGTCGCCCTTGTCGCCGTGGCCAACGTCGATGATCTGCGGCGTGTCGTCGCGGCCGATGAGGTCGTGTAACGTTTCGCAGTCGATGGTGCGCACTTCGCCCTCTTTCACCATGGCCGCCAAGAAGCCGCAGGTGTTGATGGGGTCAGACGCGGTGCCCAGCGTCGAATCGTAGGCGATGTCGAGGTCGGCGACGCGGTTGGGCGACCAGCCCTCCAACACGGCGGCGGCGAGAATGTCGATGCGACGCGGCACACCCGTGTCGCCCCAGACTTCGCCGCCCACGACGACGTCGCGCTCTTTGTCGACGACGATGCGCACGCAGATGTTTTTGCGGTCTTTGAGCCAGGGCTCGCCCGTCCACGCAGGCACGGTGCTCACCTGGATGCGGTCGCGGTCGTGTTCGCCTTCGCAGAACGCATGCCGGGCTTCATCGGCGGTCAGGCCTGTTCGCGCCAGCCACAAATCGCCGATGTGGTGCATGACGGTGCCGGCGACGGGGTTGAGCTCTTCTTTGCGCTCTGGGCCGTTGGTGGCCGCCAGCGCCGCATTGCGGCCGGCCACCTGTGCCGTCTGGTCGATGATGGCGGCTTGCGGCACCCACAGATGGCCGTGGGTGACGGCGTGCTGCACCGAGACGGCGGTGCCACAAGCAAAGACGTTGCGCAGGGTGGTCTTCATGTGGCGGTCGGTGCGCACCGAGCCGTCTGCGTTGAGGCTGGCCTGGTCTTTGAGCAACGCGGTGCGCGGACGCATGCCCGCCGCCACGACGACGAGGTCGGTGTCGATGTGCTCGCCGTTGTCGAGGTGCACCCGTTTGCCGCCGGAGTCGTTGTCTTCGACCTGGGTGATGCGCCGGCTGAGGCGCAGCTGGATGCCTTCACGCACCAGCGCACGCGCGGCACGGCGGGAGGCCAACAGCGAGAACCCAGGCAGAATGCGCGGCTGCGCCTCGACGATGTCGACCTTGAGGCCGGCGGCGGTGAGGCCTTCGGCAGCGTCGACGCCGAAGGCACCGCAGCCGATGATCACCGCATGCTGGGCGCCGTCGTCGATGGCCGATTGAATGCGCTGCAAGTCGTCGAGGTTGCGAAAGTTGCTGACGCGGTCGCCGTCGAGGCCGGGGATGGGCAACGTCTTGCTGACGGCGCCGCCTGAGAACACCACAGCGTCATAGCGGATGCGCTCGACGCCCTCCGGCGTCTTCACCACCACCCGCTGCGAGTCGGTGTCGATGGCGGTGACCTCGGCCCCGGTTTTGACCTCGATGCGATAGCGTTTTTGAAAAAATTCTTCGCGTTCAGCGTCGAGGTCTTCGAGCCAACCCACCTGCCCTTCGAGGTGGTAGCGCAAGCCGGCCTGCACCCAGCTCACGTGGTCGCGTTTTTCGAGCAAGATGATGCGGGCATGCTCGGCAAACGACCGTGCACGCGCAGCGGCCACCGGCCCCCCATTGGCCCCACCGATCACGACAATGGTCTTCGACATGGTCTGCTCCCCGTTGGGCGCTCACGCCAGGAGCGGCGCCCCTACGGCAACCACCTCCCCGACGTCAGCGCGGGGCCGCAACCTACCCGAGGCCGACCGCTTCTGCGACGGTTGAATGCAGCTGAGGCAACTTTTTTCGAGGGGCCGCCAATTGCCAACGCCACCGGCCCTCACGAGCTGGTGGCGAAGGAATGCAACAGCTTTTGGACGGCTATGCGGCTTCTTGCTGCTCGGCGGCCGCGAACACCAACGCCATGACCTCAGAAGGCACTTCAGACGACACACGGTAGTAGGTCTGTTTGCCCACCGAGCGCGCCGTGAGGAAGCCCAAGCTGCGCAGTTGCTTCAGCATCGTCGACGTGGCCGACAACGACAAACCCACCACCGCGGCGATGTCGCCGACGCAAAGCTCCGCCACCGACAAGGCGATGAGCACCTTCAGGCGTGACGGATGCGCCAGCCCCGCCAGCAGGTCAGAGGCCACCCGCAGCACATGCTCGTCGGGCATGACGTCAAAGACCTTCTCGACGCCATCTGGGTCAAAGACGGCAATCTCTTTGGGCATGTCGTTGGGGCGCGCCGCCCCTTTCTTGGCACGCACCTTGGGCCGCTGGCTCTTCTTGGCGGCGGCTTTTTTCTTCTTGGCGGGGGCTTTTTTGGTCGACTTGCGGCTGGCCATGGGGCGCTCCAAAGGGGCCGCGTTCGCTGCGGCTCAACTACATTTCCACGCTTGTGCAACTCAACGCAAAAAAGGGGCTCGAATTTTTTCTCAGATTCTTGCCCCAACCCCCCGTTTTTCTTCTGCGTCCCTTTCTTCTACGCCGGTTTTGCAAGCACCAAAGTGAGATGCTGCGAAATCCTCGCCCATCATAGAGCGCTGTTTTATTTCACTCTTCTGTCATTGCAGAACCATCTGAGCGACCCTTCCGCGCGAAACGAAAAAACCGCGGGGGCCGGTGATGGATCCGACGCCGGTTGCGTCCCACCGGTCGCACAGGCATGGCCAGCTTCGGCTTTGCCGCCTGTTTTTGCATCGATCCTTCACCCGACGGAGCCGCCCCCATGGCCAAAAACCTCGTCACCCCCGCCCTGCCCTACGCCAATGGCGCGATTCACCTCGGACACCTCGTCGAGCACGTCCAGGTCAACATCTTCGTGCGCGCCTTGCGCATGGCGGGCGAAGAGGTGCTGTACGTGTGTGGCGCCGACTCCCACGGCACCCCCATCGAGCTCAACGCCCTCAAAGCCGGCAAAGACCCCGCCGAGTTCGTCGAGGCGTGGCGCCAATCCCACGAGGCCACCTTCGGCAAATTCTCGGTCGCCTTCGACGGCGGCTACGGCTCGACCCACAACGAGAAGAACAAAGAGCACGCCGCGCGCATCTACCAAGCCCTCAAAGACGACGGCGCCATCTACAAAAAGACCGTCACCCAGCTCTACGACCCTGAGGCCAACCGCTTCTTGCCCGACCGCATGGTCAAAGGCACCTGCCCCAAGTGCAAGGCCGAAGACCAGTGGGGCGACAGCTGCGACAACTGCGGCACCACCTACTCGCCCTCCGAGCTCATCGACCCCAAGTCGTCCATCACCGGCGCCACCCCCGTCGAGAAAGACTCCGAACACGTCTTTGTGAAGCTCTCGCAATACGAAGACTTCTTGAAGACATGGACGTCTGAAGGCGCCGTGCCCGACGAGGTGCAGAACTTCTTGAAGGGCTGGTTCGAAGGCGGATTGCGCGACTGGGACATCAGCCGCGACGGCCCCTACTTCGGCTTCGAAATCCCCGGCGAAGACGACAAGTACTTCTACGTGTGGCTCGACGCGCCCATCGGCTACCAGTCGCTCACCGAGAAGGCGGCTGCCGAGCGCGGTCAGTCGTTCGACGACTACTGGAAAGACCCCGACACCAAAATCTACCACTTCATCGGCAAAGACATCGTGTACTTCCACACGCTGTTCTGGCCCGCCATGTTGCACGCCGCCAAAGACACGTTGCCGACGCTGGTGCCCGTGCACGGCATGCTCACCGTCGACGGCGTGAAGATGAGCAAGTCGAAAGGCACGTTCATCAACGCCGACCATTTCTACGATGTGCTCGGCGACATTGGCGCGGATGCGCTGCGCTACTACTTCGCTTGCAAGCTCGGCGGCGGCATCGAAGACCTCGACCTCAACCTCGAAGACTTCACCGCTCGCGTGAATGCCGACTTGGTCAACAAGACCATCAACTTGGTGTCGCGCACCATCCCTCAGCTGCACAAGCACAACGAGGGCAAGCTGGCTGGCTTTGACGACGACGCCGTCGCCCAAGAGCTGGTTGCGGCCGTCAAAGAAGGCGCGCAGTCCGTCGCCGACGACTACCGCAGCTTGAACTACGCGCAAGCCGTGCGCACCGTCGTGGGCCTCGCCGAAAAGGGCAACAAATACCTGCAAGACGGCACTCCCTGGGTCGTGGCCAAAGAAGACCCCGCCAAGGCGGCCAAGATGCTCACCACCGCCCTGTGGGTCGGCAAGGTGTGTGTGGCGCTGCTAAAGCCGGTGTTGCCGCGTGTGGCAGAAGGTCTGGAGGGCATCCTCCACGTCGACGACGGGTTCACCTTCGAGAACGCCACCGCCGACTTCGTCGATGGCCAGTCCATCGAGCCCTACACCCACCTCTTCAAGCGGCTGGTGCCGGGCGAGGTGCAAAAGCTCATTCAGCCCGACGGCAGCGCCGAGAAAAAGAAGGCGAAGCCGAAGAAAGACAAGAAGAAGAAAGAACCGCCTCCCCTGAAAGACGGCGAAATCAACTTCGACGACTTCATGAAGGTCGACTTGCGTGCCGCCAAAGTCATCAAAGCCGAGGACGTCGACGGCGCCGACAAACTCATCAGCGTCACTCTCGACGTGGGCGAGCTCGGCGAACGTCACGTGTTCAGCGGGCTGAAGCCGCATCTGCAACCGGCCGACCTCATGGGCAAGATGGTGGTGCTCGTCGCCAACCTCCAGCCGCGCAAGATGCGCGGCAAGATGAGCGAGGGGATGATTCTCGCCGGCGGTGACGACGTGCCTGTGCCATTGTCTGCCGAAGGCTGTGCGCCAGGACAGCGCATCCGCTGAGGGCAGCATCAAGGGCCCCCTCATGGGGCCTTTGGCGTGTCCAATGCAGCATTTGGCAGGCGCCCTCGGCGTCTTGTGTCACCTCGAAACGTCTCACCTGCGGGATTTGGCAGTTGTGCTCGACGGTGCCCATCTGAGATCGATACAAAGAAGCAGCTCAGCCGATGGCAGGGGGAGTCATGAGCTTCGAGTCTGGCGCCTATCTCGACGTTTTGGTGCTGCGGTGGCCCACGCCCGCGGTCGATGACGTCGTCGCCATGCACCAACAGCTGCAGACGTTCGCGGAGACCCGCGACGAAGCCCACCTCGTGGTGGTGGTTCCGCCGCAGCGCAAAGCGTTGTCTCCTCACGTGCGCGAGGGCGTCAGTCAGCTGGTGGCGACGCTCTCACCCCATTGCGCCACGCTCAGCGTTGTCGTCGAGGGAGACGGATTCGAGCGTGCAGGCATCCGCGCCGTCGTCGCCGGCGCCGTCGCGGCCGCGCAAGACGACAACGTGCTCATCACCGACTCCCTCACCGAGGCGCTGCGGCACACCCAACTGCCAGACATGACACAGCAAACGGTGATGACCTACGCCAAGCACGACGAGATGGTGGGCCAGCAAGCATAGCCGTCCTCAGTCGCGCAACAACGGAACGGCCGACGACGTGGCACCGCCCTGGCCGCCGGTGAGAGACGGACGCGCTGCGCGCAAAGCGTGGGCATACAGCCGAGCCTTGACGGCGTTGCCTCCGACGAGGCTGCCCACAAAGCCGCCGACCCAAATGACGAGCATGCCGACAAGGCCCCACCACGTTTCCCCCGCCAGGCCAAAGCCGAGTGCTGGGCCGAGAACGACGCTGGCGAAGGTGCCGACGACTTGGGCGAACGACACCCACGCCAGCCCGACCTTGGTGCGGGCCAAGGTCCCCACGGGCACCATGCCTTTGTGCTGGTCGAGGGCATCGCGCAGGGCGATGGCGTCTGCAGATGAGACGCGGTCGGGCACATCGGGGAGGACGTCGTGCTCTGCCACGGCCTACTCCATCCGCAAAGGCACCGCCGTCGACGACGCTCCGCCGCTTTGCGCGCCTGCCAGAGGGGGGCGTGTCGCCTGCAACGCCTTCAAATACGCCCTGTGGCTTCCGCGGTCGGCGACGATGGCGGGGATGAAGAAGCCCGCCGCATACAACGTCATGGTGACGCCCAACGTGACCATCGAAACCCCGGCCAAACCGACGGCCAATGCGGGAGCGCCAAACAGCGTCACGACGCCGATGCCAACTTGGGCGATGCGCAGCGTTTTGACCTTGGTCTCCGCCTGCACGCGTTCCTTGAGGGGAACGAGCGCGACGTGACTCTTGTAGAAGTCGCGTGTGAACTCCGTCGACGCCATGCGCAGGTTGGCGACGTCGTGCTCAAAGGTCTTTTTCGTCGCCATTGTCAACCCCGCAACAAAGGCACCGCCGTCGACGATGAGGGGCTGCCTTGCACCTCATCAAGGGAGGGCCGCACCGACCGCAGGGCACGCTGGTACAGGCCTGCCTTCAAGAAGTTGCCACCAACCCACGACAGCGCACCTGCGCCCCAAATGCCAACCGCCAAGAACAGCATCATCCACAGCAGGTTGTCGTGAAAGAAGGACATGCCCAGGGCTGGCACCACGCACACCGTCACAAACAACCCCAGCACCTGCCCGAACCACACCCAGGCGGTGGCCACCTTGGTGGCGGCGACGACGCGTGGCGGCAGGGTCTCTTCGTGGTCGAGAAACGCCCGGCGGCTCTCCACCGCAGCTGCGATCGACTGCCGCATCAGGACGCCCTTGCCGCCGGCCACGATTCTACAACTGCCCGAGTCGGGCTTTGGTGAAGAGGTCGACGTAGCCGTTCTCATCGAGGGCGATGGGGTTGCCGCCGGCGGCCGCATCGTTGACGGCGCCATGGGCGAGCGCGGCGGTGTGCGCCTCCTCCATGCCGAGGTCGGCGAGCGTGTGCGGGATGTTCAGCTGTTTGCGCAGCTCCAACACCCAAGTCAGCACGGCGTCGCAGGCGTCGTCACCCGGCAGTTGCAGCGCGTTTTGCAGCGTCGTCATGGCCGGCTGAATGGCGGCGCGGTTGCGCTCGAGCACGTAGGGCATGACGACGGCATTGATCATCCCATGGTGCGCCTTCAGCTGCGCGCCAAACGGGTGCGCCATGGCGTGCATGGCGCCGAGGCCTTTTTGAAAGGCGGTCGCGCCCATCAACGACGCTGCCAACATCCCGGCGCGGGCGTCGACATTGCTGCCGTCGTCGACGACGGCGACGAGATGCTCCTGCACGAGGCGGATGCCCTCACATGCGATGCCGTCCGCCTGGGGGTGAAAGCCCGGGGCACAGATGGCTTCGAGGTTGTGGCTGAGGGCGTCCATGCCCGTCGCTGCGGTCAGCCCCTTGGGCAAGCTCAACGTCAGCTCAGGGTCGGCGATGACGCGGGCGGGCAGCATGTTGGCGTGAAAGATGATGACTTTGCGGCTGGGCGCGTCGGCGTTCACCTGGGTGATGACAGAGGCGCGGCCGACCTCGCTGCCGGTGCCTGCCGTCGTCGGCAGCGCGACCACCGGCAGCATTTTGTCGACGTCAGCACGCAGGTGGTTGTCGCCGACGTCTTCGAAGTCCCACAGCGGCCGGCCTTGATGCACCGCAAGCGCGATGGCTTTGGCGGCGTCGAGCGCAGAGCCTCCGCCCAACGCGACGACGCCGTCTGCGTTGTGGGCGCGGACTGCCTCCATCCCGGCGTCGACGTTCTCACCGGTGGGGTTGCCCTCGACGTCGGCGAACAGGCTTGCCTGCAGCCCTGCTCCGCCGAGCTGGTCGACGAGCTTTTGCACAAACGGCAGGTCTTTGAGGCCGGGGTCGGTGACGACGAGCGGACGCGTCATGCCCAACTCTTTGCAGGCGTCTGCCGTCTCAGCGGCCCGGCCGGCGCCAAAGCGGATGGAGGTGGGGTAGTTCCAGTTTCCTGTCATGGTCATGGGGCAATCTCTCGTCGACAAAGGTCCACAGCGCGCTCAACGCCGACGCGAACGTTGCCAGAAGCCTGAGGGATACGTCCAGCAGCTCCGCCAACTCCGTGCGCGGCGTCCACCTGCGGATTCGGGGCCACGCCAGGGAGTCTCGCCAGCTGCAAACGCCACCTGCTCGTCGACGGGAGGGGCCTGGCTTGGTACGCATCAGCCCCCATTGTCGACCGACATCCACCCCAGGACGCCCCATGGCCACCGCCAACATCTACCTGAACTTTGACGGACAAACCGAACAAGCACTGCGCTTTTACGCCGACGTCTTCGGCACCGCAGAGCAGCTTGTGCTGCAGCGGTTTGCGGAGATGCCCCAAGGCGACGGCATCCCGCCCGTCTCTGACGACATCAAGAAACGGGTGCTGCACGGTGCTTTGCCACTGTTGGGCGGCGCCATGCTCATGGCGTCGGACACCATGCCGGGCATGCCACACAATGTGGGCAACAACTTCAGCATCAGCCTGCACCCCGACAGCCGCGAAGACGCCGACCGGCTGTACGCATTGCTCCTCGACGGCGGCACACCAGGCATGCCCTTGGCCGACGCGTTTTGGGGCGCCTACTTCGGCACGCTTACCGACCGCTTCGGTGTGCAGTGGATGTTCAACGTCGAGGGCGCAGCTGCGCCCTGAACCGGGCGGGTCGAGGCCGGTGTGAGCTTGGGTCGGCTAACGCCGACGCCGCTTCTGCTGCTGTTCGAGGTCGACTTTGGCGTCGGCCGCGCTCAGCAGCCCCGGCACCGCCGTCGACGACGACGTGCGGCTCATGCTGCCGGCAAACGCGGACGCTTGCACCTTCTCGTCGATGACGCTGACCACGCGCTGCAGAGAGGGCAACCCCCACAAGGCGAACGCCAGCAGGCCGACGGTGGCGGCTGCGCCCTGCACCATCGACGCCATGAACGGAACCATGTCTCGGGTCAGCTGGTGCAATCCGACGAACACGCCGGCGATGGGCAGAAGCACCAGGCTCCCGACGACGACGACATAGCCGCCGCGCAACCAGCGCAGTCGACGCTGGGCGCGTTGCGAGAGCCACTGCTCAACATCGGTGGAGGCGTCTGGTTGGGGCACGTCGACAGCATACCGAATGGCTGCCGTCGACGTGTGGATCCGCCCTACGGCAGACGCAGGTGGAACGATTTCGGCCGGGTCAGGTGCTCAAAGCCCACCTTCGACAACGTGCAGCCGCGCCCAGAGTCTTTGACGCCCACCCACGCGAGCTCGGGATCAAGGAAGTCACAGCGGTTCAAGAAGAACGTGCCCGTCTCCACTTGGGCGCCGATGCGCTTGGCGGCGTCGACGTCTTTCGTCCACACCGACGCGGTGAGGCCGTAGGGCGAGTCGTTCATCAAGGCGATGGCCTCGTCGTCACTGCCGACCTTTTGGATGCATGCGATGGGCCCGAAGGTTTCCTCCATCATGATGTCCATGTCGTGGGTGACGTCGGTGAGCACCTGCGGCGCGACGAAGTGGCCGGTGGCGGGCACGTCGAAATGCCCGTCGGGCACATGGGCGGTGGCGCCCTTCTCCAAGGCCTCTTTCAGCTGGGTGTCGACGTGGGTCTTGCCCGTCGCCTTGGCCAACGGCCCGATGGTGACGTCGTCGTCGAGGGGGTTGCCCAGCTTGTAGCCCTTGGCGACATCGACGACGCCCTGGACGAATTCATCGTAGACGTCTTCGTGCACGTAGATGCGCTCGATGCCACAGCAGCTTTGCCCGCTGTTGAAGAAGCTGCCGTCGGCAAGGTTTTCGGCCGCGAAGGCAACGTCGGCGTCGGCGCGCACATACGCGGGGTCTTTGCCGCCGAGTTCGAGGCCCATGCCGATGAAGCGGCCTTGGGCGGCGTGTTCCATGGCTTTGCCGCCCGACGTCGAGCCGGTGAAGGCCACGAAGTCGACGCGGTCGTCTTGCACCAGCTTTTCGGTGCGGGGGTGGTCGAGGTGCAGACACGACACCAGCCCAGCAGGTGCACCTGCTTTTTCGAAGGCCTCGACGAAGTGCTCGCCCGTCAACGCCGACTGCGCTGAGGGTTTGATGACGACGGCGTTGCCCGCCAACACGGCCGGAATGACGCTGTTGACGGTGATGAGGTACGGGTAATTCCACGCGGGGATGGTGAGCACCACGCCGACGGGCTCGCGCTCGATGTAGCGCTCGAATCCGTCTTGGTCGGTCGTCGTCACCGGCGCCAATCCAGCTTCTGCCTGTTGGATCATGGCGCGCGCCCGGCCGAGGGTGCCGTTGACCTCCCCTGCCCCATACCGGATGGGCCGCCCCATCTGCTTGGCCAACAGCTCGGCGATGTCGGACTCCATGGCCGCAAACGCCTCACACCACTTTTCACAGAGGGCGATGCGGTCGGCCAATGGCGTGGCCTTCCACTTCTTCTGCGCCGCCCTGGCAGCGTCGAGGGCGGCGTTGACGTCGTCGTCAGACGTGTATGCGCGTTCGGCGACGACAGAGTCGTCAAAGGGGCTGTGGATTTTGAACATGTTGAGCTCAGGCAACGAGGGGCGGAAGCGACCAGAGGGAGCCGCGAAGCGAGGGGGGATGGGGGCCCCATGTCCGGCTTTGCCGGCATGGGTTCTCAGCGGAGCTGAGAGCTTGGGAGTTGCCGTCGGCAACTCTCGGGGAAGGGGAAGAGAATCACCACGTGATTCTCCCAAGGCCAAGCGCAGCTTGGCCCGTCTGCGCCCCCTTCAAAGGAGTCAGATGATCTCGAAGTAGCGCTTGAGCTCCCAGTCGGAGACGTGCTTGCGGTACTCGCGCTCCTCCCACTCTCGGCTGGCAGCGTAATGCTGCACGAAGGCCTCGCCAAACCAGGTGTTGGCCATCTTGCTGTCTTTCAGGCGTTGGGCGGCGTCCCACAACGTCGCTGGGAAGCGCTCTTCTGCCGTCGGGGTGACCTCGTAGCCGTTGCCTTTGACGGGCGGCTCCAACTCCAGCCCTTCTTCCATGCCTTGCAGGCCCGACGCGATGGCTGCGGCCATGGCGATGTAGGGGTTGGCGTCGGCGGCGGCGACCCGGTACTCCACGCGTTGGCTCTTGCTGCTGCCGGGGATGACACGCAAAGCGGTGGTGCGGTTTTCGACGCCCCATGACGACGACGTGGGCGCCCAAAAGCCAGGCACCAAACGTGTGAAGCTGTTGATGGTGGGGGAGATCATGGCCAGCACTTCGGGCATGTATTTCTTCTGGCCGGCGACGAAGGCGCGCATCTCTTTGCTCATGTTGAGATCGGCGCCGTCTTCGTAGAACCGGCTGCCTTTCTCGTCGAACATCGACACGTGGATGTGCCCCGACTGGCCGGGGTATTTGTTCGACCACTTCGCCATGAACGTCGCCACCATCTCGTTGCGCTGGGCAAGCACCTTGGTGAAGGTCTTGAAGAGGTTGGCCTTGTCGGCGGCGATGAGGGCGTCGTCGACGGCGATGGCGGCCTCGATGACGCCAGGGCCAGTCTCGGTGTGGATGCCCTCAATGGGGAAGTCCATCATGCGCGCCAGGTCGAGGAGGTCGAGGTAGAAGTCGCTCCACACGCTGTTGCGGATGACGCTGTAGCCGAAGTTGCCCGGCGTGATGGGCGTGAGGTTCTGGTAGCCCTTCTCGCGAATGCTGTCGGGCGTCTCCTTGAACATGAAGAATTCGTATTCGGCGGCGGTCTTGAAAAACAGCCCTTGTTCGGCGGCTTTGTCGAGCACACGGCGCAGGGTGCCCCGAGGGCAGACGTCTTCAGCAGCGTCGACGAATTCGCCGAGAAACAGCAGATGGCCCTCGCCCTCCATGGGCAACTCACGACAAGTCTCGGGCAGCACCCGCACCATGGCGTCGGGGTAGCCGGTGTGCCAGCCGGTGAAGGTGACGTTGTCGTACAGCTGATCGTCTGAGTCCCAGCCGAGCACGACGTCACAAAAGCCAAACCCGCCGTCGAGGGCGGAGAAGAACTTGTCGCGCGACATGTATTTGCCGCGGAGGACCCCGTCGACGTCAAACACGCCCACTTTCACGTGGCTGAGGTCGCGCTCGGCGACGATTTGTTTGGCGTCTTCGGCTGTTTGCACTTCTTCTGGAAACATGGTCCCTCCGCACGGACGTTGGTGAGGGCTGCTTCCTACACCAGTCGTTGGCCCCACAGCAAAGCTGTTGCGCCTTCGCCCGCAGGTGACGGTTCGGCGTGGTGTGCACAGAATTCGGCTCTTGCCGACGTGCTGCTGGGTCGCGCGATTGACCGACTTGTCGACGACGAATCCATCAAATAGAACAGTGTTCAGGGAGAGTGGATGAAGACGACAGGCAAGCCCATCAACCGCCACGTGGCGTCCATCCGCCAGGCGCTGCCGCCGGTGATGCCGGCCAAGTCTGACAAAACGAAAGACGTGCCGGAGCCAACGGCCGACCAGCGCACCGTCTTTGACAAAAACCTCGCCCACAACCGGCAAAAAGCACTGCTGGGCGAAGACTATGGGCCGCGCAAAGCGCCTGGCCCTGCCGTCTGCTCGCTCGAAGCGGCCGACCGCGTGCTGCCGACGCTGCAAGAAGCCGTCGCCGACCCGCTGTTCTCGATGTTGGCGCCCAACGACATCCCGGTCCCCGATGACGTGGTGAAGGCCCTGGCGGGGGGCAAGCGTGTCCTCGTCGTCGGACACACGCCGCCCGACGGCGACTGCGTGGGTTCCGCCCTGGGCCTGAAGCGTGGTCTCGAAGCCCTGGGCAAAGAGGTCGACGCCGTCGTCGACAGCGACCTCCCCGGCAACCTTCGCACGCTGGGCGACGCAGGTGAGCTGAAGAAGGCCAACGCGCTCGGTGACGAGCCCTACGACCTCGTGGTGCTCGTCGACGTCGCCAACGCCAAACGCATCGGCAACGCCGCCGACTTTTTGCCCAAAGCGAAGGCCGTGTTGGCGCTTGACCACCACCACGAGACCCCGACGCATGAGGGGTTGGGCATCTCCGACGACGTGAAGCTGACGACGTGGATCGAAACGTCGGCCGAGTCGGCCACCTACCTCGTGGCCGGCGCCCTCGACAAAACGGCGAAGGCGTTGGGGGCCGACCTCTCCGACGCCTGGCCCGACGTGTCCAAAGCGCTGGTCGCCGGCCAGTTGACCGACACCCAAGACTTCTCGGTGCCGGGCACGGCGCATTTTGCGTTGATGCTGGCGAAGCATCTCACCGTCGCCCACCTCGACGGCGATGCCAACCAAGCGCTGGCGCCATTGCTGTATGCCCTGCCCGAAGACGCGCAGATGGCGAGCCACACCCACATGCCCTTCGCCCACAAAGAAGACGAAGGGCTGCGGTTCTCGTCGATGGCGGCCAGCATTGCGGGCACCGAAGCGGTCTTGCAGAAGGCACAAGAAGCCGACCCCGACGCCAACCTCCTCGACGTCAAAGGCTTCTTGCAAGACCGCCTCGACCAGACCAGCCGCACGTCAGACGTGGCCGTGATGCTCTTTGAAGAAAACGGCGGCGTGCGGGTGTCGACGCGCTCAAAGAAGGAGCAGCCCGCCATCGACCTCGCCGAACAGTTGGGCGGCGGCGGCAAAGCCCACAGCGGCGGCGCTTTCTTGGCCGACGTCTCCCTGCAGCGGGCGCAAAACATGGTCGACCTGCTGGCGGCACAGTTCTTCTTGAAAGAAGGCGCGTCCCTCCGTCTGCGGCAGTGACCCCAGCGGGCCAAACGCAAAAACGCCGGGCGGACATGCCTGGCGTTTTGCATTTGTCAGCCGGTGCTGTCAGCGACGACGGCTATGCGTCAAGACGCTCCTCAATGTCGTCGATGAGGGCGAGGATCTTCTTCCCTTCTCGTTTCAGCCGCCCCACTTTGCGCGACAGCTCTTTGACGTCTTCTTTCGACGGCAGCTGCTGAATGTTGCGCAGGGTGGCGGTGGTCTCGTCGACGCGCTCTTTGCTCTTTTGCACGCCTTCGATGACTTTCATGACCTTTTGTGCACGGTCGGGGCTTTCCATGAGTTTGCTCATGGCCTTCATGCCCGCCTTCATGCCTTCGTTTTTGACCTTGTCGCCGATGCCCATGTGCCCTCCTGGAGCCAAGTCGTGCCGGATGTGGGGAGAACGCCGTCATAAAAGGTCTGTTCGCCCTGCGCAATGGGCAACGTCGCGCAACGCGCACGTTACAGGCACCTGTTTTCACTCAGGATCCCGGTCAAATGACGGATACACCCCCGCCCCCCACCCCCATATGCACCATGTTGCAGGGGGTGTGGCAGTCGGCCCACTTTTTCCGCCAAAGCCAGCGTAAACACCATATACGTGATGTGCCCCCCGCATTCGACTCTTGTTTGGAGGTCGCATGACCATCCGTCCGCTGTCTTTCGCACTGCTGAGCTTGTCGCTGCTGAGCCTTCTGGTGGTGTCTGGCTGCCCCGGCTCGTCGACGAGCGAACCTGAGGCCACCCCTGAAGTCGGCGAGCCCGAAGCGCAGCCGTCGGTGGTTGAGCCCGACGCGCAACCCGCAGCAGAGCCGGCGGCCGAACCCGAGTCCGAACCTGAAGCCCAACCCGAGGCGCAGCCCGAAGCACAGCCGGAGCCGACTCCGGAGCCCACGCCAGAGGCGGATCCGCCCACCACCGGCCCCGACGGCTGTGAACTGGCCGAGGCGCCTCCTGCGCCCATGCGCCGCATGACACGCACGGAGTACAACTTCGTGGTGCGCGACCTCCTCGACGACTTCAGCCAGCCGGCCACGGGGTTCGTGCCCGACGACCGCAGTCTTGGCTTTGACAACCAGGCCGCCGCCCTGCAGGTGAGCCGGCTGCTGGCCGAGCAATACCAAGAAGCAGCCGAACACATGGCGGCGACGGCGATGCCCACCTTCGCCACCCCCGCAGGATTCGTCGTGCCCGAGAACGGGCAGCTCGTGCCCTGCACCACCGACACCGCCGAACAACAGCGCGGCTGTGCCGAGCGCTTCATCCGTGGGCTCGGCAGCCGGGCCTTCCGCCGTCCCGTCGCCGACGACGAAGTCACGCGATACCTCGGGGTTTACGACACCATCGCCGAGGCAGAGGCGTCCTTCGAGGCTGGCATTGAGGTGGTGTTGGCGGCGCTGCTGCAAAGCCCTCACTTTCTCTACCGCATCGAACACGGCCACCCCACCGCCGAGGTGGCCGGGGTGACGCGTCCAACGTCGTACGAGATGGCCACCCGCCTCAGCTTCTTCTTCTGGGGCTCCATGCCCGACGACGAGCTGTTCGCCGCAGCCGCCCGTGATGAGCTGCGCACAGCCGCCGAAATCGAAGCCCAAGCCCGACGCATGGTCAACGACGACAAGGCCCGTGACAGCGTCCTCAACTTCCACAAGCAGTGGTTGCACCTCGACGCGCTGAGCTACGCCAACAAAGACCCGGTGCTGTTCCCCAACTTCGACAGCATCGTGCGCCCCGACCTCGAGCGCGAAGTCGACATGTTCATTGACGACATCGTGTTCTCAGACCAAGGCGACGGCGACACCGGCTCCCTCGACGACATGCTGACGTCGTCGAAGACCTACATGAACCGCATCGTGGGCATCCACTACGGCGTCGAAGGCGCCGATGGGTTCAGCGACATCTTTGAGCCCCACGTCGTCGGCGAGCAACGCGCAGGCATTCTCACCCGCGGCGCTCTGCACACCGTGCTCGGAGGCTTCAACCAGGGCTCACCCATCCTCCGCGGCATCTTTGTGCGCGAGAAATTCTTGTGCGAGGTCATGCCCACGCCCCCCGACGACGCCAACATCACGCCGCCGAGCCCCAGCCCCGACCTCACCACCCGCGAACGCTTTGCGGTGCACACCGAAGAGCCCAGCTGCCAAGCCTGCCACATCCTGATCGACCCGGTTGGTTTTGGCTTTGAGAACTACGACGCCGTCGGACGCTTTCAAACCATGGAAAACGGGCGGGCCATCGACGCCACCGGCGAGGTGCATTACTCCGCTGACGTCGACGGCGCCTTCGACGGCCCCGTCGAACTGCAGCAGAAGCTCGCGAACTCCGAGGCGGTGCGCCAGTGCTACGTGAAGCAGTGGTTCCGCTTTCAAAACGGCCGCGCTGAGCAAAGCTCTGACGACTGTGGGCTCACCACCGTCGACGAGGCCTTCGCCACCCACGGTGAAAACATCAAAGAGCTGATGGTGGCGCTGACCCAGACCACCGCCTTCCAATTTCGCCCCACCACCGACGCCAACTGAGGAGACACTCATGAACCGCCTGTCACGACGCGCATTCCTCGCCGGCCTCGGCTCTTCTGCTCTGCTGCCTTTGTCGTTCGCCGGCAAGGGCCACGCCCAGGGGGCGCACCCCAAGCGCCTGGTCATCTTCTTCACGCCCAACGGCACCGTGCCCGACACGTGGTCGCCGTATCCGGGGCAGCTCCCCATCCAAAACCGCGTGGAGACCGGGCACCCCTTCTCGCCCATCTTGGCCCCTCTCGAAGCCCACCGCGACGACATCATCATCGTCGAGGGCGTCGGCCAGCACTCCACCAAGCGCGGCCCTGGCGACGGCCACCAAAAAGGCATGGGCCACATGCTCACGGGCATGCCTTTGCAGACGTCTGACCTCTTTCAAGGCGGCGGCGACAGCGGCACGGCCGGCTGGGCGGGCGGCATCTCCGTCGACCAGCACATCGCCAACGCCGTCGGCAACGACACCGCGTTTCGCTCGCTGGAGTTTGGCGTGCGCGTCACCGGTGCCACCGTGTGGAGCCGCATGTGCTACGCGGGCCCCGGCCAGCCCATCCCGCCCGAAAACGACCCCAACGCGGCCTACCAACGCATTTTCAGCGACTTTCAAACCACGCCCGAAGAGCTCAGGCGTCGCACCGCTCGTCGACAAAGCGTGCTCGACGCCGTGCGCGGCGACTTCAACAGCCTCATCCCCACGCTGGGCGCTGAAGACCGGGTGAAGTTGGAGCAACACCACACCGCCATCCGCGAGCTCGAAGACCGGCTGAGCAACAGCAACTTCACTCCTGACGCCTGCGCCGTCCCCGAGATGGCCGGCCCCATCGATCACATGAACCCGGCGAACTTCCCCCTCGTCGGGCAGCTGCAGATGGACCAGCTCGCCATGTCGCTCGCCTGTGGCCTCACCAACGTGGCCTCCATTCAGTGGGACACGTCGGTGGGCGGCATCAACATGACGTGGGAAGGCATCACCGAAGGCCACCACGCCCTCAGCCACGAAGGCGACGACAACGCCGACGCCCAAGACAAGCTCACCCGCATCAACACCTGGTACGCGACGCAGTTCGCCTACTTGGTGAACAAGCTGAAGAGCATCCCCGAAGGCGACGGCACGCTGCTCGACAACACCGTCATCTTGTGGACGAACGAACTCGGCAAAGGCAACAGCCACACCCGCAACGACATGCCTTACGTGTTGGCGGGCAGCTGCGGCGGCTACTTCAACACCGGCCGCTACGTGTTCTACCGCGACTCCTTGCTCCTCGACGACGGGCCGGCCCACAACAACATGCTGTTGAGCTTGTGCGCCGCCATGGACGTGCCCACGACGACGTTCGGCTTGCCCGAGTTCTGTGACGGCCCGCTGCCGGAATTGACCTAGCAGTTCGACGCTGTCGACGACAAAACCCCCGGCCCAGTGTCGGGGGTTGTTCGTTGGTAGGGGCGACGTCGGACGTCATGTCTGCGACACACGGAGTGGTGATGCTGGAGCAGATGTAGCCGCCGTCGGCCGTGCGACCGCCCAAGGAACTCGACACGGATCAAGCCGGTGATGTTCTGCCCTCCCTGCCGTGGGTTCACACAGGGGTTGCAGGAGGCGGGCGAAGGTCACTCCGCCGTGGCGACGATGCGCACCTGCAGGACGCGGTCGTCTGACGACGGGTTCGACGCCTGGGCCATGTTCGACGCGTCGGTGGTGACCGACAACGTCGCCTCGCACGCCCCGGCCGTCGTCGGCGAAAACAGCAGCGTCACCGCCTCACTGGAGCCCGCATTGATGCGAGCAGGCGCGCTTTCAACCTGCAAAACGCCGTCACCGCACGTCGTGTCGACCAAGAAGACGTCTTCGACTTCGACACGGATGCCTTGGGTGTCGGCCTCCAGCACCAGTGCGAATCGAGAGTCGTCGTCGACGGTGCCTTGGTGATGCACCGCGCACCCTGCGCTCAGCTTGGAGACGCAGCTGACCGTCGCGGGTGGTTCTTCACAGACGTAGTGCGTCTGCGGCCCGTCTTCGAGGGTGACAAAGACGGCCGGTGGGTACACCGGCGTGATTGCTTGTTCGCTCGACGACGACGGCAACAGCGTCAGACACGGGCTGTCGGTGGTGGGCTGCGGGAGCGGCCCGTCTCTGCCGCAAGAAGACACCAGGAGAGACAGACAAAAGGGGAGCATCAAGTGTTTGCATGACAGGCAGCCAGTGTACCGGAAGAGGCCACACCTGCCATTCCAGAAACAGACGCACCACTCCGCATCGCGATGCCGCAGTGACGACCGCTCCAATGCGCTGCACCCAGGCAGCGTTTGCGCCTACTCCGCCGTGGCCACGATGCGCACTTGAAGGACACGAGCATCCGGCGAGTCGTTGAGCGTGTCCACCATGTTGGACGCATCAGAGGTCAAGGAGACGACGCCTTCGCATCTCCTCGGTGTCGTCGGGGCGAAGCGGAAGTTCAATCGCTCTGAGGCGCCCCTGGCGACCTCAGACGGTGCGGACTCGATGGCCAACACCTCGGGAGGGCAGTCGAGTTCGACCCACTCCACGTCGCGGATGTACACGTCGACGTTGGCGTTTTCGGCGCGCAACACCAAAGAGAACGAAGAGGCCTCGCTGACGCTGCCTTCGTGGTGCAAAGCGCACCCTGCGTCGAGCTTGCCGACGCAGGTCGGGTTCGCCGGCGGTTCGTCGCAGGTGAAGGACGTTTGCTCGTCGTCAGCGTCCACTTCAACGAAGAGCGCCGCCGGGTAGATGATGGACAGTGGCTGTGTCGACGACGAGGGCACCAGCGTCGAGCATGGACTTTCATCTGGATACTGAGGCGACCAACCCCGCTCACGCTCGCCGCTGCCGCAAGAGGCGAGCAGCAGTCCCACCAAGAACAATGAGTGCTTTAGCATTCGTGAATCATACCGAATGCGGCCACATCAGCCATCGGACGTTGGACGGGCTGGCGCGCGAAACGTCCGATACAACCACACCAAAGCGGGCGCCAACACCAGCGTGCCGACGACGAGTCCCGGCGCCACAGCGTCGAGGGTGGCTTGCTGCGTGCCCGCCTGCGTCAACGACACGGCCCCCAACAGCAGGTCGCCTCGCATGGCAGCGGCGAAGCCCACAAACACGAACAACACCTGCGCGCCGACGGCGACGCGGGCCCAGCTGTATTTGCGCTTGTAGAGAGAGACGACGCAAGCCAGCGCCGACAACGCCGTCACGGCCTGCCACGGCGCGGTCAGCGTCGTCGACGACAGCCGCTCGAAAAAGGCGGACGCATCTGCCGATGCCCGCCACACAGTGACGGCCGCCAAGGCGCCAGCGATGGCTTCAAGTTGGAGGCCTCGTCGACGGAAGACCTCGACGAGTTCGTCGTCGTCCTGTGTCGCCAACGTCAGATAGACCGCCGCCAACAACGCACACAGGCTCAGGGTGAAAGCACCGACGGACAACCCGAATGACGTGGCCCACCCCGCTGACAACGACGACGTCACCCGGCCGTTCTCGACGACGACGGCCCCAGATGCCGACCCCGCCAGCACCATGCCCAACACGACGGGCACGCCTGCACTGGCGAGGGTGAACACTCGGCTGTAGCGCTCCTGCGTGGTGGCGCTGGGGTCGAGGCCGTACGCCCGAAAGGTGAACGCCGCACCTCGCGCCACCAAGCCCAACAACGCCAACAACAGCGGCCAGTGAAAGGCGACGCTGACGACGGCAAACGCTTTGGGAAACGCCGTGAACAGCAGCACGACGACAAAGATGAGCCAGACGTGGTTGGCCTCCCAGATGGGCGCCAGCGCTTTTTCGACCGCTGCCCTCGCCCGCGTCTGCAGCGCAGGCGGCACCCAGCGCTCGACGACACCGCCGCCGAGGTCGGCGCCGCCGGTCATCAGCCAGGCAAACAGGCCCAGCCCCATCAAGCCGTAGACGGCTTCGGCGCCAGTCATGCTGCACCTCCTTCGCCGTCGGTGACGACGTCGGCGAGGTCGACGTCGGCCTTGAACACGTGGGCGCGCAACAAACTCACCACGACGACGCCGAGCACCAAAAAGACGGCGGCGTGGCCGAGGAGGGTCATCTGCAAGCCCGTCACGGGCGTCACCGCGTCGGTGGTGCGCATGACGCCGGAGATGATCCACGGCTGACGTCCGACCTCGGTGACCGTCCAGCCGGCCTCGACGGCGATGAACCCCAACGGCGAGCACAACACGGCCAACTTGAGCCAGCGCTTGTCGTCGGCAGCGGCTGCCAAAAACGTCTCCCAGCCTTCGCGTCGGGCGCGAAGAACCCCGAGCAGTGCCCCCAGCCCCACCAACGCAGCCATGCCCATGCCACACCCCACCATGACGTCGAAGGCGACGTGGGTGACGGCGACCGGCGGCCAGTCTTTGTCGTCGAAGTCGTTGAGACCTTTGACCTCGGCGTTGAAGTCAGAGAACGACAAAAACGACAGCGCGCCCGGAATCTCCAGCGCATACCGCAACTCGCGCTTGTCTTCGTCGACGACGCCGAACACCGACAGGGGCGCCTGCTTTTGCGTGTCAAACAACGCTTCGGCGGCGGCCAACTTCAGCGGCTGGTGTTTCGCCAGGTGTTTGGCCGCGAGGTCGCCCGACAGCATCTGCAACGGGATGGACACCAGCGCGAAGCCGAAGCTGATGCGGATGGCGGCGACGTGAAACCGGCGGGTGCCGTGGTCGTCGTCGGGCGTGCCCAACAGCCGGTAGGCGTGAATGCCAAGCACCATCACCGCGACGCTGGCATAGGCCGCCAACGCCATGTGCAATGCCTCGGTGAAGAAGGCGGGCGCGGCGAACACCTGCCAGGGGTCGATCTGGGTGAAGGCGCCGGTGTCGTCGAGGACAAAGCCCGTGGGCGTGTTCATCCAAGCGTTCACGCCGACGACGAAGATGCCCGAGAGCAATCCGCTGATGGCCACGCCGACGCCGGCGGCGAGGTGCACGCTCGGGCGCACCTTGTCCCAGCCGTAGAGGTAGACGCCGAGGAAGATGGACTCCAAGAAAAACGCATACCCCTCGAGGCTGAAGGGCAAACCGATGAGGGGGCCAGACTTCTCCATGAACGTTGGCCACAGCAGCCCGAGTTCGAAGCTCAACACCGTGCCGGAGACGGCGCCCACGGCGAACAAGATGGCGGTGCCCTTCGCCCAGCGCTTGGCGAGTTCGCAATAGGCGCGGCGGCCGGTGCGCCGCCACATGAGCTCGGCCGCCACCATCAGCGCCGGCATGGCCATGCCGACGACGGCAAAGAGGATGTGAAAGCCCAGGCTCAGGGCCATCTGGGTGCGGGCGGCAAAGAGGTCAGACACGGACACCTCACAGTCGCGTCAACGACAACGCCGTCTCATGCACTGCAAGGAGCGCTCCACCTTGCAGGACGCCGACGACGCAGGCGGGCAGACCTGTGCCGTCGTGCACGGCGCCATCGTCGTCGACGGGCTGCGGCATCTTGGCGCGAGTGTGGCGCCTGTGTACAGCGTTGGTCTACGCCGACGTGGGCCGTGCCCTGCCCCACACGTTGTAGCCGGCGATCTTCGGCGTGCCCGGCAGGTACATGGCGTCGTGGTCGACGACGTCAAACCCGCCGTCGTCGAGCATCTGCAAGACGTCGCGGTTGAGGTGACATCCGCCGGCGAAGGGTTTCCATGCGGGGTTCAGCCGGTCTTGCCAGCGTTGGACGTGCCCGGCGGGCGCCCGGCCGTGCTCACAAAACAGCAGCACGCCGTCGGAGCGCAGCACCCGACGCATCTCGTGCAACGCTGCCGTCGGATTGGGGATGGCGCACAATGCGTAGGTGACGACCGCGCAATCGACGCTGTGGTCGTCGAGCGGCAGTTGTTCGCCAGACAGAGCGCGAAAGTCGACGTCGACACCGCACTGCTCGGCGCGGTCTTGGGCCAGCGCCCACGACGCTGCAGAGGGGTCGACGCCAATGAGTCGCTCGACTTTGGTGACATCGTAAAACGGCAGGTTGCGCCCGGTGCCAATGCCGACTTCGAGCACCACGCCGTGCGCCAGGGGCACCACCTTCTGCCGCTGCTTTTGGATGGGCCCCGACCCACAGGTGCAGTTCACCAGATGGGGCAGCACAAAACGGTCGTAGAGGCCAAACATGGGCCGAGGGTGGCACGTCTGCACGACGACACCAACGCCTACAGCGGCCCTGCCTCCTCCAGCGCTTGCATCGCTTTTTGTCGGGCGTCGTCGAGGGATTTGCAGGGCGCCGTCAACGCCTTCACCCGAGGACTCATCCAGGTCATCGCTGTGAGCACGCCACGCACCACCGCCGACTCCGACACGATGAACACTTTTTGCAGGGTGCCCTCGTATTTGGGGTCACGGCGGTCGAGCCAGTCGGTGTTCATCTTGCGCTGCTGCGGGGTCATGCCGTTGGCGCCGTGGATGACGCACACATACGGCCGCCCGGCTTGCAGGGCGCGCTCTTGGTAGGTGTCGAGGTTCGCCAAGAAGCCGGCGACGGCTTCGTCAGATGCCACACGGCCCGGAAACTGCACTTCAACGTAAGGAAACTGGGAGTCGTCGCAGACAATGTCGGTCATGCCCCGTCGTATCACCCCTGTCGTCGACGTTTGCGCGCATGTCTCACCATTGCGCTCACTTGTTGCTCGTGTTGAAACACGCGTTTCACGCTGGAGCGTCAGATGGGAACAGTCACCCCGGCGCGAACCCGAAGCTCATCTTGATCGCCGAGTACTCGTCGGTGACGCTGCCGTCTTTGTTGCGAATGGTGAGAGGAGGCTCCGTCCACGGCGTGAACGTCTCTGGCAGGTCTTGCGCACGCCCAGCGAGATACAGACGCAGCCCGCTGACCCGGCTGTCGACGCCTTCTTTGAAGCGAACGGCGCGGGAGCGAATGAGGCGCAGCCCCGCAGCCTCAAGCCCGGCCACCACGCGCTCGTGTTGCACGTCGGGAAAGACGGTGGCGAACACGCCCCCGGGGGCCAACAATTGGGCGGCGGTGGCGGCGTAGTCGGCGACAGACCCCCGCACCTCCAGCCGCGCAGGCACCGCTTGGGGGTGGTCGGCCGGCAACGCGTCGGCTTCGTCCCAATAGGGCGGAGAGCCGGTGACGAGGTCAAACGGAGCGTGCGGCAAGTACGCGTCGACGTCGCGCAGGTCGCCCAAAAGCTGGGTCACGCGGCTTTGCAGGCCGTTGTAGGCGAGCGTTTTTTGCTGCAGGCGAAACGAGCGTTCTTGGGCCTCGACAGTGAGCACCCGGCAGCCAGGCCGACGCCACATCACGACCATGGCGACGGAGCCGATGCCCGATCCCAGGTCGCAATACGTCGACACGGTGGGCGCCCACTGCGACCCGTACCAGCCGACGAGCACATCGTCGGTGCTGAAGCGGTGCCCCTTTTTGTATTGAAAGATGCGCCAATGGCCGCTGATGAAGTCGAGGGTTTCGCCGTCTTCGACGACGACACCCTCGGGCGGCGTGGGCACGGAGCCCGGTGCTGTGTATCCGCGAAAAGGGGGCACGCTCGACTTGAACATGCCGTCTCCTAGCAGAGGGCGATGGCTTTGGGGATGGGTTTGAGGGGCAGCCACCTCTCTACTTTGACTGCTTATGCTCACATGGAGGCGCGCTCGCCCTCCTCTGCTGTTTGTGCTGGAGGTGCCAGGGGCCAAAGCCCGCGCGACCGACGTCAGCAGAACAAGAAAAAGCGCCGCCCTCGACAGAAGGCGGCGCCCAACTTCACCCCTGCCGACTCAACCTGCCGGGTCGCGCACACAAATCTCGCCCACGAAGGCGACGTTGGAGCACAACGGCAACGGGTCGACGCATTCGAACCCGTCGTCACAGGGCGCCGAGCACATCAAGGCATCGCCGGGGCCCTCCAAGCACACGCTGGAGGCGCAGTCGTCGCCCGACACGCAGCTGTCGCCCAGCTGCCCTGCACCACGCTCGCCAAACGCACACACGCAACTGCCGTCGCACACGCAGCGTTCGTCGTCCCGACAGTCGCGGTTGAACGTACAGTCTTGCCCGGCAGGACCCGCGTCAACGACGCCACCTGCGTCGACGACGACATCGGGTTCGCCGGCTTCAGGCGTCGGCTCCGCTGGCGACGTCGAACAAGCCGACAGCGCCAGCATTAGGATTGACAGCACGAGGCCACGCATCAGGCGGCCTGGTTGTGCACATGAACATCCATCTGTGGGTACGGAATGCTGAAGCCGTCGGCGTCCATCCGCTTCTTGGCGCGGTCGGTGACGTCCTCTTTCACGGCAAAGAAGTCGCTCGTCGCGCACCACACCCGGATTTGCCAGTCGATGCTGCTGCCTCCGAGGTTGGTCAGCACCACCTGCACGTCTTCGCCGTCGAGCTTCAACTCTGTGGCGTTGGCCACGTCGAGCAGCGCCTCGCGCACTTTGTCGAGGTCGTCGTCATAGCCGGTGCCGATGGCCACGTCACAGCGGCGCTTGTCGTGGAAGGTGACGTTTTCGATCTCCGACCCGAACACCTTGGAGTTCGGCAAGATGATGCGGCGGTTGTCAGGCGTGTCGAGGTTCACGGTCATCAAGCCGATGGCGTTGACCTTGCCGGTGATGCCACCCACCTGCACGACGTCGCCGACCTGAAAGGGGCGAAACACCAGCAGCATGACGCCAGAGGCAACGTTCGACAGCGAGCCCTGAAAGGCCAGGCCGATGGCGAGGCCGGTGGCGCCGAGCACCGCGGCAAACGAGCTGGTCTCGATGCCAAAGATGCCGAGGATGGAAATGACGGCTGCGGTGAGCACCGTCCACTGCGCGGTGTTGCCGAGAAACGGCACCAAGGTGGCGTCGACCTTGCTGCGCGTGAGCATCCTTTCGACGACGTTGCGCACGCGCTTGGCGACCCACAACGCAATCAAGAAGCCAACGAGCGCACCAATGATGCGAATGGCCCACGTTGTCATCACGGGCGTCAGCTCAGCGATCAGTTTTTCTACGTCTTCTGCGTCGAATTTCATGTCCGTCTCCTCAGTTCATCAAGCCAAAGGTTTTCGCCGTTTTGGCGAGGGAATCAGGCGTAAAGCCCATCGAGAACAGCAGGCTGTTTTGCACCTGCCAGTCGTTCAACACCGCCGGCACGCGCTTCACGGTGAGCACGTAGTTGATGCTCATGAGGTCGTTCACTTTGAACGACAGCGTGCCGTTGATGTCGGCGTTCAGGCGCTCCACAGCGTCGAGGTCGGTGGGCTCGACGGTGATGACGGGGTAATAAAAGCGGGCGACGAGGCCGTAGCCGATGGAGTCGTCCCACACCAAGCCCGACGCCTCGAAGTCGACGTTGAAGCCGGCCGAGTTGCTCATGGCCAGTTGCTTCAGGTCGATTTGGGCGGTGGCCGCGTCGTCGGCGACGACAAAGCCATCGCGCACCAAGATGTGCTGGCCACCGGCGCCAACCCGCGTCTTCACGGTCAGCCATTTCTTCTCGAGGGGCAGCACGTTGAGGCCGGCGTTCTCGGTGATCACCAGGGGCTCCAAGAAGCTGGTGAGGGCGACGACGGCGGGGGTGTTCTTCGTGCCCGACAGGCTCTCATCGCGAAAGGTGCCGTCGGTGAAGTGACGACGGACGGTGGTGTTTTCGGGGCGCACGAGCTGGCCCGGCAACGCAGCGGTGACGGCCTGGGCACGGGCGTAGGGCCCCACCCACTTGGCGAACGGAAGCGCCCAGCGGTACTCGGTGCTGGTGTCGATGACGTCTTGCGACTTCACAAACACATTCATCGCCGGCGTCAGCGATTGGGTGTGCTGCAGGTTGAACTTGGTTTCCCAGCGGTGGTCGCCCCGCAAGTACAAGAAGCCAGCATCGACGAGGCCGCCCAATGCAACCGTGAAGCCGTCTTCTTGGCCCACCATTTGGTGGCTGTGCAAGAAAGACGCGTTCACCCCGACCTTGAGGTTCCACTGAAAGCCCTGAGGAGGACCGTCGTCTTTCTTCGGTTCCTCTTTGGCCGGCTCCTCTTTCTTGGGTTCCTCTTTGGCGGGCTCTTCTTTGGCGGGCTCTTCTTTCGTGGCGCCTGCGTCGGCTGGCGCCTCCTTTGCGGGCGCTTCTTCGGCTGCAGGCGCAGCGGCTTCTTCAGCAGGAGCGTCGGGGGCTTCTTCTGCTGGCGCCTCTGCAGCAGCGGGCTCTGCTGCTTTGTCGTCGTCGGGAGGCGTTGCCGGCTCGGCCGCCGCTTCCTCCGGCGCAGCTTCTGCAGGCGCTGCCTCGGCAGGGGCTGCTTCGCCTGCCGATTCTTGGGCCATCACTCCACTCGACAGCAATGTCGACACAGACACTGCCACCCACCAAAACGAAATCACGTTGATGCGACGCATAGGGGTCACCTCCATCTCAGAAGGCCCGGGTAACCCAGCCAAATCAGCGTGCAAAGCGGCGATTTTGATTTCTTAGTCAACTGTCTCAAAACGTGGTTGTCGAGGTGTTCTGCCCTGGCGTCGCCGTCCGAATTTGGCGGCGATTGTGTCTGCCCTGCCTCATCTCGACACGGCGGAACAGGTTCCATGTCGCACTTTGTCAAAGTAGACATATTCCCAGTGGCGTCGACTTTGTCCTTGCGAAAACATGGATGGGCTGTGATTTCGGCGCTATGGTGACCGCACCATGTCCCTCAAAGCGCACCTCACCCCCACCCTCGACGGGCAGCCGCTGCAGCACGGCGATGAGGGCGTGGTGCACCTCGACGGACGCGCCCTGACAGCCGACGAGGCCCAGCGCGTGGTGTACATCGCCCGCGACGACGACGCGCCTTGGTTTGACGGGCTCCCCAGCCTTCCGTCGCGCTTGGCGTTTGACAGCGACGACAGCGACGTGGTCGACGATGGTGTCGCCGCATTGTTGGCGGGCGTCTCGTCTGACGACGTCAAGCCGCACGTTGACCTCGACGCCGGCTTTTTTCACCTCAGCCTGCTGCACTGGCTGGGGCTCGTCGACGACGACGCTGCGGCTTCTGCCCGTTGGTCTTACGATTTCTGGCGCGCCGACATTCACCCCGTCGTCGACGCGGATGATGCCGTTCCCGACGGCGCTGAGGTGTACGAGGCCGTCGTGTTCTCAGGCGACGCGGCGGCCGGCGGCCGCCCCCGCACCCACCGCTACTTCGTGGTGCACGAGGAGGGGGCCATCGCGGATGCAGGCTGGTTGTCAACGCCGCCTGACCTCCTCCACGACGATGACTCCAGCAGCGCATTCTCCGTGCTGCCTGAGCCGTCAGCTGACGTCATCAACGATGCGCTGTTTGACGACGACGCCGAACCTGCTTCAGACGCCCGTTAGCTCCACTTCACGTTGACGATGCCAAATGCGGCGGCCTTGTCGAGGGTCTCCTGCCACTCCTGCGCGGGGGTGCTGTCGACGACGATGCCGCCCCCGACGTGCAGGCGGCCGTCGACGCCATCCGGACGCAGCCAGCTGCGAATCAGGATGTTGAAAGCCCCCCTCCCCGCGGCGTCCACCACGCCCAAGGTGCCGGTGTAGGGGCCCCGAGCGGCGGGTTCGAGCTGGTGGATGACTTCGACAGCAGCCGACTTCGGCGCCCCCGTGATGCTGCCCCCCGGCGACAACGCCGACAGCACCTCGACGAGCCCAACGTCGTCGGCGAGATCGCCGCGCACCACAGACTCCAGGTGAAAGACGTTTTCGACCTCCACCACGCGCAGCAGCTCTTCAACGGTAACGCCCCCCGGACGCGCCACGCGCCCAAGGTCGTTGCGGAGCAAGTCGACGATCATCACGTGTTCGGCGGCGTCTTTGGCGCTGTCTTCAAGACGACGACGTTGGTGCTCGTCGTCGGCGGGGGTTTGCCCCCGCGGGACCGTGCCTTTGATGGGGTACGCCCGTGCCCACCTGTCGCGCAAGTCGACTTTGAAGAAGCACTCGGGGCTCAACGACACCAACGAGAACCCGTCGACGTGCACCAGTGCGCTGTAGGGCGGACGACGCTGCGCGGCGTAAAAGCCCTCGCCGTCGTCGGCGCTGGCCGCAGCCACCACAAGGGGGTGGGCCAAGTTCGCTTGGTAGAGGGTTCCGGCATACAGGGCCTCCCGACACTGTGCCACGCGTTGCAGATGCGCCTCGTGTGCTTTTGACGTCGTCGACAGGCCCGGCCGCTGGGCCAAGGCCGTCGGCGACCAAGCGGTTTCCTCAACGACGCAAACGACAACATCAGGCCCATGCGCTGCGCGTGGTGGATGCCGGGGCCACAGCCGCTGGGGACCTTGGAGCGCGACCTGAGCCTCGTAGCTGAGCCACATCATGCAGAACTGCGACGAGGCCAGACCCGCCTGCTGCCGTGCTGCCCGCTGCAGCAGCGCTTTGACCTGTGCGGTGTCGTCGTCGGTGCCGTTGAGCTGCAGGGCAACAACGTCTCCAACCGGTCGCACCGCCCGCGCCTGGCCGTCGGCAAAAAAGCCGCGTTCGAGATGCCAGGGCCGAGACGTCGACGTCATGAAGCCTGCTCTACTTCGCGCAACAGAAAAAGGCGACTCATGTGCGTCGCGTTCTTGGCGTTTGTGGGGCCATGACGAGGGCGTCAGACCCAAGCGACGTAGGCACGCGCAGCGGGCCGTCTGGTTCAAGTCCTGGCCCCGTCTCCGTCGACGAATGCACCCCAAAAACAAAACGGCCTCGCTATAGCGAGACCGTTTCTTCTGGTTGCGGGGCTAGGTCCCTGCGCCGCAGGCGCACAAAAAGAGAGCAACCTAGGCACGCGCAGCGGGCCGTCAGGTTCAAGTCCTCGCCCCCTCTCCGTCGACGAATGCACCCCAAAAACAAAACGGCCTCGCTATAGCGAGACCGTTTCTTCTGGTTGCGGGGCTAGGACTTGAACCTAGGACCTTCGGGTTATGAGCCCGATGAGCTACCAACTGCTCCACCCCGCGCCGTGCGGCCGAAGGCAGTGCCTCCGAGGTGGGCGCATTGTATGGATCGCCAGCCATCTGTCAACCTAAAGAAACGCGCGCGTTTCTTTTTCGCTCCCCGCACACCAGTGTCTGGTTTCTCGTCGAGAAACTGCCGACATCGCTGGTCCAAAGACAGAGTGGCCCCACTTTCGCGAGACCGTTTCTTCTGGTTGCGGGGCTAGACCCCTGCGCCGCAGGCGCACAAGAGAGAGAGCAACCTAGGCACGCGCAGCGGGCCGTCAGGCTCAAGTCCTCGCCCCCTCCCCGTCGACGAATGCACCCCCAAAAACAAAACGGCCTCGCTTCTGCGAGACCGTTTCTTCTGGTTGCGGGGCTAGCCCCCTGCGCCGCAGGCGCACAAAAAGAGAGCAACCTAGGCACGCGCAGCGGGCCGTCAGGTTCAAGTCCTCGCCCCCTCTCCGTCGACGAATGCACCCCCAAAAACAAAACGGTCTCGCTTGTGCGAGACCGTTTCTTCTGGTTGCGGGGCTAGGACTTGAACCTAGGACCTTCGGGTTATGAGCCCGATGAGCTACCAACTGCTCCACCCCGCGCCGTGCGGCCGAAGGCTGTGCCTCCGAGGTGGGCGCATTGTATGGATCGCCAGCCATCTGTCAAGGTTTGGGTGCGACTTTTGCGTCCACGACGGCATTTTTCTCAAAGAGCGCTTCGACGCCGCCTCCGCCACAACGGCAAAAGCGTGAAGAGGCCGAACACCCACAGCTCTCCACCGGTTGCGTCACAGCTCACGGGCTTGAGGTGCACCCGGGGCGGAGGTGGACGACGCACAAACGGGTTTCCACCGTCGACGCCAGGCTCCGCACCCGGCTCCGCGTCGGGCTGGGGCTCGGGTTCTTCGGGTTGGGGCTCAGGCTCTTCAGGCTGGGGCTCAGGCTCCTCTGGCTGGGGTTCGGGCTGGGGCTCAACGTTGCCACAGTGCCCGAGGTCAGAAGCGCACCCGTCCGATCCCACCGGGCAGCTGACCTCGCAGCGAAAGGCGCACACGGCGGTGTCGTCGACGCTGGTGCACAAAAAACCGTCTTCACAGTCGTCGTCGGAGTCGCAGGTCGGCATGCACAGCGGAACCTCCTCGCCGAACATCGCGAAGAGCACGCAGGCCGCCTCGTCGCCACAGTTGCCGCCCCCGGCACACACCGCTGAACACATGCCGTCTTCGCCAGCGTCGATTTCGGGCGTCAAACAGAACCCGTCGCCACATTGGTCTGGCGAAAACACGCTGCAAGGGCCGTAGTCGATCACCGGCGCCGGCAATGTGAACCCGCAGTCGGTGTCGTCGCCATCGACGGCGCCATCGCAATCGTCGTCGACATTGTTGTTGCAGGCTTCAGCGATGGGCGTGCACACATCGCCGTTTTGCAAGAGGTCAACGGAGGCTTCGACGTTGACGCGGCCATGGCCGTAGAAATCGTTGCGGCCGTTCACGTAGGGCTCTGGGCCCACCTGGTCGGCGCCGCGGCGCAACAGATCGAACACCTGCGCGTGGCTGAGGGTGGGGTCGAGCGACACCAAGATGCCTGCCGCCCCTGCGGCGATGGGGCATGCGCCCGACGTGCCCGACATGACGACGGTGAACTCGGTGTCGACGTCCCATTCTTCGTCGATGAACGGGTCGAGGAAAGGGTTGTAGCCGAGGTCGCCGGGGCGGTCGGTGGTCACCAGTTGGGGGCCGCGCAGCAGCACACCTCCGTTGCCGTCGTCGATGTCGTGCCCGGTCGGCGCCATGAGGTCGAGGCTGCTGCCAAACGTCGAATAGGCCACGCGCACGTCGTCGGCACCGGTGCCTCCGATGGCCAAAACACGCGGGTCGTTGGCGACCTCAAAGGCGACGGCCTCCTCGTAGGAGTTGCCCAGTGCAAACAAGATGACGGTGCCCTGCCCATCGCGTCCTTCGGTGACGGCGCGGTCAAAGGCGTCGAGCAACGGCGGAGGCGCCGCGCCTCCTCCGAAGCCCCAGCTGTTGCTGATGACGTCGGCGCCGCTGTCGATGGCGTGCACAAAGGCGTCGACCGCAGCGGTGTCGGTGCTGAACCCAGCTCCACTGAAAATGCGGATGGGCATCAATGCGCATTCTGGACACACACCGACGACGCCGCCGTTGAAGGCGTTGGCGGTGGCGAGCCCGGCGCAGGCGATGCCGTGGGCGCTGTTGGGATCAAAGTCGTCTTCGCTGTCGGGAGCAGGGTCGGCGCTGCCGTCGAGGGGGTTGAACGGCGCCACCACTTTGGGCCCAAGCCCGTCGACGTCGTCGAACTCGGCGTGGCCGAGGTCTTGGCCCGAGTCGATGACGGCGATGACCGTGTCGCGGCTGCCCAGGGTGACGTTGTTCCACACGGGGACGACGTTCACATCAGCGCCTGCGGACATCTGCAGGTCGGGCCTTTGGTTTGTGTTGCGCAGGTGCCACTGCAGGTCGAAATACGACGGAGCCATCTGGCGCACGTCGAGCTGGCGCATGGCGTCGAGGTGCCAGCCCCGCACGCCCGTCAGGTGCCGCAGCACAGCTTCAACGTCGGCTTGCGTTGCCTGCTTGACGTCGACGAGGGTCCAACCTTTGACGCCCAGTGGGCGCACCACACGCCAGCCCTTGGAGCGCAGCACATCTGCCACGCGCACAGCCATGGCGGGGTCGACATCGACGAGAACACGCTGCGTCCAGTGGGCCAGCTCGGCCCCCAGCTTCAAGGGCTCGAGCGCATGCTCGCCAGGGCGCACCTGGACGTCGCCGCGCATCACGCCGACGCTGCCGTCGTGGTAGCGAAACACGACGTGGTCGCCAGGCAATGGAGACGCCGTGCGCACGCCGCCCGCCAACACCGTGGTCGACGTCAACAGCCCCAAACACAGGGCCCACCAAACAGACGCAGACGTGCGCTTCATTCGCCTTGGCCATCGCTGAAGGCGGCGCCGACGACGGCTTCGATGGCGTCGACGGTCTTGGGGCACGACGCGCTGAGGTTCACGGGGCCGGCTTCAGCGACGACGATGTTGTCTTCGATGCGGATGCCGATGCCGCGGTACTTCTCGGGAATGTCGTCGTCGTTCGGGATGTACAAACCCGGCTCGATGGTGAGGCTCATGCCAGCGGCGAACCGCGTTTTGTCGTCGCCGATGTGGTAGAGGCCGACGTCGTGCACGTCCATGCCCAGCCAGTGGCCGGTGCCGTGCATGTAGAAGCGGTCGATGGGCGCCTTGCCCTGCCCCCAGGCGGGGTCGTTGTCCGATCGCACCTTCGTGGTGAGGGCGTCGACGTCGCCGTCGAGGAGCCCCACCTTCACCAGCCCCTCAGCGAGCACGCGCCGGGCGAGGTTGTGCACGTTCTCCCAGGTGTTGCCGACGGTGACGGCCGCGATGCACTGTTCATTGGCGTCGAGAACGATGTCGTACAACTCGCGTTGCGCGTCGGAGAACTTGCCGTTGGCGGGCCACGTCCGGGTGATGTCGCCGGTGAGGTGGTCGACTTCGGCGCCAGAATCGATGAGCACCAGTTCGCCGTCCTCGACGATGTCTTCGTTTTCGTTGTAGTGCAGGATGCAGGCGTTGTCGCCAGCGGCCACGATGGGCGGGTATCCGTGTCGCTGGGCGCCGCCGCGCAAATAGGTGTGGATGAGCTCGGCCTCCAACGCCCGTTCCGTCGTCCCCGGGCGGGTGTGCCGCATGGCCTGGATGTGCCCTTGTGCCGACAGCTCCACTGCCGTTTGCAGACGCTCGATTTCGGTGGCGTCTTTTACCAACCGTTGTGCATGCACCAACTCAGCGACGTCGACGATGGCCGACGGCGCCCACCCCTTTTTCGACGCGTAGCGACGTGCCTGCTGCACAGCCTTGGCGACTTTCGCGCCGGTGCCCGGCTCGCTGAGCGCACAGGCGACCAGCTGGCGCCCGTACAGCAAGCTGCCCAGCTTGGATTGCGCGTGTGTCGACGTGAACACCTCGTCAACGCCGAGCGCATCAGGCGCACGCTCCAGACCCAGCCGACGCCCATTCCAGATTTCGGCGTCGACGTCGCGTGGGCGCAAAAACAAAACGACCTCGCCCTCCGCACGGCCAGGCAAGAACACCAGCGTCGCCTCAGGCTCCGCAAACCCCGTCAAGAAATGGATGTCAGACGACGGCCGAAACGGATGGTCGACGTCTGAATTGCGCGTCGCCACCGCCGGCGAAAAGAACACCGCCGCCGCTTGCCCGCCGCGCTCGCGGTCGAGCATGGGGTGCGTCTTCAGCGCCTCCAGCAGCGTCTGGCGGCGGGCTTTGTAGACCTCGAGAGGCAGGGTTTGGGGCAGGCGGGGCTCAGCAGAATTCGTCATGGGTGCAGCATGCCCATTTGCCAGACGAAATGCCAACACGAGGGGCGGATCGTCGACGTCACCCTCCCCTTGTCATGCCTCGTTCATCCTGCGCTTTGCATCGCCGCGACCACAACGCCAAAGGCGATCAGCGCGGGCACCATTTGCAGCACCAAGATGGAGCGGGCGGCCGTCAACCCGCCCACCAGGCCGGCGACGGCGATGAACAGCAGCACAGCGGCCGTCGTTTCCCACTTTCCGGTGAGCGCGGCCCACGCCAGGAGCGCAGCAACCAAGCCGTTGTAGGCGCCCTGGTTCAACGCCAACACCTTGGTGGCTTCGGCTTGCTCGGCGCTCATGCCGAAGATTTTCAGCCCTTTGGGGGTCGTCCACAACACCGACTCCAAGACCATGAATCCGACGTGAAAGAAGGCGACCAGCAGAGACAAGGCTTTGGCGACGAAGGGCAACGACAGCATGGTGGGCTCCTGGGCAGGAGGGCAACGCTACCGTGATTTCAACGCAGACGCATGCGCCAAATGCGCTTTTGCCGTCGACAAAAACCGCTCCCGGGCCTCTTTGTGGTCAACGATGGGCTCTGGATAGGTCTCGCCCAATGTCACGCCGGCGGCTTGCAGCACGTCGGGCTTGGCCTGCCAGGGGGCGTGCAAGTGCTTGGTCGGCAGCTTTGCCAGTTCGGGAACCCACTTGCGAACATAGGCGCCGCTCACGTCGAATTTCTGCCCTTGGGTCATGGGGTTGAATACCCTGAAATAAGGTTGTGCATCACATCCGCAGCCGGCCGCCCACTGCCAGCCCAAGTTGTTGGCCGCCCAGTCGCCGTCCGTTAAATGTTGCATGTAGTGTGCTTCTCCCAAACGGTAATTCAGCATCAGGTGTTTGGTGAGAAAGCTGGCGGCAATCATCCGCGCCCGGTTGTGCACAAACCCCTCGGCCAGCAGCTGTCGAGCGGCGGCGTCGACGACGGGGTATCCGGTGTGTCCGGTGCACCACGCCTCCCAGGCCTTGGCGTCATCCCGCCAAGGAAAGCCCACAAACGTCTCTTTAAACGGCGCTTTCAGCAACTCCGGGCGGTCCCACAGCGTGTGCAGCGCAAACTCCCGCCAAAGAAGCTCGTTGCGAAAGACATCGGCGCCCTCGGTGTCGCCCAACACCTTCACGCTCGCCTGCCACAGGGTGCGAATCGACAGTGTTCCAAACTTCAAATCGGCCGACAGACGGCTGGTGCCGGCTGGGTCGTCCATGCTGTTGCGGCGTTCGTCGTAAGCCTCGCCGGCGGTCTCCAAAAACGTCCGCATGCGGGCCCGTGCCGCACGCTCGCCACCTTCGAGCACCAACGCGTTCTTGGTGAGCCCCAGCTCGTCCATGGTCGGCAGTGTGGCCGTTCCCTCGTCGACAAGGTCGGCAGGCAAAGGGGCAAGCGCCTTGGGCGCAGGAAGCGGCGCGCCGACGTCGAGGTCGGCCAGCAACCGGCGCTTGAAGGGGGTGAACACCGAAAACGGCTGCCCTGCCCCCGTGCGCACCGTCTCTGGCGGCACCAGCATTTCGCCCTCCATCAGCTGAAAGGGAACGCTGAGCGCCTCTTGCACACGACGGTCGCGTTCGCGGCCCAAAGGCTCACTCCAGCGGTGGGCGACGACTTTGTCGATGCTCCAATCGCGCACCACCTGAGGGACGACGTCGGTCGACCGGCCTCGCACCAGCAAAAGCCGCGACCCCAGCGCCTCAATGTTGTGCTGCAGCGACGCCAGGCTTTGCAGCAGAAACTGCATGCGGTGCGGCAGCTGCTGTGCGCGTTCAGGCGCGAAGAAGAAATCGTCGACGACAAACAGCGGGACGACGTCGCCGCCGCGGTTGATCGCAGACGTCAGTGGGGCGTGATCCGCCAGACGAAGGTCTTTGCCTCGAAACCAAACCAGAGTGCGCATGTCGCCGACGTAGGGACACACCCTCCTGTTGGCAGAGCGAATTCGCGACCAAATGCAGAAAAACGCGCCGGCCGCGATTCCTGATCAAATCCAGCACCTTGCAGGCCACATCAAAGGTGCGACAACAGATTCAATCTCACCCGTAAAATCCTGTTTTAAAATATACATCCGGCGCAAGGCGCAGCAGGGCCCGGCGGTTCAGGACGAAGGTTTTTCCGGCCGTTTTTTTGGAGGTGGCCCTGCCCCCATGTACTCCAAAGGGCACCCGGCGGCGCCCATCGGCCCCCGGATGTCTGTGAGAAGACCCCCACGGCGGCACCAGGCTGCCGCCCCAAGGAGAGAGCCATGAAGACCACCTGCGATACCTGCAACAGCCGCTACGCCATTCCCGACGAGAAAGTCATCGGCAAAGTCCTGCAAGTGCGTTGCAAGAACTGCGACAACGTCATGGTCGTCGTCGGCCCCACCCACCACTTCGACGGTGACGTCGAGAAGCGGCCCCCGACCCTCACGGGTTTCATCGCCGCCGACCGTCCCTCCGCCGTGACCATCCGTCCGCCGAAGAAGAAGCCAGCGTGGTGGGCCGCCATCAACAACAAGCCCCATGGGCCCTACACCGAAGAAGACATCCTCGAACTCGTCGAGCTCGGCGATGTGTACGCCCGCACCCGCATGTGGCGCAAAGGCATGGACGGCTGGGAGCGCATTTGCGAGAGCCCCTCCCTGGCGTGGGCCTACGACGCCGTCATCCAACGCGTTGCTGAAGACGAAGACTTTCTGCGCGACCGCGAAGCGTCCGGCATCCTGGCCCACGCAGCGCTGGTCACCGACGGCTCCGGCTATTTCCCCAACCCCACGTTGAAGTCGGGCTGGTTGATCCTCGACGAGAAAACCCAGTCGTACCTGGAGACCGTCGCCCGCGCCAATGGCCTCTTTCAAGAACCGAAGCCCCAACCTCAGCCGGGCGCGTGGGCGACCTTCGCCGCCATGGGCTTTGGCATGGCCGCCGCCGCCATGGGCGTGTTCATGCTGGTGCAAAGCGGCGTGTGACAAGGTAGCGTCGGGCGATGTCGCCTGGCTCGCACCTGCCCGTCCGCACGTCCACCGGCCTCGACGCCGTGGGGCAAGCGCCGCTGACAAACGCTGAGCGCGCCACGCTGGCCAAGCTGGCGGTGGAGCAAGGCTTTGTCGCCCCTGCGCTCACCGGCGGTTTCGGTGCCATCTCCACGGCCGTCGGCGGCATCCTCGCCACGCTGTGGGCGCGGGGCCGCCTGCCCATCGGCCTCGAAGACGTGGCCCATGTGTTTGCCTTGGCGTTCGTCGTCGTGGGCACAGCGCTGACGACGACCGCCGCGGCGTCAGCGGCCGTGCGCATGTTGCGGCAACGGCGAACCCTCCAAGAGCAGGGGCTGCCGGCGCGGTCGGTGCAGCTGCTGCGCCACGCGTCGTGGGCGGTGTTGCAGTCGGTTCCGGCGCGGGCATCGCAGAAGCTTTCTTCACGACCAGCGGACGACCCCTACGACGTGGCCGCCGCAGCACTCGACGACGCAGAACACCAGGCGTTGGGCGACCGTTAGCACACTGCGACTTCGTCCTTGTGTTCGCCGTCGTGGCGCGTGATCGTGGGGCATGCGTGCCTCACGACTCTTCCCCGCCCTCGTCGCCATCGGATTGCTGTCGGCCGCCTTTGTGGCCACCGCCGACATCAACTCCTCCACCCAGCGCTACCTGCCCTACTCCGGCTTTTTGGAGCTGGGGCAAGACCCCGTCACCGACGCCGCGCTGGACGTCGCCTTTCGCTTCTACACCGCCGACAGCGGAGGCTCCCCCCTCGAGGAGGTGGTGGAGACCGTCGCCGTCGACAGCGGCCGCTTTTCGGTCAACGTCGGCCCCATCTCGGGGGCCGTCTTTGACCAGACCAATCTGTTCTTGGCCATCGCCGTCGGCGGGCAAGAGCTGGGCGGACGCCAACGGGTGCGCGGCACCACCTACGCCATCCGCGGCGAAGTCGGGCAGCCCTTTGACGTCGACGAACTCAACGCCGTTGGCAATGTCAATGCCGGAGGAGACCTCACCGCCGTCGGCGATGTCGACGTCGACGGCAACCTCTTCGCCACCAACGCCAACGTCGATCTGCTTCAGTTCCCCAACGTGTTGAGCAAGAAGATCAACTTGTGGAGCGACAACTACGGCTTCGGCATCGACGGCTCCACACTGCAGGTCTACACGCCGTCGTCGGCGTTGGTGAAGTTCGGCACGTACAGCGGCTCCACGTTCAATGAAGGCCCCAGCATCTCGCCCAACGGCACCTACGCCAGTCCGAAATTCAGTGCGCACAAGCCCATCAACAACGTTGCCATCGGAACCGACAAATTCGTCGACGGCTCCTTCACCGTCGGCGGCGGTCACGTGTTCATCGTGGCCTCCGCCACCGGCTACCGCAGCAGCAGCAACCCACAGCTGACGTTCTACCTGCAAATCGACGGGTCCACGGTCGCCACGGCCACCCGGTACGACAACGAAGGCAGCTCGCACAAACACGGCCAGCTCATGTGGACAGGGACGTTGGCTGCAGGAGCGCACACCGCTCGCATCACGACGTCATCCAACACCGCCACCGACCAGAACGACTACGCCAGCGTCATGGTCGTCGAGCTCCCTCACTGACGTTTGGGAGCAGACAGCTTGAACGTCGATGCGTGCGGCACGCGCCCCCAACAGATGGCCTGTCCGTCTTCGCGGATGGCGCACGCATGAGCGGAGCCCGCCACCACGTCGACAAACGCGCCTTGAGGCGCACCTGACACGATGCCGGCGATGTCTTCGAGTGCGAACACGTGCAGGCGACCGGTGACGTCGAGGGCGACGACGTGTTGGTCGCCGACGACGACCTTCTGCATCTGCCCCAGCGGCAGGGTGAGGTCGATGGCGCGGGCACCAAAGCACAGCACGCGGCCGTCGTCGGCGTGCAATCCGCAAGCGAACTGGGGGCCGACGTCGAGGTGATGCAATGGAGCGTTGCCCTCAGCCCCCTTCAACGGCCCTCGCAAGCAACGAACACGGTGCTTGGCGTCGACGACACACACGTTGCGTCCGCCGCCGGCGACCTCGCGCAGTTTGCCCAGGGTTTTCGCCTGCTGGGTGAGCCGGGGCCCGTCTGCACCACGAGACGTGCAATGCAAGCGCTGGTTGCGCCGCACCCCACACAACAAATGCGTGCCCATCGCCACCTGGCGAAAACGCAGTCCCTTTGGGGTGGGGGGCGCGTTGCGTCCGAAGCACTGCACCTGCCCTCCCTGGCGAAGCACACAGGTGGCCCCCAGATCGCTGTCGATGCTGACGACGTCGTCGAGGGCCGTTTTGCCGGTGGCCCCCCCTTTGCAGCGCAGCGCCCCGTCCCGGATCACGCAGGTGTGCTGGTGCCCGGCAGCGGTGGTGCCACTGAAGGCGGGAGCGGCGAGCAACAGCAAGACAACCAGAGGAGCGAGACGCATGCCTTCAGCCTAGCGCAGAAAAAGTTGGATCCGGTGACAGACGGCCCGCCCTGCCTCCAACACATCAGTGTCAGCAGCGAAATGGAGTCGCACACCGCTGCCGGAGGCCCCTCATGTTCATCAAACACGCATCCCAAGCTCTTTTCGCCTCAGCTCTGACCGTCGTCCTCGGCAGTGCCTGCACCTACAACATCAACGTCGATGGCGACGGCATCTCCTCAGACGACGTCTACGAATGCCTCGAGCTTTGCGACGTCGAGGACGAAGACGACGAGGAGTGCTTCGACCAATGCATCGAAGAACGCGCCGACAACGGGGGAGAGCCCGAGCCCACCGACGGCGGCGAGCCTGAAGCCGGTGAGCCAGAAGCCGGTGAGCCTGAAGCCGGTGAGCCTGAAGCCGGCGAGCCGGAGCCACAGCCCACCGACACGGACGGCGATGGCCTCAGCGACGCCTTTGAAGCGGAGCGCGGCACCAACCCGCAAAACCCCGACACCGACGGAGACGGCCAAGACGACGGCCACGAAGTCGACTGCGGCTCGTCGCCACTCGACCCCCAGATTCAATGCGAAACCGAATGCCCCTGAGCGTCTGACTCGCAGCAAGAAAGCGCCCCTTGGAGGGCGCTTTTTTGTGGGTCGAGGATGTCCAACCTCCTCAAGGTGTCGGCGGGGCAAATCGAATCGACGCCGAGTTGATGCAATACCGCAGCCCGGTCGGCGGAGGACCGTCGCGAAAGACGTGGCCGAGGTGCCCGTCGCACACGTGGCACCGCACCTCAACCCGCACCATGCCGTGCGAGAGGTCTCGGTGCTCGTCGATGTGGTCTTCAAGCGCGGGCGTCGTGAACGACGGCCACCCGCATCCGGAGTCGAATTTGGCGTCGGCGCGAAACAACAGCGTGTCGCAGCCGCGGCAGTGGTAGTCGCCGTCGCCTTTGTGGTCCCAATACTCGCCTGTGAACGCACGCTCGGTGCCAGCTTGCCGCAAGATCGAAAACTGCTCGTCGGTGAGCAGCTCTCGCCATTGGGCGTCGGTGAGAGAGCGCCAGTTGCGGTTGGTCATGGGGTCTCCAGCGTTTGTTGCCCCACCAGCAGGGCCTCGCGGGGGTCGACAAAGACGTCGAGCTCGATGCCGAAGCGGCGGGTGAGTCGGTGAATGTGCAGGGCGCCAGTTTGGGTGCCCACGACAATGATGGCTTTGCCGAAGGGCCGCAGCAACCGCGTGAATCCCTCGGCGGCGATGCGTTCGAAGCTGGGGTCGTCGTTGGGGCGGACGCCGCGGGTGTCGTTGATGACCACCAGCTGGCTCAAGTCGCCGAGGGCAGACAGGGCGTCGGCGAGTTCGTTGAGGAGCGTCTCGGCCCCATCCGCGCCGACCACGGCCTCTTTGGAGCGCAACAGCAACAACAGCCGCGGATGTCGCGTGTCGGCGAAAATGCTGTGAAATCGAAGTTCGCTGCGAAGCGTCCATTGGTTTGGAAAGTCGAGCGGCGGCTGCATACTGCAGCATCCTAACGACCGGCTGTCAGGAGTGCGCCATGTTGCCCAAGTTGTCTGAGTTTGAGTGTCCCGTCTTCTTCACAGGAGCTGGCCTCAGCGTCGAGAGCGGCATTCCCACCTACCGCGGGCAAGGCGGGCTGTGGCACGAGTACAACTACGAAGACTACGCCTGCCAAGCCGCCTTCAACCGCGACCCCAACGCCGTGTGGGACTTTCACGATCTCCGTCGACAAAAAGTGAGCGAGTGCGCCCCCAACGACGGGCACAAGGCCATCGCAGACATCTGCCAAAACAACCCCGCCGCCACCGTCGTCACGCAAAACATCGACGGACTGCACCAGCGCAGCGGCGTCCCCAACGACCAGGTCTTCGAACTGCACGGCAGCCTGTGGCGTGTTCGCGTCGACGAGCTGGGCCTTGTCGAGCCCAACTTTCAAACGCCGTTGACGCCACGCCAACATGAAAGCGGGCACTTCTTCCGCCCCGACATCGTGTGGTTCGGCGACAACTTGAAGTCCGACGTGGTGCATGGCGCGCTCGAAGCCATCCGTCGCTGCGACGTGCTCGTCAGCATTGGCACCAGCGCGGTGGTGTACCCGGCGGCGGAGTTCCCGCTGCAGGCCAAACGCAGGGGGGCTGTGCTCATCGAGGTCAACCCTGAGGAGACCCCGTTGTCGGCCGCCTACGACCATCACCTGCGAATGCCCGCCACCGAAGCCCTGCAGAAGCTTCTCGACAGGTGATGTTGACGACGTGAAGCAGCGGCGGTGCCTCCAGCAAAGCGTCGGTGGGTCAGCTTGCCGCGAGGCTTGCGCAAGTGGTAGCACCAACCACCAGCCTTTCCCCAGGCTGGTGGTGTTTGCGTGCCAGCAAACCCAGCGGGAGCGGTCATGGTCGACCACAAAGCCAACGATGTCGAAGACGCTTTCTTTTCAGGTGGTGACGCCCCCGGCGATCTCGCCGACACCGACGCCACAATTCGACATGCACCTGCATCGGGCCCCGCCGAGGGGGCGCCCGACGCTGCGCCAGGCAATGGTGGCGCATCCCCTGCCACGCACAACGAGAAGCCGCCTGCGTCGCCTCGGGTGGTGGTGTCAGAACTGAATTCAGGCCCGCAGCCCTCGGCCCCTGGCCCCGTGGCCAGCATGTCTGTCGACGACGACTTTGCCCAACCCACGCCTGTCGCGGCAGGCCCGGGCGACAGTGGACTGCCCAAAGAAGCACCTCCCGACAGCATCGAACTGTCGATGGGCATGCCTCCAGCGCCCGCAGCCCTGCCCCCAGAGTCCATCGAAGTCAGCATGACAATGCCGCCGGCCCCTGGCCCCGCCGACGACGACCTCGACATCGACATGGCCGACCCTGCGCCGGCAGATGGCCCCGCACCTGCTGAGAGCATTGAGCTGTCGACGCATATGCCGCCCGCCCCCGGCCCGGTGGCGTTGGAGCCAGCCAAGCCCCTGACAGACCCGCTGCCGGTGCTCAGTGCCAGCGACGACGAACGCGAAGCCCCCACCGATGACGAGGTTGCGCGCGCCCAAGGCCGCATCGATGAGCTGGTGCGCGAAGCCCGCGCCCACGGCAATGCCCCCGAGGCGGCACCGCTGTGGTTTGAGGCGGGATGGGCGTTTGAGAATGAGTTGGGCAAGCTGCGCGACGCCGCCGCTCACTACGAGCAGGCCCACAACGCCGACCCGACGTTCCTCCCCGTCATTCACGCCACCCGCCGGCTGTTTGCCCACCTCGGCAAGTGGAGCATGGTGGTGATCCTGCTCGACAAAGAAATCGAGGTCGAAGGCGCGCCCAAGGCCAGCCTGTTTTTCGAAAAGGCCCGCATTCTCGAGACCAAGCTCGGCAAGGCCGATGAAGCCGTCGGCATCTACAAGCTCGCCCTGCAAGAAGACGCGGCCTATGTGCCCGCCGTCGACGCCCTCACCCGCCACGATGTCGGCGAGGATGCCTCCGCCGTCGTCGAGATGCTCGAGCGCGCCGTCGAGGCCACCTCCGAAGACAGCCAAAAGGTCAGCTGGCTCATCGAACTCGGACGCCTGAGCGAAAGCCACCTGCAAGACGACGGCAAGGCCATCGACTGCTACACCCAGGCACGGGCGCTCGACCCGACGCACATGACGGCGCTGATCGCCTTGCGCCGGCTGTACCGTCGAGCGGGCGATGACGCTTCGTTCGCGGACGTCCTCGACGCGCTGGCGCGCATGGCGCGGGTGCCCAGCGAAGCGGTGGCGTTCTTGTTTGAGCGCGCCGAGGTTCTCACCCGCCTGGGCCAACAAGAAGACGCCGTGGCTGCGCTCGAAGCCGCCCACGGCTTGGTGCGCGACGACACCCGCGTGCTCAACGAGCTCATCCAACTCTACAAGACGTTGGAGCAGCCCCAAAAACTGGAGGCCGCCCTCGTCGCCCAAGCCAACGCCAGCCGCGACACCAGTGAGAAAGTGGCGCTGTTTGAAGAGGCTGCGGAGCTCGCCGAAAACAGCCTCAGCGCCCCCGACCGCTCCATCGAGTACTACCGCCAATGCGTGTCGCTCGACCCCACCTACCAGCCGGCCCTCGCGGCCGTCGGACGCCTGTTCGCCCGCGCCCAACGCTGGCAAGACATCGGGCGGCTGTACGAGATTCAGCTGCAGACCGCCCAAGACGACGCCGAACGCATCCCGTTGCTGTTCAAATACGCCGAGCTGCTCACCGACCGGCTCGCCGACGAAGACAAGGCCATCGACCAACTCAGCCGGGTGCTCGAGCTGAGCCCCGGCTATGTTCCGGCGCTGAAGATGGTGTCGAGCTTGTACGCCCGCAAACAACGCTGGGGCGACCTCATCGCCATGTACGAGACCGAGCTGTCGGGCCAAGACGACCGCGACCAAGCCATCTACCTCCTCGAGAAGATTGGCTCCCTCTACGAAAAAGAGCTGGCCGACCTCGACAAGGCCATCGACGCCTACAAGCGGTTGCTCGAGAAGGTTCCCGGCTACCTCCCAGCGTTGCGCACCCTCGGCCGCTTGTACGCGCGCACCGAGCAGTGGGACCTCCTCATCGCCGTCAACGACGAAGAGGCCGAGCTCATCGGCGACCAAAACCAGATCGTCGCCCTCTTTCACAGAAACGGCGAAATCTTCGAACACACCGGCCAACTCGACGACGCGGTCGACGCCTATCGCCGTGCGTTGACGTTGATGCCCAACTACCTTCCGTCGCTGAAGGCACTGGGCGCGCTGTTCAGCAAGAACGAGCGGTATGAAGACCTCGTCGACATGCACCGCCAAGAAGCCGACGTGGCCCGACACGCCGAACAACGTGCCCAGCTGTTGTTTCGCGTGGCCACCATCTACGACGACCGGCTGCACGACGCCGACAAAGCCGCACAGGCCTACCGCGAAGTGCTCGAAGAAGTCCCCAGTTTCGCTCCGGCCATTCGTGCCCTCGCCCGCATCAGCGCTGCCACCGGCGACTGGGACGTGCTCGTCGACGTCCTGCGTCGCCAACAAGAAGGCATGCAAGACCCGCGAGACAAGGCGGTGCTGAGCGTGCGCATCAGCGCAATCCTCGAGCTCAACAAGCGCGACCTCGACGCTGCCATGAACGAGCTCGACGCCGCCATCGTGGCCTGCCCGACGCTGTTGTCGGCCCACGAAGAACGCGTGCGCTTGTGTGAACGCACCCAGAACGCACGCGACGAAGCCAAAGCCCGGGAGGCCATGGAGCAGATCCTCGAGGCCACCGAGCGCAAAATCACGAACCAGCGCGCATTGGCCGAGCTGTACCTGCACCGCCTTGAAGAACCCCAGGCCAGCCTCGAAGCCCTCGAACGCATCATCGCCATGTCGCCGTCGGATGCGCCCGCCCACCGCACCGCGCTGAAAGTGTCGCTGAAGAGCCGCGACTACCGCGCGGCCATTCGCCATGCCGAAGCCCTTGCCAGGCTTGAGTCGTCTGCGTCGAAGGTCGCCCACCTGTGGTTGCAGGTCGCCGCCTGGAAAGAGTCGCACCTCGACCCCGCCGAAGACCCCCTCGAAAGCTACGTGCGGGTGCTGCAGTTTGACCCGCAGAACCCGATTGCGTTGCGCGCCGTCGAACGCGCGTACGTCGAGCGCCACTGCTGGGACGGCCTCTACAAGCTCTACGGCCAAGAGCTTGCTGGCGTTGATGTGCCCAGCCGTCGCGCCGACCTGTGCATGAAGATGGGCGAACTGGCCGAGCGTCGTCTCGACGACACCGAAGGCGCCATCGCCGCGTACGAGATGGCCCTCGATGCCGCTCACGATCTCCTCCCCGCCCTCGACCGCCTCAAAGAGCTGTATGGCAAGCTTGGGCGTGCTGAAGACGAGCTGAAAATCGCGGCCCTTGAGGCGAATGCATCAAAAGACCCCGCCAAAGCCATCGCCACCCTCCTCGAGGTCGGCGCATTGCAGCGCGACAAGTTCAACGACGCTGCCGCCGCCATCGAGAGCTTTCAGAAGGTGCTGTCGCGCGAGCCTGCCAACGACGTGGCGTTCTCCGCCATCGAGGAGCTGCACGAGCAAAACGGCGACCATCAAGGCCTCGTCGACCTCTTCCTCAACCGTGTGGGCACGCTCTCGGAGCCAGAGCTGAAAGTGGGCTTGCTGACGCGTGTGGCGCGCATTCGCCTGGAGGCCCTTGGCGACGTGGAGGGGGCCATCGGCACGTTCCACGGCATCCTCGACTTGGCCCCGAAAGACGTTGGCGTGCTCCGCACCTGTGGCGACTTGCACTACGAACGGCAAGAGTACGAAGACGCCGCCCGCTGCTACCGCGCGCTCGTGCCTGAACTCTCTGACCCAGCCAAGGTGGGCCTGCTGCAATACCGGCTCGGCGTCATCTTCTCAGAGCACATTCCAGACGCACAGCGCGCCATCAATGCGTTGTCCGTCGCCTGCCGGTCGTTCAGCCCCACCACCGAAGAGTACGTCGACGGCGGGCGTCGCTTGGCCCGCGTCTACAAGGCCACCGAGAAATACGACGACGCTCGGCTGGTGCTCTCCCAGCTGGCGCAAAGCGCCACCAAAGTCGAAGACCAACTCGAGTTTCGCGTCGACCTGGCCGAGCTGCTTGAAACCCGGTTTGACGACGTCAAAGGGGCCGCTGGCGAAGTCCGCAAGGCCCTCGACGTCGCCTCCAACGAACAGAAGATTGAGCTGCTCAACAAGGTCACCGACCTGTACGAGCGGGCCCAAGACTTGGAGGGCTACCTTGACGTCGCCTCCCAGCAGGCCGAACGCATGATGGGCGACGACCGCGAACGCGCTGCCCAGCTCTACGAGCGCTGCGCCAAGCTCACCCATGAGCACCTCAAGGACGCCGAGCGCGCCATCGGCTTCGCACGCCAAGGCCTCGACATTGACGACGGCAACGTCTCTTTGCGTGGCTTCTTGGCCGACCGGTTGTCGGAGATTCCCTCGCGGTTTGTTCTCGCCGTCGAAGAGCACCGGCGTGTGCTTCGCACAGGCAGCATCCGCCCCGCGTCCATCACCGCCCTCTTTCAGGGGTGGACCACCCAGCGCGCCCACGACCGGGCGTTCATGGCCTCTGAGGTCCTCGACAGCCTGGGCCTCGCCGACGACGAAGCCAACACGTTCTACTCGTCCAACAAGAAGCGCGTGCAGCTGGCGTCCGACGAAGTGCTCGACGAGTCTGGCTTCAACAACTGGCTGGTGCACCCCAAGAACAAGAACCCCATTCATGAAGTGCTGTCGGTCGTGGCCGGTGAGTTGGGCAAGGTGAACCCCGACGACCTCAGCGCGTTCAAGGTTGAACGCAAAGACGTCTTGAAAGGGCGCAGCGACGACCCCCTGCGCAAAAACGCCGATGCCATCGCCAAGATGTTCGGCGGCGGGCTGACCTATGAGGTGCATCGCACCCGCACGCAGAGCGGCGTCGTCGAAGCCAAGCACCACCATCCGCCGGTGCTGCTGGTGAGCGCCAACGTCGCCAACATCCACGACGACCGCGAACAGCGCTTTTTGCTGGGTCGCAAGATCATGGCGCTCATGAGTGGGCACCACTTGGTGCAAGGCAAGGACGCCAACGGACTCGCCGAGTTCATCTCGGCGGTGTGCAAAGCGGTCGACAAAACCTTTGAGCCGCTGCTGCCGGGCCTCAACGTCGACGCCCAGGCCAAGAAGATCAGCTCGGCCCTTTCGCGCGGGGCCAAACGGCAACTGCAAGACGCGGTGTCGACGCTCGACGCGCAACGCGCTCGGCTGAAGCTGGACGAATTCATCGAAGGCATGCCCCTCACGCAAAACCGAGCCGGGCTCGTCGCTGCCAACGAGTTGCGGGCCGCCGTCAATGTCATCCAGAGCACGGCGGGCATCGTCGTCCCCAAAGTGCGTGACGCGCGGTTGGAGGCGTTTGAGAAGAGCCCACTGTTGTCCGACTTGGTGTCGTACGCGCTCAGCGACGACTACTTCGCCGCCCGTCAGACGTTGCGCTTCGCCGTCGACGCCTGACCTTCCTGCTTTCTTGCCAGAAAGCCCCGCTGCAGAGCGGGGCTTTTTTTGTTTGGGATCGTTTCGCCAAGCACACCCAAATGAAACAAGTCATTCTCAAGATGGCAGGGTCCATTCTCAACTTGCAGTGCTGTACGCAGGTTTGGACCCTGTCTTTTCGCTCGTGGGGGTCTGCCGCCGCCATCGACCGTTTTTCTTTAAGGCACTGCTTCTGCGGGCATTTTCACCTTGATGGCGGTTCGGACGTGGGTATGGTGGTGGGGCTGTGGCGGCAAGGTGCACCTGGCGCCGCAGAAGACGGCTCTTCTCACTGGGGTGGGTGGGGTTCAGTGACGGGGAGTCGCCGCCTTTTGGGCGAGTGTCTTGCCGCTCGTCTGCCAACGTGGCTTCCGGATGTGGAGGTGTCGCGTTGTGAAAGGCGTGCGGCCGCAAGACAATTGCCAACACAAGACCCTGAATTACAAACAAAAAGAGGGGGCAAATGCCCCCTCTCACGACAGCACCGGCAATCCAGCGTCACTCTTGAATCGTCTCCGTGACGTCGTGCTTGAACTCCGCGCCTTCGCCCAGCTGCCAGCTGGAGTCGACCTCCACGCTTTCCCACTTGAACTCCACCGGCAGCGTCGTCCCGCCCGTGTTGCGCAGCGAGAAGTTCATCTCGAGGTCAATCTTCTTCACCGTCGACGGCAGCAGCGGCAGCCCTTCCCAGTAGCCCACGCCGAGCGTCGGCGGCCAGGCTTCAATGTACTTCGATGGCGACGGGTTCTTGCCTTCGGGGTGGTAAATCAGCGGCGACCCGGCCCACTCAATCTTGCTGAGGCCATCTTCGGGGTCGTCCGACTTCTTCTTCTTCTTCTTGCCGTCGTCGTCATCCCCCTCGCGGAAGCTGATGGTGTAGTCGCCGAAGACAAACTGGTCTTTCGCCGGGCCCCACACCAAAAGGTTCATGCGCAGCACGGTCTTGCCATTTTTTTCCGACGTCACAGGCGTGATGTCGAGGATGTCGACGCGCACGCCATTTTTGTAGCCCGTGAGCTTGGCCGTGTAGTTGCCGGTCTTCACGCCGGAGTTCCACATCTTCTTCAGCCACTCGTAGCGCTTGGCGACGGCAGCCACCTTGGCCTTGTTGCGCTTGCCTTCTTTGGCCTTCTGCTCTGCGTTCTTGATGTACTTGTCTTCAATGTTCTGCTTGGGGTGGTTCTCGTAGATGCCTTTGAGACGACGCTGGTGCGCGCTCATCAGCGACCGGCGGTCGGCGTCGCGACGCTCGTCGGGAGCGGCGGCCACGGCGCCTGACTCCAACGCGAACTTCACGCGGGCCTCTTGCAGCTTGGCTTCAAATTGCGCTTTGTCGAGCTCGCCCGACAGCCAGGTGTGCACGGCGAAGGCGGTGCCAAAGCCCAGCAAGCCAAAGAGGATGGTTCCGATCAGACCTTTCATCAAGCCTCCCAGCGCCGGCGGTGGCTTCACACCCACACAGTCGACGCGTCGGCGGCGACGTTAGCGATTTCACTCAGCAATGGAAGGGCCGTTTGTCCGACCTTTGCAGCATTCTCGGCCCGCCTCAGCGCAACATGCCGTCTGGAGCGTCGCCGCCGTCGGCACCGTTTGTCGTCGGGGTCGGCGAGGCCGGCTGCTGGGCGAAGGGGTCTTTGGCAGCAGGAGCACGCGCCAGCGGCACGACGACGCGGTCGGGCATCTGCCGCGCAAAGGCCAAGCCAGCCAACGACCCCAGGCCGATGCCCGTCCACCCACACAACAAAAACGAGCCCAGCGAGCACATGACGACGGGGGTGCTCCACTCGCTCTGCTTCACCAACACCGTCTGCGGGGTGTAGCCCGGCTTCTCGGCGCGCACCTCGACGAGCGTCTCCCAGCCGGTGGTCTCGTCGTAGGTGACGGGCCCCTCGCCCATTTGCACGTCGTCGACGTACATCATCGCGCCCGACGGTTCTGAGTCGAGCACCACCTGGTGCGCGCACCCCGACAGGCACAGCGCCACCACCAAAAGCAGGCCCCGCCTCATGTCCACGCCTCTCGTGGCGTGCGAAACAGCAGCAGCTCTTCGTCGTAATACTTCGTGGTTTTGCCCAACGGCTCCAGCCCCAACCGCTCGACGACAGCGAGCGAGCCTGCGTTGCCTTCGTTGACCACCGTCCACATGTCGTCGACGTCGAGAAGGGCAAACGCCTGCTGCAGCAGGCCGCGTCCGGCTTCGGTGGCAAACCCCTTGCCCCAGCATTCGCGCGCCAAGTGCCAGCCCACTTCGAGTTCGTCGCTGTCGCCTTGGCCGTCCGACAGCGGCAGGTACTTCAACAGGCCCGTGCCGATGTAGCGGTCGTCTGCGGCGCGGTCGCAGATGGCGTACACCTGAATGGGCGCATTCCACTTGGCGTACTTTTGCTCCATGGCGTCGATGAAGGTGCGCGCGTCGTCGACGGAGGCGTGGCGGGCGCGTTCGCCGATGAACTGCACGACGTCGTCGTCGCTGTACATCTCATACACCCGCGCCGCATCGCTCAGCTGCATCGGACGCAGCAGCAGCCGCTCGGTGGTGAAGCTGTGACCCGCCATGTGCCCTCCCGCGCTCGGTTCTGCCGCCTCAGTCTTTGTCGGAGTAGCCCAGCTTGCGCATGCGCTTCTCGTTCTCTGTCCACATGGGTTCGACGCGCACCAGCAGGTTCAGCATCACCTTGCAGTCGAGGATGCGCTCCAGGTCTTTGCGCGCGCGCTGGCCGATGGCTTTGATGCGTGCGCCCTTTTTGCCGACGACGATGCCTTTTTGGCTCTCACGCTCGACGTGCAGCACGGCGGCGATGTCCACGATCGGCTTGCGGGGGTCGTCACGTCGAGCTTCGTCGAAGTCTTCGACGACGACGGCCAGCTTGTACGGCACCTCGTCGCCCAGCTCGAGCATGGCCTTTTCGCGGATGATCTCCCCCGCAATCTCGCGTTCGCCGGCGGTGGTGAGGGCTTCTTCGTCGTACCAGAAGCTGCCTTGCGGCATGCGCTCGATGAGCACGTCCATCAGCTCGTCGAGGCCTTTTTTGCGCTCTGCACTGACGGGGATGATGGCTTCGAACTGCGCTTGCTCCGACCAGGCCTGCAGCACGGGGAGCAGCAGCTTGTTGTCGTGCAGGCGGTCGATCTTGTTCACCACCAACACGAGGCCTTTGGCTGGAATCCCCGCCTCCAACAGCTGGGCAATGGCCTTTTCGTCGCGGCGGTCGATGTGGGCTTGCTGGTTGCCCTCTTCGTCTTTGTTGACGAAACACTCGACGACGATGGCGCGCACGTCGACGTCGCGGGCTGCCTCCAGCGCCTGGTCGACCATGTAGGCGTGCAGGCCCTTTTTTGGCGCGTGCAGGCCCGGGGTGTCGACGAAGATGACTTGGGTGTCGCCACGGGTCTCGATGCCGCGCAGCTGCTTGCGCGTCGTCTGTGGCTTGTGGGTGGTGGCGGCGATTTTCTGCCCGAGGATGGCGTTCAACAGCGAGCTTTTGCCCACGTTCGGCCGGCCCAACAGGGCGACGGTGCCGCAGTGGGTGGAGACATCTTCAACAGGCACTTCAGGAGCGTCAGACATGCTTTCTCCCTGACATTGCGGGCGCCGACTGTCGAGGCGGGATTTCCCGCCGCGCCCCAGATGACACGGCAGCATACCGCCGGTACGACGGCGCATGCGCCACATCCACCGCTTCGCCATTTGCACGTTTTTGCTGCTGCCGGGATGCCCGACGGCACCAACGTTGAGTGCAGAGCCAGACGTTCGCGTGTCGCCTGACGCAGGCATTGTCTCCGACGCTGGCGCCCCCGCCGACGGAGGCGACGGTGCGCCCGACTTGAGCGACCGCTGGGCCCCTTGCACGCCAGGCAACGGCGACTGCAGCGAGGGGTTGGTGTGCATGACGTCGCCGTTCAACCCCAACGTGGGCATCTGCGACATTGGCTGCGGCGCCCTCAATGCGGAAGGCACCGCCGTCGTCGAAGACAGCCCGAGCCCCTGCCCCGACGGCGAGGTCTGCCAAGGCATGCTCAACGCCGACACGGGCGAACTGTTGGGCGTGGTGTGCCAACTGCAGAGCGGGCTGCGCGACGGGCCGTGTGTGCCCAGCGTCGACAACAACAGCTGCAGCCCCACCATCGATGAGAATGTCAGCTGTGACCGCGCCGAATTCGGTTTTGAATGCCGGGTGGGTTGTGGCGCAGGCGGCGCATGCCCCGAAGGCGAGAGCTGCTTGCAAACCGGACAACTCCAGCCTGAGGTCTCAAGGTCGGGCACGGTGGTCGAGTGCGTCGTCGACGCTGAATGCAGCGACGCCGCCAGCTGCCAAAGGGCCGCTTTTGCAGACGGCTCCGTTCGTCACATTTGCGCCTTTGACGTCGAGCGCTGCGGCGTCGGCGTGGTGTCGGCCACCCACGACGACGTCAGCGCGGTGGTCGCGGGCGCCACCGTCTCTGACAACCACGCCTGCGATGTTTTTGGTGGGCACCGCTATTGCCAGGATGCTTCGGCTGCGTGCATCGACGTCACGGGCGCTGGCGACCGGCTGTGTTTGGCGGTGTGCGGCCAAGACGACGCCAACGGCTCCTACGCTGAGGATGCCTGCCCCGGCAGCCAAGCGTGCACCTTCGCCATCGCCCTTGCCGTTGGGCTCGGTGACGTCGTCGAAAACGACATCGGCGCTCCCCAAGGTTGCCCCCCCGACAACTGCCCCGTCGGCATGCCCTGCCCGGATGAATGCGCGGGCGACGAACGCGCCCACTGTGTCGACACCGCCGACGGCGGCCGCTGCATACGCCCCATCGGCATCTGTGACACCCCATAAGAAAAGGCCCCCACGGTGGGGGCCTTTCATCATCGGTGAAGTCTGCTTCAGTTGCCTGAGGCTTCTTCAAATTCGGCGTCGACAATGTCGTCGTCTTTCTTGTCGCCTTTGTCGTCGGCCGCAGCCTCGACGTCGGGGCCACCGGCCGCAGCGGCTCCTTCGGGGCCAGCGCCTTGCTTGTACAGCTCTTCGGCCATCTTGTGCGAGGCGGTGGTGAGCTCTTCGTGCGCCTTGCGCAGCTCTTCGGCCTCGGTGGCGTCGAGCTTCTCTTTGGCGACCTTCAACGCTTCTTCGACCGAGGTTTTGGCCTCGTCGGAGACTTTGTCGGCGTTGTCTTTGAGCATCTTCTCCATTTGGTAGATGAGGCTGTCGAGCTTGTTGCGCTCTTCGATGACCTCACGACGCTTCTTGTCGTCTTCGGCGTGGGCCTCAGCGTCGTTGACCATGCGGTCGATGTCGCTGTCGCTCAGGCCAGAGCTCGACGTGATGGTGATGTGCTGCTCTTTGCCGGTGCCACGGTCTTTGGCCGAGACGTTGACGATGCCGTTGGCGTCGATGTCGAAGGTGACTTCGATTTGCGGCACGCCACGAGGCGCAGGCGGAATCTCGTCGAGGTGGAAGCGGCCCAAGGTGCGGTTGGCGTCGGCCATGTCGCGCTCACCTTGCAGCACGTGCACTTCAACAGAGCTTTGGCTGTCAGACGCGGTGGAGAAGACCTCGGTCTTCTTCGCCGGAATGGTGGTGTTGCGCGGGATGAGCACCGTGGTCACGCCACCGAGGGTCTCGATGCCGAGCGACAGCGGGGTCACGTCGAGGAGGAGGAGGTCTTTGACGTCGCCCGAGAGCACGCCGGCCTGCACCGCGGCGCCGAGGGCCACCACTTCGTCGGGGTTGACGGAGTGGTTGGGGTCTTTGCCGAAGAACTTCTTCACCTCTTCTTGCACCAGCGGAATGCGGGTGGAGCCGCCGACGAGGATGACCTGGTCGATGTCGCTGGTCTTCAGCTTGGCGTCTTTGAGCGCGGCGGCCACGGGCTTCATGGTGCCAGACACGATGTCGCCGATGAGCTGCTCAAACTTGCTGCGGCTGATGCGGATGTTGAGGTGCTTGGGGCCGGAGGCATCTGCAGTCAAGAACGGCAGGTTGACCTCGGTTTCATTGGCCGACGACAGCTCGATTTTGGCCTTTTCGGCGGCTTCTTTCAGACGCTGCAGCACCATTTTGTCGGTGGTGACGTCGATGCCCGTGTCTTTTTTGAATTCGCCGGTGAGGTAGTCGATGACCACTTGGTCGACGTCGTCGCCACCGAGGTGGGTGTCGCCGTTCGTGGAGATGACCTCGACGACGTTCTCGCCCACTTCGAGGATGGAGATGTCGAACGTACCGCCACCGAAGTCGTAGACGGCGATTTTCTCGTCGTTCTCTTTTTCGAGGCCGTAGGCCATGGCGGCTGCGGTGGGCTCGTTGACGATGCGCTTGACCTCGAGGCCGGCAATCTTGCCTGCGTCGCGGGTCGCTTGGCGTTGGGAGTCGTTGAAGTACGCGGGAACGGTGATGACCGCTTCGGTGACTTCTTCGCCGAGGTACTTCTCAGCCGAGCGCTTGAGCTTTTGCAGCACCTTCGCCGAAATCTCGGGAGGCGTGAGCTCTTTGTCGTTGATCTTGAAGGCCACGCCGCCGTTGCCGGCTTTCACGCAGTTGAAGGGCGAGCGTTGGATTTCTTTTTGGCTCTCGTCGAAGGTGGCGCCGATGAAGCGCTTCGCCGAGAAGATGGTGTTTTCGGGGTTGGTGACGGCCTGGCGGCGGGCCACCTGGCCGACGAGAACCTCGTCGTCTTTGAAGGCCACCACCGACGGCGTCGTACGCGCGCCCTCTTCGTTGGCGATCACTTTGGGCTCGCCGCCCTCCATGACGCACACGACGGAGTTGGTGGTGCCAAGGTCGATGCCAATGATCTTGCCCATGATGAAACCCTTTCTTCTGAAGCTCTGTAAGCAAGGCGCGCTGTTGCGCGGAGTCAACGTTAAGCACTGAATTGTGCTGATGTTTTCGCCAGGTGCATGCGCGACCTGTTGTGGACCCGTCGAACATAGACGCGGTCAAATGACCGTCAACCACTTGGTCCAATGTTCGTCGCCGTCGATCTGCCCACGGCGTTTGCGATGCGGTTTTCATCTGCATTCGGCGCTTGTGCTGGTGTGGATTCTGTTACGCTGCCGCCGCCGCACGTCACCCAGCGGCTGAGGACGCCCTATGTCAGACCTGCCTGTACTCGAGGTCACCCCCCTGCTCGACGACGGCGCGTGCTCCATGCGCGTGGACTGCCTCAACAGCCCTTCCCAGGTGCGCGCCAAATGCCCGCAGAGCCGCAAGTGCGGCACGTGCGTGGCGTGGACGCCGCGAGAGGCCAACGGCTACAGCCGCATCAGCGGGCAATGCATGCTGAACAAAGAGGCCCGCACCTACCTCGACTGCAACGCCAACATCTGCCCGTACTACTCGCCTCGACGAGAAAACCCCGCGTTCGCCGAGCACCAGACGTTGCGCAAAGCCCCCAAAAGCAGCGGGCGACGTCGTCGGGTGAAGATGGATCGCGAGTCCCCTCCCCCCTCGCCGCAGGCCCTGGCCACCGTGGCCTTTCAGGCGCACGACCCAGACGTGGCCGACATCGGCGCAGCGGTGTTGACGGCGTCCCTCGTCGAGAACGAGCCCTTGCCGGTGCTCCTGGAGCGCTTTCGAGGCGGCACCGCCAAAGTCAGCGTTGGTGACGACGAGCGCGAGGCCCCCATGGAGGCGTTTTACGCCCGGCTGGTGCAGGTGAAATCAGCGCTGGATGCGCTGTCAGACGCCATCACCGACTCCGCCCTCACCGACGACGAGAAAAGCAAAATCAACAAAGACCTCGGTGGCATCGGCGGCTCCCTCACCACGTTCAACGTGTTGTTCAAAGACAAAGCCGACCACTTCAAAGGCCAGGGAAAATAAGTGTCCGCAGCAGCCCTCCTCATCCTGACCGCTCACATGGCAACGGTGACCCCGCAGGCGGGCGACTACCGCGTCATCGACGACCGCATTCAAGAGGAGAAAGAAGTTTGGGGGCTGTTTTGCTCGTCGAAGCGCGACAAGAAGACCCCTGGCGCAAAGCTCACCCTCGACGTCGATGGCGCCGAGTGGAAGGCGACGGGCAGCGGCCGCAAGTTCGGCACGCGCACCTGCGAGGGGCAAAATCCGTCGCTGGCGGTGGTGCACCGCGAACGACGCGGCAAAGGCGTCTTTCTCAAATGCCAATCGCGACGCGTCACCCGCGGCACCGAGCGCACCGAGCACCACGTCGAGGTGTTGTCAGACACGCGCGTCCGCGTGAAGTCGGTCGCCGAGCGATACTTCAAAAAGCAGGGCGAAGACTGCCGCTTGCGGGTCACCCGCATCACGGTGGCCTCTTTGATCCCCAAAAAGGCCGAGACGACGCCAAACAAACCCGACGAAACCGTCGAGGAGGCAAAGGCCAAAGACCCTTGCGCTGCCCCCGGCCCGGTGGCCAAACTCAATCTCAGCCCCAAGGTCTTCGACGCCAAAGTGGGGGCCGCCCCCACCTGCCTGGAGGTTCTCGCCTTCGACAGCAACTCGTGTGCGGTGCAGGTCAAACCGTCGTTCTCCCTCGACCCCAGCGACGTCGGCAAGGTCGATGCCAAGGGCTGCTTTTCAGCGTCGAAAAAGGTCAAAGAAGAAGAGGCCGCCGCCATCGTCGTCAAAGCCGGCGGGCTGGAGGCCGCAGCGTCGGTGCGCATCATCCCCAAAGCCAAGAAGCGGGCCCAAAAGTCGTACCAAGCCTTGGCCAAAACCACCCGCTCCAAGCGCGCACGCGAGGTGCTGGGGTCGGTGACGCGCGGCGAAATCGTGTTGCGCCCGTTGGAGACAGACCCGCCTCCCCTCGAAGACCTTGAAGATGAAGGTCCGCCTTGGTTGCTCCTGGGCTTGGCGGTGGCGTTGTCGCTGATGGCGCTGCTGTTGGCGGTTGTCTTCGCCGTCGTGCGCAAAAAGCAGCAGGTCGCCCCCACCGACCTCCAAGCCAAACCCGTCGTCACCCCCAAAAAGGGGGGCGGGCTGGTGTGCCCCAAATGCAAGTTTGAATTCGCCGTAGGCGAAGCATCGCACTGCCCATTCGACAACACCGAACTCGAAGAGCTGGGGCGGGATGCGCGCCAGACAATGTTTGTCCCGGCCGCCGGCGGCATGATCTGCCCGACCTGCAAGACAAAATACCCAACAAAAGCAAGGTTTTGCGGGCACGACCGTTCACCGCTCATCCCCGACTTCGGGCAGTTCGCCACCGACGACGACGCCGGTGGGCAACAAGGCGGGAGTGACTAAATTGACAATGACGGGGTGCAGCGCAGATCCAAGCTCCGCAATTCTGCAGCAGTTTGAACGTCTGCACTCACAGAACCGACGAAAGCGTCGATGACGATTTGAGAGCCCAGGGCGATGCGACGCACTCTCCGTGCATTCTCTCTCTGGACAACGCCCAAAAGGCCATGCAAGCTGTAGGTCGCGCCAATGAGCGCGGGGGATTTGTTGACATGAAACAGTTTCTTTCCACCGTTCCAGCTGCTCGCACGCTCGTGGCGGGCGCCCTGTTCTCGTTGATGGCGATGGGCGCTTCAGCTCAAGACGCCGCTCCGCCAGCCGCGCAGCCCACAGGTGCCGACGCGCCCCTGCAAGAGAAGCCGGCTGAAAGCGAGTCTGACAAGGCCCCTCTCGCCACCATGAAAAGCCTCGGCGACGCTTGGGTCTCTGAAATGACCGCCAAGCACCAAGAAGGGCTCACCATGTTGAAGGCGGCGAAAGACGCCAAAGACCCCCTCAAACAAACCTGCGTCTCCGACAAGGTGGGTTTGATGAAGGGCGTGTTGCGCATTGCCACCAACGCCAGCGCGACGCTCGCCGAGAAAGTGGCCATCAACGAAGAGAGCCAAGCACGTCGTCAGCTGAAGAAAATCGAGAAGAACCGCTCGAAAATGGACGAACTCTACAACAAGGCGAAGAACTGCTCGGGCGCACAAAGCTCCTTTGTGGGCGAAGCCGAAGTCGAAGTGACGACGACGTCTGACCTTGAGCAGCCCAACAGCTACTACGACGACACCGGCCACTTCGACCAACCTGAGCTGCGCGAAGCGAGTGGCAACACCGACGCCACGGGCAACGACAACAACAACTCGACGCCCGACCCACTCCCCACCGTGAGCCTGTCGACCGAATAGACCGCGCACACGACGCCAAACGAAAGCGCTCGAGGGTTTCTCGAGCGTTTTTTCGTTTGGCGCTTTTTCGTTGGGGTGTCCTGAAGCCGTTGTCAGATGACGCCGGGGATGAACCGTGCCTTGCTGCCAAAGGCCTCTTCGTACCCAGGCATGGAGAACAACACCTTCTCTTCAGCAGGAATGCGGCGGGCCAAGACGAACGCATTCAACAACGTCAGCACCGCACAGGTGATGTACGCGCCCCCGAACAGCGGAATGAACAGCAGTTCGGTGATGACGATCGCGTAGTTGGGGTGCCGGATGTAGGCGTAGGGGCCCGACGTGATGACCGTCTCCGGAGAGACGATGCGCACATTCCAGTTGCGCCCGAGCGTCGACAGCGTCCACACCCGCATCACTGTGGCGGCAGCCAGAGCGACCGTCGCCACGCCTGCCAACACCGGCTGAAAGGTGGGCTGCAGCCAAAGCACCTCGATGGGCGAGAGCACAAACGGCAGCACATGCAAAAAGACCATCACCTTGAAGATGGGCTCTGGCTTCGGCTGCTCCCCCCGGGCGTCGGCGTGCTCCGTGTAACGCTTGGCCACGATGAGTTCGGCGATGCGCGCCACGCCCACCAGCACCAGCAAGATGGTGAACCACAAGAAGGGGCCGTTGGTTGTCAGCCCCGTCGTCAGTCGGTCGAGCATGACCGCCTCCGTCAGTTGGCTTCGACCCAGGTGCCCAGGCTCATTTCGGCCGAGAACCCGGGGCCGAACGCCGCCAACAATCCGCGCTCGCCGTGTTGTGGGCGTTTGCGGTCGAAGATGTTTTTCAGCACGACCATCACGGATGCCGACGACAGGTTGCCCACCTCGGCCAGGCAGTCACGCGACGGACGGGTCGCCTCTTCGTCGAGCTCGAACACGTTGGAGATTTCGTCGACGAGCTTGCGCCCACCTGGGTGAATGCAGAAGAAATCGACGTCGTTCTTCTTCATGCCGTGCTCGTCGAGGAAGCCCATGAACACGGGGGCGATTTGACGCTCCACGGCACCGGGAATGCCCTTGTCGAGCACCAGGTGAAAGCCCGTCTCGCGCACGTCGAAGCCCATGTAGTGCGTGGAGTCTTCGAACAGGTAGCTGCTGTTGTGATCGAGCTTGAAGCCAGACACCTCGTCGCTGTCGCGCACCACCACCGCAGCGATGCCGTCGCCAAACAGAGCGCCGCCGACGAGCGCCTGCATGGAGAAGTCTTGGGGCTGAAAGCAGAGCGAGCACAGCTCGTGGTTGATGATGAGGACGTTGGAGCCCGGGTAGGCCTCGCAGTATTCACGGGCGCGCGACAACGACACCGCGCCGGCAGCGCAGCCGAGTTCGGTGATGGGCATGCGCTTGCAGGTGCGCTTGATGTCCAGCTCGGGCATCAAGAAGGCGCACACCGACGGAATCATGAAGCCCGTGCACGACGTCGTGATGATGAGGTCGATGTCTTGGCCGGTGACGCCGGCGTTTTTCATGGCCTTCTCTGCGGCTTGTTTGCAGAGCTTCTTGGACGTCTCGATGAACAGGTTGTTGCGCGACTCCATGCCGGTGTGCTGCATGGACTCCTCGACGGTTTGCACCAGGTGACGCTTCTTCACACCGGCGTTGTCGAGGATGGAGAGGATCTTGTCGATGTGCTTGAAATCGCCAAGCAGCTCACGGGCGCGTTCTTTGGATTCTTCGACGGTGAGGACGTGCTCAGGCAGCGCAAGGGCGGGACGGCAGGCGGTGGCCATGGGTGGACTCCTTCGTGAGGAGTCAAACGCCCCCCAGCGATGGACGCTGTAGAAACTTCAACGCTGAAGTTCAACACCAACTGGCGCGAGCGCAGTCACATTTTTGATTTGGGCCCAATTGAACACGCCCGGCGGTGTACAGAGACAGCCAGGCGTTTGTCGTCAAGGAGAGGCAAGGCCTAAAAATCGACGTCTTCAAGCTCGGTTTCGAATGTGCCGTTGAGGGTGCGGCCGTTTTCAAACGTCGACACGAACTCACCGGTCACCGGGCCAGGGTCTTGGCCGCCGGTGAAAAACGTGATGTTGGCGGTGTCGAGCGCTGGAAACGTCTCGTTGGCGGCGACCACGCGCTCGATGATGCCGCCGTTGGCGACGATGTCGATGGGCTCGTCGACGACAATGCCGCCCTCGGGGGTGTCAAAGACCACCTTGCACACCACGTCGAAGGTGCCGGTGTCTTCAATGGCGCGCAGGTAGTCGAGCTGGATCGCGCCCGATGAGAAGCGGCGCATTTGCACCTCGTCGAAGGTGAGGTCGACGACTTCACTGATGGAGCCGTCGAGGGTGTTGCCCCCCTCGCAAGTGGCCGCCCCCAGAGGAAGGGTCAACGCGAGCAGCAACGTGCTCAACACCGCGCGAACAAAACGAACATGCAAACAAGCAGGCAGATGAGTCATGGCAGACCTCAGCGACGCAAAAGGTGGAGCACCGCGTGATCGCGGCTGGTGTTGTGCGACACAATGGCGACGGTGTCGTCTGCGCCAATGGTCATGTCAAGGTCGAGGCCCTCGAAGTCTTCGTCGTCACCGTCGAGGTTTTGCGTTTGCCAGGTGCCGTTGACCCGCACGGCGACGCGGATGCCGTCTTCAGCGGTGTCGCAGGTGTCGGAGTTGGTGCCCGCGCAATGGCGGTAGGCCAACACGGGGGTTCCGTCTGACAAGAAGCCGAGGTGCGGAGAACGCCCCGTGCGGCCGAACTGGGCGACGGGCTCGGGCACAGGAGTGAGGTCGGGGCCGTCGAAGCTGTGAACGAAGATCAAACGGTCGGCGATGTCGTCGTGGTAGGCCGCCGCGAAGCCAAAGTTGTCGTGGTGCCCGACCGTGATGCGGCTGTTCGTCGTCGAGTCTTCGGCCAGGTTGTGAAAAAAGAAGGTGCCGTCGTCAGCCTCGACGACGACATACAAGCCCTCATTGACGGTGAACGGGTTGCCTTCCATGTCGTAGAAGTGGTTGTTGCCGACCACTTCGGTGCCCGCAATGATGCGTCCGTCGGGGCCAAAGGCGATGGAGGCGTGGTACCCACCGCCGGTGCCAGGCAACAAGCTGGTGACCGTGTAGCTGCCATTGCCGCGGGCCATCTCGAGGTCACCGCGGGAAAAGTCGGTCTCCGCAAAGCCGTTGTGAATGTCTTGAAAGGCCACTGCAACCGTGCCGTCGTCGTCGATGGCGATGGAGGCGTAGTGCCCCACGGTGTCGCCGATGTCGCAGATGGTCTCGGGTGCCATGGTCTCATCCCAGAAGCATCCACTTGCCGACGCCGAATCGGTCATGACGATGTTGGGGGCGCCTCCCTCTTCGGTGACGACGAGGTCGGAGGGGCCGCAATAGCCGTTGGCAGGCTCACCGCCGGCGTACGCAAAGACCAATCCGTTGGGGCCAAGAGCCATGTCGACGCTTTGTTGTGCCGCAGACGGAATCTGATCGATGACGGTTTCGGTGATCGCGCCGTCAAAACTGCCCTCGGCGACGCGCACTTCACGCATGTCACCGCCCTCGACGGTGCCGCCGCCGAAGAGATCGCACATGAAGGTGCCCTCCCCCAGCCCAACGTAGGCGATGGCGAAATTGCCGTTGTCGCGAAGCGCGATGGACAGGCCACGCCCGTTCTCGGGAACGACGGTTTCGAGGTTGCGCATCTGCACGTCGGTGAAGAAGTCGCCCCCCGCTGAAGGCTCTGGGTCAGGCTCCGCTTCGGGGCCGACGCTTGGAGAAGGGTCGGGGCCAGTGCCGTCGTCGGTGGGGCACCCGCACAGAGACACCGCCACCGCAGACGCAAGCGCCGCCAGCGACATCGTCGACCACGACGACTTGAAAGAAGACAAAAAAGGCAGAGTCATGATGTGTCCTTTGACGAGCAGGCGGAGCGCACAGGTGCCGTCCGCGTCAGACGTGTGGAGAGGTTGCATGCAAACCCGGCTCCAACCGCCTGGCGTGGCCTCGCCCGACTGTGCCTGATGCAGGAGGTGGAATTCCAGTGGATCGCTTGTAGGCGCCTCCGACCTGCCCTGTGTGCGGCCGCGATTGGGCCGCGATTGCAGATGCGAGAAGGATCGCGACCGGGGTGGGGTGTGGGGTCCCCCGCCTGGAGTGGGGAATGCGGTCCCCATGATCGCGACATTGGCCGAACTGGGGTGTGGAGTCCCGTCCCCAACGCAGCCGAAACCGTGAACTGTGGTCCCCACTCCCCACATCCAGTTCACGCCAGCTGGCCCATCTTTGGCACAGTCAACCGCCCCCGCCCCGTCTTTTCAGGCGGTTACACAGAAACCGTCGCGCATCGCAGGTCTGGCACGCCCCATGCTAACTTATGGGGCGTCCACGGAGATGACCGTGTACGGGAGAAAGACATGAAGCGAACCAACCTCTTCTCAGCCCTGACCTTCGCCGGCGCCATCGCATTCGGCCTTCCTGCTGCCGCCCAAGGCGAGCCCCCTCCCTCTGGCGAGTGCACCCAAGACTCCGACGACGAGGCCTGTGGTACGCCTGACCAAAGTGGCGGCGGCGGCTGCGGCTGCGGTGGCGGTTCCATCCTCATCGCCAACACCGACGAGGGCGATTCGTACCAATACGCCGACGACTACGACGACGACGGCCGCGAAGACAACACCGACAACTGCCCCTTCGCTGCCAACGCCGACCAAAGCGACGGCGACTCTGACGGCTACGGCGACGCGTGCGACAACTGCCCTGGCGCCAGCAACGAAGACCAAACCGACTCCGACGGCGACGGTGAAGGCGACGCTTGCGACGCCGACGCTGACAACGACGAAATCCCCAACGCCGAAGACAACTGCCCCACCGTCCCCAACCCCAGCCAAGCTGACGCAGACGGCGACGGCGAAGGCAACGCCTGCGACACTGACGACGACGGCGACGGCTGTGAAGACGCCTCCGACAACTGCCCTCTCGAAGCGGCTGCGGAGTGCCTCGACGACGGTGCCATCGTTCCTGACGAATGCTTCGACGACGAAGACGCCGACAACATCCCTGACCAAATCGACAACTGCCCCGGCACCGCCAACGCCGACCAAGGTGACGCCGACGAAGACGGCACCGGCGACGCTTGCGACTCCGACCGTGACAACGATGGTGTCGACAACACCCAAGACAACTGCCCCGAGCTCCCCAACCCTGCGCAAACCGACGCCGACCGTGACTTCAAAGGCGACTCTTGCGACGCCAGCTTCTGCTACGTCGTCGAAGGCGACGAAGACAACTGCCTCGACCCCAACGGCGCCTTCGACGTGCACGGCACCGCTGTCAACAAAGCCCCGATGACCGGTGAGCAAACCCAGCTCAACATCTTCGCCAACCGCGAAGGCAACACCGCCATCCGCTACACCTGGACCATCGACCAACAACCCGAAGGCGGCAACGCTTCCATCATCCAACCCAAAGGCTCTGTGTCGCTCGCCGAAGTCTTCAACTTCCGCTACGAAGTCGGTGAAGAGCCCATGTTCGAAGCCACCGTGCCCGGCACCTACGTCGTCAAGCTGCAAGCTGAGCTCGCCTTCGCCGACGAAGTGTACCCCGAAGCCCGCGTCTCCGAAGCCTACGTGACCATCGACGTCGGTGGCGAGCCCCTCTTCGGCTGCTCCGCCAACTCGGTGCCCCAAACCACCCTGTTTGGCTTCGCCGCTCTGCTCCTCGGCCTCGGCATCCGCTTGCGCCGCAAAGACTGAGCACCCCAGGCGACTGGGCGTCCTTGAGACGCCCGGCGAGGGAGGCGCCAAGATGCATCGCTTCATCTCCCGCGTCACCCGTCCCTAGGACACGCCTCCCTCAAAGGCTCCCCCCGATTCGTCGGGGAGAGCCTTTGCTCTTTGCGGGTGCCGAACCCAAGCGCAAACTTCTTGTCGCACCAGCGGCCCAGCTCTCGACGACAAATCGCCTGAATGCTCCGCTTTTTTCATGCCTGTTTTGCCCTGTTCGGTTTGCAATCTGCTCGTGTTTTTTCCACTCTCAAAGGGTCTGCTGTGGTGCAGGCATCCGAGGTTCACATGCGACTTGCGTCCACGTTGAAGAACTCTTCTGTTGTGAAGCTGCTGTCTGCGTCGTTGGCGGCGATGGTTCTGCTGCCACTCGGCTGCACCGACCGCAAACTCGTCGCGGTCGAAGACGCACGCGTGAAGAACTACGACGACCGCGTTGACCTCGAAGTTGAGTTCTGCACGCGCGAGGTCGAAGACACCACCTTTCCGGTGAAGTTGCTGCTGGTGGTCGACGGCTCTGGCTCGTTGCAGTTCACCGACCAAAGCGCTCTGCGCCGTGTGGCTGTACGCGAACTGATGACCTCGCTGCGACGGCAAAACGACGTCTATGTGTCGACCATGGTGTTCGGCTCGAACATCTACATGGATCCCCAAATCCAGCCGGGTGCGCCGACGTTCGTGCCCGTGGGCGAATGGAGCGAGCCCGCCTTTCTCGGCGTCGCCGACGTCATGACCAACTACCAAGGCGGGTTGGCCGCGGTGCAACAGCACCTCCTGATGGACATGCTGAACACCGACCCCGCCGAGCTGGCCCGCACCAAATACGTGATCATCTTCTTCTCAGACGGCTCGCCCTCGCCGGTGTGCTGCATCCCCGCCGAAGAAACCGTCGGCACCCTCGGCGACTACCCCTACGAGTGCGCGCCCGAGCCGTGGGAGACCGCCACCGCCGGCGTGCAGTACTGCGAAGGCGCGGCTGAAATCCCCGTCTGCAACCAGCAAGAGTACCTCGACAACGTGCAGAACCTCGACAACCCCGCCGACGCACCTGACTTTGGCGACGGAACACTGAATGCGTTGAACGAGCTCGAGGCCGGCGGCAACTACAACCGCAGCTACCAAATCGAGAACATGGTGCAGGAGATCGTTGACCTCGGCGAAACCTTTGAGGTTGGCGAGCTGCGCATGCACACCGCCATGCTGTACGACGACACCCTTCCCGACGCGGTGAAAGAGATTTACCGGCTGAACCGCTGCCGCGCCGCCAGCTTGCTGGAGCGCATGGCCGACATCGGCGGCGGGCTGTTCAGAGACTTCGAAAACGGCGGCGACATTGACTTCTTGTCGTTCAACTTCACGGCGTTGTCGAAGGGCTACCAGGTGGTGAACTACTTCGCCCTCAACGACAACGCCTTGCCAGGCGAAGACGAAAACACCGGCGAACTGAAGTGGCTGCCCGACTCTGATGGCGACGGCCTCGACGACGACACCGAGTTTGGGCTGGGCACGGCCGTCAACGCCAAAGACTCCGACCAGTTGGCGACGCCCCCTGCAGCGACTGAAGTCCCCGTGCCGTTCGACCGCGCCAACTGGGGCGACGGCTACTCCGACCTCATCGAGGCCCGCCGGCTGGGCGTCGGCTACGACCCTCGCTACACGGCGCTGCCGTCACGAGACTGCCCCGGGTTCGCCAACGACGGCGTCGACCGCCAAGACCTCGACGGCGACGGCTTGAATGGATGCGAAGAGTTCTTGTTTGGCTCCGACCCGACGAAGCCCGACACCGACGGAGACGCCATTCCCGACGCCCTGGAGGTGCGCTTTGGCCTCGACCCCACCGAGTCTGACCTCGAAGAAGACGACGACTTCGACGGCGTCACCAACGTGAATGAAGTGCGGCGGGGGTCAAACCCGCAGGCGGCCGACACCGGCTCCACGCAAGACCTCATGCGACGCTACGAACTGCAAGAGCGCGAGCCGCTTGCCGACGGGCGCAAATGCTACACGGCCAAAGTGCAAGGCATGCGTCTGGTGGGCACCGAGCCGCGCGACGGGGGCAACCGGCGCGGATACAACGACCTGATGTTCTGGCTGGCAGAGTCACTCGAAGACAACCCCACCGGCAAGACGCTGCACCGCTACGCCTGCTTTCGCGCGCAATACCAGCCGCCGTCGTTCAAAGAGCCCGCCACCGGCAAGGCCACGCTCACCGAAGACGACTTCATCGACCTCGCCAACGAGGCCGACCTGCAACGCGTGCTGGCAGGCGAAGACCTCTGCCAAGGACGGACTGTGCAATGAGTGTTGACCCACGTCCCCATCTCCTCACCTGGGCCCTTGGCGCCGTCGCCATGACGACGACCATGACGTCGTGCACCGACGCCAAGCTCGTGCCCATTCCCAAAGCCGAGACGGTGCAAGACAACAAGATCAGCGTCACCGGCGAGGTGTGCACCACCGACCCCGACGAGCTGAAGTTTCCCGTGAAGCTGCTGTTTCTCATCGACGCCAGCACGTCCATCCGCACCACCGACCCCGAAGAACAGCGCGTCGACGCCATCTTGGAGGTCATCGACTCCCTCGCCGACCAACCCGACGTCGAATACGGCATCATCGCCTTCGGCCTTGGGGCGCTCATCACCACGGAGCGGTGCGACGACTACGAAAACCGCGTGAACTGCCAGCCGGGCTTCACCGAAAACCTCGACTACGCCGTCGCGGGTGCTGCACAAGCCGCACTCTCAAACGGCACCACCGACTACATCATCGCCTTGCAGACGGCGATCTCGATGCTGGCCAACGACATGGCCAACGGCGTCGAAGAAGACCTTGAAAACGCCCGCTACGTGGTGATGTTCTTGTCAGACGGCATCCCCGACTCCGACGGTCGCTTCAACCCCGACGACACCTGCGACGACGCCCAGGAGTGGGTGTCGACGGGTCGCCCCCGCCGGGGCCTCACCGACGAACTCGCCACCCTCATCGACCAGATGGGCGACCTCGCCGACCGCTACCACGTCAAAGAGTTGTCGTTCAACGGCGCCTATCTGTCGGCCCCCGACGTGCCCACCAACGTGCGGGCGTGCTCGTCGAACCTCATCCGCGCCATGTCGAACTATGGCGGCGGCACCTTCCGTGACTTTTCGTCAGGTGAAGGCATCAACTTTTTGTTCGTCGACTTCACCAGCTTCAAGCGCGTGTTCACGTTGTCGAACTTGGCGGTGAGCAACTTGAACGCCCGGCCGTTCTCAGACGCCATCTACCTCTCGCAACGCGTCGACACCGACGACCCCAGGCTCGACATCGGCATTGCCGACTCCGACAACGACGGGCTCACCGACGAGCTTGAAGACGCCATTGGCTCTGACCCCTTGCGGCAAGACACCGACGACGATGGGTTCTCTGACCTGCTCGAATACCGGCTGCGGTTTGATGGCTTCGATCCGCTCGACCCCGCCGACGCCGACTGCATCGCAGACATCGATCGTGAAGACCAAGACGGCGACGGCCTGCGCAACTGTGAAGAGCGTTTTGTGGGCACGTCGCTCAAGCGCTACGACACCGACCGCGACGGGTTTGGCGACGGGTTCGAGTTTTTGTACGGCACGAACCCCGCCCTGCGCGACGACCTCCTCGACATCGACTTCGACGGCGCCAGCAACGCCCGTGAACTGCGATGGCATTCACGGCCCGACCAAGACGACATCAGCTTCGTCAGCCAGCATGCCTACCGCTACAACGTCATCGACAACGGCATCACCGACGCCCGCAGCTGCTACAGCTTCAACTTGTCGAACATCACGTTGTCGTCGACCTTGGGCAGCGACGCCGACGGCGAATCGATTTTCACCGTCGCCCCTGGCCTTGGAGGACGTGGCCTCGACGTCGGCGAAAACCGCATCATCCTTGAAGTGTCGGAGGCCCCCTTCGACAACCCCGACGAAACGCGCACCTCGCAAATCGCATGCGTGTCGGCCCGCTTTTCGGCCGAACAACAGGTCAAGCTGCCCGCCAACGGCATCATCGACCTGCCCAAAGAGGCGTTCATCGCCCCTGAACTTTTCGACCCCGACGTGCACTGCGTCGCGCCCTAGTCTGGCCACCTTTGTCGACGTCAACCGCTCTCGACGTCGACCCTGTCTTGCATGACCTTGCGCCACGTGCGCTCAGGAGTCTTCTATGCGTCGCCTCCCCCCTGCCCTGGCCCCGTTTCGGGCTGCCTCCTTGCTGGTTGCGTCTGGCTTGGCTTTGACCTTGGCCGTCGGCTGTGAAGAAGGGGCTCCGCCTGACCCCGAGCCCGAACCCGAAGGCCCTGCCTGCGAAACCGACCTCAACTACGACGCCGACACGGCCGAAGACATCACGTTGGGCGAGGCCAAAACCGGCTACTTGTGCCCAGCACGTGATGCCGACTTGTACCGCTTCGTGGTCGGCAGCGACGGGAGCGTGGTGCAGGTGACCCTCAGTTTGGGCACGTTTTTGTCGCCGGTGGAGCCGGTGTACTCCATCCTCAACGACGACGGCACGCCCACGGGCATCACCGGCCGCCACCCCGACCGCTCGCAGGGCGAAGCCGTCAACTTCACGGCCGCTCACAGCATGAGCGCCGGCACGTACCTCGTGCGCGTGGCCGACGCCGAGGGCTTCGATGAAAACTTCGACATCGACAACGAGTACTCCGTCACTGTCGAAGTAACGCCCAACCCCGACGGCAACGAGCCCAACGACACGCCAGAGACGGCCACGCCCATCACCTCGGGCACGCCTGCCAGCGGTCTCATTGGCACCACCGCCGACGTCGACTGGTACGCCATCCCGGTCGAAGCCACTGGGCAAGTTCTCGACGTCACCGTCACCGCACCGGCCGACACCGGCGTGCAATACATCGCCGAAGTCTACGACCAGACCGGGCTCAACTTGATCGACACGCGGCCCTTGCGCCCTGTCGACGGAGACGACACGTCAGAAGCGGCCCGCATCCGTGTTCCTGCCAACGGTGCAGCCGGAGACCACTACTACATTCGCGTGCACGACGACGGCGACGACGACGCCGTGCTTGAAACCACGTTGACCTTCTCGGTCGACGCTTCGGTGTTCGCCAACCCCGACGCCAATGAAGGGGCCACCGGCAACGACGACGGGCTCACCGCCACTACAGTCGCCGACGGGGCCTCGGCCACGGGTGTTTTGGCCACCCGTGGCGACCAAGACTACTTCCGCGTCGACCCCGTCTCAGCCAACCATGCACGCGTGCTGCTCTTCACGCTCGCCTTCGACAACCTCGAAGCCGATTTGCAGCCGCAAGTGCGCGTGTTCTCGTTTGACCAAGAACGCACCACGGCGTCGCCGCAGTGCAATGACGATTGCTCCATCTGCCTGGCTGCCGATTTCGGCTCCGCGTGTGGCGTTGTGCGCTTGCAGCGCCTCCTCGACGGCAACACCTACCAGGGTGCTGTGGCCGTTCGCCGCCCAAACGACCCGCACTACATCGTCGTCAACGAGCTGTTCGACGACCAGTTCCAAGAAGCCGGGTCCTATACGCTGTCGGTGGAGATCGTCGACGACCCAGACGCACGTGCCGACGACTACTTGCTGCCGGTGCAAGACAGCGGACAGGGCCGCACCGACGCCCAGCTCACCCGACAGTTTCAAGAGAGCCGCACCCGCGCGTTGAACATCAGCGACACCTTCATGCCGTCGTGTGAGTACATCCCGCCCTTGGACGACGGCGGCGTGGCCCCTGTCGACGACGCCGGCGTGGCCGACGGCGGCATGGTCGAGCCCGAGATGTGCCTGCCCACGGTGGCGGTGCCTGCTCCAGGCCCCGGCGGACAGGTCGGACACACCGTCGACTGCAATGGCGAGACCTACACTTCGACGGCACGTGGCCGCATCACCTACGAAGGCGACCGCGACTTCTTCCGCATCGATCTCCCAGAAGCCGGGTACTGGGGCATGACGGCCGACTACACCGTGTCGAGCGCCACCCCCGTCGAACTCACCGTGTTCTTCAGGAGCGGCAGCAACGGCAACCTCATCAGCTCCTTCCTCGAAGCACAGCAGGTGGGTGGCAACTGCCAGAGCTCCATCGAATGCCCCGACGGTGCCACCTGCATCGACGGATCGTGCTGGCAAGACACCGACAGCAACCCCAGCATCAACAAGTCGTGGCCGACGGCGGGCGAGTGTTTCTACGTGCACGTCAACGACGAGCGGCCCATCTACATCGAGGTCACCGACAACGGCATCAACGACTTCGACCTCGACATGGAATACACCATCAACGTCACCGCCCGCTGCGGCTGCCCTGCCGAATGCAACGGCAACTTTGAGGCCTGCCAAGGGGTGGCGCCTCCCAACTGACGTTCCGGCGGCCTGCGCCGGCGACGTTTTTGGTGACGACCGCCAACTGACATACCCTGGTCGTCACCGCTTGATGCGCATGCACCATGCGCCCAACCGCGCTCTCAGCGCCATGAGGATCTCATGCATCGAATGCTGAACCGTCTGCACCTTCCCTCGACGCTGTCGTCGCTGACCCGCCCCGCCCTGGCGCTGGCCATTGCGGTGATGGCCGTCCCCTTTGCCGGCTGTGAAGAAGCCGTGCCCACCGAGTTGGAGCCGTTCTTCACCCCCATCCTTGACCTCCCCGGCCTCCCCGACGGCGAAACAGGCACCTTCGAGATGACCATCTCGAACACCGGCTCCACCGACGTCAACGTCGACTCGGTCGCCATCGCCGAAGACCCTGACGCCCCCGGCCAAGACGGCAGCTTCGGCGCTGAGCTTGACAGCACGACCATCCTGGCCGACGACGAAGGCAACCTCCGGGTGACCTACGAGACGCCTGGGGGCGAAGCGCAAGCTGCCATCATCGTCATCACCAGCGACGCCGAGGTGAATCCGACGTTGGAGATCCCCGTCAACGCGCTCGCCTACGAACCGCCGGCGCCGGCCGACGGCGGCACCGAGCCCACCGACTCCGGCACACCTGCAGATGCAGGCAACCCACCCAACGACGCAGGCAACCCACCCGCCGACTCCGGCACACCTGCAGATGCAGGCAACCCACCCGCCGACGCTGGCAACCCACCTGCAGATGCTGGCACGCCCGCCGATTCCGGCACGCCCGCCGATGCGGGCAGCGACACAGACGCCGGCGCGGCCGCCGACGCTGGCACGCCAGCAGATGCCGGCAGCGACACCGATGCGGGTGCATCTGACGCCGGCAACTGACCTCGCGCTGTCACCGACGAATCGCCCGCCCGCCGGCGGGCGTTTCTTTTAGGTCCTCCTTTTGGCTTTCATTGTCGCAAGCGTCTGCCAAAGCCCCGTCGTCGACGACAACTCCGGAGCCATCATGCGCGTGGTGTTTCTACACGGCCTCGAAAGCGGCCCCCAAGGCAACAAGGCCCGCTGGCTGGCACAACACGCCGTCGGCGTCACTCCCGACCTCGACACCTCCGTCGCGCGCGGCCGTCTGCACGAGATGATCGCCACCGCGGAGGCAACGGCGGAGGCCGTACACGCTGCGCGACAAGCCGCCTTTGCCACGCCGCTGGCCCGCGCTGCCGACGCCATCGCCGCCCACCAGCCCGACGTCGTCGTGGGCTCCTCGTTTGGCGGCGCCGTACTCCTACAGCTGATGCACGCCCGCATCTGGACAGGGCCCAGCGTGCACCTCGCCACAGCCGCGTTAAAGCTGACGCCGCATGGGCACATCCCGGCCGCCGCCAAAGCCGCCGTCGTGCACGGTGCGCACGACGACATCATCCCGGCCGACGACGCTGAACGCTTGGTGCAGGCGTCCTCCGGCGCCGTGCGCCACGTCGTCGTCGATGACGGACACCGCTTGGGCCGCATCCTCGACGACGGCACCCTCGCAGACGCACTGCACTGGGTGCTGTCGTAGACCTCAACGCCGACGCAGTTGCACAAACGTCCACCCGGCGGCTTTTGCCCGCTTGACCCCGGCCGTCGTCGTCGACGAGCATGCAGGCATGTTTGCCTGCCGTCTTCGTCGCCCCGCCTTTTTCGTTGTCGTTGCCGCTTTGCTGAGCACTTCAGCCGTCGCCCAAGGCGTCGGCAACGCCTTCACCGACGGGCTGGCCCCCACGGCGCAAAGCGCCGCCACCAATGACAGCTGGTCGATGCGCACCAACCCAGCCGGGCTGGCGCAGATCCAAACGTTTCAACTGTCGTCGGGCTGGGTCGGCGACTTCGGCGCCCGCAACCAGCACCTGGTGTCGAGCCAGTTTGCGTTTGCCCCCCTCGACGGATTCGTCCTGGGCGGCGGCGGCCAGCTGCTGTTTCCCGACGCCGCCACCGGCCTTGTGCCCTTCGCCCGCGGCACGGTGTCGTCGGCGGTGGGGCTGGGCCGTGGGATGTCCGTCGGCATGAACGCCCACCTCCTCCAGGGCTTTGCGTTGACGTCGCGGCCGCACGTGCGCTTCGACGTCGGCACGCAGCTGCGCTTCGCCCGCTGGTTGGCGTTTGGCATGTCGTTCGACAACCTCGGCACCAACGGCGCTTATGGCGCGCTCGACGTGCCGTCCATGCGCACCGGGTTCTCGCTTCGTCCGTTGGGCGAGTCGGTGACCCTCGGCGTCGACGCCCGCGTGTTGCCGTCGTCGCCTGACGCCACCGATCCAGCCTTTTACCAGCCTAACGTTGAGGTCGGCGGCAACTTGCGTGTCGACGTCGGTGGGCTCGGCCTCATCGCAGGGCTGCGCAGCACCGGCCTCGGCGTCGGGCAGCTCGCCCCCGACGTGCAAGGCATCGTGGGCGTCGAGGTCAACACCAACCACATCGGCGCCACCCTCCTCGGCGGCGTCGGCTCAGGCGACCTCGCCACCGGCATCACACCCACCTACCGCGCCGGCGTCATGGCACGCCTGAGCGCCGAGTCGTACGCCAGCGTCATGCCCAGCTTCGGTGGGTTTCGCACCTTGGTGCTCACCGGCGAAGGCACCCCCGCCTACGAGCCCGACGGCATCGTCGAAGAACTCCTGAGCGACCCCATCACGCCGCCGCAAGTGCTCGAGCGTCTGCGCGTCGTGCCCGACGACCCCAGCGTTCGTGGCCTCGTGCTGCGTCTGCGAGGCCTGCGCATGGGCTGGGGGCGCGCCATGGAGTTGCGTCGTCTCATCCAAGCCATCACCGCGGCCGACAAAGAAGTCATCTGCCACCTCGACGGCGGCGGCGACCTCGACATGTTCGTGGCTTCGGCCGCAAGCAAGATTTATGTCTCGCCCGCCGCCCAACTCGACGTCGACGGACTGACCATGCAGCTGACCTACGTCGCCGACGCCCTCGACAAAGTCGGCATCCGCGCCGAGGCCATCACCGCCGGCGCTTACAAGACGGCCCCGCGGACGTTCACCCACAACGCCCCCTCCGACCAAGAGATTGAAGCCGAGACCGCCATCCTCGACGGCTTGTTCACCGTCCTCGTCGACGGCATCTCAGACGGCCGTCACCTGCAAAAAGAAAAGGTCATCGAAATCATCGAACAAGGTGGGCTCAATTCTTCTGAAGCCGTCGACGTCGGCATGGTCGACGGCATTGCCTACTACGAAGACCTCCCTGAGGTGCTCGAAGAATCCGTCGGCTACCGCCCACACTTCAGCAAGCTGTCGTTCTCCACCGACGTGCGCGACACCCGCTGGGACACGCCGCCCGCCATCGCCATCGTCCCGATCCTCGGCGACATTGTGCAGGGCCGCTCAGGCGGCGGCCTGTTCGGCGTCTTCGGCGGCGGTGGCGCGGGGGCCGACGACATCATCGAAGCCTTGCACCGCGCCAAAAAAGACGACGACATCAAAGCGGTGGTGCTGCGCATCGACTCCCCTGGCGGCGACGCCCTGGCCTCCGACCTCATCTGGAAAGCCGTGATGGACGTGCGCAAAGAAAAGCCCGTCATCGCCTCCATGGCCAACATGGCCGCCTCGGGCGGCTACTACATCGCCTCTGGCGCCAACGAAATCTTCGCCGAAAAGGCCACGCTCACGGGGTCCATCGGCGTGTTCTCGCTGTTCTTTCACGGCGAGCAGCTCGCCAACGACCTCGGCGTCGGCAGCCATGAAATTCGCCGAGGCGCCTCCAGCCCCAACATGTTGCGCGGCCCCACCGACGAAGAACGCGCCCGCCTGCAAAAAGGCGTCGACTGGATTTACGACCGTTTTCTCACCGCCATCCACGAGGGGCGCGGCATGAACAAAGAGACCTTGCTTCCGCTCGCCGGCGGCCGGGTGTGGACAGGCTCCCAAGCCCTCGAGCGCAAACTCGTCGACGACATTGGCGGCCTCGCCGATGCTTTGCAGCGCGCTCGCCAGCTCAGTGGTGTCTCAGAACGTCCGCAAGTCGTGTTGCTCTCTGGCGACGACGAAGACGACCTCCCCGACTTCAAGAACATGGTGCGCACTTTGGCGGGCATTGACGACGCCGAGCGCGACCTGCGCGCGGCCTCGGAGTTGGTGATGGGCGACCCCGCCCTGGCCCGTCTGTTGCTCGACGCCGGTCGCAAACGCCGCACGATGGCAAAAACCACTGTGCGAATTGTCATCGAGTAGCGTTTTTTGTCACTCTCATACGGCAACGTGCGCTCAACCTCTTGTTGCGCTGGCGTTGGCTGGTGACCCTGCATGCCCCTGATCCTCATCGCGGACGACGACACAAACTTTGTCACCACCACCCAAGAGGTGTTGGTCGAAGCCGGCTACGACGTCAGCGCGGCCCCCAACGGCGAGGCGTTGCTCGAGTTGTATGAGGGGCTCAAGGCCGAAGACAAGGTGGCCGACGCCATTTTGCTCGACGTGCTCATGCCGAAAATCGGCGGGTTCGACTGCGCGCAGATGCTGCTCAACCGGCACTACGAAGGCGCCATCTTGTTCACCTCCGGTGTGTTCAAGACGGCGCAACACGAGCAAGACGCCAAGGCGAAATACGGCGCCAAAGCCTACCTGCCGAAACCGTTTCGCAACGAAGACCTCACCGACGTGCTCGCCGACATCTGCGGTGTCGAGGTGGCCGAGGCCGAGCCGGAGATCCCGCAGGTGCCCCTCCCCGCCGAGGGCAGCCTGCTGGAGAACCCCGTCATCTACCTGCTGTTTCGCATCCACCGCGAACGGCACACCGGCGTGCTCGACCTCTACGGCGAAGGCAAGGCACGCTTTCGCCTGTTCTTCTACAACGGCCGCTGCACGCTGGCGCAGAGCCCCTACAGCTACTCCAACATTGGCGTCGCGCTCATTCGCACCGGTGCGCTGACCGCCGACATGTACCAGCAAGCTGCCGAATGGGCCGTCTCGCGCGGCACCGGCCTGTACGACATCATCAAGAGCGAAAAATGGGCCGACGACGGCATGCTCAAGGAGGCCTACCGCTCGCTGCTCCCCGAGATTGTCGGGCAATGCATTGCGCTCTCCGGTCGGTTTCGCTGGACCGCCAGCGGCGACTTCTCTCGGTTGGTGCCCGCCGGCCCGATGAGTGTCCTCGACCTCATCAAGGTCGGCCTGCGCATGGCCACCGCCAAAGACCTCGCCCCCCACCTCGACCCACGCAAAACCCTGCGGTTGGCGCCAGGCGAAAAGTGGGGCGAAACCCTGCCCCTGCTGCAAGAAGCCTGTGGGTCGAACAGCCTCGAGCGGGCCATCAACGGCCGCGCCACCATCGCCCAGCTGTTGGGCGCAGGACGCGACGATCGCGACCGCTCCCAACGTGCCCGCCAGGTGTACTTGCTCATGAGCAACCAAGCTGTGTTGGCGTCAGAGCAGGTCATCAAGGTGGAGGCCCCCGAGCCTGCACCCAAGCCCCAAGCGCCCTCGCCGACGGGTGCGTTTGTGTCGCCCAGCAGCCAGCAGATTCCGGTGGAGCAAGCGCAACAAGCGCAGCAAGCGTCCACACCAGCTGCCGACACCGCAGCGCTCCTCGGCGACAACAGCGGCGACGAAGGCATCGACTTCACGCCCGAAGAACTCGAGGCCAAACAGCGCATCGACGCCAAAACCGCAGAGGTCGAGGGCAAGAACTACTGGGAGGTTTTGGGCGTGCAACGCGGGGCCGACGCTGGCGCCATCAAGGCGGCCTACTTCGCCCTGGCCCGCGATTTTCACACCGACGCCTTTGCCGGCATGCGCCTCGGCGCCAGCCAGCCACGTCTCGACCACGTCTTCACCCTCATCGCCGACGCCTACGCCACGCTCACCAACGACGACAAGCGCGGCGAATACGAAGCCAAGATCGACATGGAAGAAGCGGGCATGACCACCGACGTGGGCGCCCTGCTCGAAGCCGACAAGAACTTCCACAAGGGCACCATCTTGCTAGAGCGCGGCCAAGCCAACAACGCCGCCCGGCTGTTCGCCGCCTGTGTCGAGGTCAACCCGTCAAACCTCGAGTGGCAGTGCTACTACAAATACGCCAACTGGTTCGGCGAGAAGAACCCAGGCGAGGCCACCGCCCTCGTCAGCGAGTTCGAGGCCGCCTTCAAAGAGATGCCCGCCATGGCGCAAATCGCGTTCTTCGGTGCCAAACTCGCGTTCGAGATTGGCAACCACAAGAAGGCCAAGAGCCTGTTGCGCAAGACCCTCGGCGTCGACTCTGAGCACCACGAAGCCAACCGCCTCATGCGGCAGTTGAACGTCGCGCGCACCCAGGAGATGCAGAAGGGGCAAACCGGCGGCGGGCTCATGGGGCGTTTTCTCAAGCGCTAGCTGCCTGCTGCACCGCCGCCCACAACAGCACCGCCCACAACAAAGGCCGCTCCGAAGAGCGGCCTTTTGCGTCAACCTCGTCGTCGACAGCTGCGTTTCAGTTCTCGCAGACGATGGTCGCGGCCGAGAGGGCGTTGGAGAACACGTGAATGGGGAACGTGTCTTCACCAGAGGCGTTCATCGAGAAGTACGGCTCGCACCCGTCGACGCCGTCGATGGTGAACTCATAGACGCCTGGCTCGACGTTGACGAAGATGGCGTTGCCAGCGCTGGTGGTTTCGGTGACGTTGGTGTCGGGGAGGCCGACGTCGTTGGCGTACACCGCGTCGCCCAGCGCAGCGTCGCCCGAGAGGGTGAGGCCGGGGACGCCAGGCTTCTCTTGCCCCTTCTCGGTGCGGGCGGCGAAGAACACCTGCCCTTTGCCGCGCTCCACTTCGCCGCCGGTGATGCCCACCTGCAGGCCGATTTCTTCTTCGGTGGGCAGCGTGTAGTTCCACTGGTCGTCTTTGCGGCTGGTGTTCCACATGCCGAGGGCGATGAAGTAGTCGATGTGGTCGAGGGCGAGAATGACGTCTTCGTCTTCAGGCAGGCCTTCGAGTTCGAAGCTGCCGTCGTCCATCGACTCGGTGCAGACGTCGGAGTCGTGCATGCAAATCTCGACGCCAGCGATGGGGTTGGCCCCCACCAGCGTGATGACGTTGCCGTAGGCGAACCCGCCGCTGAGGTCGGGGGGCGGGTCATCTTCAGGCGCAGGGCAGCCGAACATCATGGAGGTCAGAGCGAGGGCCGGTGCAACACGGAGGACAGCAGACAACATCAAATTCGCCTTTCAAAGCAGCGGTTCAAGACGCGGCGAGCGTCATTCGGCTCGCAGGGCATTAGCGGCGGCAGCGTCGGCTTGAGACTGGGCATGGCGCAAGGCGTGCAACGCTTCCGTCGCTCTAGGGATGCCATGGACAGCTTGCCATTCATAGACCATTTTGCCCGTCGCCAGCTTTTCTTTTGTGTTCTCACCCAGCAGTAGTGTGGCGCTGTTTCGTCGTCGACGCACCACCTTGGGGCTGCTGCATTGCGTCAAGCGCCACAAGCGCACCGTTGGCTGTTTGCCTTCATGCGCGGCGCCCCCCTTCGGGGCGTGCAGCACCACGTGCAACACCCGGCGGTCGCTGACCAGCACGTGGGTGCGGTTGAGCCGGTCGCGCGTCAGCAGCGGCCAAAACGCCAACAACACGCCGAAGGCCAGCAACAGCAACACCCCAACGAGCAGCACCGTGGCCCCCACCAGCTGCAGGGGGGTCCACGTGCCGTCGAACAGCAATGGCAGGAGCCGTCCGAAGAAGTCGGCGAAGGCCAACGACGCCCCTGGCACAAAGATGAGGCCCAACGCAAAGATGAGCCACACCCCCATGCCGTTTTCAAAGCGGATGGGCTGCCCCCAGTAGAACACGACTTCGTCGTCGTCGAGCACACTCTGCAGCTCGTCGCTGAGCACGGCGCGAGAGACGGGAGCTGGCGCGTCAGGCATCGTCGTCATGAGCTGCTGAAGTCGTATTCGCGCCAGCGCTCGAGGATGAAGAACCCGGCCTTCACCCGCAGCGGGCCCAACTGAAAGAAGGCCTTGCCGAGCAGCAAATCGGGGTTGTCGGCGTCGACCTGCACCACGAAATCGCGGATGCCCCGCCCGTCGACGACGCTGTTGTCGGGCACGTTGTAGTTCAAATACAGCGCGTGGTCGTGGCGGTCGGTGAAGCGGTCGCCGTCTTGGGCCGGGTACACCTTGTAAAAACCATGACGCTTGGGACGTTCAGGGCTGGGCTTTTCGACCCAGTCGTCGGTGAGACCGCCGCGCTGGATCATGACATTGTAGCCGCGGATGTGGCTCTGCTCGTCGACGGGAGTGTCTTTGTCGGTGGTGTAAAACCCTTTGGCAAACCGCGTGAAGCCCATGGGCAGCATCACGGGCTTGGCGATGGGGGCGAGCACGTTGTAGCCACGAAACTCCCAGCCGACGAGGCTGCTGAAGGCGGGCGCGGTGCCCTCCTGCAAGACGGTCTCGAGGTTGTCGAGGGATTCGCGTGCGAGGGCGTCAAAAGTCCAGCTGGGCATGCAGGCGAGCTACCCTCATACGCCGCCAGGAGCAACACGGGTGCAGCTGCTTTGCCTCCGACGGCCGTCGACGCTACCGTCCCTTTGGCCCCTGCCGTCGACGACGAGGTTTTTGTGCGTCTCCTGCCTTTTGCCGCCAGCGCGGCCGCTTGTGTCTTGGTTTCTGCCTGTGCGTCGACGACGCCAAAACCACAGCCCCAGAATCCGGGGCCGCCTCACGGCATTGATGTGCCCTACCGTGCCGACGAGAGCGTCGATCCCGCCTCGCAAACGGTGGCCCCGCTGGCGTTTGTCGACATCGGCAACGACGTCCACGACGAGTGGGCCTTTGTCGATGGCAAAACCGGCGCCGCACTCACCTACAGCGACGTCGTCGCCCGCGCCACAGCAGCCAAAGCCGTGCTCGTCGGGGAGCAGCACGACCAGGCGGTGCACCACCGTCTGCAGGCGGCGCTGTTGACTTCACTGGCCGCCGCCTCTGCCGACGACCACCGTCCGCTGCAGGTCGGGTTGGAGATGGTGAGCATCGACCACCAACAGCCGCTCGATGCCTTCGCCCAAGGCGACCTTGACGTCGACGGGGTGCGCGACGCGCTCGACTGGGTCGAGACTTGGGGGCACGACTTTGAGGCCTACCGGTCGCTGTTTGCCGCCGCCCAGCAGACGAAGACGCCGATGTTTGCGCTCAACGTCCCCCGCAGCTGGGTGCGTGCCGTGAGCAAGTCGCCCGTCGACGCGGTCGACCCAGAGCTGCGGGCAAAGCTGCCGCCGCTCGACCTCAACGACCCCATCCACAAACAGGCGTTGGTCGAGTTTTTTGAGCAACACCACCCGCCGGTGCCCTCCAAGAAGGGGCACAAGAACCCGGTGGAGGGTTTTTACCGCGTGCAGGTGCTGTGGGACGACGGCATGGCCCACCACGCCCACCAACGGCTCAAAACGCTTCCTGAGGGGCGGGTGCTGCTGGTGGCCGGCAGTGGGCACATCGCGGCCTATCGCGCGGTTCCTGACCGCCTGGCGCGTCGCATGGGGCTTCCCATGGCCGACGGACGGCAGGTGTTGACCATCGTGCCCGTCACCCTCGACGAAGGCGAAGAGGCCGCCGCCATCGCCAAAGACGCGGTGGCCGCCCGCGAAGCCGACATTTGGGCCATCAAAAAGCCCCGTGAACTCCTGCACTTGTGAGCCATCCGTCGTCGACGTCTTGACTGCAGCTGTCGGGCGCCGATGTTGGTAGAGTGCTGTATCCCGACATGCGATGGGCATGTTCGGCCGACGGTGCGAACCGAGGGCAACCGATGAACCAGATGCGACCGCAGTTTGCTTTTGAGCGCCCGCCCCCGCTGACGCTGGCGTGGATGGTGGCGCTCTTTGTGCTCACCACGCTCATCGCAGGGCTGTCTCCCAGCCCAACGGCCGCCACCATTGCTGAAAACATTGCATTTTCACCGCAGGGCGTGCTGGAGCACTTCCGGGTGTGGACGATGGTGACCTTCCCCCTCGTCGACGCGCCCAGCTGGATCGGCGTGCTCATCTCCATGCTGATGCTGTACTGGTTTGCCGCCCCGCTGGAGTCGCGCTGGGGCCAGCAGCGTTTTGGCCTGTTTGTGGTGCTCACGTCGCTGGCGGCGTCGGGCTCCGTGCTTTTGGTGTCGTTGGCGACGCCCTTCGCGGTGACGCCGACGGTGCGCTCGATCATCACCGCCTTCATCTTCGCCTGGGGCCTGACGTTTCGCACCCGGGAGCTGTACCTGTTTTTCTTCTTGCGCATCCGCGGGATTCAGATGGTGTGGCTGGGCGTCGCATTCATCCTTCTCGACGCCGTGTACGATGGCTGGCAGCTCGTCGTGCCGCGAACCGCAGCCGCGCTGATGGCGACGGCTCTGGTGCTGGGTCTGTTCAAGCCCAACGTCGTGAAGCTCTGGTGGGATTGGCTGCTCGTCAAGCTGCGCATCCGCAAGCCGCCGAAGCTGACGTTGGTGCCGCCTCCCTCCTCGGCGAAACCCAGCAAATACGACATCAACTGACCCAGAGCCGCCTCCTGCACGAGGCGGTTTCTGCATCTGCAGGACCCACCATGGCCGACCCCAAGCCCCCCTCCTCCCCCCGCCCCATTGTCAACATCCACGACGTCACCGCGTCGACAGATGACACCCGCACCAAAGAACACGGCGACGCTTTTGCCTGCTCCATCACCCCCGTGAGCGCCCACAATGGCGCGCAGAAGCTCGCCTACAACATCACCACGGTGCCGCCGGGCAAACGGGCGTTTCCGTTTCACAACCACCACGTCGCTGAAGAGATGTTCTTGGTGCTCAGCGGCACCGGCACGTTGCGCTTTGGCGACGCCGAACACCCTCTGCGTGAAGGCGACTGCGTGGCTTGCCCGCCGGGCGGTGCAGACGTCGCCCACCAAATCATCAACACCGGTGACGTCGAGCTGCGGTACTTCGCCCTGGCCACCGACGAAGCGAACGACGTCTTTGAGTACCCCGACAGCCACAAGTTCGGGGTGTCGGTGGGGCGCAAGCCCCAAAGCCGGTTCATGGAGTCGCGGCTGTGGGGCATCTGGGATCAAGCCGCCACCAAAGACTATTGGGACGGCGAATAGCGGCTTACATCTGCGCCCGGCGCTCGTCCACCTTGCCGCGCACCCAGCCCCGTCCCTCGTCGAGCGTCGGCCGCATGGCGAACGCCACCGGCAGGGGCGAAAACCAGTTCAACGCCGCAATGGCCCCCTTCATCAGGCGGCTGGTGCTGACGTAGCACACGCACACCAACACCTTCTTGAGGTCGGGATTGGCGCGGCGCCAAAAGTCAGACACCTCGGTGCGAATGGCGCCCTCCAGTGGCGGCGCCTGCTCGATGTCGACGATGGCGCCAAAGACGGTGTTGGCTTCGCGTCGACGTCGAATGTCGGCTTCGACGCGGCGCAGGTGCGCGCCATACTCGTCGGCGGTGAATGCGCCGGTGTACCGCAGCACCATCAAATCGTGCTGGGTGAAGTCTTCGAGGATGGTGGACGGCTCCGCCATGGCGGCAGTGTACACACACGCCCGAGGCCAAGCTGCAATGACTTGAATGAAGACGCCGATTGACGCGCTTTGGCAGATGCCACATGGTGATCAGGCCTTGCCTGCGGAGGCGTCTCGCCCATGCCCACTACTGTCCCCACCCCACCGGCCCGCCTGTGTGCCTCCGGCTCGACGGTGTTGTTGGCGTATTTCGGCAACCACACCCAAGCGTTGACCGATCGTGTCGTTGCGCTTTTTGCCCAGACGCCGCGGGAGCGCCTCGGCGTGTTGCTGTACCTGGGCGAGAACGCCAAGGCGCCGTCGTCGACGTCGAGAGACACATTCGCTCGACTGATGCGTGCGCAAGCCGCCGACGCCGTGGGCGTTGCCTGCGTCATCGCTGGCCAGGGCATGGTCACCCGGGTGCAACGACGCGCCATGAAAGGCATGCACGTGTTGTCGGGGGCCAAAATCCCTTTTGAGACGTTCTCCGACCCCGCCAGCGCCTTGTTGTGGTTGCGCGAGCGTGGTGCCGACGTCGACGATTTGGAGGTCATCCGCCAGCAGATGGCGGAGGCTCTGGCTGAGTTTGGGACGCCCCACCACGCCGCCCCTTGAGCCCCGACGGCGTTGTCCGATGGAGGAGACATGGGGCACCCACAATTCCTGAATTCAACCCGTCCATCGCAGGCGCACTTCGCTTCGGTGGGGGCGGCCGTGCTGCTGTCGTATTTTGGCCGGTTCAAGGCCCGCTATGCCAAAGAAGTCGTTGAGGTTTTTGCCCACGCGCCACGAGAGGGCCTGTCTATCTTGTTGTACGCAGACCCGCGTGCCGAGCCCCCGTCGGCGGCTTCGCGCAATGTGTTTTCGGCGTTGATGCGCGAGCATGCAGAGACGGCCGTCGGCGTGGCGTTTGTGGTGCCAGCGACGGGATTGTCGGGCACGGTGCAGCGCGCCGCCATGAAGGGCATGTTGATGCTCTCGGGCAACCGCATGCCGTTTCGCGTCTGCCAATCCATCGACGATGGCGTGGCCTGGCTGGTGCTGCGCGGGGCTTGTTCGCACGACGTAGATGCGATTCGCGGCGAACTCGACGACGCCATAGCGCGCAACGCGTAGGTGGACGTCCAAACGAAAAACGCCTCGGTGTTCCGAGGCGTTTTCACGACAGACAGCTGAAAACTCAGCGGCTGTGCACTTCGCAACCGGCGAAGAACCAGTTGGTTTCGAAGTCGGCGGTGTCGGTGGCGTCGGAGCCGTGGACGGTGTTTTCGCCGATGGAAGCGGCGAACAACTTGCGGATGGTGCCTTCGTCGGCTTCAGCAGGGTTGGTGGCGCCCATGATTTCGCGGTTTTTGGCGATGGCGTTTTCGCCTTCGAGGATCATGAGGACAACGGGGCCGGAGGTCATGAAGTCGACCAGTTCGCCGAAGAAGGGGCGCTCTTTGTGCACGGCGTAGAAGCCTTCGGCTTCGTGCTTGGTCAGGTGGTGCATGCGCATGGCGACGGGTTGCAGGCCGTTCTTTTCGAACATGGCAACGATTTCGCCGATGTGCTTGTTCTTGACGCCGTCGGGCTTGATGATGGAGAGGGTTTTTTCGAGGGCCATGGTGGACTCCTTTGGGGGTGTGAAGCGTCTGCTTCTGGAGGGTTGACCAGCATCTGCTGGGTGGAGCTTGGTGCGACTGGAGGGAGCCGCGAAGCGAGGGGGGTTGGGGGCCCCGCGACTGGCTCTGCCAGCGTGGGGGAAGGGGGCCTACGCCCCCTTTGAGGGGACTAGTTGGGGTTCTTGACTTCTTTGAAGGCCTTGATCGCCTGGCGGATGCGATAGCGGGTTTGCTCTCGTCCGATGACGGCCATGACATCCGGAACCGACGGCGTGGCCTTCTTGCCGGTGATCATGAGGCGCACAGGCATGAAGAATTCTTTGCCCTTCAGGCTGTGCTTCTCGGCGTATGACTTCATCATGGCCTCGATGTTGGGCACGGTGAAGTCGAGGAGGCGGTCGACCTCTTCGGCGAGGCCTTCCCAGACCTTCATGGCATCCTTTTTCTTCCGCTCTTTCAAGAACATGCAGCTGGCATCAAATCCCTCGATGTCACCTTGGAAGAAGTACGGCGCGTAGGTGATGAGGTCGGAGCTCTTTTCGACGCGCTCCTTCACAAGCGGCACGACCTTTTTGAGGTATTCCTCTGAAAACAGGGAGTCTTTCAGGTAGGTCACGAACTCGTCTTCGGTGCGTTTTTCGCGGAGGTAGCGCCCGTTGAGGTTCTCCAAACGCACCATATCGAAGACAGGGCCACCAAGAGAAACACGTTTCAGATCAAACTCTTCGATGTACTCCTTCAAGGAGAACACGTCGCGCTCGTCGCGGAAGGTGAACGCCATCGTCCCGATGAAATTCAGAAAGGCATCAGGGAGATAGCCTGCTTCTCTAAAGAAAGAGATGGAAACCGGGTTTTTGCGCTTCGAGACCTTGGTCTTGTTCTTGTCGGCGTTGCGCAACAATGGAACGTGGGCAAACACCGGCTTCTCCCACCCAAAGGCGTCGTAGAGCATCTCGTGCTTGGGAGTGCTTGAAATCCACTCTTCGCCGCGGATCACGTGGGTGACGTCCATCAGGTGGTCGTCGACCACATTGGCCATGTGGTAGGTGGGGAATCCGTCGGTTTTCATCAACACTTGGTCGTCGATTTCTTTGTTGTTGAACACAACAGGTTCGTCGCGCAGGTGGTCGTTGACGAGGGTCTCTCCGTCGGTGGGGGTCTTGAGGCGCACCACGTGGGCAGCGCCGTCTTTGATTTCTTGCTCGACCTCGTCTTGGCGGTCGCGGCAGTAGCGGTCGTAGCCCAAGAAGCTGGCCTTTTCGGCCTTCTGCTTTTCACGCACTTCGGCGAGACGCTCGGGCGTACAGGTGCATTTGTAGGCGGTGCCGTTGTCGAGGAGCATCTGGGCGTGCTCTTTGTAGATGCTCAGCCGCTCGGATTGGCGGTAGGGGCCGTTGGGGCCGCCGACGTCGGGGCCTTCGTCCCAGTCGAGGCCCACCCAGCGCAGGGCGTCGAAGATGGCGTCTTCGGATTCTTTGGAGCAACGCGACTGGTCGGTGTCTTCGATGCGCAGGATGAACTTGCCATCGTTTTGTTTGGCAAAGGCGTAGTTGAAGAGCCCAATGTAGGCCGTGCCGACGTGGGGGTCGCCGGTGGGGCTGGGGGCAATGCGGACTTTGACAGGCTTGTCAGACATGATGCGGCTCGTGGCGACGTCTTTGCAGACGCCAACTGAAAACGCGACCCGTGTAAGCAGGTCGCGTTCAGACGATCAATAGGTGCAATCCAATCTCACCTGTTGGTCACGTCACGGCGCAGGCACACAAACGCGGTCGTCGGTGGCAGTGGGCGGCAGCAGCTCCACCTCACCCGCTTCGCACGTCGTCACGGGCGCGCAGACGCGGTCTTCGGTGTAGGGGACGCCGTACGCCGGGTCAGGCTCATACCCCAGCCCCCACCAGCACTGCATGGCGCCGGTGTCGGCGCGCAGGCCGCAGACGTAGAGATCACCGACGTCGATGTGGGTGAACTTCGCTCCGACATCGGGGGCCAACGGAGAGGCGCTTGACTCAGGAGAGAGATTGTTTGGACCCCAACAGCGGACCGTGCCGTCTTGGAGAATGGCGCAACTGTTCACGCCCCCTGCCGACAGTGCTTTCACCGGCTGCGCGGGAGCGCCACTGACTTGGCCCCCGTCGTCCCGTCCCCAGCAGACGACGGTGTCGTCTGTTTTGCGGATGCCGCAATAGTGTTGGGAGCCGCCGTGAATCTCTCGCAGCGGGTCCGCAGGCATCGCAGAAAGCTCGCTGTAGGCATCGCTCCCCCAACACACGGTCTCCCCCAAGGCATCCAAGCCGCAACCGCCGTATCCGCTCAAATCGACTTTCCAAAGTGGGACCTGGGGGGGCTGCGTAATGGTGCCCCTGTTGTCTCCCCAGCAGCGAAGTGTCCCGTCTGCTCGTTGGCCGCAGGCAAAAAGGGAGCCAATGAACAGATCTTCAAAAGACTCGGAGGGCACACCACTCACTTGGGAGTACTCGTCGCGGTCGCCCCAACACTCCACTTGGCCGTCCGTGTGAAGCACGCACCCCCAGTAGTAGCTGAGAACCACCTTTCTCAGCGTCACGCCCTGAAAATCACCTGCCACTTGGCGGTCAACACCGTCTTGCCCCCAGCAAATGACGTCGTCGTTAAAAGTTTCAGCACAGGCGGCTCTGGCGCCGTTGGTCAGCAGGCGCCGATGGCGTCCAGCTGGTGCGTCGGACACCTGGCCATGGTCGTCCCGGCCCCAGCATTGGATGCCGTCGTCACCAACACGAATGCCACAGGCAAAGCCTGAAAACGAGGTCAGCTCTCGGAAGTTGACGTTCATGGGCTCGGTCGTGGTCTCGCCATAGAGATTTGTGCCCCCCCAGCACGCCGGGGTGCCATCCGTGCGCAGAGCGCAGAAGTGGTTGCCGTTCGACACCGACGAGAATGTCCCCAAAGGAATGGCTGCGGAGTTGAACCCATAGCTCGACGAGGTGTCGCCCCAGCACGCCAGCGCCCCATCGGCGAGGACGGCGCAAGCGGAGCGGTACCCCGATGCGACGGAGACGGCAGGCTCGGTGGGAACGCCAGTCACCTGCCCAAAGCGGTCGTCGCCCCAGCACACGACGCGCGAGTCGCTCTCCCGGATGGCACAGCTGTGCCAGGTGCCCGACGTCACTGAAGTCACCGGGAGCCCTTTGGGAGCGTCAGACACCTCGCCGTAAGAGTCTGACTTTCCCCAGCACTCCAGCTCGTCGTCGTCGATGCGGATGCCGCAGACATGGTTGCCACCCGGCGCAATTTGCTTGAACTCGGCGAGGGAGGGCGTTGATGTGAATGCTCCAGAAACCCGGTAGTCGTCTCCGCCCCAACAATCCACGGTTCCGTCGACGCGGGTTCCACACACGTAGCGACGCCCGGCCTCAATGTCGACAAAGCCGTCTTCACGAATGGGTGGCGCGGCCTCGTACTCGTCGGATGCACACGTCGTCAGCGTCGCCAACACGCGGTCAGACGTCGCCGTCGGCGGGAGCACTTCGAACTCATCGGGTTCGCCCACTGTCTGTGGTGCACACACGCGGTCGGACGTGTAGCCGACGGACTCCCTGTGCGGCGTGTAGGGCATGTCGCCGAAGCACTGAATGGCGCCGGTGTCGGCTCGGATGCCACAGGCGAAATGGTCGCCCACATCCACGTTTTCAAAGGGCACGCCTGGAGGAGGTTGCAGGTCGTCTGTGCCCCAACAATAGACGCTGTCGTCGTCGTAGACGACACAAGCGTTTTCGCCGCCGACGTCGAGCTTGCGCACCGGCTCTGTGGGCACACCATTGGTGGCGCTGTCTTGCCCCCAGCACACGACGGTGTGGTCGTCGGGTCGGATGCCGCAGAAGTGAAACCAGCCGCCCTGAAGGCTGAGCAGCGGGCCAGCCTCAGCTTCGCTGACCTCGCCGTCGTTGTCTGCCCCCCAGCAGGTGATGGTGCGATCGCTCAGCCGCTCGGCACAGGCCGCATACCCGGCGAGCACGACCCGAGCGTAGGTGCCTGGCGGCGGCGAGCTCTGTCCCTCGCGGTCGTCCCCCCAGCACACGAGGGTGTCGTCTTGGCGGATGCCGCAAGCCGACTTGGTGCCGACGTCGATGGCTTTGAGTTGTTCGTTGGGGGTGTCGCTGACGCCGTTGTAGACGTCTTCGCCCCAACAATACGGGACTCCGTCTTCGTCCAGGACGCAGCCGTAGTAGTAGCCCAGCCGGACATCCCGCACGGGGGTGTCGGCGCTGAAGCCAGCCACCTGGTAGCGTTCTTCATCGATGGTGTCGCCCCAACAGATGCGCTCGCCGTCGTCGCGCAACGCACAGGCGCCGTCGACGTTGGCCAGCTTGTAGAGCTTGGTGAAGAGTCCCTCAGGCGCGCCAGACACTTGCCCCGCGTTGTTGTCGCCCCAGCATTGAATGCCATCGTCGAGGGTGCGAATCCCGCATGCGAAGCTGCTGTAGACTTCGACCTCTTTGAAGGTCACGTTCGTGGGGGGGGGAGCAGGTGTTGCCCCCCAACAGGCAACGGTGTCATCTGCGCGAATGGCGCAGCTGTGCGCGCCAATCGACAGCTCTTTGAACACACCCGCTGGGGCGGTGCCCAAAGTCTCGCTGCTCCCCCAACAGACGATGGCTCCGGTGTCTCGAATGCCGCACGACGTTCGGTACCCCGAGCTGACCGACGTGAACACGCCAGAAGGCGTTTCGGTGACCTGGCTGTAACGGTCGTCGCCCCAGCAGCGCATCTCGCCGGTGTCTGCGAGAATGGCGCAGCTGTGCCAGGTGCCAATGGAGGCGCGCTCCACCGCGACGCCTTCGGGCATCTCGGAGATCTGGCCGTAGGCATCCTTGCCCCAGCACTCGAGGAAGCCGTCGTCTGTTCGAATGCCGCACACGGCGTAGCCGCCGACGACGACATCGCTGAACTCGGCCAGCGACGGCGTCGACGTCATGGCGCTGGGCAAGCGGTACACGTCGCCGCCCCAGCAGCGAAGGGTGCCGTCGGCCTTGGTCGCACAGGAGTACCGACGGCCACTTTCGATGGAGACAAAGCCGTCTGCGCGCACCGGCGGCTGCAGTTCGTACGCCCCCGACGGACAGGTGGTGAGGGTGTCGCACACCCGGTCGGACGTCGCCGTCGGCGCCGTCGCTTCGTATTCCTCCGACGTGCACGTCGTCAGCGTCGTGCATCCCCGGTCGGACGTCGCTGTCGGCGCCGTCGATTCGTACTCCTCTGGCGTGCACGTCGTCAGCGTCGTGCATCCCCGGTCGGACGTCGCCGTCGGCGCCGTCGATTCGTACTCCTCTGGCGTGCACGTCGTCAGCGTCGTGCATCCGCGGTCGGACGTCGCCGTCGGCGCCGTCGTTTCGTATTCCTCCGCCGTGCACGTCGTCAGCGTCGTGCATCCACGGTCAGACGTCGCGGTCGGCGCGGTCGTTTCGTACTCCTCCGCCGTGCACGTCGTCAGCGTCGTGCATCCGCGGTCGGACGTCGCTGTCGGCGCCGTCGTTTCGTATTCCTCCGCCGTGCACGTCGTCAGCGTCGTGCATCCGCGGTCGGACGTCGCTGTCGGCGCCGTCGTTTCGTATTCCTCTGGCGTGCACGTCGTCAGCGTCGTGCATCCGCGGTCGGACGTCGCCGTCGGCGCCGTCGTTTCGTACTCCTCCGCCGTGCACGTCGTCAGCGTCGTGCATCCACGGTCAGACGTCGCCGTCGGCGCCGTCGCTTCGTATTCGCCCATCGTGCACGTCGTCAGCGTCGTGCACCCACGGTCGGTCGTCGCGGTCGGCGCGGTCGCTTCGTACTCCTCCGCCGTGCACGTCGTCAGCGTCGTGCACCCACGGTCGGTCGTCGCGGTCGGCGCGGTCGCTTCGTACTCCTCCGCCGTGCACGTCGTCAGCGTCGTGCATCCGCGGTCGGACGTCGCCGTCGGCGCTGTCGTTTCGTATTCCTCTGGCGTACACGTCGTCAGCGTCGTGCATCCACGGTCGGACGTCGCCGTCGGCGCCGTCGCTTCGTATTCCTCCGCCGTGCACGTCGTCAGCGTCGTGCATCCACGGTCAGACGTCGCGGTCGGCGCCGTCGTTTCGTATTCCTCCGTCGTGCACGTCGTCAGCGTCGTGCATCCACGGTCAGACGTCGCGGTCGGCGCGGTCGCTTCGTACTCCTCCGCCGTGCACGTCGTCAGCGTCGTGCATCCGCGGTCAGACGTCGCCGTCGGCGCGGTCGTTTCGTACTCGTCTTCGCCGCAGGGCGTGTTGTCGACGCATCCCCCGCTCGTTTCATGCTGATTTGCCTGGCAGGTGGGCCCCGCGTCTACGAGTGGGAGACCGGCATCGCTGGTCTCACAGCCCTCTGAAGCATTCGGGCCGCAGTTGGGGCTGTCGGGCTCCGGGTCGGCGCTGCCGACGCCGCTGCCCCCCACACAGCCAATGCTGCACGACAACAAGAAGGTCAGCCCGATGAAGGGCAGAGCGCGGCCAAGAGAATCAGTTCGCGGTTGCAATGCGTCGTCCTACGGCATCGGGTTCAGGCCCGGTCGTCGAAAAGCGTGGAAGGCACATCCAGCTCACAGCCGCGTCGTGAACGTCGTCCATTGACGTCTTCTGGCTGATCGGGACGCGCCTCCCAGCGCCCATCCATCCCGAAAGGGGAGCATCTCGCGCTGTTTGCGTCTGTGCAAGGATGACGTGCACCGTGCCTACAGCTCGCTGTATACAAACACAAAACCCGCCATCGCTGGCGGGCTGTTTTGGGCAAGAGACAAGGCTCAGTAGCCGTAGTCGTAGTCGCTCCCGCCTTCGGACGAGCCACCGCCGCCGCCGCCAGAGCCGCCTTTTTCAAGCTCCACAGTGACGTGGTCAGGCATTTGGCGGGCGAAGGCCAAACCGGCGTAGCCCCATGGGAAGAGGATGCAGGTGCCCGCAATGATGGAACCCACCATCATGCCGGTGTGCCACTCGGTTTGTTGCACAGTGCGTTGGGTTTTGGCGTAGCCCTTTTTCTTGGCTTCGATGCGGTATGCGGTGCTCCACCCAGTCTTCTCAGTGTATTGCACAGGTGCAGTACCCTGCTTTTCACCGTTCACGTAGATGGTGGCGCCGGGGGGCTCGGAGTCGATGGTCACGACGTGGGAGCACGCCGAAGCGGCGAGGCTGAGGGCGGCGGTGCAGGCCAAAACGGTGCGGCGAATGTTCATGGTCCCCTCCAAGTGGGTCAAGCGAGTCAGAAAGCCAGGGTCAGCAGCCGTTTACCGAAGGTCGGCGTGCCACAAAAGGCCCAACCGCGACTTGTGGCCGTTTTTTTTGCACTGGACGAAGACGGCCGCGGCTATTGCCCCTCCGCCCCGTCGAGCGCGGCGAGCAAGTCGTCGCGGGCGATGACGAACGCCACCGTCCAGCGGCCCGTGCACCCGTCGCTGGTGTCGTTCTCGAGGACGTCGACAAACGACACTTTGAGCCCGCTGGAGCACACCTGCGCCACGTCCAACTCGCGGGTGGCAATGCAGCGGCTCTCGTCGATGGCGTTGCGGCGCACCCCGACCCACACCGCGTCGGTGGCGAAGTCGACATCGTCGACGATGGCCGCGATGTCGGCCGCATCGGCGTCGGGCATGCATTGGTCGGTCAAGAACGTCTCGAACGCAGCGGCCGAATCAAAGTGGATTTCGCCCTCAAGCGCCTGACGCCCGCAGCTCAGGCTCAACTCGCGCACTTCTGCGGTGCGGCAGGCATCGCCACACGCCGACGCCAGCGCACAGGTCGCGACGGAGAACAACAACGGCAGCAACAGACGACGCATGACGCTCCAACCAGACTCGGCAACCAGGTCTGCCTCACGCTAACGCAAAGCCCTGCTCGCAGCACGTGCCCTCAGACGTGTTTTTTCATCTCGCCCGACTGCACTTTGCCCCAGTAATCGTCGAGGGCGCGCTTCACCTTGCCCGACAGGATGTACAGGCCAAGGATGTTGGGGAACGCCATGCCCAAAATCATGAGATCAGAGAAGGTGACGACGTTTTCGGCCGTGAGCACCGGGCCCAAGAAGGCAAACACGCAGAACACCATGCGGTACGGCATCGAGGCACCTTCACCGAACAGCGCTGTGGCACAGCGCTCGCCGTAGTACGACCACGAAATCATCGTCGAGAACGCGAACAGCGCCACCGCCACGGTGAGCACCCAGGGGAACCAACTGATGGCCGACTTGAAGGCCAGCGACGTCAGCACCACGCCGCCGACGCCGTCGACTTGGTAGGCGCGCGTGATGACGACGACGAGGCCCGTCATGGTGCACACCACGATGGTGTCGATGAAGGGTTCGAGCAGCGCAACGACGCCTTCGCGGACGGGCTCATCGGTGGCGGCGGCCGAGTGGGCGATGGAGGCCGAGCCGACGCCTGCCTCGTTGGAGAATGCGGCGCGTTGAAAGCCGAGGATGAGGACACCGATGAGCCCGCCGAGCCCAGCTTGGGGGGTGAAGGCTTCGCCGACGATGACGCTGATGGCCCAAGGGATTTCGCTGGCGTTGACGACGAGGATGTACAAGCCGGCGAGGATGTAGACGCCACACATGGTGGGCACCAAGAACGACGCTGCCGCGCCGATGCGCTGGATGCCGCCGATGATGACGAGGCCCACGAGCACCGCGAGCACCAGGCCGAACGCCCAGCCGTAGTCGGCGAGGCCGGGTACGCGCTCTGCAATCTGTTTGAAGGCCTGGTTGCCCTGGAACATGTTGCCGCCGCCAAAGGAGCCGCCGATGCACATCAAGGCGAACACCGTGGCCAGACCTGTGCCGAGGGTCTTCATCATGGCCTGGTTGCCCCCCTGCATGGACTCGTCGGCGACTTCAGCCAAGCCGGCCTTCAGGTACTGCATGGGCCCGCCGAGCACGGCGCCACGTTTGTCGACCTTGCGGTACATCTGGCCGAGGGTGCATTCGACGAATTTGGAGCTCATGCCGAGGGCGCCGGCGATGATCATCCAGAAGATGGCGCCCGGGCCGCCTGTGGACACGGCGATGGCCACGCCCGCGATGTTGCCAAGGCCGACGGTGGCCGACAATGCCGACGACAGCGCCTGGAAGTGCGAGATTTCGCCCTCGTCGTCGGGGTTGTCGTAGTCGCCTTTGACGACGGCGATGGCGTGGCCGAAGGCGCGAATGTTGATGAAGCCCATGCGCAAGGTGAAGAACAACGCCCCCAACACCAACCACAGCACGACCACGGGGACTTTGCGGTTGGTGGGGTTCGAGGTGACCTGCTCGGTGGTCGTCGACGTCACCATGGCGCTGCCGTCGGCAAAGACCTCGGCGACGGTGGCGACATCGGCACGCTCGCACTTGCTGCTGCCGACCCACACGGTGGCGCCCTTGGCGACGGTGGCAGCGGCCGCGGGAGCTTGTTCAACACGGGTGGTGAGGAGGCTCTTCTTCACAGCGGTGGCGACGACGGTGCCCTTGGTGTCGTCGATGAGTTCGACGACGACGGGAAACGGCACGGAGCCACCTTGGAGGATTTTCCACGTCTTGCCGTCGGCCGGAGTGGCGTCGCTGCCGTCGGCGAGGACGAACTTGGCGCCGGCCCAGTTGGCGAAGTCTTCAGCGGCCCAGCCAGCAAGCGCCAGCTCTTTGGGCTGCACCACAGCCTGCTCGCCGTCGAGCGTTACAGAGATGCCGTCGTAGTCGGTGACGACGACGGTTTTCTGCGTGGGGGCGCTGCCGCCCTGGGCCATCAGCTGCGACTGCCACACGCGGTAGTGACGACGAGCGGTGAACCCCTTGGGGATGGGGTTGCCGTCGTCGTCTTTCTTGGTTTTGCCGTCTTTGGTGAGCTGGGGGTCGTCGCTCCATTTGGAGTACAGCTTGCCGCGCATCGCTTGGCCGCCAACGGTGGCTTTCACGCCATCGTCGACGTCGTTGTCCCATGCCCACAGGTCGAAGAACATCACCGTCGCCAGCGGCCCGACGAAGACCTTGCCGAAGAACTGGTCGACCTTTGCGGTCGCATCCTCTTCTTTGTCGGCGGCCTTGTCTTCTTTTTGGGCAGGCTCCGTCACCTTCTCGCAGATGACTTTGTCGGCGATGAACGTCGACTTTTGCGTCCCCGCTGAGGCTTGGGCGGCCGTCGACAACGACAAGGTGAAGGCGACGAGCGAGAGCGCAAAGTGGCGCATGGAGGTCTCCCAGAACAGGCCTCAAAGACAGTGCTTCGAGGAGGTCGTCTCAAAGAAGGGGCCACCTGAAGGTGCACGAAGGGCCCTTTGGCGACACCAAAGGGAGCGCATGACGTGGTGGGGTCCCCTCTCGCTGACGGCGATCGTCAGCAGAGGCCGTATGGTCGAATTCTGGGTCGATGAAAAGGGGCGTTTGTCGCAGCCTCAGCGGTGGGCGAGCGACGTCGCGGCCGCTGCATGCCACTGCTGGATGCGAATGGCGTGCCCTCCTTGGTCGCCGCCTGGCTTGGAGGTGCCGATGACCAGCTTCGGCAGCAGCATGCCGTCGTGGGCGACGTAGTCGCGGTAGTCCATGCCACCGGTGATGAAGCCGCCCATGTCACGCACCGTGAAGTCGATGTGGGCCAGCTGGTGGCTCTCTGCGTCGAGCCACACCAAGTATTGGTCGACGTCGTCTTGGGGCTTGGCCCCGCCCCACGAGGCGAACACCACGTCGTAGGCGGTGCCGTCGACCTCTTCTTGCCCTTGGAAATATACGGTGGTGGCCTCGTGCAGACGCAACGGCGCCTGCAAGAAATAGCCGATGGTGGCCACCCAAAAGCGGGCGTTGTCGTCGGGAGTGCCCTGCCCGTCTCGCAGCGTCCAGCTGTTGTTGGCGTCGGCACCGTCGAGGAAGGTCACGCTGCCTTCACTGGTGCCGACCGCGGTGTCGATGCGCAGCGTGGTGACGTCGCCGGGCCAGGGGCGTCCAAAGGCCATGAGGCCCGGCCAATCGTTGGTGAACGTCGCCGACAACGTTTTGCCGGCAGCGTCGTCGCCGCCGTGCACAAAGGCCATGCGTTTGAGCAAGGCGCGCCCTCGAGCCACGTGCGATGGACATGGCTCGAACTTGGCGTCGGGGCGGATGTCGGCGAGGCATCCGGTGAGCAAGACGGTGGCGGCGGCAACAAGAAGAGAAAAGCGCATGCCCAACTTTACGGCGAAGGGGCCTGTGCTGCTTCACAGAAACGCCGGCCACAACTGAAAACGCCTCCCAGTGGGAGGCGCGTTCGGGTGTCAGTTGCAGAGTTCGGACGACGGCGCGGCGTCGGGGTCGGCGGGGCTGAGGCAGTTGCCTTGGCCGTCGCGGCAGGTGCCGGTGAAGCACGAGCAGCGGTACTCGACGTTGTCGCGGGTCAGGCGGATGGGATCAGACCAGATGGCGGCCATGGGGATGGTGGCGCCCGCGAAGCTCGACTCGTTGCGCGCCATGCCGTCGGTGTAGTTGATGAGGCGTTCTTCCCAGTTGCAGACAAATCCGAACGGGTGGTAGCGCACTTGCACCTTGTGCATGAAGGGCGAGGGGCCAAGGTTGTCGACGAAGTACGTCTGCAGTTGGCGCTCGGCAGGCTGGTTGGAGAACTCGGCCTCGGCGTCGATTTGGCGCACGCGCTCCATGAACTCGGCTTGGGCGGCCGCGTAGGAGGAGTCTTCACGCGTGGCGTACTCTTGTTCGAAGTGGAAGAACGGGAAGTCGTTCTCGGTCATCTGGTCGGTGGGGGCAGCGTCGCCCACGAAGACGGCGGTGCCGTCGTCGGCGCCGCCTTCGGTGAGGCTGTCAAACGGAGCCACGTTCTTGGCAAACAGCTGGGCGATGGCGGAGGTCTCGATGGCCGCCGAGGTCAACTCGTAGAAGTAGTTGGCGTCGACTTCCCAGCGGTTGGTTTCTTCGTTGAGCTCGACGCCGTTGATTTCGTACGAGGCGCGCACAGCACGGTCACAGAAGCCCTCGCCTTGGGGGCAAGGTTCGATGCGGCCGCCGATGGCGGGGAACGTCAGGTAGTCGCCTTCTTTCAGCGGGAAGACGGGAGGCTCGGGGATGTCGGGCTCGGGCTCGCCAGCGTCTTCAGGCTCAGGCTGGGGAACACCGACGTAGGTGCCGTCGTCGCATGCGGCAGAGAAAAAGGCGCTGGTGGCGGCGATGCCGACGATGCCGGCGGTGGACAGGAGCTTGGTCAGGGTGCGCTGCATGCGAAGCCTCATTCTGAAGAAGGCACCCTCGGCCACGGCCGCAGGTGCTGTTGAAGGCTACACGGCGGCGGGCAGGTCGACCACGACTTTTGCAGGCGAATGGGACAAACGGCCGACCTTGCGGTGGAGGTGTTGAATCATAGACTGGCGGGGTGTTCGGCCCCGCCCTGACCTTCATGCGCATCTCGGGCATCCCCATCGGCTTGCATTGGAGCCTGGTGGTGATGGCCGGCGGCGTCGGCTTTGCCATCTGGCGGGGCATGGCACCTGCGCCCCTGCTGATCGGCGTGGTCGTTGTCCTGCTGTCGGTGCTGCTGCACGAGCTGGGACACGCCGTCGTGGCGCAGCGGCGGGGGGTGCGCATCGACGGCATCGACCTCCACCTGCTCGGTGGCGTCGCCAAGATGGTGGACCCGCCGCGCTCGCCAACAGATGAGCTGTGGATCGCCCTCGCCGGCCCCCTCGTCTCATTGGCCCTGGCGGTGGCCTCGGCCGCGGCGTGGACGTTGACGCAGCAACAGGTGCCGGCCGAAGTGACGTCGGTGTTGGCGTTTTCGACGCGCCTCAACGGCATGCTGGGCGTGTTCAACTTGGTGCCTGCCTTGCCGATGGACGGCGGGCGCGTGCTGCGCGCAATGCTGGCCCGGCGGTCGGGGTTGACGATGGGGACACGTCGGGCGCTGGTGTTCTCAAAGCTCTTCAGCGTTCTCTTTGTCGTCGTCGGCTTCTTCGTCGACAAGACCCTGTGGCTGATGGCGCTGTTTGTGTGGTGGATGGGCCGCGAAGAAGGCACACAAATCGGCTGGCATGAGCGGCAGCAGAACCTGGGCCACCGCGACGAGGAGCTCGACCCCTGGGTGCCCTACGAGCGGGCAGCGGCGCGTGAGCGCGGGGAGACGGTGGCGCCGCCTCCGGTGGTGGACGTGCTCCGGCGGCGCCAAGGCGCGACGTCGACGTCGACCGACGCCCACCAACGTCTGGTGCGCGACGGCGAAGGCCGCTGGCGTGTGCTTCACGTGCCGGAGTCGACGGCTGACTAGCCGGGCACTTGGCGCATTCTCGACATTTGGCAGGTGAACCGGCGTCGGCAGCGTCGGATCTCCGCCCCAACCGCTGCGTTTCTGCGTCAGGATGGCGTGCACAGTTTCACCTGCGCCTGATGGTTGTGTTGGAGGTCTCATGCGTCGCCTGTCTCCGTCTGCCCTGCAGACATCTTTTGTGAGGACATCTTTGGTGTGGTCGTTGTCGGCGGCTGTGATGCTGTCGTTGTCGGCCTGTCCTGGAGACACCGTCGACGGAGACCCCGAACCGTCGCCGACGGCTGAGCCTGACCCCACCGCTGAACCCGACGCCGACGGCGGCAATGAGCCTGACGTCCCCACCGACGCGGGTGGCGAACCCGACGTCCCCACCGACGCGGGTGGCGAACCCGACGTCCCCACCGACGCGGGTGGCGAACCCGACGTCCCCACCGACGCGGGTGGCGAACCCGACGTCCCCACCGACGCGGGTGGCGAACCTGACGTGCCCACCGACGCGGGTGGCGAACCCGACGTCCCCACCGACGCGGGTGGCGAACCTGACGTGCCCACCGACGGAGGCGGCGAACCTGACGTCCCCGCCGACGGAGGCGGCGAACCCGACGTGCCCGCCGACGCGGGCGGTGAACCTGACGTCCCCACCGACGCGGGCGGTGAACCTGACGTCCCCACCGACGCGGGCGGCGAGCCTGACGTCCCCACCGACGCGGGCGGCGAGCCTGACGTCCCCACCGACGCGGGCGGCGAGCCTGACGTCCCCGCCGACGCAGGCGTCACCGACGGCGGCACGCCGCCTGACGACGCTGGCGTCCCGCTTGCGTTGCACCTGACGCACGCCACGGCCCAACAGGTGGGCGACAGCGCCGTGATCGCATTCCGCGGCGTCGACGACGCCATGGACGTCGTGCGCGTCGCCATCGACGTCTACGAAGGGGCCCAGCTGTCGCTGTCGGTCGCCGGCGACCTCACGCCAGAGTGGACCGGCAACATCTTCACCGACACCGCCCTCGTCGACGTGCAGGGGCTCACCCCCACGCGTTACGAAGTCCGAGTGCTGCGCTCCGACCAAAGCGAGTCGGCGCCGTTCTCGGTTGACGTCGTGCCCGGCCCCGGCTCCGGCGAAGAATGCCTGGTGCAAATGCTCTCGCCTTGCACATCGGGCCTGTCGTGCTTTGCCCTCGGCGAGCCCTACCTCGGCATTTGTGTTCCCGCCGCCGGCAGCGCCCCTGTGCTGCAAACGCCAGCCGTGGTGTCCATCACCGAAGACACCGCCACCTGCCCCGGCCTCAGCGAAGTGCTCCTGCGCCTCAGCGGCGACAACGATGAGCCTGTGGTGCAGTTCTCGCTCCTCGGTGAGCCCTACTTGGTCGACGCGGACGACGCCCCCGACTTCGCCTTGGAGTTCTCGTTGTGCATGGACCCCGCCCAACACGACGACGTGCCCTTCCCCTTCACGGTCACCGACGCCGCCCACCGCGAGTCGAACAGCGCCGACCTCGTGATCGACTTCATTCCTGACGTCACCGACGGCGGCGTCGCGGATGGCGGTGTCGTCGACGATGGCGGCGTGGTCGACGCAGGCCCTCCTCCGTCGCCGGGCAGCTGCCAGTTGCCGCTGACTGTGGCAACGCTGCCGGCGGTGTTTGACGACGACACCACGGGCTTTGGCAACGACCTCGACGTCGACGGCGTGCCCAACTGCACCAACTACAGAAGCGCAGGCGAAGATGTCGTCTACGCCGTGACCATCCCGGCAGGCGAGAGCTTGCTGGCCACCTTGTCGGCGTCGTTCGACTCGTCGTTGTACATCCTCACCGACTGCGCCGATGCCAACAGCTGCGTCGCGGGCCACGACACGGTGAACGCAGACGAAGTCGTCTTCTATGACAACACCACCGGCCAACCTCAGGACGTCTTCGTCGTCGTGGATGGCTTCACCACCGGCGCCGGGACCTACACGCTGTCGCTCGACCTGCAGCTCGCCGACACCTGCGGCAACACCATCGTCGAGCCCGGCAACAACGAGGTGTGCGACGACGGCAACACCAACAACGGCGACGGTTGCTCGGCCGGGTGCACGTGGGAGGCCTGTGCCGTCATCAACGACATCAACGCGGGCACGGTGTCTGACACCACCGCCAGCGCCCCTGTCGACACCCGCTGCGGCGACGGCGGCAGCCGCACGTTCCGCTATGTCGTCGACGGGGCCGTTGACGAGCTGCGCACCGTCGACGTCGTCATCGACGCCGCCACCGACCACCGGTTTGCGGTGCGCACGGCCTGTGATGCCACGTCGTCGCTGTATTGCTCCTTCAGCTTCACCGAGCGCACCTTCACCTTGACCGCGGGCGACGTCATTGAAATCACCGTCGCCGCCGACGGCGCCACCCAGGAAGGCCCCTTCGACCTCACCATCACCGACACACCATTTGTGCCGTGTGCGCGCATCGAGCGTGTGCTCGACGGCACCGCCGCAAATGACACCCTCGTCGAGGTGGGCAGCTGTGCCACGTCGAGCACGCCGTTTGGCCGCTTGGGCCTCGCCACCTGGAAAGACGGCGACATCGACCCCGCCGCCCCCACCGACGTCGCCATGCTCTCCACGACGTTGTCGGCCAACTCCGATGTCACCGTCTGCAACCCCGACGCAGCCATGACCTGCAGCTTCCGCAACGCCGCAGCCGCCATCGACGGAGACGACCGCTTGGCCGTGTTCTTCGATGCCGACGACGACGGCGGGTTCAGTCCGGGCGACGTCGTGCTCGACGCCTTCGGCCAGCCGACGGTGCGCCCCGCCAACCACCCTTGGGCGGATGCGTCTTGGGCCCGGTGCAACGCCACCTTCCTCGACGGGAGCGCCCCGTTCGACGTCAACGAGCACTTCCGCGACATGGGGGTCGACGACTTCTCGCTGTTCCCCGACCCCATCCTCGACGGATGCATCGACGGATACAGCCTGCATGAGCAGTTCAATGGCGCCATCGACATCTTGGGGCAGCGCATCTTGCTGACCCCCGACGGTGCCGGCAGCTACAACCACAGTTCGTCGGCCTTGGCCGACTACGCCGACGAACCCGGCCTCGGCGCCACCTCTCGCAGCTTCGTGCTCGGCGACGACGAACACCGGCCGCTGACGCTGACCACGGCGGTGCCCTTCTTCGGCGTCTCCCACAGCGACGTGGTGGTGAGCTCCAATGGCTTGCTCCTCTTCGATGACAACACCGATGGGCTCGGCATTCTCATCAGCTTCAGCCACCAAAACGCACTCAGCACCGCCCGGCCGTTGTTGGCCGTGATGTGGGACGACCTCAACTCCGACAACCCCTTCGTCGTCGACGAATACGCCGATCGCGTGGTGTTCACCTGGAACACCGCCACTTACGGCACCAACGGCATCCCCGTGCGGGCGCAGGCCACTTTGTTCACCAACGGCGACGTCGCCATTCACGTCTTGGAGGCGGCCACCAACTCGTTTGTGGGCGCCTACGACGGATTGTTCTCCTCCGCGAACCCCGTCGATTTCGTGCCGTAGCCCGCGCTGCTGCATGTTGAACCGCATGGGCGCCCTTCTGGGGCGCCTTTTGCGTGGCCTTGGCCGTGGGTTTGAACGCGACGCTTGCATTCGTGGAGAATTGGTCGTACCAATATACCAACAGACCAATGGAGCCAGCTGTGCAAACCGATCTCCAACGCGATTCCACTGCAGACCAATGCGCAGCAGCGCTGCGTCAGGCCATCCTTGAGGGTGAATTTGGCCCCGGCGACAAGCTTCCGCCCGAGCGCAAGCTGGCGGAGACGTTCGGCGTCAACCGCGTCACGGTGCGCTCGGCGTTGCGTTCTTTGGAGGCCGACCAGCTGGTGTCGGTGCGGCAAGGACGGGGCTACGCCGTGCACGACTTCTTGCAGGTGGGTGGGCCGCGATTGATCAGCAGCCTCATCGACCTCGCCGTCTCCCCCGATGCGCTGTGCCGCATCGTCACCGACCTGCTGATGGTGCGGCGTCACTTGGCGCAGGCGGTGTTTGAGCGGCTGGCCATGCTGGGCGACGACGTCGACCTCCTCGACACCGAGCGCGCCATCGACCGCCTCGAACGGCTCAGCACCGACGACACCTGCGACGCCGAGACGTTCGCCGAGGCCGACCTCGACGTCATCGCCGCGCTGGTGCGCGCCACCCAGAGCCCGGTGTTGCGGCTGTGCTTCAACCCCGTCTCCCAGGTGCTGCGCCGCTTGCCCCAGTTGCAGCAGGCCATGTTTCGCACCCCCACCCTCAACGTCGCCGCCCACCGGCTGGTGTTCGGCTGGCTTGACGACGGACGCGCCGACGTCGCCGCTGCCGTCGCCCAAGAACTCGCCCGTGCCGACGCCCGCACCCTGGCCGCCCTCCGTGCTCTGCTCGACGACAAGGAGACCCGATGACGACGACAACGCCCGCTCCGACGATTGCCGGCCCCGCGATGCCCGCCCCTGCGATGCCTTCTCCGCTGATGCCCGTGCATGTCGCGCGGCGGCGACTGCTCGCCCACCGCATCGTCTACACGGTGTTGGTGTTGAACTTCTTCATTCCGGCGCTGTCGTACATCTTTGCGCCCCACCTCGCCGAACAGAGCATCGTCGACATCAACACGCTGCTCGGAGGCATGCTGGGCGGCACCGCTTGGCCCACTGAATCTGGCGAGTTGTGGCACATGCTCGCCGTCGGCAACGTCATGACGCTGGCCTTCATGTGTCTGCTGCTCCTCGTCGATCTCGAGCGGTTTTACCCCGTGTTGCCCGCGCTGGCCTTCTTGAAGGGGCACTCGGCGCTGTACAGCTTGGGGCTCGGCGTCGTGCACGACCTTCCCGGCTTCTTCGGCGTGTTTCTCCTCGACGGCAGCACCACGGTGGCGATGCTGTTCTTCGCCATCCGCGCCCGCGCCGCCATCTCCGCGTTGCCTCCTGAGGAGCGGCCCCTGGCTTGGTACGTCCACGTCGTCTTGCTGTGGCCCCGACGGGTGCAAGCGGGCCTGGCTCGTGTGCAGGCGGCCGGCCTCGTCGACAACGTGCCCAACCTCTTTCAGGTGAGCCTGGGTTGTTTGCGCATGTGGCTGCGGCTCGTCTTTCGCTCTGACACTGTGGGCACCTGCCATGACCCGGTGCGCGATTCATGGCGCGCCAAGCTGTTGCACTGGCGACTGTGCCGACTGCCGTTTCTGTTGTGGGAGCAAGCCATCGCCCCCCTCGACATGAGCGGCCTGTGCGCCTCCCGCGAGCGCATCATTCGGCATCTGTTGTTGGCCCACCACGACGGAGATCAGTTCGCCTACGACCTCGAACTCTTGCAGCTGTTTCCCGGTGCGCTCGAAGAGTTGCGCGAGCGCACCCAGGCCGTCCTCGTCGACGACACGCCCCGACACCGCTGGATGCGCGACCTCGTCGTGCACGCCCCCTACCACCAGCAGTTGCTCCACGCCGTCGACCGGGCGCTCGGTGGCAACGCCGTCGAAACGTCAGACCCCGACATCACCCTCCGCGCCTTTCTCACGTGGTGTGCCGCACAGCCCGCGACACCAACGGCGTGGTTGTCGTCGTGGGCATCGCCCAAAAGCGCTCCTGCGGCGGCATAGCGGCCAGGCTGGGCCGATGACGTCGCCCCCTTTGCGCTTTCGACGTTGTGGCCTAGCCTCCGCCCATGTTGCCCCTGTCGAACCCGCTCCTGAAACCGACGCTCGCCAGCCTCGCGCTGCTCACCGTCGTCGGATGCTCCACCACCACATCGTCGAAGGCGCCTCCACCGTCGACCAAGGCGTCTGCAACCGAAGCACCGGCAGCCGCGCCTGCAGCTGTGGCCATCACCGTCGCCGGCGGCAAAACCGAAGTCGACGACGCCGTCACCCCCGACCCCGACATGCAGGCCATGCTGAGCCCTTACGCGCAGCAGGTGAACGCCCGCGCCAAGCGTGTCGTCGGCCAGATCGACGGCCCCATGAAACGCGGCAAGCCCGAGTCGGCCATGGGCAACTTCGTCACCGACGCCATGCGCAGCGGCATGAAAGACTTGGCCGGGTCAGAGGTCGACGCCTGCTTCACCAACGCCGGTGGGTTGCGGGTCGATTTCGACGCGGGCGACGTCACCGAAGGCATGGTGGTCGAGCTCATGCCGTTCGAAAACGCCGTGGTCATTCTGTCGCTCGACGGCAAACGGCTGCGCAAAATCATGGAGCGCCTGGCGCAACGTGGCGACCCCGTCAGTGGCATCCGCTACAAGCGCGTGCGCGACGGCGGCTACCAAGCCACCGACGTCGTCGTCGGCGGCCAGCCTCTCGACGACAACAAGACCTACACGTTGTGCACCAACGACTATGTGTACGAGGGCGGCGGCCGCTACCACATGGAAGACATCCAAGACGTCCGCAACACCGGCATCCTCATCCGCGATGTCATCCTGCACGCCTTTGAAAAAGCCCACAAAGGCGGCGCTGTCATTCATCCGTCCGTCGAAGGGCGCGTCGAGGAGGCCAGCTGATGCCCCACGAAAAGACCCCCCTCCGCCTCTTTTCTCGTCGTCAACTGCTGCACAAAGCGGCGGCCTCTGCTGCGGTGGCCGCGCCGATGGTGATGCTCCCGTCTCGGGCCTTTGCGTCGTCGTCGAAGACGGTGACGGTGCTGCACACCAACGACACGCACTCGCGCATGGAGCCATTCGACAAAGGCCCCTTCAAGGGCAAGGCCGGTGTGGCCCGGCGCATGACGCTGATTCGCAAGGTGCGCAAAGAAAACCCCATCACCTACCTCTTTGACGCGGGCGACACCTTTCAGGGCACGCCGTGGTTCAACGCCTTTCAGGGCAGCGTCGACATTCAGGTGATGAAGAAGCTCGGCTACGACGCCACGGCCGTCGGCAACCACGACTTCGATGCCGGGGCGGCCAAGCTCAGCGAGAACCTCAAACACCACCCGACGTTGAAGGCGCTGGCGGCGAATTTCGTCGTCGGCGACGGCAGCGAGCTGTCTGGGCAAATCCACCCGCACCATGTGTTTGATCGCGGCGGCGTCAAAGTCGGCGTGTTTGGCCTTGGCGTGAAGTTTGACGGCTTGGTGCACCCCAAACTCCACCCCCACATCGACTGGCGGGCCCCCGTCGACGTCGCCCGCGAACAAGTGCAGCTGCTGCGCGAGCAGGGGTGCCAAGTCATCGTCGCCCTCAGTCACCTCGGCTACAAAGGCTACGGCGGCGAGATCGGCGACACCGGCTGGCCCGAGAAGGTCAAAGGCGTGCACTACGTCGTGGGCGGCCACTCCCACACCTTTTTGAAAAAGCCCAAGGTGGTGCGCCACGCCTCCGGCTGGGAGACCCACGTCATGCAGGTGGGCCACTCGGGCCTCAACCTCGGGCGCGCCGATCTCAGAGTCGACGCCCAAGGCCGCGTGGCCTTTCAGCGCATTCGTCCAGTGGGCGTGGGCGGACGCGCCGTCGTCTGACCCTACATTCCCGCCGCACGCCGCCGATGCTTCTGTAGAAGGAGCATGTGGTGTCGTGGACCTTGAATGTAGGCAAAGGCGTCCCCGCCATTCGCTCGACGTTTGCCGTCGAGTCGTTTCTGACGTTGCAAGAGCACGACGACTGGGATGCGTTGCGAACAGCCATGGACCCCGCCGCCGTCGAGCTGCTGCACCAGGCCCCACGGTCGGGCTGGCTTCCGCTGGCGTTTGACGCCGACATCTGCCGGGCGTCTGCGGCCGTTCTCGATGACGCTGCCCTCCGTGCCATGGGCCACCGCAACGCCGAACGCACCAGCCTCACCCCACTTTTGGCGCCCATCGTGTCGTCGGCGTCGCGCCTGCTGCAGCTGGCGCCGAAGACCGGCATGCGCTTCATGCAAAAGGGGGTGGCCATGCTGTACCGCGACGCAGGCACACTGGAGTTCGTCGACGAGGGCCAGCCGCGCCGTGCGTTGTTGGTGTGGCGAGGGCTGCCCGACATGGTGTGCGACCGCGGCTTCTTAGAAATCATCGCGGGCGGCATGGAGTACTACTTCCCGCTGCTGCACGTCGAAGGCGCGGTGCAGGCCCATCTGCACGGCAATGACGCGACATTTGAGTTCACATGGTCATAACCGAACACAATCTGCCCCGATTTGGCCATTTGGCCAAAGCCACTGTCTCACCTCCCAAGGCATCTGGTGCCCGGTGCCGAACCGACGACAATTGAGCATGCCCCGCGTCTTTCAACACCAGCGTTCGACCGCGATCGTCGACGACAGCCACCCTCCCCTGCTCATCACGACGTGGATCGGAACGCCCAACGAGCAGAACATGGCGAATGTGTTTCAGCACATCCGCAACCGGCTGGATGTGGCGCGCACCCACGGCGAACAGTGGGTGCAGGTGGTCGACGCCACCCAAGCGGCCAGCCCGACGGCGTCGACGCGCCAGGTGGCGGCCGACGAGCTCAACCGCATGGAGGCCTACAAAGACGTGTGGCTGGGGCCGTGGCACCTGGTGGTCTCGAGTCGGGTGGCCGCTGCCGTGGTCACCGCCATCAACTGGCTGACCCGCAAACAAAACCAATACCAAGTGTTCTACAGCACCGTCGACGCGCTCGACGCCGCGTCGCAGTGGTCGGCCGCGCACCTCGGCGTGCACCCCCACCTCGACGTGCTGGGCTACGACGCTGAAGCCGAGTTCAGAAGCGTCGGCGACGCACGGTTCGGCGACACCGGCTAGCTCGCAGACGTCTTTGGCTGCAAGCCAAGGGTCTCGTCGAGGCCGAAGGCGAGGTTGAGGTTCTGCACGGCCTGACTTGCCGCCCCTTTCAACAGATTGTCGACGACCGACACCAACGCCAACGTGCCCTGGTGCAGCTCTGCGCCGCCGATGCGGCAGAGGTGGGTGCCTGCGATGTCTTTCACCTCGGGCGCTCCCTCGGTGACGTCGACAAAAGGTGCGTTGGCATAGGCCTGTTGCAGCCGCTGCTCGACGTCTTGCGGGGTCAGCGTCGACGTCACGGGCAGGTGGGCGGTGACGTGGATGCCGCGAAAGAACGACGCCACATGCGGCGAAAACCGCAGCGGCGTCTGCAGATGCCGCGCCACCTCGCGTTCGTGGGTGTGCCCCGTGAGTTTGTAGGCCAGGAGGTTGTCGCGCAGGACGTCGGCGTCGTTTTTGCGCGACGGCGTCGTGCCAGCGCCCGAGTAGCCCGACACCCCGAAAAACGAGGGCACCCCGTCGAGCACGTCGACGAAGGGTGCCAACGCCAACTGCACGGCCGTGGCGTAGCAGCCGGGGTTGGCGATGCTCTTGGCCCCCTGCAAGGCGGCTGCGTTGCGCTCTGGAGAGCCGTACACCCAGTCGTCGACAAAACGGTGGTCAGACGACAGGTCGAGCAACACAGCGTCGGAGCCGAGGGTTCGCAGCGCATCGGCAAACGGCCGGCACATGTCGTTGGGCAGCGCCAACACCACCGCGTCGAGCCGTGCGTCGTGGACGTCGGCGGCGGTGGCGTTCACAAACCGCAGATCGGCCTGTTCGCTGCGCTCGTCGTCAAACACGCGCTCGCCCGCCAGTTTGCGTGAGCTGGCCAGGGCGATGTCCATGTCGCGGTGGCCGCGCAACAGCTGCAAGAGGTCTTGGCCAACGTGGCCACGGGCGCCGATGACGCCGATGCGCAGGGCGGATCTCATGAGGCTTCTCCACGTCCGTGGGCTTTGAGGCTGGCCGGCAGCGACAGCGCGTGCTGCACACAGGCTTTGGCGTCGTCAAACCCGTCGAGGCCGACCCAGAACACCACCCAATCGCCGTCGCGGTAGGTGCCGTCGGCGTTTTTGAAGTACCAGCTGTTGATGCTGTTGTCGCAGCGGGCCCGCCAATACATCTTGGGGTTCTCGCGACGAACCCGACGCCACAGGGCGCCACCGACGCCTGCGCCCTGGGCTTTGGCGGTGACGGCGAATTTGTCGAGGTACGGCACTTCGCCCACGGCGCCTTGCGTGAGGATGGCCGTCGCCTGGGCGTTCGACGCCACGTACACACGAAAGGGGTCTTTGTCGTCGAAGTACGTCGGCAGGAGGGCGCGTCCGAAGACGTCTTCGAGCAAGCCACGCAGCATGCCCTGGTCGACGTCGGCAAACGACGTGAAGCGCTCGATGCGCTCGCCCATGCGCACCAGCGTGCCGGCGCCGCGGTGGGTGAACAGCTCGCGCGGCAGCTGCTCGGGCGACGTCACCGACACCGATGCTTGGGGCCCCAGCTGTTGCAGAAGCGACTCCAACCGTTGCACGCGTCGACGGGATTCGACGTGCAAGGCGTCGTCGCCCGCCAGCCGCTCTTTGTCTTCGGCGAGGTTGATGGCGTCGAGCACGTGCCCGGCCCCGTCGGTGATGCCGCCTTCCACCGTGAGAAACACCAGTTTCTTGGGCTGCAGCTTCAGCGTCAGGTGGTGGGCGACGTGGTCGGCGCTGAGGTGCAGCACTTGCCCCTCGCGCGTCTCGCCCAAAGGAGACACGACGGGGATCTCCCCCTGCTTCAAGGGCCACTGCAGCAAGCTGTCGTCGACGTCGAGGATCTCTCCTTTCGACGCCGGCGCCGTCGGCTGTTTGGGCGCCACCGCCAACAGATTGCTGCCGAGCCCACGGGCGCGCACGCCGAGCTCTTCGAGGGCTTGCACCAGCCGTTGGTTTTGCTGGGCATACACCCGCCGGGCGACGTCGACGATGGCTGGGGTGACGGCGTCATCGCCGCGCGATTTGGGATCGTCGACGCCGGCTTGTTGCAGCGCTTGGGTCAGCTGCGTGCCAGCCCCCACGACGACGACCGGCAGCAGGCCCACCTCGCGCAAGAATGCCAACGACGACACCAAAGCTTCTTCACGCTCGTCGAGGAGGGCGCCTTGCACCCGCACCACAGCGACGGCGCCCGACGCGTGCCCGTAGTGCTGCAAGTAGTGCTGCACCTCGCGCTGGGGGCCGAGGTTCTCCAACAAGCGGGTGAGAACGGCGCGGGTCGACTGCTGGCTCATCACGTCTCTCGGCCGTCACGTGAGCTGGGGACGGCAAGGTCGGGTCAGCGCGCAAAGGCGGTTGCAACTGTGGCAAAGGCAGGCACACTGCGCCGACGGTGACGTCGTCATGACGCGCTGAGTTGAATCGAGCAACAGGCGAGACATGCATTTCAGCAAGTGGTTCCCCCTCACCGCAGACGGCATCGCCGACAAAGCCCCCGAAGGGCCCGCCGCCGTACAGCTGCGCGCCGCCGATGGCGTCGTCGACTACCCCACCGGCAAGAGCGCGATGGTGTTCTACTTTTATGCGTCGACGTCGGTGGCGGAGGCATTGCGCACCCACTTTGCCGACGAGGTGGAGGCGCCAGGCGCACGTGGATACGGCCCGCTGCTGTTTCGCGTCAGCGACGAGCCCGAAGGCCCAACAGGCCTGCAGGCCCACCTCGACGCCTTCGAAAGCCGCTTCGGCCGCAAGCCGTGGTTGCACGACGGGCCAGACGGCGAATAGGACGGCTGCGTCGTCGTCCAATGCCTTTGTCAGGAGGCCTCCATGCCCAAATCCATCGATGAAGACGAACGCGAAGAGCGCGAACGCGAAGCCAACTTTCGCTGGGGCAACAGCAATGCCTACCAGCAGAGCCAAGGCCGGTGGAGCAGCTACACCGACGACGACAAAGCACGCATGGACGCTGCGCAAAACGCCGTCGTTGAAGAGATGGCCCACGTGCTGCGCGACGGCAAGGCGCCAGAGTCGAACGAGGCCCAGGCCGTCGCCGAGAAACACCGGCTGTTCATCAATGAGTGGTTCTACGACTGTGACGTGTGGATGCATGCCCAGCTCGCCGACATGTACGTTTACGACGAGCGTTTCGCCGCCTTCTTCGACGACAAACAAGAAGGGCTGTCTGGCTTTTTCTCGGCCGCCATCGAAGCCAACACCCTCGCCCGCGGCGGCGACCTCGACGTCGACTCCGCGCTGTCGCAGGCCAAAGCCTCAGCCGGACTGGAAGTCGACCACGCTGCACTGAAGGACGATGACGTCGTCGACGAACACGCCGAGGCGCAGCAAGAACAGCAAGACCAAGAGGTCGAGCGGTGGCCCAGTGTGCGCAGCACTATAGCGCCTCCCAAAACCTCCGATTGACGACGACGTGACGACGTCGGTGAGGATGAGAAACAGGCATCGTCGACCATTTGCAGTCAAATGCCATTCACCAGAGAGCGACGCCATCATCCACTGCAAATGGTCGTTGAAGGCAGGGCCCCGGCGCCGCGAAGCGCGCGGGCCCTGACTAGAGCCTGGCCGTCCCCTACAGCTGGTGCTTCAGCTTTTGGATGGCTTTCACTTGCAGCTGCCGCGCGCGCTCGCGGGTGACGTTGAGTTTTTGCCCCACCTCGTCGAGGGTCACGCCGCCCTCTTCAGCGACGTCGAGGGCGCAGCTCTCGGGCAACTCCCACACCTCGAGGCCAGGGAAGTTCAACCGGAGCGTGCCGCAGGCGTTGACCTCGAGGTACAGGTGGTAGCGACAGCTGACGAAGAGGCATGGCCGCGGCCCGTCTTTGCACTCGGTGCGGTGGCTCGGGCGCTCTTGCTCGAGCCGCCGGCGCAAGACCTCGTCGTCGAGCCCCGTTTGACGGCCGCGGCGGTTGTCGCGTTTGAGGTTTTTGTGGGTCAGCGTTTGTGACGGCAGCCCCGCCCGACCTTTGCGTGCTTGCGCCTCGACGTGCGGGTTGACGATGTCGTCGTCGTTGGCGGTCTCCGTCGCTTCATTGGCGGGCATGCCCTGCGGCAGCGGCTTGGGGTCGTCTGGCAACACCAGGAGGTTGACCCGTCGTGAAATGCGTTTTTCTCTGCCCATGGTGCCCTGCCTCTGCGCTGCTTCGTCGTGGCGTGCCTGCGTCGTGTGTGGTTGGTGATGGCCTCCGTGACGTCGGGGTCAGACGTCGCGCTCTGTGAGTGCAAGGGATGGGAACGGATGTTTGTTCCCGCCGCGACGCAGCTCACTTCGACAAACGCAGAAGTGTCAAAGGATACCAGGAAGTAGACATCACATACATCATGTCTACGTTTTCCCATCCCACCCGCTGAATGGCGGAAAACGTCCATGTTCGAACCGGCAAACAAGGGTATTTTTCAGAGGTGACTGCTTTGCTGCCGCTTGTGCTGCTGCTCGCCTCCGCTCCCGACGGTGGCGTCGTCGACCTGCCTGCAGCGCCTGCCGTCGTCGCCTGGGACGCCAGCGTCTCGCTCGCTCCCTCCAGCTTGCAGCTGCGGGCATTGGCCGAAGCACCGGTGTGGGCAGAGGTAAACGGCCCTCTCGAGCCCACCCACGTCGTCAACGCGGTGTCGACCAAATGGTCGGAGGTACGGGCATGCGCTGCCGAAGGCGACGTGATCGCCGTGCGGCTCACGTTGGTGCCCGCCGGCGTTGACGGCGACCTCGTCGTCGACGGCGAAGGCGAAGGAGATGGGGGCGTCGGTCGCAGCTGCGTGCGGCGCATCCTGCAACGCGTCGACTGGGTGCTCCCCCGCGAAGGACGCGCCGAGGTGCAGCTGTGGTTTTGGACGTCGACGCCCACCGCGCCCAACGCTTTCGTGTCAGACGTCGACGTCACTGCCGCGCTGCAAACGCTGACCCCTGCCCTCACCGCCTGCCACCAGGCGCTTCTCGACGAAGTGCCCGACGCCGAAGGCGACCTCCGTCTGTGGTTCAGCTGGGACACAGCCGGCAAGGTCGTCGACGTGCGTGCGCTGCCGTCGTCGCTCGACGACGTCGGCACCCAGGTGTGCGCCGAGTTGGCCGTCGAGCGGATGCGGCTGCCACGGCTTCGAGGAGGGCGCCTGCAAGGAGCCACAGCGACATGGCGGTGCACCCGCCAGCGGCGGCCGACGCCGGTGTCGACGTGGGCCGCCACCCATCACACCACAGCTGCGCCACAGACGTTGCTCGAACGGCTGCAAATGTCGCGCGCGTCGCCGGCACCAGATGCGTCGGTGGACGGAGGCGCCGACAACGCGTTTGTCGTCGACACCGACCGCTTGCAGGCGTGCGCGGCCGACGTCACCCGGGCCGGCAAGATCGTGCTGCAGTGGGCGGCGGATGCGCCAGGAGCAGCGTCGCGCCTGCCGGCCACGACGTTGTGGGACGACGCCTTGTTTGCCTGTGTCCGAGGCCTGCTGCCCGCCGTCGACGTCGGCGCGACTGCAGATGGGGCGGCGACAGACGCGGGCGTCTCCGTTCGTCGGATGCGGTCTACGTTTGAGTTTGCAGCAGCGCCTGCACCCACTGCCGACGACGTTGCAGAGTGAGCGGCTGCGCATGACGCCCTCGGCGCAGGCGCAGGGCCACGGCATGGGCGTCGACGACGGCGGCCAAGTGTTGCACCACGGCGTCGTCCGAGCTGTCGGGGGCGCTGTCCAACGCCTTGCGCAAGGCGTGCTTCAGCTGTTCGTCTTCGAGCGCCGGCCACCGGGCCGTCGCCCAAGTGGACGCCACGGTTGCCAGCGCGTGGACGTCGTCCTCCGTGAGCGACGCCCACGCCACCAGCCGTGTGCCAGCGGTGCTTGCTTGGCGCGCGCGTTCGACGTTGCGCGCCAGCCCGTCGACGCCAGGGCGCGCCAAGGGGGTTCCCGCCAAGTCGCCTGGGACGTCGTCGTCGAGCCACACGTGCCCTGGCAAGGGCGCAAACCGCGCCTCCGACGTCGGCTGGGCGAACTTGTTGTGCGGGCACACTTCTTGGCACACGTCGCACCCCATCGCCCAGTCGTGGCCGACGAAGACGTCAGCGGGGGCGTCTTCAAGCGGGCGCTCCACCGTCCACGTCGAGATGCAGCGTGCGGCGTCGACCTCGAATGGCTGCACGATGGCGCCGGTGGGGCAGGCATCCAAGCAGGCCGTGCAACTGCCGCAGACGTCGCCCCCGTCGACGACGGCCACGCCTCCGACGTCGATGTTGGTGACCAGCCCGCCCAAGAAGGTGTACGTGCCGAACCGACGGTGGATGAACATGGTGCTCTTGCCAAAACTGCCGAGCCCGCCGGCCTCGGCCCACCCGCGCTCCAACACAGGGCTGGCGTCGTTGAACGCCGACACGATGGGCCGCTCGTCGTCGTCAAAGAGGTCGTCGGCAAAGCGTTCGGCGTAGGCCATCAGCCGCTTGCGCAGCTTCACCAGCTTCTTCTTCATGACCTGGTGGTAGTCCTTGCCCCAGGCGTAGCGCGACACCCGCATGTGGTGTGGCGACGGCGCAGGAGGACGTGCCTGCGTGAAGTAGTTCTGCACGACGACGAGGACGCTTTTGGCGCCGGGCACCCTCCGGCGGATGTCGGCGCGGTCGTCCACCGACGTCGTCATGTAGGGCAAGGCGTCCTGCAGCCCATTGTCGACAAGAGCGCGCAAGGCGTTGGATCGCGGCGCCAGACCGTCGTCGACACGCACCACTGCGGCGTCGTCAAAGCCGACGTCGTGGGCCTGCTGCAACAGCCACGCCTGCAGCTGTGGCGCAGACAGCTTCGTCGTCGGCGCGTGGTGTGACGTCGTCACCCGTCGCCCACCGGCGGGCAGCTGCGCACCCATGCCAACAAGGCGTCTCCGTCTTTGTGGCCAAGGCTTTGCAGGGCGTCTTCGGCGGCCGCCTGCGTCGTCACCTTCTTGTTGCGGCCTCGTCCACGGCCCAGACGGTGGCCGTCAAAGACGACGTCGGCGACGTACTCTGGTGCGTGCTCCGTCCCGCCGTCGCGCTCCAGGGTGTAGGTCGGCGTCGCTCCCGCCGCCGCTTGCAGCAGCTCCTGCAGCTGGGTTTTGGCGTCGCGTTGCGCCTGCGGCAAGGCCGCTGGCGGGGGGCCCAGCAGCCGCTGGCAAGCCGCACGCGCCCCTTCGAGGCCGTGCTGCAAATACACCGCCGCCAACAACGCCTCGACGACGTCGGCGCACACCGACGGCAACGCCGTGTCACCGGTCGCCAGCTGCGCTTTGGCCAGCCGCATCAAAGGCGGAATCCCCAATGCCACCGCCCGCGCCGCCAACGCCGGCTCCGAGACAAACGCTGCCCGGCGCCGAGAGAGCTCGCCCTCGTCAGCGTCGGGAAACATCGCCAACAGCTGTTCAGACACCAGCAGATCGAGCACGGCGTCGCCCATGAATTCCAGCCGCTCGTAGCACACCTTCGACTTGCGCTCGTGGGCGTAGGCGCGGTGGGTCAGCGCCTCCAGCAGCAATGCGTCGTCGACGTCGGCCCCCAAGATGCTCTTGGCTTGGGCCACGCGCTCAGCGTCTGAGAGGTTTGTGTGAGGTGCGCCTTGGGTCATGCGGTCGGTGTACCCCGCCCATCCCCGCTGACAATGGGGCTGTTAGCCCGCCGAACGACGTCGCGAACGCTTCAGCTGCACCGCCCGTCGGGCCACACGCACCTGGCCGTCGTCGAAGGCCTGCAGCAACGCCGCGTGCGCAACGCCATCGAGGCCGCCGACCGCTCCAGGTGCCACCACCAACAAAGGCTGGGCGCGGTCGTGCTTCAGCGCGACGTCAAAGCCGTCGTCGAACGGGCGTTGGGCGCCGCCCACCACGAGCACGTCTTCGGCGACGCATTGGGTGAGGGCGTTGAGCTCCGTCGCGGCCGGAGGCATCTCCAGCTGCCGCCGCTCAGGCGCGGGCAGCGCCGCCTGCACCATGACACCGCTGTTGTCGTCGAGAGAGACGACCTCTGTCGACGGCAGCTCGCTCAGCCGACGACAGACCACCTCACCCAGCGCGTCGCGGGCGTTGAGGAACTGCAGCCACCGCAGCTCCTCTTCATGAGACTGCGGCGTCACCCGGGCGGCATTCAATGTGCCCAACGCCAGGTCGGTTCGGCCGCGCACCAGACGCGCTCCCAGCTCTTGCAAGCGGCACCAGACCTCAAAGGGCGCAGGCCCGCCGAGGCAGTGGTCGCCAGCCACCAAGATGCCGGCGAGGGGATGCGCCCCCACCTCAGCCAACACCGCTTCAAGCGCAGCCAAGTCCCCGCGGATGTTTGACAACAACAGCCATGGGAGCCCCACAGGAGCAGCGTTCAGGCCTGAAAACCACAGCGCCATGCAAAAAATGTAGCCCCCGGCCGCACGCCCAGCAACTCTGTGCCTGTTCTTTCTCTGTGCAATGGCGCCAATGCGGCGGCTCCTGCGGGCCACCCCACCGCCCCAAGATGGCCGCCTCCGCCAAACGTTCGTGCAGCCTCTGACAGCTGTGCTATCGGTGGGCCATGGTCGACGTGCTGGTGGTAGAAACAGGTGAGCTGGGTGGTTTGTTGGCCACGTTGCTCGAGCAAGACGGCATCGCCGCCCGCTGGGTCAAGACCGCCGAGCAGGCGCTCGAAGAAGCGTTGCAGCAAACGCCCAAAGTGGTGGTCGTCGAAGCCGAAATCAGCGAACACACCGGCCTGGAGATGGCCAACCTGCTGCACAGCGACCTCGACGCCCAGGTGGTCATGACCTACCGGCAAGAATCCCTTTCCCGTCCGGACGGTCCACAACTGCAGGCGGGCATGGCGCAACACGCCGCCCACTTCAAAAAGCCGTTTCGCTCACGCGCCCTCATCGAAGAAGTCGCGGGCCTTCTCGGCCACAACGTCGACCGCGATGACGTCGACCCCAGCCTGCTTGAGGGCGCTCCCGTCCTCGACGATGACGATACGCTGGTGCTCGACGACGTCGTCGACATTGATTTCGACGACATCGACCTCGACATCGACGACAGCGCCGTCATCGACACGCACTCCTTTGTGTACCTCACCGAAGAGCTGGAGGGCGCCGAACTCAGCGTCCCCGACGGAGCACGGCAAAAAGGGGCCACCAAGGAGTTGCCCGAACGCGACAAAAAGAAGACGCCCACGGCCGATTTGTCGTCGCTGTGGTTGGAGCTGAAAGCCGCCCAAGATCAGCCCGACGACATCGGGCAGGCGCCGGTGCGCTCCCTGCCGCCCACCCCGCCGCTGAACACCGAAGAAGGCGACCCTGTCGACGACGAGACGTCCTTTGCTGGTCTCAACGAAGACCAACTCCTCGACGCGACGGTGGCGGCCCCTGCCCTCGACGCCGAAACGCTGGTGGTGCCCACCGCAGAGCTCGCCTCCCTCGACAAAGAGCTGTCTGATGGCGACATCATCGAGGCCAGCTCGTCGGCCTCTGAAGCCGACGGCGCCCCCTTCGAAGAAACCACCGACATCTCCACGCCGGTGGGCAAACCGCTGACGTCGTCGGGCCTGAGCCAAGAGGCGCTGGGCAAAGGCGCCCGGCCTCTGACCTCGCAGTTGTTGGCCGAGACCCTCGACGCCCTCCACCAAAGTGAAACCACGTCGGAGGTGCTGCTCAAGCACGACAAGGCCCGCCGCGTGCTCCTGCTCATGCGCGGCGTCATCGTCGGTGTGCGGTCGAACTTGCGCCCTGAAGAGCTCCCGTTCATCGCGAAGAAACGCAAGCTCGTCGACGATGACCAACTGCGTGAAGCCATGCAGATGCACCGGGCCAAGCAGGCGAAAACGCTGGTGCATGCTCTGCAGCAAGTGGGCGTTGAAGAAAGCGCATTGCGTGCCCTGCTCGACGAGCAAGTGCGTCGGGTGGTGCTGGGCGCGTTCGCCTGGCAGACGGGCACCATGGAGGTGTCGTTCCGCGGCCTCGCCAAGCGTGAGGCCCTGCAATCACAGATGTCTGTGGCCGATGCAGTGGTGCGGTCCATCGTGCTCACCGAGCCCATCGACGAGCTGCGCAAAGCGGCTCCTGATGACGCTCGGTTTGCGCCCAACCCCGACTCCTCATACGGCTTGCACGACGTCACCCTCACCGCCGACGAAGCCCGCCTGGTGGTGGCCATGGACGGCACCAAGACCCTGCAAGACCTGGCGACGCTGTACGACGACATCCCCGAACGCGTGCTGCGCGGCTTGGCCGCTGGCCTGTTTCGCGTCGGATTGCTGCGTTTTGCCGGCTTTGGCCCTGCTGAGGCCCGCCGCATCTCCTTCTTCTGACCCTCGACCTGCCACCGGCAGCGGCGGCCGTTATGGTGTCGTCGACGCAAATCACCGCACACCCCGGGGGGCGCTTTGCAGCGACGTCAACTCATCAAGCGCGGCCTGTTGGGCGGCGTGCTCCTCGCTCTCGGCGGCGGAGCCTTTCTCGGCACCCGCAAAGGCGACTTGGTTGCCCCACCTGGTGAATTGGGCGTGCTCGACGCCCATGCCTACAGCGTCTTGGTGGCCCTTGCCGCCGTGGTCATCCCCAAGGGCGCCGACGCCAAACAAGCCGCATTCAACGTCGACAACTCGCTGCGCAACGCCAGCTTGCGCAGCCAGCGCGACATGAACGAGGTGCTGCACCTCCTCGACAACGCGTTGCTGGGGCTCCCCCTGCGAGGCTCCGCAACGGTGTTCACCCAGATGTCGCCCGCCGACCGTGTGGTGGCCTTTCAGAAATGGCGCGACAGCAAGCTCACCTTGTTGCGCGGCGCGTACCATTCGCTGCGCAAGCTGAGCCTCGCCGGCCACTACGCCGACCTCGAACACGCCAAATCCATCGGGTATCCAGGCCCCCATTTCGACAAGCCCGACCCAGGCCCCATCACCGCCAGAGGGCCGCTGTCGCCACCGTGGACACCGTCCACCTTTCCGCCGCCTCCGCCGCCTCGGTCACCTGAGCCAGCGGCCCCGGATGCCCCTGCCCCAACCCCTGAGGGGAGCCAGCCATGACCGCACTTCAGCCCGGCGTTCTCGAAGGCCAAACCCTCACCCAAGACCTCAACGTCAGCTGCGATGTGTGCATCATCGGCTCCGGCGCCGGCGGTGCCACCACGGCCGCGGTGCTGGCGCAGGCGGGGTTGCATGTCGTCGTCGTCGAGGAGGGCGGATACTTCACGCAGAACCGCTTTCGCATGCGTGAAGAAGAAGCATTCCCCTACCTCTACCAAGAGGGGGCCCAGCGCGCGTCCAAAGACCTCAGCGTCGGCATCTACCAAGGCAAAGCCGTCGGCGGGGGCACCGTCGTCAACTGGACCACCTGCTTTCGCCTCCCCGAGCACACCCTCGCGCATTGGCACAAACACCACGGTGTCCAAGACCTCACCGCCAACGAGCTCATCCCGCACTATGAGCAGGTCGAACACCGGCTCAACATCCACAAAGTGGGCCTCGACGAGATCAACCGCAACAACCGCCTCCTCTACGACGGCTGCAAGGCGCTCGGCTGGGAGGTCGACACTCTCAAGCGCAATGTCCGCGGCTGCGCACGCACCGGCTACTGCGGGCTCGGCTGCCCCATCGACGCCAAACAGAGCGCGTTGGTGACCACCCTGCCCGACGCCATGCGCCACGGCGCCACCGTCATCAGCCGCTGCCGTGTCGAAAAGCTCGTCACCGAAGGCAGCACCGTGACGACGTTGGAGGGCACATTCCTCGATGGGTTCGGCCGCGCTCCCACGGGCCAGGTGCTTAAGCTCAAGGCCAAACACTTTGTGCTCAGCGCCGGCGCCATCGGCAGCCCATCGGTGTTGTTGCGCTCGGGCATCGCGTCGTCGTCCGGCCTCACCGGCAAGCGCACCTTCTTGCACCCCGTCACCGGAAGCGCGGGCGTGTTCGACGAAGAAGTCGCCGGCTACCACGGCGCGCCCCAAGGCGCCGCAAGCCACCAGTTTGCCCACCGCGGCGACGACGTCGGCTACTTCATGGAGGCCACGCCACTGCAGCCGCTGTTCGCCGCCAGTGGCCTCGGCGGACTCGGCGCCGCCCACCGGGCGCAGCTCGAAAAACTGCCTCAGCTGCAGGTGACGTTGGCGCTGACCATCGACGGCTTTCACGACGGCGTCCCGGGTGGCACCGTCGAGCTCGACAGCGACGGGGCTCCACGCCTCGACTACGTCGTGCAGCCCAAGCAGTGGGAGGCGCTGCGCGAAGCCAGCAAGAGCATGGCCAAGATGCAGTTCGCCGCTGGCGCCAAAGAGGTCAAAACCCTGCACGAGCCCACCGGCGTCATGAAGAGCCCAGACGACATCGACCGCGTCATCGACCGCCTGCCCTACGAGGCCAACAAGGTGTTCGTGGCGTCGGCCCACCAGATGGGCGGCTGCCCCATGAGCGACAACAAAGCCACCGGCGTGGTGCGCTCGGCCGATCTGCGCCACCACGACGTCGAGAACCTGCACGTGATGGATGGGTCGGTGTTTCCGACGTCGTTGGGCGTGAACCCGCAGCTCAGCATCTACGGCGTCACCCACCGCACGGCATCGCGGTTGGCCCAAGCGTGGACGTAGGCGCCCAGCCCTAGCCGACGCATGGAACCAAACAACGCCCGCGATTGCAGCAGACATCGCGGGCGTTGCTGCGACTTCAGGTGAAAAGCGGGCGGGCATCCATCGGAATGAGACAGATCCACCAGGTCGTACTGCAGCACCTGCGCGTGGATCTCCCCATTTTTTTTGCCGGGGGACGTTTCGAACGCGCTGCTCCACCTCTGTTTAAAAACAGATAATTACAGATCCGCATCCCGCGATTCAGTGGATTCCGCGATTGCCGATGAAAAAAAGTCGGCGAATTCGTGCAGGGGAAGGGCTGCTCGCAACGGATTGAAGGTAAGGGCGCGTTGTCGCCTATGGAGTTGTGGGTATGATTTCTAGAGACCACAAGATGTTGGGGGTCACCCCTGTTTCGTCGCCGTCGGCCCTGGGGTGGACGGCCCCAAGCGGCTCTCGCAGCCTTCACCCCGCGCCCCCAGCGCCCGCCACGGAGGACACTGTGCAGTTTGTCAGCACGCCCCTCAGCGACGCGCACCTCGCCACCCGCGATGAAAAGGGTGAGGTGGTGCTCTACGTTCGCTTGAGTGCCCCTCTGAGCCAACGCCGGGTGGGGGTGCTCGCCCGGGCCACAACCGAAGTGCAGCGCGCCATGCGCCTGGCGGATCAGCAAGGCGCTCCCGTCGACCGCGTCGTGGTCGTGGGCGCCGATCGCATGGTGACCGCCGCCGACGCCGATGGACGCGACGAAGCCCTGCAGTCCCTCGCCGACCTGCTCACGGAGCTGGCCGCGGCCCAGGTTTCTGTCACCTGGCGCACCCGGGCCGGCATTCAAGGGCCGGTTCCCGCGCCGCTGGCAGAGGCGTTTGACGCCGCACAACACCACCTCACCGTCGAGGTCGGCATCCCGACGCTCGACCGCACCATGTGCCGGGCGCTCGAGGGCCCATCCGCGCAAGACCCCAAGCAGCGCTTGCGACTGGCGTCGGCGGCCTCGTCTCGCGGGGTGATGACCGTGGCTTTGGTCGACCCGTTGGTGCCGATGCTCACCGACCAGGCGTCGGCCTTGAACGACCTCTTTGAGGCCTGCGCCGACGCCGGCATGCACCAAGTGCGGGTGCGGTATCTGGTGATGACCCGTGGCCGGGCCAAGCGGTTGGCGGCGTCGCTGTCGTCGATGCACCGCGCCCTCATTCGCGGCGTGTTTGCCGACGAAGAATGGCGGGCTCCACACCCGAGCGGACTCGGCCCGCAAGAAGCACACAAGTTGCTGCCGTCGAAGCTGCGCAAGGCGGGCCACCACCGGGTGCACCTTGAAGCCGACAAGCACGGCCTGCTGGTGTCGGTGCTCGACCCCGTCGATGAGGACGCCCCGGTCGCGACCACCAAGCGTGTCAGCCGTCCGCCCAAGTCGCCGTCGAAGGTGCCCACGGGGTCGATGGCGCCGCGGCCACAGCTCGACTTGTTCAGCAAGAGTGCCTGAGGCCGGTCAGTCCGCGGCGAGGTTCAAGCTCCAATCGTAGAACAAAAAACGGTTGGTGTTGACGTCGTCGAGGTCGCGGTAGCGGCCGATGAACGCCTCCAGCCCACCGACGCGCTCGAAGTCGTCGTAGTAGAAATCGAAGATGGCGCTGATGCCCTCTTCGCTGGCGCCAATGGCGGAGTCGTTGAGAAACGCCTGGGTGTAGGCCTCGAGGTCGTTCTCAAGCGTGCCCGCAGCCAATGCATGGGCCGGCAACCGCGGACAGCTCGACGACGCGCAGTTGAGCACGAAGTGAAAGCGGGGGTCGAACGGGGCGTCGGCCCACAAGTCGTCGTGGAGGGCCTGAATGACGGCCCACTCCTCGTCCGAGAGCCCGCCGGTCGAGGCGTGAAAGCGGGTGCCACGCAGCACGCCCTGCTCGATGAGGTTCAACGAGAGGGTCTGCTGCCCGATGACGATGGGGGCGTCGAAAAACACAAATCCGTTTTCATCGACGCGGAAGGTGGAGTCGGCATCGAACGCAAACGCGGCCTGCACCAAGGCGTAGGCGTTGTAGGCATTGATCCAAAACGCCAGCTTGGCCTCATGCGACGTCAGCTGGGTGGCGTCGATGTGCGGCAGCTCCGCCACGCTCTGCTGGGCCAACAGCAGCAGCTCGGCGTCGTCGAGCAACAACGGGTAGCGCACCAACCCCGACGGCGACACCACGTCACGCACCAAGCCATCAAACGACCGTGCCCGGTACGTGGTGGCCGACGACAGCGACTCCAGCCCTTCGCCGCCAACATCCAGCGAACACGTCGACCCCAAGATGCGTCCTTGCGCGAAGTCGTCGAGGGCGGCCTGTGTCTCGGCGTCGCCCGACAGCACATAGCAGGCCGTCGACGACAGCGCGGCCAACGCCGCAGACCAAAGCAAAACGATCGAATGGTTAGCCCGCATAAGACACTCCCAAGTGCAGCTGACCGCCGGCGGCGGTGTTGACGCCGTAGGGCAGCACGTCTGCGCCACATTCAAAGTTGAAGCCGCCCCACACCGGCACCACCAAGCTGGCCCCGACGGTGACAAAGCCTTTGCCGCGCATCTCGCGCTCGCCCATGGCGTTGGGCAAACTCAGCACCGACTGCAGATGCCCCTGCACCAACAACGCCCGTGAGAAGAGCCAGACGCCGACGTTGGCGTTGGCAAGGGCGGCGTCGGTGACCGGCCCAGCCCGCATCCGCCACCCGGCGTCGGCAGAGAAGAAGCCGTCGACGACGGGCAGGCTCCCGCCCAACATGGCCCGGCCACTGATGTCGACCTGGCCATCGCCCAGTGCCGGGAAGAACCGCGACGTCTTGGGGTAGCCAGGGACGATGACGGTGGACCGGCCCCGCAACGCAGGAGCGCCCTCGTACAACGGCATTTTCACGTCGAGCTGGGCGCTCACCTGCAGCACGCCCACGACGGGCACCTGGGGTTGCCACAGCGAAGCCCGCAGCCCCAGCTGCGCATCTCCCGCGCCGACGGTGTGAAACGCGATGCCACTGTCGTGCCGGTTCGTCGACAACACCAATGGGAGGCTGCCGACGACGGTGAGGCGATCGGCCAAGCCGAGTTCGAGGTAGCCGTTGAACGTCTGGGCCACGAGCACAAAGCCGTCGGGCTCGAGCAGCCGCCCTTCTTCGTCGTAGCCGACGAACGAGCCGAACGTCGAGCTGCCCAACTTGGCGTAGCCATGGCCGGCGGGGTGTGTCCAGGCGGCATTGGCGTCACGGGCCCCTCCTGCCGCCAGCAGGCAGAACAACAACAAGGACGTCAGCAGTGGCGGTCGGGTCTCGCGCATGCCGCATCAGACAGCACTGTGGGCGCGCCACGCAACCATCGAAGGGCCGCAAACAGAGAAATCCAACCTGCCGTGCAGACGACGACGCCCAAAGAGACGCAGCGCACGTCGGCGCAGGCGGTTTTCACGCTGCAGTGGCGCAATTTGCGCTACAAAGACGTCGACGGAGGCTTTCATGCTGCATCCCCAGTCGATGGCAACGCTGTTGTGCACCTGCTCCTTGCTGTGTGCTCCTGCCGCAATCGCGCAGGAGGCACCGGCCACAGATGCCCCTGCAGAACCACCAGCTGCTCCCACAGCAGCGCCGGCCGAGCCCCCTGCTCCGGCGGGCGACGGCGCGTCCACCGACGACGCCGGTGCTGCCACGCCTGAAGCACCCGCCGTTGAAGGTGCGCCGGCTGCGGTCGCCGCTCCCGACGCCAAAGAGCAGCTGTTTGTGCTGTCGGTGGCGGGCACCCCGGAGCACGTTTCGATTGTCAACACCGTCGTCAACGCCCACGTGCGCGACCTCAGCGACCTCGACAGCGTCGTCATCATGTCGGAGGCCAAAGAACGGCTCGTCGACGCCTACAAAAAGATCAACCAAGGTCTGTGCGACGAAAGCTGCATCGCTGACGCCGTGCACCACCTGGGTGCCACCGAAGTGCTCGGCGGCACCGCCCGGGCCATTGGCGACAAGGTGCAGGTCTCGTTGCTGCGCATGCGCCGCGACGGCGTGGTCTCCCAGCAAGAAGCGCTGGTGGCGTCGCATCCTGAGATGCTGAAAAACGCCACCGCCGGCTTGCTCAGCAAGTTGTTCAGCAAGCCCCTGCCCGACTTGCAGGGCGCCGTGATGCTGCAGGCCGAAGGCGACGCTTCCATCGTCGTCGATGGCGAAGACCAGGGTGTCACACCGCAGGTGCTGCTGCTGGCGCCAGGCCCTCACGCAGTGGTGATGCGCGCGCCCGGCAAAGTCGAGTGGAAGCGCGACATCGTCGTCGAACCCGGCACCCCACAAGTGGTGGCAGCGGTGTTCGACGAAAACCCCATCACCCTGTGGCCGGTGTCGGCGGTGTTGGCCGCAGCGTCGGCGGGAGCTCTGGTGGCAGCGGTGTCGGCAGGTGTGATGGCCGAGCTGATCTACGACGGTGAGGTGCTGGGCATCCCCGTGTCGCCCGACAAGAGCTACGACTTGTTGTCCCCTGCCGGCAGTGAAGACTTGGCCGCCCGTGAGCAGCAGATCACCGTCTTCAGCATCGCTGCCAACACCCTCTACATCTCGGCTGGAGTGTTCGCTTTGGCCGCTGTCGGAACCACGGTGGCCGATGTGGTGTTGACCGAGTAAACACACAGCCGTCGCCAAGCACAGCCGTCGGGGTGCATCGCCCGCCCCCGTCCGCCAAGGAATCGTCATGTCTCATTTGCTGCCCTCCCCCCGCCTCTGTCTTGTCGCCTTTGGCCTGCTGTTCACCTCGGCCTGCGGCAACAGCCTCTATGCGCCCTGCGCCAGCAACGTCGACTGCGGCGGCGGCGACCTGCAATGCGTGCAACTCGGCGAGCCCTATGGCGCCATGTGCACCCGCCCCTGCACCATCAGCCGCAGCCGGTCGGGGCTTCCCGACGCCATCGACGAAGACCAATACTTCGAAAACGGCGCGTCTCACGCCGACACCGTCACCGACTCGGCCTGTGCCGACCAGCCCGTGGAGGTGACCACGCAAGACGGCAACATGGAGTACACCTCCGACGGCATCGTCGGCGTGTGCCGCTTGTCGCCCGAAACGGCTGCCCTTGGCGTGTCGGGCAACAGCCCGCTGCAAGGCATTTGCACGCCCCCGTTGTAGAGGCCGTTGTGGCGCTGGGGCCCCGCGACCCGTCTTGAGGTAGAGGGTTGAAACCATGCATGAATGCATGGTTGACCCCAGCGTCAAAACCGGTAGATTCGCCGCTTCGCGCGCCCGTTCGGGGCGCGTTTATGTTGAGGTGCCTTGATGACCAAGACGTTTCCCATGACCAAAGAAGGCCACGTGGCTCTGCAAGAAGAGCTGAAACACATGAAGTCTGTGGAGCGGCCCAGCATCGTCAACCAAATCGCCGAGGCCCGTGAACACGGCGACCTCAGCGAAAATGCCGAATACCACGCGGCCAAAGAGAAGCAGGGCTTCATCGAAGCCCGCATCAAAGAGCTGGAGGGCAAGCTGGCCCACGCCCAGGTCATCGACATCGCCACCCTCTCGGGCGAGCGCGTCGTGTTCGGCGCCACGGTCACCATCCTCGACGCCGACACCGAAGAAGAGAAGACCTTCTCCATCGTCGGCGAAGACCAAGCGGCTGCCCACCCCGACAAGCACGTCATCGGGCAGGCGTCGCCCATCGCCCGGGCGCTCATCTCCAAGTCGGTGGGCGACGAGGTCGAAATCCGTACGCCTGCAGGCATCAAAGAGTGTGAGATCCTCGAGGTCGAGTACAAAGTCATCACCTGACATCCTGGCTGCGCAACCACGTCGCCGCGCTGCCCCCGACCTCGTCGGGGGCTTTTGCGTTGGGGCGAGCGCCCTCAACTCAAGTCGCTTCGATGACGACCGATGTGTATGCCGAACGCCCCAGCACCCTGAGGGCGGCGGAGGCCCGCGATGACGTCGGTCTTGGTGGTAGACGACAGCCGCATCACCCGCATGATGATGCGCTCTTTGGTGAAACAGATTCGACCGCAAGCCGAAGTGGTCGAGGCCGGATGCGCCGACGACGCCCTCAGCGCACTCAACGACGACGTCGAGTTCGCCATCGTCGACTACAACATGCCGGGGCAAAACGGCCTGGAGCTGGCGCGCGAGCTGCAAAAGCAGCTGCCCGAGGGGCACATCGTGCTGTGCACCGCCAACTCGCAGAAGGTGATTCAAAACCGGGCCCGTGAGATGGGCGTGCACTTCATCGCCAAGCCCATCACTCCAGAGAAGGTGCAGGCGGCGTTCTCTCAAATGGAAGCAGCAGCCCGACGTGGAGACCCCCATGAATGACCCTCAGTTGTCGCTCAACGAACTGCAGGCCGATGTGTTGAAAGAGATGTTCAACCTCGGCGCCGGCAATGCCGCAGCGGCGTTGAGCGAAATGATGTCGGACGAAGAAATCCTGCTGTCGGTGCCTGACGTTCGCTTCGTCGCTCTGCAAGAGCTGGTCAACGAGGCCAAGCGAGGCAGTGATGGCAACCTGTGTGGCGTGATGCAGACCTTCAACGGTGCCATCGAAGGCGAGGCCATCATGCTCTACGCCGAAGACGAGAGCCTGCTGTTGGTGCGGCGCATGGTGGGCAGCTTGGTGCCCGTCGAACACATCCGCGAGATGGAGTCGGAGGCGCTGGCCGAAGTCGGCAACATCGTGCTCAACAGCTGCCTGTCGGCGTTTGCCGACCTCTTCGAAGAAGAAATCACCACAGGCCTCCCCCAGGTGCGCATTGGAGACCATGAAGACGTGGTGACCATGTCGGGCCAGCACGCCCTCGACGAGCGCGTGCTGTATCTGCGCACCCGCTTTGCGTTGTCGACGACGTCGTTGGTGGGGCACATCGGATTCTTCTTGTCGGCCGCCTGCATCGACCAGCTGGGCGGTCTCCTCGATGCCTACGTCGAACGGGCGCTGTGCGCCTGACCCGGACCGACCTATGACCGAGTCGCTCGACAACCAGGTGCTCATCGACGCCTTGCGGCACGCCAACCAAGGGCAATTCGTCGTCGGCCCCGCCGGCGAGGTGCTCTACTGGAACGCGTGGATGGAGCAGTTCTCTGACGTCACCACCGACGACGCTTTGGGCAAACGGCTGCTCGACCTCTTCGTAGGACAGGTGCAACCGCGGCTGCAAACAGCCATCGAAGGCGCCTTGCAACGTCAAAAGAGCGCCGTGCTCAGCCGGGGATTTACGCCGCATCCGCTGCCGCTGCGCCACCCCAGCCGAGCGGGTGCGCTGATGACGCAGAGGGTGTCGGTGCGCCCCATCGTCACCCGCCAGGGCACCTGCTGCATGGTCGACGTCTCGGACGTCAGCCAGGCGGTGCGCCGCGAGCAGATCCTCCATGAGCAGGGGCAAGTCATCGAAGACGCCCGGCGCGAGCTGAACGCGCAGGCCAACGCCTTGTTGCAGGCCAACCGCGACTTGCGTGAACTCGCTGCCGACGTGCAGGCCGAACTGGCCCGACGGCTGGCGCTCCAAGCCGAACGTGGCCCCAGCGACGACGCCGATCTCGCCTCCGACATGGCCAGCCTCCTCGAGGGTTTGTCGCAGTTGGCGGAGTCGACCAACAAGCCTCCGGTGCTGTCGGACGTGGAGCTGGCGGATGTCGCTGCTGACGTCGCAGAGGCCGTGGAGGCTGAGTTTTCTGGCCAGCTGCGCACCCAAGTGAAGACCCTTCCCGACGTCGTCGCCGACCCCCATTGGTTGCGGCAGGTGCTGCAAGAAGTGCTGCGCAACGCCGCCCGTTTTGGGCAAACCAAAGACGGACGCGCCGATGTCAGCATCTCCGCCCTTGTCGTCGACGACGACGCCACCGTCAAAGTGTTCATAGAAGACAGCGGCGCGGGACTCACCACCGACCAGCGCGCCGTCGCCAGCCGCGCCTTTCGGGTGTTTCACCCCCACAGCGGCGGCGGCATGGGCCTCGCCCTGTGCACGCGGTGGATGACCGCCCAGGGCGGCCGTTTGCGCCTGCTGGCGGGCCGCAAAGGAGGCTGTGTCATCGAACTTGAGTTCTTGCGCGCAGAGCGGACGCAGCGGCGTGCGCTGGATGCGACGGGGAGCTGACAGTGGCGGGCGCCCTCCCCCCTCCTGTGGACCTCCATGCCGACGTCGACGACACGCGGCAGAGGGTGCGGGTGTTGCTGCTCGAAAACGACGACGACGACCACGCCATCTTTGCCCACCTCGCCAGCAACATCGACGACCTCGACGTGGACGTGGTGTGGTGCCGAACATTGCATGCGGCATCAGAGCGGTTCGCCAGCGAAAGCTTCGACGTGGTCTTCGTCGACCTTCACCTCGACGACGGCGACAGCGGGCACTCCTTCATCGACCAGCACGCCGGGCAACGCTCGCCCCTGGTGATGCTCACCGCACACGGCACGCCGCAAGACGATCTCGACGCCATGCGCAGCGGGGCCGACAATTTCATCGCCAAAGACCGCCTCGACGTCGAGCGGTTGCGGCGCACGCTGCTGCACGCCATGGCCCGCCACGAACAGCTGCTGCGGCTGCAAGAGGCCTCCGAGCGCGACGCCCTCACGGGCCTCTGCAATCGCCGGGCACTCGACCGCTGGTTTGCGGCGGCGGCGTCGCGCGAGGGGCGCGCCAGCGTCATCATCGGCGCGCTCGTCGTCGACCTCGACGACTTCAAGCCCATCAACGATACGCTGGGGCACGCCGCAGGCGACCATGTGCTGTGCACCGCCGCCGAGCGTTTGCTGCAGTCGGTGCGCACCACCGACATGGTGGCCCGCACCGGCGGCGACGAGTTTGTCGTGCTCCTCGAGGAGAACGCCGACAACCCCAATCTCGACGTCGTGCGCGACCGGGTGCGCATGGCCATCGAAGACGACATCTTGCTGCCGTCGCTGCAGCAATCCTGCCGGGTCGGCGCCAGCATCGGTGCTGCGCTGCGCGCGCCCGGTGAAGACCTTGAGCAGCTGTTGCACCGTGCCGATGCCGACATGTACCGCGTCAAATCCGAGCGCAAGGCACAGGCGTCATGAACCAACTGCTGGGCATCTGGTGGCTGGTGGCAGCGGCGGCGGTGGTGTGCACGGACGTCCTCTCGCTCCAGACGTCGACTTGGAGCCCGGCCGCGGCGGCCGCATTGCTCACGGCAGGGGCAGTGTCGTCGCTGGCCCGCCGACGGTTGCAGGCTGGCCCGCTCGTCGCAGCGGCGTGGCTGTTGACGTCGGGGTGGCTGGGCCTCCCGGCCCTTTGGCTGGCGGCCGCCGTCGTCGCCGTCATGCCACACCACCGACGCAACGGGCTGCCGTTGTGGACGCTGGTCGTCTTGGGCGCCGTTCAGGTCAGCGCCCCGGTGGTGGCGGTGGGGGTGGCCCTGGTTCTCGTCGTCGCCGCCACACAAGCGGCGCGCTTGCAGCACAACGTCACCGCATTGGTGCCCGTGGCAGGTGCGCTGGGCCTTGTCGTCGTGGCTGCGTCCCGCGCCGGATGGCTGGCGTCGGCGTCGGCCGCCGCCCTCATCGTCGGCACGCTGAGCGCGGCGTCGCTGGTGTTGGACGCCGCTCGGCACCAGCACCGCCGACAAACCCGACTGGTGCGCCTGCACCAGCGGCAACAGCGCCTCGAGCGTCGGGCGAACACCGCTGCGCACGACGCAGCCGAAGCCCAGAACCGACTGCGGGCCATGGTGCACACCACGGTGTCGGCGTCGCACTTGGAGGGCGCCGTGCGCAAGCTTCTGCACACCTTGCGGGCGCCCGCCGTCGTCGTCGACGAGCATGAGCGCATCACCGACCTCAACGCCGAGGCCGAAGACGCGCTGGGCGAAGGTGCACTGGGAGACGAGCTTGCCCGCCGTGCCGTCCGCCCGCTGCGGCTGCAAGACGGCGGTCACATCGTCGGCGAGCAGGTGTGTGAGGTGGCGACGGAGATCCCCCTGCCCGTCCCCGCCACGGCCCAGCGCAAACAACGGCTGGTGCTGCTGCGCACCGGACGCGAAGCCGAAAAGGCCGTCGACCACGTCTTGCACCACTTGCTGCAGGCCACCTCGGCCCCGTCTTGCGTGCTCAACACCTACCTGCAGGTGCTCGATGGCAACAAAGCGTTTGGCGCGTGGGCGGGCACAGAACCTGGCGTGCTGGTGTACGACCTCGTCGACGAAGTCGACCAAGAGCTGCTGCACGAAGCCCTTGAGTTGGCGCTGCCGTCGTCGTCGAGCCGGGGCCTCCCGGTCGCGGAGGCCGGCCCCATCGAGATGTACCCGGGCCAGCGGGCCATGGTGCGGTGCGTGCTCATTCCCGACGTGAGCGAGGGTGCTTTCTCAGACGCAGGCCGCATTTTGCTGACGTTTTTGCCGCTGCGCCGAAGCGCCAATGACGACGTGGTCGCCACCGCCCCCATCGCCGTGCGGATGTAGTCTCAGACAGCCCTTCTGGAGGCCCTCAAGGCGTGGCTGGCGCCTTGCCGTCCATCGCCGACGCTTCGGCCGCGGGGAAATTGTCTTTGGTGCCGTAGGCGAGGACATCGGCCTGCCAATACACGGTGCCGTCGACGAGCTTCACCTCGCTGGGCCCCTTGTACCAGGGGAAGCCGTCGCATTGGCGCAACACCAGGTGCACCGGCTTGCCGCCGATTTCGCTGTCGACTTCCTCTTGAGTGCAGTCGAAACTGGCGGCGCCAATGCCCACCTTGGCCTGGCTCTGTGTGCGGTTCTTGGGCTGGCCCTGCACGTTGGCGGGGAGCGTCCAGTTCCACAGGCGAAAGAGCACGTTCGACGAGATCTCAGCGCCTTTCAGCGCCTGCTCTTTGCCGCCTGGGAGGTATTCGATGACCTCAGAGGGGAAATCGCCGGCCTTTTTGCTCGCCAAGCTGCCGTCGGTGACCTGCACAAACTTCATGCGCTCGGTGCCCCGCTCCATGTGCACGCCGGTGGTGACGCGGTCTTTGCCGTCTTTGGTCTCGACGCTGAGCACCCGCTGCACCACTTTCACAGGGGCCTTGGTGAAGGTGCCGGAGTAGCGGTAGATGACCCAATCGCCTGGCTGGTGGCGGTTGGCCGTGGTGCTGGAGGCGGCCCCGTTGCTCGGTGACGACGACGTCGTCGTGGCCCCCTTCTTGGAGTCACACGCACTGCCCCACAACGTCACCGCCAACACCAACGAACCAACCAGCCAACCACGACGCATGGGCACCTCACCTTGCCCCAACGTGGGGCGAGGCAGACCCTACGCGGTGTGCACCGGGGTTGTGAAGGGGCAGTTGTCAGTCGGGCATGCGGGCGGCGAGACGGGCACGCATGGCGCCGATGCGTTCGTCCATGGTGGCGCCAGCCCACTCTTTGGCCTCGTCTTCAGACAGGCCTTCGAGCCCCACCAGCGCCTTCATCGGCAGCGGCGCTGCCGACGCCAATGGCATGATGTCGAACGCCAGCGTGTGGGTGCCGTCGTCGCGTTTGACGACGGTGGGACGGTGCGCGAGGTCGGCCAGCGCGAACGACCGGGCCGCACCGGTGTCGGCCAACAGCACCAACCGACGGTTGGTGAGGGCGATGGCCTCGACGTCTTTGGTGAAAAACAGGGTGCGGATGCCGCGCCCGAAGATGGCGGTGCCGATGAACGTGCCCGCTCCCAACAACACCATCATGGGAATCGACAATCCGCCTGCACCGCCGACGGCGATGGGAAGCCCACCAAGGAGCGTGCCCCACAACGTCTGCAACAGCGACGAGCCAATGCGAATCCCCTTGGCCCGGCCAGAAGACTGCTGATGGGTTTTGCGCCACAGCACCAAGCGTTCGTCGTCGTCGAGCCGGGGCAACAGCGTGCCGTTGGTGTCGCGGTGGGCGGCCGTCCAAGACGGCTTGCCTGCCTCGAGTTGTTCGGCGCGCTCACGACGTCCGAACAGGCCGAAGGCGACGGCATGCAACACGCCAGCGCCGCCGAGGATGCCTGCCGCAGCAGGTGCACCGCGCAGCATCAACAAACCAGCGCCGGCTCCGCACAGGGCCGCTGCCGCACCAAACAAGATGGACTTCGACGAGGGCAAGTCGGGCAACTGGTAGGCACGCTGCATGAGACGCGAAAGAAACTTCTGTTGGGCCTCACTGCTGGTGCGAAAGCCGGCCGCCTCGAGGGAGCGGTCTGACAGCAGCGGATCGAGCGCCTGCTCGTTGGCGTCGGCGTCGCCGGTCTTTTTGGCTGTCGATGAACTCATGGCTGCTCCGCGGGCGTGTCGGTCGCCTTAGGCCCCCAGATGACAAATGCCAACACACTCCCCATGCCAGCCAGCGTCGCCGTCAGGCCGATGGCCATGTACACGCCGAGCGCGCCGCCGTCTTCAGCCCAGGCAAAGGCCACCGGCAGACGCAAGGCGTACGACGCAAACACCACCACCGACGGCCAGAAGGTGCGGCCGAAGCCGGCAAAGGCGCCGAGCAGCACGACCTCCAGGCCCTGAAAGACCATGGGCACCGCTGCGCAGGCGATGTAGCTGACGCCGAAGCGCGCCACGTCGACGTCGTCGGTGAACACGCTGTACAGCGCCTCCGCATTCGACAGCAGCACCACGGCCCACAAGCCCGCGATGGAGAAGGCGAACACACAGGCCCGCCACGCGTATCGTCGGGCCAAGGCGGGATTGCCGGCCCCCATGCTCTGCCCGACGGTGGCCCCGGCGGCACCGCCCATGCCTTGGGCCAGCATCCAAGCGACGGCTTCGAGGCGGTGCCCCACGCTCACCGCGGCCAAGGCAGCCGGCCCCGATTGGGCGATCAACGGCGTGAGAAAGATCCAGATGATGTCAAAGCCCGCCCCCGACACCGACGTCGGCACACCAATGCGCAGCGTCGACACCAAGTCACGCCAGGCGAATCGCGAGTGCGCCAACGCAAACCAGCCGCGGCGGTGGGCGATGACCAGCAACAACACCGCGCCCACCGTCCAACTGATGCCAGTGGCCAGGGCCACACCAAACAGGCCCATCTGGGGCGCGCCCCACCATCCGAGCGCCAGCGTCGGGTTGAGCGCGGTGTTCAGCAGGGCCGCCAGCCCCATGGCCAACATCGGCGTCTTGGCGTCGGAGGCGGCGCGAAACGCCTGCTCGAGGGTGTCGAACAACCACCACGCCGGGCCAAACAACAGCAGTGCCTGCAGGTAGGCGAACGTTTCTGTTTGCACAGCAGAGGTCAGCCCGAGACGTGGCACCACGACGTGGGTGAGGCCGACAAACGCCAATGCCACGAGCGCACCGACGACGGCGGCGAACAACACACCCTGGGAGAACGCTTGGGTCATGCGCGGGTGGTCGCCCGCGCCTTTGGCGTGCGACACGCGCGACAGCGTGCCCATCGACGTCGAATAAGAGCACGACTGCAGCATCCACAAAAACGACACCGCCGCCGACAGGCCCGCCAGCGCGTCGGTGTGCAACATGCCCGCAGAGAAGGTGTCGGCGAGGGCGAAGGTGGCCTTCAGCAGGCCCGACACCAAGGTGGGCCCTGCCAACGTCAGCAACACCCGGTTCAACTTGCGGTCGCTGACGTCGTCGTGGGCCGCAACAGGAGACGGCAAGGCAGATGGAGGCGCCGCCTCCACGGTGCTCATGCGAGCACCTCCAGCTGGATGCGACGGGGGCGCGCTCCGTCGACGCGCTCGACGATGGTGCCACCACCAAGGCAGACGTCGCCGTCGTAGATCACCGCCGCCTGGCCAGGCGCGACGCTGTCGACGGGGGCGTTGAACGTAAGCTCCAGCTCGTCGTCGCCGATGCGCTTGACCTGGGCCGGCTGCGGACGCGCCCTCGCCCGCACTTGCACCAACACCTCGTCGGGCCAGATGTCTTCAGGATGCATCAGGCGCAGTGTCTGCACACGAATGGTGTGGCATCCGAGCGCTTCTTTTTCGCCGACGGTCACCTGTCCGCTCTCGCCGTCGACGTCGACGACGTAGAGCTTTTTGCCGGTGCCCACGCCGATGCCACGCCGCTGGCCGATGGTGAAGCGGTGCACGCCGTCGTGCTCGCGCAACACCTCGCCGTCGAGGGTGACGAGGTCGCCTTTGGGCACGGGCCCGCCGACTTTCTCGACCACCCGAGCGTGGTCGCCGTCGGGCACGAAACAGATTTCTTGGCTGTCGGGTTTGCTCCACACCTTGATGCCAGCCTTTTGCGCCAAGGCCCGGGCCAGCGGTTTGTCGACGTCACCAAGGGGGAAAAGCAGGTGCGGCAACACCTCAGGAGGCGTGCCGTAGAGGTAGTAGGTCTGATCGCGGCTGGCGTCGAACGGCCGCGCGATGGCAGGGCGCCCCTGGTACTCCACCTTGCGGGCGTAGTGGCCGGTGGCGAGGCTGGCGTCGAAGTCTTGCGCCGTCTGGTAGAGGTCGCCGAACTTCACCACGTGGTTGCAGGCCAAACACGGAATCGGCGTGATGCCCCGTCGATAGTCGTCGACAAACGGCTTCATGACGGAGTCGAAAAACTTCGACCGTGCGTCGATGGCATAGAACGGAATGTCGAGCTTCTCGCACAGCTGGCGCGCGTCGGTCATGTCGTCGGCAGAGCAGCAGCGGCCGGCCTTCTGTTCGACCCCCTCTTCTTTGTCGGGCGCCAAGCGCAAACTGACGCCGGTGACGTCGTAGCCGGCCTCTTTCATGAGGTAAGCGACGACGGCCGAGTCGACGCCGCCCGACAGGGCCACCACCACGCGGGTGTCGGGGTCGCCTGGTTCGATGTCAAACGCGTCGGCCCGGGCCAGGTCTTCGGCCGGGATGGGCTCTGGGGTTTCGCAGATGTCGGCCATGGGCGTGTCTCCATCTTGTGCAGGCGGGCATGCTGCATGTGCGTGACGACGTCCGGGGCCGAAAAAGCCAGGGGTCGACGGCGGTGCTTGCATGCAGAACCTGCAGCGTCTGGCTTGTACTCCTGTGGCGGCAGAAGAAAACCCCTTCAGCGACGCGAGGGGCATCACCCGGAACAACACAGGCCGCCTTCAGAACTGCGAGATTTGCGCCACCGACGCCCCCACGGGCGACGCGCACGACGTCGACAGGAGCCGACTGCCTCCGCCTGAAGTCCGATGTCGAAGAGTTGAACCCCAGAGCACACTCCGCCACAATGCCTCAGTCGCGCGCCACCCGGCGTGCACAACCAGTCTTCGCCGACGACTGCGAAGGCCGGCAGAATCGACGGGACACGCTCCCCAGGAGTCACAACGTGGCGCATGTGCTTCGGCAACTTCTCCTCGACAAAGGCCACCTGCAAAACGAGGAGCTCGAAAACATCGAGACCTTCACGGCCTTTGGCGCCGCCTCGTTTGTCGAGAAGGTCTGGCGTTCGGGCCTGGTCAGCGACGATGTGCTCATCGGTTTGCTGCGCGATGAGTGCAACGTCGCCGACGGCACCGACACGTTGGTGAACACGCCCCCCTCGTCGGGCGCGCTGGGCGCCCTGTCGCGAGAGCTGGCCGAAGAGCACCGCGCCGTGCCCCTCGCCGTCGATCCCGCCAAGATCACCATCGGCATGCTCGACCCGATGAACGCGTCGGGCATCACCGCCATCAAGGCGTACTGCTTCTTGCCCGTCGAAGTCGAAGCCGTCGCACCGTCGACGTTGTTTCAAGCGTTGCGCGACCTCTACGGCATCGCCCCGGTGCGGCAAGAGAGCGCCAGCATCTTTCGGGTGGGCGACGGCAGCGCTGCTGATGCTCCCGCGGCGGAGCCTCCTGCCGACGCCGACGAGCTGAGCACCGACGACGACAGCCGCGCCTCCATTGCGCCGCCCCCTGCTGAAGCGGTGGGCGATGCCGCGGCAGCCGCGCCGACGCTGTCCATCGCCGACGACAGCGGCGAGGGCGAGCCCACCGATGTCACCGAAGAAGTGCAGCTCCCGCCGCCCGGCACCGACGAATACGCCGATGCGGTCGACGTCTCTTTGGGCTCCTTGTCGGGTGAGGGAGCAGGCGAAGAGTCTGCGGCGGCCCCAGCTGTCGACGACCCACCTGCCTCTGAACCCGCAGCAGTGCCTCCGGTCCAAGCCGCCGACGATGGCCCCCAGGCGGCAGAAGCCGCCAGCGACCCAGCCACAGCCGACGACGCAGGCAGTGACGACACCGGCAGCAACGACGACACCGGCGGTGACGACGACGCCGCGGGTGAAGAAGAGGCCGGCTGGCAAGTGAGCGAGCCCGCCGCCAAGACCACGCCGCCCATGGCTGCAGACGCGGCCGACGACGACGAACCGGTGGCAGACGGCGAACAGGGGGCAGACGGCGCCGACACGGTGACCGAGGCGCCCTCTGCCGAAGTGGCGGCTGCCGACGCGGCGAACGCCAGCGATGCCGCCGCCATGGCCGACGCTGCGCTTCCAGATGACGCCGCACCATCGGCGGGCACAGACGACGATGTCGCTGCGACCGACGACGTCGACGCCAGCATTCCGGATGGGGCTCCAGCTCGGATCACGTCCGCATGGGGCGACGCCATCTCGGATGAAGACGCCGCCGACGCGCGCACGCTCGACGCCGACGCCGCTGCGCCTGAAGCTGCGGCCGCAGCCGCTGAAGACGCAGCTGGCGATCCCGACTCCGCGCCTCCTGCAGCTGATGCTCCTGACGCAGCCCCGGCCGCAGCGGCCGAATTGCAGCGCGTGTCGGACGCCGGCGATTTGGCGCCGCTGGCAGACGAGTTCCGCAGTGCCATCTTGTTTGCCGTCGACGGGCAGCAGGCGCGGGTGTCGCAAGCGACGGTCGACCTTGCGGATCCAGCGGTCGCCGTCGACCTCAGCGCCGATGGCGCCTTTCACCGGGCCTTTCACCTCGGCAACGTCGCGGCGGGCACCCGGCTGGCGCCGTCGTCGTCGGAGTCTGCGGTGTTTGCGGCCATCCACAATGCGCCGCCGTCGACGTTTGCGGTGTTTCCGGTGGGCGCCGCCCAGGCGCCGACGGCCCTCCTGTATGTGGACGTCGACAACGGCATGCTCAGCGACGCCCAAGTTGGCAAAGCACGCCGCTTGGCGTCTGAGCTGACAGCGTCGTAGCCCCAAACGCACGAAAATCGACAGCGGAGGTCAACAGCTCTGCATGAGCGCCGATGTTGCAGGGGGGTCTGCGTCGTCTGGGACGCAACCAGGGGGCAGCTGTGGCGCGTGCCAAAAGCCAAAGACAAGTGGTGGAGCCGTCCCCAGCGGGGGCGTTGTCGCTCGACACCGTCGAGCAGCTGTTCGCCCACCACACGGGTGGCGCCCTGTTGCTGCACGAAGGGCGTGTCGGGTGGTGCAACGCCCGCGCCTGTGCGTTGTTTGGCGTCGAGGCGGAGGCGTTGCGCGGCCAGCGCTTCGTCGAAGCTTATTTGCACACCGACACCCTCGACGACGCCCGTGGCCTGGTGATCTGCCACCGCAGCGACGGCAGTCATTTTACAGGCGAACTCTCCATCGCCCCCGTCGCCGGCGCCGAGGGCTGGGTGCTGGTGCAGGTGCGCGACGTCAGCACGCACTATTCGGCCGAAACCACCCTCAACCGGCTGCACCGCATCACGTCCGACCGCTCTTTGTCGTTCTCGGAGCGCCTCGACGCCATCTTACAGCTTGGATGCGACCACTTCGGCATGCTCTTCGGCATTCTCAGCCGGGTGCAAGGCCAGCACTACACCGTCATCCAAGTGCGAAGCCCTGGCGACAGCATTCAGCCCGGGACGGCGTTTGAGTTGGGCTCGACCTACTGCGTGCACACCCTCAGCGCGAACGGCCCCACAGGGTTTCACCACGCCGGCGCCTCTGACATTCGGTCGCACCCGTGCTACCTGCAGTTCGAGCTCGAAAGCTACTTTGGCGTGCCCGTCGTCGTCGACGGCGAGCCCTTTGGCACCTTGAACTTCTCCAACGTCGACGCGCGGCGGCCGTTCTCATCGCAAGACCATGAGCTCCTGACCTTGTTTGGCGACTGGGTCGGCCATGAGCTCGAACGCGACTTGCACCTGCAAGAGCTCGAACGTGTGCGCGAAGAGCTCCGTCAGGCGGCCCTCACCGACGCTCTCACGGGCTTGCGCAACCGCCGTTGGATGATGGAAGCCCTCGAACACGAGCTGAACCGCAGCCGGCGCAACCAAGGTCCCATGTCGGTGGTGCTCGTCGACTTCGACCACTTCAAGACCATCAACGATGTCCACGGACACGCCACCGGCGATGCCGCCCTGTGCGTCTTCGCCGACGTCGCCACCCGCGTGGTGCGCGACATGGACGTCGTCGGCCGCTGGGGGGGCGAAGAATTCTTGGTGCTGGCCCCCGACACCGACCTCGACGGCGCTTGCGCCTTGGCCGAACGGCTGCGCCAGGCCGTCGAAGACGTCGACCTGCCGGGTGAGCACCTGAAGCTGACCGTGAGCCTCGGCGTCGCGCAGTTGGGCAAGGGCGACGACATCGACCACCTCGTCGACCGCGCCGACAAGGCTTTGTACGGCGCCAAAGAAAACGGCCGCAACCAGGTGGTCGCGGCGCCCATGCCCAAAGACGACTGAAGACGCGGGCCTACATCTCGCGCTTCATCTGCTTCAGCTGCTCTTCGAGCGCTGCTTTTTCTTGGCGGTTGCTCCAGCCCCACTTGGTCTCTTCGAGCCGGCGCTCCAGCGCCACCCGCGCTTTGAGGCGGTTCACTTCTTCTTGCGTCACCAACAAGCTGGGGTTGCACTGCAGCGGCGCCTGCTTGGCGTAGGCCATGCGTTCTGCCGCCGACAACAGCACCGGGCCGTCTGGCGTCATGCGGTAGTTGGGAAACGAAATCGTCTTGCCATAGGCCGCCGCACAGCGCTGCACGCGCCCTGGCAGTCGGTCTTCGATGTCGTCGACGACCATCTGCTGCCACTTCAGCTCATTGGTCAGCGCGTTGACGTCTTTTTCTTGCCAAGGCAGCGCTTCACGTTTGAGCTTTTGCTGCTGGGCTTTGAGCGCGTTGACCTCCGCATACAACGCATCGAGCGGTTGCAGTGGCGCGGCTTCGACCACCGGTTTGGGCTTGGGCGCCTCTCGCGCCCCGCCCCACGCGAACCCATTGCGCAACGGGTGCCCGCCCGGCCCAGTCTTGTTGTCTGCGGGTGCCGTCGCATCGGCGGGAGTTTCCGGTTTCGGCGCTTTCTCGTCGAGAAACGCACGGCAGCTGACGAATTTCCCCGGCGACACCTCCACCCGACAAGGCGCTTGTGCCGACGCTGGAGCCGCCCACACAGACGCCGCCAGCGCCACAGCAGAAGCGGCCGCTTGCACGAATCGACGATGAGAGGCGTGTAGGTGCTGCATCCCCGGCAGTGTACGGCATGCCCCCGCTGGTTCCGAAAAACCGACCCAGATTCCACCCACCGCTGCCCACGCACACGCCAGTCGACATTTGCCCTGCACAGCCGCCGGGGCCTGCTAAGGTGCGTCCATTGCCTTGGGAGCCCCATGTTCGTCTTCAACCGCCGCGTTCTCTCGTTGTGTCTGACGACGCTGTTCGTCGGTGTCGGCGGCTGTGGCCCCAGTGTCGACTGCGAAGCTCTGTGCGCCCGCACGTTGGCCTGTGAGGTGACGTTCGACGCGCCCGACGACGTCGACGGCACCCTCATCGAAAGCGGCGAACGCACCGAAGAAGAAGCCTGCGTGTTGGGCTGCCAAGGCCACCCCGTGGTCACGGTCGAGAACGCCACCTGCGTCGACGGGCTCGACACCCGCGACCCCAGCGTGTGCCAATCGCAAACGCTGCAGTGCTTCGGCATCGACGAAGGCGGATGACGCGGGGTCGGTCAGCTGACGGAGGGTGACGCATCCCTCTGTTCACTGCGGCACATCAGCACTAAACTTCATGCCTCGTTGTGGGACGCTGGCGTTTGCGGCCGATCTCCCAGGATCCGCCCTTTCGGAGACCGAATTCGGGAACCGGACGTTGAACACCGCTGTCCTGTGCTTGCTCGGCTTTGTGTCGAGAGCCTTCGTTAGGAGTCGCATGTCACTGCTGGGCCGCAAGAGACGCTCCCGCGCCACGCCTCTGGTTCATCTGGAGTGCCGGTGGCAAGGCACGCTTCTCGACGTGGTCACGCTGTTGCCTGGGCGCAGACAGCAGGTCGAACTCCCCGACGGCAGCCAACTGCGGGTGACGGTGCCCCCGGCCGACATGCTCGCCGATGCCGCGTTGTTCGTCGAAGAAAACGGAGACGGCTGGGCCCTCCCCGTCGGCGAACAGCAGCAGCGCGACAGCGGCCACGAACTGTTTGTGACGTGCGCCGTGCCGCATGAGGCACCCAAGCCGGTCGCGCCGGTGCAGGGGCACTTTCTGCACATTCTGATGACAGTGTGTGCCGCCCAGGTGTGCCTGGTGAGCAGCTTTGCGTTGGCGCCGAAGCCGGCTCCAGACCCCCACAGTGGTGGAGGCCAGCCCACCGACCAGTTGCGCCGCTACATTCAGGTGTTTGCGTCGTCGGCCCCCTCTGACGACGCGCCCGCGGCCGTCGCCCTCCGCGGGCACAAGCCGCTGCCTGCACAGCGGGTGCTGCCCCCCAAACGGCAAGCGCCGACGCGCGTGGCCCCGACCCCAGCGTCGAGAACCCCGGCGCGCCTGTCGGCCCAGCTCGCTGCCATTGAGCGGGCGCTGCACGATGGGTTGAACGACGGCGTCACCACCGACAACCTCGGCGAACTCATTCAGGCCTCAGCGGCATCGCCTCAGTTGGGCGCCGAAGTGGGCGGCCTCTCGCCGCGCACCACCTTCGCGGCCGGCGCCGGCAACGGCGAGGTCGGCGTTGGCACCAACCACACCCAGCACGACTTGAAAAAGGTGTTGCGCAAGCATCGCAAAGAAGCCCGTCGTCGACGCACGCCACGCAAGCCCCCCATCGCCGTGTCGACGGTTGAAGTCCCCGAGGCAGACGTGAAGCCCGGCCCCGCGGCCGCGGCGGCTGGTGCGTCGTTGGCGCCGCTCGACCCGCTCATCCGCGACCACATCGCGCGCCAGGTGCGCCGGCACCGCAACGCCGTGCGCTACTGCTACGAGACCTGGGGCCTGACGGTGAACCCCCACAAGAGCGGCAGGCTCACCGTCGACCTCACGTTGCACCCCAACGGCGTGCTCACCGACATCGTCGTCGACGTGTCTGACGACAGCCTCGACCAGGTGCAAAGCTGTGTGAAGAAGATGGCCAAAGACTGGTACCTCGGCGACGCCTTGGTCGACGTGCCGCGCCGGCTGAGCTTCCCGTTCATCTTGCAGCCCCGGCAGAAGTAGCAGCCCGCTGCGCCCGCTTTGCGAGCTGCGACAGACGTGCCATGTCACGGCATGACCCGCGTTCTGTATTTCGCCGCCGCCCAAGAGGCCACCTCCACTGCTGAAGAAGAGCTCGACCTCGACGGCAAGTCGTTGAGCGAAGTGCGTGTCTTGCTGGCCGAACGGCATGCGGCGCTGGCGTCGGTGCTGCCCCATTGCCGGCTGGCGCTCAACCACAAGTTCGCCCGCGACGACGACGTGGTGCCGGCAGATGCAGAGCTGGGAATCATCCCTCCTGTGGCCGGCGGCTGACCTCGCAACGACGCCGCAACATCTGCCTGAAACAACCCGCACAGGGCTCTCCTGACGCCGTGAAACCTGCTACGACGCGGCCAACTGGAGCGCCGGCGATCACCTGTCCGACCAGCCGTGCCTCTGTCTTGGTGCACCGATGCGTGCGCAATGAAAGGCGACGTCATGGCCTCGCGCGTCCTCATTCTCGACTTCGGCTCTCAAACCACCCAACTCATCGCCCGCCGGGTGCGTGAGCTGAGCGTGTACTGCGAAATCGCCCCCGGTGACGTCGGCAAAGAGCGCATCGAGCAGTTCGCCCCCGACGCCATCATCTTGTCGGGTGGCCCCGCCTCCGTCAGCGAAGAGTTCTCGCCCCGGCCGCATCCGTCGGTGTGGGAGACCCAGCTCCCCCTGCTGGGCATCTGCTACGGCATGCAGCTGCTGATGGAAGAAAACGGCGGCAAGGTCACCCCTGCCCTGCACCGCGAATTCGGCCGCGCCCAGCTCGACGTCAGCGACACCTCCAGCCTCTTCAAAGGGCTCGCCGCCGACGAAGAAGTGTGGATGAGCCACGGCGACCAAGTCGAATCCCTCGCCGACGGCTTCGTCACCTTGGCGTCGTCGAAGACCTGCCCCCACGCCGCGGTCGGCCACGTCGAGCAGAAGCGGTACGGCATGCAGTTTCACCCCGAGGTCGCCCACAGCGTGCACGGCACACAGATGATTGCGAACTTCTTGTTCGAAGTCGCCGGCCTCAGCGCCGACTGGGACATGGGCGACGTCGTCGAGGAGCAAATCAAAAGCATCCGCCAACGCATCGGTAGTGACCGGGTGGTCATGGGCGCCTCTGGCGGGGTCGACTCCACCGTCGCGGCCGAACTCATCCACCGCGCCATCGGCGACCAGCTGACGTGCGTGTACGTCGACCACGGCCTGCACCGCAAAGGCGAGCCCCAAGAGGTCGAAGCTCTGCTGCACGACGCCCTCGGCATCGACCTCCGTGTCGTCGAGGCCGAAGACATCTTCTTGGAGGCGCTGGCCGGCAAGTCCGACCCCGAAGAAAAGCGCAAAATCATCGGCCGCGTGTTCATCGAGCAGTTCGAGAAGATCGCCAAGTCGCTCGACGCTGAAGCCAGCGCCGACGGCAAAGACCACAAGGTGAAATGGCTCGGCCAAGGCACGCTGTACCCCGACGTCATCGAGTCGGTGACCTTCCACGGCGGCCCCTCCGCCGTCATCAAAAGCCACCACAACGTCGGCGGCCTCCCCGAGCGCATGGACCTCAGCCTCGTCGAACCCTTGCGCGAGCTGTTCAAAGACGAAGTCCGCGCCCTCGGCAAAGAGCTGGGTCTGCCCCACTCTGCGTTGTGGCGGCAGCCGTTCCCAGGCCCCGGCCTCGCCATCCGCATCCTCGGCGACATCACCAAAGAGCGCTGCGACCTCGTGCGCAACGCCGACGCCATCGTGCGCGAAGAGATCGACGCTGCCCGCAAAGAAGGCACCGTCAAAGACGACATCTGGCAATACTTCGCGGTGCTCTTGCCGGTGCGCAGCGTCGGCGTCATGGGCGACGCCCGCACCTACGAAGAGACCGTCTGCGTGCGCGCTGTCGAGAGCAAAGACGCCATGACCGCCGACTGGGCGCAGCTGCCCTACGAGTTGTTGGGCCGCATCTCGAGCCGCATCATCAACGAGGTGCGCGGCGTGAACCGCGTGGTCTACGACATCTCGCAGAAGCCGCCCGCCACCATCGAGTGGGAGTGAGCCATGTCGGACGCGTCCTCGTCGACAACCGCCTTGCAGACCTTCACCGTCGACGACGCCAAGGCCGTCGTCGACGAGGTGCGCAAGATTCGCAAGCTGTACATCATCGGCGCCAACATTCCGGGCCTGTTTGCCCTGGGCGCGGCGTTGACGGGGTTGATTGCGCCCGAGGCATTTTGGCCCCCCGTCGTCGTCACCGTCGTGTTGTCGGTGGCGTCGCCGATGGTGGCGCGGCGTTTGCTGCTGAGCGGATGCAAGAGCCGTGGGCTGTCAGAGACGCAATCCCAAGCCATCGCCGAGGTGGCCAAAGAACGGCTGCTGAACCCCGACGACGACGCCACGTACACGCTCACGCGGGACATGGCGCAGACGGCGCAGTCGGTGGGGCGTTGATGTCGCCAAGGGCGTGGGTCCTGCCCCTGTCGGCGGGCGTTGCGTTCGCCTGCCTGCTCTTGGGCGCCTGCTTCAGCGTTCGGAGCGTCGGACTGTGCCGTCAGAAAGTGACAACGGACAGGAGCGTCTGCACGGTGTCTTCGTCAATGCCGAACACCTCCCAAGCGTGCCTGTACCCCCAAGACGGTTCCCTTGGCGTTCTCTTGGACGAACACACGGGAGGCAGCGTGAGCTTTCGAGACAAGAAAGCTTGGTCCGGCATCCATGGTGGCTTTGACGTCATTGACGTTGCCGGTTTTCGGGTCCTTGTCTATGCCGAACCCGCTCCATTCGTGGGGTGTGACGTCACAAAGGAAAACGCGAAGTGCCCCGGACGCGGTGACGCACGCTTCACGCCTGACGCGGCCCACGTGCGCGATGGCTTCGGCAACAGCTACACCGTCACGTGTACACCGCTCAAATAATGGCGGCACCTGGCTCACACGAAGTGTTCCAGCGCCCTCTTGAAACGGCAAAGAAGGCACCACCGACGGGCCTGTTTCGCCAGGCTGGTCCAGCGCTGAGCACCTAAACAGGTGGTGGCCAAACCGGGTCGTCGCCGACGAAGCTGAAGTCGAGGCCGTCGAGCAGCCTCCCGCAGCGTCGGCTGGCGTCGTCGAGGTCGGCGCCGCCCACGTTGACGATGCCGGCGCGAAAGCGCCATGCGTCTTGCGGCAGCTCACTCAGCCACTGCCCTGGCTTGCCAAACAGATGCACGCGAGCGTCGGGGAAGGCGGCTTTGACGTCGTCGAGCTGCGCCTGCGTGGGGTGCGTCGCAATCTGCCGGTCGTGTGGGTAGCGCAGCACAAAGCTGATGCCGACGTTGAAGGCGCCCTGCCCTGGCGTGAAAGTGACGTTGTCGCCGCAGGCGAGCTGGGCCTGCAAGCCGTAGGTGTTCACGCCGTCGACGTCGTGAAAGAGGTCGCAGAACTGGTACGACATGCGCGGGTTGAGTTCGATGAGCGACAGCTGGCCGGTGACGTCGTCATAGAACCACTCGACGTTGAACAGCGTCGACTCCAGCTGGTGGGCTTCGGCGACTTTGGCGGACGCCTCACGCATGCGCCGGGTGACGTCGTCGGGCAGCGTCGACGGATGGTCGAAGCGGGCAAAGCTTTGGGTGCCGTCAAACATGACCGAATCCACGACGCCCAACGTCGTTGCGCGGCCGTGTTGCACGTAGCCCTCGACGGTGGTCTGCACGCCCGACAGCAGGTCTTCAAGCACCACGCAGGTGGCGTCGGTGCCGTGCATGCTCGCGTGGCGCCACAGTGCATTGAACGGCGCCACCCACTCCTGCAAGTGATGCTCAGCTTCTTGCAGGTAGCGCTTGAGGTCGGCTTCGTCGTCGACACGGCGGGCCAACAACGACGTCACCGACTTCGCCGGCCGCGCAAACAGCGGATAGCGGAGCGTCCGCAGCTCTGCTGCCGACGGACGCGCAGCCAGCACCCACCCCATGGGCAGAAGGTCGGGCACCACCTGCCGTTGCACGTCGCGAGCGGCGGCCTTGTGCTGGGCCCGCAGCATCGCCGCCAGCGTCGTCGACGGCGTCTGCAATCGTTCACCGATGGCGGCAGCCAGCAGACTGGCGGGATAGTCGTGCGTGCCGATGACGCCATCGAAGTCGCCTGGGGCGAACCGGCGACGGGCCTCGTCCAGAACTGCGACGACGTCGACGTCTTGGGGGCGCGATGTGTCGTAGGCCGCAAACCGGGTCCACACGACGTCGTCGACGACGTGAGCGGTCTCGGCGTCGTCGAATGCCGTGGGGCCCACCAGGAGAATGCGCTTGGCCATTCTGCACCCTACCCCAACGTCGACTATGGTGTCGGCAGCGCTCGGTTGACCCCGTTGGCGTCGTCAAACGCCAGCAGGTGCAGCCACACCTCGTCGACGATGGCGTCGTAGCGCTCGCGCACCAACGGATGAATCTCGTCGCCGGGCGCAAACGCCACCGGCGGCGGAACCCCGTGGATCGCGCAATACGTCACGATGCCCGCCAAGAAATACAGCGTCTCACGGCCGTGAGGGGCGTCGTCTTCGTAGAGGGCCTCGACCGGGACGTCCGCCAGAGTCGTCATCAACAGTTGAGCAAGTGTCGAACCGACGGGAACCAGCTGGATGTCCATCGCCGGCCGCTCTGCGAGCATGGCGTCGTGGTACGCGAGCCACCAGTCGTGAAACGCGCCTGCCGTGAAGGCGTGGTAGGCGGCCATCTCTTGCGCCGTCGGGTACGTCGTCGTGAAGTCGGCGCTGGTGTACGACGCCATGTCGGGCCAGTTTTCGTAGATGACAAACCGCATGCCAGGCTCGGCGTTGTCGACCCAGTCGAACACCGTCGTCGTCGACGCCACCGTCGACTCAGGCAAGAAACCGTCGGGGTCTGGCTGCGTCGGCGGGTAGTACTGCCGAAAGTTGGCTTCGGTGAACAGCACGACGTTGAAGTCGACTTCGCCAAAGGTGAGCGGGGAGTCGTCGTCCCAGATGGACGCCCCCGCCAAGCCCCACTGCGCAATGGGCGGCAGGTTTGCGGCGTGGGTGTCGGCAAAGCCGTATTGCCCGCTCATGGCGTAGCTGCGCCCGCCAGCGGCGTCGGAGAAGGCCTGCAGCCAGCGCGGCACGTTGGCGACGTCGGAGTGCCACAGCAGCGAATGTCCGAAGATGTAGTTGCGCACGTCGGGGTCCACCACACCACCATCGACACCACCATCGACGCCACCGTCGAAAGGCGTGCCAGCGTCGACTGCGGTCGAGCCTGCGTCGTCGACCACGCCGGCATCCGGTGCCCCTCCAGCATCGGCAACCGACGTCCCACCGTCGCCCCCGCCCACCCGGCCAGCATCGTTGGGCGCGGCTCCAGCGTCGTCGGCCGGAGTGGGACCTGCGTCGTCGACCGCCGCGCCACCGTCGAAGGCACCGCCGCCCAAAGGCGGGGGTCCGGCGTCGTTGCCGGCGGCACCAGCATCCTCCGTCGGCGTGCCGCTGTCGTCGACGGGCGTGCCGCTGTCGTCTGGGGCGGCTGGGTCCACACAGCCGAAGCTGCAGGCCACAGAAAGAAGGGCGACGAACGTCCAGCGAGACCAGGTCATGAGTGCTCCTTGGCAACGCTTTCGTTACGCAGAGCCACGACCGCGGGTCACGTTGGAGGTGGATCTCGAGCACCACGGAAAGGGTCTACGGGCAGACCACCTCGACCACCGACGACGCGTCATTGTCGACGTCGCACTGCCCTACGTCGTTGACTTGGGTGAGGCGCGCCTGCACCCGGGCGGTCGCCATGGGAACATCGACATCGAACACCGCCGTCTGCCCCGCCCGCAACGGCCACTGCAGCGTCATGACGTCGACGATCGCCCCCGTATCGACGTCGACAAGTTCGACGCCAACCCCGGTTGGGGCAGGAGCCGCATCGACATCGCCGACGTGGCGCACTTGCACCTGCGCGGTCGGCGTCGGGCTCGTGCACAGCACCTGCGCCCACACCGCCAACTCTGGCTTTGCGCTGGCGTGGGCCAGGCCGTTGACGCGCATGCCGTCGGCCCACGGCACGTGGGTCAGCGCTCCAGACGCCACACTTGCGTGCGACGCAGTCGGGCAGGCGTCGTCGTCGGAGTCGCACACCGCCCCGGCGCTGTAGGCGTGCTGGTTCCACAGGGCACGCGCCAGCGGCCACTTCTCGACGCCGCGCAATACGGTGACCCCACGGTAGGCCCCGGCAGAAGAAGGCGTCCACGCTGGCAGCCCATCGAAGCCATCATGCGTGGCACACGACAACGCCGACAGCTCGTTCTGCACCAGCACCACCTCGGCGCTGCCGTCGCCATCGACGTCGGCCACCACCGGCAGCTCGGTGCGCGTCGACGACCGCGTCGGATGCGCCAGCCGAACCGTGCCGGTTGCGCCGTCAAACACCCAGAAGAAGCACGTGTCGGCGAAGAGGATTTCTGCGCGGCCGTCGTCGTCAAAGTCGAACGCTGAGCTCGCCGTGGTGCTGGAGCTGGCGTCGGCAGTCGGCATCGACCACACCTCGTCGAAGACGCCGTTGGCGTAGTTGGCCTCGAGCACGGTGTAGACGCCTAGGCCGGCGACGCCGATTTCAGGGGCCCCATCTCCGTCGAGGTCGGCGATGACGGGGGGCCCGCCGTTTCCGGCTGGCAGTGTGTAGGACGCCAACTCGAAGTCGCCGGTGGCGCCGTCCAACAACGAGACGCGGCCTTGCGCGACGTGCACCACTTCAACGGCGCCGTCGCCGTCAAAATCCGCCACGGCGGTGTGCCCGACAGGCAGAGCAGGCTGCTGCCACAGCAAGAATCCGTCGGCGTCGTATGCCGCCCGCTGGGCCACCAACTCTTGCGTTGGGCCCGCCGTCAAAGACGCGAAATGCGAGTGCGGGAACCGCATGGGCGTCGTGCCCGCAAACAGCAGCGTGAGAACGCCGTCGACAAAGGTGAACACCTCATCGCCAAAGGCCACCTCGACGACGCCGTCGTTGTTCATGTCGCCCACAGCGAGCCCGCCGCCGCCTCCGAGGGTGTTGTCGTTGTGGGCTGCGATGGCGTCGGTGCTCACCTGCTCGACGGTGCCGTCCCCGCTGATGATCGCGACGCGTCCCTCGGCGGTCAGCGCCACCACCTCAGGCAGACCGTCGTCGTCGACGTCGGCCATGGCGACCGACACGCCGGCGAAGCCAGCGCTGCCTTGCTCTGCCTCCGCAAGCGTCCACAAGGTGGTGCCCGTGACGCCGTCCAACGCCCGCAGCAGCCCTTGACGACAGCGTTGGGTCATCGTCGAGCACCCCTGCTGCAGCAGATCGCGGGTGACGACGATGACGACGGGTGGGTCGGCGCGGGTGATGGCCCCATCGCAGTCGGCATCCACCAGCCGGCCGACAGCAGGCGCACTCCACACATCGATGTCGAGGGGGAACTCCGCCGGGGCCGCCTCTGCGCCCCACGTCCACAGAGTCTGCGTCGACACGGCCCCGGCCTGACGGGTGGGCTGACAGGTTCGCAAGCACCCGTCGACGTCGTCTTCGTCGCAGCGCACTGGACGCTCCAGGCAGCGGCCCAGCGACACCGGACACGTCGCTGCCGGCACATCCGCCAGGCTGCGTTCGCAGATGTCGCCGTCGGCGCAGTCGTGCGCGTCCACACACGAGACATCCGCCGGCACCACACAACTGCCAAAGCGGCAGACGGCAGCGCCTTCGCAGCAAGCCGTCCCACACATCTGCGCTGCGGCACAACTGGGCCCGGCGTCGACGACGCCTCCGTCTGCTCCCTGGCCTGCATCGGCAGCCGGCCCTCCGTCGGCGACGGGGCCGGCGTCGACGGCACCGCCATCCAGCCTCCCGGCGTCGACAATGCCGCCAGCGTCGACCACGTGGCCTCCGTCTGCAGGCGTGCCCGCATCTTCTTGAGCGCCTGCGTCGTGTCGGCCCGCATCGACGGCAGCGCCACCGTCGTCATCGCCGGCATCCGACGTCGGGCCAGCGTCCGCGACAGGCCCTGCGTCGTCGTCAACGGATGGTTCTGGGGGCGGTGTCCCACCGTCTTCTGCTGGAGGTGGCGGCGGGCAGGCGCACACCCCAACGACGACAAACATGGCCAACATCGACGACAACAACGGCTTTGGTGCAGACATGTCTGCAGCCTAAGCCGTCCTTTCTCAGGACACCACGATGTTCAGCCCAGGCCGGCGCTCAACTCGTTCGCGTATTTGCGCAGCGTCTTGGCCGCCCCGCCTGACCCTCCGTCGTTGCGCAGCGCATCCCAGTCTTTGGCAAGCTGGTCGTCGAGGCGTGCCAGCTTTTTGCTCTGACCACGCTCCTCGGCCAGATCGCGGGCGGCGATGACGTCGGTGAGGTCGCCGTAGGCGTCGGCCAGCTTCACCAGCTTTTGCTGCAGCTTGGCGGCCTTCTTGTTGGGCAGCGCAGTCGGAAACTCCCGCCCCACATTCGCCACAGCGCGGACGGCTTTGCGCACATCGTGAAACTTCTGTTGCACGTCGTGGGAGTCGAGTTTGGGCGCATCGAAGATGGCTTCGAGCTTGTCGGCTGCTGTCGTCGCCATTGAGCTGGCCAGCAGCTGCAGGTTTTGGACGGCGTCGAGTTGAGGGCTGGGCTCGACACCGGCCCCGCCCCAATAAAAGCGCGACTGCTTCTTCGCCGGACGCAATGTGATGCTCCCGTCGACGGCGGCGTAAAACGCCTCCCGCTTCGTGGTGCTCTTGTCAGACACGAACTTGTCGCGCCACTCCAATGCTTTCTTGCGTTTCTTCTTGGTCTCTTTGGCAGCCTTTTTTGAGTCGGAGCCGCCCAACAAAGCGCTGGTGTCGTGGATGTCTTTGAGCGCCCCCAACACGGCATATCCGTCGTCGAGTTGCTTGCGCATCTTGAGCCAGGGGTCTTTGCCGTCGTCGGCTTTGCTGAATGCTGGCGCCATCAAGTCGAGGCGGTTGCGCAGCGCCCCCACCTTCTTGCGGATGGGCTTGGCCTCAACGGGGGAGACGTTGTCGCCCAACTTGGCGAGGTCGGCGAGCACCTCATCGAACAGCGGACGCAGGCGTTTTTCGACCAGCTGAGGAAACGACGTCGTCGGCGGGGCCTGCAACGACAGCCGCAAGTCGACGGCCGCGTTGCGGTGCCCTGAAAACCCAGCCGGAGCCGACATCGCGGCATCGCGGTCGCGCTGGGCAGCGACATTGTCTTCGGCGGGCGTCGTGGACGTCGACACCGTTTGGCCAACGCCCTCAGGCGTCTTTTCCGACGCCTCCACATCACGCACCTGTTGCGTCGCGGTGGTGCGCGTTCGCTGCGCTTGTGACGTCGATGTCGTGCGTGAAACGGCCAAGTGTGCCTCCAGCCCGGCAGCGTATCACCACGCGGTTGGGCTGAAGGTGCATAGCGATGTCCGCCGCATTTTGGCCCACGAATGTGCACACGAAACAGGAATTGCCCGTCGAGCCGCATTTCAGACGCCTCTCGCCGTGAACAACCCAGTCGACCCTGCTATGGGTGCGCCATGAGCACGCGCACCATCAAACCCAAGAACGACAAGTTGTTCGTCGCCATGGCCGGCAACATCGGCGCAGGCAAAACCACCGTCGCCAAACTCCTCAGCGAAGCCTTCCGCATGGAACTCTTCGAAGAGCCCGTCATCGACAACCGGTTTCTCGTCGACTACTACGGCGACATGCCGCGTTGGAGTTTCACCCTCCAGCTCGAGTTCTTGTTGAAGCGCGTGCAGCACCACGAGGTCATCAGCCGGGTGCAAGGCAGCTGCATCCAAGACCGCACGCTCTACGAAGACCCCGAAATCTTCGCCAAATACCTCCACGGCCTCGGCAATCTGCAAGATCGCGAACTCGAGCTGTACTTCGAATACTTCGACCGCTTGGTGCACAAGCTCCACAAGCCCGACAAGGTCATCTGCCTGGTTGTGCCCGAGGCCGACGTTCTCATGGGGCGCATCCAAGAGCGCGCCCGCGAGGCCGAAGACAGCATCACCCGCGGCTTTCTCGAGGGGCTCAACGGCTACTACACGGCCTTCCCAAGCATTTGTGAAAGCAAGTACGGGCTCGACGTGTTGAAGATCGACGTCTCCAACCGCGACATCCGTCAAGGCGATGAACGCGAACGTCTCCTCGACGAGGTTGAGGCCTTTCTCAATGCCTGACACCCACGACGACGTTCATGTCGCCTGCCTCGTCGCCGTCGCCGCTGCCAACGCCATCTGCGAGGTGGCCGAGCGTGCCCGCCTTTTGCCCACCGAAAAAGACGACGACCAAGGCCCCGTCACCGAAGCCGACCTCAACGCCGACGCCGCCGCGCGAGACGTGTTGGCGCGTCTGCGCCCCGACGACGTCGTCGTCACCGAAGAGACATGGGCGCTGGCGTCCACCTTGCCCGACGCCGAGCGCGTGTGGTTCGTCGACCCCCTCGACGGCACCAAAAGCTTCGTCGAAGGCCGCGACGACTACGTGGTGATGATTGGGTTGTGCGTCGACGGCATCCCCGTCGTCGGTGCGCTGTTGCAGCCCACCTCCGGAGACCTGTGGAGCGCCGACGTCCGTGCTGCACGTTGCGAGCGTCGTACGCTGCCAAAGCGCAGTGGCGGCCCCGCCTACGACGTCGACGACCTCACCGCCGTTCCCACGTCTCTCACGACGTCCACCGCACCCAGCCGGGCCCGTTTCGTGCTCAGCCGGCACCACACCACCGCCGCGTCGGAGTGGATGACCCAACAGCTCGGCGTCGACATCGTGCGCAAGAGCTCGGTGGGCTTGAAGATCGGCCTCATCGTCGACGGCGACGCCGAGGCGTACCTGACGGGCTCCCGCAAAATCAAAGTCTGGGACACCTGCGCGCCGACCGCCGTCCTCGTCGCTGCCGGTGGCGTTGTCACCGACGTCGACGACAACCCCCTCGACTATCGGTCGCAAGCGGCCCTCGCCCACGGCGTGTTTGCGGCGACGGCCGATGTGCACGCGTCCATGCTGCCGCAGCTGCAAGAGCACGCCCGCCGCTACCAAGCAGAGCAGGCAGCGAAGAAGAGCGACTCGTCGTCGTAGGCAGGCTTCGCTGGGGTTCGGTCAGGCGAACCAGCCCAACACCGTGTGCAGAAACTGCATGTAGACACGTTGGGCGGGGCCGATGACGAAGCTCGCCAACAAGAACGCGCCAATCATCAAGAAGAAGCCGCCGCGGGCCATGAAGGCATCGAACTTCTGGGTGGCGTTGTAGGGCAAGAAGAACCGGATGACCTTGGCGCCGTCGAGCGGGTCGACGGGGATGAGGTTGAACACCGCCAGGGCGACGTTCAACAGGCCGGCCATCAAGAACATCTCTTGCAGCATCTCGTTGGCGGCAGACAGGCGCAGCGGCACGAACACCAAGACGCAGACGACTGCGAGCACCATGTTGGAGATGGGCCCGGCGGCCGCCACCAGCATCTCTGCTGCGCGCAAGGTGATGCGCTTGCCGCCGAACTCGCGGTCGAGGTTGCGCGGGGTGTAGGGCGCGGGTTTGCCGGCCCCGAGGATCATCCCGCCCTTGAAGAGCATGATGAGGGGCACGATGACCGTCCACACCGGGTCGAGGTGGGCCAGCGGGTTCAGCGTGTAGCGGCCCATGCGGGTGCCGGTGTCGTCGCCGAGAAACCGCGCCATGGCGACGTGGGCCCACTCGTGAATCCCGATGGAAATCACAAAGGGGATGAAGAACATCACCAACGGCTGGACAAACTCTTGCGTGGACATGCCCCAATTGAAGGGTCTTTCAGCCGTCGGCGCAAGCGAAACCGACGCGGCGGGGGTGACATCCGTCCACAACGGCGCAGCCATCTTGTAGGTTCGCCCCATGCTGTTGCCACGACGCCCCTCCCTGTCGCCTTTGCAGACCGCGCAGATGGCCCGCGCCCACGACAAGTTCACCATCGAAACCCTCGGGGTTCCGGGCGTCGCCCTCCTCGAGCGCGCCGGCAGCCTCGTCGCCGACACCGTCTTTGACCTCGACGTCGTCGTCCCCGGCACCCGCGTCGCTGTGGTCTGTGGCCCAGGCAACAACGGCGGCGACGGCTGGGTCGCCGCTCGCCACCTGCGCCACCGCGGCGTCGAGGCCGACGTCTTCGCCCTGCGGCCGCCGACGGTGCTCAAGGGCGACGCCCGCGTCGCAGCCCTCGCCTACGAAGAGAGCTGCCGCCAGCTGTTGTGGGGCAGAGGCGACCGCCCTGCATGGCAGCTCCTCGACGAGGGCGCCCTGCAAAAGCTGGGGTCCTACCCCGTCCTCGTCGACGCCTTGTTCGGCACTGGGCTCGACCGGCCGCTTGACGTAGGAGCGTCCCTCATCGTCGATGTCATCAACCGCGCCCGCAGCACAGTGGTGGCCGTCGACGTCCCTTCAGGGCTGCCCACCGACGGGCAGCGCCCGGCAGGCGCCGTGGTGCGCGCCGACGTCACCGTCACCTTCAGCGGGCGCAAGATCGCCCACGTCTGTGAAGCGGGTGCCCCTCTGTGCGGCGCGGTCGTCGACGCCATGGTCGCCATCAGCACGCCGCCAGGTGAAGAGCAGCTGCATTTCGTTCTCGACGGCGCACCATCGCCCACGACGACGGCGCCGTCTGGCCCGGTGCACAAAGGTGTGTTCGGACACGTCGGCGTCGTCCCGGGCGTCGACGCCACCCTCGGCGCCAGCTTGTTGGCAGCACGTGGCGCGTTGCGCGCCGGTGCAGGCAAGGTCAGCTTGTTGACGTCGTCACGGCCGGCGCAAACGCCTCCTGAGGTGATGATCGCGGCCTCTCCCTCCGCGTTCACCTCCGCCGTCGTCGGCCCCGGCTGGGGCACGGCCGCCGATGCTGGCTGGAGCGCCATCGACGACAGTGAAGTGCCTCTCGTCGTCGACGCCGACGCCCTCCCCGGCTTTCGGGCCCGGGCGTCGAGTTGGGGCGCCAGCTGTGTGTTGACGCCGCACCCCAAAGAAGCCGCTCTGTTGCTCGGCGCCAGCACCGACGAGGTGCAGGCCCATCGCGCCGACGCCGCGCAGCAGTTGCAGCAGGCGTTCGACGGCCACGTCGTCGTGCTCAAAGGCGAAACCCCCATCGTCGCCCACAACGGAGAGCTGGTGTGGGTTCCGGGGCACAACCCGGCCCTCGCCGTCGGCGGCAGTGGCGACGTCCTCGCCGGTGTCATCGCCGCCCGCTTGGCCGCCGGACACAGCGCCATCGACGCCGCCCTTGACGGGGTGTGGCTGCATCAGGACGCCGGTGCCCGCCTCAGCCGGGGCCGCCTGGCGTCTGACATCGCCGACGCGGTGGACGTCGGCCTTTGACGCACAGCTCGCAGTTGACTCACAGCTCGCAGTTCACCCCGGCGTCGCCCACGACGCTGTCGGCGTCGAGGGTGACGCGTCGGTCCCAGCGGTCCTCCATTTGCAGCTGGGTGGCGTCGTCGCCTTGGCGCACGAAGTAGATGTCCTCGCTGTCGCCTTCCCATTCGATGCAGTGGGCATCGGCAAGCGCCGAGATGTGTTCAGCGCTGGGCACGTCGTCGACGAGAAGTTCGTGTTCGAAATCCAACGTCGGGACGTCCGTGTCGACGTCGGGCAAGCCGACGTTCTGGGCATACAACAGCGACGAGTAGTTCAATGTGAATTGCGTGCCGTCGACGCGGCGGTAGCGCAACATCATGAACTGCATGTCGTCGGCGTCGAGGCGGAGCACCGCAGAGGGCTCCACGCCCACCGCCATGATCTGCACCAACACAGCGTCGGCGTCGACGTTGGCCGCCACCGTCGTGGCGTGGGGCAAGTATTCGTTGGCTCCCGCCGACACCGGATGCAGCAATGCCTGCGCCTCATTGCATTGCCCGGCAGAGCACACGAACCCCGTGACGCAGTCGTCGTCGTCAACACACACGGTGGCGTCGTCCACCTGAGGGCATCCGAGATGGAGCGCAGCGAGCGCCAGCAAAGCAGGCAGGCGAATTCGAGAAGGCGTCAGCGTCGTCATGGGCTGATGTTCCCGTGCCTCCTGCCGTGGCGCAAGTGTCACGCAGGGCCCCCTTGCGTGGGCCTGGCGACGACGACAAACAGCAGGCGCAACCGTCTGCACAGGAGATCCCATGCCCCGCACCGATGACGCCCTCACCCGCTGGCAAAGCATCGAAGCCCTCTCCGAAGAAGCCGTCCCTCTCATCGGCCGTTTGTTTCGTGAGCGCGGGGTGGTCACCCTCGTCTACAACCAGCCTCTGATGCACCGCTCTCCCGCGCAAGTCGTCAAGGCCCACCGCTATGTGGAGCGCGTCGAAGAAGGCGGCCTCAGCCTCGACGACACCGTGCCGCTTTTGCGCGCCATGGTCGACATGCAGCTCATCTCCACTCGCATCGACCTCGGCAAGCTGGGCGTGATGTACCGCAAGGCGGGCCACCCCGACGCCACCGCCTTCGTGCAAGAGCATCTCAAAGACGCCGTCGGCGACACCCCCGAGCGCGCCCCCCAAGACGTGGTGCTCTACGGCTTCGGCCGCATCGGACGCCTCGTCGCCCGCCTCCTCGTCGAACGCACCGGCAACACCCAAGGCATGCGTCTGTCGGGCATCGTGGTGCGCAAGCCCAAGGTTCCCGACCTCGAAAAGCGCGCTGAGCTCCTGCGTCGCGACAGCGTGCACGGACGTTTCTGGGGCATGGTCGACGTTCTCGAAGACGACAACGCCATCTGCGCCAATGGCCACCACGCCAAAGTCATCTACGCCGGGCACCCCAGCGAGGTCGACTACACCGCCCACGGCATCGACAACGCCATCATTTGCGACAACACCGGCATCTGGCGCGACGAAGACGGCTTGCGGGGCCACCTCTCGGCCAAGGGCGCCAAAAAGGTGCTGCTCACCGCCCCTGGCAAAGGCGACGTGAAGAACATCGTCTACGGCGTCAACGACGGCATCATCGACGACGGTGACGACGTGCTGTCGGCCGCGTCGTGCACCACCAACGCGATCACCCCGGTGCTCAAGAGCCTGCACGAGACCTTCGGCATCGTCGGCGGACACATCGAGTCGGTGCACAGCTACACCAACGACCAAAACCTCATCGACAACTTCCACAAGAGCGACCGCCGTGGCCGTGCTGCCGCGCTCAACATGGTGCTGACGTCGACGGGAGCCGCCAAAGCCGTCGCCAAGGCCTACCCCGACCTCGCCGGCAAGCTGTCGGGCAACGCCATCCGCGTGCCCACGCCCAATGTGTCCATGGCCATCCTGATGTTGGAGTTGTCGCAAGACGTCACCGTCGACACCCTCAACGACCACCTGCGCAACGCCAGCCTGCACTCGTCGCTGCAAAAGCAAATCGGCTTCTCCGCCTCCGACGAGATCGCGTCGTCCGACATCGTCGGCGCGCGCTTCACCGGCATCGTCGACAGCAAGGCGACCATCGCCGACGGCAAGCGCGCGGTCGTGTACGTCTGGTACGACAACGAGTTCGGCTACAGCATGCAGGTGGTGCGCTTGCTGCAGAAGATGGCAGGCATCCACTACGACACCTTCCCCAAAGAGTGACGCTCGCGCCTTCTCCGACGACGAAAGCGGCCCCCGGGGCCGCTTTGTCATTTTTGCGATTGTGAATTCGAGCCAACACTCTCAGTTCGACAGCTGCAGAACTATTTCTTTGTCACCGCCAGCAGCATGCGCGGGCTCGCCTCTGAGAACGGCGCAAAGTCCACATCCCCAAACAGCATGTAGGGGGCAAATCCGGCTTCCTCGACGAGGGCGCGCACTTCCTGGTACGTCCACATGTACTGCCCGATCGACAGCTGCATGCCCGTCTCTTGCCCCTTTACGACGAACCGAAAGTGGGTGGTCAACACCCGGCTCGATTCGTCATATTCAGAACTGTCACACGTGAGCACTTGCTCCCCGGTCTTCGGGTGCACCCGCTCGTCGACGCGGCCCCACGGCGTCTTCTGCCGGGCCATGGCCTCCCATCCGGGCGCGGTGATGTCGAGGGCAAACAGCCCCCCAGGACGCAACGCCCGATGCGCCCGCCGCAGCACGCGCAACAGCTCCTCATGGGAGGTCACATGCAGCGCCCCGTTGAACGGGAAGGTCACCAAGTCGGCCCCCCCATCGTCGACGTCGACGAAGGCGTCGCCTTTGCAGTTTTCCACCGACAGGCGGCCCTCGGTGTTGTCCATCGCCGCCGCCTTTTGCAGCAAGCGGTCCAGCATCTCCCGACAGGGCTCCACCGCATGCACCCGCGCGCCGTCGGCGAGGTAGCCCAAGCACAGGCGCCCGGTGCCCGCCCCCAGCTCCACGAGGAGCCCATCCTCGGCAGCCGCCTGCGCCACCAACATGCGATAGAACGCGTCCTCCGCCATGTAGCCGGCGTAGTCCACGTCGTACCACTCACTGAAAACGTAGAGGCTGCCCTCCTCGAAGGTCACCCCTTCGAAGGCGAGCAGCCCTTCCGCCTGGCGGTCGGCACCGGCCACTAGTCTTCCGCCTGCTCGCGCCCTTTGCGCAGACGCAGACGCAAGCTCTGCAGCTTGATGAAGCCGGCCGCGTCGCCTTGGTGAAAGCCACCGGCCTCGTCGAACGACACCAACTTTTGGTCGTACAGGCTCGGATGCGCCTTGCGCCCCAGCACTTGCACGTTGCCTTTGTACAGCTGCACGCGGGCCGTGCCCGTCGTGTATTGCTGAATGTCGGTGACCATGGCCTGCAGCGCCTCACGCTCGGGCGCAAACCACAGCCCGTCGTAGACCAGCTGCGCGTAGCGCGGCGCCATGTCGTCGAGAAGCCGGCGCTGTTCGCGGTCGAGGCACAACGACTCCACCGCCGACAACGCCACGTGCAGCACGGTGCCCCCGGGCGTCTCGTACACCCCACGCGACTTCAAGCCGATGGTGCGGTCTTCAACGATGTCGACGCGGCCGACGCCATGCTTGCCGGCGATGTCGTTCAGCTTGCTCAGCATCTCCACCGGGCCCAGCGCTTCACCGTTGAGAGCGACCGGCACGCCCTTCTCAAAGTCGATGTCCAACGTCTCCGGCGCGTCGGGGGCGTCTTGCACCGACTTCGTCATCAAGAACATGTCTTCTTTGGGGGCGTTCCACGGGTCTTCCAACACGCCGCCCTCGTACGAGATGTGCAGCAGGTTGGCGTCGATGGAGTACGGCTTCTCCTTGGTGACGCCGGTTTCGATGCCGTGGGTTTCGGCGTATTTCACGAGGTCAGGGCGTCCTTCAAACTCCCACTCTCGCCAGGGGCTGACGATGTCGATGGTGGGGTCTTGGGCGTACGCCGACAACTCGAAGCGCACCTGATCGTTGCCCTTGCCGGTGGCGCCGTGGCAGATGGCGGTGGCGCCATATTCGTGGGCCACGTCGACGAGACGCTTGCCGATGACCGGCCGCGCAATCGACGTACCCAGCAGGTAGTGCCGTTGGTACACAGCGTGCGCTTGAATCATGGGGTAGACGTAGTCGCGCACGAACTCAAGCTGCACGTTCTCGACGACGGCGTCTTTGGCGCCGGTCTTGATGGCCTTGTCTTTCACGCCCGAGAGGTCTTCGCCCTGCCCCACGTCGGCGGTGTAGCAGATGACCTCGTCGGCGCGGTTTTCAAGCAGCCACTGCACGATGACAGAGGTGTCCAGGCCGCCTGAGTAGGCGACGACAATGCGTTTGTGACGACGAACCATGCGATGCTCCTGCGGCCCTCCTGCTGGGCCCTCTGCGCAAAGTGACGCGGTGCGTCCGATGCGGCTGCGCAGACATAGCAGGCTCAGCACGACGGCGTGGGGGCAAAAACGCATGCCCGCAAAAAAGCCTTCCTGAACGACAAACGCCGCCCCGAAGGCGGCGCTTTTGACGGTGCGCTTCGGCGTCAGGTGCCGATGACTCCGTTGCGTTTGAGGTCGGCGAGAATGCGAAACGTCTCCAGCCGTGGCAGGCCGCTGACGTCGGCGATCTCCTCGTACGAGAGCATCCCGTCCACCTGCGACAGAACGAACCCTGCCCGGTGGTGCATGTTCAACCAGATGACCTCGTCCGGCGTGGTCATCGGGCGGGGACGCCCCTCCAGGTCGCCCAGCTTCGACTCATACATCTTCAGCAGGGTGCCCTCGTTGCGCTCCAAATACTGCCGCGCTTCAAGGTTGCCGCCGTCGAGCTCCAGCACCTTCTCCACCAGCTCCAACGAGCCAGAGAAGTCGCCCAGCGCGAACAGTTCGCGAGCGCCTTCCATGAGAACGTCGCACTCGTTGTTGGCCCCTGAGTCGTCGAGCCCGCCCGACGGAGCCGGCTCATTTTTCTCAGACGGCTCGTTCGGCTCTTCGACCGGCTCAGCCGCCGCTGCGGCCGACACGTCGACGGCGGGCGAGGCCATCTGGCTGTTCTCCTCCAGGAGCATGTCGAACACGCTCGGCTGGGAGTGCTCAGAGTCGAGGTCCACGGCCCGACCGTCCGAGTCGCCCCAAGGGTCGTCCTCGATTTGCGTCGCGGGCGCCTCGTACACGCCGGTGGGCGCCGCATCCATTGGATCTTCGGCAGGAGGAGGCGCATCCGGGGCCGCCTCTGCGGCCGGCAACGGCGTCACCTCAATGGTCGGCGGGGCCGCGGCAGGAGCCGGCTCCTCGTCGACCATCATCGCCGCCATGGCCACGTTGGCCGCGTCGGCCATCTCCCCGGCGGTGTCGGCCAACGCCGATGCGTCCGGAGACGACTCCGTCGACGTCGCCTCCACCGCAGCGTCTGAAGCGGTGTCCGACAGCGCATCCGGAACCTGCACGCCCCGCATGGCCGCGGCCACTTCAGCCGGGTCCAGGCGCACCGTATCAGCCGGAGCCAAAGCCCCGTCGTCGGCGCCTTCGAGCGCGTCGTCGAGCTCTGCGGCCGTGTGCGACGCATCTTTGGCTTCTTGCTCGATGGGGTGAGCGCCTTTGTCGTCGTCGGCCCCATGTGTTTCAGCAGCCTCTTCGCTGCCGGCCACATCTGCAACGGCATCCGGGTGGGCTTGCGCCACGGCCGCTTTCAGTTCGGCTTTGTCGATGACCACGGTGTCGAGGCTGGGATCCGCCGCTGCGGCACCGTCGGCGGAGACGTCATCGGCCAAGTCGCCGTCGTCGTCCCAGTAGTTGCCAAAGCGGCGGCTCTTCACCTTGCTCGGCTTCTCTTCGACGGTGGGCGCAGGCGCGACCCGCTTCACGCCAATGCGCACCGACGCTGAATACGACCGGTCGTTCTTCGCAGCAGGCTCGGCGGCATCTTGCGCCGCTTGGTCTTGCAGCGCCGCCAACTCTTCACCCGTGATGCGGGTGGTGGCGGCTTCGCCGTGCTCGTCGTCAACGGCAGGGTCAACGGCAGGGGCGTCTTCTGCTGGAGCCTCGGTGCCACCAGCTGAGACTTCGGCGGAGGGCTCCTCGACGGCATCTTCGGCCGAGGGGTCTTCTGCAGCTTCGTCGGCGTCCGCCGGCTCTTCCTCGTCGGCGCCGGCCGGCACAGCCTCGTCGGCAGGTGCGTCGCCCGTGTCGTCGGCAGCGGCTTCGGCTTCGGGTTCGGGTTTGGGCGTCTCGGAAGGTGCTTCTTCAGCCGGCTCTTCTGCACTTGCGTCGGTCGCCGGCACGTCGTCGGCAGCGTCTTCCTCTGCGGGCACACTGTCGTCGTCAGAGGGCGTTTCGTCTTTGTCTGCCGCAGGCACAGGGATGGGGTCGGGAATGGCCCGCCCCAAAGACGCGCTCAATGCCGACAGATAGCCACGCACCCGTCCGTTGCTCGGGTCTTGCGCCAGCACTTGCACGAAGATGTCGAAGGCCTTCTCACCCTCACCGCGGCCATAGAGGCGCAACCCTTCGTCAATGGACGCTTGGATGGAGTCGGTGTTTTCGCCCATGAAGGGCCCTCCCCAGGTCTCGCAAGGCACTCTCGTCGGGTCGAGAGCCGAGCCGGCTACTTGCTGAGCTTGGCAGCCAGCCCTTTGAACATAGTCGAAGTGCGCTCGAGAGGTTCAATCAGAGACTGAAGCGTCTCGACATCGTCCTTTTCGATGGCCTCGCGGGCGGACGTCATGATGCCTTCGGCTTTGGCCAGCGCATCCGACCCAAATTCTGACTTGGAGATGATGTCTTTCACGTCGGGGAGCAGCTTTTGGATCTCCCGCAGGTGCTTCTCGGTGATGTTCTTGAACTTGCCGAGCGCCTCGGCCTTCTTCTCGGTCACCGCGTAATCGGCGTTGTCTTCGAAGATGCGTCGCATCTCTTCTTCAGACAGCTTGTTGGTGGCAGTGACTTGGATGCTCTGCTCTTTGCCGGTCTCTTTGTCGCGCGCCGACACCGACACGATGCCGTCTGACGAGATGTCGAAAAGCACGTCGATTTCGACTTCGCCGCGGGGCGCTTTGCGCAGGCCGGTGAGCACAAACTCGCCCAACAGTTCGTTTTCGGCGGCCACGCCGCTGTTGCCTTGCAGCACGACGATCTTCACCGCCGTTTGGTCGTCGCGCACCGTGGTGAACACGTGCGACGCCGACGTCGGCACCGTGGAGTTCGCCTCGATGAGCGTCTGAAAATAGCCGCCTGCGATCATAATGCCCAAGTTGTGCGGCGTGACGTCGAGCAGCAGCAGGTCGGGCTCGTTGGCTTCTTGCGAGACGAGGGCGTGGGCTTGCACAGCTGCGCCGAGGGCCACCACTTCGTCGGGGTGCACGGTCTTGTTGAGGTCGCTTTGAAAGAAGCCCTTCACCTTCTCGTGCACCAGCGGCATGCGGGTTTGGCCGCCCACCATGATGATGTCGTCGAGCTCGGACTTGTTGATCTTCGCTTCGTCGAGGGTGCGTCCACAGATTTCGATGGTGCGCTCGACGAGGTCACCCGTGAGCTCGATGAGCTTCTCGCGGGTCAGCGTCTCTTGCAGGTGCAGCGCGTCGTTTTTGCCGGTGGAGATGATGAACGGCAAGTTGATTTCGGCCCGCTCCGTCATCGACAGCTCGATCTTGGCCTTTTCCGCGGCGTCGCGCAGACGCTGGGCGCTCATGGGGTCTTCGAGGAGATTCACGCCATGGGTCGTTTGGAATTTGTCGACCAACCAGTTCACGACGCGACGATCGAAGTCTTCGCCACCGAGGTAGGTGTCCCCGGCGGTGGCCAACACTTCAAAGACGCCTTCGCCGATGTCGAGGATGGAGATGTCGAACGTGCCCCCACCGAGGTCAAACACCGCCACCCGGCGGTTCACCGACTTCTTGTAGCCGTACGCCAGCGCCGCGGCCGTTGGCTCGTTGATGATGCGAATGACGTCGAGGCCAGCAATGCGGCCAGCGTCTTTGGTGGCCTGCCGCTGCCCATCGTTGAAGTACGCAGGAATGGTGATGACGGCTTTTTCGACGGCCTCGCCGAAGTGCTCCTCGGCCACCCGCTTCATCTCCGTCAGCACCATCGCGCTGATCTCGGGGATGGTGTAGAGCTTGTCGCGCAGGCGGATGCGCACGTCGCCATGCTCGCCCTCGACGACGGCGTAGGGCAGCGTCTTCGACGCTTCGGCCACCGAGGGGTGCCCCCATTTGCGTCCGATAAGGCGCTTGGCGGCGTACACGGTGTTTTCGGCGTTGGTGATGGCCTGGCGTTTGGCGACGTGGCCGATCAGGCGCCGTCCCGACTCTGCGATGGCCACCATCGACGGCGTGGTCTTGTAGCCGCCACGGTTGGCCACCACGGTGGGCGTCCCACCGTCCACCACAGCGACGCAGCTGTTGGTGGTGCCCAAGTCAATGCCAATCACGCGCTCCATGCTCGCCCTCATGGTGCTGGTGCGTGCCGATGAACACGTCCTGCAACACCCTCGCTGCCAGCATTGGGCAGCCCGCAACGTTGCCGGCACCGATCAGTGCCATGCAACCGGGCGCATACTGCAAGAAACTCACCGTGGGCAAAAGCCCCACCCGACGTTTGAGGCAAAAAAAACGCCGGCCCGAATGAGCACGACGCATTGCAGCAGCATGGGGCGAAACCGTCGCTAGCCGAGTTCGCGCTTCAACAGCTTGAGCTTGTCTTTGAGGGTTTTGTTTTTGGGGTCGGCCTCGAGCAGCCGCTCCACCGCGCGTTTGGCCAATGCTGGACTCTTGGCGTACTCGGCCACCTCCAACAACGTCTCCCACGCCTTCTTGTTGGTTTGCCCGTGGGTGGTGGCCCGTTGCGCGTACCGCATGGCCTCCGACAGGTCGCCGACAATGCGCGCCATATGTGCGGCCACGATGAGGACATCGGCGTTTTCGGGCGCCAGCTTCACCATGGTCTCCATGAAAGGCCGACTCTCTTCTTCAGGACGCTGCGTCGCCACCGCGATGCCCTTCTTGGCCATCAGCTCTGCCCGCGACTTGTCGGCGTCGACGACGATCTGTTCGGCCCGCGCCTTCAGCTTCGGGTCTTTCGGCGAATACGACAGGGCCATGCGTGCGTGGCGGGACGCCTCTTGCGTGTTGCCCGCCTGCAACGCTTTCTCGGCCATGCCCACAAAGTCGTTCGCCTTCTTCATGCGGTCGAGCATCGGATTGCGCCGCAGACGCTTTTGCTTCAGCCGCTCTTCTTGGCGTTTTTTGCGGTCGTCGACGGCTTGTTTTTGCCGCCGCTCAATGGCGGCCTCTTCGGCGATGCGGTGCAGCTCGCGCTTTTCTTCGAGGGTGTACTCGCCGACGATGGACAGGTCGTATTCTTTCTTTTTCTCGGCATTCGACACCACGTCGTAGGCCGCTTTCATGGCGCGAAAGATGCGGTCGACCCGCGGCTTGAAGGTGCCGATGTTCTTGCGGAAAAAGGCGTCGGGGTGAAACTCCTTCGACGCCCGAAAATACCCGCGCTTGATCGCCGACGCATCCGCCGACCGCTTCAGCCCGAGCAGACCATAGTGGTTCCACTCGTCGAGCTTGGCCTCGATGAACAGGATGCGCTTTTTTTGATCGACGGTGAGGTCGACCTCTTCAGCCATCGGCCCCGGCGGAAACAAAAAGCCCTCAAACTCGTCGATGCCATCGCCACCCACTTGAGAGACGGAGCGCAACGCACCCGACTTGAGCAGCCCGCCGAGGGCTTTCAAGCAGGCCTCTTTGGGCAACCCTGAGACTTGCACCAGCTCGCCCACGGTCTGTTTGCGGCCCATGGCACGCGACAGCAAAAAGCCTTCGTCACGTGACAAAGTCAGCCCGGTGAGGTCGATGCCTTCGCACACCTCGACAACCAAATCGTCTGACGGCAGAGTCGACATGGTTCGAATATGGGGCCGTTTTCACTTGGATGTAAAGAAACCGATGTCGCAGTCTCCGAAACAACCCAACTCGTCGTCGCCCCCTGCTCCCAATGCGCCCTACGCCGAGCACCGCGGGCGTGCAGAACGTGCCTTTGGGGAGCTGTTCTCCGTGATGGCCACCCTCCGCGGCCCCGACGGCTGCCCGTGGGACGCCAAGCAAACCCTGCAGAGCCTGCGCTCTTATTTGCTCGAAGAAAGCCACGAACTCGTCGACGCCATCGATCGCCTCGACGACACCGGCGGCGGCAGCAAGGCCGAGGTGCACAGCCACAAAAGCGAGTTGGGCGACCTCGTCTTTCAGGTGCTCTTTCAAAGCCAAATCCAAATGGAGGCCGCGCGCTTCAACGTCGCCGACGTGTGCGACGCCATGCGCGACAAGCTCGTCTTTCGGCATCCCCACGTCTTCGGCACCGCCGCCGAACGAAGCCGCCCTGCCCCCGACTGGGAAATGCTGAAGGCCAAAGAGCGCGCCCTGCAAAAAGAACAGGGCATTCTTCTCGACGACGACGACGGACACAGCGGCGCCTTGTCGGGCATCCCCACCAGCTTGCCTGCGTTGGTGCGGGCCATGCGCATGGGGCAGCGGGCGCACCGGGTCGGATTCGACTGGCCCGATCACAAAGGGGTGCTGGCCAAAATCCACGAGGAGCTGGCCGAGATTGAAGAGGCCTTTGACGCCCACGTCGACGACGAAGACGCGCGCCAGCAACGGGTGGGCGAAGAAATCGGCGACTTGCTTTACGCCATCGTCAACCTCTGCCGCCACGCCGACGTCGACCCTGAGGCCTGCCTGGCCGGCACGGTGCGCAAGTTCGAACACCGGTTTCGCCATGTCGAACGCGGGCTGGCCGACCAAGGCAAAGAGCCCGAGGACGCCACCCTCGACGAAATGGAGGCGTTGTGGGCCGCCGCGAAGAACCTGGAGTAGCTATTTGCGTCCCAGCTTGCGCATGACTTTGTCGACGATGGGCGCGACTTCTTCAAAGCGCATCGCCAACGCCACGCCGCCATACAGCACGACCGCGATGCCGATGCTGCCGACGAGGACGGCGGCGTTTTTCAGGGTGGGCCCGTCTGTCCACTGGCCAAGCATGCCGACGCCATAGGCTGCGCCGCACGCCACCACCGACAGCAACAGGCGCCCCAAGCCGTGCGACAGCAATGCGCCGAGCTGCAAGTTGGGCTGGGCCTCGACAATGCGCACCCGTTGTTCTTGCCGCTCATCGTCGACGACAAACTCGACGGTCACCTCGCCCGCTTCATAGCCCGACAACGTCGCCTGCCCCGGAAACGCGTCGTCGTCGCCTTGGGTGACTTGGTGGGTGTCTTTGCCGTCGACGAAGACCTTGGCTTTGGGCAAGCCCGTCACCACCACGGGGTTGCGCAGGCGTCGGCGCAGAAGTGCCACGAGCACCAACAGCTGCATCCACGTCGACAGCGTCAAGGCAACGCCGAGGCCCACCACCTGAAAGCGAAACAAAGCGAAGCCGAGAATGAACACCGACACCAGCGTCACCGCCGACGCCATCACCGGGGTGCGCGTGTCGTGGGCCGCGTAGTAAAGCTGGATGGTGGCGCGCACGGCGCCGAGCGCAATCAACCCTGGGGCAAAGGCCATGGTGGTGAACGCCGTGGTGACGACGTCGTCGTAGGTGAACTTGCCGTGAAAATAGGCCACCGCAACAATGGGCAGGGCCACGGCAAACAGACCTCCCGCCGCCGGAATGGTCACAAAGTTCGTCATCTTCGTCGAATACCGCCAGGCGTCGAGCATCTCGGGAATGCGGCCTTTGGCGAAGTGCTCGCTCAGCACGGGCAACGACGCGGTCGAGATGGCCACCGCGAACACGCCGTAGGCGAACTGAATGAGGCGGTCGGCGTTGTAGTAGTAGGTGATCTGCCCCTCGGGCAGGTGGCTCGCGAACTGCCGCAACACGATGATGTTCAGCTGGTAAATGGCGAGGCCAAACAACGCTGGCGCCATCAACTTCAGCAAGTGGCGCACGTGGGGCGACGAAAGCGACACCCGCGGCAGCACCAGCAGTCCTTCTTTGCCGAGGGCCGGCAACTGAAGCAAGAACTGCAGCAGCCCTCCGACGAGAACGCCGGCTGCCAGCACGTAGATGCGCGAGAACTCGGCGTCGAACCAATCGCCCAACAGCAACGCGCAAGCCACGATGCTGATGTTCAACAGCACCGGCGCAGCCGCGGGCGCGGCGAAGCTTTTGTGCGCGTTGAGCACGCCCATGGCGAGGGCGACAAAGCTGATGAAGTAGACGTAGGGAAACAACCACCGCGTCAATGACACGCACAACGCAAACGAGGCGGGGTCGTCTTTGAAGCCGCTGGCGAAGGCGAGCACCAGCCACTCGGCCCCCAGCATGCCGAGGGCGCAGATGCCGAGCACGCCAAACGCGATGAGCCCCAGGGTGTGCGACAAGAACCTCTTCGCGGCAGCGTCGCCCTCCGTCTCACGCACCTTGGTGTAGGTGGGCACAAACGCCACCGTCAGGCTGCCTTCGGCGACGAGGCGGCGCATGACGTTGGGGATGGTGAAGGCCATCCAAAACACATCTGTGTTGCGGGTGGCCCCAAAGAGGTGGATGACGACTTGGTCGCGCACAAAGCCCGCGATGCGGCTGAGCAAGGTGAAGGCGGCGATGATGCCGGCCCCTCGTCGGACGGATGCGTTTTCGCTCGCGCTGGTGGCTTTGGTGTCGGTCATGTCGCCTCGTCGTCCGCCGCATACACGACAGCTGCGCATGAAAAAACCGCCCTGATGGGCGGTTCATTCATCGGTGCAAACAGGAGCGTCAGTTGCCCTTGTTGGCGGCCTTCATCAGGCGGGAGATGCGACGCGAAGCGGTCTTCTTGTGCAGCACGCCTTTGCTCACCAGCGACGAAAGCGCGGCGACGGCTTTTTGCACTTCGCCAGCGTCGGGCTTGGCGCCACCGGCAGCGATTTCTTCGCGGGCGGCTTTGACTTGGGTGCGCATGCGCGAACGCAGGGTGCGGTTGTGGGCGCGACGCTTGTTGTTTTGACGGATGCGCTTTTTGGCAGACTTGTGGTTGGCCATGATGCAGGCTCCTCCCGTCGCCGAAGCGCGGGCGTTTTCAAAGGTTGGGTTCGCGCAAACCTGCGCGGGAACTGATGGTTCGGCTCATCACCCATCTGGGTGGCCACCAAGCGGGGCGCCGATGTCGATCGCGGCGACCGACAGAGAAGACGAGGTATATGCCGCCCATTTGGGCTGTCAACGCCTCTCTCACCCGACCCCGCCCGCAAATGCCATGGCTACGCCGCTCGGAGCGGCGCTTGCACAAACTGCTGGGTGGCCAGGGTGAGGGTGCGGGTGGCGTGTTGGTTCAACACCCGCAACGCTTGTTCGATGCCCTGCGGTGTTGCCAGCGCCCTGCCCCACTCGGCGTCGGCGGCGATGGCCGCCAGCACCAAAGCGCGCCCCAAGTTCGACGCCGACTTCACCAGCACCGGAATCGGCTGCACCGCCGCCGCTGCCAGACGCTTCAGCACAGCCTTTTGCGACGCCAAGGCGTGCGCGACGTCGCGCTCGAGCGGTGGCGCAGGCACCCGAGCCAACTCTTCGAGAACCGCCGTGACGACGTCGACATCAACGTCGGCACCCTTGGGCGCCAGGCACGTCTTGTCGAAATGCACCTTGCGACGCTGGCGCACCTGGGCTTCAGGACCGTGGTCGGGAGGCAACGGCCGCAGCGTCGTCAGCAGGGCAACCACGGTCGGGGCCAACCGGTGGGGGACGGCATCGAAATCGTCCGCGACCTTTGCGTTGTGGGCGGCCCGCGCGGCCAGCTCGCCAGCCTGAAACTGGGGCCCGGTCGGGGTTGGCGACGACGGAAGAAGCGCTTGGAGCCCACGCTCTAGGGCTCCGGGATGCTGCTGCATGACGGCGGGCGCCAAGGCCTGCGTGACCTTCGCCAGCACCGGCCAGGGGCGCGGCAGCGATTCGACATCCCCACCGTCGACGACGGACTGCAAGACGCCGACGTCGACGCGGTCGAGACGCTCCAATGTCCGCTTCAACGTCGTCGCCAGCTGTTGGCAGTGTTTGTCGAGCGCCGCGAACTGACGGCCCACACCCAGCCGCTCCAATCGCTCCTGCGCCAACAGCGGAAGGTCCGCCTCCGCCGCTCCTGCCAGCATCAACAGCGCCTCCGCTAGCGGATGTTCTTTCAGCTGGGCCTGACGTTGGAGCTCGTCGACGCTGGCCAGCGCCTCTGCTTCTTGCAGCAGCGGAGACAGTGGCGTGACCAACTCCACCAGGTCGTCTTGCAGCTTCGGCACCACCAAACTCGCCGACAGCACGGCACGGACCCCTTCGGGCGCATGAGCGCAAGCGTCGACGAGCGCCCTGCGGGCCTTCGGTGTCGACGTCGATGAGAACACGGTCAACAAACGGCCGAGCCACTGGGCGACCGTGTGGCGAACGCCGTCGCCTTGCAGTGCCTTCGCCAAAAACTGGGCCGCGTCGTCGTCGTGCTCCGCTGCAACAAACGACTGCACCGCCTCTTCAGACAGCAACACCCTCGCCCGGCGGGCAGCGACCTCGGGCACCAACTGCTGTTTGAAAAACAGGCGGGCCAACTCGTGCGGACACACCGCCGACGACGCCTTGGCCTGCCCCTTTTTCATGCGGCTCCAGGCGCGCTTTTGCTGGGTGCCGCCGCCGAGGGCGGGGTTGAAGCCGAGCGAGAAGCCCATGCGTGCCGCAAACCGCTGTGCTTCAGCTTTGGAGGGAACGGTGACGACGGTGCCCGCAGCGGCCGCCTTCATCGACGACAACGAGGGGTTGAGGTCGACGAGAAGCGGCAGGAGGCGAACATCCTTGAACAACTTCACCGCCACATCTTTCAGCGATTCGTGCCCGCTGAGTCGAACTTGGGTGCGCTTGTCGTGCTGTTGTTTTCGGATGCCCATGCCTCGCTGCCTTTCTCACCACGCCAGTGTCCTCACTCCTTCCTCAAAGTTCGTGCCGCTACTTGATGTTGCGGATGGTGTTCATGGCAGTCTGATGCTGCGTGTTGAGGATGTTGCTCAACGCCTGTTGCATCTGCGACATGCGTTGGTTCAACATCTTCAGCTTCTCCATCATCATGGCCCGCTGTTGGCTGGGTTCTTGTTTCTTCTCGGTCGTACCGGGCTCCTGCCCTGGCACGGCGCCTTCAGCCTGCTGTGCTTGAGTCTGCTCATGCAAAGCGCCTTGCGGCTGCCCTTGCGCTGTCGCCTGCGTTTGGCGCTGAGGCGCCGACTTGGGCTTTCCAACGTTGCTTTCTGCGAGGGCTTCGCCTCCCTTGCTCATGCCCATCCCGGCGCCAGCGACGAGCAACGGCACGACGATGGGGAGCAACGCCGTGACCGGAGCACCGACACCAGTTGCGGCCAATGCAGGGCCGGCGACCGCGATGATCGCGGCGGAGATGGCCGGGGTCATCACCGTCGTGAAATCACCCGCCGTCTTCAGCATCCCGCCGCAGGTTTCGGCGCCGCCCAACATGTTGACGATGTCGCCAAACGGCCCGCCTTCGACCTCCGCTTTTGCCGAGGGGCCAGCGCCTGCGCCAGCTTGCGACGACTCTGCTGACCGGCCTGATTCATCAGCAGCCGGCGTGCTTCCCTGTGCCTTGCCTTGTGCCTCGCCCTGCACCTTGTCCGTCGCCGCGTCGGCGCTGCCGAACGTTGCCTCGATTTCTTCGATTTTGGACATGATTTCGTTTTCTTGCTCTTGGCAAATCTTCATCATCACAAGCGCGAGCATGTCTTCAAAGCACAGCGTTTTGTCGTTGAGGATGTCGGCAATGCCGGTGTCGCGCACGGGGCGGTCGGCCACCGATGGCCCCGTCGCGGGCGGCAGGGGGTTCATCGAGTTCACCATGTCCCGGGTGTCGATGACCTTGTACCCAGGGCGCATCACCGGCAACTGCACAGGACTCTGGCAACGCGTCCCGGCATTCGCGTAGCCCGGCTTCGCCGTCCGAATGCCGCGGAGGCTCTCTGCTGCAGCAGGCGGCAGCATGGCTTCCGGCGTCTTCGTGCCTTGCGCTGACTTCGCGCCCAGGTCTGCTGAGATTTGGGAGATGTCGTTGATGGTTGACACGATTGCGCCGGGCGCGAGCACCAGGCCCTGCGGACCGACACAGGCAATGCCTACGTTGATCATAGATGAGACGAGGTTCTTGCCCGCCTCGTCTTCGACAAGGCCGACAGCGTCGAGCCCGTTGGCGACAAAGGTGCCAGGAGACATGGCGTCAATGAGCTCAGCGGTGCCAGCCATGAAGCCTTCTTCATTGTAGCGGCGCTCGACCTCACCAAAGTCTTCGGCGATTTCTTTGCCCATTTCATTGAAGGCGTTGCCGACGCCTTCGCCGAGCTTTGCGGTGTCACGGCCGAGAGCGTTTGCGCCGGCGCCGAGTGCCTTGCCGATGTTGAAGTCCATGATGATTCTCCTGGTGTGGGGTGGTGCCCAGGAGAAATCCAACATGTGTGCCAAGGCGCATTTCGCCTTCTTTTCAACACCTTAACCCAAGCAGGCCACGCAGCGGGCTGTTGGGGGTCCACTTGTGGAACCGGCGCGTTCCATCTGGAACGCGGCTACATCGCCACCAGGCGCGGGAACGTCCGCCCCCCCAGCTTTGCCACGGGGGCAATGCGAAGGTGTGCTGAAAACATCACACAGGCGTCGGCGCGCTCGACGTCTTCAACGGTGATGTGGGCAGCGCTCCATTCGGGCTGGGCGAGCAAATGCTGCTGCATGCTGCCGACGAGGACCCCATCCCCTGGCGCAGGCGTCACCCACACACCGTCGATGCGAAAGGCGATGTGGGCGTAGGGCCCCTCCAGCACGCGCCCGTCGTCGACGAAAACAGCATCTGCCGGGATGCCGTCATACTCGGTGCGGTCGGCCACTTTCGCCTGCCGGGCCAGCCCCTGCCTTGGGTCTGGTGCCCACTGCAGCGCGAGCGGTGCATCTGAGAGCTGCCACAGCATGCGCCGCAATGGCTGTTTTTTGACGTCGAAGCTGTCGTTCTCGACGACGATGCGCATGGTCCCTGGGCCCTCGTCTCCAACCACAGCCGCCTGGGCTGCCTGCACCGCCACCCGACAAACAGCGGCGTCGGAGCCGCACAACGCAGCGTCGTGCAGCAGTCGGTGAAGGTGGTGCTCGGCCAACTCCACTTGCCCGTCTGAAAAGCGAGCGGTGGTGACGTGGGCAATTCCCCCCTTGCCCACGCTCATGCGCACCACGCGTCGTCGGGCGTGGCCAACGCGTCGAGACCGTCGAGGTCGCTTTCGTATCCGTCACGTCCCATCAGACCAAATGCGATGCGTTTGCCCATCTCCACGCCGGGCTGGTCGAAGGCGTTGACGTCGAGGATTTCGCCCGCGAACGCCGTCTGCGCCTCGTACATGAACAAGAGCTGGCCGATGGTGTGGGCGGAGACTTCTGGCAAGTGCAGCGTCACCGACGGGCGGCCCAGACGGGCCAACGCCAGCGTCGTGCCGCGTCGCTCAGCGTCGAGAAGCTTGCCGATGCTGTGGCCTTTCAGATAGGCGTATCCGGCCGGGACGTCGTCGGGGAACGCCATGTCAGCGCCAGCGTCGTCGACGGCGAGAAAGGTGAACACCTTGTCGGCGGGGCCTTCGGTGTACAGCTGGATTTGGCTGTGCTGGTCGGTGGCGCCGAGGGCGACCAGCGGCGTTGGCCCCGTCACTTGCGGCTGCCCCGCTTGGTTGACGCACTTGCCGAGCGACTCGGCCCACAGCTGCACGTACCACTCGGCAAACGGACGCAGGCGATCGCAATACGGCATCATTACGTGGATGGGCTTGCCCTGCTGTTCGCACAACGTGTGCAAGACGGCGTTCATCAGCGCTGGGTTCTTGCGGAGGTCGGGCGGCAGGCAACGCTCACGCATGGCGGCCGCACCGGCGAGGAGGCTGTGGATGTCGAGGCCCATGAACGCCGCCGGGAACAGCCCGACCGCCGTCAGCACCGAGAAGCGCCCGCCGACGTTGTCGGGGATGGGCAGCGTCTGCAGTCCGTCCGCGGCGGCGATGTCGTGCAGCAGCCCCTTCTCGGGGTCGGTGGTGGCGACGACGCGCGCTTGGTAGCCGTCGTGACCGAGGTTGGCGATGATCTTCTCGCGCAACAGCACAAACTGGGCAGCGGTCTCGACGGTGCCGCCGCTTTTGCTGATGACGTTGAAGACGGTGTCGCTCCAGTCGAGCGTCGCAAACAGTTGGTCGAGGCTGTGGGGATCGACGTTGTCGACGAAGGTCACGTCGGCGGCGTCGGGCGCGGCCAATGCCGATTGCAGCATGCGTCCGCCGAGGCTGGAGCCTCCGATGCCGAACACCACCAGCCGGCTGCCCTTGCTGCGGGCGTCGTCGGCCATGGCTTTGCATGTGTCGGCGAGGGCTTTGTCGTCGGGGAGGTTCCAGAAGCCGAGGGTGTCGTCGGCGACTTTGCCGAGCACGTTGGCCACGGCGGCTTCGGCGAGGTCGTTTTTGGCGTCGACGTCGGCGACAGGAATGCCGTGTTCGACTTTGGGGGCGATGGCGAGGCTGGCGTCAAAGCAGACAGCAGACATGGGCAGGCTCCGGTCAATCTTGTTCGTTCTTGTGGTGCCGGAGGGCTAGCACGAGTGGGCGGCGGAGCAACAGGCACGACGACAACGTTGCCGAAAAGACGTGAAGCCACGGCTGTCTTGCCGCAAAGAAAAAGCCCCTCCGAGGAGGGGCTCTTTCGTCGACCGGAGTCGCAACATCAGTTGGCGATGTCGCAGAAGGGGTCGGGGTTTTCGGCAGCGTCGGGAACCGAGCACGTCGTCGAAGCCCAGCCGCCCATGTAGTACACCAGCTTGTCGAAGTCGGTGCCGTTGAACTCGATGAGTTCACCGTAGTTGGCGGGGGTGGCGCCGGTGTAGCCGGTGCCCAAGGTGAAGGCTTGGATTTCGAGGTCTTGGTCGCGGCCGGTGAAGGTGTCGGGACGCAAGGCGTTGACGTCGATGGGGTTGGCGGCCGACGAGAAGTAGATGTTCCAGTCGCCGTCGCCACCGTCGTCGAGGTTCAGACGGTAGAAGTCAGCCGAGCCCACCGCTTCGTGGGTGAAGGTGCCCGCGGCGCGGTCGTAGGTGCCACCTTGGTGCTCGAGGAAGTTGGTGGGGAAGTTGTTGGTGTCGCCGTAGCCATCGGTGATGTGGGTGATGGTGGAGGCGGCCAAACCACCCGAGGTCAGGCCGTCGATGTCGAGGGCGATGCCGATGGTGATGTGGGTGTTGCCTTCGAGACCGTCGTGCGGAGGCGCGTAGTCGACGAGGAGTTGGCCGTCGCTGAGGCCGTCGACCTCAGAGGTGACCACGCCGTCGCCCATGCCGGTGTCGGTGGGGTCGTCGAGGCCGGCGGTGAGGCCGAGAGGCACGATGCCGCGGCCAGGAACCACCACGCCGGAGAGCAGGATGGCGCCGGAGGTCGGACGCGCACAAGTGGCACCCGAGAGTTCACCAGCAGCACAAGGCAAGTCAGGCACGTTGTAGGTGGCGCCTTGGCTCAACAGAGTGTTGAGGTTGATGGTCTTCTCGTCGAAGGGCCATGCGTCGTAGTCGACGGGGGTGCCGTCGGCCGGAGGCGTGGGGCGGTCTTGCTCGGTGAGGTCGAGGTCGGCGACGACGCCGTGGTCGAAGGTGGCGAAGAACGGCAGCACCGAGTTGAGGATGGAGCCGACGGAGATGTCGTCCGAAGCGGTCACCGACGAGATAATGGGGCCGATTTCAGACAGACGCACTTTGCCGCCGAGGGCCCACAGCAGGTTTTTGCCGGGCTCGCCGAAGGCCACGTAGTTGCCTTTGATTTCGGTGTCGGCCAGGCCGAGCACGAGGCCAGAAGGCAGCGGCACGATTTCAGGGCCTTGGGTCACGCCGTCGAGGTTGATTTCGTAGTCAGCGATTTCGCCGAGGATGGTGGCGAAGTCGAGTTCGGTGATTTGCGGCGAGATGGCCATGCCGGCGAGGCCGAGTTGGATGTCGCCGCTGGTGCTGACGTTGTCGAAGTTGATGTCGCCTTTGACGCCGGCGACGCGGTCGGCGTTGGGGTTCTTCGCGGCGAAGATGGCGAGGTCGTTGGTGCCGGGCGACATGTAGGTCATCCACGCGTGGGTGGTGGAGAACGCAGAGGCGGCTTCAACGGTGGCGAACGGAACGCCCGTGAAGTTGGCGACGCCGTTGGCGTCGGTCTCAGCCGTGGTGAGCACGTCGACACCGGTGAGCTTCAGCGCGACGGTGGCCGACACAGGCTCGTTGGTGGAGGCGTCAAAGACCACCACGCGGAAGTTGGCGGCGTCGACAGCGGGGAAGACCACGATGTTGCCGGTGCCGCAGTCAGCGGTCCCGTTGTTCATGGTGATGGTGCCGGAGCAGGCGTCGGGGCCCGCGCAGGTGCCGGTGAGGGAGTTGCCGCTCACGGTGCCCACGTCCGAGGTGAACACGATGTTGGCGTCGGGCACGAGGGCGCCGGCGGTGGTGGAGCCCGAAGCGCTGAGTTCGACGCTGTCGCCGTCGCGCACGTAGACGGTGCCGGCGCCGAGGTCGCAAACGTCAGCAATGGCGGCTTGGCCAACGGGAATGCATTGAGGCACGCCGTCGGAGTACTGACAGAGTTCGCCGGGCTGGCAAACTTCACCGGGGTTGGCGGGGTCGCAGAGGCCTTCAGGCAGGCAGAGGCCACGACGCACGTCGCAGAACTCGTTCTCTTCGCACTGGGAGTCGTCGGTGCAGAGGATTTGCAGGCAGCAGCCTTCTTCGTCGCCTTCGGCCACTTCGCAGATGGCGCCCGCAGCACAGTCAATGTTGCGACGGCAGGGGTCGCGTTCGGCGGGGCACTCGTCGGGGGTCACGTCGGGCTGACCGCCGTCGGTGGGCTCGGGCTCGGGGCCGTCGCTTCCGGTGTCAGCACAGCCGGTGCCGAGGGCCAACAAGGCGCCCATGGCGATGGCAGCAAAGTTCCATCGGATGATGTTCTTCATGTGTGTTCCTCTGCCCCCAAGCGGGGGTTGGCCTTCTCAGAAGGCGCGAATGAGATGGGCGTGTGCTTGGAGCCCCCGCCGCAGCGCAAAAAACGTTTCAACGCAGGCGCCAACCAGACGTCTACGAAGACCCCCGGCTTGTACTTGGGGCCGAACTTTGGTGCAAGCGACACGTATGACGCATCGCGGCAGTGACGACGAGGGCGGGCGCACTTTGCGCACAGAAACCTACATCAGCGACGCCGCAAAACCCCACGGTCTTCCAGCGCAATGCCTGAGATACTCAAAACAGACGGTCATGTTTTAGCGGAGCAATTTCAAACACTTGCCATCAGGCAACTGCCCTAGGGCAAGGGCTTGCCTTGGGCCAGCAGGGTCTGCAAGTGCGACGTGGTTGTGGGATCGACGTGGGTGAACATCACGCCGACACCGCAGGGTCGATCTGGCGTCGCTTCAGCAGGGGTGACCTCATGGACAATGATCCCCGTCGCCTTCACCACCATGCCGTCGCGCTCGACTTCGATGTGGAGATCAATGCCCGTTCCGATGGGCCGTGTGGCTTCCGTCAGAATGAACACGCCGTTCTCAGACAGGTCGCGGATGCGTGAGTCAAACAACACGTCGGCGGCCAGCGCTTTCACGTGCACGGACGCGTCGAGCGACACGCGGGTGAACCGACGGCGGTTGCGGCCAGAGGCGGCCACAGGCGCAGGAGACGGAGTGGGCGTGAGATAGGCGCCCAGCAGTGCATCGGTGTCGGTGAGGGTGTCGTCGGTCATTTGGTCGGTTTCGGCGGGTTTTGTCTATTTGGGTGCCAGACGGCCGCGCAATGATTGCGTCGGAACTGGGTTCATTGTTGGCCAACCTCCTGCGTCTGTGAACGTCATCGGAGAAGTTGTCTCCATTTGTAGAGATGGGCTGCAATTCCTCCCTTGTGATGCGGTTGCATTCCGCCTACACCCCGAAAGTCTACATGTAGGTCGGAACGCCCGACCCACATCGGGAGGAACTTTTGATGCGTGCATTGCTGCTTTCGACCTTGTCATTGCCCCTCGCCGTGGGCCTGCTCACCGGCTGCCCCGAACGCCCTGACCCCGAGCCCGAAGGCGACGGGGGCGAGCCTGCTGTCTCCACCGACGGTGGCGGAGAGCCCGACGTCGTCGTCACTGGCGATTGTGTCGTCGACAACGTCGAGCTGGCGTCTCCTCCTGGGGCTCCTGAGCGCAAAGAGGGCGAAGGCGCGCCCAACTTCGACTGCCACAGCAACCCCGACGTGTTTCGCGCCGTTGGCAGCGCCACGGTCGAAGGCTGCGTCGACATCTTTGGCATCGGCGGCAACGCCCGCGCGGGCCTGAAGGTCGCGGTGTACGACGTCGACCAAAATCCCCAAGACGACACCGCCGCCCACGGCGAAACCGACATCGCCGTGCAGAGCCAGCCGGGCGACCTTCAAGACCGAGCGCAAGCCTGCTCCAAGGGCGGCTTCTACCGCATCGACAACATCCCCACCCACAAGCCGCTGATCTTCAAAGTGTACGAGGCGGAGTCTGGCCCAACGCAAATCGCGATTCCGTCTTACACCTACGGCGTGGTGTTCTACGACGCTGACAAAGACGCCGACGGCATCATCGAGTACGAAGCCAGCCTCATCTACAAGTCGACGTACGACTCCATCCCCACCCTCGGCGGCAAGCGCGTCGACGGCCAAAGCATCATCTACGACGGCGAAGGCCGCGGGGTCATCGCCGGCGAGGCCCGCGACTGTGATGGCAAGACCATCGGCAACTCCACCATCTCGTCGAGCCGCTTCGACGCCAACACCAAGACCACGTACTTCAATGGCGACGAAGACGACCCCAGCCCTGACCTCAGCCTCACGGCGTCGAACACCGACGGCCTGTACGCCATCTTGAACGTCGCCACCGACGAAGGCGCCAACGACCACGTCATCGCCGCCGCCATTGCCGACACTTCGTGCACCGGCGACGACTGCCAATGCATCGCCCTCGGCTCGGCCACCGTCATGGCGTTCCCCGACTCGGTGACGCTGGTGTCGTTCGACCGCCCGTGGCCCGTCATCGACCCCAACGCCCCCGAGCCTGATGCAGGCACGCCCGTTGAAGACGCTGGCACCCCTGCCGACGCTGGCACCCCTGCCGACGCTGGCGCCTCGGACGCTGGCACCCCTGCCGACGCTGGCGCCTCGGACGCTGGTCCCACCGACGCTGGCGCCTCGGACGCTGGTCCCACCGACGCTGGCGCCTCGGACGCTGGCACCACCGACGCCGGCAACTGAGCCGACGTCAGCGCGCAAATGGCGGCTCCGTCTCGGAGCCGCCGTTTCTGTTTCGGCCTTTCTTCCTCTGCCCTCTTCTGTTGGGAGATGCACATGTTCCGTCTGTTGAAGTTGTCGACGTCGACCCTCCTCGCTGGCGCCCTGCTGCTGGGCTGCCCCTCTGAGCAGCCCGAGCCGCAAGACGCGGGTGTCAATGTCCCTGCCCCCGAGCTGTTTTGCCCTGGCAGCGACGGCTGCGCGTCCAACACGGGTGCACTGCGTGCAGGTGCGTCGGCCAAAGCCATCACGCCCGACGGGTTTGAGCTGCCGCGCATCACGTACTTGAAAGACAAAGACCACGACAAATGCGAGCCAGGCAAACCGCTGCCCGACTTCACCATCTGTGGCGTGCTGCAACCGAGCATCTACGAAGACTGCGGGCACGACGCCGTGTGCATCTACCACGACGACTACGTTGGCCCCGACGAGGACGGCTCAGAAGGCGACGGCGAACAAGACTGGTTTCTCGACTGCGGACGCGACCAACTGTGCCCTGGCGACGACGGGTACACCGCCCCTGACGCCGACGGCTCTGAAGGCGATGGCGTTTTTCAAGGGCTGTGGATCGCGGGCTACGACAACAGCCGCCCTGCCCTCGGCGTGAAAGACGACTTGTGGGCGCGCACCATCGTCTTCGAGCAGGGCGACAGCACCGTGGCCCTCGTCACCGTCGACAACGTTGGATTCTTCTATGACGAAGTCATCAAGGTGCGCGAGATTCTCGACGCCGAGCGCCCCGGCGCCGTCGACCTCGTCATCGTGCAGTCGACCCACACCCACGAAGCGCCCGACAGCCTCGGACAGTGGGGCCTCGAAGACCCCTACACCGGCCTGCAGTTGGGCCACGGCCGTGACGACTTGTTCATGGAAAAGACGCGGCAGCAGATCGCAGCGTCCATCCTCGAGTCGCTCGACAACATGGTCGACGTCGAACTCAAAGTCGGCACGGTCAACACCCGCGTCGAGGGCTTCTTGCACGACAGTCGCGACCCCAAGATCTTCAACGACACCCTCACCGCCATTCACGTCACCAACGTCGCCGACGGCAGCACCGTCGCCAGCATCACCAACTGGGGCAACCACCCTGAGTCGCTCGACAGCCGCAACAACTACATCTCGTCAGACTACCCCCACAGCTTTCGCGTGAGCATGGAAGACGGCCTTCCCGCCGCTGGCGACTTCGCCGCCCGCACCGGCCTTGGCGGCGTCGCCATCTACCAGCAAGGCACCGTCGGCGGATTGATGGGGCCGAACCACTTCCCCATCACCGGCCGCGACGGCACGTTGTACGAGAACCGCTACAAGACGTGGGCGCGCACCGACGCCTATGGCGAAAACCTCGCCGAGCAAGCCTACCTGGCCCTCGACGCGGCTGAGACCGTGGCCAACCCGACGCTGCGGTTCTCGGCCCAGGCGTACAAAGCCCCCGTCAAGAACGCCATCTTTCACGTTGGCTTCTTGAATGGTTGGTTTGATCGCGCACTCCTCGACTTCGACGCCAACGAGGTCATCGACGACAGCAACCTCCCCTGGTTGCGAACGCAGGTCACCTTGGTGCGCCTTGGGCCCATCACCTGGCTGTCGGCACCGGGCGAGCTTTTCCCCGAAATCTGGGTCGGCTACGACGTGGCCAACGCCTTCGACAAGCCCATCATCGACGACGACAACCCCAACCCGCCTGACCTGGAGGCTGCTCCGTCTGGCGCTACGCTCGAAGAGCTGGTCGGCGGGGACTACCCCATTCTGCTGGGCCTCGGCCAAGACGAGACCGGCTACATGGTGCCCCCCTACGACTTCAAGCTCGACGAGACGACGCCCTGGCTGCAGGAGGCCGAGGGCGACCACTACGAAGAGACCAACTCCATCGGCGTCGACGCCGTGCCGCTGTACCTCGAGAACGTGGCCAAGCTGCTCGACTTTGACGCCACACAATAAGCGGGGTGCTTCCTCGTCGACGACGCCTCCCTCTCGGGAGGCGTTTTGCTTCAGTCAGATGTCCACGCCATTTGCAGGGCGTCTTCGCGGGGGCCGCCGTCGACGCCGGGGTAATAGCCCCGCCGCCGTCCGTGCTCGACGAAGCCCTCGCTGCGGTAAAGCTGAATGGCGCCAGTGTTCGACGCGCGCACTTCGAGCCACAGCGGGAGTGCGTCGTCGACGGCACGGGCTTTGGCCGCCTGCAACAACAGGCGCGCCGCCCCACGTCGTCGGTGATGAGGGAGGGTGGCCACCTCCATCACCCACCACTCGAAGGCGATGCGCCGTGCGCACAAAAAGGCCACGGCGTCGTCTCCATCGTCGACGACAAACGTAACCCCGTCGTTGTGGGCGAGTTCGTCTTGCAGCTGTGCGCGGCTCCACCCGTCAGGGTGTGCTGCTTGTTCAACAGCGTCGAGGGCGTTGAGGTCGTCGTCGGTGGCCTCGCGCAAGTTCACGGCGGCGGCGCCTTGGGAGCGACCTGCCCGGCGTATTGCTCGACGAGCCGAACGTCGATCCGCGCGCGCAAGTCGTCGACCAGCTTGCGAAACGCGCGCTCGCGCACGTCTTTGAGCACAGCCTCTCGCGCCTGGCCGTCTGCCGTCGGCCCCTGCAGTTCAGGGTGCGCCGCCAAATACGCACGCACCGACGTGTCGTCGACGTCAGACAGGCCCGGCAGCGCTTGCTGCAAAAACGCCTGCACCCGCAGGTCGCGGCGGACGATGGCGCGGATGTCTTCGTCGGTGGCCGCCGCCTTCGCCAACAGACGTGGGTAGCTTTTGTCGGGCGCGATGAACGCGTCTTTCAGCTGGGCCACACCGTGGTCGACGTCGGTCTCGTCGACGGAGATGCCACCGCGGCGTCGTGCCTCTTGCGCCAACAGCATTTGCACGACGACGAACTGCAGCACCTTTTGCCGCAGCCGGTTGTCGAGGCTGGCGTGCAACCCCGTCTCGCCCGCCTTGCGCACCAGCACGATGCGGGCTTCAAGGTCGACCTCGCTGAGGGTCACCACCTGCCGCCCCACCGATGCGGCAACCGCGTCGACCCTGCCGGCCCACGTCGACGACGACGTCAACACGCCGCACGCGACCACCAAGGCGAGGAGTGAACGTTTCAAGCGATGTCCTCGTCGAGGTCGGCGCTGACGACCGTGGCTTGCTTCAGAATGCGCTGCCACAAGGTGTCGCGGCCTTCGAACGACTCTGACGACGTCACCACGACGTCGGTGTTTCTCACCCCCAGCCGCTTGGCAAGCGCTTTGCGGGCCTCGCCGCGCTTGCCCGACTTCAGTTTGTCGCCTTTGGTGGCGACGAGGAGGTGCGCGAACCCACCTTCGCGCAGCCCTTCGAACACCTCCCGGTCTTCTTCAGAAGGCGCATGGCGGATGTCAAAGAGCTGGCACACAGCCCCCAGGCCGTCGCGGCCGTCGACGTATTCGGTGAGCATGCGGCCGATGCGGGCGCGTTCTTTTTTGCTGACCTGCGCGTAGCCGTAGCCCGGGAGGTCGACGACGGTGATGGGGTATGCGTCGTCGTCGACGAGGAGGTCACAGCGAAAGAAATTCAAATCGCGGGTGCGGCCGGGCGTCTTCGAGACCTTCACCAGGCCTTTGCGCATCATCAGCATGTTCAACAGCGAACTCTTGCCGACATTGGAGCGGCCGATGAACGCCACTTCACGGCCCACGGGCGGTGGACAGTGCGCCAGCGTCGGGGCCGACAGCATGAACGACGGCTCCCGCACCCGAATGTTCGGCTTTTGCGCCGGTGCGGCAGGAGGGGTTGCTTGGGGGTCGACGTCGTTGGCCACGGTTGGCTCCTTCGGTGCAGGGTATCTTGCTGCCGAACTCAACACCAAAAGACAACGCCCCGCAGAAGGCGGGGCGTCGACGATTCTGCCGTTGATGAGGCGCTACGCAGACCCGTAGGAGTGCAGCCCGTCGGCAAACCAGCCGAGGTTCACGCCGAGGAAGCCCGCAATCATCACGAAGAAGCTGAACACCGCGATGATGGCCGCAGGCACGCCTGCCAAACCAGTGGTGGTGCGGGCGTGGAGGTAGGCCAAGAGGACGATCCACACGACGAGGGCGCCGGTTTCTTTTGGGTCCCAGCCCCAGTAGCGGCCCCAGGCGTAGTGCGCCCACAACGCGCCGGTGACGAGCACGACGGTCTGCAGCGCACAAGCCACGAGGATGATGTAGTAGGCGGCGCGGTCGAGGCTCTTGGGCTCGGGAATCATGGTGCGCACTTTGGCCGGCTGCAGCACAGTGACCGCACCGAAGAACTGGCCGAACCACACGATGGAGAACAGGGCCAAATCCCATTGGTTCGACTGGATGGCGAACTTCCAGGTGTCGATGGCGGGGATGGTGTAGCCCTGGGCGATCTTGGGCTCGAGGGCCGCACGCAGTTCAGCGGGCACGACGTTGGCGCCGTTGAGGTCGTTGAACAGGATGAGGCCGAGCAGCGCGGTGGTGGCACCGAAGGACGCCAGGTACAGGGCCTTGGCCCAGCCGGTGGGCGCGCCGTTGTCGGCGTCGGCCATTTTGCGGCGCTGCGAGAAGACGGCGATGCCGCCCGCGAGGGCCAAGACGATGGCGATGATGAGCAGGATGCCCACGCCCGGGCTCGGCTCGTACCACGTCTTGAACGCGCCGCCCTGCATCATGCCCAGGGGGGTGAGGTCGCCTTCGCGGTCGACGCCGAGCAGTTTGATCTTGTAGGCGCCGGTGCGGAAGACCTCGTCGAAGCGGCCCAGGATCAGCAGGATGATGCCTGCGCCGATCATGGTGCCACCGGCGAAGCCCGTGATGCTGCTGCGCTCTTTGGCGGCCACCAAGAACAACACCGAGGCTGCGGCAGCGACGGTGATGGACGCGTAGCCGACGGTGGAGGAGATGACGTGGATGTGAATCCACCACGACTGCAACGCAGGCACCAGCGGCGAGATGGTGGCGTCGGTGGTGAGCGAGGCGATGCCGAACGACAACAGCGCCATCAACAAGGCGGCGATGCCCGCGATGCGGATGCGGAACTTCACCTCGCTGACGAGAAACACCAGCACCAGGCCCCAGGCCATCATCACCATGATTTCGTAGAGGTTCGACCACGGCGGGTGCTGGGTGTAGATGACGAAGTACGCCATGGAGTCCTTGGCGAGGTGGATGTCTTGGGCGCGCTCGACGGCCGCGATTTCGACGGCGCCGGCCTCCATCCAACGAAACACCAAGCCCATGGTCTGCAGCAAAAAGCCGACGCAGGCGGTGACGGTGGCTGTGCGGCGGATTTTCGCCGAGTCCATCGACAAGTTCAGGATGTAGAGGAACAGCGCTGCGAAGTAGGCAACGGCGCACAAGTTGTACCAGCTGGTGCTCGCCATAGAGGCTCTCCTGGTCACGACAGGCTGGGCGGCCTGCTGCCGTTCGCGACGGCTTCGTGGGTTTGTCGGGGTCTGGCCGGGCTTGCCAGATGCCCCACTCTAGCATCTTCGCCTGAGCCGCGGCTCAGGTGCGGCCGAACTCGATGAATTCGACCGCGGGTGGGCGCTCAGCTTTGGGCGTCGCGCTTTTTCTTGGCCTCTTTCGCCCGCTTGCGCTCTTCACGCAGGCGGCGGGCGCGGTCGGCCTTGGATTCTTCTTTGCCGAAAGCGGCGATGAGTTCGTCTTGTTTGCCGTTGAATTCGTCTTCGAAGGCGTATTGGTGGCGACGGGCGGCGCCGGCGTATTCGAAGACGTATTTGTCGTCGTCACCGTCGACTTTGCGGATGCGCATCCAGTAGCGGCGGTGGCTCATGAAGAACGCCATGAACATGCCGACAAACATGAACAAGAAACCGCCGAACACCACATTGATGAACGGCACTTTGCCAACTTGCACGCCGGTGGCGTACTGCTGGTCGAAGCCCCGGAAGCCGACGACGTATTCGCCGCGGCGCACGCCGTTGTCGAACTCGGGGTAGTTGCGGAACACGACAAAGGACGTGACCTCGCCGGTGCTGCTGATCTTCTGCACCTTGACGGCCGCGCCGAGGCCCCTGAACTGCTGGGTGATTTCGAGGGGCACGAAGCTCGTGCCGTCGGGCATGCGCACCTTGTCGCCGATGGACAGCTGATGGATGTTGCGCGCGTCGCTCTTGCAGGCGTCGTACACAGGCAGCTCGGCCTCGGTCGTCGGGCGGGGGCAAATGTCGAGCTGCACCTGCTGGTCGCCGGGGATGGGGTTGTACGACGCCTGGTAGAACGTGTAGCCCTTGTATTCGAGCGGGTCGTTCACCTGGATGGTCTTGGTGACGACGGGGTTCACCAAGGCGTCGGGCTCGTAGATTTCGAGGTCGGACTCGAACTCCATCGGGGCGCCGTTGACAAACGTCTTGAGGCGGAAGTCGGTGCATTTGACCTCGAAGCCCAAGTCCATGCTGTAGTTGAGACCGCCCGGGCCCTTGGCGCGCACGTGCTGGCCTTTGGTGTCTTCGACGATCATCATCATGCCGTCGACGCCGTTGTAGGTGACGTAGATGCTGCCAAACATCACGAACAGCAGCGAAATGTGCACGATGTACACGCCGGTGCGGGCGTAGCGGTGACGCTCATAGAAGCTGAAGGTCTCGCCGTTCTTCTCGACGACGGGGGCGCCTCCGAACCAGTCGGCCACCATGCCCTTGGCCTTGGCGAGTTGCTCTTTGGTGAGGGTGTTTTTGTAGAGGTGTTTGATGCCGCGGAGCTGGGCGTCGGTGAGCTCTTTTTGCGGGTTTTGGATGTCGATCCAAATCTTGGGCAGACGCTCGAAGCTGCAGGCGATGAGGTTGAGGGCGAGAACCACCACGGTGATGCCGAACCACCAGCTGTGGAAGACGTCGTAGAACTCGAGCACGTCGTAAATGCGCGAGCGCATTCCGTCGCCCCACTCTGCTTTGTGCTCTGCGTAGGATTTGGTCTGATCGAACACCATGCCGATGACGCAGCCCGAGCCGAGCGTCAGCAGCACCACCAACGTCAAACGCAGTGAACAAAAGAAGCGCCAAAAGCGGTCGGTGACGAGGTCAAGACCGGTCAGCGTGGCAGCGGGCGCTTGGGGGCCTGGGGTGGGGTCTTCGCTTTGGTACGGGTCCATGCAGTCTCCTGCGAGCGAGGCGTTGGGCGAAGCCTGCGCGGGCAGCGTGGGAAGTATACCTACTTCGCGTCGGTGGACGGGTCGGGCCAATGGCGGATCCGCTCCAAAGCCGACTTGTAGTCAAACGGCGTCATCGATGGGCTGGAGTCGGTGTGGCAGCGGAGGCAGGTCTGCTCCGTCGGTGCCGTCAGCAACAGACGTTCGCGCAACTCGCGGTCGCGCATGACGTTTTCTTTGGCGTAGTACCGGCCGGCACCGTGGCACGACTCGCATTGGATGCCTTCAAGCTTCTGGGTCTCGGCGCCGGGCACCATGGTGTGGCACGAGCGGCAGCGGGCGTCTTTTTGGTCTTTGTCGGAGAGGCTGCTGAGGGCACGGGCGTGGGGCCCGGCGGCCCATTTGTCGAACTCGACTTCGTGGCACGACCGGCAGCTGGCGGCGCCGATGAAGTTGTGGTTCTGCACGCCGGCGCTGTTGGCGGCGGAGGGCTGCCACAAGAAGACGCCCACCACGAGGGACGACACCAGTGCGGCGCCAACGGCCGGCGACGTCATCGTACGTCGCACACGGCGGACAATTGAGGATGCAAAAGACGGTGACGCACTCATGCTGTTTCTCTCTGACAACTGAGCCAGCCGACCAAACCGTGGCTCAAGTGCGCGGACCCTAGCGCTGTTGGGTCGTCTTGCACACGGCAAAAGCGTGATGGACGCGATTGATTCCGACAGATCCAGATTTGTGCTAGTTGACGACGACACGGCGGCATTGACGCCGCCCATTCTCATGTCCTCGGAGGACGCTTTGCAGGTATTCGGACTCACCGGCGGCATCGGCAGCGGCAAGAGCACAGTCGCCCGGCTGCTGCGTGAACAAGGCGTCACCGTCGTCGACGCGGACGTGCTCGCCCGTGAAGCAGTGGCGCCTGGCAGTCAGGGCCTACAACAGATCGTCGACGCTTTTGGCGCAGACATGCTCCTCGACGACGGCACCCTCAACCGCGCCGCCATGGGCGAGCGGGTGTTCTCGGACGACGAGGCCCGCCAGACACTCAACGGCATCGTGCATCCGGAGGTCGGACGGCTGTTCATGGAGCGGGTGCAACAAGGCATCGCCGACGGACTCCGCCACATGGTGTACGAAGTGCCGCTGCTCTTTGAGAACAACCTCGACGACACCTTCGCCGCAACGGTGTTGGTGGCGGTGTCGCCCGAGACCCAGCTGCAGCGGGTGATGGCGCGCGACGACCTCACCGCAGCCCAAGCCCAAGCCCGCATCGACAGTCAGATGCCGCTGGCCGACAAGCGGGCCCGTGCCGACCACGTCGTCGACAATGATGCGGGCGAAGACGAGCTGCGCGACAAGGTGCAGCAGCTGTGGACCACGCTCACGGCGTAGATGGCGCGAGCCCACCATCCGCCCTCAACACGAAAGCGGCCCAGAGGGCCGCTTTGTCGTGGGTCGCTTCGTGAACGACGACGCGGTCAGCGCAGGCCGCGGAAGGGGACCCAAGCCGACTCGGCTTCGCCCGCAGCACCTGCAGCTTCGCCCTCGTCGGAGCCAAGCTCGCTGTCGAGGTAGATGAGCACGCCGCCGCCGAGCACCAAGCCCGCGCCGGCGCCGAAGAGGCCGAAGCCAAGAGGAGCATCGGTGCCGTCGGAGAACTGCGAGGTCAACACCACGGTGCCGGCGAGCAGGCCCATGGCGCCGAGGCCGAGGCCCGACCAGCCCGCAACGGTCATCCACGTCCAGTCGTCTTGGGCGGGGGCGGCACCAGGGCCGGCGGTGTCGGCGTCGCCGGTTTTGGCGTCGGCTTTGTCGCCGTCTTTTTTGTCGCCTGCGTCGGCAACCGGCGTGGCGGGCTTCTCAAGCTCAGGCAGGTTGAGGTTCAAGTTGAGGTTGTTGCCAGCTTCAAGGTGGAAGGTGACGGCTTTTTCACGGCCGGTGGCGGCCTCCACCACCTTCAAGGTGTGGGTGCCGGGCTCGATGGCGTGGTCGACGAGGGGCGTGTCGAGGCCGGTGTCTTTGCCGTCGAGAAACACGCGGCCGAGAGGGTTGGAGCTCACAGAGATGGTGGTGGGCTCGGGCGCCGCTTCGGCAGGAGCTTCAGTCGCAGGGGCTTCGCTCGCAGGAGCGTCAGCGGCTGCTGCGTCGGTGGCGGCAGCGTCGGGAGCGACTTCTTTTTTCTCGTCGCCAGCAGGTGCTTCTGCAGGCTTGGCGTCTTCAGCAGGAGCTTCTGCTGGCTTGGCTTCTTCAGCTTTGCCTTCGTCTGCTTTGCCTTCGTCTGCTTTCGCAGCGTCGGGAGCGGGTGCGGCGGGAGCGGCCTCTGCAGGAGCAGCTTCGGCGGGGGCCGCAGCGTCTTGAGCGGCGGCGGGGAGCGCCACAAGCGCGAGGAGGGTGAAGAGCGCGATGCGTTGCATGGGGGCCTCGTGTCGGGGTCTGCGGTCGTCAACGGACGCCGGCAGGGTCAAAAATGGGCGGCTGCGTGAACGCCAGCCGATCGCCGCGGACGCTAGCCTCGAAGACGCACTTTGCAAAGGCGGGAATGCGGCCCCAGCCCGCCGGTACGACGTCTGGCGGATGCGCGGTGCGCTCGATGGGTCCAGTTTGCTCTGACAACCGGTTGGGCCCGTGCCCAGGGTGCGCTATGCATGCACCTGCGCGCCGACGTCGGCGCCGCCACTTGGAGAAGACGTATGGCTGCGACGTCCACCGACTCACCCCCAAAGAGCCCCTCCACAAAGGGCCCGACGTCTGACGCCAAAAGCAAGGCCAAATCGAAGTCGAAAAAAGCGTCCGGCAAGAAGAACACCGGCGCTCGCATGCGTCATGTGTTTTTGACGGGGTACCCAGGGTTCATCGGCAAGAACCTGGCGAAGCGGGTGCTCATTCAACGCCCAAGCACCAAGCTCACCTTGTTGGTGCAAGAGAAGTTTCGCGCCGACGCTGAGGCCTATGTGCGGGAGTTGCCAGCCACCCACCAACGCCGGGTGCGCATTCTCTCGGGCGACGTCGCCAAGATGGATTTGGGGCTGAGCGGGCCCGAGATCGACCACCTCTGCGAGACGGTCACCCACGTCTTTCACCTCGCTGCCCTGCACTATTTGGGCGTCAGCGAAGACGACGCCGAGCGTGTCAACGTCGGCGGCACCCGCAACATGTTGATGCTGGCGCAAGAGTTCAAACAGCTGCAGCGCTTCGTGCACTTCTCGACGTGCTACGTGTCGGGCGATCGCATCGGCGTCATCACCGAAGAAGACCTCGACGAGGGCCAGGGCTTTCGCAACCACTACGAACGCACCAAATACCAGGCCGAAAAAGCCGTGCAGGCGGCCTCCAGCCAGGTGCCGGTGACGGTGCTGCGCCCCGCCATCGTCGTCGGCGACAGCCAGACGGGCGAAATCGACCGCTTTGATGGCATCTACAACATGGGCATGCTCATCGTGACCAGCCCGGTGTCGGTGCCGCTGCCTCTGCCGGGCGACGGCGTGGCCCCCCTGAACCTGGTGCCCGTCGACTTCGTCACCAAGGCGGCAGCGACGCTGGCCGAAGACCCGCGTGCGGTGGGCAAGACCTTTCACTTGTCTGACCCCAACCCGCTGTCGTCGCGCAAGGTGTACGAGCTCATCGCCGCCAAGGCGGGCAAAAAGCTGTCGAAGGTGCGCATCAACTACGGCGTCGCCAAGCGTTTGCTGCGGGCGCCGGTGGTGAAGCGCTTCGCCAAATCCCAGGCCCAAGCCGTCGACTACTTGAACCACCTCGCCATCTACAACTCCACGAATACGTTGGCGCTGCTGGAAGGCACCGGCATCATGTGTCCGCCCATCACGTCGTACGTCGACAAATTGATGGACTACGTCATGGAACAGCGCCGGGCCCACCGTCCCGGCGGCACCAAGAAACGACGCACGCGCGGCAAGAATCGTGAAGTCGACCCCCTCGACGACAACGGCTAAACCCGTCATGGTGACGGCCGAAGAAGAACGCAGAACAACGCCGGGGGGCAACTGAGAGCTGCATGAGCGAGTGGATCCACAAACGCACCCCCATTGCGCCTTTGGGGCTGGCCCAACGCAGAGAAGCCAAGCGCGCCTGCGAGGCCCAGCACTTGGATGCGTCTGAGCGCCAGGTGCTCGACGCGCTGCTCGCCTCCCGCGCCCTGCCCCTCGTGCTCGACATCCTCGACGACGAGCGCTCACGCTGGCCCCTCATTCGTGTTGAGTTCGACGGCATCGACGTGCGCGTGCGCCGCCAGCCCAGCCCGCAAGACTTGTGTGCCCTCTGCTTGCACGACGTCGAGTCAGAGGTGGTGCAGGTGCGGTTCATCGAGGAGGCGGCGGCGCCGGCCGACTCCGACATCACCGAAGACGCCTGCTTCGCCGTGGTGCGGTTCTACCTGCGTGAAGCCGCTGAAGATTTGCTGCCGGGCGGCGTGGTCATCCGCCGGTTCAGCTTCAATGGGCCTGGCTCCCAGACCAAACCCGGCCGGGTGTGACCCCCGTTGACGACGGGTGAGGCGCCCGTCGGGCGGTCATCTTCGACGTCAAAACAGTGCGCGCTTGCAACTTGTGTGTGGATCGGCAGAAGGTGTGCGTCCTGCTGAATCCAATGCTTTGTGGAGCACATGCACATGCCCAAGACTCTCTCTGCTGAAGAGCTGCGCTGGTACCTTGATGAGAGCACCCTCGACGTCGAGGCCGTCGCCAACGACGAAGACAACCACCACGGACGCCCAGGCGCCCTTGGCCAAGAACGCGCGTTGAACGCGTTGGAGCTCGGCCTCGGCATTCAAGGCCGTGGGTTCAACATCTTCGTGGTGGGGGCCTCGGGCACCGGGCGCACGTCGACGGTGCGCACCGAGGTGGAGAAACAGGCGTCGTCGGAGAAGACGCCTGACGATTGGATCCTGCTGTACAACTTCGACGATCGCGACCGTCCCCACGCCATCAGCGTGCCTCCCAAGTCGGGCCCCGAGGTGAAGCGGATCTACGACGCGCTCACAGATCAGTTCGTCAACCTCCTCGAGAAGGCCTTTGACGACGACGGCTACCTGCAGCGGCGCAACGAACTCGACCTGCTGCATGAGGAGCGCACCGCCGCCATCCTTGGCCCGGTTGAAGAAGACGCCGCCAAAGTCGGCTTCATCTTGTCGCGCATGGGGTCGGCCATCTCGCTCGGCGTCGCCGACGAAGAGGGCCAGCCCATGTCGGAGGAGGCGTACGAAGCGCTGACGCCCGAACAAAAACAAGAGCTGGAGGCGTCGGCCGAGGAGCTGCAGGGCGCCCTCGAAGAGGCGGTGCGCAAGGTGCGTGTCGTCGAGCGCGAGACCGATGAGGCACTGGAGAACCTGGCGAAAGAGACGGCCGACCAAGTCATCTCTCCGCTCTTTCAAAACGCCCACGCCGACATCAAAGAGGCGGTGGGCGACGACGCATATGTGCGTCTCGAAAAGCACCTCAATGAGATGCAGCAAGACGTGCTGTCGCGTCTGCGGCGCCTGGCCCCCGACGAGCCCAGCGGCGAAGAAGAGGGAGGCGAAGGCCAAGGCGTGAGCGCCCACCACTCGGCCGCCAAACGGCTGCGCATGGAGGAAGAAGACTCCGACCACGACGAGCCGGCCCTGTTGCGCTACCGCGTGAACGTGTTCATCACGCAAACCGAAGAGGGCGCGCCCGTCGTCAGCGAGACGCATCCGACGCTGGCGAACCTCATCGGCCGCATCGAGCACAAGATTCGCGGCAGCGAAACCGTCACCGACTTCACCCGCATCAAAGCCGGCGCGCTGTACAAGGCAAACGGCGGGTACCTGCTGTTGCAAGCGCTTGACCTGCTGCGCGAGGCGTCGGCGTGGGAAGGCATCAAGCGCGCCCTGAAGAACCACCAAGTCGAGCTCGACGACCCCGGCGAACCCGGGCGCATGGTGATGGTGTCGACGCTGCGGCCCCAGCCGGTGCCCTTGCAGCTGAAGGTGGTGCTCATCGGCACGCCGGATTTGTACTACGACCTCTCGCGCGGCGACCCCGACTTTCAAAAGCTGTTCAAAGTGAAGGTCGACTTTGACCTCGACATGGACCGCAACCCCGACCGCATTCAGCGCTACCTGCGCTTTCTCGTCGGCCTTGCCCACGAGGAGAAACTCTTGCCGGTGGCAGCGTCGGGCGTGGCCCGCGTCGTCGAGCACGCCGCTCGCGTCAGCCACAATCGAGAGAAGCTGACGACGCGCTTCGGCTGGATGGCCGACTTGTTGCGCGAGGCCAGCTTCTGGGCAGGCAAAGCCGGCGACGGGCACATCGCGCGCGAGCACGTGAACCAGGCGTTGACGGCGCGCGCAGAACGCGAGGGCTTTCTCGAGCAGCGCATGCACGAAGACATCGCCTGCCGGCGTGTCACCATCGAAACCGAAGGCAGCGTCGTGGGGCAAACCAATGGCCTCACCGTCCTCGACGTCGGACGCTACGCATTCGGCATGCCGGTGCGCATCACGTCGAGAACCGGTGCCGGCAAAGCAGGCGAGATCCTCGACATCGAACGCGAAATCGAGCTGGGTGGGCCGCTGCACAGCAAGGGCACGCTCATCTTGCGCGGCATCATGACCGACCGCTTCGGCGACGACACGCCGCTGAAGTTGGCCGCGACCATCTGCATGGAGCAGAACTACTCCGACATCGACGGCGACTCCGCTTCGCTCGCCGAGGCATGTGCGTTGTTCTCGTCGCTGGCCGAGGTGCCCATCCGCCAAGACATCGCCATGACCGGCAGCATCGACCAACGTGGACGCGTGCAAACCGTCGGCGGCGTCAACGAGAAGATCGAGGGCTACTTCAGGGTCTGCAAGCTGCTGCACGAACAAGACGGCAACGACGGCGCCATGCCGAAGAAAACGGTGTTGCTGCCGCCGTCGAACGTGCGCGACCTCATGCTCGACGACGAGGTCGTTGACGCCTGCAAAGATGGCACGTTTGAAGTCGCCACCACCGACAGCCTCGAAGACGCCTTGGAGAAGCTCACGGGCGTGCCCTACGACGACGGCACCGACGACTGCATCCACGCCCGGGTGCTGCGCAAACTGCAGCGCTACGCGTCGTATGCGCGGGTCATCGTCGACGACGAGGTGCGTCTGCCGCCGTCGTCGAAGGCGGCGACCAAGGCGGCGGCGAGCGAGTCGTAGTCGCCGATGCAGCAGCAAAAAGCCCCGCTCTTCGGCGGGGCTTTTCACGGCAAGCAAATGGCAACGAAGCGCTTTCTTTTGTGCGAGTCGGGCTCTGACAACGGCCGTCTCCACGCAAGACAAATTGCTCCAACGCTGAAAACAAACGCAGGAGAGGCGCTCCCCCTCCTGCGTTCGTCGTCGAGGCCAAGCACTGAGCTTCAGCCACAAAACACAATCTGCAAGTATGCGTTTTGACCGAAGAAGCTTGGGCCCATGAAGTAGGTGGTGGTTCCGAGCACATCCCCGCCGCACTGCTGCTCACAGATGTTTGCGAGGTTGTCGAGCGTCTCAGGGAACGGCACAGGCGTGTTCATCGAGAACAGCACGGTGTGGTTGCTGTACGGGGATGCATTGACACCGGGGTTCGACGACGCCGTCGCTGCGCAAGACTGGGCCTGTCCACTGGTGAATTGCGACACCAGGCCAGCTGCAGACAAGTCGTCCAGCTCACTCACGTCGCTGATGCGAGGCTCCGCCATGGCGTCGATGTCGCCCTCTGCGGGCGGCACGCCGCAAGCGGCAGCGACGAGAGCGAAGGCCGCGGCTGAGATAAGGAGAGTGTGTTTGATGAAGGCGTTCATGGGTCGTCCTATGTGTTTTTGGATGCGTCACCGAAGCGACAGCGACGACCATGCCTCCTGACCCAAGCCGGCGGGAGCAGCGTTTTTGCAGCGAAGGGTTGCACAACTGAAGCCCCCCGACACAAGTGAAGCACGACCCGTCCTCCCGTGACGCATCGACGGCATCTGACGTGTCGCGGGACAACACGTGCCACAAAGGCTTGCCGACGACGATGCTTCGCAGCGGCCTCGGCCGACGCTCCAAACGCAGGGCCCGCGCGAGCGCCAACCCACAAAGCGTACAGCCCAAAAGCACATGCGACGGCCTCTGCAAAGATGCAGCAAGCGCTTGTTGTCGTCGATGTGGGGCTCTTCGGCTCTGGCTGCTGCTGCTGAGCGCAAGCTCAGCGGACACCTTGCTATTTCCCCTGAAACACAGGCGGACGCTTCTCTTTGAACGCCGCCAGCGCCTCGATGCGGTCTTCGGTGAACAACGTCACCTCGTACGCGCGCGACTCGAGCAGCAGGCCCTCCTGAATGCCCATGCCGAGTCCGCCGTCGATGGCCGCCTTCGCCGTCTCCACCGAGATGGGCGCGCACTTCTTGATCTCCTCTGCCAAAGCTTTGGCGGCGTCGACGGCAGTGCCAGCGTCGACGACGCGGTTGGCGAGGCCGATGGCGAGGGCTTCGTCGGCCGACATCCGTTTGGCGGTGAAGATGAGCTCTTTGGCTTTGGCCACGCCCACCAACCGCGGCAGGCGCTGGGTGCCCCCAGCGCCGGGAATGATGCCCAGCGCACACTCGGTCAGGCCGATGATGGCGCTCTTGCCCAGCACCCGCATGTCGCACGCCAGCGCCAGCTCACACCCGCCGCCAAAGGCGAAGCCGTCGACGGCGGCGATGGTCGGCATGGGCAGCCGCTCGACGAGGTCCATGGTGGTGCGAATGCGGCGCACCATGGCACGCGTCTGCTCCGGCGACATGCCCGCCCGCTCTTTGAGGTCGGCGCCGGCCGAGAAGGCTTTGTCGCCGGCACCGGTGAAGATGACGGCGCGAACGTCACGACGTGGGGCGATGGCGTCGATGGCATCGCACAGCGCGTCCAACGTCGGGCGGCTGAGCGCGTTGCGCGACGCGGGACGGTTGATGGTCACGGTGACGACGTGGTCGGCCTCGTCGACGAGGATGAGGCTGTCTTGGTCTGCGTTGCTCATGGCGGGCTCCGAGTGAGACGTCGTCGACGTCGGTGAGGGTTGAGGCTGTGGCGATGGTTGCTCATTTGCCGGGTGCTCATTTGTCGGCTGCGCCCGCGGCGGCAGAACACGTTTGGGCTTCAGTGCGCCCTTGTGGCCTTCGACGAGGGCGATGATGTCGTCGCCAGACACGGCCAGCGCGACTGCGTTGTCGTCGAGCTTCTGCTTGCGGTGGCCTTGCGACAACTTCTGCCCTTGTCGGAGTTTGGCGATTTCACGGGCGTCGACGTCGACGAGGGCCATGCCCTTCACCGCCGACGGCCCCGCCTGCAATGCAGCAGCCGCCCTGCCCTCCTCCTCGAGGACGTCGAGGGCGAGCGCCTCGGCGACGTCGTATTCGCCGGCGCGCGTGCGACGCAATCCCCCCAGGTGGGCGGGCACGTCGAGCTTGGCACCGACGTCGCGGGCGATGGCGCGGATGTAGGTGCCCTTTGACACGTGACAGTCGACCATGGCGACGGCGGCGTTGTCGTCGTCGCCCGGCACGAACGACACCAACTCCAATTTGTGGATGTGCACCTGGCGGGTGGGCACGTCGACCTCTTCGCCCCGGCGCGCCTTTTCATACAGCCGCTCGCCGTCGACGCTGATGGCCGAAAATGCCGGCGGCGTCTGCTCGACCTCGCCGACGAATGTGGCGAGAGCCTGCCGCACGGCCGCTTCGTCGAGCCCCGCCGGACTTGCCGACGCCACGACGTCACCTTCAGCGTCGTCGGTCGTCGTCGACGTGCCGAAATCGATGCGCGCCAAGTAGTGCTTGTCGTCGGCGGTGAGCACGTTTGACAACTTGGTGTACTTGCCCACCAACACCACCATCAGGCCTTCGGCGAGCGGGTCGAGGGTGCCGGTGTGGCCAATGGCGCGCGTGCCGAGCGCACGACGCATGCGGGCGACGACGTCGAACGACGTTGGCCCTGCCGGTTTGTCGACGAGGAGGATGCCTTCTGCACCAGAGTCGTTCTGCTTGCGCCGTCTGCCCATGAGCGTCGTGTGCAGTCTTTGCCGTCGGTTTGCAACACGCATCGGCACCGACCTCGGTGCGAGAGCTGCCTTGGCAGCCCTCCGCGCATGACGTAGACGACGCCTCTCTCCCCTCGCCACGGCCGTTATGTCTTCCCAAACAACCGCAGCGCCCGCCCACCGCCGCATCGCTTTTCTCGACGTGCTTCGTTCGCTGGCGATCTTGTTGGTGATGGCGCACCACTACCGCCACATGCCGGGCACGCCGGCGTGGGCCAAGTGGTTCGGGCTGCGCGGCTACCTCGGCGTCGACGTCTTCTTTGTGTTGTCGGGCTGGCTCATCGGCGGGCAACTGCTCAAGGAGTACAAGAAGACCGGCAGCATCCGTCTGGGGCGGTTTTGGGCGCGACGCTGGTTGCGCACGTTGCCGCTGTACTACGTGGTGTTGGCCTTTCACCTCTACACCCACCCCAAGGCGGTCTCCCACACCCTGGAGATGGTGTTCTTCCTGCAGAACTACACCGCGCCCCACGCCTGGCTTCTGTCGTGGTCGCTGTGCATCGAGGAGCACTTCTACATGGTGCTCCCGCTCCTGCTGCTCCTCGGTGGCCTCGTCGGCAAGCGGTCGCGCACCGCGCTCATCGTGGTCTTTGTCGGCCTGGTGCTCGCCTCCCCCGTGTTGCGGTGGATGGCGATGGAGCAGGTCGCCAAGGCCCGCTACAACAGTTTTCTCGGCGACTACTACGTGCCCACCCACCTCCGCTTCGACGGCCTCATCGTCGGCGTAGGGCTGGCCTACCTCAAGGTGTACTGGTCTGGCTTTCAGGCCTGGGTGAAGCGCTTCGCGACGCCACTGCTCGTCGTCGGATTCGCCTTCTTCGCCGCAGCCCTCTTCCCCGACTGGACGGGCCACACCGCCAAAGGCGTCGAGCGGCAGACGGTCTTCAACTACGTGTTGCAGTTTCCGCTGGTCTACGTCGCGGTCGCGGCTTGGATCGCCAGCGGCGTCGGGTTCGTCGAGCGAGGACGCCAGCCCGGCATCCCGGGTGCCACCTGGCTGGCCGAGCACGCCTATGCGCTGTACCTCATCCACTGGATGGCATCGCACTGGATCGCGCGGTCTGTCTCGTTCCCCTCCTCGTTCTTCCTCGCTGGGGCCTTGTCCTGTGCGCTGGCCGCTCTGTTGCGCCAGCTGATCGAACTGCCGGGCCTCAAGCTGCGTGACAGGTGGACGCCCTAGGCGTTCTGCCCGCCCAGCGCCCACTCTCGAAACGGCAGTGGGTCAAACAGCGCACGCACCGACGCTGACGTCTCGAGTTCTTCGACGACAACGCCGTAGGTCACAGGGTTGTCGTTCACTTGCGTCGTGGCGAAGAACACCCGGTCGGCATCGGTGACGTCGACCCCAATGAGGTCGCGCACCAGCTGCAAGTCGAGTGCGCCCTCCTCCAGCTCCAACAGATTCGCCAGGGGGCCGCCCAGGGTGGCATCGAGCCCTGACGACGTCCACACCTCGTGGGTGACGTCGCGGCCGAACAGCTGCACCGGATTCGTCAGCTGCTCGGCGGCCTTGTCGAGCTGGTTGCGCCCAAGCGCCAAAAACAGCTTCTTCACGGCGTTCGCTGCCCGCTCAGAAGTCGACGACGCTGTCTGCAAGTCGAGCCCTCGCATCATCGCCCTCCGAACATCAGACGAAACGGAGCCGTCATCATCAGCGCCGACGTGTTCACAATCCCCTGTGCCAGCTCTTGCACCGACGTGGGCGCCTCGCCCCGCGCCCGAGCGGCGACGCCCTGGATGCCCAAGCCCGCCACCGCCGGATGCCCCACCCGTGCCGCCACCGTCGGCAACACCGAGTTGTTCTTCACGTCGTTCCACTCGTCCCGCACGCTCAACATGCCGTTGCGCTGCTCGGTGATGGTGATGCGGCCTTTGCCTTCAAAGGCGCCACTGTATTCGACGTCGAGCACCACCTGTTTGCGTCCGCCCGGCAGACGCTTGTCGTGCTGCTGCTTGATTTCGATGCCGATGTCCGGCCCCATGGGAAACGGCTGTCCCCGATGCACCCCACCCTCCTGCCGGGAGTTGGCGGCGACGGGCGAGATCTTCGATGGGTCCTTCTCGAACTGGTCGACCCAGGCCTGGGCGCTGCCGCCTTTGACCTCGTAGGTGGTGTCGATGTTGACGGCGTCTTGCCCTGTGGCGACGTCGGCCATGCGCGCAGCAACGTGCATGGGCAAGCTCATCATGCGCCGAATCATGTCTTCTCCCCCTGACGACACAGCCACAGCAAAAACGAAACCCCCTCTTCGTCGTCGTCGACCTTCCGCGCGTCGTCGACGACAAACCCGGCCGCCTCTGCTTCACTGGCAAATCCGTCTTTCGTCCCCGGAACACCACCGTCTTTGACGACGACGAGGGTCCCAGTCGGCTTCAAGACGCGTTTGACCTCCTCGAATCCGACGACCTTGTCCTCCCAGTGGTCGTACGAATCAAACGCGAACACCCAATCGGCCGTGTCGTCGTCGACGGGGATGTCCTCAGCGCTCCCCTTCGCGAACTCCAGCCGTTCTTCGGCGTCGTGGCCCACGGCACGCTCGCGGGCGATCTCCAACATGCGGCCGACGGGGTCGATGCCGATGAGCCGGCCCGACGTCACCTTTGACGCTGCCGCCCGCAACGCGGGGCCGGCGCCGCACCCCACGTCGACGACGACGTCGTGGGCCTGCAGGTCGAGCAGCGCCACGGTCAGGCGGTTGGTGGCGTATTCGCCGTATTTCTCGGCGTACCATTCGGCGGCTTCAGCGTTCCAGCTGCTCATGCGGCATCTTCTTTTTCGATGGTGTCGACGTAGCGGCCCACTTGGTCGAGCACCTGTTGCACGCCGTCGTCGACGCTGACGTCGAGCATCACCTTGCCGGCGTTCTTGCTGCCTTTGCCGCCCATCGCTTCAGCGATGGGCTGCACGTCGACGTTGCCGCGTGAACGGAAGATGACCTTGCATCCGTCGTCGTTGCCGCGCACCAGCACCGCCAGCTCGACGCCACGGATGCCACGCACTTGGTTCACGATGCCGTGCACGTCGGGCTCGGTGGCGTTGACGGCGGTGAGGTCGTCGTCGTGCACCTGCAGCACACCCAGCTTGCCGTCGTTTTGGCGCACCAGCGTCGTCAACGCCTGCCCCATGAGGCGCACACGCGACTCGGCGTTCGACTCATAGAGGTTTTGCGTCATGTCCCAGGGGTCGCAGCCGGCCGCCACGAGGCGAGCGGCCAGGCGAAAGGCACGTGCGGTGGTGTTGCCGTAGCGAAAGGCGCCGGTGTCGGTCATCAACGACGCGTACAAGCAGGTGGAAATGTCGCGGTTGAGCTCGATGCCCATGGCGTCGAGGACTTCAGCGATCTGCTCCCCCACCGCCGCAGCTGTGAGGTCGATGTAGTTGACGTCGCCGGGAGGCACATCGATGCGGTGATGGTCGACCCAGCAGTACGTGCCCCGCCTGTTTTCGTCTGGAAAGTGCTTGCCCAACCGGTCGGTGCGGGCGGCGTCCACGACGACGGTGGCGTCAAAGGTGGCGTCGTCTGGCAACGTCGTCACCATCTTCGCAGCGAAGGGCATGAAGTCGAACACTGGGCTCAGTGGCTCTTCGTTGTAGACGGTGACGTCTTTGCCGGCGCCACACAGTGCAACCGCAAGCCCCAGCGACGAGCCGGCGACGTCACCGTCAGCGCCGGCGTGCCCCAAGATGAGGATGCGCTGCGCTTGCTTTAAGACGTTCGCCACGCGCGCAGCGTCTTCTTTGGCTTGAGTGGGGACTTCCTCTGAGAACCGCCCAAGAGGGGCGCCGGTGCCGTGCATGACGTCTTCCGCTGTCGAAGGTCAACTGCGCCCACACGTTGGCGCAGAGGAGGAGTGTACGACGCCAGCGAAGTCGGCGCCATCCGTGGCGGGGGAACGTCCCCTGCCCTACACCTCTTCGCGCCGCCACGCCGTCGCCAGCGAGTCGGCGTACTCGTTCCACAGCTGGCCACTGTGGGCCTTCACGTGCTGCAGCGTGACGTTGGGGTGCGCCTGCACCAGCGCATAGGCCCGCTGCACCAAGTCGAGGTTCTTCACCTCACCCTGCTTGCGCTTCCAGCCGTTTTTCTCCCAGCCGGCCGCCCATTTCGTCAGCGTGTTGATGCACAACATGGAGTCGGAGAACAACGTCACCTCAGCGTCGTCGTCGAGGAGCTCCAGCGCCTCAATGATCGCCGTCAGCTCCATGCGGTTGTTCGTCGTCGACGCGTCGTGCCCATGCTTTTGCTGCTGAATCTTGCCGTCTTCGACCCACACCACGCCCCACCCGCCAGGGCCCGGGTTTGGCGTGCAGCCGCCGTCGGTGAACAGCCCCGTTTGCGGGCCGCCGGAGTAGCGCGCCAACACCTCAGTCGTCGTCAGGTTCTCTTCGATGGTCGCCGACGGTGCCGACACTTTGCGTTTGCGCGCCTGGTTGCGCCGGGCATAGCTGCGCCCCTTCTCCGGGTCGGATTTGCCGCTGTAGCTCGACGACGACCGCTTGCCACCGCCCTTCTTTTTGCAGCCCATGCAGGTCCGCGGCGTCCACCCCGGGTATTTGTCGAGCACGCTTTGTTTCAGCGAGAAGGTCTTCCCACAGGTTCCGCAGGCAAAGTCTGGCATCTGGTTCTCTCAGCTCTGGTTGTCGTCGTTGGCGAACGAAAAAGCGACCCCGCGGAGGGGTCGCTTTCTCTGCATGATGGACTCGGCAAGCGAGCCCGCCACCATCACTTGAGAGCGACAGAAGCGCCTTGCTCTTCGAGCTTGGCTTTCATGGCTTCGGCGTCGGCTTTCGACACGCCTTCTTTGACGACTTTGGGAGCGCCGTCGACGAGGGCTTTGGCGTCTTTGAGGCCCAGACCGGTGATTTCGCGAACGACTTTGATCACTTGGATCTTCTTGTCGCCAGCGCCGGTGAGCTCGACGTCGAATTCGGTCTTTTCTTCAGCAGCCGCAGCGCCGCCAGCAGCAGGGCCAGCAACCATCACAGCGCCGCCGCCAGCGGCAGCTTTGACGTCCCACTTGTCTTCGAGGGATTTGATGAGTTCAGCGGCTTCGAGGATGGTGAGTTGACCGAGTTCTTCGGCCAATTTTTCGAGATCTGCCATGACAGGTTCTCCTTAGGGTGGTCGTGCGACCAATGTTTGAGGTGTAGAAATCTTGGGGTGCTCGTCGACAAGTCTCTGAGCGGTGGGTTGCCAGGTCTCCGACGGTGAGGTCGTCTCCTGACCAGGGCGCCGTCATGCCTTTTCAGGCGGCGACGGCGCGTCTCAGGCGGCTTCTTTGTCCTTGTCGTGCTTGGCTTGCAGGACACCAGCGAGTTGCTGAGCAGGCGCTTGGATTTGGGCCAAGAGCTTGCCAGGAACGGCTTGAATGGTGCCGAGCAGTTGAGCACGCAGCTCGTCGAGGGATGGCAGTTTGGAGAGAGCCTCCACACCAGCCTCGTCGAGACGGTCGCCCGAGCTGAAGCCTGCCTTGATGGTGAACTTTTCGACGTCTTTTTTGAAGTCGGCAGTCACCTTGAAGGGCGCAACAGCATCTTCGGTCGACCAGGCAATGGCGGTCTCGCCTTTGAAGTCGTCGGCGAGGACCGACATGTCGGTACCCTCGGTCGCCTTCTTCGCGAGCGTGTTTTTGACCACCTTGAAGTGAACGCCAGCTTCGTGCGCTTTGGCACGCAAGCCCGACACTTCGCCGACGGTCAGACCTTTCACCGAGGTGAGGACCAGACCTTCGACTCCGTTGAGGGCTTCTTTGAGGAACGCAATTTGTTCCTCTTTTTCACTTCGCCTCATGGTTTCTCCTTTCACTGCACAAGACCATCTTGTGCAGCGTTGCCCGCTGTCCTCGGCGAGAGGCACAACGAGCGATGACTCGGTGGCTCCCTTTGGAGTCACCGAACCGAGTACATCTAGTTGCGGAGGAAAAGAGGCAAAGGAAGCGACGACGTCACCACCCACACCCATGAATCCGCGTACTCGGTCTCGGCCGGCCTGAAGCTTGATGTCTCTGCTTGCGCGTCGACGTGGCGGCTTCGGATTACCTCCCCAACACCTTGAGGAGACCGACTGTCTTCGACTGAGCGCCGTCTACACACTGTGCGTCAGGCCCCGGTCACGGAAGAGATCAAAGCAGCTGCCCTGACCTCTTTTGCGAGCCCTCACCTTTCACATCTGGATCCCCCCGGCAAGAGGGAGAACGCCCGCAGGTGCGTTTTTCTCCATCAGCGGCCCTCGTCAGCCTCAAAGGCACGGCCCTCCTGTTCGTCGATGACGTCCCGCCACAGCAACCCGACGTACTCGATGGCGCGCCCCAGGTTTCCGGCTTCGGCCGACATCTGCGGAATCGACACCAACAGCTGTTCGGGCCGCACTTCGACCTTCGCGCGCACCGACGCCAACTCCAAGAGCCACGGGCGTACTTTGGTGAGGAGGGCCTTCACCTCAGGCTCGCCAAAAATCAAAAACGCCTCGTCGACGGCCTCATCCTCGACGACGAGTTCAAATCTGCGCTTTACCCAGCTCCACAGGCCGCCGTCGTCGGGCTCCAACCGCACTTGGTCGCCTGCAACCGGTGGCAACTCAAGCGCTGCGTCAATGCGCAGCACCGCCGGGTCACCATCGTGCGGGATGAACCGCAGCGTCCCCCGTCGCACCGATTGGGAATTCTCTGCGTCCAACATCTGCACCCGTGCCTCGAGGGTCTCTCCGGCGCGCTCCACCTGCCCCGACAACCATTGCGTTCCATCGACGACGAGCGACTCCAATGTTTCGATGTCCTCAATCGCCAGTTGCGCCATGCCTTGAGCGCCCTTGCTGCGCATCGCCTGCTCGGCGTCAAGCCATGTTCGCCCCTCCTGAGCGGCCAGCGCGTCCACCCAAGCGTGCACGAGCTGGATGGCCACCTCCAACTCAAACCGCTCCTCGACGTCATTGACGACCAACTCCAGGCTTGTCGTGCCGTCTTCTTGTGGCTCGAGCGTGATGAACTCGATTCGACCGTCGAGCAAGCGAATCCGCTGCGCGATGGCCGGAATCAACACGTCGTCAAAAAAGCCCCACCCCGTGGTGCGGCAAGAGAACTTCAGTGGGAGGCCCACACGCACGGACGGTCCATCGGCACTGGTTCCCGCGGATGCCAGCCCCAAACGGCCGATGCGCACCCGCGGAAACACCCCTGGCACCGCCACTTGAGCCCAATACCGAGAGGCAGCCACACCGCCTGTCATTTGCATTTGGTGGACGCCCAGACGCGTGCCGTCGACGACAAAGTCACGGGTGGAGCCATACGGACTGAACAACACTGCTTCACTCATGCCGCGACCATACAGGTCGTTCCGCACAAGAAAACGCCCCTGGTCTCCCGGGGGCGTCATTCGACATTGCGCCTTCGTCCGCGCTCATTTCAATGCCACCTCTGCCCCTTGGGCCTCCAGTTTGGCTTTGACCTCATCGGCCTCGGTTGAAGACAGGCCTTCTTTGATGACCTTCGGCGCCGCGTCGACGAGCTCCTTGGCCTCTTTCAACCCCAAACCCGTCAGCTCCCGCACGACCTTGATGACTTGAATTTTCTTCGCCCCAGGTGACGTCAGCTCGACGTCAAACTCGGTCGACGTCGTCGGCACGGGCACGTCCGGCTGCGGCACGTTGATGTTTCGATTGCTTTGGGCGTCGACGCCCCACCGCTGTTCGATGGTGGAGATGAGCTCGTTCGACTCCAACACGGTCAGGGCATCCAGTTTGGCGATCAAATCGGTCAGATGGGTCATGGCATTCCTCCATTGCTGCAGCCTCAATCGGAGGCCGCCTTCACCGATGACGTCGTCACCTGTGGCCGAGCTACGACGCTGCCCCCGCAGCGGCATTCACCGTGCCGGCCGTCGCGCAAACAAAAAGCGCACCCCGAAGGGTGCGCTCTCAGTCGACGTTCATCGACTCGGACGTGGCTCAGCGGCCGGTGATGCCGAGGTCGACTTTCACGCCGGGGCCCATCGTCGAAGACACGGTGATGTTCTTGACGTAGGTGCCTTTGGCAGCAGCAGGCTTGGCGCGCATCACGGCGTCGACGACGGCGTTGAGGTTGCCTTCAAGCTTTTCGGTCTCGAACGAGACGCGGCCGATGGGAGCGTGGACGATGCCTTGCTTCTCGACGCGGAACTCGATCTTGCCGCCCTTGGCTTCGGTGACGGCTTTGGTGACGTCCATGGTCACGGTGCCGACTTTGGGGTTCGGCATGAGGCCACGGGGGCCGAGAACGCGACCAAGACGGCCAACGACACCCATCATGTCGGGGGTGGCGATGACTTTGTCGAAGTCGAGGAAGCCTTCGTTGGCGATCTTGTCGTGCAAGTCGTCGCCGCCGACGATGTCCGCACCCGCTTCTTGCGCTTCGGTGGCCTTGGGGCCTTTGGCGAAGACAGCGACGCGAACGTCTTTGCCGGTGCCGTGGGGCAGCACAACAGCGCCGCGCACCATTTGGTCGGCGTGACGGGGGTCGACGCCGAGGTTGATGGCCACGTCGACAGACTCGTCGAACTTCGAGGTTTTGCAGCCCTTCACCAACTTGATGGCGTCGGACAGCTCGTAACGCTTTTCACGGTCAACGCGCGCAAAGGCTGCGTCGCGCTTTTTTCCGAGTTTTTTACCCATGATTGATTCCTTTTCTGAGGCAGCGTGGGCTGTGCGGCGGTCGCTTTCGCGTGCCGGTCACAGCGTCATCACGTGCAGCTTCTTGCTCAGTCGACGACGTCGAGGCCCATCGAACGTGCGGTGCCAGCAATGATCTTGCTGCCAGCTTCAACGTCGTAGGAGTTGAGGTCGTTCTTCTTCACTTCGACGATTTCAGCCAGTTGCGCCTTGGTGACCTTGCCGACTTTTTCTTTGCCGGGGTTGTTGGCACCGGTGCCGGGCTTGCCGTCCATGCGGAGGCCAGCGGCCTTCTTCAGGAGGATGGAAGCTGGAGGCGACTTGGTGACGAAGCTGAAGGAGCGGTCGGCGTACACCGTGATGACCACAGGGATCTTCAGACCGAGTTGGTCTTGGGTGCGCGCGTTGAACTCCTTGCAGAAGCCCATGATGTTCACGCCGTGCTGGCCCAGAGCAGGACCCACTGGCGGGGACGGGTTGGCCTTTCCGGCCGGACACTGCAACTTGATGTATGCAGAGATTTTCTTTGCCATGTTCTCTCCTTGTGGTCGGCGAGGGGGTGCCCCTCTCCCACATCAGATCGGTTGTGAATCGGCCGACGTCGCCGTGACGACGTCGACAGAAAAGGTTCAGTTGCCCGCGGCCGCTTCGGCTGCGGTGATTTTTTGCACCTGGGAGTAGTCCAGCTCGACGGGCGTGGAGCGGCCGAAGATGGACACCGTGACGCGCACCTTTTGTTTCTCGGGGCTGACGTCTTCGATGGTGCCGTTGAAGTTTTCGAAAGGCCCTTCGGTGACACGCACCGACTCGCCGACTTCGAAGACCACGGTGGGGGCGGCAGGTTTGACGCCCTCGACGATTTGTTTGGTGAGACGTGCGACTTCGCGGTCGGGCACTGGCATCGGGGGCACGCGGCGGTTCTTGGGAACGCCCACGAAGCCCGACACTTTCGGGGTGGAGGTGACGAGGTATTCGGTCTCGTCGTTGAGCTCCATGTGCACCAGGATGTAGCCCGGCATCACCTTTTTCTTCATCTTGCGGCGCTTGCCGTTGATGACTTCTTCGACGATTTCAGTGGGGATGATGACCTCACCAAAGACGTCTTGCATCTCGCGCTGCTTGACCTGCTCTTCGATGCCTTTTTGCACGCGGTTTTCGTAGCCGGAGTAGGTCTGCACGGCGAACCACTGCAAGTTGCCACCGTCGGGCACGGTTTGCGGGGCGTTTTCGGAAGCGATGCCAGTGGCCTCGGAGTCGTCCACCTCTGCGGGGGCCTCTGCGGGGGCCTCTGTGGGCGCCGCCTCAGCCGCAGCTTCGGCTTCTTGCGCCGCCTCAGAAGCTTCGATGGCTTCTGCGGTGGGGGCCTCGGGAACGATGGCTTCAGATTGCGATTCTGTGTCGGTCGACATGTCGCGTCCTTCAAACTGGGTCTGCGGCGGATGCATCAAGGCACCGCCGTTGGGAGTCGTCGTGGGGTGTTGACTAGAACAACGTCTTCGACGTCAGCGTCGAGAACACAAAGTCAAACACGCCGAGGATGCCGGCGGCGATGAAGGAGAACACCACCACCACGATGGTGTTGGACTTGGTCTCGTCGCGGGTGGGCCAGGCCACTTTCACCAGCTGGTCGAAGCTTTCGCTCACGAAGCTGTTGGCCTTTTTGTTGGTGTAGGCGATGGCGGCCACGGCGACGCCGAGCACCAAGCCAATGACGTGGCCGTAGGTGAAGGCTCCGCTGAGGATCTTCTCGCCGTAGGCGCCACTGGCCTTGTTGAAGAACAGCGCGAAGACGGCGGCGACGCCGATGTAAAACACCATGATCCAGGTTTGTTTCGAACCCATTCGAACATCCTCTCCCGCGCCAAAGGCGCAACATTGTTGCGGCAGCCGATCGCCAAGGGCGGGCTGCATGCGGCGGGACGCTTCCCGTACCCCTAACGGCGCACCTTGAAAAGGGGCAGGTGCGTTTTTTTCGCCGTTTCGAAGCTTGGGGAACGGCGAAAAAACAGGTTTGCGTCTCGACACTTAGGGCAGCCCCCACCGGGGCTCTACACGCCCTGCCCGCTTTGGCGCCACGGCAGCCAAATCGGGCGTCAACGTAAGGCAGCAACGGCTGGCGACAAGGGCAATCCGCCCGCAATTCGCCACCTGGTGGGCGACCCCGAACCAAACACATGGTTCTTTGCCGCAAAAACGAAACGCTCCCTCGCGGGAGCGTTTCTGGCAGGCCGTGAGGGACTTGAACCCACAACCGTCGGTTTTGGAAACCGAAGCTCTACCAATTGAGCTAACGACCTTCAGCCATCACCAGCAGCGGTTTCGACGTCGCTGGTGATGGTTTTGTTCACGACCGAGAGCATTTCGTCAAGAGGTCTTTCGACATTCTTGTCGTGCTTTTGGCCGCAAACCTCGTCGTCACTCGATGATTTCGGAGACGACGCCGGCGCCGACGGTGCGGCCGCCTTCGCGGATGGCGAAGCGCAGTTCTTTGTCCATGGCGACGGGGGTGATGAGCTCGACGGTCATCTCCACGTTGTCACCTGGCATCACCATCTCGGTGCCTTCAGGCAAGCTGATGGCGCCGGTCACGTCGGTGGTGCGGAAGTAGAACTGAGGACGGTAGTTGGCGAAGAAGGGCTTGTGACGGCCGCCTTCTTCTTTGTTCAACA